>Ga0226835_1000053_pt1 | contig 256435 bp, 224 predicted proteins | sample LAC_MetaG_1_FD_163627 | JGI IMG/M metagenome (GOLD analysis project Ga0226835, IMG submission 163627) | Anaerobic ammonium oxidizing microbial communities from anammox membrane bioreactor (MBR) in UC Berkley, California, United States -... | ecosystem: Engineered > Bioreactor > Anaerobic >...
CCGAGAGATCCTCAACCACGGCCAGCTGGATGCCCGCCATGCGCTCGGCGTCGAACTGCGGCTCCTTCAGGTAGTTGCGGGCCTGCCAGCCGATGGCGCGGCTCAGCTTGCGGTCCACCGGCGTGCGCGCGGTGAAGTTGATCTGCGTCATGCCTTCCTTGAACGTCGGCTGGATGCGATGGCAGAGGCCCACCAGGCTGAACTCCAGCGCCACGCTGGTATTCAGCCGCTCCTCGCTGAGCATCTTGGCCATTTCGCCGCTCTTCTGGTCCGGCTTCGGTGCCGGCTTGCGGCGGGTCACCCGTGCACCCCACTCGGATTCCTCCAGCGGGAAGTTCTCCAGCTTGGGGGTGCGCTTCGCACCGAACTGGCGGTGCACGAACTGCGTGTGGGCCGTGTCCAGCGAGTTCTCCTCGAACCGCATCCAGTTGGTCTTGGCTTCGAAGCCGTAGGGAATGCGGTGCCAGCCGACCGGATCGTCGTACTCGGGGAACAGGTCGGGGATGCGCGGGCGTTGGCTCTCGGGCAGGTCGCCGAGGAACACCCATACCCAGCCGTACTTTTCCTGCGTCGGATAGGCATCGACCCGCACGCGCTTGGGAATCGTGACTTCCGAGCCCATGGCGGGGATCAGGGTGCAGCGGCCGTCGCCGGCGAATTCCCAGCCGTGGTACGGACAGACGACGTTGCAGCCATTCATCTCGCCCCTGCCGAGCGAGGCGCCACGATGGCAGCAGACGTCGCTCAGGCAGACAGCCTTGTCCTTGTCGTCACGGAACAGTACGAAATCGCAGGCCAGCATGCGCACCTTCAGCGGCTTGTCCCTGCGCACTTCGGAGGCGGCGGCTGCCACGTACCAGTTGTTGATAAGCATTGGTCATCTCCTGGTTCAGTTGGTCCCGACAGCCGCCTGGGCGACTGCCCCGGGGACGGAAAGTACGCCGCGCCGGGCGCAGGAATCCCTGATGTACATCAGCCGCTGCCGAAAACGTGACTGCATCTTCCCGCTGCGTCCCGCCAGCGGCGTACCGGATGCTCGCTACGTACAAGCCACTATGCGCCGGGCCTTGCCGATGATCCAGATCATCTGCATGCGCCGGCAATCCGGCAGCGCGCTAAGATGCGGCAAGGGACCGGTGCCGGCCCCGTTTCATGTGCGGAGGGATGACGATGGGTGAGCAGAGCCGCAAGGTCTTCGATCGCCTCTACGGCCGGGCAAAGCGGCCGGAGGATCTTCCCTGGCACCGCGCGCAGCCGCCCGCCCTGCTGGTCGAGGCGCTCGATGCGCGTGCCGCGCCCGGCCTGGCCCTCGATGTCGGCTGCGGCGCCGGAACCTATTCGGTGTACATGGCAAGGCGCGGCTATCGCGTCACCGGCGTGGATTTCATGCCGCAGGCCGTCAGCCTGCTCACGGAGCAGGCCAGGAAGGAAGCGCTGGACATCATCGCAGTCCAGGCTGACGTCACCACATGGGCGGCACCCGGCCCCTTCGACGTGGTCCTCGACGTCGGCTGCCTGCACAGCCTGGCTGGCGCACAGCATGCGGCGTACAAGGCGCGCCTGCTGCAGTGGCTGGCGCCGGGCGGCGACTTCATCCTCGTGCACTGCGCCAGCCGCGGCTGGTGGGACCGCTGGCCGGTTGGCCCGAACCGCGTTGCCCGCGACCGCATCGAGCGCCTGTTCGCGCCCGAACTGGTCCTGCGCGCCTACCGGCCGGAACTGCTCACGGGCATGCCGCTGTTCATGGGGCGCAGCGCGCTGGTCGGCCGCTACTGGCTGCGTCGCGAACGCTGAGCCGGCGACATCGCAGCGACTTCAGTCGCCGGTGGTCTCCGCGGCCGGTGGCTTCGGCATGATCGTCCACAGGATGAGGTAGACGATGATCCCGGGCACCACGACGCTCATCACGGTGATCAGCGAGAAGAAGAAGCGGCCGACGAGCGGGTCCCAGCGCAGCCAGTCGGCGCAGCCCGCGCACACTCCGGCGATCACCCTGTTGCGCGAGCGGCGGAACGGGCCACGGGGCTGCTTCGGGGGTGTTTCCATGGTGCAGATGGTAATCCTGCTTCGGACATGGAAACAGCGTTTTGTACTGCAATTTCAGGGGTTTTCGTAGGTACATTCCACGGGATCGAGGCATCGGGTCGTCTGCTATAAAAAGTCCCGTCCAACAAAAAAACCCTCTGGCAGGAGACGGCTATGTACATCAATTTCTGGTATCCGATGGTCCGCAGCGAGGACCTGAGTCCCGACAAGCCCGAGAAGGTCAAGGTTCTCGGTCTGAACTTCGCGGTGTTCCGTGACAGCGAGGGCGTTGCCCGCACGCTCAGCGACACCTGTACCCATCGCGGCGGCTCCCTCAGCGGCCCCTGGGAACTGCCCACGCAGCCACGCATCGTCAACGGCTGTGTCGTCTGCCCCTACCACGGCTGGGAGTTCGGCGGCGACGGCGAGTGCAAGAACATTCCCTCCATCGGCTACGGCACCAAGCCCCCGGCACGCGCCAAGGTCGATTCCTATCCGACCGTGGAGAAGTACGGCATCGTGTTCGCGTTCCTCGGCGACCTGCCGGAGAACGAGCGTCCGCCGATGATCGACGTCAAGGAGTGGGGTCAGCCCGAGTGGCGCGCCAATTCGGTGCTGGTGCTGGATGTGCCCTACTACTACGAGCGCTCCATCGAGAACGGCATCGACCCGGCGCACAACGAGTTCGTGCACCCGACCCACGGCCATTCGGCCATCAACCGCGAGACCTACAAGGTGCGCGAGCATGACGTCGTCGAAGGCGAGCAGAAGCTCGGCATCGTGTTCAAGCACCGCTATGCCGCGCCGGGCCTGAAGCACGAGACCTGGAAGGGCGTCGACGCCCCGGCCGCCGACATCTATGCCGGCACCGAGACCTTCGGTCCCAATGCGATGATCACCCAGATCGAGGTCGCACCGGGCAAGATGTTCCGCCAGTACTTCATCGAGCAGCCGGTGGACGACAACCGCACGCGCATTTTCTTCGTCAACATGCGCAACTTCCTGCTCGACGCCAAGAACGACGGCCCGATCCACGCGCGCAACAAGGTCATCGCCCAGCAGGACATCGAGATCCTCAGCGAGGTCTACCCGCTGCGCACGCCGATCTCCAGCACCAAGGAAGTGCACATGCCGGCGGACAAGGCCGTCGTGGGCTACCGCGAATGGCTGGCCAAGTTCGACGACAAGGGCTGGCGCATCGACTGGAACGAGTTCAAGGCGCGTAACGGCAAGGGCGACATCGCCTTCGCGATCCCCTGCCCCGGTCGCCGCACTTCGGGCAACTGGGTGCTGGAGCCGGTGCCGATGCTGAAGAACCGCGAGGCTCGCAAGGCCGCCAAGGCGTCCTGATCCTCCAGGCCTTCCCCAGGGAAGATGCGATGACGGGCGGCTTCCGGGCCGCCCGTTTTTTTGTGCCGCGACCGCTGGCTGCGGGCTACTTCTGGTCGATGCGCGGGCGGGTCAGGATCGGCGCGTAGACCACCAGGAAGATCGCGAAGGCGGCTACCCAGAGCAGCGCGGCGCTGTCGATCATCGCCATGTACGGCCCCGGAAGCGCCGGCCCGAAGCTGCGCAGCACCGCGGCCACCGCCAGCAGCCCGTAGCCGAAGGCGATCGGCCGCACGACTGCCAGCGGCCGCCCGGTGTGGCCGAGCGACACGCGGGTCATCATCGCGAGGATCATGCCGCTCACGCCACCGACGGTCAGCAGGTGCAGCACCGCGGTGCGCGGCAGCGGCAGGCCCAGGGCCGCGGCACCCAGCAACAGGTATCCCGCAGCCATGCAGGCATAGGCAAGGTGCAGGGACCACAGCAGGGGATTGGCGAGGATCGCGCCCCCGCGCCAGCCCGCGAGGCGCCAGAGGTTGACGGCGCCTGCCACGACGCACAGTACGCCCGCCAGGACAGTGCCGGGTGCGATGCCGTCGGCGGCCCCGGCAGCGACGATCAGGCCGATGGCGACCTGGTCCAGCCGCGGCTGCGGCAGCGGCAGCCGGCTGTCGCCCCGCATCCGCAGCCAGTTGGCCGTGAACAGCGGGATGACGCGGCCGCCGACGACGGCGATCAGCGCTGCGAGCAGGTGCACCATCAGCGAGGTGGCGAGCTGCTCGCCACCGCGCAGGACGCCGGCCTCACCCAGGTGATACAGCAGGGTGAGCGCCGCGAGGACCCAGGTCATGGCCGCGATGCCGTAATTGCGCCGGCTGGCACCGCCGAGGATCTCGCGGCCGGCCAGCACCGCGAGCAGCACCGGAAATGCCAGGTCCGCGGCCGCGAGCCAGGGCCTCGGCAGGCCACCGCCGACCATGGCAGCCAGGCGCCCCAGCAGCCAGCTGGCCACCAGCACCATCAGCCAGGGGCCGCGCAGCGGCTGGCGGCCGGTCCAGGTGGCAACCGCCGTCAGCAGGAAGCCGGCGACCACTGCGCCGCAGAAGCCCAGCGCCATCTCGCGGGCATGCCACAGGGAAGTGATCGCAGCCGGCGCACCCGGCCAGCGCAGGCCATGGAAGCCGGCAATCCACAGCACCAGCGCCAGCACCGCATAGGCACCGGCGAACAGGAAGAACGGGCGGAAGGCATACGAAAAGAATACAGAGCTGCTGGTCTGGTTCATGGACGCTGGCGCCGGGGAACAGGGGGTGCGCCATTGTCGGTGAACGCCGGGCACAGCGCCATACTCGCCGCCAGGCCTGGTAGTGGCCCGGCAACGGCCTGGCGGCGACCTGAAGCGCCGGGCCCGCGGCCGGATCAGGCCTTGCCGCTGCGAGCGGCCGTGCCAGCGGCCGCCGGCTGCAGCAGCGGCACCGCGGGCAGCACCCAGCCCTTCCTCTGGCGACGGGCCGGGCCGGGAATGGCGTAGGCCACGGTATCGCGATCTGCCCGCAGGCGCGCGACGTCGATGCGCCAGCCGCGCTGCTCCCACTGCTGGCAGTAGTCGCGGTAGCGGGCGATGCACTTGTCGGCCGGCACGAAGAACTCGCGGTTGTTCTGCGGCGGCGTCAGCTTCGGGCGCAGCGGTTCGAGCACGTAGCGGTCCTGCTCGGCGACATACAGGGCGCGCTGCTCGAAGGTCTGGTCGTACTTCGGGTCGCCAAGGAAGTTGCGGCCGAACAGCACGTAGATGTGGTCGGTCACCTCGTCCACCGGCGTGTGGAAGGCGAAGCCGTGCATCTGGGCCTGGTCCGAAGGATGGATGTAGGTCCAGGTGCAGTGCGGGCCGAAATTGCCGACGCCGTTCTCGATCCATTTGTCGCCGCTGCGACCGGCCGCCGCGTTCATGTCGCGCTGCGCGAGCGTCGGCGCGTCCATGCGGATGAAGAAGCCCGTGCCCCAGGCCTGGTCGGTCAGGTCGAAGTCCCTGACGTGGTAGTCCGGCTTCACGCCCAGGAACCCGTGGGTCGGGTGGGTGAACTCGTTGTGGCCCGGGTCCATGGTGTTCTCCACCGACCGCTTGTAGTCGATGTTCCAGGTCATCTCCAGCGTGATGAAGCGCCAGGCCGGATCAGCGTATTCCGGGATGTCGATGACCGGGGGCCGCTCCGCCTCGGGCAGGTCACCGAGGAACACGTGCACCAGTCCGTACTTTTCCTGCACCGGGTAGGCATCGACATGGGTACGGTCCGGGATCCGCGCAGCGCGCCCCAGCGACGGCAGGCGCACGCACTGGCCTTCGGCATCGAAGGTCCAGCCGTGGTAGGGGCACTCCACGCAGTCGCCACGGATCCTGCCGTCCGCCAGGGCGCCGCCGCGGTGGCTGCAGGTATCGCTGATGCAGCAGACCTTGCCGCTGCGATCGCGCCACAGCGCGAAGTGGTGGCCCAGGATCTGCACCTTCACCGGGCGCTCCGCGCCGAAGGTGATCTCGCCGCTGCGCGCGGCGACATACCAGAAGTTGATGTACACGAATGGACCCTCCCGGGATGCCGGTGATGCCACAGCTGTCCCGCCTGGCAATGGCGGTGCCGCGACTGCCTGCGGAGCCATCTATGCACGTCTGCGCACCCTGCATCTTGACCTGCATCAGCCGCACGGCTGATGCAGGTCATCACGTCGGCGGACGATCCGGCGCATCATGCGACCGTCAGGCGCGGCGGCTCTCCCTATCGTGATCTTCGACATCGTCATCGTCGGTGCCGGCCCGGCCGGCCTGTCCTTCGCACGTTCGCTGGCGGGTTCGGGGCTCGAGCTCGCGCTGGTTGAGGTGCAGCCGGAGGCGGCGCTCGCCGATCCGGCCTTCGACGGCCGCGAAATCGCGTTGACCCACCACAGCGTGCACCTGCTGCAGCAGCTGGGCACCTGGGGCCAGATCCCACCGCAGGGCATCCACACGCTGCGCGATGCACTGGTGCTGGATGGCAGCCGCAAGCCTGGCCTGCGCATCGACCACAGCGACGGCCCGCGTTCCCAGCTGGGCTACCTGGTCAGCAACCAGCTGCTCCGCCGGGCCGCCTATGGCGTCCTGCGCGGTCAGGAACGGGTGACGCTGCTCTGCGGGCGCCGCGTCGTCGGCATCGAGCCGGGCGGCGAGTGCTCGCGCCTGCAGCTCTCCGACGGACAACAGCTGCAGGCACGGCTGGTAGTGGCGGCCGACAGCCGTTTTTCCGAGACCCGGCGTGCCATGGGCATTCCCGCCGACAGCCACGACTTCGGCAAGACCATGCTGGTCTGCCGCATGCGCCACGACCAGCCCCACGGCCAGGTGGCCTGGGAGTGGTTCGGCTACGGGCAGACGCTGGCGCTGCTGCCGCTCGGCGCAGGCGAGTCCTCCGTGGTCCTGACACTGCCGCACAACGCGATCCAGGGCCTGATGGCGGCACCCGAGGCGGCATTCGCCACGGCCATGGAACAGCGCTTCGACGGGCGCCTCGGCCGCATGCAGCTGACCAGCACGCGCCACGCCTACCCGCTGGTCGGCGTCTACCCCCGGCGCTTCATTGCGCAACGTTTCGCCCTGGTGGGGGACGCCGCTGTGGGCATGCACCCGGTCACGGCGCACGGCTTCAATTTTGGCCTGCTCGGCCAGGACCTGCTCGCACAGGAGATCCACGGCCTTGCCGCCAGCGGCGGCGACCCCGGCGACGCCCGGATGCTGGCGCGCTTCGGACGCGACCTGCGCCGCGCCACCCGGCCGCTATATCTGGCCACGCTGCTCATCACGCGCCTGTATACTGACGACGCGCCGCCGGCGCGGCTGATGCGCCGGGCAGTGCTGTCGCTCGCTGCAGCGCTGCCGCCGTTGCGGCGCGCTGTCGCGCACAGCCTGATGCAGGCTGGCGACAGCAGGCAGGCAGCATCACCGCTGCATGGCCTGCTCCATGCGCTGCGCGGCTGACACCACTGCGATCACAATTGCAGGATTGCGCAATACGGGTTTGCCGCAGTCGCCACCTAGTGGTTTCCCGTATCGCCTGCCGTTGCCGCGCCTTTGATACTTCCACTCGCCCGAAATGCGACTCGGGCGGACTGCAACTTACAAACCGATGGGAGCTGGGCCATGAACGTCTTCCCCCGATCACGCCGTATCGGCCTCCTCGCCGCAGCGGGCCTGCTGGCTGCGCTGGGTGCACTGGCAGCCGGAACCGACAAAAACGCTGCGCTCGAGCACCAGGTCGAAGTTGCCAGGGGCAAACCGGATGCCGCGGCAATGGCCAAGGGCGCAGAACTGTACAAGCAAAACTGCGCTGCCTGCCACCAGCCGAACGGCCAGGGCCTGGAGGGCGCTTTCCCGCCGCTCGCCAAATCCGACTTCATTGCCGCCAACCCGATGAACGTGCTGGAGACCACGGTCAAAGGCCGGCAGGGCAGGATGGTCGTCAACGGCAAGGAATACAACAACGTCATGCCGGCGATGAGCTACCTCAGCGACGAGGAGCTCAGCCACATCATCGGCTACGTGCTCAACAGCTGGGACAACCCGGGCGGCACGATCTCGGCCAAGCAGGTCGCCGACTATCGCCAGAGCGCCGGCCTCGAGGCCAAGCAGGCTGCCGGCGAGCGCCACCCGGGCGCCGGTGAGGCCGTGCAGGCCTACCAGTCCCAGCCGTCACAGCTGACCGAGTTCCACCGCAGCTCGGTGCTCAATGCACCGCAGATGACGGAACCCGAGTTCCAGAAGGCGCAGCAGATCTACTTCGAGCGCTGCGCGGGTTGCCATGGCGTGCTGCGCAAGGGCGCCACCGGCAAGCCGCTGACGCCCGACCTGACCATCGCCAAGGGCACCGACTACCTCAAGGCGCTGATCAAGTTCGGCTCGCCAGCCGGCATGCCGAACTGGGGCACCTCCGGCCAGCTCAGCGATGCCGACGTCGACCTGATGGCCCGCTACCTGCAGCACGATCCGCCGCAGCCGCCGGAGTGGGGCATGGAGCAGATGCGCGATTCCTGGAAGGTCCTGGTGCCGGTGGGCGAGCGCCCGACCAGCAAGCAGAACAACCTCAACCTCGACAACATCTTCGCGGTGACGCTGCGTGACACCGGCGAGGTGGCGCTGATCGACGGCGACACCAAGAAGATCGTCACCACCGTGAAAACCGGCTACGCCGTGCACATCTCGCGGCTGTCGCACTCCGGCCGCTACGTGTACACCATCGGTCGCGACGGCAAGGTCGACCTGATCGACCTGTGGATGAAGGTGCCGCGCACCGTTGCCGAGATCCGCATGGGCCTCGAGGCCCGCTCGGTGGAGACTTCGAAGTTCAAGGGCTTCGAGGACAAGTACGCCATCGCCGGTGCCTACTGGCCGCCGCATTTCGTGATCATGGACGGTGCCACGCTGGAGCCGTTCAAGATCGTCTCCACCCGCGGCATGACCGTGACCACCCAGGAGTACCACCCCGAGCCCCGGGTGGCGGCGATCGTCGCCTCGCACCAGAACCCGGAGTTCATCGTCAACGTCAAGGAGACCGGGCGCATCCTGCTGGTGGACTACAGCGACATCGGCAACCTCACCACCACCACCATCGACGCCAAGGAATTCCTCCACGACGGTGGCTGGGACTCCACGCTGCGTTACTTCCTGACCGCGGCCAACCAGTCGAATGCCGTGGTCGTGGTCGACTCCAAGGAGCGCAAGCTGGTCGCCAAGATCCCGGTCACGGAGACTCCGCACCCGGGCCGCGGCGCCAACTTCAACCACAAGGAGTACGGCCCGGTGTGGGTGACCAGCGCGCTCGGCAACGACCACGTGACGCTGATCGGCACCGACCCGGACAAGCACCCGCAGAACGCCTGGAAGGTGGTCAAGGTGCTGCACGGGCAGGGTGGCGGCTCGCTGTTCGTCAAGACCCACCCGAAGTCGCGCAACCTGTGGGTTGACACGCCGCTGAACCCGGAACCGGCGATCAGCCAGAGCGTGGCTGTGTATGACATCGACAACCTCGATGCCGGCTTCCAGGTGCTGCCGATCGGCGAGTGGGCCGACCTCGGCCCGGGCCCGAAGCGCATCGTGCAGCCGGAGTACAACGCCAGGGGCGACGAGATCTGGTTCTCGGTCTGGAGCGGCAAGGAGGAGAAGTCCGCCATCGTGGTGGTGGATGACCGGACCCGCAAGCTGAAGACCGTGATCAAGGACCCCAGGGTCATCACCCCGACGGGCAAGTTCAACGTCTACAACACCGTGCACGACGTCTACTGACATGGCACGCACGGTCGTCCGTTCCGTCAGCACCCTCGCGGCCGCGATTCTCGCGGCCGCGCCGGGTGCCCGGGCCGACAGCTTCACGGAGCAGCTGGCGGCCTCGGTCAAGGAAAGCACCGTCAACCTCGGCTTCCGCTACCGCTTCGAGGCGGTGGATGACGACGCCTTCAGCAACGACGCCTCCGCCAGCACGCTGCGGTCACGGCTTACGATTGCGCCCCGGCCCATCAGCGGCTTCGGCGTGCTGCTGGAAGTCGACGATCTCCGCGACATCGGCACCGAAGGCCGGTTCAACGACACCCGCAACGGCGTGACCACCCGTCCGGTGGTAGCCGACCCCGAGGGCACGGACCTCAACCAGGCCTACCTGCGCTACACGGGTCTGGAGGGCACGGACATCATCCTCGGCCGCCAGCGCATCGAACGTGCCAACCAGCGCTTTGTCGGTGGCGTTGGCTGGCGGCAGAACGAACAGACCTTCGACGCTGCCAGCATCAGCCACAAATTCGGTGAGAAGGCCAATGCATCGTATGTGTGGATCGGCCAGGTCAACCGCATCAACGGCCCGGACGACGGCAACCCGCCTGCTGACTTCGACAGCAACACGCACCTGCTCGACGGAAGTTATGCCTTCGGACCTGCCCTGACGCTGTCCGGCTACTGGTATCTGATGGACTTCAGGAATGCTGATGCCTCATCGAACGAGACCATCGGCTTGCGCGGCACGGGCAGCTTCGCCATCAACGACAGATGGAAGATTCCGTACACCGCCGAGTTCGCCACCCAGAGCGACTACGCCGACAACCCGGTGACCTACAGCGCCAAGTACTATCTCGCCGAGATCGGCATCAGCTCCGCTAAGCTGGGTGCCAGGCTGGGTTACGAGATGCTGGAGGGCGACGATGTGTCCGGCAAGGCATTTCGTACGCCGCTGGCCACGCTGCATGCCTTCCAGGGCTGGGCGGACAAATTCACCAGTACGCCCAATCAGGGTATCGAAGACCTATACGTCGCAGTGACCGGCAAGGCGCTGGGTGCGGACCTGCTGCTGCGCTTCCACGACTTCCGCGCAGAGGCCGGCAGCAGCGACTGGGGCACGGAGTTCGACTTCTCCGCCAACTGGCCCATCGCCAAGCACTATGCCGTGCTGCTGAAGGGTGCCAGCTATGACGCCGACGACTATGCGGCCGATACCAGCAAGTACTGGTTGATGCTCAGCGCCAGCTTCTGAGCGGGAGCTTCCCGCCGGCAAGCGCCGCAACCAGGGGGCGCCACCCGCGAGGATGGCGCCCCTTCTTCATCCCTGGTTCATCCCTGGCGCGCCAGTTCCTGCCAGCGGTTGCTGGCATAGACACTGTTGAACGCCCACAAGCCGGGGTTGAGGGACAGCGGTATGTGGAACAGCCAGCCCCACTTGCGGCGCATCAGCACGCCGTAGCTGGCGAGGCCGAACAGCAGGGCATAGGCGAGCACGGCCAGCAACCAGCCGCCACCGAGGCCGGCCACCAGTACGGCGGCGGCGGTGACGGCGATCCCGGCGGCACCGATGACGCCGCTGTAGCCGAGGAAATAGCCCCATTTGTAGGAAAGCGTTTCCGGCAGGAGCTGGTTGAGTTCGGCGTCCTTGCGATGAGCGAGCTTCAGGCTCACCAGGAACCACAGGACCAGCAATACGAAGGGCACCACGACGCTGATGGCGATGGAACCGTTCATGTTCATCTCCTCTGCAGATGCATGGCGGAATCCTGACACGTCAACGGCATCCCGTGGCCAAGGATTGCGCGGATTGCGGTAAGTACGGATGGCAGGGAGCAGGCCCGCCTGCGGATTTCACGTATTTTGGCGCCGGGCAGCCTCCGGTAAATCTAGCGCCAGACCGACCGGAAGGCACCGCCATGGCGAAGTACACGAAGGCCCAGGCCTACAAGATTGCGAAGGTCCTGCACTGGATCGCCTTCGTGTTCATCGTCTTCAACCTGCTGTCCGGCTGGCGCCTTGAGAACTTCGAGAGGGACGTCAAGATCGTGCTGATGATGGTCCACTCCAGTGTCGGCACCACGATCTTCCTCCTCATGCTGCTGCGCTGGTGGTGGCGCAAGTCGCACAAGCTTTACGAGCCGCCACGCTGGTGGAAGCGGCCGTCGATGGTCCTGCAGTGGGTGTTCTACCCGCTGGTCCTGCTGCAGGTGCTGATCGGCGTGGCGCAGGCGGCCTTCGTGGACATCCCGATCCTCGGCTTCGGCTTCATCCCCTATTCCTCGCTGGGGCCCGACAACCCGGCCGTCAGCAGGACCTTCCTGACCATGCATCAGTGGATGGCCTGGCTGCTGATCGTCCTCACGATCATCCACGGTGTCGATCGCGGGCGTACGGCATTCATCGAGGCGCCTGCCGCCGGGCCCGCCTAGGCCGCCCTGAGCCGCCGGTATCCACCGGTATCCGCTGACAACCCGCTGATCCGGCGGGATTCCTGGACCGCTGCCGGCTGCGGCGGTCTGCCGCAGTGACCATTCTGGGACAGGGGTGTACGATTTGATACAACCCTGTCCCATGAAGCGAATGCAGCCGTGTCCAGCAGCGCCGCCCTGCCGTCACCCGCCACCAGCACCAAGATCGCCAGCCGGCAGAACCGGACCCGCGAGCGCATCCTGGCCGAAAGCACGCGGCTATTCCTGACCCGCGGCTTCGACAACGTGAGCGTGGATGCCATCGTCAGCGCTGCCGAGGTGGCCCGCAGCAGCTTCTACCGGTTCTTCGCCAATCGCGAGGAAGTCCTGGGAAGCATCATGCGCCCGGTGTTCGAGACCGGCATAGGCATGATGGCGGAAGTCGGGCAACGCCCGCCGCAGGCACTCATGGACGGCATCTGCGATGTCTACCTGCGCCTCTGGTCCGCCAGCCCCGACACCCTGCGGCTGGTCACCCGGACCGGCGGTGCGTATTTCCGGCTCTTCGAAGACCTGCACCGCCGCTTCCGCGAGCAGCTGGTCGACGCCATGCAACGCGTGGAAACCGCCGGCCTGCTGCTCAATGACAACGGCTACAACTCGGCCCGGATCATCGCGCGCGTCGCGGTGCCGCTGCTCGAGGTGTACCGCGACGATCCACGCATCGACATCCTGTTTCACCAGGCCATGAACGGCCTGCTCATCAAGCCCGGGGCAAAACCATGACAACAACGACACTTCCTGGCATCGGCAGCAACTTCAGGCGGGTCTTCTACCGGCCGCCCTTCGTCGGCCTTCTGGCCTTCTTCGTGGTGTTCATCATGCAGGGCCTGGGCCATACGCAGATGGTCCTGATGGAGGCCATCTTCGGCGAGCGCTACGTCTACGAATCCGCCTTCGCCACCGGCCTCATCGGCGCCATCTGCCTGTGGATCGCCATGCGCAGCAGGAGTGAGGTCACCGCAACCTGGCTCGGCTTCTTTGCCGGCACCTGCCTCTGGACCGGCTGGGTGGAGTTCACCTACGTCTGGTCGGCCAACATGCTCAACGTGCCGGACCTGATGGACCCCTATGCGCCGGGACAGATCGCCACCAAGGCGGAATACCTGGTGATGATGTCCTCGGCCGGCGTACTGCTGGCGACCCTGATCCCGCTGCTGATGAACCGGGAAACCAAGTGCAACATGTTCGCCTGGTTCCAGCGCAACCTGAACATGCGCACCGGCAGGCCGAGCCGCGGCTACGAGCGCAACTTCGGCTACATCACCTGCCTGGAGACCATCTACGTCATCTGGTTCTGCTACCTGGTGCTGCTGTTCATCTACGACGACAACATCCTCGGCGACCGCCACCCGGTGACCTACGGCATTTTCTTCGTGACCACCGCCTGGTCGCTGTACCTGATCAACCGCCTGCGCCAGATGTGGAAGGTCACCACCGCGATCCGCTATGCGATCCCGACGGCCATCATCGCCTACAGCGCCTACGAGATCGTCGGCCGCTGGAACCTGTTCGCGGACATCTGGGTGGAGCCAGGCAAGTACTGGCTGGAACTGACGCTGTTCTTCGGCGCGCTGATCGTGGCGGCGGTGGTGGCGGTCCTGACGCCGCAACACCAGAAGGCCGCGCTGGAACGCCAGGAGCGCGAGAGCCACGGCTGAGGCCGGGCCGGGAGGGAAATACCGCTCAGCGTGGTGGTGGCCAGCCGAGCGAGCTGTCGCGCACGTGGTAGGTCTTGCCGAGGCAGGCCGCCCGGCCCAGGCAGGAAACTGTAAGCGCCGCCAGGTCCGCGCGGGTCATCGGCCCGAGCCAGCCATCGTCCTCGGTCAGCTCCGCCTTGCCCGTTGGCGGCGTGCCATCCGGCCACAGGCGCGTGTTGCGGATGATGGTGAACGGCAGGCCGCTCTGTCGCAGCACGTCCTCGCCGACTCCCTGGTCCTGCAGCCGCCCGAGCAGGCCGGGCACCCGGTCCCAGCCGGCACTGGCAAATTTCGCGGCGTTGGCTCCCGCGCCCACGGCACTGCTGTGGATGAACTGGCGCACACCAGCGGCCTTTGCCGCCGCAGTCAGCGGCGGCATCAGCGTGGCGTAGAACCGCGGGTTACCGTCCTCGACGCGAACCGCGGTGATGACAGCATCCACCCGCCGCCCGCGGAAAGCCGCGTCGACCTGCGCCGGCTGCATGAGATCGCCCTCGACGAAACGGACCGGCAGCCCGTCGAGCCGCTCGCGATCCGATCCAGGGCGGGTGAACACCGTGACCTGATCACCACGGGCGACGAGCCGGCGCACGATCTCGGCGCCGAGCTGGCCGGTGCCACCGAAGACCATGACCTCGACCGGGCCACCAGGGGCGCCACTCGCGGCGGTCCCGGGCGCCGGTGCAGCGATGGCCAGCGCCAGTGGCGCCAGCAACCCGATCAGCAGATTGAGCAGCGGTTTCATGCAGGCATGGTAGCGCCTTGCCGGCGGGTCGCAAGCACTCAGGCAGCCGGCGTACCGTCGGGGGCAATGGCCATGACGCCCGGCAGGGCCCCGAGGTATTTCATCACCGCGGCGACATCGTCGACCGTGCCCGCGCGGATCACCAGGTGCAGTTCCTGCTGTGCCGGCCCCGCACCGGGGCGGGCTTCGACGTGCTGCAGCCAGACTCCACCCTTGACCAACGCTGCTTCGATGTCGGCCTGCGAGGTCAGGCGTGTATCGATTCGCAGCACCAGCGCCTGCAGCTGCTGGCGGCGCACCATCAGGCGCCGCTCCAGCGGCTTGAGCCCCATAAGGATGACGAGGATCAGCACCGTGGTGCTCACCGCCGCCAGGTACAGGCCGCCGCCCACGGCGAGGCCGATGGCTGCCACCACCCAGAGGCTGGCCGCTGTGGTCAGGCCGCGGACGATCTCCTGCCGCAGCAGGATGGTACCGGCACCGAGAAAGCCGATGCCGCTGACCACCTGGGCGGCCATCCGCGATGGATCGAGCGCGATGTCGGGATGGTCCAGCACCGCGGCGAAGCCATAGGCCGACACGATCATGATGAGCGTGGAACCGACGCAGACCAGCATGTGGGTGCGCAGGCCCGCCACCCAGTGCAGGCGCTCGCGCTCCAGGCCGATCAGGCTGCCGAGCAGGGCGGCGAGCAGCAGTCTTGCGATGAGATCGGTTGCTGGCAGCATGCGACACCTCCAGGGGGCCGGCGGCCACGGCCGCATCGACAGCCCTGGCGCTACCCTACGCCATCAACCAATGCCGGTCACGCCGTGGAAGACTTCGGCGGCGGCGACCAGCCCACCCTCGTCGAAAGTCATGTTCTCCGACACCCTGCGGTCCCTGCCATCGATCCGCGAGTCATAGACGATGGCCAGTTCCCGGCGCGACGGGTCCCAAAGGACATGGTCGACGGTGAAATGCAGCGTGCCGATGGCGGCGAGCGCCGCGTTCCAGTAGTCACGCAGCGCCGGCTTGCCATGGATGGTTGCCGCGCCGGCCACCGCGAGGGCGGTCGGGCTGGTGAAGACGATGTCGTCGCGGAAATGGGCCAGGACGGCTTCGACATCCCGGCGGTTCCATGCCGCCGCCCAGCGGGCGGCGAAGGACTCCATGTGCCTGCGATCCAGGGTCGGGTCCAGGCCCGGCATGCGGGTTCCCTACACCTTCCCCGGAAACGTCCCGTCCAGCGTCGAGGCGATCTTCACCTCGGGGATGTTGAACAGGCTCTTCCAGTCGCGGGCGATGAGCAGGTCCATCAGCTCGCTGGGCTTGCCGTCCTGTTTCTTCTCCATTTCCTCGTGCAGCGTGATCAGCGCGGCGTCGACGGCGGGGCCGAACAGGTAGCGCAGGTACTCCATCGGCACGCGGGGATTCTCCTCGTCGAAGCGGCCTTCTGCATCGAAACGCGGCGGCAGGATCGGCGGGACGTAGTAGACGTTGGGCTCGGTGCCGTACTCCGGATGCAGCGGCAGCGCCACCTTCCACTCGTTGACCAGCTTGTGGATCGGGCCGTCGTCTTCCAGGTAGCCGACGAAGCGCAGCCGGCCGGGGCACTGGCGCGCGCAGGCCGGCGCGATGCCCTGCTCCACCCGCGGGAAGCAGAAGATGCACTTCTGCGTCTTGCGCTTGACGTAGTTGAAGTACACCTTGTCGTAGGGGCAGGCCTGGTTGCAGAGGCGGAAGCCCTGGCACTTGTCCTGGTCCACCAGCACGATGCCGTCCTGCTCGCGCTTGTAGATGGCGCGCACCGGGCAGGCCTCCAGGCAGGCCGGCTTGGTGCAGTGGTTGCACAGCCGCGGCAGGTAGAAGTGGTAGTTATTGGGGAATTCGCCGGAGGAGCTGTCCTCGCTCCAGTTCGGGCCGTATTCCATCGGCTCCGGCCGCTGCAGGCGCTCCTCGGTGCCCTGGAAATAGACGGCCTCGTGGTTGAGCTGTGCCGGCGTGCCGTAGTCCTTGTCGTCGTGCAGGCCGCCGTACTGGAGCACGCCGTCCTTCCAGCCGGCCTTCCTGCCGTGTTCCTCCCAGTCACGCGGGTAGCCGGGGCCGGGCTTGGTCTCGACGTTGTTCCAGAGCATGTACTCCTGGCCCGGCTCGTCGGTCCACAGGCTCTTGCAGGCCGCGGTGCAGGCCTGGCAGCCGATGCACTTGTTCAGGTCGATCACCATGGCGACTTGGCGCGTGGTCATGTCGGCATCCTCTGCGGGCTCAGGCCCTGGCTGGCGCTTCGTACCTGTCGAAGCTCACCGTCGTGTCCTGGAACGTCAGGTTCGGTACGTAGTTGGGCGCGCGATAGCCGATATGCCCGTAGCCACCGACCAGCGAGGTTGGCTTGAGCAGGCCATCGGTGGAGATCACGGCGCTGAAGTTCTGGCGGTTGCGGAACATCATCGGGTCCCAGCCGTGGTACATGAACAGCTGGCCGCGGCCCAGGCCGCCGCTGATGTGCGCCATGGCAATGAACGAGCCGTGGTTGTTGAACACCCGGACCAGATCGCCATCGGCCACGCCCTTGGACTTCGCATCCTCGGCGTTGACGTAGACATCCGGCTCCCCGCGCTGCAGGTGCAGCATCAGCCAGTCGTCGCGGCACCAGCTGTGGATGCCGTGGCGCGCATGCCCCATCAGCAGGCGGCCGCTGTGGCCGGGGTTGGCCAGCGGCTCCTTGTGCACCGGCAGCTGTTCGCCCTCGGCGAGGAACCAGTCGTGGTCCATGTAGTACTGCTGACGCCGGGTCAGGGTCTCGTAGGGCACCTTGTCACGGGTGCTGGCCAGCGTCTTGTAGGAGTACGGCGACTGCGGACCGAACTGCGTGGAGCTGGAGTCGTTGACCCGCAGGAAGCCCTTCTTCGCCAGTTCCGCATAGCTGGTCTTCGGGATGCCGAAGGAGTTGTCGAGCAGGAACTGCACGATGTCGCGGTTGTCGCGGATCCTGCCACCCAGCGTCATCAGCTCGTCGAGCTTCGTGTAGTCGTGCTCGATCGGCTGGCCGTTGAAGGTGTCCCTGATCGGCGCCAGGTTGCGCGCCCTGGCCAGCCGGGCGATGGCCGTCGCCATGCGCAGCATGGCGGTGTAGTCATCCACCGACTCGCCGAGCGGCGGCACCGACTGGTCGAGCACCTGCAGGTAGGGCGTGCGGCCCTCCATGGTGATGTCGTGGCGCTCGTAGTGGTGGGCGATGGGCAGCACGTAGTCGGAGTACATCGCCGTGACGCTCATGTCCGGCGTCATGGCGACGATGCAGTCGAGCTTCTCGAAGATGTTGTGGCGCCAGCGGGTGCCCGAGGCGCGCCAGTTGGCCGGGTTGTTGCCGGCCATGATCGCCATCTTCCACGGCGTGCGCGAAAAATCCGGCAGCCATTGCTTGTCGATGGCCTCGCGGTAGTACTGGTCGAAGTGCTCGGCCAGCTCGCGGCTGTAGGCGCTCTCGTTGAGGGCCTTGCCGTCGCCGTGGGCGTAGTCCCAGACCGATATCGCGGCGACCTTCAGCCGCGGGCCGACGCCATCGAACACGAACTTCAGGACGCCATCGGACTTCGAGAGCTGCGTGACCTGCATGCCGCCGCCCTCGCGGCCGGTGTTGCCGGTCAGCGCGCACATCAGCAGCCAGGCGCGATGCAGCTTGTCACCGTGCAGCCATTTGCAGGAGCGGTAGCCGGCGAAGATCATGCCGGCGCCGGACTTCGCGAACTTGCGGGCCACGAAGCGCGTCACGTCGGGGTGCACGCCGCAGACCTCGCGGGCCTGCTCCGGCGTGTACTCGGCATTGCAGAGCAGCCGGGTCAGCTCGAAGACGGTGGTGACCTCCACCTGCCGCCCATCGGCCGTGGTGATGGTCCAGCGGCCTTCGACCGCAGGCCTGATCCCGTCGAGCTTCAGGCTGCCCGCGGGCGGGGCACCCGGCGGGCCCGGCTTCGGCACGATGCCCGTCGCCGGGGCGACCACCGGCCCGCCCGTGTTCTCGTCCCACATGTAGAAGGTGCTGCCGGCACCCTCGCCCGCCACGCCCAGGTCGCTGCCGCGCAGGAACTTGCGGGTATCGGTGCGCACCAGGAACGGCAGGTCGGTCTGCTCGCGGACGTAGTCCCAGTCGATGAGCCGCTCGGCGATGATGGTCTGCACCATGGCCATGGCCAGCGCCGTGTCGGTGCCAGGCTTCGGGCTCACCCACTTCGAGGAGTGCATGGCCGAGCCGTTGAAGTCCGGCGTGATGGTGATCAGTTCGGTACCGTTGTAGCGCGCCTCCCAGAAGAAGTGCGCGTCGGGAATGCGGGTCACTGCCGGGTTGCATACCCACACCAGGCAGCACTTCGACTTGAACACCGCCGCCATGCTGTCGCCGGGCAGGTCGTTGCCGAGCGTCATCCAGGCACCGGCCGGCAGGTCACCGACGCCGGCGAAGGTTTCCGGGCAGATCATGCCGGTGATGTTGCAGAGCCGGAAGAGCGCGGCGAACGACGCTCTTTTCAATATCATCTGCGTGCCCATGGCAAAGGTGATGGACCCCGGCCCGGACTCGGTGGCGTGCTCGATGAACTTCGCGGCGATCTCGTCGGTGGCCTGCTGCCAGCTGATGCGCCGCCACTTGCCCGCACCACGCTCGCCGACGCGCTTCATCGGGTAGAGTACGCGCTGCTTGCCGTACATGTACTTGGCCTGGCGGATGCCCTTCTGGCAGCCGCGCGGGCCGTAGTCCGGCGTGTCGTCGCCGGAGCGGCCGTACTCGCCCTGCTGTTCCTCGCGCCAGACGATGCCGTTCTTGACGTAGACGTTGAACGCGCAGTGCCCCGTGCAGTTGATGCCGCGGCTGCCGCGCACCACGCGGTCCCAGGTCCACTTCTGCCGCATCAGGTCTTCCCAGCGCGCATAGGGTTTCGCGAGCTGGGTGGGATCCTGCGCTCCCGCCGGCGCGTACTTCAGCGACAGGCCGAGGGCCATGGCGCCGCCCCCGACGAGGACCTGGCGGCGATCGGTCAGCATGGCGGTCATTGGGCGTCCCCCACGATCAGCGTTCAGGGATGTTACAGCAGGCCTGCCTTGACGAGGCGCTCGATGTTGGCTTCCTGGCGGCGGCGGAAGGTTTCGCGGTCCGGCGGTTCGATGACCTTGCCGTCGCGAAGCAGGAAATTGCCTTCGTGGTAACGGAACCGGGCGTAGCTGTCGGCGTAGATCTGGAACGGCTGGCGCGACATCACGTTGGCCATGGCGGTACGGCGGCGCATGCGCCGCAGTGCGCCGATGTCGATGACCGCGTTGGCGTTGAAGGCCTCGCCGCCCTGCGCGGCCTCGCAGAGGATGCGCCCGTTGTAGTCGATGATGGTGGACATCGCGCTGCAGGTGTGGGCCGGGATCGGGATGTCGTCGATGCTGGCGGTGTTGGCCGCCACCACGAACACCTGGTTCTCGATGGCCCGCGCGCGGCGGCAGATCTCCTTGATGGTCGCCTCCGGGCTGCCCGGCTCGCTGGTCGGGTGCAGGATGACCTCGGCACCGCGCATGGCGACGCAGCGCGTGATCTCCGGGTAGAGGATCTCCTCGGAGGCGATGGTTCCCAGCACGCCTATCTCGGTGCGCGCCACCGGGAAGATGCTCTCCGCGCCGTAGATGTCGAGGTACCTGTCCCAGACGTCGTGCGGCGTGGGCTCGAAGCAGGAGGTCAACCGGCGGTAGCGCAGGATGACGTTGCCGTTGGGCCCGATGATGAAGCAGGTCTGGAAGTACAGCTCCGGGAACTTCGGGTCATTCTCGTAGACGTTGCCGGAGAGGAAGATGTTGTTCGACTGGGCAATCCTGCCGAGCTGCTCGTACTCGGGGCCGTTCTGCTCCAGGCAGGCCCGGTCGCGCCATTCGGCCGGCGACTCCTTCAGCGGGAAGCCGGTGACGGCGTACTCCGGCAATGCCACCAGGCGCACCGGCGCCCCGTAGAAGAACTTGAGGAACCCCGCCGCGGCGGTGGTGTATTCGCCGATGCGCTTGAGGTTCTCGCCGATCCGGGCACGCGAGCTCTCCCGGTCCTTGCAGCGGTTGACACCCTTGACGGAGACCTGGAGTGCGACGGCGCTGTATTCCAGGACTGCGGGGTTCTGGTCGGTCATCTTGTGGGTTTCCCTGGGATCTGGTCCCGAAGACAGGGGAACGCAGTATATAAGAGCCCGGAGGGCGGCACGGCATGCTCGAGGCAGACCTGTCCGCGTAGCAGTTGACCGCCGTACGCCTTGTGCCACCCCGGGGCGCCGGGTATTTTCGCGCCCATGCCAGAAGCCGCCCGCAATCCCGCCATCCCCCGGTTTCCCGTCGACGGCATGGTGCCTACCCTCAATGGCACCGGCTTCATGTTCGAAGTCCTGGACGGCTATGCGGAGGAATGGATCCACTACGCCGGCCGCATCGCCGATCCCGTCCTCGACGTGGGCTGCGCCTACGGAGTGGCCACCCTGGAGGCCCTGGAAGCCGGCGCCCGGGTGGTAGCCTGCGACATGGAGCCGCGGCACCTGTCGATCCTCGCCGCCCAGGCCACGCCGTCCCTGCGCAGCCGCCTGACCTGCCTCGCCGCGACGCTGCCCGACGCCGACTTCGGCAGCGAGCGATTCGGCGCCATCCTCTGCTCCCGGGTGCTGCATTTCCTCGCCGGCGATGACATCGATGCCGCCGTCGCCAGCATGGCACGTGCACTCAAGCCAGGCGGGCGCCTGTACCTCGTGGCCGACACGCCCTACGGCATCTGGCGCAATTTCATCCCGGCGTTCGAGGCGGCGCGGCGCGCCGGCGAGCGCTGGCCCGGCATGATGGTCGGCCTGCAGAACTACCTGCCCACCCCGGGCATCCACCGCTACATCGACCGGCCGGCCTTCATGAACCTGCTGGACCCGGAACTGCTGGCGCGCATCTGCGCCGACGCCGGCCTGCGGGTCAGGCGTGCGAGCTTCATCAACCGCACCGACTTCCGCGGCCTGGGTGCCCTGGACGGCCGCGAGAACGCCGGCGTCCTCGCCATCAAGCCCGAATAATTACGGGGACAGTTTACTCAACTACGACAGGACCCCATCAATTCGTACAAACGCTGCACAAACCCGGGTTCCGTTTGCCGGCGACGCTCCCTAGCCTCGTCTGCCGACCCACAGCGAGGGAGTTGGCGTCATGGCCCGCATGCCGAGGCTGGTGGTTCCAGGCATCCCGCACCATGTCACACAGCGAGGCGCCCGCCGCCAGGCAACCTTCTTCCGCGAAGAAGACTACTTTGACTACCGACAACTCCTCGCGACAAACTGCCGGCGCTCCGGCGTCGAAGTCTGGGCATATTGCCTGATGCCCAACCACGTCCACATCGTTGCCGTCCCGGAGCATGCCAATAGCCTTGCCCGGCTATTCCAGATCACACACCTCAAGTACACGAGGCGCATCAACGAGCGCCAGGAGTGGCGCGGCCATCTCTGGCAGGAGCGCTTCCACTCCTTCGCAATGGATGAGCGCCACCTGATGATGGCCGTGAGGTATATCGAACTGAACCCGGTACGCGCTGGCCTGTGCCGGGAAGCTGCGCAGTGGCCATGGTCCAGTGTCCATGCCCATCTCGGCAGCACTAGCGACCCACTCGCCAATCCAGCGCCGATGTTGTCACGGATCCGCAACTGGGCTGCCTACCTTGCGGACGATCACGATTCGCGAGACATCGACACCCTCCGCCGTCATGGGCGAACCGGAAGGCCGGCAGGATCTGACGAGTTTCTCGGCACGCTCGAGCGGTTGACCGGCAGGCGCCTGCGACCGTCGAAACCCGGGCCCAGGACGGAGATAAGTAAACTGTCCCCCGAATTGCGCGGACTGGCGGCGCGGACATAAGGGCGTAAGCGCGGCGTCAAGTGACGGGCAGCGGCGCGGGTCTTACCAGAATGCCGTGACGGGCTTCCTCGCCTGGCTGGCACGGCGGACTAGAATCACCAGCGTCCGCAGTACAACAACAAGAAGAAGCACGCCATGAACGAGGCAACTGGCCAGGTACTCGGCTACCTGGATTACAAGAACAAGACCCGTACGGCCGCCTGGGAAGAACGCCTCTGGCAGCAGCACCTCAACGGCGCACCGGCTGACATCCGCGCCGACGAGGACCGCCAGCGCTATGGCGACCTCCTCAACCGCATCGAGCAGTCGCGCAGCCTCGCGCGGCGGCTGCACAGCCGGCGCATGGCGCAGGCCCCGCAGTTCGGCCTGTTCGCCGCCCAGGGCAGCTGAAACGACGCCGTCGGCCGCGGGCAGCGGCCGGCTGCCGTGAACCAGTTCTCAGCCTCGCCCTTGCGGCGGGCAAAGCGTGAGCGCGGTCACCGGGGCGCTGCGGCAGCGCTCGCTAGACTCGCCCTGACTTCGTCACGGCAACACCACCCTGCCCGCCATGGCCACCGCCTCGCCGTTCCTGTCACCGCCAGCGACGCCGGACAGCTTCGCCGATGCGCTCGAGGGCGTGATCGCCGGCGTTGCCGGGCTGGAGCTGGCACGCCGCGCGCTCGCGGCGCTGCTCGACAGTGGCGAGGGCGCAGCGACCGCCCAGGGCCTGCTCGATGATGCGCATGAGCTGGGCCGGCTCGGCGCCAACGACTACGCGACGCTGACGGCCGACATCAACCTCTATCTCGGCGAGGACGTGCCGACGGAGTGGTCCGAGGACCTCGTCGACGAGGCCGCCCCTGGCAGCGATACCCTGAGCCCGGGCGAAGCAGCGCCGGCCGCCGGCTCGCGCAGCGGCACCGGGCTGCAGCCCGGGGCGGTACTCATGGGGCGCTTCGTGCTGCAGGGCCGGCTCGGTACCACCGGCAGCAGCGACATCCTCAAGGCCATCGACCGCCAGCGCCAGCAGGCGCATGAAGGCAATCCCTGGGTGGTGCTGAAGCTGGCCGTTCCCGGCACGGCGCATCACCGGCAGGCGCTGCAACTGCTGCAGCGGGAAGCCGGACTGACGCAAGCGCTGCAGCACCCGCACATCGCCCGGGTGTTCGATTTCATCCAGGACGACGACCATGCCCTGCTGGCGATGGAATGGCTCGACGGCGAATCGCTGGCGGAACTGCTCACGCGCCAGCGCTACCGTCCGCTCACCCTGGCTCACACGCGCCAGATCCTCACCGAGATTGCCGGTGCACTGCAGTTCGCCCACGACCAGGGCATCACCCACGCGGACGTGAAGCCCGGCAACATCTTCATCACCCGCGACGGCAGCGCGAAGCTGCTCGATTTCGGCGTCGCGCGCAGCAGCGCCGATCCGCCGCAGCCCGCCACAGCCCGCACCCCGGCCTATGCCAGCTGCGAAGTCCTGGAGGGTGCGCCGCCCCTGCCACAGGACGATGTCTATTCGCTCGCCTGCGTCGCCTACCGCATGCTCGCAGGCCGGCGCGTCTTCGGCCACCACGACGCGCTGGCCGCCGAGCAGTCGGGCCGCAAGGCGAGCCCGATCCGCGACCTGCCAGCGGCCCAGTGGGCGGCACTGGAGCAGGCACTGGCCCTGCGGCGCGCTGCGCGCACCCGGGACGTCGCCAGCTTCATCACCGCATTCAACAGCACACCACCGGTGGCCAGGGCGACCTACAGGGCCGCGCCACCGGAATCGCCGGCCGCAGCGCCGGCGCCGGCCGCGTCGCCAGCGACAGGCAGGTCCAGCCGGCTGCCGCTCGCGCTGGTCGCCGGTACGCTGGCCGCCCTCGGGCTGGCCACGATGTTCCGCCAGGATGTCGCACCCGACGCACAGGAGCCGGTGCCGCTGGCGAGCCCGATGCCAGCTTCGGAAGCGATGACGTCACCGGTACCCGATGCAGCAACCATGCCGCCTGGGCCAGCCGCCGCAACGCCGGCGACCACATCAGCCAGCAATGAGCCAGTTGTGACCCAGGCACCACCAGCAGCTGCGCCGGCCACGGAACCGGCGACGACACCGGGCAGCTCGCAGGAACCGGCCGCATCACGCTCTTCGCCGGGCCTGCCGGCCGCGGCGCCTGCGGCAGTCCCGCCAGTCCAGGCCGTCGCGGCCGTCGCTGCGGCGGCCACATCCACGGAGACCGCGGAGGCCGACAGGGTCGCGACACTGCAGCCCGATGCAGCCGCCGATGTGCAGCCGCCAGCGGCAACACTGCTGCCGGCGGCGGTCGCCGCCATCGGCACCGATCCCCTGCCCGCGCCGGCGGAACCTGATATCGACATGCCGCCTGCTGCCACGGCCACAGTCGCGAGCGGCCAGGCGGCCGCGATCCCGGTTGTGGATAGCGGCCCGCGCGAGGTTGCGCTCGGTGAACTCGACCTGCAGCACTACGTGAAGCCGGCCGAGCTGCAGCAGCGGCCCGGCATGGACGGCAGGGGCTGGGTGGTACTGGCCTTCGTGGTGGGCACCGATGGCCACACCCGCGAAGTACAGGTCACCGGCTCGGAGCCGGCAGGGATCTACGACGAGGTGGCGCTGCGCGCCGTGCAGCGTTGGCGTTTCGCGCCCGTCATCGAGGACGGCCTGCCCGTGGAGCGCCGCAGCCAGGTGCGCCTGCGCTTCGAGCCGGCGCGCTGAACTCCCGGCCTCAGCAACCGAGCGGCGCGAGGATGTCGCGCTTCACGAACAGGCTCTTGAGGAACCGCCAGCGGATCTTGCCGTTGGTGAGCCAGCGCACGCTGGCGCCGCTGTGCTGCGCAGCCAGCATGCCCTCCACCAGGAACGGCGTGACGGTCTCCACGTTGTCCGCGAGGATGTTGAGGATCTTCCGCGTCTGCTGCCAGCCGGCGCCCCGCTGCTCCGGCGGCGGCACCAGCAGTTCGGTGAGCACCATGCCGGGACTCAGGAAGCCGACCTTGACCGGTGTCTTCTTGAGTTCAAGCACCATGGCCCGGGTGAAATAACGCAGCGCGCACTTGGTCGCGCCATAGACCGCCAGCGTCGGGCGCACTTCGCCGCTGCTGCCGAAGCCCTCCATGTTCCAGATCCACCCGCCCTGCTGCTGGTACATGCGCGTCACGCAGACCCGGCTGCAGTTCATCAGGCCCAGGAGGTTGGTCGAAATGGTGGCCTGGTAGTCCGCTGGCGCCAGCGTGAAAAACGGTGCCTTGCTGCCGTCGCGCCCGGCGTTGTTCACCCAGATGTCGACGCGCCCATGCGCGGCCACCGCCGCATCCCACAGGGCCTCCACCTGCGCGTAGTCGGCCACATCGCAGGGATGGCCGGCGACCTGCGCCTGCGGGATTTCGCCGGCGAGCCGCGCGACGGCCGCATCCACTGCCTCGCGGCCGCGGCTGGAGACCAGCACCGCATGGCCGCGCCTGAGGAACTCCCGTGCCATGCCAAGGCCGATGCCCCGGGTGCTGCCGGTGATGACGACGTTCATGCCAAGCTCCGCTGCCTGCCTGCAGCTGCCACTGCGACCGCAGCACGGTGCCGCCTGAGCAGTGCAGCGTCAAGTCATGGCGCGTGGGAACGGCGCGCGGCTAAGATCGCCGCACCCCGGTCTGCAAGTGCCTGCCATGCCTGCGCGAGCCATCACCGTCTCTTGCCAGTTCGCAGGCCAGTTCGCCGGCCAGATCAACTGGTTGTGCCTGCTGCTGGCGCTCGCCTGCAGCATCGCGCAGGGCGCGCAATGGCCGCAGGTCGGTGGCGAGGGCGCCCGCAAGTTCAGCCCGCTCACGCAGATCGATAGCAGCAATGTCGACCAGCTGGTGGTCGCCTGGGACTACCACAGCGGCGAGCTCCAGCGTCGCGGCGACTTCGTCAACGCATCGGCGAAGGTCGAGCTCAATCCGATCCTGCTGCCGCCGGCGGCAGGCGGCCACCTGCTGGTCTGCACGCCGTTCAGCCGCGTGATCGCGCTCGACCCGGCAACGGGTGCCGAGCGCTGGGTGTTCGAGCCCAACATTCGTATCGGCGGCTACGCCACCGACGCCGACCCGCAGGGCCTGAACAGCCCGGCCTTCGCCAACTGCCGCGGCGTCGCCTACTGGGCCGACAGTGCTGCCGACCCGGCGGCGGCCTGCAGCCAGCGCGTGCTGCTGGCCACGCACGACCTGAAGCTCATGGCCATCGATGCGCGGACCGGCAGGCTCTGCCCGGGCTTCGGTGACAAGGGCATCGTCAACACCGAGCCGCTGGTGCTGGGCGCGCAGCCGGCAGCCCGCATCGGCGAGGTGAAGTTCCCCGGCCCGCCGCTGGTGGTGAACGACGTGGTCGTCGTCGGCACCACGGTGCGCGATTTCAACCGCGCCAACGCACCCGCCGGCACGGTACGCGCCTTCGACGCCCGCACGGGCGCGGCGCGCTGGAGCTTCGATCCCGTGCCGCGCAGCGCTGCCGATCCCGCCTATGCCGGCTGGACCGCGGCGGCCGCGGCCAGCACCGGCGGCGCCAACGTCTGGGGCATGATGAGCGCCGACGAGGAACGCGACCTGGTGTTCCTGCCCACCTCGGGCCCATCGCCGGACTACTACGGCGGCACGCGTCCCGGCGACAACCGCTACGCCGATTCCATCGTCGCGCTGCGCGGCGCCAGCGGTGAAATGGCCTGGTACTTCCAGACCATCCACCACGACGTCTGGGACTACGACAACGCCGCCCAGCCGGCGCTGGTGGAACTGACCCGCGATGGCCGGCCCTTCCCCGCCGTGGTCCAGGCCACCAAGACGGGCCTGCTCTTCATCTTCCACCGCGAAACCGGCGAGCCCTTCTTCCCCATCGAGGAGCGGCCGGTGCCGCAGGGTGGCGTGCCGGGCGAGCGGCTCTCGCCCACGCAGCCGTTCCCGCTGAAGCCGCCACCGCTGGTGCCGCATGAATTCCGCGACGAGGACTTCTGGGGCATCACCCCCTGGGAGCGCAAGCGCTGCATCGAGTACTTCCAGGGCGCGCGCCGCGGGCCGATCTTCACCCCGCCGTCACTCGAGGGCTCGATCATCGTGCCCTCGACGGCCGGGGGCGTGAACTGGGGCGGCGTGGCCATCGACCCGGTGTCGAAGCTGCTGGTGGTCAACGTGCTGCGCATGGCCCACTACGCGCAGCTGATCCCGCTGGACCAGATGCCGCAGCCGGCAGGCGCCAGCATTGCCGACAACATGATGGGAGCGCCGGTCGAGCTTCGCGGCACGCCCTACGCGCTCCGGCAGATGGCGCTGATCGCCCCGCCCGCCTCGCTCTGCACCGCACCGCCCTACGCCCAGCTGGTCGGCGTAGACCTCGAGCAGGGCTCGATCCTCTGGAAGACGACGCTCGGCACCTGGGACCACAGCCTGCCACCGCCCATGGCCGGCGCGCCGTTCTCGCTGCCCCTGCCGCTGAAGTGGGGCACGCCGACCTTCGGCGGGCCGCTGCTCACCGCCGGCGGGCTCGTTTTCATCGGCGCCACCGGCGATGATCGCTTCCGCGCCTTCGACGCGCGCAGCGGCCGTGAACTATGGAGCGCGCAGCTGCCCACGGGCGCGTTCTCGATGCCGATGACCTACGAGGTCGATGGCCGGCAGTACGTGGTGGTGGCCGCCGGCGGCCATGCATTCGTCTACCCGAAGCCGGGCGACCTGGTCCGCGCCTATGCGTTGCCCGCTGGCCGGGCAGCGAGGCGCTAGCGCGATACTGCAGCCGGAAGGTTTTCCTGCGCCTGCACGCCCTTGCGATAGGTGGTGTAGACCACCACCGGGATGTCCAGGCTGCCGAGCGTCTCGTGGATGTGCGGCTCGACATCACGCCACTCCAGCCCGCCGACGCCGGTGGCGAGCCGCGGCAGTGCGATGCTGGTGAACCGTTCGCGGAGCGCCAGCGCGCGCAGGTTGCGCAATGCATGGCTGACGAAGGACACGGTGGCCTTGCCGGGTTTCTGGCCGCGGTCGTAGGCCGCTTCCTGCGTGAACAGGCTGACGATGCGCCGGCCGCCCGGCCCAGCCCAGGTCCAGAGCGACCCGGCCTGCGCATGCGTGGTCTTGCAGTAGTGGCGGAAATCCTTGTAGAGCGCCGGCCACTGCTCGCGCAGCGCCAGGGCCAGGCCCTGATGGAAGTCGTCGTTCGGAGCCACGCCATGAGCAATGACCTGGGCCCTGCTGAGCAGAATGTCTCCGGAAACCTGGAAAATCATCTCGACCTCGTTCGTTGAGCCGGCGCGGCGGAAGAATAGCATGTCCGCCTGCAGTCGCCGCGACAGGTCATGCTACAGTCGCCACGGCAACGATCCCATGCTCATCGAATTCCACAGGAAGATGCTCGCGGACGCCGTCCGCTCCCGCGCCTTCGAGGCAGCCCTGCGCCGGGTCATCACGCCGGGGCAGAGCACGGTAGCCGACATCGGCGCCGGCACCGGCGTACTCGGCTTCATGGCGCAGCGGCTCGGCGCGCGCGAAGTGCATCTCGTCGAGCAGGGCGAGGTCATCGAACTCGCGGCCCGGCTGGCCGATGCGAATGGCATCCCGGGACTGCACTTCTGGCAGGCCCATTCCGCGGACATCATCGACCCGCCCCAGGTGGACGTGGTGGTTGCGGAGATCCTCGGCAACCTGGCGCTGGAGGAGAACGCGCTGGAAACCCTGACCGATGCCCGGCGCTTCCTCAGGGAAGGCGGCACGCTGATCCCGGCGCGCATCGAACAGTTCGTCGCGCCTGTCACCAATGCCGCCTTCCACGAGGAACTCTGCAGCTGGGACCGGGCGCCGCTCGGCCTCGACTTCAGCGCCGCCCGCCGGATGTCGCTCGACAACGTCTACGTGCGGCGCATCTCCCCGGCGGACCTGTTGTCCGCTGGCTGCGAACGCCGCTGGGACGCACTCGAATTCGCCAGCGCCACCGATGGCAGGCGTCGCGGTGGCGCGGACTGGACACTGGGCGCTGACTGCCGCATCCACGGCTTCGCGCTGTGGTGGGACTGCGAGCTGGTCGCCGGCGTGCGACTTGGCACCAGCCCCTACGGTCCGCCGACCCACTGGGACCAGGTCTACGCGCCGGTAGCCGAGCCGCTGGACTGCAGGGCGGGCGACCAGCTGGCCATCGCCATCGAGGCGGAGACCGGCGGCGGCGAAGCCGGCATCGGCCTGCGCTGGGAGGTCACGCAGCGACGTGCCGGTCAGCTGCTCGCGCAGCAGGCGCAGGACATCAGCCGCGGCTTCATCGGCTGAGCCGTTCCTGGATGCGCCGCGGCAGCGGCGCGAAGTCGATGGCATCGGAAATCTGCACCAGCGCCCGCAGACGGCCGGCATCGAGGACGCGCCAGTGTTTCTGCTTGCGACGCACCAGGCCCTCGCGATCGAGGCGCCGCAGCATGCGGCTCACGTGCACATAGCTGAGGCCGGCCGCATCGGCGATCAGGTCCTGCCCGGCCGGCAGTTCGAATCCCTTGCCGTCGGCATGGCCGACCACGCGCAGCCGGGTCCAGAGCTCCCAGAGCAGGTAGGCGACCCGCTCGTAGGCGCTCATGCGCCCGACTGCCACCAAGTGCGCGCGGATGATGGCTTCCTCGTGGGCCTCGGCCCACCAGAAGGCGGCGCCGATGCGCGGTGACCGCGTCACCAGGTCCAGCACCTCCTCGGCCTTCACCAGCGAATAGCTCAGGTCGGTCAGCGCCTGCATGGAATACCCGGCATGCGGCGCGACGAAGACCGTCGGATCGCAGAGATCGCCCGGCAGGTCGAAGTTGATGATCTGGCGGCGGCCGTCGCTCAGCGTCCGATGGCGGAAGGCCCAGCCCCGGTGCAGCAGCACCGCGGCGGTGACGCGCTGCCCGGGCTCGACCAGCGTCTGGCCGGCCGCGCAATGCCGGCGGCTCCCGCCCAGGGCCTCGAGCGCGCTGATGTCCGCCGGCGCCAGGTCCAGCACGCTCGTGAGCTTGAGCACCAGCGGCGTCACCATCTGCAGCCACTCCCATGGAGATCACAGCTGGGCCTGCGCTGGCAGGCCGCCGGCGAACTACCTGCGCTTATTAACATAAGTTAAGGCAGGTGGCGATCCTGGCGGACAGTATTCCAGCTCGGGTTTCTGAATTTTTTGCGGAGGGACTTGCGATGATTCAGGAGAGCCAGGTGCTGGCGCCGCCCGGACGGACGGCTGCCGTACGCAAGGAAGTGTCCGTGAAGCGCACGCCACTGACGACCACGAAGCCGCAGGAATTCGCTGGCGAGGACCGCCACCGGCTGATCGCCGAGGCCGCGTACTTCCGTGCCGAGCAGCGCGGTTTCGTGCCCGGCTGCGAGCTGGAGGACTGGCTGGCGGCGGAAATGGAGGTCGACGCACTGCTCGACAACGACGACGGCCGGGCCTGAGGCCGTGGACGCCCGCATGGAGCACCGCTGCGGCAATCGCTATCCGCTGCATGCGCCGCTGGTGTTGCATACGGCGGGCGGCATCCCTGTACGGGGGCACACGCGCGAGGTCAGCATCAGCGGCATGTTCGTGGCTGTCGATCCGAAACTGTTCGGCGCCAACAGCGTCATCGACATCGAGCTCACGGTTCCCGGCATGAGCGGGCTGCGGACCTACCGCTGGCAGGCCATGGTGGTGCGCCGGACCGGCGATGGCATCGGCCTGATGTTCGACCGGCTGCGCCCACCCGCCATCGGCCGGCTCATGGCCATCGCCAGTATGGAGGACGTCGAGCTGCCGCCACGCGTCACGCCCCTGCACCATGCCGGCGGGCGGCTGGCGCCGCCCCACTGAGGCGGCACTGCGGCGCAGGGTCCGCTCAGAACCGCCAGGCCAGGCCGAAGTTCGGGACGAGCCGCGGCCAGTAGTCGACGTCGCGGTCCAGCGTCACGTCGGAGCCGCTGCCCTGCACCTCGTAGCTGGTGCAGCAGGGATTGCGCCGCGCCAGCGCATTGGTCAACTCGAAGAATACCTCAAGGGTGCTGGCGGGCAGCGAGTAGCGGCGCAGCACGCGGAAATCAACACTGTTCCAGGCGCTGAAGCGTGCGGCATTGCGCGGACCGGGATCGGCGACGGCCAGGCCACTGCCCGGGTCGATGACGAGACCCAGCGTCGTGGTGGGCCAGCCGCTGTGGTAGCTGTCGGTCAACGTGAATTCCCAGCGCTGCCCGGCATAACGCAGCCCGGCGTTGACGCTGTGGCGCTGGTCCCAGCTGCGCGGCACTTCGCGGCCATCGATGTCGTCGGTGACCCGCGACCAGGCATAGCCCAGCCACCAGGACCAGGGCCCAGTACCGCGGGAGCGGAGCAGGGTCTCCACGCCGTGCGCCCGGCTGTCCTGCGGGGCCACCCGCACCCGGTCGGGTTGCAGTTCCGGCAACAACTGCAGCGGGTCGTACAGGTTCTCGAAATGCGGGCTGACGTGAGCGTAGTCCTTGCTGTAGGCCTCGATGCGCAGCTCCAGTCCCTCGGCCAGCAGCTGCTCCAGGCTGACGATGAAATGATCGGCACGCTGCGGCTCGTAGAAGGTGTCGACACCATCCTCGACCTGCAGTTCGTTGACCGCCTGGGACTGCCAGTACCGGCCCCAGGCCAGCCGCAGGCGGGTGCGCGGCGAGTAGTCGTACAACAGGTTGAGGCGCGGTGAAACCTCATGCGGCCCGCTCACGTCGTCATAGGTCTGGTCGTCCCAGCGCAGCCCGAGCTCGGCGCTCAGCCGCTCCGTCAGCCGCAGGCGGCCGCTGGCATACAGCGCGGCCTGGTGGCCTTCGGGCGAGGGCCGCAGGTCGCGCTGCACGCTGCTGCCGGCATCACCCGGGAACGGCCAGCCGGGCAGGTAGGTCACGTCGCTGCGGTAGCGATACTTGCCGTGGGACTCCCGGTACTCGGCACCCAGGCGGCTGTAGAGACGGGCACCGCGGTGCTCGACATCGAGGCGGGCCAGTACCACGTCGAGGTCGCGATCGTCCTGCAGGCTGCCCAGCTGCTGGCCGGGCTTGTCCAGCGTGCCGGAGCGGCGGCTCTCGATATGGGTGAGCGCCAGCAGCAGCCGGCTCGACAGTGCATCGGCCCAGTCCTGCTGCCAGCCGGTCCAGGCATACTGGTTCTGGTACCTGGCTGAAGTCCGTTCGCTCCGGTCGGAGCTGTGGCCGCTGATCTCGTCGGTGGAGGACAGTACGCCGGCCAGCAGCGTCGTGTCGGCGCTGACATCGTAGCTGGCACGACCGAGCAGGTCGTAGTAGTCCACGCTCCCGACATCGTTTTCAGCGAAATCGGCGAGCAGACCGAGATTGCTGCGCCGGGCCGAGGCCAGCCACTGGCCGCGATCGTCATCGAAGCGGCCGGCGGTCAGCCCGTTGAGATGGAACAGCGACAGGCCCAGCACCGTATAGCGCTCCTGCGCCGGCTGCAGCGGCGTGATGTCGATGACGCCGCTCATGCGATCGCCATGGTTGGCGGTGAAGCCGCCGGAGGAGACGTCGATGGCACCGATGGCCTCGGCATCGAACAGGCTGACCGGTGCCAGGAAGTTCTTCAGGTGGAAGGGTTCATTGAGTGGCAGGCCGTCGAACACCATCAACACTTCGTCGTACTCGCCACCGCGCAGATGCGTCTGCGCCGAGAGCCCCGAAGATGCCGAGCCGGGCAAACGCTGCACGGCGCGCAGCGGATCATCGGCGAGCTTCGGCAAGGCCTGCAGGTCGGCCTGGCTCAGGAACAGATGCGGCACGGTCTCGCTGCCGGCCAAGGCATAGCGACTGGTGGTAACGACGATTTCCGACAGACCCGGACTCGCAGCCGTCGCGGTTGCCGCAGCTGCCGGTGATGACGTGGCCGCCGTCGCGGTCGCAGCCGGGCCACGGGTCACCGCCCAGGCACCGGGGCCCACCTCGACCAGTGCCAGGCCGTGCGCCGCGAGGATTTCGCGCACTGCCGCAATACCGCCGCCGGCCGGTTCGGCGAGCACCTGCAACTGCGGCGACACCAGGTCGCTGCTGAAGATGATGTTGAGACCCTGCGCCTGAAACTCGCGCAGGACGTCCTGCAATGGCCGCCCGGCCAGCGGCTGTGCCTGCGCCAGCGACACCCACAGCAGGACTGCTGACAGCAGCGCCGGACACCCGCGCCACCGAGCCGCGTCCGAAAAGATCCCCATCTCCCTGCTGGCTCCCGACGCAGCACCAGTCGCTGCACAAGTCTAGCCGAGTTTGTACCGCCAGCCCCGACGCATGAAAATGCGGGCGGCGATCCAGGGGAAGATCGCCGCCCGCGCCGCCGGGCGCAGCCGCAGCCGAGCTGTCAGGCTCGTTGGGGGGGGAGTTGCTGCCGGTCAATCGCCCGTCTTCGAACGCAGGTGCAGCTGGCCTGGTGCTTCACTGTATTGCAGGCTCGTGGTCACCAGCACCGCCGCCAGCGCCTGCTCGGGACTGAGGCCCTGCACCGAGCCGTGCAGCACCACCTCGCGCGCCGCCTGCTCGGCCGCCGGGGTATCGAACACCAGGTCGCGGCCGGTCTCGCGGCTCACCCAGTGGAGGAACTCGATCAGCAGCCGGTCCTGGATGTCGTACAGCGGTGCGACCGCATTCACCCAGGCCCACTCCGGTCCCGAGCGCGATACCCGCCCGCGCTGCACCGTTCCATCCGGACCAAGCGCAATCTGCTCTCCCGCAACGCCCTGCAACAGCTGCCCGGCGGCGAGCAAGCGCACTGCGCCTTCGCGCACCCGCAGCCGCAGCCCCTGGTCCGACAGGCGCGTCTCGTACTGCGTGCCGAGGTGCTCGATGCTGCCGAAGCGCGTGGCAACAGCGAGTCGCGACGGGGCCGAGCCCGGAGGCCCGGAGTCCAGGTAGAGCGCGCCGCGCCGGAGTTCGATGCGATCGGCCGCGACGATGGCGAGTTCGCTGTGCTGGTCGAGGCGCAGGTTGATGCCAGCGAAATCCAGCGCCAGGTGGCCTGCCGCGCCGGTGCGCAGCTCGCTGCCCGCACGCAGGGGCTGTCCTGCGCGGGCGCCTGCCCTGGTGGCGAGCCAGCCGGCACCGGTCGCGTCGGCCGGGCCATCGACGCGCGCCACCGTCGCCAGCACTGGGCCCGAGGGCAGCAGCCGCGGCACCACCAGCAGCACGGCGAGACCCGCCACCGCTGCTGCCGCCGCGAACGACCAGCGCTGGCGCCGCTGGCGCCTGCGCTCGGCCACGACGGCGCGCCACTCGACGGCCACCACGCCGCGCACCGCTTCGCGCAGGCGCGCATCGGGCTGCGGCCGGGCACCGCCCTCGCGGATAAGGCCAGCCAGGCTGCTGTCGTCGGCTCCGCTGTTGCTGTCCTGTCGCTCGCTCATGGGTTCATCCTCCCGGCACCCCGCCGGCGATGATCTCCGCGGCACGCGCGGCACCAAAGACCTGCTCGATGGCGTCGCGGAACGCCACCCGGGCCCGTGCCAGCAGCGACTGCGCTGCCGTGGTGCCCACGCCCAGGCGGACACCGATCTCCTCCACCGACAGGCCCTCGATGTACTTCCACTCCAGCGCATCGCCATAGCGCGCCGGCAGGCGGTCCAGCACCGCGCGCACCAGCGCACCGGTCTGCCGCTGGTCGTATTGCTGCTCCGGCCGCTCCTCGTCCGGGGCCTGGATGGCGTCGAGCGCCGCCTGCACCGCCGGGCTGTCGTCGATCAGCACCACGCGCTCGCTGTGGCGGCGGTTCTCCCGCAGGTAATCGGCAATCTGGTGGCGGCAGATCTGGCAGATCCAGGTGAACAAGGCCGCCTCCCCCCGATACGTATCGAGCCTGCGCATCGCTTTGCAAAGCGTCGCCTGCACCACTTCCTGCGCCACGTCCGCATTGCCGTTGAGCCGCGGCAGCGCGAAGCGGTACAGGCGGGCAAAGTACTCGTTGAAGAACTCATTGAATGCCCGTTCGTCGCCAGCCAGCATGCGGCGGAGAAGGTGCTGCTCATCCTGCAAGTCGCGCTCCACTCGCTGTCCTGCTGTCACGGGCTTAGACGCGGGCATCGGGGCGAATCAATCGCCCGGGAATGCATCCTGGCGGCCATCTTTGCATAAGCGGGCTTATCCCCCGGGCCACGCCGATTGATCCGGCATGCCGCAAACGTCCAAGCGTCAATGGACATTCAAACTGGCGCCGGCAACGGTTGTGAGCCGAAGGGATTTATGCAGGACTTTCATTGTGTTGCCAATACCTTGCCCAGCGCCAGACCGTCCGGGGCGTGGCCCGGCTCCCCGGCTCCGTCACCGACCACCGGCTTTTCCGGTCACCTGGCCCCCGACCGTCCGGAACTGGAGGCCTTCATCGGCGCCGCCTTCCGGCGGCAGCACGGTGCCACCGTGCACTGCTACCTGCCGCTGCTGGTCAGCCTGCGCGACGCGGGTGGCGAACTGGCCGGGGTGGCCGGCTACCGGCACGGCAGCGAGGGGCCGCTGTATCTCGAGCAGTACCTCGCCGGGCCGGTCGAGACGGTCATCGCCCGCCAGACCGGCAGCGCCACCGTGGCCCGCCCTGCCATTGCCGAAATCGGCAACTTCGCCTGTCGTGATTGCGCCACCGCCGCGACGATGATGAGCGTTCTTGCAGAATTGCTGCGAGAGCAGCGCCACGACTGGGTGGTGTTCACGGCCACGCGCACGGTGCGCGGCATCATGCGGCGCATGGGCCTGCGGCTCGCCGAACTCGCCCGCGCCGAGCGCAGCTGCCTCGTCGCCGCGGACGACTGGGGCCGCTACTACGAGCAGGACCCCCGCGTGATGCTCGGCTACGTGCCCTCATGGGACCAGGCGGCCAGGCGCAACGCGCAGGGCAGCTGCGCCGGCCACAGCTGACCATGCCTGCGCTGGTGAACGCCCTGCGCCAGGCGCTGGCCGGCTTCCCGCCCGGCGCTCCGGCACTCATCGACGCTGGCGGCGAGCTCGCCGCCAGCGCGCTGCTGGATCAGGTCCTGCGCGAAAGTCGCTGGCTTGCCGCCTGTGGCGCACGCCGTTTCGGGCTGCTGGCCGACAACGGTCGTGGCTGGGCGATCGCCGACCTTGCGCTGCTCGCCGCCGGCAGGCCCTGCATTCCGCTGCCGCAGCATTTCGGGCCCGGCCAGCTGCGCCATGCGCTGGACAGCGCGGGCGTGGACGCCGTGCTCAGCGATGAGCCGCAGCGCCTGCTGGAACTCGAAGCCGGCTTCGTCGTCCGCGGCCATGGCGCCGGCACCGGCCTGGCGCTGCTGATGCGCGACCGGGAGCGGCTCTCGCCGGTGATCCTGCCGCCCGGCACGCTCAAGGTCACCTACACCTCGGGCAGTACTGCCGAACCCAAGGGGGTCTGCCTGGGCGACGCAACCCTCGCCGCAGTGGCAGCCTCGATCGCCAGCGTCGGCCGCAGGCTCGGCCTGCGCCGCCACCTCTGCCTGCTGCCGCTGGCGACGCTGCTGGAGAACGTCGCCGGCCTGCACGCGGCCTGGCTCGCCGGGGCTTGCTGCGACCTCGGTGCGGACGCGGCCGGCGCCATCGCCCGCGGCTCGCTCAACCCCGGCATCCTGCTCGGCGAGATCGACCGTGCCGCGCCCGAGAGCATGATCCTCGTGCCCGAGCTGTTGCGCCTGCTGGAGGCAGCTGCTACCCGTGGCTGGACGGCAGCGGGCGCGAAATACATTGCCGTGGGCGGCGCCCGGGTCGCCCCGGAACTGCTGGAGCGCGCCACCGCAGCGGGGCTGCCGGTGTTCGAGGGTTATGGCCTGAGCGAGTGCGGATCGGTGGTCAGCCTCAACCTGCCGGGCGCCTCGCGCCCCGGCACCGCGGGCCGACCCCTGCCGCATGCCGTGGTACGCGTGGATGAGCGCGGCGAGATCCACGTCGCCGGCAGTGTCATGGCCGGTTACGTCGGAGGGCCGGCCACCACGGCCGAGCTCGCCACCGGCGACCTTGGCGAACTGGACGAGGCGGGTTACCTGCGCATCAGCGGTCGCATCAGGAATGTGCTCATCACTTCGCTCGGGCGCAACCTGTCGCCGGAATGGATCGAGAGCGAATTGTGCGCCGAGCCGGCCATCGGCCAGGCCGTGGTCTTCGGCGAGGCGCGCGAGCGCCTGGTGGCACTGCTGGCGCCGGCGCGTGCCGATGTTCCCGCGGCAGCCGTGGCGGCCGCGGTCAGCCGCGCCAACCTGCGCCTGCCCGCCTATGCACGGGTCTCCGGTCACCACCTGCTGCGCGAGCCGCTGACCGCGGCGGCCGGGCTGCTCACTGCCAACGGACGGCCACGGCGCGAGCGCATCCTCGCATGCCATGGCGAACTCATCGATGCACTCTACCTGGAGGATCACCGTGCCCAGCTCCCTGCATGAACGACTGCTGCAAGCGACGCAGCAGGAAAGCGCTTTCCTGCTGTCCGCGGAACCGATCCGCGAGGCGCTGGCAGGCATCATCAGCCTGCCGCGCTACCTGGCCTTCCTCGGCGAGGCCTACCAGCACGTGCGCCACACGGTACCGCTGCTAATGACCGCGGGCAGCCGCCTGCCGGCGCGTCTCGGCTGGTTGCAGTCGCCGGTGCTCCACTACATCGCGGAAGAGGCCGGGCATGACGAGTGGATCCTCAACGACATCCGCGCCGCCGGCGGCGATGCGCAGGCAGTGCGCAACGCCCGGCCCCACCCGGCGACCGACGCCCTGGTGGCCCGGGTCTACGACCAAGTCCAGCGGCGTAATCCGGTGGGCATCTTCGGCATGGTCCATGTGCTGGAAGGTACCAGCGCGGCACTGGCACTGGATGCCGCCGACCGTATCCAGGCCACGCTCGGGCTGCCCGACACCGCCTTCACCTACCTGCGCAGCCATGGCGAACTCGACCGCGAGCATGTCCGCGACCTGCAGTCGATCCTCTCCCGCCTCAGCGATGCCGACGACCATGCAGCTGTCATTGACTGCGCGCGCAGCGTGTTCTGGCTGTATGGCCACATGTTCCGGGCCCTGGACGGCATCCAGGTACCGCTGGCGGCACTGGCGCAGGCGCAGACCGCATGAACCTCGGCCAGGCAAGGGTGCTGGTCACCGGTGGTGCTGGCGGCATCGGCGCGGCGATCGCCGGGGAGCTGCTGGCCGCCGGCGCGCAGGTAATGCTCGCCGACATCAACGCCGAGGCGCTGGCCGGCGTCGCCTCCAGGCTCGGGGCTGCCGATGGCTGCCTCGCCACGACCGTGGCCGACCTCGGCGACACGGCCAGCCGCAATGCGCTCTGCAGCCAGGCCATCGCCTGGGGCGTGAACACCGTGGTGAACAATGCCGGTGTCAGCCATTTCGGCCTGCATGACGAGCTGACACCCGCACAGATCGGCCAGACGCTGACCATCAACGCGCTGGCGCCGCTGCTGCTGGTGGCGGCCCTGCTGCCGCATCTGAAAGCGCAGCCGCAGGCGCAGCTGCTCAACATGGGCTCGGTGTTCGGCCACATCGGTTATCCGGGCTACGCCGCCTACTCGGCCAGCAAGTTCGCACTCCGCGGCTTCAGCGAGGCGCTGCGCCGCGAACTGGCGGACAGCAGCGTGCGGGTGCACTACCTCGCACCGCGTGCCACGCGCACGCCGCTGAATTCCCCGGCGGTGACCCGCATGAACGCCGAACTGAAGGTGGCCATGGACCCGCCGGTTGTGGTCGCCCGCGCCGTGCGCCGCATCCTGCAGCGCGAAGCCGCCTCTGCCGTGATCGGCTGGCCCGAGAAACTCTTCGCACGGCTCAATGCCCTGCTGCCCGGGATGGTGGATGGCGCCATCCGCCGGCAACTGCCCGTGATCCGCCGCCACGCACAACGGCAGCAGACGCCATCCCCGGCCGCCGCCTCCACCTCGACCCCCAGGAGTTACCCAGCATGAATCACCGCCCGCTCGTCGCTCTTGCCGCACTGGTCCTCGGCGCCCTGCTGTACCTGCCTGGCAGCAGCGCACGCGCCGACGCTGCCTTCGACGCCGAACTCAACGGCGTGCGCGATGCCTGGGCAGTGGCCCGCTACAAGCTGCCCGCCGAACAGCAGGAGGCCGCCTTCGAGAAGCTGATGGCGCGATCGGCGGCGTTTGCCGATCACCACCCGCAGCGGCCCGAGGCATTGATCTGGGACGGGATCGTGCAGAGCACCTACGCCGGGGTGCACGGCGGACTCGGCGCCCTCGGCGCGGCCAAACGCGCAAAGGCGCGCTTTGAAACAGCCCTGGCCATCGATGAGCGCGCGCTCGATGGCTCGGCCTACACCAGCCTCGGCACGCTGTACCACAAGGTACCGGGCTGGCCGATCGGCTTCGGCAGCGACGAGAAGGCGCGCCAGTGCCTGGAAAAAGCTCTGGCGATCAGTCCCGCAGGCATCGACCCCAACTACTTCTATGGCGAATTCCTCTTCGACAACGGCGACTATGCACAGGCGCTGCAGCACCTGCAGGCGGCACAGCAGGCGCCGCCACGGCCCGGCCGCGAGCTGGCCGACGCCGGACGCCAGGGCGAGATCCGCGACCTCATCGCCAGGGTGCAGAAAAAGCTTCGCTGAGGGCCACACTGCCCGGCCTGCTGTGCCCCGCGCTGGTCCGTGCCGGCCGGACGCCGCTCAGTCGCGCTCCACCGAGTAGACCAGGTCGAGCGACTGGTCCTCGCCGCTGGAAGCCTCGATGCTGAAGTTGCGGTTGAGGCGGTAGCGCGCCATCACGGTGCCGATCTGGTTGAACAGCCCGTAGCTGAAGCGCAGGTAGAGGTCCGAGCCGAGTTGCTTGCCGGCCACGACCTGGGCCTCGTTGAGCGCCCCGCCCTCCACGCCGAGCTCGTCGAGAGTCACGGCGCTGCCGATGGCCTGGGTCAGCGGCGAGGTCTGCTGGATGCCCAGTGCCAGCGCCGCACCGGCCACCGCCGACTGGTCGTTCTGGCTGCCGCCCTGCAGCGGATGCCCGGTGATGAGGTAGGAGATGGCGTCGGCCTGCGACATGGCGGGATCGGAGAACACCTGGCTCTGGGGCCGGCTCGCCGTGCCGGAAAGCTGGATGCCCGCGGTGACGCTGCGCCCCTCGTAGTCGACGCGCCGGCTGGCGCGGATGTCCACCGCCGGATCGTCCAGCGGCCCGGAGAACCCCAGCGTGCCGCGCTCGATCACCAGTTCCTTGCCATAGGCGCCGAAGCGGCCTTCCTTCAGGTGCAGCACGCCGAAGCCGCGCGGCGTGCCGTCTGCCGCCTGCGACAGCTTGAGCGTGCCCTGCAGCAGGGTATCGAGGCCAAAGCCCTCGAGATGCACCCTGCGGCCCAGATCGACCTCGATCTCCCCGCCGATGACGGTGCTGATGGCGGATGAGCCGGCACGCGGCGGCCGGTCGTGGATGACGGTGTCGCGCGACGGCGATGCCGCGCTCTGCGGCAGCTGCCGCACCACGATCTCCGCCTGCGGGATGTCGATCCGGCCCGAGCCGGCCAGGCTGCCGGGCGCGAAATCCAGCCGCAGTTCCGGTGACACCTGCACATAGCGGTCGGGCAGGCGCACCGCGTCCACGCGGTCGCCACGCAGGCGCAGCCAGCCGCGCGGCCCACCGGCGGCCAGTGGCCGCAGCTCGCCGTCGATGCCGAGCCTGCCACCCGCCATGGCACTGCCATCGACGCGCAGCGTCTCGCTGCCGTCGCCGAGCAGCGCCATGTCGATGGCCTCGAGCTTCACACCGAGGTCGGGAAGCGCGACGGTACCCCCGAGCAGGCGCGCAGCGCCGGCCAGGCGCGGCGCGTGCAGGCTGCCGGTCGCCTGGACATCGATCGTCACCCGCCCGCTCACCTCCGAGACGTCCACGTCGCCGGCCAGCAGCGGCACCAGCGGCGCGATGTCGGGGAGACCGCCGGAGAGCCGCGCCTCGAACGGCGCATCCAGGCCTGGCGGCGCCTGCATATGCGCGTCGCCGGAGAGCTGCAGGCCCTCCTGGCCCTGGATGTCGAGGTGCAGCTCGCCCGCCTCCGGCGTCAGGCTGGCGCGGGCCTCGACGGTCGGCAGCGTGGTGACGAGCGGCTCGTCGCCACCGGTGTAATAGACCGTGGTGCCCTGCTGGCGCCAGTGCAGCACCGCACTGGCACCGGCCCCCGTGAGGTCCGCGACCAGGCTCGCATCCGCGCCGCCGGTGACCGCCAGGTCCTCGCCCAGCCAGCGATTGAAACGCGCCAGGTCCAGTTCACGCAGCTCCGCCGCGAGCGTGGCTTCCCGCGGCGTCCAGCGCGCACGGCTGATGCAGAGCGCGCTGGGCGCCTGCTCCCAGCAATGGGCACCGATCTCCGCCTGCGTTGCCGCGAGGACCAGCGCCGGCTCGCCCGCGAGGCGCCAGGTGCCGGCCGCATCAGCGCTGATCTCGGCAGCCGTGAGCTGGTGGCGCAGCGCCGCGCCATCCCAGCGCCCCTCGCTGGCCAGCGCCAGCGTCACCGGCCCGCCGCGCAACCCGGCCTGCAGGCGGTGCGCGTCGATCGTGCCCGCGACCCGCGCCTCAAGATCGCCCAGCAGCTGCTCGCCGGCGCGGATGCCGCGGGCGACCAGCTCCGCATCCGTGCGCTGGCTGCGATCGATCTCGATGCGCAACTGCGCCTGGGCCACGCGGTTTGCGTCCAGCGCCAGCGCGCTGGCCTGCGCCTCGAGGCTGACGACCGGACGCAGCCGGGTACCGGCCAGCGTCGCATGGCCCGCGAGCCGGCCTTCGAGCCCTGGCCAGAGCAGCGCGAGCTGCGGCAGGTCGAACTCGAAGCGACCGGCGAGCCGCGTGCCGATGCTGCCATGCGCGTCCAGCCGATTGGGCCCGGCGCGCAGCGCGAGCCTGTCGAAGGCCAGCGTGTCATCAGCGTAGGTCAGCACACCAGTGCCGGCCAGCGGACGGCCCATCAGCCGACCCTGCAGTTCCACGATCTCCATGCGCAGCGGCTGCTCCGGTGCCATCGCCAGCCGCAGCCGGCCGGAGAAGCGGCCGTCGAGGCCGGGGCGGAAGGCGGCGGTGTCAACGTCGCGGGCGATGAGGTCCAGGTGCAGCCGCGACCCGGCCGCAGCGAGGTCGATGACGCCACGCGTCGCCAGCAGGCCGCTGGGGCCCTCCACCCGCCCCTGCTCGATGACCACCCGGGCGGCATCGCCGCGCGCCCGCGCCGTCGCGGCCAGCGGCGGCAGCCTGGCACCGGCCAGCTGCGCCTGCAGCGTGCCGCTCCAGTCGGCCAGCGTCCCGGACAGCGCCAGCTTGCCAGCGCGCGCCTCGACGCGGCCCAGTCCCGGCAGCTCACGCGCCAGCGAGATCCAGCCGGCACTGGCCTCGATGCGCGGCTGCGTCGCCAGACCGCGCAGCTGCGCGTGGACGATGACATCCTCCGGGACCCGGATCGCCTGGGCCACCACCAGTTCGTCGAGGTTGCCCCTGGCGGTGCCCATTCCCGACAGCCGCTGCGCCGGCAGGCTCCAGCCGACGCGCGCCGCGATCGGCAGCGGCGGCCGCAGTTCCGCGCTGCCGGCGAGCCGCAGGTGCAGGCCGGCGAAGTCGCCAGCTGCGTGGTTGACCTGCAGCTGCGAGCCGCGCAGCCGGCCCCCCGCCTGCAGTCCGGTGATGGTCCAGGCCTGCCCGCCACGGCGCAGCTCCAGTACCGGTACGACGAGCTGGCGCAGGCGCAGCGGGATGGGCGTGCTCACGGTGGGCATCAGGAACGGCTCTTCCGGCCCGGGCGGTGGCAGGTCCACCTCGACGCGTGCTGCCGCCAGCCGCTCGATCCGCAACTGGCCGCGCAACAGGGCCGCCGGGCGCAGCAGCAGCTCGAGGCCCTCGATGTGCAGCATCAGCTCGCCGGCCTGGATGTCCAGGCTTTCGGCACGCAATCCGGTGCCCAGGCTGCCATCGACACCCCGCAACATGACCGCGCCGCCGCTGGAGGCCTCGGCCGCCGCAGCCAGCCAGCGTGCGCCCGCCGTGGTTGCGCTGAGCAGCAGCACCGCGCCGACCAGCCCGGCGACCAGCAGCAGCAACAGTCCTGCCAGCCAGCGCCAGGTCACAGGTCCGGCCCCAGGGTGACGTGCAGGCGCCAGCTGTCCGGGGCGTCCTTGTCCAGCGGGAAGGCGACGTCGACGCGCACCGGGCCGAGCGGCGAGTACCAGCGCAGGCCGCCGCCGACGCCGGTCTTGAGCGCCAGGCCCGAAAAATCATCGAAGGCATTGCCGCTGTCGGCGAAGGCGGCCAGCGACCAGTTGCCCCAGACGCGCTGGTCCACCTCGATGCTGCCGACCAGCTTGTGGCTGCCGCCGACCACCAGTCCCTGGTCATCGGTGGGTCCGAGCGCCTCGTAGTCGTAGCCGCGCACGCTGTAGTCACCGCCGACGAAGTAGCGCACCGAGGCGGGCAGCGTGCGGAACTTGTCCTTGAGCGTGGCACCGGCCTCGGCGCGCAACAGCAGGCGCCCGCCCGGCCAGACCGGCACGATGACCTTGCCGTAGAGATCGGTCTGCAGGAACTCCGCATCCGAGCCGATCAGCTCGGTGGTGCCGCTGATCCTGAGGCTGACACGATGGCCCTTGTCGGGGCGGGTGATGGCCGGGCTGTCCGGCTTCTTGTGGGTCCAGCTCAGGCCGGGGATCAGCAGGAACTCGCGGCTTTCTTCCCCGGCGATGGTGTAGTCCTCGACGCTGGCGTCGATGAACCGCGTCTCGATCCAGTCCGCGGGGCGCCGCCGGTACTCCTTGAGCCCGATCTTGTAGGTGTCGGCACGCTTGGAAGCAGTGTCCTCGTACTTGAACCCGGCATCGATGCTCAGCCACTCGACCCGCGGGTCCCTGCGCGGCAGCCGATAGCTGACGCCGAGGATGGACTCTACCTTCGACAGGTCCATGCTGCTGTCGAACTGGTGCCCCGACTCGTTGAGGCGCCGGTTGGTGTAGCCGGCGCGGAACTTCAGTCCCTTGTCGGTGGAGTACCCGGTGCCCAGGGTATACAGCTGCCGCCTGGCGGCCGCGAGCGCCACCGATACCGGCACCTCGAGATCCGGCGGCGGCTGCGGGCTGGTGCGCAGGTCCACGGACGAGAAGTAGCCGGTGGCCAGCAGCGCATTGTAGAAATCGCTGACCCTGGTGCCGTCATAGGGATCGCCGGGGCGGAAATCGACGAAGCGCTCGACCAGGTCCGGGCGCACCACCTCCTGCTGGAAGGTTACCGGGCCGAAGTGGTAGCGCGGCCCGGAATCGTAGTGCAGCACGATGTCGGCGGCGTTCTCCCGCGTGTAGACGTCGATGCGGCTCTCGGGGAAGGCGGCGGCGAAATACCCGCGCTGGCGGGCGAGGTCGCCCAGCGCCTTCTTGAAGCGCTCGTAGTCCCCATGGTCCAGCTGCTCACCCGGCCTGAGCGGCTGCGTCGCCAGCAGGCGCCTGAATCCCGGGTCGTCGGCGGCCTCGCCGGTCACGGCCACATCCACCTTGCGCAGGCGCACCGGCTCACCGGGATCGATCTGGATGCGGACCAGCCAGCAGCCGGACTCCACGCCGCTGTCGATGGCCAGCACCGGGTTGTAGTAGCCGTAGGCTTCCAGGGCCTCGCGGATCTCCGGGTCGGCCTTGCGGGTCAGCCGCCGCACCCGCCACGAGGGCGCATCGCAGCCGGCATCGCCGAGGGTCAGGTGGGCCATCACGTTGTCACGCAGCTTGCCACGCACACCGCTGACCTCGACTTTCGCCGACGCGGCGGTCCAGGCAAGCAGTGTGGACAGCAGGAAACCGGTGGCGACTCGCAGCGGCAGCATCTGCGGCCAGCATACCTGCTGGCCCGGCCGGCGCCACCGTTGACCCGCCCCCCCGGCTTGGGTTAACTGCAGGCATGATGCGGACCTCATCGCGGCCGGCATGCCTGCTGGCATGGCTGGGACTGCTCGCCGCCTCCACGGCGGGCGCGCATGCGCCGCCCGCCTGGTCGCAGCTGGAGTTCGTCGCCTCGAAGTTCTTCATGACCGGCCGGGCCGAGGTCGAGCTGCGCCGGCTGCCGGCCGCCGAGGTCGCCCCGGCGCTGCTCGCCACGCCCGAGGGCCGGCCGGTGCAGCCCGGCAGCGAGGTGCTGGAGCTGGTCTACCGGGCGAGCGGCTTCGGCCGCGAATCGGTCACCACGCTATGGGCCGACCCGGTGAGCGGGGCCACCCTGCAGCGCACCGAACTCGACAGCGGCAGCCGCCAGCGCTGGCGCAGCTACCGGTTCACCGACATCGGCGCCTACCACTACACGCGCTGGCCGGCCACCAACGCCGAGAAGCCCCTGCCCCCGGAACGCTGGACCGAACGCAGCCAGGGGCTGCGCGCCTACTCGCCGTCGGCCGTGGGCCAGGCGGTGACCGAGCCGACCATGCTGCTGTGGCTGGCCGCGGCCGGCGACTACCAGCACGCAGGCGACCGCGGCGAAGTGCTCGCCTTCTCGCGCAAGCGCGTGAACCGCGTCACGCTCGAGGTCACGGGCCGGCGCGCGCTGCGCGTGGACTTCGAGGAGCGCAACGCCAGCGGCAGCCGCCAGCGCAGGGGCAGCGTGGACGCGATCGTCATGCGCATCCGCGGCCAGCCCGTCGATGCCACGGGAGACGACGACGATGATTTCGAGCTGCTCGGCCTGCGCGGCGACCTCGAGCTGCTGATCGATCCGGCGACCCGGGCACCACTGCAGCTGAGTGGCAATGTAAAGATCGCCGGGCACGTCACGGCACGCCTGCGCCGCGCCCGGATCCGCTGAAACCCGCATCCCGCACCGGCCGCCGCGCGTCGTGAACTGGCGCACGGAGCCCCGGCCGCGCTTGCGGCATCCTTGCGTTCTGTCAAACGCCGGATGGCGGCGGGCCAGCCCTGGCCGGTCGCAGGCCGGCCAGCGGTGGCAGGGAGATCGGGCGCATGGACTTGTGGCCGTTTGCCGAACCGGACAACCTGGCAGGGATCCTTGCCCTGCTCCCGGGGCAACTCCCCTCGCAGGCCTGGCTGGCGGTAGGTGCCGGTTGCCTGCTGCTCGCATTCCTTGGCTGGCGCACCATCGACTCGCGGCTCAGCCGTGCGGGCGGTGCCATCCGCGACAGCGAGGCACGCAGCCGCGCCGTCGTCGACGCCATGCTCGACGCCCACCTGATCGTCGACAGCAAGGGCATCGTCAGCAGCTTCAACCCGGCCGCCGAGGAAACCTTCGGCTGGCCCGCCGCGGAGATCATCGGCCAGCCCCTGAGCCTGCTGGTCAATGACGGTGGCCTGGCGGCACGCCAGGACTGGAAGAAGCGCAGTGAATGGATGACCGCACTGCCGCGCACGCGCCGGCGCTGGGTGCATCCCAGCGCCGGGCGCCGCCGCGACGGCAGCGTGTTCCCGCTGGAGATCGCCATCAGCGATTTCACCGTCGACGGCAGGAAGCTCTTCAGCTGCACGCTGCGCGATCTGAGCGAGCGCTGGGACCAGGAAGCGAAGCTGCGGCGCCTGGCGGCGGCGATCGAATGCGCCGGCGATGCCATCGCCATCATGGGTCCCGACCAGCGCATCCAGTATGTCAACGCGCAGTATGAACGCCAGACCGGCTACCTGCGTGATGAAGTGCTGGGCCAGAAGCCCGGCCACGGCGCCGACGCCGACGAGATCTATGCAGACATCTGGGCCGCCGCCGGCCAGGGCGGTGCCTGGACCGGCCAGGTCCGCGGCCGCCACCGCGACGGTTCCCGTTATGACGAAGAGGTGACGGTGACCCCGGTGCTCGACGCCGGCGGCAGGCTCTCGGCCTACGTGGCAGTGCTGCGCGACATCACCCGTCGCAAGGAAGCGGAACTGGAGCGCCAGCGCCTGGCCGAAGCGTTGCAACACTGCGCCGACAGCATCGAGATCATCGACCCGCAGGGGCGCATCGTCTACATGAATGCGGCCTGCGAGGCCAGCACCGGCCAGCGCCTGGCCGAGGTGCGCGGCAGCCGCCCGGAGGCGCTGTGCGACTTCGGCGCCGACGCCGCGAGCTACGAGGACATGATGCGCACCGCCTTCCGCGGCGGTCGTCCCTGGTCGGGCACGCTGAAGCTGGTCACCCAGGAAGGCGAGCTGCGCGAGGAGGACACGACCGTCTCGCCGATGCGCGACGAGCGCGACCGGATCACCGGCTACATTGTCGTCAAGCGCGATGCCGCCGGGCGACGCCGCCTGGAGGCGCAGGCGCAGCAGCGCGAGAAGCTGCAGACCATCGGCGAAATCGCCGGCGGGATCGCCGCCGGAATCGGCGACCCGCTGCGGGCGACCGGCGACCGGTTGCGGCTGCTCGAACGCGCCTTCGGCAGCCTCGACGCGCTCCTGGCCGACCTCGGCGCACTCGCAGCCGACAGCCGACCGGTCCCGCCAGCCACCCTGGCCGGCTGCCTGCAGCGCGCGGATGCCGAATTCCTGCGCCGCGAGATCCGCGGCACGCTCGCGCAGTCCGGCGAAAGCCTGGAGCGCGTGACCGGAATCGTCGATGCCATGCGCGAGATCGCCAGCACCAGTGCCAGCGACGAGAAGACGGCTACCGACCTCAACCGCGCCATCCGCAGCACCATCACAGTGGCCACTGCCAGGTGGGAGCCGGTGGCGGAACTGCGCACCGACCTCGACCCGCGCCTGCCGCCGGTGCGCTGCGTGGTGGGCGACATCAGCCTGGTGCTGCTCGACCTGCTGGTGACCTGCGCCGGCGCCATTGCCGCCGGCAATGCCGGCGGCCTGCGCGGCAAGGGCATCATCGCCGTGAGCAGCCGGCACACGGGTGACTGGGCGGAGATCCGCATCGGCCACACCGGCCACGGCCTGGCGCCGGAAGCGCGCCGCGCCCTGACCGACCGGCGCGCCGGACCGGCGAACCCGGCACTGGCCATGGCGTACGACGTCATCGTCAGGAAGCACGGCGGCAGCATCGCGCTGGACACCGACGGCACGGAGCGCCACGGCCTGGTGGCTGCATTCGTCATCCGCCTGCCGCTCGAAGCCGACGCCGGCAGCTCGCGCACGGCCGCCGCCTGAGCGGCAGCTGGCGCCGTCTGTTCAAAGGCGCGGCCGAAGCAGATAATCCCCGCCGTTGTCGTGTGCGCCCCACGGGGGGAGGAAGATCCATGAAGACCTGGCAGCTGGCCGTGGCGACGGCGGCGATCGCGTTCATTGCGGCCTGCAGCAATCCCGAAGGCGACTGGAAGAAGGCCGAGGCCGAGAACACCGAGGCGGCCTACCACGCCTTTCTCGACCGCCACCCCGAGGGCGAGTGGGCACAGAAGGCCCAGGCCCAGCTCGACAGCATCAAGGACACGCGCGACTGGGAGAACGCACAGAGCGCCGATGCCATCGAGGCCTACAACAACTACCTGCTGGCCCACCCGACCGGCGCCCACATGGGCGAGGCCCGCCAGCGCATCTCGGACCTCGAGACCGAGGCCGCCTGGCAGACCGCGCAGTCCGCAGGCACCCGCGAGGCCATCGAGGACTTCCTCATCCGTTACGCCGATACGCCGCAGGCCGAGCAGGCGCGCGCCCGCCTCGCGGAGCTGAATCCGCCACGTCCCCCGCCGGCGGAGGCCCCGGCGAAGCCCGCCAGCAAGGCGGCGCCGTCAAAGCCAGTGCCGGCCAGGGCCGCCAGCGCAGCCGGCCTGCCCAGCGGCAACTACCAGGTCCAGCTCGGCGCCTTCAGCTCGATGGACAAGGCTCAGTCCGAGAAGTCGCGGATGGAAAAGCGCTACGGGTCGCTGGTCGGCCCGCTCAGCGTGCAGAAGCCCGCCGGCGGCGATGCGGTCTACCGCGTGAAATCCGCGGGAATGACCGAGTCCGCAGCGCGTTCGGCCTGCCAGTCGCTGAAGCGTTCCGGCCAGGACTGCGTGGTGGTGCAGCGCTAGCGGCGGGGCACCGCCGGGCAGGACCATGGCCGACACCCGCCAGGACCTCGCCGACCTGCGCCGGGAATTCCGCGGCCAGCCGCTGCGGCGTGCCGACCTGGATGCCGATCCCTTCGTCCAGTTCGACCGCTGGTTCCAGGAGGCTACCCGCGCCGCGGTACCCGAGCCCAACGCCATGTGCCTGGCCACGGTGGCTGCCGACGGCCAGCCCTCCTCGCGCACCGTGCTACTCAAGTTCTACGACCGCTCGGGCTTCGTCTTCTACACCAACTATGGCAGCCGCAAGGCCCGCGAACTCGAGGCCAACCCGCGGGTGGCACTGCTGCTGTTCTGGCCGGAGCTGTTCCGCCAGGTGAAGATCCGCGGCCACGCCAACCGCTGCAGCAGTGCCGAAAGCCTCGCCTATTTCCTGCGCCGGCCACGCGACAGCCAGCTCGGCGCCTGGGTCTCCAGCCAGAGCCAGGTCATTTCCTCGCGCGCCGTACTGGAACAGAAATTTGCCGAGATGAAACAGAAGTTCGCCAGCGGCGAAGTCCCGCTGCCCTCCTTCTGGGGCGGCTATCGCGTCGTCCCGCAGGACATCGAGTTCTGGCAGGGCCAGGAAAACCGCCTGCACGACCGCTTCGCCTACAGCCGCAAGGGCGACGGCTGGCAGGTCGAGCGGCTGGCGCCTTAGGAGATGCAGGAGGAAATCGGGGGGAATTCGGGGGACAGTTTACTCAATTGATTCGAAGGTTGGTGAACGCCATCTTGCGACTCGCCTGGACTTCGAATCAATTGAGTAAACTGTCCCCCGATTTCCCCCGAATTCAGATCAGAACCAGAAGCGCAGGCCGGCGACGAAGCGGCTGTCGTGGCTGTTCTCGCCCTCCTGCCGCGCGAGGTCGGCGCTGTCGCCGTGGATGCCGGCCCACTCGATGCCGATGTAGGGTGCGAACTCGCGGCGCCATTCGTAACGTAGCCGCAGCCCGGTGCTGACTTCACCGATTCCCGAACCGATGCCGGCGCGCGGGTCGTCGTCGCTCCAGGCCTCGGCTTCGGCGCGCGCAGCGAGGATCAGGCGGTTGGTGAACAGCCACTCGTACTCCGCCTGCAGCCGCAGCCCGAGCTGGCCGCCCTCGCCGAGATAGCCCGTGGCCTCGACATGAAACCACTGCGGCGCGAGCCCCTGGAAACCGAGGGCGACATAGGTCCGCGTGGGTCCGGGCCCGGTGTCCAGGCGCAGGCCGCCGACAAAGTCCCACCAGGCCGCGACCGGCTGCCCGTAGAGCAGCTCGGCGCGGTTCTCGACCTGCGACCCGCTGGCGTGCTCGCCCTCGTCGCGCAACCAAAGGCGGTGCATGTCGGTGCCGTACCAGCCGATGACGTCCCATGCCAGCGCGTCGTCGCCATCGCGCGACTGCCATTCGAGTTCCTCGGCACGGAACGAGCCGTCGAGCTGCGTCGCGTGCATGCTGTCGTGGAAACCCGGCGGCATTTCCGGGAACGCGGCGGCGCGCTCCTCCGGCGTGACCATCGGCGCGGCCTGCGCGCGGGCAACGAGGGGCGCGAGGGCAACCAGCAGCGCGGCGGCTGCCGTCGCCCGGAAAATCCAGCGGTGGGTGGAATCAACCATGGCTGGCCTCCTGGTCGACGATGACCTCGCGGAACATGCCGTTGACCATGTGCAGCATCAGGTGGCAGTGATAGGCCCAGCGGCCCAGCGCGTCGGCGCTGACCCGATAGCCAAGCTTGTGCCCGGGCTTGATGCTCACCGTGTGCTTGCGGACCTTGAACGCGCCCGACTCGTCCTCGAGGTCGGACCACATGCCGTGCAGGTGCATGGGATGCTCCATCATGGTGTCGTTGACCAGCCGGATGCGCAGCCGCTCGCCGTAGGTGAAGCGCAGCGGCCCGGCATCGGCGTAGGGCACGCCGTCGAAGGACCAGATGTAGCGACCCATGTGGCCGGTGAGGTGCAGTTCCAGCGTGCGGCCCGGCTCGCGGCCATCCGGGTCGGGGAAGCGGCTGGCGAGGTCTGCATAGGTCAGTACGCGCCGGCCGTTGTCGCGCAGGCCGACGCCCGGATCATCGAGCCGCGGTGACGGCATCTCGGCACGCATGTCGACCGTCGGCCCGTACTCGGTGGGCGCGTGCTCCTGCGGGGCGCTCGCTCCGGGCATCATGTGGCCCTCGTGGCCCGCATGGCCGGCGTGCGGATCCGCGGCTTGGTGCCCGCCATGTCCCATGTCCGCCATGGTCAGCAGTGGCCGCGGGTCGGGCGCCGGCACCGCGGCGCTCATCCCCGCACGCGGCGCCAGCGTGCCGCGCGCGAAGCCGCTGCGGTCCATGGACTGCGCGAACACGGTGTAGGCCTCGGCATCCGGCGGCACCACCACGACGTCGAGCGTCTCGCCCGGGCCGATGCGGAACTCCTCCACGGTCACCTGCTCGACCGGCTGCCCGTCGGCGGCGATGACCGTCATCGGCAGCCCCGGGATGCGCACGTCGAAGTAGGTCATGGCGCCGGCGTTGATGAAGCGCAGCCGCACCCGCTCGCCGGGCCGGAACAGCCCGGTCCAGTTGCCGGCCGGCGTCATGCCGTTCATCAGGTAGGTGTAGGCGCCGCCGCCGACATCGGCGAGGTCGGTCGGCGTCATGCGCATGCGGCCCCAGTCGAGGCGGTCGGTGACGGTGGCGCCGAGGCCATTGCGGCCGATGTCGCGGAAGAAGTCGCCCACGGTGCGCTGGCCGTAGTTGTAGTAGTCGCCCTGCACCTTGAGGCGGTGCACGATGCGGTGCGGATCCTCGTCGCTCCAGTCGGAGAGCATCACCACGTGATCGCGTTCCACGCCGTCGGGGTCGGTATCGCGCGGCAGGATCACCAGCGGCCCGTAGATGCCGGTCTGCTCCTGGTGGCCGGAGTGGCTGTGATACCAGTAGGTGCCGGCCTGGCGGACGCGGAAGCGGTACTCGAAGGTCTCGCCGGGCTGGATGCCCGGGAAGCTGAATCCCGGCACGCCGTCCATGGCCGCCGGCACCAGGATGCCGTGCCAGTGGATGGACGTCTCCTCGGCGAGGCGGTTGCTGACGCGGATGCGCACCGTGTCGCCCTCGCGCCAGCGCAGCAGCGGCGCCGGCAGCTGGCCGTTGATGACGGTGGCAATGCGGCGGCGGCCGGTGAAATTCACCGCCGCGGGACCGATGCCCAGGTCGAACTCCGTGCCCGAGAGCACGCCCGGCAATGTGGCCATGCTGGTATCGGCACGGCCACGGCCGGCGACACCGGCTGCCCCGGCCAGGGCCAGTCCCTGGACGAAGCGGCGGCGGTTCAGGCCGGCATGGATGCTGGCTGGGGCACGCGTGCCCCGCTGGATGATCATGGCAAACCTCCTCGACTGGAAAACGCGGAACGAAAACGCGTCGCGAGGAGGGCTAGTTGCTCAGGCTGCAGTACAGGATGTGGGCCGGTGGACCGGTACCGCCGCGGGGCGCGACGTCGTCGACGCAGGGCAGCTGCCGCGCCGGAACGGCCGCGGTGACACCGGCCGGCAGAGCCGACGTTGCGCCCTGGGCCGAGCCACCGCTCGCGGCCGCGGCGCCATGGTCGCAGTCCACCGCGACCATCGTGTGGCAGGGCATGGCATCCATGGCCCCGGCCTGCTGCGCCGCGTCCGCATGCTGGCAGTGCGCCATCGCGTCCGCCGGCTGCGCCGCCAGGCAGGGCTGGGCGAGGACGCCAAGCCATGCGAGCAGGGCCAGCGCCCAGCGCCGGCGTCCGGCGATGCCGCGAAGGCGCAGGGCTGTCAGGGAGGGGTTGCGCATGTCAGGGTGGACCTTAATGGCGTCGCGCGGAAAAATCCATCGACCCGGGCAAGTCCCGTGGCCGGGTTGCCCCTGCCTGGCCCGGGAACACCCAAGGGCCCGCATGGTCACAGCCGCTACCGGAGGTGCGCCACCATGAACATCCGCCTCGTCGCCGCATTGCTCGCCGGCCTGGGCGCCGCCAGCATCGCCCTGGCTGCCACGCCGTCCACACCGTCGGAAAAATCGCTGGATGTGCGCAATCCCAGGCTCGAAGTGCAGTGGACCTCGGATGCGCGCCCGGCGCCCTTCACCCGGGTGCTGCTGGCACCGGTGGAACTGCAGTTCCGCGAGGTGCCGCCGCTGGCGGGCCCGCCGGGCATGCCCGGCACGCGCAGCGAGTTCCCGGTCAACGAGCGCGACCGCGAGGCGCTCGCCAGGGACGCCAACCGCATCCTTCGCGAGGAACTCGCGAAGAGCAAGCACTTCACCCTGGTGGACCAGGCCGGTGCCGGCGTGCTGGTGCTGCAGCCCGCGCTGCGCGACATCGTCTCGAAGGTGCCGCCCGAGGAACCGACCGGGCGCTCCACGGTGCTCCTCGACAGCGCGGGCGAGGCGACCCTGGTCGTGACGCTCGTCGATGGCGCCAGCGGCCAGGTGCTCGGTAGCGCCAGCGACCGGCGCGATGCCCAGGGCAGCAGCGGCTATGACGACTTCGGCGCCATCCGCAGCAATGCCGTCGGCGTCGGCCAGGAGGTGCGGCGCGTGCTGCGCCGCTGGGGCATGAGCCTGGAACGGCGCGTCGAGCAGCTGTATTTCGCGGCCAAGCCGCGCTGAACGGCAGCCGCCCTCAGCCGGCCTCGTCGATGAAGCGCCGCGTGATGCCGTCGTAGGCATCGATGCGCCGGTCGCGCAGGAAGGGCCAGCCCTGGCGCTGGCGTTCGATTTCGCCGGTATCGATCTCGACCTGCAGCAGTTCCTCGCGGTCGGCCGCGCCCCGGACGATGACGCGCCCGTCGGGCCCGGCGACGAAGCTCTGGCCCCAGAACTCGATGCCTGCCTGGCCCGTTTCGGGCGCACCGGGCTCCGGCTCGAAGCCGCTGCGGTTGATGGCGACCACGAAGCAGCCGTTGGCGATGGCGTGCGCGCGCTGGATCGTTTCCCAGGCCGCGTGCTGGCGCTCGCCGACCGCGGCCTTCTCTTCCGGGTGCCAGCCGATGGCGGTCGGATAGATGAGGATCTCCGCCCCCTGCAGTGCCGTCAGGCGCGCGGCCTCAGGGTACCACTGGTCCCAGCAGACCAGCACGCCGAGGCGCCCCGCGCCGGTTTCATGCACGCGGAAGCCGAGGTCGCCCGGGGTGAAGTAGTACTTCTCGTAGTAACGCGGGTCGTCAGGGATGTGCATCTTGCGGTAGCAGCCGACCAGCCCGCGGCTGCCGTCGAGCACGGCTGCGGTGTTGTGGTAGAGCCCCGGCGCGCGGCGCTCGAACAGCGACAGCACGATCGCCGCGCCATGTTCCGCCGCAAGCCGGGTGAAGGCCCCGGTGCTCGGCCCCGGGATCGGCTCGGCCAGGGCGAACTGGCCGGCGTCCTCGCTCTGGCAGAAATAGCGCGAGCGGAACAGCTCCGGCAGGCACACCAGCTGCGCACCGTCACGCAGGGCGGTGGCGGTGAGATCCAGGGCATGCTGCAGGTTGGCGGCCGGGTCCGCGCCCATCCGCATCTGCACCAGTGCCAGCCTGAGCTTTGCCATCCGCCCGCCTCCTCAGCTCGCGTTGCAGTAGGTGGTCTCGCCGAAGCAGGCCATGTACTGGTCGAGGATCTGCATGCCGACGCTGGGCCGCACCTGGCCGGCGTCGATCTTGCGGCGCACCAGCTCGCTCATGCGGCGGCTGAGCTCGTTGGGGAAGTACTGCACCTGGGCAAGCATCTCGTTCACGGTCATGCCCGGGATCTGCTTCTCGATCCAGAAATTCCCCGGCTCCTCGGCATCGGCGTACACATGCACCTCCGGCACGCGGCCGAAGAGATTGTGCGTGTCGCCCATGATGTCCTGGTAGGCACCCACCAGGAACACGCCGAGGTAGTACGGCACCTCCGGCTGCAGCGCATGCACCGGCAGGTAGCTCTTGTCGGCCAGCGCCGAGATGTAGTTGCTCACCTTGCCGTCGGAATCGCAGGTGAGGTCCACCACCACGCCGCGGCGCACCGGGTTCTCCTCGAGGCGGTCGATCGGCATGATCGGGAAGCCCTGGCCGATGGCCCAGTGGTCGAGCATCGACTGGAACACCGAGAAGTTGCAGAGGTACAGGTCGGTGAGCCGCTCCTCCAGCTCGGCGAGTTCGCTCGGCACCGGATCGAGCTCGGCGGCACGCAGCCCCGGCAGGATCTCGCGGCAGACCGCCCAGTACAGGCGCTGCACGGCGGCCAGCTGGTCCAGCGCCAGGTCGCCGAAGGAGAAACGCTGGTCGGCCTCGTTGCGCAGGTCCTTGGCGTCGTGGTACGCCTCGAGGAGTTCCTCCGGCCTGCCAGGACGGCGGCGCAGGCCGTCGAGGATCTTCTTCAGGCCCTTGACGGTCTTGTGCGCCTTGTCCGGCAGCTCGCCGTCCTGCTGCTGGTCGGGGTGGTGGGTGCCGAGCACGGGCACGACCAGCACCGAGTGGTGCGCGGTGATGGCGCGACCGCTCTCCGAGACCAGCACCGGCGGCGGGACCTCGCGTGCCTCGCAGACATCCTTGACCGCGTAGACCACGGCGTTGGCGTATTCCTGCAGCCCGTAGTTGATGCCGTCCTCGTCGCGGGCATAACCGGCGCCGTAGTTCACGCCCAGGCCGCCACCGACGTCGAGGTGGGTGACGCCGATGCCCTGCTTCACCAGGCTCACGTAAACCTGGCAGGCCTCGGTCACCGCCTTCTTCAGCACCTGGATGTCGGCGATCTGGCTGCCGAGGTGGAAGTGCAGCAGCTGCAGGCCGTCGCGGCAGTCACGCCGTTCCAGCTCCTGCACCATGCGCAGCAGCTCCGGGATGGCGATGCCGAACTTCGAGCGCGCGCCGGCGGACTCGAACCAGCGGCCCGAGCCCTGGGTGGCGAGGCGGATGCGCGCCGCGAGCCGCGGCTTGACGCCGGCGGCATCGGCCAGCGCGATCAGCTGCTCGAACTCGGAGTACTTCTCGACGATCGGCAGCACCTTCTGCCCGAGCTGCTGTGCCGAGAGGATCAGCTGCAGCATCGAGCGGTCCTTGACACCGTTGCAGAGCAGCAGGCGCCCGTTGTCGATGTGCGGCAGCGAGGCGACCAGCTCCGCCTTGGAGCCGCACTCCAGGCCCATGCCCCAGGGCCGGCCGGCGTCGAGCACTTCCTCGACGACCTCGTGCATCTGGTTGACCTTGATGGGATACACGCCCTGGTAGACGTTGCCGTAGCCGGCCTCGGCCACGGCGGCGGCGAAGGCCTCGTTGAGGCGGCGCACGCGCGCGCGCAGCACGTCCTGGAAGCGAATCAGCACCGGGAAGCCGGCGTTGCGCCGGCGGATCTCGGCCACCACCTCGACCAGGTCGATGGCGACGTCATTGTCGGGCAGGTGGCGCACCGAAGCGTGGCCCTGCTCGTTGATGAAGAAGAAGCCCTCGCCCCAGGCGTCGACGCGGTAGAGCTCCGCCGAGCGCTCGATGGACCAGGGTTCCGGCGCCGGAGGCGGTGCTTCCTCCCGGGCGGCGGCACTGCTGCGGGACTTGGCCATGTCGTGGGCTCTCCTTGGCGCCTACTGCCCCAGCACGCAGGCAAAAATGAGCGGTGCCACGATGGTGGCATCGGATTCGATGACAAACTTCGGCGTGTCGGCCGCGAGCTTGCCCCAGGTGATCTTCTCGTTCGGCACCGCGCCGGAGTACGAGCCGTAGCTCGTGGTCGAGTCGCTGATCTGGCAGAAATAGCCCCAGCGCGGGATGTCGCGGACCTGCAGGTCCTGCTCCAGCATCGGCACCACGCAGATCGGGAAGTCGCCGGCGATGCCGCCGCCGATCTGGAAGAAGCCGATCGAATGCCGGCGGCAGGTGTCCTGGTACCACCGCGCCAGCTCCATCATGTACTCGATGCCGGTGCGCACCGTGTGCACGTTCTTCACGTCGCCGCTGATCACGTGGCTGGCGAAGATGTTGCCGAGCGTGGAGTCCTCCCAGCCCGGCACGATGATCGGCAGGTTCTTCTCGCAGGCGGCCAGCAGCCAGCTGTCCTGCGGGTCGATCTGGTAGTACTGGCGCAGGCTGCCCGAACGCAGGATGCGGTAGAAGAACTCGTGGGGGAAGTACGCCTCGCCGCGGCGGTCGGCGCCCACCCATTCATCGAGCACCACCTTCTCCAGGCGGCGAATGGCCTCCTCCTCCGGGATGCAGGTGTCGGTCACCCGGTTGAGGTGGCGCGCGAGCAGCGCCTCCTCGTCGGCTGCCGAGAGTTCGCGGTAGTGCGGGATGCGCACATAGTGCTCATGCGCCACGAGGTTGAAGATGTCCTCCTCGAGATTGGCGCCGGTGCAGCAGATGGCATGCACCTTGTCCCTGCGGATCATCTCCGCCAGCGAGCGGCCGAGTTCCGCCGTGCTCATGGCGCCGGCCATGGTCAGGAACATCTGCCCGCCCTGGTCGAGGTGACGCACCCAGGCATCGGCCGCATCGACCAGCGCGGCAGCATTGAAGTGCCGGTAATGATGGTGGACGAACTCGCTGATCTTGCCCATGGACCCGACCTCGGAAAACTGCCGCAAGCTTAGAGCAAGCGGCCGTGGGAGTTAACAGCCAGGCGGGATGGCACGCCACCCCGCCGCGTCGTGCATTACGTCGCTGGCACCTGCTGCGTCAGGCAGTGCAGGGTGCCGAGGCCGACGACGACGTCGCGGCAATCCACCGGCACCACCTGCCGCCCGGGGAAGCAGCCGGCCAGTGTCGCCGCGGCCACCGCGTCCTGGGGACAGCCGAACACCGGCAGCAGCACCACGCGGTTGCCGATGTAGAAATTTGCATAGCTCGCCGGCAGACGTTTGCCGTCACGCTCCAGCGGCTCCGGCATCGGCAGGTCAATGACCCGCAGCGGCCGGCCGTCGGCCAGGCGCATGCCGGCAAGGCGCTCGCGGTTGTCGCGCAGCGCGGCGTAGTTGGCGTCGGCCGGGTCGGACTCGAGCACCGTGACCACCGCATCCTCGGCCACGAAGCGCGTCAGGTCGTCGATGTGGCCGTCGGTGTCGTCGCCGACGATCCCCTCCCCCAGCCACAGCACCTGGCCGATGCCGAGGTTCTCCCGCAGGCGCTGCTCGATATCGGCCCGCGACAGCTGCGGATTGCGGTTCGGGTTGAGCAGGCACTGCTCGGTAGTGAGCAGCGCGCCGGCCCCGTTGACCTCGATGGAGCCGCCCTCGAGGATCATGTCCACGGTCCGGCATGGCACACCGAGGCGGGCGGCCATGTGGCGCGGCATGGCGTCGTCGAGGTGGAACGGCGGGTACTTGCCGCCCCAGGCGTTGTAGCCGAAGTCGAGCGCCAGCAACGGCGCTTCGCTGTCCGGGCGGGTGACGAAGATCGCCCCGTGATCCCGGCACCAGGCGTCGTTGGTCGGCTGCTGGTGCAGGCGCAGGCGCCGCGGATCCGCCTTGCCGGCCAGCAGCCCGGCGACATGGCGCTCGTGGCGCTCGTCGAGCACGTTGATGTGCACCACCTCGCCCTCCGACAGTGCCGCCACCGCGCCCGCCAGGGCATGCTCGGCGGCCGCGAGCACGCCCGGCCAGGTGTCCCGGTTATGCGGCCAGGACAGCCAGGTGGCCTGGTGCGGCAGCCACTCCGCCGGCATGCGGTAGCCCTGGGCGGCCGGTGTCGGGGCTGGGGAACTGGCGCTGCTGGTCATTGGCGGCTTCAACCCGTGGTACCCGGCGCATCGCATGCCGGATCGCTGGCAGGCGCGGCCAACTGGCCGCGGGAAGGCCGCGCACTATAGGTCAGCTGCGGGGCCTGTCAATATCACTGGGCGGGCGTGCCGAGGTAGCGCGCCAGCAGCTTTTCAAAAGCAGCGTAATCCTCGTCGCCCTGCAGGAGCCGGCCACGTGCGACGTCGCCGGCGCTCGCGCCAACCAGGAAGCTCGGCGTGCCGCGCGCACCGACGGCACGGGCCGCGGCGATGTCGGCGTCGAGCCGGGCCTGGTGGCGGCCATCCGCGCGGCAGCTGGCGAACCGGGCGGCATCCAGGCCGAGGCGCCGGGCCTGTGCCTCAAGCTCCGCGTCGAGCAGCTGCCCGCCCGCGGCGAGCAGGGCTTCGTGCATCTCCCAGTACCGGTCCTGCTCGCCCGCGCAGGCTGCGGCGATGGCTGCCGGTCGCGCGTGCTGGTGCCTGCCGAGCGGGAAATCGACGACCACGTAGCGCAGCCTGCCGGTCTCCACGTAGTTCGCCTTGAGCTTCGGCCAGGTGTCCTGGGCATAGCCCTGGCAGAACGGGCACTCGTAGTCGATGAACTCGACGATGGTCACCGGCGCCGCGGGATCGCCGAGCATCGGCCGGCCGCGGATGTCGACCTGCGGGACCAGCGCCGCGAGGTCCGGCGGCGGCCGGGCCGCGTTCTGGCCGAGGCCGAGGCTGGAGCCGTAGGCCGGCGCGGGCGCGGGCGCAGCTGCGGGCGCCGGCACTGCGACCCGCGGCGCGGCCAGCAGCGCCAGCAGGCAGGCGAGGACGGACAGCGACAGGGTCGGCATGGGTCGGATCTCCGGGTCGGCCATGGTCAGGCCGGGGCCGAGTATACGCAGCACCGGCGGCCCGCCGGAACCGGGACCGCGTCCACAGCCCGGGACGCCGCCCTGGGCTAGAATGCCCGTCAGTTGGGTTTCCGAATACGTTGATGAAACGGCAATTTCCCAATGTGGCGACCGGGCTCCTGCTGCTGGCGCTGAGCCTCGCGCTCGGCGGCTGCTTCTCCTCCTCCGGCGTGGTCGAGGACCCGACCGCCGGCACCGCGGTCCCGCCCGCCAGCGGCGCGGCAACCGACAGCACCACCAGTGAACCGGACCCGCTGCGCTCGCGCATCGTCTTCACCGCCCTGCAGATGGTCGGCACGCCCTACCGCTACGGCGGGGCCACACCCCAGGGTTTCGATTGCAGCGGCCTGGTCCAGTACGCCTACCGCAACGCCGGCCTCTCCGTTCCACGCACCTCGCGCGACCAGCTCGCCGCCACCACGCCGGTGCCGCTGGCCGAGGCCGTGCCGGGCGACCTGCTGTTCTTCCAGGGCAAGGACAGCTCCCACGTCGGCATCTACCTCGGGGAGGGCCGCTTCGTGCACGCGCCCTTCACCGGCCGGAACGTGGAGATCGGCAGCCTCGACGACGGCTACTATCGCAGGAACTTCCTGCGTGCCGGCCAGATGCGTGGCGTGGCCACCCAGGCGGCCACCTGCAAGGCCGGATCCGGCAGCCCCTGCTGAGGGCGCCTCAGGCCGGCTTCAACTCGCCGGCGCCATCCTCGATGTAGGGCAGCCAGCCCACGCCCAGGAAGCGCAGCTCGATGTCGGCGGCCTTCGGCCGGATGACGATTTCCTGCAACTGCGCCAACTGCGCGTCGAAGCTGCCGGCCAGCGCATCGAGCTCCTGCTGGAACTGCGCCTGCATCGCTTCCCGGTCGGCCTGCACCTTTTGCAGCGTCTCCTCGGCGCGCGCCACATCGCCGGACTCGCGCACGACGCTGCCGGTACGACGCAGCGCACTGCCGGCCCGGCTCACGGAGCCTACGGAGCGGCCGCGGCCGAAGAGCGCGCCCAGCACCGCAGTGCCGACGGCCACGGCCGCGGCGAGCTTCGCGTCGCTGGCCTGCCCGGCCTGGCGCTCGCGCGCCTGGCGGGCCCGCAGCTCGCGCGACTCCAGCGCCGCGAACTTCGGTGCGTACTTCTGCTTCAGCTTCGCCGCGTCGAGGTCGCGCCGCTCGTTGCCGAGCTGCTGCAGGCGGATGCGGAAATCGCGCTCGCTCTCGCCGGGCCGCGAGGTCGCATCGAGCCTGGCGTACTTGTAGAGCGTGAGCGCGCGCTCCAGCCCGAGCCAGCGGCGCAGCTGCCGCTCCCACTCCCGGTAGCTCGCCGCCTGCGCCATGGCCCCGGGCAGCTCGCCGAAGGCGGCGTCGGGTTCGGCCTCGGCCTCCAGGTCCTGGGCGCGGACGCTCAGCTCCCCGGCGCCTGACCAGTCGATGCCGGCGGCCCCATCACCGGGCTGCGCCGCGAGCAGCAGCTCGCGCTGCTCGTTGACGCCGAGCGCGGCATGCACGTAGCCCACCGCCACGGCCGCCATGACCTGCGGCTGGTAGACGAGGCGCTCACCGGCATGCGGCAGGCGCGCGGCGGGCACGAAGAACTGCTTCACCGCAGCCGGCAGCACCGGGCGGCTGCGCGCGATCGCTGCCTGGACAGGCGTAGCGGCTGCGGCAGCCGGTGCCGCGGCGGACGGCACGCGGCCGGCGCCCAGCCGGCGGATCTGCTCGCGGGTCAGCGGCCCGGCGAGATAGCTCATGACCCAGCGCGTGGCAAAGACTTCGGGCCGCTGCTCGTTGACGTTGTGGAGCAGGAACTGGCGCTTGCCCAGGCCGGCGAGCGTCTGCTCCAGCGCCTTCGGCTCCAGGCGCTCGCCGCCGGCCGCGGCCAGCAGGCCCTCGAGCACGCGCGCCTTGTCGCGCTCGGTCTGCAGCCGGCCGATGAACCAGGTTCCCGCGTTCGCGAGTCCCTTGTAGTCCAGGTCCACGGGATTCTGCGTCGACAGCACGATGCCGAGGCCGAAGGCGCGCGCCTGCTTGAGCAGCGTCAGCAGCAGCAGCTTGGTCGGCGGGTTGGCCACCGGCGGCATGTAGCCGAACACCTCGTCCATGTAGAGGATGGCGCGCAGCGAGGGCGTGCCCGGCTGGCGGCGCATCCAGGCGATCAGTTCGGCGAGCAGCAGGGTGATGAAGAACATGCGTTGCGCATCGTCGAGGTGCGCGATGCTGAGCACCGACACGCGCGGCTGCCCGGACGGGGTGAACAGCAGGCCGTCGGCGGACAGCGGCTCGCCGCGCGTCCAGGCATCGAACCCCGGCGCCGCCAGCAGGTTGTTCAGACGCAGCGCCAGCGCCTGGCGCTCCGCGGCCGGGAAGAAGCTCTCGAGGTCGAGCACACCGACGCGGCTGAACGGCGGCTTCTGTACCAGGCCGATGAGGCCCGCCACGTCGGGCGACTGGCCCTGCTTCCAGGCGTCATCGAGGATCGTCGACAGCAGGATGTGCTCGCGGCTGGTCATGGGATCGGCCGCGACGCCGAGCAGCGTCAGCAGGCCGGTCACCGTGCCCTGCAGGCGTTCGCGCCAGAGCTCGGCATCCTCGGCCAGTTCCGCGGCGGGCGCGGTGAAGGCCTTGAGCACCGAGAGCGGCAGTCCCGCGGTGCTGCCCGGCGTGTACAGCGCGAAGTCGGCCGCAGCGCGCAGCGCGGCGATGCGCTCCGGGCCCTGTCCCCAGTCGGCGAGGCCCTGCTTCCAGGCAGCGGCCTGCGCGGCGGCGAACTGGGCCGGCGACTGCCCGGCCTCCGCGGCAGCACGCGGATCCACCCAGGGCTCGAAATCCCTTGCGGCGAGATCGGGGAAGCTGAGCAGCAGGTTGCCGAGGTCGCCCTTGGGATCAATGGCGATCACCGGGATGTGGTCGATCGCCGCCTCCTCGATCAGGCCGATGCCCAGGCCGGTCTTGCCGCTGCCGGTCATGCCGATGATGACCGCATGGGTGGTGAGGTCCTTCGAATCGTAGAGGATCGGGTCCTCGCCGGCCTTGCCGGTACCCGGGTCCAGGCGCCTGCCGAGGTAGAAGACGCCGAGCTTCTCGAAATCCTGCATGGCCGCATCATACGACAGCGACGCGGCCGCACCGGTATTGACGCTGCTGGCCGGACGGGAGAACGATAGCCCGCAACGGCCATCCGGCCGGACGGAGGGGTCGGCCATGCGATGGGAAGGCGGCAGGCGCAGCGACAACGTCGAGGACCGGCGCGGCATGCCCCTGCGCCGCGGCGGCATGCTCGGCGGCGGCATCGGCACCCTGGTGCTGGTGCTGCTGGTTTCCTGGTTCCTCGGACTGGACCCGACCACGCTGCTGCAGAACCTGCCGGTGGAAACCGCACCCGCTCCCGGCGGCCCGGCGACCGGCCAGCCGGAGGCCGGCCAGCCTTCAGCCGACGACCCGCAGGCCGCATTCGTCGCCACCGTGCTCGGCTACACCGAAGACACCTGGTCGGCGATCTTCCGCAGCGCCGGCAGGGAGTACCAGGCCCCGCGGCTGGTGATGTTCAGCGGCGCCACGCAGTCCGCCTGCGGCCTGGGCGAGGCGGCCATGGGGCCGTTCTACTGCCCGGGCGACCACAGGGTCTACATCGACCTCGACTTCTTCCGCGAGCTGCGCGACCGCTTCCAGGCGCCCGGCGACTTCGCCCAGGCCTACGTCATCGCCCACGAGGTGGGGCACCACGTGCAGAACCTGCTCGGCACCTCGGCGCAGGTACAGCGCGAACGCCAGGCTTCCAGCGCAACCGCAGCAAATGCCCTGTCGGTGCGCCTCGAACTGCAGGCGGACTGCTATGCCGGGGTCTGGGCGCAGCGCACCGACCAGGCGCAGTCGATCCTCGAGGAGGGCGACGTCGAGGAAGGCCTGGCGGCCGCCACCGCCATCGGCGATGACCGGCTGCAGCAGCGCAGTCGCGGCTACGTCACGCCGGATTCCTTCACCCATGGCAGCTCGGAGCAGCGGGTGCGCTGGTTCCGCCGCGGCCTGGAGAGCGGCGACCCGAACCGCTGCGACACCTTCAGCGCCAGGGAACTCTAGGCGCCGGGCCCCGCGACCAGGAACAGCCCGACCAGGTCGTTCAGGAAGCGCAGCCCCAGCGGCGTCGGGCGGATTTCGCCGCGGCTGCGCTCGAGCAACCCGCGCTCCAGGGCCTGCGTCAGCGCCGGCTCCGCAGCGGCCAGCGGCAGGCCGGTGCGCTCGCTGAACAGCTTCTCCGGAAAGCCGCGCGGCAGCCGCAGCGCGTTCATCATGAACTCGAACACCGCGTCCGCCGCCGCCAGTTCGCGCCGCTCGGCCACCGCCTCGCCGGCTGGCGCGCGGCGCAGGTAGTCGGCCGGTACGCGGCTGCGCGCCTCGCGCCGGATGCCCCGCGGCGAGGTGACCTTCGCATGGGCACCGGCACCGATGCCGAGGTAGTCACCGAACCACCAGTAGTTCAGATTGTGGCGGCACTCCGCACCCGGCCGTGCCCAGGCCGAGACCTCGTAGCGCCTGAACCCCGCCCCAGCCAGCTCGGCATGCACGGCCGCCTCGATGGCCGCCGCCGTGTCGTCATCCGGCAGCGGCGGCGGCCTGCTGTAGAACACCGTGTTGGGCTCGAGGCTGAGCTGGTAGAACGACAGGTGCGTGACGCCGGTGGCCAGCGCCGTCCGGGCATCGGCCAGGGCACCGGCCGCATCCTGCTCCGGCAGCGCGTACATCAGGTCGAGGTTGACGCGCTCGAAGCTCGCCTGCGCCAGCTCCACCGCGCGGCGCGCCTCGCGCTCGTCATGGATGCGGCCGAGGCGGCGCAGCTGCGCCGGGTCGAAGCTCTGCACGCCGAGCGACAGCCGGTTGACCCCCGCCTCGCGATAGCCGCGGAAGCGATCAGCCTCCGCCGTGCCGGGATTGGCCTCCAGCGTGACCTCCGCATCGGCCGCCAGTGGCAGCCGCGCGGCGATACCCGCCAGCAGCCGCGCCACCTGCGCCGCCGGGAACAGGCTCGGCGTGCCGCCACCGATGAAGATGCTCTGCAGGCTGCGCCCCTGCGCGTCCGGCAGCGCCGCATCGAGGTCGGCCAGCAGCGCATCCACGTACTCGCCGATCGGCAGCGGGCCGCGCTGCTCGTGGGAATTGAAATCGCAGTACGGGCACTTGCGCAGGCACCAGGGCAGGTGCACGTAAAGCGCGAGCGGCGGCAGGGAAGGAAACGGTGGCGGCTGCACGCCCCCATTCTAGATGTTTGGTTGTGTCAAACTCTGCCTCGCAGCCTTTTCGAGGCGCAGCCATCACCGGAGATTCGCGCATGAAGCCAAGGACGCTGGCGCTTGGCGCCCTGATGCTGCTGGGCGGCTGCGGCGCACCACCGCCGCCCCCACCGCCCGCCGCGGCCCCGGCGCCGGCCGCGGCACAACCGCCGGCCGGGCAGCGGCTGCGCGACCTCGTCGAGGGCTGGTTCGAGGAATACCTGAAGCTCAATCCGGTTGCCGCCACCTTCATCGGCGACCACCGCTACGACGCCCAGCTCGCCATTCCCGATGCGGCCCATGAGGCGGCATCGCAGGCCCTGCAGCAGCGCGGCCTCGACGGCCTCGCGGGCATCGATCCGGCCGCGCTCGAGCCGGCCGAGCGCATCAGCTGGGAGATCTTCGACTACGCGCGGCGCACTGCGCTGGAGAATGGCCGGTATCCGGGCCGGCTGCTGCCGCTGGACCAGTTCAACAACCCGGCGGCGTTCTTCGCCCAGCTCGGCTCCGGCCAGGTGGTGCAGCCATTCGAAACCGTGCAGGACTACGAGCGCTTCGCCACGCGCATGAGCCACTTCTCCGCCTGGGTGAACCAGGTCATCGCCAACATGCGTGCCGGCGCGGCCCGCGGCATCGTGCCGCCGCGGGTGGTGGTGGAACGCACCATCCCGCAGGTCGCCGCCATCGCCGTCGGCAGCGCCGAGAAGAGCGTGTTCTGGCAGCCCATCGCCAGGCTGCCGAAGAGCTTTTCCGCCGCCGACCGCGCGCGCCTCACGCGCGCCTACCGCGATGTCATCGGCGGCGCCGTGCTGCCCGCCTACCAGCGCCTGCTCGCCTACCTGCGCGACCAGTACCTGTGGCAGGCCCGCAGCAGCATCGGGCTCGACGCGCTGCCCGAGGGTCGCCAGTGGTATGCCTTCCTGGCGCGCGCCTACACCACGACGGACACGCCGGTGGAGGAGATCCACGCCATCGGCCTGCGCGAGCTGGAGCGCATCGAGGCGCAGATCAGCGTGCAGATGGGCCGCGTCGGCTTCCACGGCAGCGTCGCGGCGCTGGCCGCCTCGATGCGCCAGGACCCGCGGTTGCGCTTCGACAGCGAGGCCGCGCTGCTCGACGCCTACCGCCGGGAGGAGCAGCGGGTGCTGGCCGCGGTGCCGCGGCTGTTCAGCCTGGTGCCGAAGGCGCGGCTGGAAATCCGGCCCATGGAAGCCTTCCGCGCCGGCTCGGCGGCCGCCGCCGAGTACTACGCGCCCGCAGCCGACGGCTCGCGCCCGGGCATCTTCTTCGTCAACACCTCCGACCTGCCGGCACGCCCGCGCTACGACGTGGAGACCACCTTCCTGCACGAGGCGATCCCCGGCCACCACTTCCAGCTGGCGCTCACCGTGGAGAACGGCAACCTGCCGCGCTTCCAGCGCTTCGGCAGCGATGACAGCCTTGCCAGGTCCCCGGACATCACCACCGCCTATGTCGAGGGCTGGGCGCTGTACGCGGAGAGCCTCGGCGACGAACTCGACCTCTACAGCGACCCCTGGATGAAGCTCGGCAACCTCTACGCCGACGCCTGGCGGGCAGCACGGCTGGTGGTGGACACCGGCATCCACGCCAGGGGCTGGACCCGCGAGCAGGCGATCGACTATCTGCTGGCCCACACCGCGATGGCCCACGGCGAAGCCGCTGCCGAGGTCGAACGCTACATCGCCTGGCCGGGCCAGGCGCTCGCCTACAAGATGGGCGCGCTCGGCATCCGCCGGCTGCGCAGCGCGGCCGAGCAGGCGCTGGGCCCGCGCTTCGACCCGCGGGCCTTCCATGCCGCGGTACTGGAGGACGGGCCCATGCCGCTCGCCGTGCTGGAGGGCAAGATCCAGCGCTGGATCGAGGCCGCGCAGCAGCCCGTGGCACCGGAAACCTGAACGCCGTCGTTGCGATGCGCCGCCGCCTCGGTTACAAGGCGCTTGGCATCATCCACTGGGGGCGCCCCGGCCCATGCAGCTCGACTGGTTCACAGCGCTGGTCCTCGGCATCGTCGAGGGCCTCACCGAATTCCTGCCCGTCTCCAGCACCGGCCACCTGATCCTCAGCGGCTCGCTGCTCGGCTACCAGGGCGAGCAGTCGGTGGCGGTGGAGATCGTGATCCAGGGAGCGGCGATCCTCGCGGTGTGCTGGGAATACCGGCGCATGCTGACGCACACGGCACTGACCTTCGTGCACGAGCCGAAGTCGCGGGCCTTCCTGCTGAACCTGATGCTCGGTTTCCTGCCGATGGCGGTGCTGGGGCTCGCCTTCCAGGACGTCATCAAGGAGTACCTGTTCCATCCATTGCCGGTAGCCACCGCGCTGGTGGTCGGCGGCATTGCCATCCTGCTGGTGGACCGGCGCGAGGGCACGGCCCGGCTGCAGTTCGCCGACGAGGTGCGCCCGGCGATGGCCTTCCGCCTCGGGCTCTGGCAGTCGCTGGCGCTGATTCCCGGCACCTCGCGCTCGGCTGCCACCATCATCGGTGGGGTGAGCATGGGCATGTCACGCCGGCTCGCCACGGAGTACTCGTTCTTCCTGGCGATTCCGACGCTGCTCGCCGCCACCGGTTACGAGCTGCTGAAGAGCTGGCAGCTGCTGGCCGGCGCGAGCCTCGGGCCGCTGCTGCTGGCCGCGGCCTGCTCCTTCATCACCGCGCTGCTCGCAGTGCGCGGTTTCATCCGCTACGTCAGCAGCCACAGCTTCGCCGCCTTCGCCTGGTACCGCATCGTCTTCGGTGGACTGGTGCTCGCCACCTCTGCACTCGGCCTGGTGCGCTGGTAGTGAGATAAGGGGACAGTTTACTCAACTCAGCTTTCACGGAGGCGCACCATAGCTGAAGGCCAACAGGCTGAGTTGAGTAAACTGTCCCCTTATTTCCCTTATTTCCCGCGGCGGGCGTCGGCGATCAGGGCTTCGCAGCGCGCGCGGCGCGCGGGGTCGCTGCCGGCAAGTGCGAGGGCGCGCCGGCCCATGCTTTCAGCCTGCACGTAGTCGCCCTGCCCGAGCTTCACGCGGCCGAGCTCGTACCAGATGTCGGCATCGTTCGGATTGATGCGCAGCGCCCGCTCCAGCGAGGACGTGGCGAGCGGGTAGTTGCCCGCGGCGGCCTGCTGGCGGCCCTGCTGCAGCAGTGCGGCCGTGGCGCCGCTGCCTGCCGGGGGTGGCGGTGGCGGGATCGGTGGCGGCGGCGCGGGCGCCGGCAGCTCCGGCACCGGTAGCGGGGACGGCGCAGGCGCCGGCTCCGGCACGGGCGCGGGCACGGCCGGCGGTACGGGCCGCGCCGGCGGCGGCTCGTAGACCGGCGCCGTGCAGGCAGCCAGCGACAGCAGCAGGCCGGCCAGCAGCGGCTGCGCCAGCCGGCGGCAGGACAGCCGGTGGTTCATCACTGCATCAGGCCACGCAACCATTCGAGCGGTTTCTCCACGATGCCCATCGGGCTGGCGCCGCAGCCGGGCAGCGGCGGCACCTCGGTACCCAGCGGCACCGGCACCACCACCGGATCACCGCAGTCTTCGCCGACCGCCAGTCCCGTCGGGTAGTCGATACTGAGCGTCGTCAGGCCCTCGGGCAGCGCCGCGGCGAAGCTCTGCAGCGGTGCATGCGCGAAGATCTCGCTCCACACCGACATGGCGCCGCTCGCACCGGTAAGGCCCGTGGGCTGGTTGTCATCGTAGCCGATCCAGACCACGCCCAGCAGGTCCTGGGTGAAGCCGGCGAACCAGCTGTCGCGCAGGTCGTTGGAGGTGCCGGTCTTGCCTGCGGCGACGATGCCCGCCGGCAGGCGATTGCCCGCCGCGCGCCCGGTGCCGCGGCGCATGACCTCCACCAGCGCATGATCGAGCTGATAGACCACCGCCGGGTCCACCGCCTGCTCCGTGCTCAGCGGAAACTGCGACAGCGGCGCACCGTCGGGACCCTGCACCGCGCGCACCGCGCGCAGCGGTGAACGGAAGCCGCCGCTGGCGAGCGTGCTGTAGAGCTGGGCCATGTCGATCGGCGCCAGGTCCACCGCGCCGAGCAGCAGCGAGGGATTCGGGTTCGCCTCGACGCTGACGCCGAGCCGCCCGAGCATCTTCACCACCTTCGGCACGCCGACCTCCATGCCCAGGCGCACCGTCGCCATGTTCATGGACTCGGCCAGCGCCCGGACCAGCGGCACCTCGCCGTGGGCCTGCCTGTCGAAGTTCTGCGGCAGCCAGGTCTTGCCGCGCGCGAGCTTCACCTCGATGGGCGCATCGTCGATACGGGTGGCGAGCGTGCGCCCGGCTTCCAGCGCCGTGAGATAGACCACCGGCTTGATCAACGAGCCGATGGGCCGGCGCGCCTCGATCGCGCGGTTGTAGCCCTCGAAGCCGGAACGCCGGCCGCCCACGACCGCCAGCACCTCGGCCGTCTGCGGGTTGACCAGCACCACGGCGCCCTCGAACTCGGGCTTCTTCGGCCGCTGCAGGCGGCGCAGGCCACCGGCAAGCGCATCCTCGGCGCTGGACTGCAGCATCGGGTCGAGGCTGGTGAACACGCGCAGGCCCTCGGTGGTCAGGTCCTGGTCGCGGTAATGCGCGGTGAGTTCCCGGTGCACCAGCGCCATGAAGGCCGGGAAATAGGTGGCGGTGACATTGCGGTCGAGCACCACGCCAAGCTTGCGGGCACTGGCCGCGCTGGCCTCCGCGGCGGTGATGGCGCCATCCTCCGCCAGCAGCTTCAGCACCATGTTGCGCCGCGCCAGCACCCGCTCCGGATGCCGCCGCGGATCGTAGTAGGACGGCCCACGCACCACCGCCACCAGCGTGGCGATTTCCTGCAGCTGCAGTTCGGCGAGCGGCTTGCCGAAGTAGAACTGGCTCGCCAGGCCGAAGCCATGCACCGCGCGGCTGCCGTCCTGGCCGAGGTAGATCTCGTTCAGGTAGGCGTTGAGGATGTCCGCCTTGCTGTAGTGCGCCTCGAGCAGCAGCGCCATCAGCGCTTCGCGGCTCTTGCGCGTCAGCGTGCGCTCGTTGCTGAGGAAATAGCTGCGCACCAGTTGCTGCGTCAGCGTACTCGCGCCCTGGCGGACCTTGCCCGAGGCCAGGTTCACCACCAGCGCGCGCATGATGGCGAACAGGTCGATGCCGGGATGCTGGTCGAAGCGCCGGTCCTCCACCACCCGCAGCGCGGTGGGGATCAGCGGCGGCACGTCGCCCGGCTCGACGATGATGCGGTCCTCGCCATCGGCCGGGAACACGCTGCCGATCAGCAGCGGATCCAGCCGCAGCAGCGGCAGCGGCCCCCCCGCCGGGCCGCGCAGCATGCCGACCGTGCCGCCGGCAAACGCCACGGTGGCGGACTGCGCGGGCTGGGCGCCGTCCCAGAAGCGGAACGGCCGGGTCGTCAGCTCGATGCGCCCGCCGTTGCGGCGGAAGGTACCGGGCTGGTCGGCCGCCGCCACACTGCGGTAACCCAGCCGGTGCAGCTCGGCGGCAAGCCCGTCGGCCGACAGCGGCCGGCCCTCGTAGAGTTCCAGTGGCCGGGCGTACACGTGCGCCGGCAGGTTCCAGCGCCGGCCATCGAAGCGGCTGGTGATCAGGTGGTCGAGGTAGAACAGGTAGCCGGCAAAGCCCGCCAGCAGCAGCAGCAGCGGCACCCACACCAGCGGCAGGCGCAGCAGCCACCACGCGCCGCGGCCGACACGCCGGATGCCCGCCCAGGCGCGCGCGCCCAGGCCGCGACGGCCCGCGGTCCTAGCTTTCCTGGCCACGGGCCGGGACGCAGGAATCCATGCTGGGCAGTAGCGGCTTGCCGGGGCTGATGCTGCGTGTCATGTGATGCGGGCCCGGACGCATGCGGCGCCACCGGCCGGAACGGTTGCGGGCGCACATCATAACCGCTGGAAGGGCGGGCGCCTGCGGCGTCGCAATGGCGAACCGCGTCGTGTTCCGGCAGGCACCAGCCGGGTTAGGATGCCAGCAGCCACGGGGAGTGTCCGCCATGGACGGTGTGCGCCACGACCTTCACCGCCTGTGCTGCGTCTCGGCCGCCGGCCTGGCGCTGTGGCTGGCTGCGGCCCCCGCTTTGGCGGTGGAGGCTGCGACCACCGACATCGCGCACGCCCCTGCGGACAGGGCTCCGGCCGCGGATGCGGCGAGTGACCCCGCCGCCGCAGGTCCGGTCCCGGATCCCGCGGCGGCCACCGGCCAGCCCGCCGAGTACCAGTGCGACCAGCCCGGTTCCGACGGCCAGGCGATCATCGACCAGATGCAACGCGGGGTCTACCTGACCGTCTGTGGCAGCGCGCGCTGGTTCGACGGCCTGTTCGGCACCCGCCGCTACGACCAGGACTCGGATGCCACCTTCGGCCGCCTCGGCGTCACCGAATTCTGGGATGACCGCGATGACTTCCGCACCCGCGTGCGGCTGCGCGCGCGCATCGCGCTGCCCACCGCGCAGAAGCGGCTGAAGCTGCTGTTCGGCCGCATCGACGACCAGGAAATCGAGCAGGACTCGCAGTCCGAGGCCGGCACCAACCTGCCGAGCAGCTTCAGCAAGGTGGCCGACGAGTCCTGGCTGCTGGGGCTGGGGTACTCGAAGCAGGGAAAACTGAAGAACGGCTTCGACTTCAGTACCGGGGTGCGCCTGCGCACGCCGGTGGACCCCTACAGCAAGGCCACCTACCGCCACAACTTCGTGTTCAGCGACGACATCACGCTGCGCGCCCGCCAGACGCTGTTCTGGCGCGACAGCCGCGGCTGGGGCGAGACCACCGAGGTCAGCCTCGACAAGCTGCTCGGGGAGAACCTGCTGCTGCGCTGGGACAACGGCGCCACGCTGGCCGAGGATGTGCGCCGCCTCGAGTGGTACAGCGCGCTGATCACCTTCCAGAGCCTCGGCAACCGCCGGGCGCTGGCCTACACCGGCTTCGTCCGCGGCGTGATGAACACCGCCATACCGGTGCGCGACTATGGCGTGGAACTGCGCTACCGCATGCGCATCCTGCGCAAGTGGCTGTTCCTGGAAGCGCGCAGCAGCCTCACCTGGCCGCGCGAGGCGCTGGACGAGAAGCGCGAGATCAACCCTGGCGTCGGCCTGGGCTTCGAGATGTATTTCGGCCCGGTGCCGGAGAGCGACCTGCGCTGAGCGCGCTCAGGCGCGCCGCCGCGGCATCACGTCGAAGGCCAGGCTGATGCGCCGGCCGGCCGCCGCGAAGGGCAGCGTGCGGTGCCAGGCCCAGGACGGAAACAGCAGCAGGCGCCCCGGTCGTGGCTCGACGCGGCGCGTGGCCGGTGCCGTCACCATGCGGAACCGTGGCGGTGGCATGCCGAACTCGATCCAGCCAGCCTCGGGATCCCCGGCCGCCATCCCGCCGGGCAGGCGTGCGTAGTACACGCCGGAGAGCCAGCCCAGCGGATGGATATGCGGTGCCTGGCGGCCGCCCTCCTCAAGCACCGTGCCCCAGGCGCGCAGCGTCCAGGAGGGCGCCGCCGGGGCCATCAGCGGATGGCTGGCGTAACCGTCGGCCATGAAACCGGCGATGGCATCGCGGACCGCGGCATCCACGGCATCGCGCCAGGCCGCGAGCACGCCGCCGGCCTCGAAGCGCAGTTCCCCGGTCTGGCTGCCGCCACGGGTAGCCTTGCTGGCGGGGCTCGCCAGCAGCGAGGGGTCAGCCTCGATCGCCGCGCAGAGCGCGGCGTTGAAGGCGTCGAGGTCCGCATAGCCGGGCGGCGGCGCCAGCTCGACGATCCGCAGCATGCGCTCGAGGTCGAGCAACGCCTGCGCCTGCGTGGCCAGGCCGGCCTCGCGCAGCGCGAAGCCCTGCGCGGCCAGCACCTGGCGCTCGCCCGGATGCGCCTCCAGGTAGGCTGCGGCCAGCGCCAGTGCTTCGCCGGTTACCGCGTTGCCGGCCAGCAGCTGGACGAGATCCGCCGTGGCGCGGCCGCTGTCGGGATTGGCGCGCAGCGCCTGGCGCAGCGCATCGATGGCCGCAGCCTGGTCGCCGAGCGCCGTGCAGGCGAAGGCGAGGTTGATGGCCGCGGTGTCGTCGTCGGGTGCGCGCAGCAGCGCGGCCTCGAGCAGCGGCCGGGCGTCGGCGTGGCGTTCGAGATCGCAGAGCACCGCGCCGCGCACCGCCAGCAGGGCCGGGTGGGCGGGCGCGATGTCCAGGCCGTCGTCGCAGCAGGCGAGCGCGTCCTCGCCGCGGCTGGCATCGACCAGCGCGCGGGCGAGGTTGCAGCGCACCTCGACATCGCCGGGATCCGCCGCCAGTGCCGCCTGGTGATGGGCGATCGCCGCCTCGATGTGGCCCCGGTACTGCAGCAGCGCGCCGAGGTTGGCATGGGCGCGCGCGTAGCCGGGATCGCAGTCCAGCGCCCGGCGCAGGCTCGCCTCGGCCGCCTCCAGCTCGGCAGCCGCCATCTGCGTCACGCCGAGTTCCGCCGGCGGGCGCGGATCGCCCGGCGCCAGCTCCGCGGCGCGCGCCAGGCAGCGGCTGGAGGCCTCGAAGTCGCCGCGCTCGCGGGCCAGCAGGCCGCGCAGGCGCTGCGCGCGTGCATCGCGGGGATCGGCCTGGATGGCGCGCTGGTACAGCCGGTCGGCTGCGGCCAGCTGCCCGGCGCGGTGGGCCGCCATGGCCTGCGCGAGGAAATCCGCCACGCCGCTCAGGAGAACGCCTGCAGCCCGGTCTGCGCGCGGCCGAGGATCAGGGCATGCACGTCGTGCGTGCCCTCGTAGGTGTTCACCGTCTCGAGGTTGATCATGTGGCGCATCACCTGGTATTCGCCGGTGATGCCGTTGCCGCCGTGCATGTCGCGCGCCAGGCGGGCGATGTCGAGCGCCTTGCCGCAGTTGTTGCGCTTGATCAGCGAGATGGCCTCGGGCATGAACTTGCCCTCGTCGGCCAGCCGGCCGACCCGCAGCGCCGCCTGCAGGCCGAGCGCAATCTCGGTCTGCATGTCGGCGAGCTTCTTCTGCACCAGCTGCGTGGCCGCCAGCGGCCGGCCGAACTGCCGGCGCCCGAGCGTGTAGTCGCGGGCCGCGCGCCAGCAGAACTCCGCCGCGCCCATCACGCCCCAGGCGATGCCGTAGCGGGCGCGGTTGAGGCAGCCGAAGGGTGCGGACAGACCGTGGGCATCGGGCAGCAGCTGCGCCTCCGGCACCACGACGCCGTCCATGACCACGTCGCCGGTGATCGAGGTGCGCAGGCTGAGCTTGCCGGGAATCTTCGTGGCGGAAAGCCCCGGCATGCCCTTCTCGAGGATGAAGCCGCGCACGGCGTTGTCGTGGGCGGCGGATTTCACCCAGACCACGAACACGTCGGCCACCGGCGAATGGCTGATCCACAGCTTGGTGCCGCTGAGCCGGTAGCCGTCCGCCACCTTCTCGGCACGCGCCTGCATGCCGCCGACGTCGGAGCCGAAGTCCGGCTCGGTGAGGCCGAAGCAGCCTACCCACTCGCCGCTGGCGAGCTTCGGCAGGTAGCGGCGTCGCTGTGCCTCGCTGCCATGGGCATGGATGGGATGCATCACCAGCGAGCACTGCACGCTCAGCGAGGAGCGGTAACCGGAATCGATGCGCTCGATCTCCCGCGCCGCCAGGCCATAGGCCACGTGCGACAGCCCCGCACCCCCGTACTCGGTCGGGATGGTGGCGCCGAGGATGCCGAGGCTGCCCATGCGCATGAGCAGCTCGCGCTGGAACTCTCCCTTCTCGAAGGCCGCCACCGCGCGCGGCGCGAGTTCGCGGCTGGCGAAGTCGCGGACCGAATCGCGCACCTGGCGCTCCTCGGCCGAGAGCTGCTCCTCCAGCCGCAGCGGATCATCCCAGAGGAAACCGGAAATCGCGGCACCAGCCATGGCACGGCCTCCCGAACCGACAGGGGGACAGTTTACTGAATTGAATTAAGGGGACAGTTTACTTATCTGCCATTTTGGCCCGTAAGGGGAATTAAGGGGACAGTTTACTGATCTCCGTAAGTCAACCTGGACAAGATTTGTGAGCGTCACGTAGGAGATCAGTAAACTGTCCCCTTAATTCCCCCTTGATTCAAAACCGTTCCATCGCTGGCTCCAGAGGAGGCAGGACATGGCAGCAACGGACGATACGGCGGCGAGCGAGCTCGCCGAGGTGCGGGCGCTGATCCACGCCACCGCAGAGGCATGGAACTCGCAGGATTTCTCGCAGGTCCTTGCGCTCTGGGACCCGGCAGAACCCGTGCCCTTCTACCTGGCCGAGGAGCAGGAGAACTGGTTCATCGGCTGGGACGCGCTGCGCGGCTACCTCACCCCGGCGCGGCCGAGCGCCGCGGTGCAGGGTATCCGCGAAGAGATGCGCGACATCCAGGTGAAATTCCCCGCGCCGGGCCTGGCGCTCGCTGCCTGGTGGATGCACTTCGAGATGAAAATCATCGGCCGCCGGCCCATCGGCGAGGACGTGCGGGTCAGCGCCCTGCTGCGGCGTACCACCGCCGGCTGGCGCTACATCCACTGGGCCGAGTCACCGATGACCGCCAGCCGCTACCTGATGAAACTGATGGAGCGCGACGTCGACCAGGACAGGTTCGCACCCTGCCACGAGCGCGCCATGCAGCGATTGAGGGCGATCAAGGAGAATTAGGGGGACAGTTCACTTATCTCCGCGCGCTGAACTGACTCGAAAAATAACTCACCCGAGCCAGCGCGCGGAGATAAGTAAACTGTCCCCCTAATTCCCCGGCTGGGGACGGAAGCGCGCGGTGCGGCGTACCACGACAAGGTAACCGTCGATGACGGCAGGCAGCGACGGCGGGGGCTGCTGATCGCTGGCGACGAAAACCACGATGCAGGGAGAGCCGTCGGCCTCGCCCTCGCCGACACCGATGACCCCGGGCAGCGCCAGCAGCTGCGCACGGTGGCGGGCGATGACCTCGGCGACGGTCGCCAACGGCTCAGTCCCCGGCGATCTGCACGTTGAAGCGCGCGAGGATCGGCCCGATGGGGTTGACAGCGGTGAGGTTGCCGCTGCCGGCGAACAGCAGGCCGACGGCCTTGCGGTCGTTGGTCCCGCCATTGACCACCACCAGCGAGCCGGAATCCCCGGCGCCGCTGAACGGCTGGCTGTTGTCGCCACTGACGACGAACTGCTGCACGAACTGTGCCGTGCCCGCGGGATAGTCGACCATGACCGTGGCGTTGATGGAAGTGATGCGCCCGGTGGTCATGCGCGTCGTGCGCCCGTACTTGCGCACCTTGAGGTTCATGGCCGGGCTGACGGTGGCTGCGACCGGCGCACCGTAGCCATCGGCGGGCGTTGCGAAACCGATGTCGCTCGGCGTGGTATAGGCGATGGCGGCATCCATGATGTTGTTCGCGGTGGTGGAAACCGTCACCGGCTGGAAGTCGTGGAGCTGGCCGATGATGTCGCCCGGGTAGAGGCCGCCATCGTACTTGCCCGGCTGCAGGATCAGGTCACCGAACCGCCCGGCATTGGAATTCGCCAGCACGTGGTTGTTGCTGAGGATGAAGTATTTGGTCACATGGCAGCCGCTGCCCTGGAACACCTGGCAGCCGAGGGTGCCGGCGGTGACGTCCTGGTGGCCGATCGACACGCCGATCGGCACCGGGCGCGGCCAGCGCCCGGCCGGCGATGCACCGGCCTGCGGCTCGAGCTGGCCAGCGCGGAAATGGCCGGTCACCAGCGTCTGGACCGCCTCGCCATCCACGTAGTCGGGCAGGCCGGTGACGCCGGCGCGCTCGAGGAACAGCTGCAGCACCGGCTCGCCTGCGGCGTTCTCTCCGAGGGCGACACCCACCACGCCGCTGCGCGCGAGCAGCATGCGCTGGAAGCGCTCCTGCACCTGCCAGGCGCGATCGAAACGCGCGGGGATATGCGTGGGCCGGGCAGCGATCGCTGGCAGCGCCGCGAGGCAGGAGATCAGGAGGAGGATCAGGGCCGCAGCGGGGCGGCGCAGGGAACCTTGGGCTGTTGGCACGCCTGGGATCCTTCTGGCGATCGGGGACGTTTTCCCGGATGGTACTGGAGCCGGCCAGCTGGAAAAAGGCGCCGCGTTCGAGCCCACCGCCTGGGTCAGACGGCTGGTCCCGCCCTGCGACAGCATGACGCAATGATGTCGCCCGCAGCCGTGGCACACTGGCGACATAAGGTCCCCGCCGGGTGGGACACTGGGGTATGACAATGTCCGATCAGCTCGAGAATCACCGCACCACCATCGTTAACAGGGCGTGCGGCCTATCGCTGCCTCTGTCGCTGGCGTTGCTGCTCGCGATGGTGCTCGCGCCCGCCGCGCATGCCACCGCTCAGGCCATCGCTCAGGCCGCGCAGTGGCCCGATTACCGGATCGCCGCCACCATCGACCCGGCCATGCATCGGCTGGCCGCCGACGTGACCGTGACCGTGCCCGCCGCGGCAGCCGGCCAGGCACTGGAGTTCGTGCTCGCCGGCAACCTCGCGGTCGACCGCTCGAGCCCGGCAGTCGAGAAGCTGCCCGCCGCAGCGGGCGACGAAGCCTTCTCCGGCATCAACGGCACCAGCGAGGAGACTGCCCGCCGCCGCGGCGTCAGCCGCTACCGCGTCACCCTGCCCGCCGGCGCCAGCAGCTTCAGCCTGCATTACAGCGGCCTGGTCGACATGCAGCCGGAAGTGAGCGCGCAGGAGTACGCGCGCAGCTTCGCCGAGACCCCCGGGATCGTCGACCCGAAGGGCGTGTACCTCGCCGGCAGCACGCTCTGGTACCCGCAGCTCGTCAAGCCGGTGGCGAGCGAGCTCATGACCTATTCGCTGGAGGTCAACACGCCGGCCGGCTGGCACCTGATTGCGCCGGGCAACGGCGTCTCCAGCGGCAGCGACGGCAAGGCGCGCTGGACCACGCCCTCGGCGGTGGACGAGATCTCGCTCGCCGGCGGCCCGCTGGTCGAGTACAGCGCCAGGACCGGCAAGATCGAGGCGCAGGTCTACCTGCACGAGGCCGACCCGGCGCTGGCGCAGAAGTACCTCGACGCCACCAGCCGCTACCTGCGCATGTACAGCGAGCTTATCGGCCCCTACCCCTACGAGAAGTTCGCGCTGGTCGAGAACTTCTGGGAGACCGGCTACGGCATGCCCTCCTACACGCTGCTCGGGCCGCAGATCATCCGCTTTCCATTCATCCTCACCTCCTCCTACCCGCACGAGATCCTGCACAACTGGTGGGGCAATTCCGTCTACGTCGACTACGCCAGCGGCAACTGGTGCGAGGGGCTGACCGCCTACCTCGCCGACCACCTGCTCAAGGAAGTCGAGGGCCAGGGCGCCGAGTACCGGCGCGACACCCTGAAGCGCTACCGCGACTTCGCCGCCAGCAGCGGCGACTTCCCGCTCCGCGAGTTCCGCTCGCGCCACAGCGCCGCGACCGAGGCGGTGGGCTATGGCAAGACGCTGATGGGCTTCCACATGCTGCGCCGCGCGCTCGGTGACGACCTGTTCCGCAAGGCGCTGGTGCGGTTCTACAAGGATGACCGCGGCAAGCGCGCCAGCTTCGCCGATGTGCGCACGGCTTTCGAGGCCGTCAGCGGCCGCGATCTCGGCCGCTTCTTCGACGACTGGGTGAATCGCACCGGCGCGGCCGACCTCGCCGTCGAGGGCGTGACGGTCACGCGCGGCGGCAAGGGCTTCATCGTCACCGGCACGCTGCGCCAGCGCCAGGCCGGGCCCTATGACCTCGCCGTGCCGCTGGTGGTCGCCACCACCGGCGAGCCGCTGGTCACCAGCATCGCCAGCCGCGAGGCGACGACGGCGTTCCGCGTGGAGACTGCCTCGAAGCCGCTCGGTGTCGAAGTGGATCCGGAGTTCGACCTGTTCCGCGTTCTCGATCCGCGCGAGACCGCGCCGAGCATCGGCCAGCTGTTCGGCGCCACGGAAATTACCGCCGTGGTGCCGGAGGCCGACCAGGACGCCTGGCGCGCCATGCTCAAGGGCTGGGAGAGCCCGGCCAGCCACGTCACCGTGGTCACCGACCGCGAGCTGGCCGCGCTGCCGAAGGACCGCAGCACCTGGATCCTCGGTCGCCAGAACCGCCTCGCCGCGAAGCACTTCGGCAGCGACCGCGCCCAGGGCCTCGAGGTCGGCGCGAATGGCGTCACCATCGGCGGCAAGACCATTGCCTACGCCGGCAACTCGCTGGTGATCACGCGCCGGCACCCGGCCGACCCGCGCCTCGCCATCGGCTGGATCACCGCCGATCCGCCCGCCGCCATCGCCGCGCTGGGCCGCAAGCTGCCCCACTACGGCAAGTACTCCTGGCTGGCCTTCAGCGGCGCCGATGCCGCCAACAGCGCCAAGGGCGAGTGGCTGGCCACCGATTCACCGCTGCTGGTGAACCTGCAGGAGGCCGGCTCGCCGCTGGTGCTGGCCCGGCTGCCGAAGCGCATGCCGCTGGCCGAGCCGCCGCCGGCCTACTCCGCCGCGCGGCTGATGTCGCATGTCGACTGGCTGGCCGCGCCGGAACGCGAGGGCCGCGGCTTCGGCAGCGCCGGCCTCGCCGCCTCGGGCGACTACATCCGCGACCAGTTCGCCGCGGCCGGCCTGCAGCCGGGCGCCGGCGATGGCGGCTGGTTCCAGACCTTCACCGCCGTCGGCGGCCAGGACAGGCAGGAACGCACGCTACGCAACGTGATCGGCGTGCTGCCCGGCGCGGACCCGCGCTTCGCCGGCCAGGCCGCGCTGCTCACCGCGCACTACGACCATCTCGGCTTCGGCTGGCCCGCCGCACGCAGCGATGCCATCGGCAAGATCCATCCCGGTGCCGATGACAACGCCAGCGGCGTGGCGGTGATGATCGAGGTGGCGCGGGCGCTGGCGGCGCGGCCGCCCCCGCCGCGCAGCATCGTCTTCATCGCCTTCACTGGCGAGGAGTCGGGGCTGCTCGGCTCGCGCTACTACGTGAAGCACCCGACCCCGGTGCCGCTGTCCGGCATCATCGCCGACCTCAACCTCGACACCGTCGGCAGCCTCGGTGACCATCCGGTGTCGATCCTCGCCACCGAGAGCGCGCGCGAATGGCCGTTCGTGTTCAGCGGCATCACCGCGGTCACCGGCATTCCCACGCGCAGCGTCGTCGGCGCCAGCGTGTCCTCCGACCAGCAGGCCTTCATCGACCAGGGCATTCCCGGCGTGCAGGTGTTCGGCAACGCGACTCTGCACTACCACCGCCCCAGCGACACGCCGGACACGGTGGATGCCGCCGGCATGGTCAAGGTGGCGACGGTGGTGACCGAGGCGATCGGCTACCTCGCTTCCACCGAGCAGCGTCTCACGGTAACCGGTGCCGGAGTCGGCAGCGGCGTACCGCCGCCCGCCGCCTCGGGCGACGGCCGCAAGGTGTCGCTCGGCGCCATTCCGGACTTCGCCTTCCAGGGCCCCGGCCTGCGCCTCGACAGCGTGGTCCCCGGCTCGCCGGCCGAAAAAGCCGGCATGAAGGCGGGTGACATCCTCATGCGCTTCGGTGGCGAACCCGTCGCCGGCCTCGCCGGCTTCAACGAGCTGCTGCGCAAGCACCAGCCCGGCGACAGGATCAAGCTCGAGTGGACCCGCGCCGGCGCCGCCATGCAGGGAGAAGCCGAACTCGCCGCTCGCTGAGAAAAAACAAAACGGCAAAAAGGGCAAAAAGGTGCCTGACATATTTACGCGTACGTAAATATGTCAGGCACCTTTTTATAAATATGTCAGGCACCTTTTTGGGCACCTTTTTGGGGCACCGTTTTTGTTCTACAAGGCGCGGGTGATTTCTTCCTGCCTGGCGTCGCGCAGGGCGGCGCAGAGTTCGATGCCTTCGACAGTCTCGGCGAGGCTGCGGGCGGCACCGGGCCAGGTGGCGACGAGCGGGCGGAAGTAGCCCTCGACTTCCGCTGCTTCGGCCTTCGAGCAGAAGCCGTCGGCGAGCCGCGGCAGGTTGCGCAGCGCGAAGGGCGGGAGCTGCGCGGTGAAGTCCGGCTGGTTGGCCTTGAACCATTCGAAGGTGGCGCGCCGCTGGCTGGCGCGCCCGGCCAGCGCGAACAGCAGCGTGGTCGGCTCGCGGGCGCGCAGCCGCGGGTCCATCACCAGCTCGCGCACCCGCGCGCCCAGCGCCGGATCATCCGTATTGGACAGCGCGGCCGCCGCCTCGGCGCGGAACTGCGCATCACTGGAAGCCAGCATGCGCGAGAGCAGTACATCGACGAAGGGCGCGCCGTAGTCCTGCACCCCGGCGCGCAGCGCGATCTCCACCAGCGCCGGCTCCAGGGCTGTCCGGTCGAGGCCCTCCGGCTGGCCCATGCGCAGGTACTGCCTTGCCTGCGCGGCCAGCCGCGCGCGCAGTGGCACATCGTTGGCCTCCAGCGCCAGCAGGCGGATCAGCCCGGTACGCAGCAAGGCGGCGTTGATGTCCTCGGCCGTCGTCGGCGGATCCAATTCACGCCGTGCAAGATCCGCTGCCGATGCACCCAGCGCCGCGAACCGCGGCTGCCAGATGTCGCGCATCAGTGCCTCCACCCGGCCGCGGTCGGCGGCCGGCGCCAGCGCGTCGCGCAGGCGGATGAGGTCTGCCCGCGGCGCCAGCGCCAGCGCCGCCTGCGGCGCGTTACCGATGACGCGGATCGCCGCCAGCAGGTCGGCGGTCTGCAGGCGCCCGGCCTGGTACGCAGCCGACAGGCTGTCGGCAAGGACCAGACCCTCGCGCTGGCTCAGCGCCGGGAAGGCGGCGACCAGCGCGCGCCAGTGCGCAGCGTCGAGCGCGAAGCGGTAGTAACCGGCGCCACCCGCATTGGGCAGCACCACGCTCGGGCAGGCCTTGCCTTCGAGCGGCACGCGGGCGCTCGTCTCCCTGAGCAGCACGCACTGCTTCGCCAGCGACTGCCCGTCGCCGTAGCGCAGGCACATCGGGATCTGCCAGGCCTGGCGACGCTCACCGCGTGAGCCCAGCGGCAGGTAGCGCTCCTGCTGCAGCTCGAGGCTCGCGCCCTGCGCATCGCAGTGCACGGCGACGCTCACCAGCGGCACGCCGGGCTGGTCGATGAAGCTGCGGAACGCCGGCACCACGTCGGCGCGCCCCGAGCCCTGGGCCAGCGAGGCCATGAAGTCCTCGACGTCGGCCACACCGTAGGGAAAGCGGCGCATATGCCTGCGGATGCCGGCGCGGAAGGCCTCCTCGCCGAGGTAGCCCTCGAACATCGAGAGCACACCACCGCCCTTGAGGTAGGTGATGGCGTCGAAGGAACTGCCGATCTGCATGTTGCTGTCCACCGGCTGGCGGATGCGCCGCGCGGCGATGCGGCTGTCGAGCTGCATGGCCGCCAGCGCCTCCTGCAGCGGCAGCACGTCCAGCTGCAGTTCCGGCCGCCAGGCATTGGCGGCCTTGTTGCCCATCCAGTTGGCGAAACTCTCGTTCAGCCAGATGTCATCCCACCACTTCGGCGTCACCAGGTTGCCGAACCAGTGGTGCGAAATCTCGTGGGCATGGATCACGCCGAAGCCGCGCTGCTGCTCCAGCGAACTACTCGCATCGAGCAGGATGCGCTGGTCGCCGTAGACGATGGCGCCGGCATTCTCCATGGCGTTGGTACCGAACTCCGGCGAGGCGATGAGGTCGAGCTTGGCGTAGGGGTACTCGCGGTCGAAGTAATCCTCGAGGAAGGCGAGGATGCGCGGCGTGTTGTCCAGCGCGTACTGCAGGCGCGGCGCCTTGCCGCGGGTGGCGATCGCGCGCAGCGGCAGCGCCTGCCGGCGCACGCGGTTCGGCGGCACCGGTGGCGCGGCCACCACGTCGAAGGGGCCGATGGCGATCTCGATCAGGTAGCTCGGCAGCGGCGCGGTGCGCGCCAGCACCACGCGCTTCAGGCCCTCGCCCGCGGCCTCCTCGCGGGCCACCGGGGCATTGCCGACCACGGTGTTCTCCGCGCGGGTGATGACGCTGATGTCATAGGGCGTCTTGAACACCGGCTCGTCGAAGCCGGGAAACATGCGCCGGGCGTCGATGGCCTCGAACTGGGTGAACTGGTAGGACTGGCCAGCCACCGTCGAGCGGTAGGGGCCGTCGGCGCGCTCGCGGTACGGCGCCGTCCAGACAAACGCCAGTGTCGCGGGCCCGGCTGGTACGGCCGTGGCGAAATCCAGGCGCGCCACGCCCAGCGGATCCACCTGCTCGTACCGGGCGACCAGCGGCGTGCCGCCCGCCGGTGTCAGCACCGCGCTGCTGACGTCCAGGCCATTGCCATGCAGGTAGATCACCCGCGTCGGCGCCGCGACCTGCACCTCGATCTGCCCCTGGCCGGAGAACGTCGGCTGGTCGGGCAGCATCCTGAGTTCCAGCCGGTAGGCGCCGGGCACGACCGCCGTGCCGAGGCGTCCGGTGGGCACCGGTGGCGCGGCATCCGCGGATTCCGCCGCCAGCGAAGCGGCGGCCGGCAGCAGCGCAAGCGCGGCAAGAACGACGAGACCCGGAAAACTGCGCATGGACATTCTCCCCGGCAACGGCGCAACGGCGACACGAAATAATGGCATCATCGCACGATCTCCAAGGAGGCCCACCATGAAGCCCTGTCGCCACATCCTGCTCGCGGCCATCGTCGCCACCCTGCCTGCCGCCGCCTGGGCCAGCCAGGACTCGCTGCACCTGAAGATCGGCGATCCGGCCCGCAGCGGCCAGGAGCTACCGCTGGTGCTCGACGGCATCCGCGACACCGCGAAGGGTGACCTGGTCACCCCGGCCGAGATGGCGCGCCGCCTCGCCGGCAGCGGCATCCTCTTCATCGGCGAGAACCACACCAACCTCGACTTCCACCACGTGCAGTTCCGCACCATCAAGGCGCTGCACGAGGCCGGCCGCGAGGTCATGATCGGCCTGGAGATGTTCCCCTACACCGAGCAGGCGGTGCTCGACAACTGGGTGGCCGGCCGCTACACGGAAGAAGGCTTCCTGGCGCTCGGCAACTGGTACGGGAACTGGAGCTACAACTGGAACTACTACCGCGACATCTTCCTCTACGCGCGTGACCACGGGCTGCGCATGGTCGCGCTCAACAGCCCGCGGCCTGACGTGAACACGGTGCGCAACAAGGGCTTCGAGGCGCTGGCGCCGGAGGCGCGCGCCCACCTGCCGCCGCAGATCGCCCCGGCGACCGAGGACTACAAGGCCCTGTTCCGCAGCGTCTTCGACCGCGAAGACGCGCTGCACATGAAGGGCCCGATGCTCGAGGGCCTGTACCGCGCGCAGATGATGTGGGACGCCACCATGGGCTGGAACGCCCTGCAGGCGCTCCAGGCCGACGGCGGCGAGAAGGCCATCATGGTGGTGCTGATCGGCGCCGGCCACGTCACCTACGGCCTCGGCGCCGAGCGCCAGATCGATCCCTTCTACGACGGCCGGATCAGCTCGCTGGTGCCGGTCACGGTGGTGGACGACGAAGGCAAGCCGGTGAAGCAGGTGCGCGCCTCCCTCGCCAACTTCGTCTGGGGCCTGCCCGAGGAGCGCGCCACGGTCTACCCGACGCTCGGCGTCTCGCTGATGGGCTCCTTCGGCAAGGCCACGGGCCAGATCATCCAGGTGAGCAAGGACTCGGTCGCCGACCGCGCCGGGCTCAGGGTGGGCGATGTGCTGCTCAGCATCGACGGCACCACGATCGATTCGTCGAACACGCTGAACCGCGTGTTTGCCGCCTACCGCTGGGGTGACAGCGTGACCGCCCGCATCAGCCGCGACGGCGTCGAGCAGGACCTGCCGGTCGCCATCCGGCGCCTCCGGCCGTAAGCGCAGACGGCTGAGTCAATTTTCGCCCGACCAAAAAAAACCCCGCCTTGCGGCGGGGTTTTCTTTCTGACTCCCTGGAGGGAATCGAAGGGTCGCGTCGTCGGCCTCAGGCAGCCTTGCGGCGACGGCTGAAGCGACCGGCGGCAAGCACCGCGGGTGCCAGCAGCCAGGCGGCGGCCGGGACCGGGACTTCGTTGGCCACGGAGAACGTCAGGTAGTTGACGCCGGCGGCAAACAGGTCCGTGTCGTTGGAGATGACCAGCTGGCCACCGGGGCCGGTGTAGGACACCACCTCCCAGAGGTTGAAGGCGCCGTCACCCGGATCGCAACCGCCGCCACCAGCGGTGCTCATCAGCGTGCGGGGGTTGCCCGTGCTGGTGTCGTCACCACCGATCGTGCGGACCACGCAGTTGGCGTTGCCGCCGACGTTGTAGACCGCCGAGCTGCTGTCGACGAAATCACCACCGATGCTGATGTTGAGGCAGCCGTTGGCACCCACACCTGCCAGGAAGTTGCCTTCGATGCAGTTGTAGGTCGCTGCCGTGGTGATGTTGTTGGTGGTGTCGATGGTCATGTCGGTGACCTTGTCACCAATGACCATCGGTCCCATGGACTGGCTGCTGAGCGAGGAGGCGGTATTGAACATGCCGGTCATCGACAGCACGCCGGTGACCGGGTTCCAGTCCCAGACCGCCGTCGAGCCCGTCATGCCCCGGGCCGCCATCTGGCTCGCCGGGTTGATGCAGTTGCTGTACTGCGTGTAGTCCGTGCAGCCATCCCAGCGCAGCACGCTCGGCTGGCCGGTGCCGGCGCCACTGCGCTGGTTGTGGGCCAGCAGCGTTACCGAGATCGCCCCGGCCTGGCTCGACAGAGCCAGCAGGGCCGCTCCCAGAATTAGCTTTTTCATGAATCCTCCAGACTTGAATATGTCGATTCGGGTCCGGTCGACCCCCGGAACGCGCAGGCTCTGGCCTGCGCGCCCCGGGGGTGTATCCCGGAAGTCCGGAACTTAGGCGGCGATGCGGCGACGCACCAGGCCCAGCAGGCCAACGGCGGAGCCGAACAGCCACACGGCACCCGGCACCGGTACGGCGGAGAAGGTCAGGTAGCTGGTTCCAGCGGCACCGATGTCAATGCCGTTGGAGATGATCAGCGTACCGCCCGAGCCGAGGTTGTCCTGCACCACGGTCCACATGTTGAAGGCGCCGTCGCCCGCGTCGCAGCCACCACCGGCACCGGTGCTGAACAGCGTGCGGACGTTGCCCGTGCTGGTGTCGTCACCACCGATGGTGCGATTCACGCAGTTGGCGTTGCCGCCGACGTTGTAGACCGCCGAGCTTTCGAGCGCAAAGTTGCCACCGATGCTGATGTTCAGGCAGCCGTTGGCGCCCACGCCGGCGAGGAAGTTGCCTTCGACGCACTCGTAGGTGCTGGCGCTGGTGGTGTTGTTGACGGTGTCGATGGTCATGTTGGTGACCTTGTCACCGATGACCATGGGACCCATCGCGGCGCTGCTAAGCGACGAAGCGCTGTTGAACGCACCCGTCATCGACAGCACGCCGGTACCCGCATCCCAGTCCCACACCGCGGTCGAGGGCGTGATGCCCTTGGCAGCCATGGCGGAAGCCGGATTGATACAGGACGTGTGCGCGGCGTAGTTCGTGCAGCCTTCCCAACGCAGCGTGCTCAGCGAGCCCGAGCTGCTGCGCTGGTTCACGGCGTCGAGCTCCAGCGTGATGGCACCGGCCTGGCCCGCCAGGGCCAGCAGTGCCGCTCCGATTACAATCTTCTTCATGAGTCCTCCAAACGAGAGTTAGCGTTTAATTAAAAGTATCTTTCGTTCGCCGTCTGGAAAGGTGGCCTGTTTCTTCGTCCCCTCGCTCGCGTCGTGTCAGGCGTGTGCGAGCGTTCTATCCCAGGCCTTCTTTGCCCCCTGCCGTATGTTCGGTTATGAGCGTATTCCTTCTCACACGGTAGGCCGACTCTACACCCGCCCGCAAAAATGCGTAAAGGACTTCTTAACATATTCTTAAGGAGCGCCTGCGGCATGTTGTCGCGATCACAAAGCAGCCGCAGCAGCGCCGTGGCGTGGGACCGACAATCCAGCCTGCCACGGCCCCGCCGCGTGGACGGCCACTGCCACAGTCACAGCCCTCGCGGCTTGTCCCCCGGCCCCCGATGCGCTAAGTTTCGCCGGGTACACCGGCGGGGGGCGGGACGAGGGGTCCCAAAGGCCAGAAGGCGCAACCCGCCCGGATACCAACACGTATATAAGCGGCAGACCGGGGGGAGGCAGCGGATTCCCCGGGCCCGCCGGCCAGCCGAGGGGGTCGAGCTTCATGAGCGGATTGCACAGCGCCAGGTCCAGCCACGGCCCTGCGCCCCGGTGCCCGTTCGCCCCCGCGGCCCGTTTCGTTTTCCCGCTGTTTCCGGCCTTCTGACGCAACCGCGCACTCCACGGCGGCAGGCCCCGGTTCCACTTCCATTGAGGAGACTTTCGCAATGAATCGTTCTGCAGTGTTGGGTCTGCTGGCCCTGGCGAGCCTCACCGCCCAGGCGGCCGAGAGCGCCCTGGAGCCCCGCATCGGCGCCGCGGCGGCCTTCGGCCGCTTCGAAGGCGAGGAAGTCCCGTCCGGGGTCCTCGGCAACAAGTTCATCGACGACGATGCGGTCGGCTTCAAGGTCTACGGCCAGTACCCGCTGAACGACTGGTTCGCCGTGGAAGGCGCCTACCACTACACCAACAATTTCAAGGACAAGCAGAAGAGCCCGTCGCTGCCGCCCGGCCAGCTCAAGCTCTCCTTCGATGGCTGGTCCGCCCAGGGCCTGGTCTACATCCCGACCACCATCGAGGACTTCCAGGCCTACATCAAGGCCGGTTACTACGACTTCGACGACGAGCTGGTACTGAACGGCAGCAACATCTCCAACTCCTCCGAGCGCGGTCTGGTGGCCGGCGCCGGCATGCTGCTGAAGATCGCCGACAACCTCGGCGTGCGCCTCGACCTCGACTGGTTCGACGCCGACGCGGGCGACCTCAACAGCGTCAACCTCGGCCTGGAGTACTTCTTCGGCAAGGCGGCTGCCGTGGCCCCGGTCGCGGCTGCCGCAGCAGTGGCCGCCCCGCCTCCGCCCCCGCCCCCGCCCCCGCCTCCGCCCCCGCCGCCCGAGCCGGCGGACAGCGACCATGACGGCGTGGCCGACGGCGCCGACCTCTGCCCCGACACCCGCAGCGGCGAGCGCGTCGACGCGCAGGGCTGCTCCTGCGATGTCAGCCGCCAGGTCGAGTTCGCCTTCAACTCCGCCGACCTCACCGACGAGGGCAAGGCGACGCTGGACGAAGTGGCCAGGAACCTCGCCAACCTGAAGTTCATCGAAGGCACGGTGACCGGCTACACCGACAGCGTCGGCGACGAGGCCTACAACCAGCGGCTCTCCGAGCGCCGCGCCCAGTCCGTGGCCGATTACCTGGAGGCCAAAGGCATTTCCTCCGGCCGGCTGTCCGCCATCGGCATGGGCGAGGCCGACCCGGTGGCTGACAACGGCAGCGCCGAGGGCCGCGCCCAGAACCGCCGCGTCGTCCTGCGTCGCACCAACTGCAACGCGACCGCCAACTGAACCCTGTTTCCATTTTTTCCGAGGGTACATACGTGAGAAAAACCATTTTTTCCCTGACGGCACTGGCAGCGCTGGTGCTCGTCGAGACGGCGCAGGCCTACCCGGTCCGCCTGCTGGCCCACAACCAGCGCAGTGGTGCCGGCACCGGCCAGCCGAGCGTGCTGCGCTGGGACGGCGGCCCTGGCTGCACGGACTACGCGCAGTACAGCAACTGCATCAACCCGGCGAGCCAGATGGCGGCCCGGGGCATGACGGCCTCGACGGCGGTCTGGGACTGGAACCCGACCACCGGCGTGCTGTCGATGACCGGCATGTTCAATTCCGCCTCCTCGCTCAGCAGCCAGTCCATGGGACCGATGGTCATCGGTGACAAGGTCACCGACCTGTCGATCAACACCACGACCGACACCACCACGGCAGCAACCTACAACTGTATCGAAGGCAACTTCCTGAGTGGTGTGGGCGCCAACGGCTGCCTGAACACCAGCATCGGTAGTGACTTCACCGATAGCAGCTCGGCGGCTTACAACGTCGGCGGCAACGCCAACTGCGTGGTCCGCACGATCGGTGGTGACGACACCAGCACGGGCAACGTCCGCACGCTGATGAGCACCGCTGGCGGCGGTGGCTGCGACCCGGGTGACGGCGCCTTCAACCTCTGGGAGGTGGTGCAGGACGACACCGGCGCGGGTGGGCAGTTGATCATCTCCAACGACACGGACCTGTTTGCCGCTGGCGTCAACTACCTGACGTTCACCCGTGCACCGGACGCGATTGACGACGCCTCGGACGCCATCCCGACGGTGGCGACGCCTGTCAATGTGATGGCCAATGACGTGGCCTTCGCGGATCCGGTCACGGTGGCCATCGGCACCGCGCCGGGCAAGGGCACGGCCACGGTCGTCGGCAGCCCGGGCTCGCAGTCCGGCATCTCGATCACCTACACTGGCGACAGTGGCGAGACCGGCACCGATACCTTCACCTATACGGTCACCGACGCCAACAACGAAACGGACACCGCCACGGTGACCATCACGCTGCTGGACGTGGGTGCCAACAACGACAACGGCAGCACCACCCGCAACAAGCCGGTTACCATCAATGTCGGCACCAATGACACGGGCTTCACGGGCGACGTGACCGTGACCCAGGTCTCCTGCGATTCGGGCGGCAGTTTCACCGCATCGGCGCCCGGACCCAAGGACCAGGCGAGCATCAACTACACGCCGGCCACCACGCCACCAGGCACCGTCGGGTACACCGAGGTCTGCACCTACCAGATCACCGATGGCACCCTGACCGACACGGCCACGGTGACGGTGACGGTCAACAACACCGTGCCGGTGGCGAATGACGGTGGTCCGATCACCATCTCCACCGCGGGTGTCAGCCCGACCGCCGCCAGCGGCACGATCAATGTCTCGGGTATCACTGGCAACAACCTGGGCGATGCCCCGTCCACGGTGACCGCGGCCGCCGGTGCCAGGGGCACCACCAGCGTCGCCGGCAACGTGATCACCTATACGCCGTCGGCGACCTTCTTCTCGGGCACCGACAACTTCAACTACACCATTACCGACGGTGACCCGGGCACGGCCGAATCCGCCACCGGCAACGTCACGGTGACCATCGCCAACGTCAGCCCGTCGCTGGCGGGCGCCAGCATCACGGCGACCTCCGGCACGGCCTCCAGCCCGAGGGCGCTGACCATCACCGCCGGCAACGGCACGGTGGCGCAGCACACGCTGGCGGTGACCACGCAGGCGACCAACGGAACCTGCGCGATCTCCGGCACCTCGGTCACCTACACCTCCAGCGCCGGCTACGTGGGCAGCGACAGCTGCGTCATCACCGTCACCGACGGCGATGGCTCCACCGGCACCGGCACCGTCAGCGTGACGGTCAACGCAGCGCCGAGCACCGGCGGTGGCGGCACCACCAGCAACCTGCTGCCCGGTGGCGGCGGCTCGCTGGATGCCTGGGCGCTCTCGCTGCTGGCGAGCGGGCTCTGGCTGCGGCGCAAGCGCCGCGCAGCTTAAAAACTGCGACGCCTGCCAAAGCGCCCGCGGCATCTTGCCGCGGGCGCTTTGCTTTTGGGGGAACGGGTTTTCTACTGACTGTGGCGCGGAAGCCTCTGCTGCCGCTGCTTCCGCCTCGCGGCTTGTCCCTCGGCCGCTAATGCGCTAAGTTTCCGCAGGCATGCTGGCGGGGGGCGGGACTGGGGTCCCGGGCCGCCGGCATGTCGCGCCCGGGATTCCAAATATGAGGGGACGGGCCGGGGCCCGACGGGTTCCCCGGAACCGCCCACAGGCCGAGGGGATTCAATTTCATGATGCGGACCGCACAGCCACAGGCCCAACGCTGGTCCTGTGCCCCTGCGGCTCTTTTCATCGCAGCTGAACCGGTCCTGGTTCCGGCAACCAGCCGACAGTGGCACTGACACTTCAACTGACGCCCGCGGGCGCCTTTACGCATTTCATTTCAGGCATTTCAGGGGGACCTGGCCAATGAGGATCAACAACAAGCTGACGGCGGGAATGCTGCTCGGCCTGGCGGTGGCGATGACGCTGCCGGCCGGCGCGCAGGAGATCGCCGAGATCGTGGTCACGGCGCGACGCCAGGGCGAGGAAAAGCTGATGGACACGCCGCTGGCCATCACCGCCTTCGACGCCAATGCCATCGAGTCCAAGGGCATCAGCAACCTCCAGGACGTGGCCAACCTCACCCCCGGCCTGTCGTTCTTCAATCCCATGGGCGAGAACCTGCCCACCCCCATCATCCGCGGCATCGTGCCCCAGAACATCTTCGGCGAGAACTCCGCGGCCATCTTCATCGACGGCGTCTACGTCGCCGGCCGTGAGGGCCTGAACTTCAGCCAGCTCGCCATCGAGCGCATCGAGGTGCTGAAGGGCCCACAGAGCTCGACTTACGGCCGCAACGCCTTCAGCGGCGCCATCAACTACGTGACCAAGGCGCCGAGCGACGTCTTCGCTTCCAAGGTCGAGGCCGAAGGCGGCAACCGCGGCAAGCAGAAGATCGTGGGCGAGATCAGCGGCCCGATCTTCAGCGACGCACTCACCGGCCGCATCTCGGCGATGTACGACGAATGGGACGGCTCCTACGACAACTCCCTCGCCCCCGAAAACGACATCGGCGGGTACCGCTACCGCAGCTTCCAGGGCAAGCTGCGCTGGCGGCCGGCCGACAGCCTGGACGTCACGCTGGGCCTGTACCGTTCCAACGACGAGATCGACGAATCGGCACTGGGCGGCCTGCTGACCAACTGCGAGGACCGGGTTGCGCAGACCACGGAAGATGCCGCCGGCAGCCCCGGCGTGCGCTACCAGAACTGGTGCGGACAGATCCCGAAGCTCAGGGAACTGCCGGGCATGCTCGATGCCAGCCAGTTCCCCAACGGCGTGCAGGTCCCGGGCTCCATCAGCCAGGACACCATGCCGAAGAACGCGCTGGCCACTGGCGAGGACCGCAACGTGGTCCGCGGCAACCTCAACATCGCCTGGGACACCGATGCCGGCACCCTGAGCACCATCACCGGCTATTCGCACCTGCGGCAGAACAGCATTTCGGACTTCAACCGCAGCTCCGGCGATACCGCACCGTTCGCCTACTGCTTCCCGTCCAGCAACTTCAACCCGCCGCAGTGCAACGCGCCCTACACCTGGTCGCGGGTGCCCATGGGTTTCATCGACGAGGAGTTCGGCTCCACGGTCGAGGAATGGAGCCAGGAAATCCGTTTCACCGGCCCGCGCGACCAGCGCCTGCGCTGGCAGGTCGGCGGCTACTACTTCCATTCCACACTGGAGAGCCGTTCCGGCAATCCGATCGCCACCCGCCCGCTGCCCGGCGACATCGGGCCGGGCGGCAACATTGCGCTCGGACCCGTGGCCGCACCGACGAACCTGGCCATCGGCAGCTACATCTTCGCCACGTCATTCATGCCGGACGGTGGCATGGATCCGCTCAACCGGACCCTGTATGAGGACAAGGAGAAGTCCTGGTCGATCTTCGGTGCTGCCGACTTCGACATCACCGACAAGCTCGAGGCCCGCTTCGAGCTGCGCTACAACAAGGATCACAAGAAAAGCCTGGCCTACAGCTACACGCCGTGCATGATCAACGGCACTACGGATGAAATTCCCGCCCCGCCGATCGATGTCCCTGACCCGGCCTGCGGCGACGACGTCTGGGATCTGCGTGTAACCGAACCCGCCGGATACAACTACCGCGATGGCGATGGCAACCTGCAGTTCCAGGAGGGCATCCTGGCCGGCAGCGCCCGCTTCGACAACACCACCGGGCGCATCGGCCTGAAGTACCAGATGGACAGCGGCTGGATGGCCTATGGCTCCATCGCCTACGGCGAGAAGCCGGGCGGCCTCAGCATCAGCCCCAACATCGACGTCATCGACGGCTCGGTCACCCGGTCAATCCTGCTGAGCAACAAGTTCGACCCGGAGAAGATCACCGCCTACGAAGTCGGCCTGAAGGGTTACACCCCAGACCGCCGCATCCGCATCGATATCTCCGCGTACTTCAACGACTGGCGCGATATCGTGCTGCGGCAGCTGACCGAGACCGACCCCGTCACCGGCCTGCATTTCACCCAGCCGCGCGCCCTGGACGTCAACGCCGGCGATGCCCATGTGTTCGGCTGGGAGCTGACCGCCGACGTCGGCATCACCGACAACCTGACCGGCCGTCTGACTACCGGTTACACCAATTCCAAGCTCCTCGATGCCCGGCAGGACACCTACGCCCTGTTCCCGACGTTCTACACGACGGAACCGAGCTGCGCCCCGGCGGCCATCCAGGCCCTGCCCGCGGCTGACCAGGCCGCCAAGGCCGGCGAGTGCCGCACCATTTCCGGTGATGTCAGCGGCATGAACCAGATGCGTTCGCCGGAGTGGACCGCCAGCCTCTCGCTCGACTACAAGCGCCAGCTGGTGGGCGACTGGGACCTGAAGTCCAGCATCAGCGGCAACTACGTCGGCAAGATCTTCACCGCCAACGACAACCAGAACTGGGTGCCGGCGCATACCAACGTCAACTTCAACATCGGCATCGAGTCACCGCGCTACACGCTGCAGTTCTGGGTACGCAACCTGTTCGAGAACGACGAGCCGCTGTCGGCGTTCCGCGACATCTACTGGACCAACGACGCCGACATGCTGGCGCAGACCCCGGTGACGGGCACGGATATCCGTACCACGTCCACCTTCGACGACTTCCTGCCGCTGCGCATGTCGATCAGCTATCCGAGCCTGCGCACCTTCGGGCTCACCGCCCGCGTGCGCTTCGGCGGTGATGAGAGGTAGACGGCTGCTTCAGCAGGCCATCACAGCCCCGAACCGCCGCCAATCGCGGCCAGGGGCTTTTTCTGTTTGTATCAGGGAGACCGGGACGATGAGGATCAACAGGACTGTGGGCGCAGGGATGCTGCTCGGTCTGGCAGTGGCGATGACGCTGCCGGCCGGCGCCCAGGAGATCGCCGAGATCGTGGTCACCGCGCGGCGTCAGGGCGAGGAAAAGCTGATGGACACGCCGCTGGCCATCACCGCCTTCGACTCGAACGCCATCGAATCCAAGGGCATCAGCAACCTCCAGGACGTGGCCAACCTCACCCCCGGCCTGTCGTTCTTCAATCCCCTCGGCGAGAACCTGCCCACCCCCGTCATCCGTGGCGTGGTGCCCCAGGACATCTTCGGCGAGAACTCCGCGGCCATCTTCATCGACGGCGTCTACGTCGCCGGCCGCGAAGGCCTGAACTTCAGCCAGCTCGATGTCGAGCGCATCGAGGTGCTGAAGGGCCCGCAGAGCTCGACTTACGGCCGCAACGCCTTCAGCGGCGCCATCAACTACGTGACCAAGGCGCCGAGCGACGTGTTCGAGGCCAAGACCGAGGCCACCGTCGGCAACCGCGGCAAGCAGAAGATCATGGGCCAGATCAGCGGCCCGATCTGGGGTGACAGGCTGACCGGGCGCATCTCCGCCATGTACGACGAGTGGGACGGCTCCTACGACAACACGCTCGATTCCAGCAGCGACATCGGCGGTTACCGCTACCGCACCTTCCAGGGCAAGCTGCGCTGGCAGCCGATTGATTCGCTGGACATCAACCTCAGCGTCTACCGCTCCAACGACGAGATCGACGAGCCGGCCACCGGCGGCGTGCTCGCCAACTGCGAGGACGAGGTGGAGCAGACCAGCGCCAATGCCAGCGAGGGACCGGGAACCCGGCTGCTGAACTGGTGCGGGCAGATCCCGAAGCTGGACGCATTGCCCAAGCCGCTGGATCCGGCGCAGTTTCCGGCCGGCGTGCCGATGCCCGGCATGATCACCAAGGATTCCATGCCCAAGGATCCGCTGGCCACCGGTGAAGACCGTAATGTCACCCGCGCCAACCTCAATATCGCCTGGGACACCGACGTCGGCACCGTGACCGCGCTGACCGGCTACTCCTTCATGAAGGAGAACTCCCTGGTCGATTTCAACCGCGTCACTGGCTACGCCACGCCGCTGGTCTACTGCTCTCCGGCAACCACCTTCGACCCACCGAGTTGCAGCCCGCCGCTGTCCTGGTCGCGCCTGCCCATCGGTGTCCTCGACATCGAACCCGGCCCGCGGGTCGAGGAATGGAGCCAGGAAATCCGCTTCACCAGCCCGCGCGACCAGCGCTTCCGCTGGCAGGTGGGCGGTTACTACTTCCATTCCACCCTCGAAGATCGCCAGGGCAATCCCTCGCTCTCTCCCGCCACGCCGCTGCCGCCCGGGTTCAACTACGGCCCCGGCGGCAACATCGGCATCGGGCCAGTCGCCCTGCCGACCAGCCTGTCGATCGGCAGCTATATCTTCGGCGCCTCGCTGCTGACCGATGGCGGCCTGGATCCGCTCAACCGACCCTTCCTCGAGAGCAAGGAGAAGTCATGGTCGGTGTTCGGCGCCATGGATTTCGACATCAGCGACCAGCTGCAGGCCCGCGCCGAGCTGCGCTACTCCAATGACCACAAGTACGCCGACGCCTACAACTACACGCGCTGCGTCTCACCGACGCCGGGCAGCGCCTATCCGCTGGCGACGGACCTGCCGGCGGCCTGCGGCGACGAGATCTACGACCTGCGCGACGTCGCCCCGGTCGGCTACCAGACCTGGGTCGAAGACGTCAACGGCGTCTACCAGCTGATCGACATCCCGGGCGTGGAAAACGGCAGCGCGCGCTTCGACGACGTCACCGGCCGCATCGGCCTGAATTACAAGATGGATAGCGGCTGGATGGTCTACGGCTCGATCGCCTATGGCGAGAAGCCGGGTGGCATCAACGTGCTCGCCGCCAAGGAGGTCATCGACCCCTCGGGCAGCGTCCGCCCCAGCACCATCTTCAACGACTTCGACCCGGAGAAGATCACCGCCTACGAGCTGGGCCTCAAGGGCTACACGCCCGACCGGCGCATCCGCCTCGACATGGCGGTGTTCTTCAACGACTGGCGCGACATCGTGCTGCGGCAGCTGACCATGACCGACCCGATCACCGGCCTGCAGTTCCGCCAGCCGCAGGGCCTGAACGTCAACTCCGGCGACGCGCATGTATTCGGCTGGGAGCTGACGGCCGACATCGGCCTGACCGAGTCCCTGACCGGCCGCCTGACGGCGGGCTACACCAACTCCCAGATCAAGAACGGCCGGCTGGACACGCTGGCGCTGTTCCCGAGCTTCTACACCACGGACCCGAGCTGTGCACCGGCGGCCATCCAGGCGCTGCCAGCGGCGTCCCAGGACGCCGTGGCCGCCCAGTGCCGCGGCATGTCCGGCGAAGTCTCCGGCAACACCCAGATGCGCCAGCCGGAGTGGACCGCCAGCGCCTCGCTGGATTACCGCCACCAGCTGGTCGGGGATTGGGACCTGACCTCCAGCATCTCCGGCAACTACATCAGCAAGATGTTCATGGGCAACGAGAACCAGAACTGGGTCCCGGCGCGCACCAACGTGAACTTCAACCTCGGCGTCGAGTCACCGCGCTATACGGTGGTGTTCTGGGTGCGCAACCTGTTCGAGAACAACGAACCCATTTCGGCGTTCCGCGACATCTTCTGGGCCAACGATGCGGACCTGTACGCGACGGTCCCGCCCGGCACCGGTACCATCCGCGACGTCTCGACCTTCGATGACTTACCGCCGATGCGCATGACGATCACCTACCCGACCCTGCGCACCTTCGGGCTGGATGCCCGGATCCGCTTCGGCGGCGCGGAGAAGTAGGCCAGCGACCGGACAGCGGGGGTGGCGCCTGGCGGTCATGGCGATGACTGCCAGGCGCCACCCCCGCGCCGTTTCTGCTACCGGCTGCCGATCTTCGTGTGTTCGTGGCTGTGCGACGGCCCCGCGCCATGGGTGTGCTGCTCGCTGGTCACCCGCACCGGCAGCGTCACCAGGCGGCCATGGAACACGCCGCGCTCCGCCGCCACCTGCGCGCCGAAGTCGCGCACCGCCGCCGTCGGCCCGCGCAGCACCGCGACCTCCATGCAACTCTCGTGGTCCAGGTGCACATGCAATGAAGCCAGTGCCAGGTCGTGGTGCTCGTGGAAGCGCGCGGTGAGGCGGCTCGCCAGTTCCCGGGAGTGATGATCGAAGGCGTAGACCAGCGCGGCCACGCAGTCGCGCGTGGCGTCGCCCTCGGGCTCCAGCTGCTGCAGGCCGCTGCGCACCAGGTCGCGCAGCGCCTCGGAGCGGCCGGCATAGCCGCGTTCGCTGGCGAAGCGATCGAGTTCGGCGAGGAGTTCGTCGTCGAGGGAAATGGTCACGCGCTGCATGGAAGTCTCCGGCTGGAAGTCATTGACAGGAGCGGTATGAAGAACATATAAAGTCCTCATACCTTTCCCTGGAACTGTCTGGACAAGAACAATGACGCATCCGAACCCGCGCCGCATCTCCCGTTCCGTCGCCCGCCTGGCCCTGGCCCTGGTGGCCGCCGCCAGCCCCGGCCTTGCCCTCGCCCACCCGGGCCATGCGGAACAGGCCAGCTTCCTCGCCGGCGCGCTGCATCCGCTGACCGGCATCGATCACCTGCTGGCCATGCTGGCCGTGGGCCTCTGGGCGGCGCAGCTGCGCCAGCGCGCGGCGCTGATGCTGCCGGCGCTGTTCCCGGTCGCCATGGTGGCCGGTGCCGCGCTCGCGTTCGCCGGCATCGCCCTGCCGGCCGTGGAGCCGGTGATCGCGCTCTCGGTCATCGTGCTCGGTGCCGCCATCGTCGCCGGCCTGCAGCTGCCGCTGGCGGCCGGTGGCGCCATGATCGCGCTGTTCGCCGTCGCCCATGGCTACGCACATGGCGCCGAACTCCCGGCGGGCGCCAACGTCGCCGGCTATGCGGCCGGCTTCATCGGCAGCACCATCTGCCTGCACCTGGCCGGCCTGTTCCTCGGCCTGGCCGACCAGCGGCGCCGCGGCGGCCAGCTGCTGCGCATCGGCGGCTCGGCCATCGCGGTCTCCGGGCTGGCGCTGCTGCTCGCCTAAGCACCCTACTCCCCGATCACCCTCACCTCGCGCTCCCCGCCGCCAGGCCCCCGGGCCTGGCGGCACGGGGACGGCTTGCCCGAAAAAAAGGATTCGACCCTTGATGTCTTTCGCAAGGCGCAGCCTGCTGCTCGCGCTCGCCGCCGGCCCGGCCACCGATGCGCTCGCCGGTGGCGTACCCACGGCGGCCGGCAACGAAGTGGTGGTGGTCGGCCGCCTCGATGCCCTGGAGGGCACACCGCAGGCGGCCACCGAGGGCGTGGTCACCGAGGAACAGCTGGCCGCGCGGCCGCTGGGGCGCACCGCGGAAATCCTCGAGGTGGTGCCGGGCCTGATCGTCACCCAGCACAGCGGTGACGGCAAAGCCAACCAGTACTTCCTGCGCGGCTTCAACCTCGACCACGGCACCGACCTCGCCACCAGCGTCGATGGCGTGCCGGTCAACCTGCCGACCCATGGCCACGGCCAGGGCTACACCGACATCAACTTCGTGATCCCGGAGCTGGTGCAGGCGGTGGAGTATCGCAAGGGCACCTACTACGCCGATGCCGGCAACTTCTCCGCCGCCGGCACCGTGAACCTCGCCTGGCGTGACCGCCTCGACCAGCCGTTCCTGACCGTGGAAGCCGGCGAGTATGGCTACCGCCGCGGCCTGGTGGCCGGCAGCATGGCCGCCGCCGGCGGCGACCTGCTGCTCGCCGCCGACTACACCGCGACCGACGGCCCCTGGGACCTCGACGAGAACCTGTCGCGCGCGAACGGCCTGGCGCGCTTCAGCCGGGCCAGCGGCAGCAGCCGGTTCAGCCTCACGCTGCAGGGCTATGACGCCGACTGGGATTCCACCGACCAGATCCCGCAGCGCGCGGTGGATTCCGGCCGCATCGGCCGCTTCGGCCATATCGACCCGACCGACGGCGGCGCCAGCCATCGCTACAGCATCGCCGCGCAGGGCGAAGGCGCCCTCGGCGCCGGCCGCTACCGCGCGCTGGCCTATGCCGTGGACTACCGCATGGAGCTGTACTCCAACTTCACCTATGCCACCGACCCGGTGGCTGGCGACCAGTTCGAGCAGCTCGATGACCGCAGCATCTACGGCGGCAGCGCCCGCTGGAGCCTGCCGGTGGATGCGCTCGGCCAGTCCGGCGCACTCACGCTCGGCACCGACCTGCGCTATGACGATATCGGCACCGTGGGCCTGTATCGCACCGTCGCCCGCCAGCGCAGCGGCACGGTGCGCGAGGACGGCGTGAAGCAGGCCAGCATCGCCGGCTATGCCAGCCTCGACACCCGCTGGCTGGACTGGCTGCGGACCAATGTCGGCCTGCGGGCCGATGCCTTCCACTTCGACGTCGACAGCAACATCGCCGCGAACTCCGGCACCGAGTCGGCCAGCGAGCTCGGCCCCAAGCTCTCGGTAGTCTTCGGCCCCTGGCAGCAGACCGAGTTCTTCGTCAACGCCGGCAAGGGCTTCCACAGCAACGACGCCCGCGGCACCACCATCGCGGTGGACCCGGCCGACCCGTCATTGCCCGTGGAGCGCGTCGACCCGCTGGTCGATGCCTTCGGCAGCGAAGTCGGCCTGCGCACCGCCATCCTGCCGCACACCCAGCTGAGCCTCGGCCTGTGGCAGCTCGGCCTGGACTCCGAGCTGCTGTTCGTCGGCGATGCCGGCATCACCGAACCCACGCGCAAGAGCAAGCGCCGCGGCATCGAGCTCTCCGGCATCTACGCGCCCTTCGACTGGCTGGTGGTGGACCTGGACCTGGCCTGGACGCATGCGCGCTTCGACGAGCCGGATCCGGCCAACCCCGCCGCCGGCGACCGCATCCCCGGCGCGGTGGAGCGCGTCGCCTCCATGGGCGTGGCGGTCGACCATCCTTCCGGCTGGAGCGGCGGTTTGCGGCTGCGCCACTTCGGTGCCGCCCCGCTCGTCGAGGACAACTCGGTGCGCTCGGATCCCACCACCACGGTGAACCTGGAAGCCGGCTACCGGATCTCGCGCCAGCTCAAGCTCAGCGCCACGCTGCTGAACCTGTTCGATGCCGCGGACAACGACATCACCTACTACTACGAATCGCAGCTGCCCGGCGAAGCGGCCCCGGTGAACGACATCCACTTCCACCCCGTGGAGCCGCGCAGCCTGCGCGTGGCGCTGACAGCGGAGTTCTGAGGGCGGGTGCCGGGAATCAAGACCCTCCCGCAGGTCGCCTGGATGGCTTGCGCCTGGCCCGGCGAATACCTGCGAGGCGGCTGTAGACCGAGACGGCGCCGCCGCCAGTCAGCACGGCGGTGATCCCGGCGTCAGCGAGCGCCTGCGATACCACGGCCGCCACGTCCCGGATCGTCGAGCGGGCGTTGATGGCCATTTCAGCCCGGCTTGCCCGCCCGGCGCGGGCGGCGGCGCGCATCCCGGAATGGGCTGCGCTGCTCGGGCGGCAGATTCTCGAGCATCGTCTGCAACAGCCTTCGCAGGGGGGCCACGAAGACGCTGCGCGGGTTCCAGCTATAGACCCGGGTCCGGCCCACCAGCCGGCTCACCAGCAGCCCGCCCTTCTCGAGTTTGCGCAGCTGCTTCTGCACCTCGCTGACCGGCATGCCGAAGGCCAGTGCGACCTGCCGTCCGTAACCGCTATCGTAGCGATGCAGAAACAGGAGCACGCGCTCCGCAGCAAGGCTTCCGAAGGCAGCTTCCAGCATGGAGCCGATATTAGCCTATTTTATAGGCCATATCACCTAGTAAGTAGGTAGTAAACCGGGAACCGGTATGCGACTTCCGGACTCAAGCCGGCGGCGGCGCGGCGCCGCCGCTGCGGGAAATGCCCTGGTAGCGGGCCGCATCGGCCTGCAGCCAGTGCAGCGCCTGCAGGCAGTTCAGCTGCAGGTCCTGGTAGGTGGCCGCATCGGCAGGTGCATTGCGCGTCGGCAACGCCAGCGTGCGGATCAGCCGGTTGTTGGTCTCCAGCTGCAGGGTTTCCGTCGCGCCGCTGGCGTCGGCGGCCAGCACCATGCGCAGGCCGTCGACCTGGTGGTGCTGCCAGTAACCGGGGTCAATCCGCTGCAGGGGACTATCCGCCATGCCGGGCAGGGTGAGCCTGCGGCACTTGCGGCCCCAGATCTCGATCGATCCATCCAGCCCGGCCTCGCGCAGGCCGATGGCGAGGTCCAGGCAGAGCTGCGGGTCGGTGGTCAGTTTCCAGCCAGCTTTCTGCGCCTCGACGTAGATCTCGGTCAGCGGGATCCGGTTCGGCGGGTCGGTGGGCGGCCCGAACACCAGTTCCCAGGCGGGCTTGCGCAGGGTCCATGCCGCGGAGAGCAGCAGCAGTGCCAGCAGCACCGCCACGATGCTCATCACGGTGGTCGCCGTCATCGGCGCTCCTGTTGCGCGCCTCGCGGGCCCGGGCGGGAACCGCAGCGGACTGGTGGTGATGGGTGGACTTGAACCACCGACCTCAGCATTATGAGTGCCGCGCTCTAACCAGCTGAGCTACATCACCACGCTGGCGATGCCCGATTTTCATTGGGCCTGCAGGCAGGCCCGGGGCGATCGTGGGGCGCATTGTCTTTGCGGCCTCCCCCGCTGTCAAGAAACCCTTGAAAAATCACGGTTTGTGCGGCGCTCAGAGTTCGGCTGGCAGCAGCGGCGAACCGTCGATGTTGACGGCGCGGGCGGTGTCCACGGCGGCCAGCGCCTGGTGGATGGCCTTCGGGCTCTGCAGCGCCAGGAACAGCATTTCACCGAGGTCGGTGAGCGCGATATAGCCGCTGACGGTCCTGCTGGCGGTGAGGATGGCGGTGCCGGTGCCCGGGCGGCGGGTGGTACCGCCGGCGCGCACGATGGTCCAGTCGAGGTCGGTGCCGCGCAGCCGGTTCTCGGCCCATTCCTTGGCCCGCAGCGCCCGCCCGGCGATGGCCTTGACGAAGGGATCCACGGCGGCCGCGCTGTCGCCGCAGCCGATGGAACTGGTCAGCACGAAGCGGCGCACACCGGCGGCCACGGCGGCGTCGATCACATTGATGTTGCCCTGGGTATTCATCTGCGGTGACCCACCGAGGATGCTGACCACCGCGGACCCGGGGCCGCCGCGGCCGGCGAAGGCGCGGGCCACGGCCGCGCGGTCGGTCATGTCGCAGGGCATGGATTCGGCGCCGGCGCGATTGATGGTGTCGGGACCGCCGGGTCCGCGCAGCACCGAGAACACTGCGTAGCCCGCAGCCGAGGCCCGCTGCGTGAGGCGGAGGCCGGGATCAGTGTCACCACCGAAGATGAGGATGCTTTCGTAGCTCACTACTAAATGGTGCCTGACATATTTTCCGGGGGAAACAGGAAAAATATGTCAGGCACCATTTTGTATACCTAGAGGGTGCCTGACATATTTTCTGCATTTCCCGGCACTCGCCCGTGATTTCCGGCCTGACTGGAAGCTGCGCTGGCACTAGCGTATCCGTGCCCAGGCCACCGGAAGCGAAAGTGCATGGGGCGGCCACTGCGAGTCCTGCTGCCTGGATTCCCGCACCATGTCGTCCAGCGGGGCCACAACCGCAACGCGGTATTCGTGGAGCCACGCGACTACGAGGTCTATCTCGCAAACCTCGCGCACTGGAAGGACGTCTACGACGTCGCCGTCCATGCCTGGTGCCTGATGACCAACCACGTGCACCTGGTGCTGTCGCCCCGCCGCGAGGGCACCGGCATCTCAGGGTTGATGCGCCGGCTCTCCGCCCGGCAGGGGCGCTACGTCAATCGCATCGAGGGGCGCCTCGGTACGCTGTGGTGCGGGCGGTTCCACTGCAGCCTGGTGGATTCAGAAGCCTACCTGCTGGCCTGCCTGCGCTACGTCGAGTTGAACCCGGTGCGCGCGGGCATCGTGGCGCACCCGCGGGACTATCCCTGGAGCAGCTACCGGGAGCGGATGGCCCTGGCGCCGCTTGCCCTGCTGGATGCGGACGCGGGCATGGGCGCGCTCGGTGACACGCCGCAGTCCCAGCGCCGCGCCTACACCTGTTTTCTTGACGCCCAACCCGACAGTGCTGAACTGGAGCTGATCCGCAGCGCCGTGCAGCGCAACCGGCTGACCGGCGACGACCGGTTCGTCGACGAAATTCAGCGGCGCACTGGGCTGCGGATCGAGAACCGCGGCAGGGGCCGGCCGCAGCGGGAAAATATGTCAGGCACCTTTTAGACGTTGAAGCGGAAGTGCATGACGTCGCCTTCCTGGACGACGTATTCCTTGCCTTCGAGGCGGAGCCGCCCGGCTTCCCTGGCGCCCTGCTCGCCGCGGCCGCGGATGAAGTCGTCAAAGGCGATGACCTCGGCGCGGATGAAGCCCTTCTCGAAGTCGGTGTGGATTTCGCCCGCGGCCTGCGGTGCGGTGGCGCCGCGGCGCACGGTCCATGCGCGCACTTCCTTTTCACCGGCGGTGAAGTAGGTCTGCAGGCCCAGCAGCCGGTAGCCGGCGCGGATCACCCGGTTGAGGCCGGGCTCCTCGAGGCCGAGGTCGTCGAGGAAGGCCTGCTTGTCCGCCTCGTCGAGCTGGGCGATCTCCGCCTCGATGGCGGCACAGACCACCACGACTTCGGAGCCATCGGTGGCGGCCAGCGCCTGCACGCGCTCGACGTACTGGTTGCCGGCAAGGCCCTGCTCGTCGACGTTGGCGACATACATCACCGGCTTCGCGGTGAGCAGGAACAGCTCGCGCACCGCCTGGCGCTGGTCCTCCGGCACCGCGAAGCTGCGCGCCGGCTGGCCGGCACCGAGATGGTCGCGCAGCTTCGCCAGCCAGTCGCGACGCAGCAGGTCCTCCTTCTTCCCGGTCTTCGCCTGCTTGTCGGCGCGCTCCACCGCCTTCTCCACCGCGGCGAGGTCGGCGAGCATCAGCTCGGTGTTGATGACCTCGATGTCGTGCACCGGATCCACGCGCCCGGCCACATGCACCACGTCGCTGTCCTCGAAGCAGCGCACCACGTGCGCGATGGCATGGGTCTCGCGGATGTTGCCGAGGAACTGGTTGCCGAGGCCCTCGCCTTTCGAGGCGCCGGCCACCAGCCCGGCGATGTCGACGAACTCCACGGTGGTCGGCACGGTCTTCTGCGGGCGGACGATCTCCGCCAGCTGCGCGAGGCGCGGATCCGGAACCGCCACCACGCCCACGTTGGGATCGATGGTGCAGAACGGATAGTTCTCGGCGGCGATGCCGGCCGCCGTCAGGGCGTTGAACAAGGTGGACTTGCCGACATTGGGCAGGCCGACGATGGCGCAACGGATGGGCATATCGGGAACGGGCCGCAGGGTTTCGGGGCGGCCATCCTAAACGGGGGGCCGTGGATTGCAAGGCCCGCCGGGCCTCAGCGCACCTCGTCGAGGATCGAACCCTCGGGTATCGGCCGGCCGAGGGCCAGCTGCAGCTGCCAGCTGCCGTTGTCGACGACACCCAGGGAAATGATGAACGGCCCGGCCGGCGAACGACCTCCGATGGAGGCCGCGGCACCATACAGCGCGCCAGTGTCGGCTTCATCGTTGCTGCGGTCGAGGCGATCGCCCATCCGGCCCGCCTGCAGCCGCAGGCTCGCGTACAGGGCCTGGCTGAACAGCGACTGGATGTCCGCGAGTTTCCAGCTGTAGGCGCCGCCCGCGTACCAGTAACTGCTGCCCCGCAATTCGCCGCGCTGCAGGCCCGGGAAGGTGCGGATGCCGCCCAGCTGGAACTGCTCCGTGGCGGGGAGTTCTCCCGACAGGTCCTTGCCGCCCCCGAGAAGCACCTGCACGCCATCGCCCCGGAGGATGGGCACGACCTTGGTGATCACGCCCTCGGCTAGGGCGTAGTCCCTGTCGCCGCCTAGCCACCCGCCACCATGGGCGTACCTGGCATTGATGAAGGTGCCGCGGGTGGGCAGGCCCACGATATCCCGCGTATCCCAGACAAACCCGACCCGGACGGTGGAGTCTCCTGTCCAGTCCAGGTCCGGGAGCACGCTGGGGCCGGTATCGCGCTTGTATGAATACCAGCCGCTGCGCAGGCCGACGCGGACCTGCGCGCGGGAATCGAGGTTCATGCCGAGGTCGACCTGGCCGTAGGCCTCGCGGCCGAAGTAGCGCGCGATCCGCTCGCCGTCATCGAAAATGTCCTCGACGTTGGCCTCGTAACGGGCCATTGGCTGCACGAAGAACCGCTGGCGCAGGTCCATGGGCTGGTAAAAGTCGGTCTGGGCCAGCATCTGGGTGCCGATCTGGAAGGAGCTGTGCCACTCGCCACCGTAGGAGTTCATCCAGGTCCGATCGATGTCGGCGCGCACGATGGCCTGTATCAGGCTGTCCTCGTTGGCAGCCAGGCCGAGGTCGAAGCGCAGGAATGTCGGCCCCCAGCTCTTTTCCACCGGCCGGATTTCCAGCGTGGCGGCATCCGCCGGCCCGGTGATCGCATACTCGACGCGCTCGAAGTCACCCAGGGCGAATATGCGGCCGGTGTCCTCGGTGATCTGCGCGTTGGTGACTTCGGCGCCGACCTTTGCATTGCGCAGCTGGGCCTCGACGTACTTCGGGTTGACCCGTTGCAGGCCCTCGATGCGCACGGCTGCCAGCCGCGTGCCGGTGCCCGATGTGCTGTCGATGCCACTACGCCAGGCCAGGTACTGCTCTGCCGGCAGGGCGTAGCGGCTGAGCTCGGCCTGCATTTTCTCTGCCGCCGCACGGCCCAGCGGAATGGCATCAGGAACGCGCTCGAAGGAGGCCGAACCGATGTCGCCCATCGGCACGACGATGCTCACGTCCTGCGGACCCAGCGTAGCGATCTGCGCGTTCTGGTTGGCGTCGACCATTACCTCCAGCGAACGCGCGGCCAGCGACACCGCCGACTGCAGGTCCTCGGCCTTCGGCGGCGGCGAAGCCAGCGACACGGCGATCACCACGTCCGCGCAGAGGCTGCGGGCGATGTCCACGGGCAGGTTGCGCATCTGCCCGCCATCGGCCAGCAACTGGCCGTCGATGACCACCGGTGAAAAGGCGCCGGGCACGGCCATGCTGGCGCGCATGGCCACTGACAGATCGCCACTGTCCAGCACCACCATCCTGCCGCCGAGCATGTCGGTGGCGACCGCACGGAACGGGATCGGCAGGTCGTCGAAGTCGCGGGTCAGCCGCGCGTTTCCGACCAGGCCACGGATCACATCCTCGATGTCCTGGGTCTTCAGCAGGCCACCCGGCACCTGCAGCCTGCCGTTCCGGAGGCCGAACCTGATGTTGTTCGTGTAGCTCGCGCCGGCGAGCTTCTCGCGGATGGGCGTGCGGTCGCGCAGGCCCTCGGTACCCACCGTCTTCGCCCAGTTGATGGCGAGCACCTCGCGCTCGATCTCGGCAGCGGGCATGCCCGCGGCGAAGGTGCCGCCCACCAGGGCGCCCATGCTGGTGCCGGCGACGCAATCCACTGGGACATGCAATTCGTCGAGTACCCGCAGGACGCCGATATGTGCGGCACCCTTGGCCCCGCCACCGCCCAGCACCAGGCCGATGCGCGGGCGTGGAGCGGGTGCCACCCCGGTCTGAGCGGCCTGAGCGGCCGCATCGGCGGCATCGGCAGCCGCTGCCCCGGCTGCGCAGACGATGGTCATGGCGCCCGCCAGAACCGCCATCCTGCGGAAGCGAGCTGGACCATCCCCGACCGGCGACATCCCCATAAGCCGGAGTATAGCGTGGCGCCACCCGTCACCCAGGCTGCGGTGGCAACGCCGTAGTGAGTGCAGCGTCGGCGGCGACTGGAGGCGCGTCAGAACTTCCAGGCGAAGCCGGCAGCGGGTCCCGACTGGCTGACGTCCCAGAGGAACTGGCCGTTGGCCTCGTTCTCGTCATAGTCGACGTCGATGTAGCGGTAGCCGAACATCAGGTTGGCGTGTTCGGTCCACTGCCAGTTGGCGAACGCCGTGGCCTGCCAGGCCATGTCACTGCCGATGCCGAAGCCGCCGACATCACCCTTGGCCACCAGCGACCAGCGGTTGGCGAAGTCCCAGACATAGCGCAGGCCGATCAGCGGATCCACCCAGGTCTCATCGCTGCTGGCCGACAGGGTCTGCCCCAGCGGACCACCACCGTAGATGTGGATGTCGACGTCCAGGTCCCAGTAGCGCAGCCCACCGTAGACGGACAGCTGGTCGGTCAGCTGGTAAGCGCCATCCAGTTCGAAGATCAGCTGGTCGCCCTCGGCCGTGGCCTTCGTGCGGCCAAAGTACCCGAGGCCTTCCGCCTCCTGCTTCTGGCCGAGGAAGATGAGGTCGGCCATCACGGCGTACCGGCCGCGCTCGCCGCGGTATGCCATCATCAGGCCGCCGTCGAGGTTGTCCATGATGTCGTGGAAAGGCACATCGACATCGGCCGTGAGGCCATGGGCACCCGCCTGGCCGTCGATGGACGCCGCGACGAAATAGGCCGCCAGGCTGTGCTGCCACTCATCCTCGGCCGCCAGCGCGGCAGCGGACAGCACCAGCAGGGGCAGGACACAGGTGGTCCGCAACAATGCAGTTGGATGCATGTGGATCTCCGGGATCAGGTTGCTTGCAGGCAGCCCCGCGCGGCCATTGCACAGGTGGTCACTGCCACGGGCTCTCGTTGCAGGTTAAAGAAGAGTACCCGCATCCGCAATCGCCGTCACTGGCCCGGCAGCGGCCATCGTTCCGCGGTGGTGCGGGGCAACGCCGGGGTTTAGACTTGCGGCCCCATTTCCCCAAACAGGACAATCCCATGCGTCCCAAGCTCATTGCCCTGGCCATCGTCGCCCTGTCCCTGCCGGCCCTGGCACCCGCACAGGTCAACCCCACGTTTTCCGATCTCACCGAAGCCACCGAACAGGCCCGCAGCCTGGTGCAGACGGAGCGCAAGATGATCGTCAGCCAGGCGCTGGAGCTGACCCCCACCGAGAGCCAGGCATTCTGGCCGGTCTATGACAAGTACATGACCGAGCTGAAGGATGCCGGCAACCTGCGCGTCAAGGTCATCACGGACTACGCCGCCAACTACGACCACATGACCGATGAGGTCGCCCGGCAGCTGATCAAGGATGGCCTGAAGTTCCAGGAGAAGACCCTGAAGATCCGCCAGTCCTTCCTCGGCAAGTTCCGCAAGGTGCTGCCGGAGATCAAGGTGGCGCGTTTCTACCAGGTGGAAAACAAGCTCGACGCCATCTCCAGCTTCGCGCTGGCGCGGCAGATTCCGCTGGTGCCTCAGGCGCCTGCTTCCGCCCCGATCTCCCAGCCCGGCGGCTAGTTCAGCCCGGAGGGCGTTTCTCCGCAGGGGAAGCGCCGCTGGCGCCGGCTCGCCTGGCGAATCGGGCGCAGGGCATCGCGGCTCTCGGCGACCATGGCGTAGCCACCTTACGTCTTTCACCACGCGATTGCTGTCAGGTGGCAGTAGCCAGCCCGCGGACCAGTGCCTCGATCCCGCCCCACATCACCTGGATGCCGATGCAGAACAGGAGGAAGGCCGACAGGCGCGCGATGATCGTGGTGCCGGTGGGGCCCACGGCCCGCGCCAGCCGGCCGGAGGACGCATAGAGCGCATAGATCAGCAGGCTCATGGGCACGGCCGTGAGCAGCACCTGGAAGGCGAACAGCAGCGGGTTGCCCTCTGCCACGCCGCGGGTACCGAGGGCCACCGCCACGGATATGGTGCCGGGCCCGGTGGTGATCGGCATGGTGAGCGGGTAGAAAGCCATGTTCTCCAGGTCGCGATCGGCCGATGCCTGCAGCGCGGATTCCCGACCGGTGTTGTCCTGCTCGGCATTGAGCATCTTCCAGGCCGACAGCGCGATGACGATGCCGCCCGCCACTCCCAGCACCGGCATGGAGATGCCGAAGAAGCGCAGCACGAAGACGCCGATCACCATCGACGCCACCAGCGTCGCGAAGCTGAAGATCGCCACCTTTCGCGCCAGGGCACGGCGCGCCTTGCGCGAAACGCCCTGGGTGGCGGACAGGAAGATGAAGGCACCGCCCAGCGGGTTGATGATGGAAAACAGCGCCGGGAAGGCCAGCAGCACAAATGCAGCGGAATCAACGATGAAGCTCTTCATCTCGACCTGTCGACCAGAAGGCGGAACAGGCTCTCACCATACCAATTTATGGTGTCTGACATATTTTTCTAATGGTGCCTGACATATTTTTGGGCGCCCAGGGATCTGCTTAGCAGCCGCGGGCTGTTCAGCAGCGCATAGGCCCATGCTACGCTTTGCGGGCCAGTCAGCCAGCAAAGCCCCGCCCGATGACCACCAGCCGCCGCCCCCTCAATGCCGTCAAGCGCCGCCTGCAGGCCGGCGAGGTCGCCGTCGTCACCGCCGGCCATTCGGGATCGGCCGACACCATCGACCTCATGGGCAGCCTCGGCCTCGACGGCTTCTGGATCGAGGGCGAACACGGGCCGCTCAGCTGGGAACGCCTCGGCGACCAGTCGCGCGCCGCCGACCTCTGGGGCATGTCGGCGCTGGTGCGGGTCTCCAGGCTCGATGCATCGCTGATCGTGCGCGCACTGAGCCTCGGCGCCCATGGCATCGTGGTGCCCGGCGTGCGCACCGCGGACGAGGCCCGGGCGATCGTGCGCGCGGTGAAGTTCGCGCCGGTCGGCGAGCGCGGCGTCACGCTGGGCCGGCGCTCCTACGGCCAGCCCGGCTTCCTGCACGAGGAGAATGCCGGGACGGTCGTGGTCGTCCAGCTCGAGGACCCCGAGGCGCTGGCCAATGCCGAAGCCATCGCCGCCGTCGAGCACCTCGATGTCGCCATGGTGGCCCAGAACGACCTCGCGCAGTCCATGGGCCATCTCGGCAATCCCGCCCATCCCGAGGTGCAGCGCGCCATGACCTCGACCCTGGCGCGCATTGCCGCGCTCGGCCCCGGCCATGCCGTGGCAGGCGCGAACATCGCCAAAGCCACGGAAGTGGCCGCAACGCTGGCGCTCGGCGTGCGCTTCCTCTACGCGAGCTACGACGCCTGGCTGGGTGCCGCTGCCCGCGCCTACCTCGGCGCCGTCCGCAGCGCACCCGCCACCGGCAAGCCATGCCCGCCGAACCCGTCCGCACCGGCCTGACCGCCGCGGCAATCCGCCAGGCCGTCCTCGACAACCTCGCCTACCTGCAGGCGCGCTATCCGGGCATCGCCACGCCCTGGAACTGGTACATGGCGCTGGGCTACAGCGTGCGTGACCGGCTGCTGGATCGCTGGGTGGATTCCGTGCAGGCCTACGCGGCGACCGACGTCAAGGTCGCCTGCTATCTCTCGGCCGAGTTTCTCATCGGCCCGCAGCTCGCCAGCAACCTGCTCAACCTCGGCATCGAAGCCGAGGTGCGCGAGGCCATGGCCACGCTCGGCCAGGATCTCGACGCGCTGATCGCACTCGAGGCCGAGCCGGGCCTCGGCAACGGCGGCCTCGGCCGTCTCGCCGCCTGCTTCCTCGATTCGCTGGCCACGCTGGAGGTGCCGGCGATCGGCTACGGCATCCGCTACGAGTTCGGCATCTTCGAGCAGGCGCTGCGCGACGGCTGGCAGGTCGAGCGCACCGACAAGTGGCTGCAGAAGGGCACGCCCTGGGAGGTGGTGCGTCCCGAAGTCAGCTACGCCGTGAACTTCAGCGGCCATACCGAGGCCGACACTGCCGCCGGCGGCTACCGCGTGCGCTGGGTACCTGGCCACCAGGTGCGCGGCATCGCCTGTGACGTTCCGGTGCCCGGCTTTCGCGTGGAGACCTGCAACACGCTGCGCCTCTGGAAGAGCGAGGCCGTGGAATCCTTCGACCTGGAAGACTTCCAGGTGGGCGACTACTACGGCGCGGTGGCCGAGAAGGTCAGCTCCGAAACGCTCTCCAAGGTTCTCTATCCGAACGACGACCCGGAGGCCGGCAAGCGGCTGCGCCTGGCGCAGCAGTACTTCTTCGTCTCCTGCTCCCTGCAGGACATGCTGCGGCAGCTGGAAATGAAGGGCCAGCCGGCGACCCGCTTCGCCGACCTCTGTGCCGTGCAGCTCAATGACACGCATCCGTCCATTGCCGTGGCGGAGCTGATGCGCCTGCTGGTCGACGAGCGCAACCTGCCCTGGGACACGGCCTGGGACATTACCCGCAGGGCCTGCGCCTACACCAACCACACGCTGCTGCCCGAGGCCCTGGAGACCTGGGGCCTGCCGCTGTTCCGCGACCTGCTGCCACGGCCGCTGGAGATCATTTTCGAGATCAATCGCCGCTTCCTCGAGGAGGTACGCCGCGCCTTCCCGGGCGACGAAGAGCGGCTGCGGCGCCTGTCACTGATCGACGAATCGGGGGACAAGCGGGTGCGCATGGCGCACCTCGCCACGGTGGGCAGCCATGCCATCAACGGCGTATCCGCGCTGCACTCCGAGCTGCTGCGCGAGACGGTGCTGCACGACTTCGCCAGCCTCTGGCCGGAACGCTTCCGCAACGTCACCAATGGCGTCACGCCGCGGCGCTTCCTGCTGCTCGCCAACCCGCCGCTGGCGCGGTTGCTGGATGAAGCCGTGGGCACGGGCTGGGCAACGGACCTCGACCGCCTCGAGGGCCTGGAAAACCTGGCCGACGATGCGTCCTTCCAGGAGCGCTGGCGCGCCGCGCGCCGCTGGAACAAGGATCGGCTGGCCGGGCGCATTCGCGACGTCACCGGCAGGGCCGCGGATCCCGCCGCACTGTTCGACGTGCAGGTCAAGCGCATCCACGAATACAAGCGCCAGCACCTCAACGTGCTGCATGTCATCACGCTGTACCAGCGCCTGCTGCAGCAGCCCGGGCTCGACTGCGCACCGCGCTGCTTCATCTTCGCCGGCAAGGCCGCACCCGGCTACCGCATGGCGAAACTGATCATCCGCCTGGTCAACGGCGTGGCGGACGTGGTGAACAACGACCCCGCCATGCGCGGGCGGCTGCTGGTGGCGTTCCTGCCCAACTTCAATGTCAGCAGCGCCCAGGACATCTACCCGGCGGCCGACCTCTCCGAGCAGATCTCCACGGCCGGCAAGGAAGCCGCGGGCACCGGCAACATGAAGTTCATGATGAACGGCGCGCTCACCATCGGCACGCTCGACGGCGCCAATGTCGAGATCCGTGCTGCCGCCGGCAGCGAGAATTTCTTCCTCTTCGGCCTGGATGCCACCCGGGCCGCGGCACTGCGCGCCGGCGGTTACCGGCCGCGCGACTGGTACGAGCGTGATGCCGAGCTGCGCGCAGCGCTCGACTCCCTGGGCGACGGCACTTTCTCGCGGGGCGACCCCACGCTCTTCCGCCCGCTGCTCGACCACCTGCTGGAGCGCGACGACTACCTGCTGCTCGCCGACTACCGAGCCTACCTCGAGGCCCAGGCAGCGGCCGATGTGGCCTACCGCGATCCCGCCCGCTGGACCCGCATGTCCATCCTGAACACGGCGCGCAGCGGTCCGTTTTCCTCGGACCGCGCCATCAGCGAGTACTGCAGCGGCATCTGGGACGTGCGGCGCACGCCGGCCGTCCGCACACCAGGAGTGGACTACTCCGCCCGGAAATAGTTGCGGCGGGGCGGCTGGCGCCGCCGTTTCAGCCGGGCTCGGCAGGGCCTTCCTGAACCCAGGCATCCACCAGCGTGTAGGTCACGGCCAGCACCACCGGGCCGACGAAGATGCCGACCAGGCCGAAGCTGAGCATGCCGCCGATGACGCCGGCGAAGATCAGCAGCAGCGGCAGGTCGGCGCCGCGCCTGATGAGTACCGGCCGCACGAAGTTGTCCATGAGACCCACCACCATGGCCCACACCAGCAGGAACGTACCCCAGCCAGTGGACCCGGTGGCAAACAGCCAGGCCGTGCTGCCGGCCAGGACCAGGATGGACCCGAGCTGCGCCACGCAGAGCAGGAACATGACGGCGGTCAGGGCACCGGCGAACGGCACACCGGCGATGACCAGGCCGAGGCCACCCAGCGCCGACTGCAGGATGGCGGTCACGATGACGCCCAGCGCCACGCCGCGGATGGCCTGGCCAGCCAGTACGATGATCTGCTCGCCACGCCTTCCGGCCAGGCGATGCCCGAAGGCAATCATCCAGCTGCCCCAGCCTTCGCCGCCGGCGTACAGCACTGCCGAGAGGATCACGATCAGGAAGCCCTGGACGAAGAGCAGGCCGAGCGCCCTGGCCTCGCCGGCGATCCAGCGGGCGATGTCGCGCATGTAGGGCTCCAGACGCAGCGCCAGTTCGCTGAACCCGCTGCCGGCAAACTGGTTCCATGCCGCCACGGCGCGCTCGCCCACCAGCGGTATCCCGGCAAGCCAGGCCGGTGCCTCCGGCAGCTGCCGGATCGAAATCGTGGCGATCCAGCCGCCGGCTTCGTCGGCGTAGCCGGCGAGCGTGGCGACCGCCGCGACCAGGGGCAGGACGATGACCAGCAGCATGACCAGGGTCATCACCAGCACCGCCAGGCTGCGCCGGTTCCAGAGCAGGGACTGGACCCGGAGCAGCATTGGCCAGGTCGCGACGACAATCATTACCGCCCAGATGAATGCGGCGAGGAAAGGCCGCAGGATCCAGAAGGAAGCTACCGAAAGCCCGCCGATGAACATCACGCCGAGCGTGACGCGTGCGAGGTCGATACGGTTGGCCATTTCTCTGCCCGGTTCCCCGGGGATGCCTGGCATGACAATCCTCCTCTGGCTGTGATTGCGGGTCAGGCCGGCGCCCGGGAACCAACCCCTCGCTATTCGTTCCGGAGGCGCGCCCTGGCCGCCGCCAGTTCCCGGCGCTCCGCGGCGCCCACCACCGGATAGTGCAGCTTCAGCCCGGCGATGGTCTGCACCACCGCTGCCGCCACGGCCAGGCGCGTGAACCACTTGTTGTCCGCCGGGATGACGTACCAGGGCGCCTGCTTCGAAGCGGTGTGGCGAATGGCGTCCTCGTAGGCCTTCTGGTACGCGGCCCAGTGGCCACGCTCGGCCACGTCCGCAGCGGAGAACTTCCAGTTCTTCGCCGGGTTGTCCAGGCGCTCCATGAAGCGGCGCTTCTGCTCGGCCATCGACACATGCAGGAAGAACTTCAGCACCAGGATGCCGTTGCGCACCAGGTAGTGCTCGTAGCTGGCAATGTCCTCGTAGCGCTGCTTCCAGATCTTCTTCGTCACCAGGGAGGGATGCAGCTTCTGCCGCCGCAGCAGTTCCTGGTGGACCTTCACCACCAGCACCTCCTCGTAGTAGGAGCGGTTGAAGATGCCGATCTGCCCGCGGGCGGGTACATGGCGCATGCAGCGCCAGAGGTAGTCATGGTCCAGCTCCTCGCTGGAAGGCTGCTTGAAGGACGTCACGCTGCAACCCTGCGGGTTGATGCCCGAGGTGACGTGCTTGATGGTGCCGTCCTTGCCCGCGGCGTCCATGGCCTGGAAGACCAGCAGCACCGCCCAGTGGTCCTGGGCGTAGAGCATGTCCTGCTGCTCGGCCAGCCACTCGACGCCTCGCTCGAGCATCTCCTTCGCCTCGACCTTGTCGGCGGACTTCAGCCCGGCCGTGTCGGCGGGACTGAAATCCCGGAGGCGGAAGCCCTTGCCGCTGGTGATGCGGTAAGGCTTGACGAGTTGCGCGACCCGCTCGAGCTGGTCCTTGTCCATGCGACCTTGCCTCCCCGCGCCTGCAACCCGTCGATGCGGTCAAGTTAGCACAGCCGGCCGGGGCGTCGCCGGGACCTTCAGCCGGGACGGCGCGGCGCCATGCGATGGAGCGCATCGAGCAGCTCGTAGCAGACCACGAGTTCGCGGCTGCTGGGCTGCCAGGCTGCCTCGGCCCGCCCGCAGCGGCGGAACAGGATCGTGGCGGGCGCCGGCAGGCGAAACAGCTCGCCGACCCGCGCCACCAGCTCCTCGACCAGGCCAGCCTGGCGCAGCGCCGCGACCACGCTGCCGGTGGCCAGCGTGGGCAGGGCTTCGTAGCGGATTTCCAGGGCCGCTCCTGCCGGCTCTCCAGGCTCGCGGCCATAGCTCGCGATCAGCCAGTCGATGCCGCGGCTGGCGCGGCTGAACTCCGCGGCGCAGCCCGCGGCGCGCGCCGGCGGCAGGCCAGCCCGCTGCGGCAGGTCCGCATAGGTCACGGGATCGGCACCGTAGAGCAGGCAGACGATCTTGTAGAAGCGCTGGATGGTGAGGGCATGCGTATCCCAGTACGGAACCGGCGCACCGAGCTCCGTGCCGCGACTCCAGGCCATGCGCTGCGCATCGGCGGCGGCGAGCAGGTATCCACCGTTGCGCGCCGCCAGTGCCGGATCACGCTGGCCACCGCGGATCAGCGCGGCGGCTGCCAGGTAGTCCGCGGCGTCCTCCTCCGGCCCGAGCAGCGGCACCTGGAACTCGCCCAGCACCAGGTGCGCCAGTTCATGCACCAGCAGGAACTGCACGTTGCCGAGGACGAAGGTCGCGGTGGCCGGGTCCAGCGCCTTGTCGGCTGGCACTGCCGCGCGCGCCGGGGGCGGCGCCAGCAGGGCAAGCGCCAGGACCAGGGAAGCGAGGAGGTGCATGGCTGTCTCCCTAACCCGCGGGACCGAGGCCGCCATCGCGCGGCGTTGCCGTATGCAGGTAGGTCACCGCGCGCTGGAAGCCCTGGGTGAAGGCGATCTCCAGCGCCCGCAGTGCCTCGGCCATGGCGTCCTCGATGAGTCGGCGCTCGTCGCGCCCGGGTGCGTGCAGCACGTAGTCGGCGACCTCGTCCTTCCGGCCGGGATGGCCCACCCCCAGCCGCAGCCGCAGGAAGTCGGCACCGCAGTTGGCGATGATGTCGCGCAGGCCGTTGTTGCCGCCATGTCCGCCGCCGACCTTAAGGCGCGCGGTGCCGGGTGGCAGGTCCACCTCGTCGTGGACCACCAGCAGCGCGCTGGCGGGGACCTGGTAGTAGTCCATCACGCGGCGCACGCACTGGCCGCTGCGATTCATGAAGGTACCGGGCTTGACCAGCCGCAGCGACTGCCCCGCGAAGCTGACCTGGCAGGCGCTGCCGGACAGCTTCGGCTCCTCGCGAAAGCTGCCACCGGCGCTGGCGGCGAGCCGGTCGAGGAACCAGAAGCCGGCGTTGTGGCGATCGCCGGCGTGCTTCGGTCCGGGATTGCCGAGGCCGAAGATGACGGCTGGCAGTGGGGCGGCGTTCATGCGGGCTCCGGTACTTGCCGCCGAGTCTGTCGTGGCGGCCACCAAAAGAAAAGCCGCGCGAAGGCGCGGCTGGAGATTCGCGGTGCGCTGCCGGCGCCCAGAGGGGCGCCGGCAGCCGCGCGCTTACTTCTTCTCCTTGCCCTTGGCCTCCTTGGCCGCGGGGGCTGCGGCCTTGGCGGCAGCACCGGCTCCCGGAGCAGCAGCACCCTCGGCCGGCGCCGCAGCACCTTCCGCCACAGCGCCTTCGGCTGCCGCGGCCTCCTCGGCTTCCTCGTGCACGGTGTGAATGGAGACGACCGGACGGTCGTTCTCGACGCCGGCGGCAAGGGCGAGGATCTCCACGCCGTCGGGCAGCGGGATGTCGGAGAGGTGCAGGTTCTTGTTGAGCTCGAGGTCGACGACGTCGAGCGTCAGGAACTCGGGCAGGTCCTTCGGCAGGCAGGAGATCTCGACCTCGGTCATGAGGTGCTGGATCACGCCGCCGCCTTCCTTGACGCCCCTGGCATTCGCCTGGTTGATGAAGTGCAGCGGGATCGTCATGCGGATCTTCTCGGTGGCGAGGATGCGCTGCAGGTCGAGGTGCACGATGGCGCGCCGCGCCGGGTGAACCTGGATGTCCTTGACGATCGCCTGGAGGTGCTCGCCGCCGAGGTTGACGTCGAGGATGCTGGAGAAGAACGCTTCCTGCTCCGCATTGCGCAGCAGTTCATTCTTGTCCATCGCCACGGGGGTCGGCTGCTGGCCGCCGCCGTAGAGGATGCCGGGAACCTTGCCGGCCCGACGCAGGCGGCGGCTCGCACCTTTCCCTGCACCTTCCCGGGGCTCCGCAGCGAGTGAGAATCGCTTGGCCATGTGGTTGCTCCTGTTGGATTTTCTGGTTTCGTCGGCAACCGGGCCTGCGACCAGCCCGGGTACCCCCCGAAGGGGGCGGCATCATAGCCCAGACGAGGGTGCCGCGGCCAATGTCCCGGCGCGCGCCCAGGGGGACGGGGGCTCCGGCAGGAGGGACCACCGCGACGATCAGCCGGGGAGAGGCATGTCCGAAGTCATCCCACAGGGCGGGTGACGGAGTGCGCCTCAACAATGGCACCAGGCTTCGGGGCAGGCGGGGGGAGGCCCCGAGCGGGCCTGGAGGGCAAGCGACGCAGGGACAGCGAAAGCGAGCCCGACAGGCAGCGGAGCCGCACAGGGATGTGCGGCGTAGCGGTAGCGAGGGGCCTCCCCCCGCCTGCCCCCCCCCGCAGCGAGCGTCCCCGACGGACCTCCCCGCCACTCGCCCCGCACGCAGGCCGAGTGGCCGAACGTCAGTCGACGTAGAGGGAACTGACCGATTCGTCGAGGCAGATGCGGCGCACGGTCTCGCCGAGCAGTTCGGCGACGCCGAGCTGGCGGATGCGCGAGCAGGCGGCGGCCGCCGGGCCGAGCGGGATGGTGTCGGTCACCACCAGCTCGTCGAGCACCGAGGCGCTGATGCGCTCCACCGCCTTGCCGGAGAGGATCGGATGCGTGACATAAGCCAACACCCGCTCCGCGCCGTGGTCCTTCAGCGCCTTCGCCGCCTGGCAGAGCGTACCGGCCGTGTCCACCATGTCGTCAATGAGCACGCAGGTCTTGCCCTCGACCGTACCGATGATGTTCATCACCTCGGAGACGTTCGGCTGCGGACGGCGCTTGTCGATGATCGCCAGGTCCGCATTGTCGATGCGCTTGGCGAAGGCCCGGGCGCGCACCACGCCGCCGACGTCCGGCGAAACCACTACCAGGTCGTTGTACTTCTGCCGCCACAGGTCGCCGAGCAGCACCGGCGAGGAATACACGTTGTCGACCGGCACCGCGAAGAAACCCTGGATCTGGTCGGCGTGCAGGTCCACCGTGAGCACGCGGTTGATGCCCGCCTCCGCCACCATGCCCGCCACCAGGCGCGCCGTGATCGGCACGCGCGCCGCGCGGGTGCGGCGGTCCTGGCGCGAGTAGCCCATGTAGGGCATCACCGCGGTGATGCGCGCCGCCGAGGCGCGCCGGCAGGCGTCGGCCACCACCAGCAGCTCCATCAGGTTGTCGTTCACCGGCGGGCAGGTCGACTGCACGATGTAGACATCTCTGCCGCGGATGTTGTCGAGGATCTCGACGTTGATCTCGCCGTCGGAGAAGCGTCCGACATGTGCCTTGGCGAGCGGCTGCATCAGGTGGCGCGCCATGCGCTGCGCCAGCCCCGGGTTGGAGTTGCCCGCGAGGATGGCCATGTTCGGCAACAGGTTGCGGGTCCCGGCGTTCACGCGATACCTCGGTCGTTGGCCATGGTCGGACTGGCTGGGGTGGCAGGATTCGAACCTGCGAATGGCGGGATCAAAACCCGCTGCCTTACCGCTTGGCTACACCCCATTCGAGGGTGGGGACGTTCCCCGCGCAACAGGCGCGCGTATTGTCCCGGCACCCCCCGGGGCTGTCAAACAACGCAGGCCCGCGCGTCAGGGTGACGCCGCGGACGGGCCTTCGAGGCAGGCGGGCTCCAGGCACCAGCGGTCGATCACCACCCGCAGGCGCGCCCGCGGGCTCTCCAGCGTGAGCCGCACCGGCATCTCGAACCCGGCCGTCGCGTCGTAGCGCTCGTAGCTGATGGTCCAGCCGCCCTGCTCCAGCCGGGCGAGCTCACCCCGGGGCGTGAACTCGCGGCTCACCGGCGTGGCGGGATCCGCGAGGCCCAGCAGCCACCAGCGTGCGCTCGCCGCGGGGAACGGCCAGCCGAGCTGCTCGCCGAGGAAGGATTCGGCAGCGGCCGCATCCTGCCACTCCCGCATGAACTCGCCGTTGCGGCTGGTAACGCGCAGCGACTGCGGATCCCAGCGGATCTCGTAGGCGCCGGCGCCGAAGGGCCCGCTGACGCGCAGGCGCGCGGCGGGACCCGTCTGCCGCCAGAGCAGGTCGCCCTGGCCACCGCCGCGGTCGGACTTCACCGCGATGCGCCCGCGCGCCTGCCAGTCCGCGAGGCCGGCGACGCGGGCATCCCGCGCGGCCCAGTCGACCGGCGGGCCGGCAACCGGGCGCAGCGCGGTGCAGCCGGCGAGCGTGGCAAGCACGACCACGGCCGCTGCCCGCCACAGCCGACGGGGCAGGAGCACCCGATGCCGGCGCTGCATGGGCTAGTCGAGGAAACGCTGCATGGTGTCGCGCAGCGGCCTGCTGTCCGGTGCCGCCTGCAGCGCCTCGTCCCAGAGGCGGCGCGCGGCATCGCGTTCACCCTGCTTCCACAGCACCTCGCCCAGGTGCGCGGCTACCTCCGGGTCGGCCAGGCGCGACCAGGCCAGTGCCAGGTAGCTGCGTGCTTCATCCATCCTGCCCTGCCGGTACAGCAGCCAGCCGTAGCTGTCGAGGATGGCGGGATCCTCCGGTTGTCGCTCCAGGGCGCGACGGATCAGCGGCCGGGCGCTGGCCACGCGGCCGCCGTGGTTCAGCAGGGTGTAGCCATAGGCATTCAGCGCCATGGCATTGTCGGGAAACAGCGCCACCGCAGCCTCCATGTCGGCCAGCGCGGGTTGCACCTCGCCCATCTGCTCGAGCAGGGTGCCGCGCGCCAGGCGCAGGTCGGCGTCGTCGGGCTGGTAGCGCAGGATGTCGTCGAGCACCGTGCGCGCCTGCTGCAGCTCACCCTGCTTCTGCAGGATGGCCGCGCGGCGCCGCGCGGCCTGGAAGGCCAGCTCCGGATGCTGCGCGGCCAGTGAATCGAGGACCTGCAGCGCACTCGGTACATCGCCGCGCGCCACCGCGATCCGCGCCAGGGTGTCGCGCGCGGCCAGCAGGTAGGGGCCGCCACTCACCCGCGCCAGCATCTGGATCGTGGTCTCCAGCTGCTCCTGGTGCAGCGCGATTTCGGCCAGGTGGAAGTAGCTCTCGTCGCCGTAATCGTCGTTGGACACCAGCCCGCTGAACTGCTCCCAGGCGCTGCGGTAGTCCTCGGCCGCAAGGCTGACGAGGCCATGCAGGCGGCGAATCGCCGGCTGGTCGCCGAAATTCGCCTCCAGCGCGGTCAGCACGGCCAGTGCCTCGTCGTTGCGCTCGGCCGTGGCCAGCAGGCTCGCGTACTCGAGTTCGCTCTCCACGCCGGGCTGGACTGCGATCTGTTCGCGGGCCTGGCCGAGGGCCGCTTCGGTGTCACCGCGGGCCAGCAGCGCACGGCCGATGAGCGCCTGCGCCTCGGCATCGGTCGGCCAGGCGATGTCCGGGTCGATGGCGGCCCGGGCCGAGGCCAGAGCCAGGTCGTAGTCCCGCGAGCGCAGCGCGGCTGCGGCGAGCGCGGTCTGCAATGCCGGCAGCGCTGGTGCCCCGGCCGCCAGCCGCGACCAGACCCGGGTCACGCCCTCCAGATTGGTTTCCTCGCCGAGTTCGCCGGCCAGCTGCTGGTAGTCCGCGTCACTGCGCTGCGCGGCCGGGCCCAGCGCCGCCTCGGCCTGCCGCGCGGCGCCCTCGACGTCGTTGCGCCGCACCAGCAGGCGCACCAGGTAGAGCCGTGCGCCGCTGTCCGCCGGAGCAAGCGCGGCCCAGCGGCGCGCTGCGCGCAGGGCATGGCTGTCGAAGCCGTACCGGAAGGCGAACTCCGCCGCGCGCTGGCTTTCATCCGGGTTGTCGCTGCGCTCGGCGGCATTGAGGTATTCCTCGACGGCCGTCGGCTGCAGGCCGCGCTGTGCGGCAATCTCCGCCATGAGCATGTGGTAGCCGGCACCGGGGATGGCGGCCTCGGGCTCGGGTGCCCTGGCGGTGGTCGTGGCACAGCCGGCGAGGAACAGCGTGACCAGGGCGGCCACGAACGGCAGGCTGGCGGGCAGGCCGGTAGTGCGCATCTGCATATATGAAGATAATAGCGCGGCTTTCGCCAGCGCCACGCCGAATTGATCCCATGCAGAAGAGCATCCTCGACAAGCTGGAGCACATGGCCGGGCGCTTCGATGAAATCGGCGCACTGCTCGCGGACCCGGACGTCATCGGCGACCAGGCCCGGTTCCGCGACCTCTCGAAGGAGTACGCCCAGCTGCAGCCCGTCGTGAAGCTGCATGGCGCCTGGTGCCAGGCGCAGGCCGACGGCAGGGCCGCCGCGGAGATGCAGCAGGACAGCGATCCCGGCCTGCGCGCGCTCGGCCAGGAGGAAGCGAGGGCGGCAGCCGCGCGCCTCGCCGACCTCGAGCTGGCGATCCGCCGGCAACTGGTGCCGAAGGACCCGCACGACCAGAGCAACATCTACCTGGAAATCCGCGCCGCCGCGGGTGGCGACGAGGCCGCGATCTTCGCCGGTGACCTGTTCCGCATGTATGCGCGCTATGCCGAGCGCGAGGGCTGGAAGGTCGAGGTCATGAGCTCGAGCGCCAGCGAGAAAGGCGGCTTCAGGGAGATCATCAGCCGCATCGTCGGCCAGGGCGCCTACTCGCGCCTGAAGTTCGAGTCCGGGGCCCATCGCGTGCAGCGCGTGCCGGAGACCGAGGCCCAGGGGCGCATCCACACCTCGACCTGCACGGTTGCGGTGTTGCCGGAGATCGAGGAAATCGAGGAGATCAGGATCAACCCGGCCGACATCCGCGAGGACACCTACCGTTCCTCGGGCGCGGGCGGCCAGCACGTCAACAAGACCGATTCCGCGGTGCGCCTCACCCACCTGCCGACCGGCATCGTCGTGGAGTGCCAGGACGAACGCTCGCAGCACAAGAACCGCGCCCGCGCCCGCTCCCTGCTGCAGGCCCGGCTGCTGGACATGGAGCGCCAGCGGCAGCAGAGCGAACAGGCGGCGCAACGCAAGAGCCTGGTGGGCACCGGCGACCGCTCCGAGCGCATCCGTACCTACAACTTCCCGCAGGGCCGGATCACCGACCACCGCATCAACCTGACGATCTACCGCCTCGGCGACGTCATCGAAGGCGATCTCGATCCGGTGATCCAGCCGCTGGCGCAGGAATACCAGGCCGAGCAGCTCGCCTCGCTGGAAGCCGGCAACGCCTGACCGCAGCGCCGCTGTGACAATCCGCCACAGGCCGGCACTGCCTCCTCGCGCCCGAACTCTGCAAGAATCCGCGTGACGCTGCCGGGCCGCAGCCTGCTGTCTGCGCGGATCGCGACCCGGCATCACTCTTGGTTGCAAGGAGGGTTTCCCATGGGCCTGTTGCCGACCGGTCGCCTGCGCGGCCTGCTGCTGTCGCTGTCCTGCCTGCTGCCGCTCGCCGCGGCGCCGGCGCTGTCACAGGGCCGGCCCGGCGGTCCGCAGGCGAAGCCCGACCACTACGTTCTGGTGCATGCGGGCACGCTGCTCGCCGTGCCGCGCCAGAAGCCGCAGAGCCAGATGACGGTGATCGTGAAGAACGAGCGGATCGTCGGCATCGCCAGAGGCTTCCTGGCCGCCGCGCCCGACGCAGCCGCGGGCGCGACCGTGGAGATTGTCGACCTCGCCGACCGCTTCGTGCTGCCGGGGCTGATGGATGCGCACGTGCACCTCGCCATGGAGTCGAGCTTCGGCCGCCACCGTGCCGAGCGCGGTGACCGCAACCCGCCGACCGGCGCCGAGCGCGCGGTCAACGCCATCGAGTACTCGCGGCGCACGCTGGCCGCGGGCTTCACCACCGTGCGCGATGTCGGCTCCGACGACCAGTCGGTCTTCGCGGTGCGCAACGCCATCAACGCCGGGCGCATGCTCGGCCCGCGCATCCTCGTCTCCGGCGGCGCGCTGGCCGCGACCGGCGGCCACGCCGACGGCCTGCCGTTCGACGCCACCGGTGACCCGCAGAAGCGCCTCGAGGACGGCACCTGCGACGGCCCCTACGAGTGCCGCCGTGCCGTGCGCTATGCCTACAAGCTCGGCGCCGACGTCATCAAGTTCACCGCCACCGGCGGCTTCAGCGGCAACACCGGCACCGAGCCGGAGATGTTCCCCGACGAGATGGAGGCGATCGTCTCCACCGCGCACATCCTCGGCATGAAGGTCGCGGTGCATGCCTACTCGCCGGTCGCGATCCGCCAGGCCGTCGCCGCCGGGGTCGACTCGATCGAACACGGCTTCCTGCTCGACGACGAGGGCATCCGCATGATGAAGGCCAGGGGCACCTGGCTGGTGCCGACACTCTCGGCGAGCTACCCGCCGCCGATCTTCCGCGTGCCCAACCCCGAGTCGGTGCGCCTGCGCAACGAGTACAAGGCCTTCGAGCGCGCCTACGCCGCCGGCGTCAACATCGCCTTCGGCACCGATGCCGGCACCTTCACCCATGGCGACAATGCCAAGGAGTTCGAGTTGATGGTCCGGTTCGGCATGCCGGCGATGGAAGCGATCTACAGCGCGACCCTGTCCACCGCCAAGCTGTTCGGGCTCGACAAGGAAGCCGGCAGCATCGAGGCCGGCAAGATCGCCGACCTGGTGGCCGTGAAGGCCAGCCCGCTGGACGACATCACGCAGCTGCGCCACGTCGACTTCGTCATGAAGAGCGGCAGGGTGGCGAAGAAGGACGGCGTGATGACCGAGCCCTTCACCTACCCGCCGGTGACGCTGTCGTTCTGAGGGCGGGCGTCAACCACCGGCCGCGGCGGTCACGGCCACGCGTATCGAAGCGTCAGGGTGGCCGCTCAGCTGCAGGATGACGTCGCTGTCCGCCGGAATGTCGAACATGACGATCTTGTTGGGCATGCAGCCCTGGACGCCCTGGAAATCCGCCGTCGGCAGCAGCTGGCCCGCAACTGCCATGTCGACCCAGGCGTGCGCACCCAGCGAGACGCGGTAGCGCCCGGCCGTGGCCACGCGCAGGCGCAGCATGCCGGCATGGCTACCCTCCGACCGCGGGGGCCTGGCGGGTGGCAGGACGAACTCCATCTTCTCCCGGGGCGCCAGTTGCACCTCGTACAGCTGTCCGGTCCGGATCAGGGGCGTGGCCGCCGCCGTGGACCCCGCAGGCAGTGCGGCCGCCTGGCCCTGGAACAGCGCCATTTCCGCCGCGACGTCCCAGCGGAATCCGCTACAGCCTGCACCGGCCTGGGCGAGCGCCCTGCTGCTGATGCCAGCGAGCAGCACCGCGCCACTGAACAGGAAAACACGACGATCCATCACTGCCTGGCCTCCCCTGGCTGCCAGATGAGCGTGGCCGCGTAGCTGCGGCCCGATTCCGGAAAACCCTCGTCGTAATAATGGAGTCGGTCGCCCAGGTTCTGGCCCTCGACCAGCAGGCGCAGGCCACCGCCGAGGTCGAATTCGAGGCCCGCCTCGAAGGTGCCGAAGCCGGCCGTGGAGCGACTGCCATTGCTGGTGCTGAGCCGGCCGTCCTCGGCCTTGAAACCGAGCCGCAGGCGGACGCGCGTGCCGAGCGCGGTCTCGCTCGCCAGCAGCAGCTTGTTGCGTGGCGTGTAGACCGCCTGCACCTGGGGCTGCGAGAGATTGTCCACGTCGACCAGGCTCCAGCCGAGGCCGAGCTCGCCGACCACGGGAAACGCCCGCGCCAGTGACATCTCGAAGCCCCGCCGGCGCTGGCGGCCGACGTTCTGCAGCTGCGAACAGGGCGGCGAAGTGCAGGATGTCGCCGGCAGGCTCACGCTGCTGATGGCGTCGTCCAGCCAGCTGCCGAACACCGCGAATCGCGCGCTCGCGCCCGCCTGGCCACCTTCGATACCGATGTCCACATGGTCGGCCTGCTCCGCCTGCAGGTCGGGGTTGGGCAGCGCGGTACCGAGGCGATAGGAGTAGCGGTCCTTGAGCGTCGGGAAACGGGTCTTGTGCGCCAGGTTGAGGCCCAGGTTCCAGTCAGGCGTGAATCCCCAGCGCAGGCCGGCGGTGGCATTGATGGCGGAGTCGTCCTCGAGCGGAAACGGCGTGATGACGCCGTTGACGTTGTTGTCGGCACGCCGGGCATCCAGGGCGTTCCAGCCGAGGCCGAGGCTGCCGGTCACGCTCCCGCCCAACGCGCGGCTATGCTCCACGGCCAGCGACCAGCTGCGGTCCTCCATCTCCTCCGGTGGTTGCCCGGAGTCGTCCACCTCGCGATGCACGTCGTCCTTGAAGTGGAGTACCGCGCGCGTTACGCCGGCTGCGCCGCCGGGAGCGATCTCGGCCTCGATGCTGCCACCATAGCTGTAGTCGTCGTAATTGCTGTCGAAGGCATACGGCCGGTTCTGGCTGTCGTAGTCTGCGTTGTCATAGGACTGGATGCGGTTCTCGAAGCTGTCGTAATAGACGCGGGAGCGCAGCCAGACGCCATCGCTGACCGGCAACGCGCCGAGCAGGTAGACGTCCTCCTTGTCGTAGTACGGCCAGCGCCAGTACCGCGGGCGTACCTCCGCGGCAGTACCTGCGTAGGGGGGTGTCCCCTTCCTGCCATCGAGGCGCGTGTAGTTGAGCTGCCACTGCGCGCCGCTGTCGCCCTGCCAGCCGAGCCTCACGCCGGTCGTAAGATCACGACTGGAGGAGTTCTCGCGCCGACCGCCGTCTTCTGCCGGACCGTACAGGGCATCGGGTATGCGAAAGAAGTTCTGGTCCAGCAGGAATGCGGAACCCTGCAGGTACCAGTTGCTGCCGCGGTAACCGACGCGGCCGCCCACATCGCTGCGCTGCGAATCCAGGCTGTCGTCCACCACCAGGCCCGCACGCAGGCTGCTGGTGAAACCCGCGGCGGGCAGCGCGGTGACGACGTTGATGGCGCCGCCCAGGGCGTTCGGTCCGTAGAGCACCGAGCCACCGGACTTGCTGACGCGGATCTCGCTCACGTCGCCCACACCGAGGCGACCCAGGTCGATGTTGCCGTCATAGGGCACGTAGACCGGTACACCGTCGATGAACAGCGGCACCTGGCGCGAGTCGTAGCCGCGCAGCTGGATCAACGCCTCGTTGCGGCCGCCCACCCGCGTGACCGTGACGGCGGGCAGCAGGTCCAGGGCATCGGCCAGGTCGCGCCGGGCGGCGGATTCGAGCTGCGGCGCCTCGATCAGGTCGGTCGGCAGCAGGCTCTCGGCCTCGCGGTACGCGATGACCTCTACGACTCCAAGTTCGGTTGCAGCAGCGGCCGCGGTGGTGGCCACCAGCAAGGCTGCAGCGCAAGCCAGGCGATTTCGGGGACGGATCTGCATGCATGACTCCGGAGGGAACAATTGCCAGGTGAAACTACGGTATATCTGTTGGTATATAGCGATTGCCGGATGCGGGCAGCGCTGGCCTGCCAGGCAGCGTTACTTCAGCACGCTGAATCCTGCGGCGGTGAAGACCGCACCCGCCTCCGGTCCCGCCAGCCAGGCGAGGAACGCGGCAGCAGCAGGGCTGGCAGCAGGCATCAGGGCCGCCGGATAGACAATGGGCGGGTGGCTGTCGGCGGGAAACGTGGCCACCACGCGCACCCGCGGTTCGACGGCGGCATCGGTGGCATAGACGACGCCCAGCGGTGCCTCAGCCCGCGCGACGAAGGCCAGCGCCGCCCGCACGTTCTCGGCGCGCACCGTGCGATTCTCGACCGCCTGCCAGGCGCCCAGCGCCCGCAAGGCGGCAACGGCATAACGCCCCGCAGGCACGCCGTCCGGCTCGGCAATCGCCAGGCGCCCGCTGGGGCCCAGCGCCGCGGCCAGGTCGACGCCGGGCCGCAGGTCTACCACGACGCTGCTGCCGGCGGGCGCCACCAGCACCAGGCGGTTGCCCAGCAGGTCGCGGCGACTGGCGGCCTGCACCAGGCCGCGCTTTTCGAGGTAGTCCATCCAGGCGCCGTCGGCGGAGATGAACAGGTCCGCAGCGGCACCGGACTCGATCTGCCTTGCGAGCACCGAACTCGCCGCGACCGAGAGCTTCACGGTCACGCCCTGTGCGGCCTCGTAGCGGCGGGCGACCTCACCCAGCGACTCGGTGAGCGAGGCCGCCGCGAAGACCGTGATGACCGGCCGGACCGGTACGGCTGAATCCGCCTGCACCAGGCCGGCCAGCGTTCCGGCGAGCAGCACCAGCAGGCTGGCGACACGGCGTCTCATGCGGGAGCCTTTCATGGCTGCGCTATATCCTGTTGGATATAGAGCCTAATGGCGGCGATCGAACCTGGCCATGACTTTTCGCAGGGCCGCGCTAAGATCGCCGGGGTCGGGTCAGCATCGCGAGGAGTCATGGTCAACGTCCGCTTCCGGCTGGATTTCGCGCCCGGCGCATCGGTGGGTCCCGGCAAGATCGACCTGCTGGCTGCCATCGACGCGGAGGGTTCGCTCTCGGCGGCGGCACGCAGCATCGGCATGAGCTACCGCCGTGCCTGGCTGCTGCTCGACAGCCTCAACGCCAGCTTCGACAGCCCGGTGACCCGCGCCAGCGTCGGCGGCCGCGGTGGCGGCGGTGTCCTGCTCACGCCTTTCGGCCGTGAACTGGTGCGCCACTATCGCGAATTCGCCGCCGAGGTGGACGCGCTCGCCAGCCGTCGCTGGGGCCGGGTCAGCGCCCGCCATCGCGGCCTGCCGCGGCCAGGGCGCGGCAAGGGCCCGGCACGCGCAGCGACGCTGTCCACCGGCGTCACCGCCGTGGCGCGCCGGGGCCGTGGGCGCAAGCCCGCAGGGAAACAGCCTTGACCAGCGCCCAGGCCCGCATGCCGGGAGCGAGGCCGAGCTCGGCCGCGGCCAGGGCCGTCACCCGCGCCAGCACGATGACGCCACCGACATCCAGGCTCACCAGCCGCGAGTGAGGCGACTCGACGTCCACGGCGGTCACCGTGCCGGCCAGCGCATTGCGCACGCTCAGGCCCTGCGGCGGCTGCGTCGCCACGATCACTTCGCGCGCCAGCAGCTGCAGCCGCACCGCCATGCCCGGTGCCAGGCCCGCCGCGGGAACGCGCAGCCTGCCGGCACCGGCGCTGACAGTGGCGAGCCCGGTAGCGGCGTCCACCGCGGTGACCGTCGAGTCGAGCACCGCGCCCACGGCGGCCTCCCCCGCCAGCCGGCCCAGTGCCGGCTGCAGGACCACCTCGGCGAGCGGGCCAGCGGCCGCGACCCGGCCCTGCTCCATCAGCACGACATGGGTGGCGAGGCGCAGCACCTCGTCGAGCTGGTGGCTGACGTAGAGCATCGGCAGGCGCCAGTGGTCGCGCAGCCGCTCGAGGTACGGCAGCACTTCCTCGCGGCGTGCGACGTCCAGCGAAGCCAGTGGCTCGTCGAGCAGCAGCAGCCGCGGCTGCGCCAGCAGCGCCCGGCCCAGCGCCACACGCTGGCGCTCCCCGCCTGACAGGCCGCGGGGCCGGCGCCCGAGCAGCGGGCCGAGACCCAGCAGCGCGACGACATCATCGAAGCCGATGCGCGCCGCGGCGCGCTGGCGCCGCAGGCCGTACTCGAGGTTGCCGCGCACATCGAGGTGCGGGAACAGCCGCGCGTCCTGGAACACATAGCCGAGGCGCCGCTCTTCGGCGGGCAGGTCGATGCCGGCTGCGGCATCGAACAGCAGTTCGCCATCGAGGCTGATGCGGCCGGCATCGGGACGCAGCAGCCCGGCCACCGCATTGACCAGGCTGGTCTTGCCCGAGCCCGAGGCGCCGAACAGCGCCACCAGCGCCGGCGCCGGCGCGGCGAAGGCCGCGTCGAGCACGAACTCACCCAGGCGGTGCTGGACGCAGACCTCGATCATTCAGGGCCCCAGCAGCGCCCGCACGCGGCGCGCCAGCAGCTCGGCCACCGCGAGACCGGCGAACCCCAGCGCAAATGACAGCGCCGCGAGCCGTGCCGCCACCGCATCACCACCCGGCATCTGCAATGCCGTGTAGAGGGCCAGCGGCAGCGTGCGCGTCTCGCCGGGGATGTTGGACACGAAGGTGATCACCGCGCCGAATTCGCCGAGGCTGGCAGCGAAGGCAGTCACGGCGCCGGCCAGGATGCCGGGCAGCATCAGCGGCAGCGTCACGCTGCGGAAACGGTCGAACGCGCCCGCCCCCAGTGTGCGGGCCGCGTCCTCCAGGCCCGGATCGATGTGCTCCAGCGAGACGCGGATGGCCCGCACCATGAGCGGGAAGGACATCACCGCGGTGGCCAGTGCGGCACCCGAGCGGCTGAACACCAGTTGCAGGCCGAACTGCTCGTGCAGCCAGCCGCCGATCGGCCCGCGGTTGCCGAACAGCACCAGCAGCAGGTAACCCACCGCCACCGGCGGCAGCACCAGCGGCAGGTGCACGAAGGCGTCGAGCAGGGCGCGGCCGGCAAAGCGCCCGCGCGCCAGCACCCAGGCCACGGCAATGGCCAGGGGCAGGCTGAAGAGGACGCTGCGGGTGGCCACGGCCAGGCTCAGCCCGAGCGCCTGCCACTCCATTTCGGTGAGCACGGGCAAGCCTCGATTCTCGCTATGTCCCCGAGAGAATAGCGGATTGCCTGGCGGCAGGTGGCCTGCCGGCTTCAGCCCAGCGCCGCCTCGATGTCGGCGACGAGGTCGGCGACATCCTCGATGCCGACCGACAGCCGCAGCAGGTCATCGCCGATGCCCGCCGCCAGCCGCTGCGCCGCTGGCATGGCGCTGTGGCTCATGGCGGCCGGGTAGCCGGCGAGGCTCTCGACGCCACCCAGGCTCTCGGCCAGGGTGAACACCCGCAGCCGCGCGAGGAATGCGCGGGCCGCGGCCGCACCGCCCTCGATCTCGAAGGACAGCATGCCGCCAAAGCCGCGCATCTGCCGGCGCGCCAGCGCGTGCTGCGGATGGTCCGCCAGGCCCGGGTAGTGCACGCGGCGCACGCGGCGATGGCCGGCCAGGTACGCGGCCACGGCCTGGGCATTGGCGGCATGGCGTTCCATGCGCAGCGCCAGCGTCTTGATCCCGCGCAGCAGCAGGTAGCTGTCGAAGGGGCTGGCCACGCCACCGGCCACGCTGCGCAGGCCATGCAGTCGCTGGCCGAGTTCGGGCGTCGCGGCGACCAGGAAGCCGCCGAGCACGTCGGAGTGGCCGCCGAGGTACTTGGTCGCCGAGTGCATGACGACGTCGGCGCCGGCCTCCAGCGGCCTCTGGAACATCGGGGTCGCGAAGGTGTTGTCGACCACCGTCAGGATGCCGTGGCGGCGCGCGAGCGCGCAGGCACCGGCCAGGTCCTGGATGCGCAGCAGCGGATTGCTCGGCGTCTCCAGCCACAGCAGCCGGGTCTGCGGGCGGATGGCGGCCTCGATGGCGGCGAGGTCGCAGCAGTCGACGAAGGACACCGCGAGGCCCGCGCTGCGCGGGCGCACATCGTGGAGGATGCGGTAGGTGCCGCCGTAGCCGTCATGCGGGGCGATGACATGCGCGCCGGCATCGAGCAGCTCCAGCGCCGTGGCCGTGGCGGCCATGCCCGAGGCGAAGGCCAGCGCGCGCGTACCGCCCTCGAGTTCCGCGAGACAGCGCTCGAGCGCGTCACGGGTCGGGTTGCCGTTTCGGGTGTAGGCCCAGCCCTGGTGCTCGCCCACCGCCGACTGCGCGAAGGTCACGCTGGTGTGGATCGGTGGCATGACGGCGCCGGTGGCCGGGTCGCGCGTGGCGCCGGCGTGGATGCAGAGCGTCGCGGGCCCGGGCTTGCGGGACCCACCGCTGGCAGGCTTGTCGGGATTGCGCGGCATGGGACAATGGCTGGCTGATTGCGCAGCCACCATACCATCGGTACCGGCAATGTGAACCCGTCTGCTGCATCCACGGTCGAGGCCCTGCTCCGCGCCGGCGTGCGCCTGCTCGAAGGCTCCAGCCCCTCGCCGCGCCTCGATGCGGAACTGCTGCTGTCACGGGCCCTGGGCTGGGACCGCGCGCGCCTGTTCATGAACCGCGACCAGCCGGTGCCGGCCGAGGTCGCCGCAGGCTTCATCAGGGACATCGCTGCGCGCCGGACCGGTCGCCCTCTGGCGCACATCACCGGACGGCGTGAGTTCTGGAGCCTCGATCTCGCCGTGACCGCCGACGTGCTGGTGCCGCGGCCCGAGACGGAACTGCTGGTCGAGCGGGCGTTGCTGCGGCTGCCGGCCAGCCAGCCGGCCCGCGTGCTCGACCTCGGCACCGGCAGTGGCGCCATCGCTCTGGCGATCGCCAGCGAGCGCCCGCAGGCCACGGTGTTCGCCACGGACCGGAGCGCGGCCGCGCTCGCCGTGGCGCGCGCCAATGCCGATGCCAGCGGCCTGCACCAGGTCCGCTTCGCCGCCGGCGACTGGTTTGGCGCCGTCGGGGATGGCCGGTTCGAAGTCATCGTCTCCAACCCGCCCTACATCGCCGATGCCGAGTGGGCCGGCGTCGATGCGGAACTGGCCTTCGAGCCCCGCAGCGCGCTGGCCGCCGGGCCCGATGGGCTGGACGCGCTGCGCGTGATCGCCGCCGCCGCCCCGGCCCACCTCGCCCCGGGGGGCTGGCTGCTGCTGGAGCATGGCGCGGGCCAGGGGCCCGCCCTGCGCGGCCTGCTGGGCGCGGCCGGGCTGCGCCAGGTGACGACCGCGGCCGACCTCGCGGGCCTGCCGCGGGTGACCGAGGGCCAGTGGCCGGGCTGAGCGCCCCGCCACCAGCGAACGCTGCTAGAGTAGCGCCCCGCCCCGGCCCAACGATCACGCCATGCGCCAGATTGCCCTGCTGATCCTCGCCCTCACTGCCGCGCCTGCGGCCCTCGCCGGCGAATGCCGTTCCGCGTTGCGGCCGCTGCTGCTCAGCACGCAGCCCGATGCCGCAGCCCTGCAGTCGGTGCGCGCCACCTGCCAGGCCGAGGCCGATGCCGGCGATGCGGTGGCGCTCTACGAACTCGCACTGTTTCACCTCGGCCTGAACGGCGAGTGGCAACCCGATGCGGCCATTCCGCTGATCCGCGACGCCGCAGCGGCAGGCGTGCCCGAGGCGCAGTACTGGCTCGCCTGGCAGTACGAGGCCGGGCCGCTGCTGGCCCACGACCAGGCGCTGGCGCTGGGCTGGTACCAGCGGGCCGCGAACGGCAACCACCGCCTCGCCGTCGCGCGCCTCGCCAGCGCCTATGCAAACGGTGAGCTCGGCCTGGCCCGCGACCCGCTCAGGGCCGCCGAGTACAAGGCCCGCGAAGCGCAGTGCCTGCGCCGGCAGCAGGCCGCTGCCGGGAGCTGAGGCCGCCCAGCCTCAGGGTTCCGCGATCGGCACCGTGGTGCCGTGACCGGTAGCCATCCACAGCGTATTCGCCAGTTTCTGCATCAGCAGTGCCTGGCTGGTCACCCCGAACTTGGCATAGATGCTCTTCAGGTGGCTGCGGATGGTCTGGTGCGCGAGCCCCAGCCGGATCGCGGCATCGACGATCGTGCCGGTCGCGTAGAGCGCCTCGCAGACCCGCAGCTCCGCCGGCGTCAGCCGGTAGAGCCAGGCCAGCTGCTCGCCGGGCAGGACGTGTGGCATGGCGGGATCATGGAACAGCAGCATTGCACCGGCGCCCTCGGGAAGTATCGCGCGGTCCGAAGCGCTGTTGCAGGCGACCACCGACAACGCGAGCGGCAGCTGTGCATGGCGTCGCTGCAACCGGATTTCCCCGGAGAGCGGCGTGGCGTCGCCAGGCCCGGCGGCCAGCGCCAGCTGCAGCGCCTGCTCGAAAGCGACTTTCACGGCTAAGGAGCCGAACCACAGGCGCCCCTGCCGCAGACCGACGCCATCCTCCCGGTCGAGGATGGCCCGCGCCAGCGAATTGCAGTAGAGGCAGCTGCCGGTCCGGTCGAGCACGACGAGCGGCTGCCCCACCCGATCGAACGCCGCCAGTGCCTGGCGGCGACCGGCATCGCCCAGCACGATGCGCTCCTCCAGTTCCCGCACCACCTGCAGGTGCGGCAGTACCTCGCGCATCAGCGCCAGTTCGGCGTCGCTGAAATCCCGGTCTCCGCGCGTGACACAGACATTGGAAAAGAGCTGCGACTGGTTGACCAGCACTGCCAGCAAGGCAAACTGCATGCCGGCAGGCAGCGCCACGCGCCGGTAGAGCGAGTTCGCCTGCAGTTCACCGGCGGGAATCACGTCGGTGGATCGAAATACGGTGCCGGCCGGCCGGCCAAGCAGTTCCCGCCAGATCAGATCCTCTCTCAGGTCCCGCCGCGCCATCGCCGGCAGGTACTGCGGGTCGATGCCGTGGACCAGGAACATGGAGTCCCGCGGGTGCACGCGGTCCAGTCGAGTGTACACACCGGCCGTGCCACCGAGCAGCGGCACCAGCAGGGCGAGGATGCGCTGCCAGGAATCGGGCTCCATGGTGCAGCGGAAAAGGTCCATCAGGACCTCATCCGGCAGCCGCGCGCCATCAGCCGCCGACATGGACGTCATTTCCGGGAGCCACCACACGCAGCGAATGCGCGAGCCGTTGCAAAAGCTGGCCCTGGTTCGCAACCCCGAACTTGGCGTAGATGCCCTTGAGGTGGCTGCGCACCGTATGGTGCGACAGGCCGAGCGCGTCGGCCGCAGCATCGATGTCGGCATTGTGGAACAGGGCCTCGCAGACGCGCAGTTCCGCGGCGGTCAGCCCATAGATGCGTTCCAGCCAGGCAACCGGCAGGCTGCCCTGGCGATCGGGATCGAACAGCAGCACCAGGCAGCCCGCACCCGGCGGGACCACCGCACGATCGGCCGCATCGACACAGGGCAGCAGGCTCAGCGCCAGTGGCGCCGCCCCGATCCGCTGCGACAGGCGCAGGTTGAGGGGCATGGGCGGTGCAGCGGTACCGTCCACCGCTGCCACCGCCTGCCGCAGGCCGTGCTCGAACTCTGCCTGCGTTGCCAGGCTGTCGAACAGGAACCGGCCCTGCTTGATGGCCACGCCCTGGAGGCGCTCGAGCAGCTGCCAGGCCGCCGCGTTGACGTGGATGGCATAGCCGCTGCGGTCGAGCACCACCAGCGCCTGGCCTGCCCGATCGAAGCTCAGCAGCGCCTCGCGTCGGGCCGCATCGCCGAGCATGACGCGCCTGGCCAGTGCTGCCGCAACCTGCAGCTGCGGCGTGAGCGCAGACAGCAGGGAAAATTCCGCTGCCGTGAACTCACCACGTTCCTTGCTCCGCAGGAAACCGATACAGGCAAAGGTTTCCGGACGCGACTCGAGGACGGCCGCAATGAAAAACCTGAGGTCCTCGGGACCGGCAAGCTGCTGGTACAGCGAACCCCGCAGCGCGGGCTCCAGTGGCAGGAGATCGGTGCTGCGGCAGACCGTTCCAGGCCGCAGCTGGCGCGCTGCCTGCCAGATGCGATCCTCGGCGACGTCACGCTCACGCAGCAGCACGGCGGCCTGTGGCGAGAAGCCAATGGTTTCGGTAAATGAATCCTGCGGGTGGTCGCGATCCATGCCGGCCGCCATCGCCTTCTCGCAGCCCAGCAGCGGGGCGACCAGCATCATGACCCGGACCCAGAAATCCGGCGTGAGCGTCGCGGCGTAGATTTTCCGGAGCAGGTCACCAGGAAGGGCGATGCCTGCCCTGCTGTTGGCTGCTCCAGCAACATTGTCCGGGTGCACCTGGCGGCGCATCACGGTTCTCCCTGCAGAACAGTGACGGTGCTCTGTTGCGATTATGCACCAACACCCCGGAACTGCCGCCGACCAGGCCTCACCCAGATGGGTGAGGCGAACAGTCGCATGCAGGTCATGCACGATTCCCCCAGGTGGGGGATGCGCAGGTGGCGCAACAGTGGCAGCGTAGGCCATGCTGAAACGCCGGTGATTCATCGCCGCCACCCAGGAAGCCGGCCATCACGGCATTCCCCCCGGGGCTGGCGTCCGGCGGTGGGAATCGCGGGTCCTTCAGGCGAAGGGTGTTAGCTGTTCGCCGGTGCCCGGCGGTCGCCGCCTCCCTGACACGCGGCCAGCCGCCGGCCACCGGCGCATTTTCTTCAGGCCGCCTCCGCGTCGTAGCCCAGTGCCGCGGCCAGCCAGCGCTCCACGGTGGCCAGGCTGGTGCCCTTGCGGCGCGCATAGTCCACGGCCTGGTCGCGACCGATGCGGCCGACGGCGAAATACTTCGCCTCTGGATGCGCGAGATACCAGCCGCTCACCGATGCCGGCGGCATCATCGCGTAGCCCTCGGTCAGCACGATGCCGGCGTTGCGCTCGGCATCCAGCAGGCGCCAGAGCGTGGCCTTCTCGGTGTGATCCGGGCAGGCCGGATAGCCGGGAGCGGGCCGGATGCCGCGGTAGGACTCGGCGATCAGCGCGGCGCAGTCCAGCGCCTCCGCTGGTGCGTAACCCCAGTGCTGCCGGCGCACCTGCTCGTGCAGGTATTCGGCGCCGGCCTCGGCAAAGCGGTCAGCCAGCGCCTTGAGCAGGATGGCGCGGTAGTCGTCGTTGGCGCGCTGGAAGGCGGCGACGCGGCGCTCGGCACCGAGTCCCGCGGTCACGGCGAAGGCGCCGACGTAGTCGCGGATGCCGGACTCGCGCGGAGCGACGTAGTCCGCCAGGCAGAGATGTGGCTGTCCATCCGGCTTGGCGCGCTGCTGGCGCAGCTGGTGCAGTACCGCCAGCGGCTGGTCCCTGGACTCGTCGGTATAGACCGCGATGTCGTCATCGCCGGATGCATTGGCCGGGAACAGGCCGATCACCGCCTTCGAGGTGAGCCAGCGCTCGGCCAGCACCCGCTCGAGCATCTCCTGGACGTCGCGCCACAGGCCGCTCGCCGCTTCGCCTACCACCGGGTCGGTGAGGATCTGCGGGAACTTGCCGTGGAACTCCCAGGCATTGAAGAACGGCATCCAGTCGATGTATCGCACCAGCGCCTGCAGGTCGAGGTCGAGCAGCTGCACGCCGAGCCGGGCGGGCACCGGCGGCGTGCCGAAGTCCACCCGCGCCTTGTTGCGCCGCGCATCGTCGAGGCCCACCTGCGGGGCCTGCCGGTCCTTGTGCGCATGGCGCTGGCGGCGCTGGCGGCAATCGTCCTTGGACTCGGCCGTGTAGCGCTCGCGCTCACCGGGCGTGATGAGCTTCTGCGCCACGCCCACCGCGCGCGAGGCATCCTTCACGTAAACCACGGCACCGTCGTACTCCGGGTCGATCTTCACCGAGGTGTGTGCCGGCGAGGTGGTGGCACCGCCGATCAGCAGCGGCGTCGCGAACTTCTGGCGCTTCATTTCGCGGGCGACCTGCACCATCTCGTCCAGCGAGGGCGTGATCAGGCCCGACAGCCCGATGATGTCCGCCTGCTGCTCGCGCGCCACCTGCAGGATCTTCTCGCCGGGCACCATGACGCCGAGGTCGATGACCTCGAAGTTGTTGCACTGGAGCACGACGCCGACGATGTTCTTGCCGATGTCGTGGACATCGCCCTTGACCGTGGCCATGACGATGCGCCCGAGCTTGCGCACCTCGCCGGACTGCTCCTGCTCGATGAACGGCACCAGGTGGGCCACCGCCCGCTTCATCACCCGCGCGGATTTCACCACCTGCGGCAGGAACATCTTGCCGGCGCCGAACAGGTCGCCGACGATGTTCATGCCGTCCATGAGTGGCCCCTCGATCACGTCCAGGGGCTTCGCCGCCTGCAGGCGCGCTTCCTCGGTATCAGCGAGGATGAACTCATCGATGCCCTTCACCAGGGCATGGGACAGGCGCTTCGCCACCGGCCATTCGCGCCAGGCGTTGTCCGTCGCAGCAGCCCGGCCGGCATCGCCATCGCGGTAGCGCCCGGCCATGTCGAGCAGCCGCTCGGTGGCGTCGGCACGGCGGTTGAGGATCACGTCCTCCACGGCCTCGCGCAGCTCTGCCGGGATGTCTTCGTAGATGGCGAGCTGGCCGGCATTGACGATACCCATGTCCATGCCCGCCTGGATGGCGTGGTAGAGGAACACCGAGTGCATGGCCTCGCGCACCCGGTTGTTGCCGCGGAAGGAGAAGGAGACGTTGGACACGCCGCCGCTGACGCGCACCCCGGGCAGGCGCTGCTTGATGAGGCCTGTCGCCTCGATGAAATCCAGGCCGTAGCGGGCGTGCTCCTCGATGCCGGTCGCCACCGCGAAGATGTTCGGATCGAAGATGATGTCCTCGGGTGCGAAGCCGGCCTTTTCGCGCAGCAGCCGGTACGAGCGCTCGCAGATCGCCACGCGACGCTCCACGTTGTCGGCCTGGCCCTTCTCGTCGAAGGCCATGACCACCGCCGCGGCGCCGTGGCGGCGGATCTCGCGTGCTTGGCGCAGGAACGGCTCCTCGCCCTCCTTGAGGCTGATGGAGTTGACGATCGCCTTGCCCTGCACGCACTTCAGCCCGGCCTCGATCACCTCCCAGCGGGAGGAGTCGATCATCACCGGGACGCGGGCGATGTCGGGCTCGCCGGCGACCAGCTTCAGGAAGCGGTCCATGGCGGCCACCGAGTCCAGCATGCCCTCGTCCATGTTGACGTCGATGACCTGGGCGCCGTTCTCCACCTGCTGCAGGGCCACTGCCAGAGCGCCGGCATAGTCGTCCGCGGCGATCAGCCGGCGGAACTGCGCCGAGCCGGTGACGTTGGTGCGCTCGCCGACGTTGACGAACAGCGAGCCGGGGCCGATGTTCAGCGGCTCCAGCCCGGCCAGTCGCAGCTTCGGTTCGATGCGCGGCAGGGCGCGCGGCGGGCAGCCCGCCACCGCCGCGCAGATGGCGCGGATGTGCTCCGGCGTGGTGCCGCAGCAGCCGCCCACCATGTTGAGGAAGCCGGCACGGGCGAAATCCCCGAGGATCCGCGCCATGTGCTCCGGTGTGTCGTCGTACTGGCCGAACTCGTTGGGCAGGCCGGCATTGGGATGCACGCTGACCCCGGTGTCGGCCACCCGTGACAGCTCGCTGACGTAGGGGCGCAGTTCCTCGGCGCCGAGCGCGCAGTTCAGGCCCATCATGAACGGGCGCACATGGCGCACCGAGTTCCAGAACGCTTCGGTGGTCTGGCCCGAGAGCGTGCGCCCCGAGGCATCGGTAATGGTGCCTGACACCATTACCGGTACCGGCGCTGCGAGCTCGTCGGCCAGCTTCGCGACGGCGTAGAGCGCGGCGCGGGCATTCAGGGTGTCGAATACCGTCTCGACCATGATGAAGTCGGCGCCGCCGTCGAGCAGGTTGCGCGCGGCTTCGCTGTAGGTGGCCACCAGTTCGTCGAAGCTGATGTTGCGGAAGCCCGGGTCGTTGACATCGGGCGACAGCGACGCGGTGCGGTTGGTGGGCCCGAGTACGCCGGCCACGAACCGCGGTCGGCCGCTGCGCGCGGCCACGTCATCCGCCGCCGCGCGCGCCACGCGGGCCGCCGCCAGGTTCAGCTCGGCCACCAGCTCCTGCAGGCCGTAGTCGCCCTGCGAGGGCGCCGTCGAGTTGAAGCTGTTGGTCTCGATGACGTCCGCGCCGGCCTCGAGGAACTCGCGGTGGATGGCGCCGATGACGTCCGGCCGGGTGATCGACAGCAGGTCATGGTTGCCCTTCAGGTCGCGCGGCCAGTCGCCGAAGCGCGTGCCACGGTAGTCGGCCTCCGCCAGGCCGCGTCCCTGGAGCACCGTGCCCATGGCGCCGTCGAGCACCACGATGCGCTGCGCGAGCAGTTCCTGCAGCTGGGCGAATCGCTGCTGGCGGTCGGTGGTGCCGGTGGTCATGCGCTTGCCTCCGCGGCCCGGGGCCGCAAGCCCAGCGCGTAGCAGATGGCGTAGGTGAGCTCCGCGCGGTTCAGGGTGTAGAAGTGGAATTCATCGACGCCATGGCGGCGCAGGCGGCCGACCAGCTCGATGGCCACGCTGGCGGCGATCAGCTGCCGGGTCTCCGGGTCCTCGTCCAGCCCCTCGAACCGCTGGTGCAGCCAGGCCGGCACCGGCGTGCCGCAACGGGCGGCGAAGCCGAGCAGCTGCGAGAACTTCGCGATCGGCAGCAGCCCGGGCACCAGCGGGCCGCGGATGCCGGCCCGGTCGCAGGCGTCGCGAAAGCGCAGGAAGCGGTCGACGTCGAAGAAGAACTGGGTGATGGCGCGGTTGGCCCCGGCATCGAACTTGCGCTTCAGGTTGTCCAGGTCGAACGCCGCGCTCGGCGCCTCCGGGTGCACGTCCGGGTACGCCGCCACGGAGATGTCGAGATCGGCGAACTGCCGCAGCCCGGCCACCAGGTCCGCCGCGTAGGCGTAGCCGCCGGGATGGGGACGGTAGCTGACCTCGCCGCCCGGCGGATCGCCGCGCAGCGCGACGAGGTGGCGGATACCGTCAGCGCGATAGCCACGCACCACCTCGAGCACCTCGTCGCGGCTGGCGCCGACGCAGGTGAGGTGCGGCGCGCAGGTCAGGCCGGTCTCGCGGACGATGCGCCGCACGATGTTGTGCGTGCGGTCGCGCGTCGAGCCATCGGCGCCATAGGTCACCGAGACGAATCGCGGCTGCAGCGGTGCGAGCCGCTGCACGGCGCGCCACAGGTTGGCCTCCATCTCCGCGGTCTTCGGCGGGAAGAACTCGAACGAGACTTTCACCGGGGGCGACGCGGCGCCAGTTGCAGCGACATCAGGCATGGGTACCCGTCCCCCGCGGCGCAGCGGCCGCCATGGCTGTCACCAGTGCGAAACTCGGGCTGCCGGCCGGCAGCCAGGCCGGGCTGCCGGGGCGCAGTCCCGCACCACGCAGCAATACGGCCAGCTGGTTCTCGAACAGGCCACGCGATCCGCCGCCGCTGCCCGGCAGGCGCAGCGCGGCCGGCAGGATGCGATCAAACAGCAGCAGCCGCCCGGAAGGGCGCATTACCCGCACGGCCTCGGCCAGGGCGCGGTCCGGTTCGCTGCTGAGCGACAGCACCTCGTCGAGCACCACCAGATCGAAGGCCATGTCCGGGAACGGCAGCGCATGCATGTCGCCGGCGCGAATCGTGCAGTGCGCATGCCCCGCCTGCTGGAGGCGCGAGCGCGCCAGCACGCGCATGCCGCGCGCGATGTCGAGCCCGACGGCGCTGCGCGCGCGGGGTGCCAGCAGGCCGAGCAGCATGCCGGCGCCGACGCCGACGTCGAGCACGTCACCGATGGGCTGGCCACCCAGAGCATCGTCCAGCGCCTGGCCCAGCACCCGCGGATCGGGCCGTCCCGTCGCCGGCTCGGCCCAGAGCCGCGGCCCGGTCGGTGCGGCGATGGCGTAGCGCTCGCGCTTGCGGCGGATCTCGGCCATCCGCGCCTGGTCCTCGGCGATGGCGGCCTCGCCGGCTTGGGCGAGGCCGACGATGCGCTCCAGCAGCTCGGCCGCGGGCGTGGCGGGATCCAGGCGGTAGTACACCCACTGCCCGTCGCGGAAAGAGCTGACGAGGCGCGCATCGCTGAGCACCCGCAGGTGCCGCGAAACCCGCGGCTGGCTCTGGCCGAGCACCTGCACGAGTTCGCCCACGGTCGCCTCGCCGCCAGCCAGCAACGCCAGCAGGCGCAGGCGTGTCGGATCGGCGCTGGCTTTCAGGAAGCCCTGTACGGCATCGAGTGTCATGGGCGAATAATAAAGAAATCTTTATATATCTGTCGATGAATATTCGCCAATTGATGTCAGCCGATGCGATCGAGACACCCCGGACAATAGGCCCCCGCCACGCCCGGGCGAACCCCTACCTGGGCAGCCGCTAAGCCGTCAAATTTCAGGAATAGCCGCGAACGTGATGGATTTCGCCGGGAATTGGCGAAAATCTGGCGGAAGCCTGTCAGCGAGCCTCGACCTGTGCGCCCGGCATGGTCTCTTTCTTCAGGATATTGATGACGGCTGCGCGCGTGGCCGGGTCGGTGATCGGGCCGATGGATATGGCCATCGAGGTCCCTGGCAGGAAACGGTCGGGATTGGCGAGGAAGGCGTCCAGCGTCCGGTCGTCCCAGATCAGCCCGTTGCGCCCGGCTTCGGCCATCGCCGACGAATAGTGGAAATTGGGCACCGTCCCGGCGCGCTGGCCGAAGATGGCATACAGGTTTGGGCCGGCGAGATGCTTCGCATTGCGCTCGACGGTATGGCAGAAGCGGCACCACTTGTAGGTTTCCGCCTTCACCTGGCGCTCGAATGGCGTCTCCGGCGTCACCGTGACCTGCAGCAGCGGGGCCTCATGGGAAGTCACGCCTGCCGGCGCGGCCACCATCACCCCAACCGGCCAGGGCGTCACGCGGAACATCGCATACGGCCCGTACGCCGCGAGCCCCAGCAGCACCAGCACCACCAGCACCGCGCTGGCCCGTGCCAGCAGGCCGGCCGGGGCAGTGGCGATGATCCTAGAGCGGCGGCGAGCACGCAGCCAGGCACCCACGGCGAACAGCAGCGCACTCAGCACCAGGAAGCCGCCGACCGCCGGCACGGCATTGCCCGGTTCCTTGAATGTGCTCATGGCGTAGAGATTCAGGGCCATCGCCACCCAGGCCTGCAGGCCGATGCCCGGTGGCCAGGCGCGCAGCAGACCCGTACCCCGGCGCAGCCAGAACCAGGCGCCGCTGCAGACCGTGGCCAGCGTCAGCAGCAACACCCCGAAGTTGAGTGCCGAATGGAAGTAGCCGGTGAACATCCAGCCGGTACGGTTCTCGGCGACCAGGGCCGGCAGGTCGAAGAACGGCCCGATGTGGACCGCAAGGCCCTCGGTCCAGGCCTGGCTGATACCGAAGAGCGGAATCACCAGCAGCAGCGCATACAGGGAAAAGGCCAGCGTGCGGGCCCAGGCCTGGCCCGCGGCCGTCATGCCCGCGGCGGGCGCCACCGGCTGCTCGCGCAGCCAGCGCCAGACGCGCAGCAGCAGCAGGATGAACAGCGTGATGCCGACCAGGTAATGCCAGCCGCGCAGCTGCTCGCGCAGCAGCGAGGTCTTTTCCACGCGCGGCATGCGTACCGTCAGCGCCAGCTGTACGGTGTACAGGGCCATGATCAGCCAGCCGAGGATGACGCTGGCACGGCTGTAGCCCGGACGCTGGAATCCATCACGCATGACGCACCTGCCTGTGGCTGCAATTCCCCACGACGCCCGGCCCGGCCGCGGCTGCGGTCAGGACGCCAGCTTGCGGCGCAGCAGCTCGTTCACCTGCGCCGGATTGCCCTTGCCCGCCGTGAGCTTCATGACCTGCCCGACGAAGAAGCCGAAGAGCTTGTCCTTGCCGGCGCGATACTCCGCGACCTGGCCCGGGTTGGCGGCGATGACCTGGTCGATCACCTGCTCGAGGGCGCTGCTGTCGGTGATCTGCCGCAGCCCCTTGCGGTCGATGATCTGATCGGCGCTGCCCTCGCCGGCCCACATGGCCTCGAAGACCTCCTTGGCGATCTTGCCCGATATCGTCTGGTCGGCGATACGGGCCAGCAGGCCCGCGAGCGCCTGCGCGTCCACACGGGCCGCCTCGATGCCGAGTGAGTCGCGGTTCAGGGCCGCGGCCAGTTCGCCGTTCACCCAGGTGGCGGCCAGGCGTGCCTGGCCCGGGCCCACGGCCGCCAGCACCGCCTCGAAGTAGTCCGCCAGCTCGCGGCTGGCGGTCAGCAGCGCGGCCTCGCCGGCGCCGAGGCCGGCCTCGGCCACCAGGCGCTGCGCCCGGGCATCGGGCAGCTCGGGCAGCGTGGCGCGCACCTCCGCGACCAGCGCCTCGCTGATCTCCAGCGGCAGCAGGTCCGGGTCGGGGAAGTAGCGGTAGTCGTTGGCCTCTTCCTTGCTGCGCATCGAGCGCGTCTGGTCCCGTTCGGGGTCGTACAGCCGCGTCTCCTGGACGATGCGCCCGCCATCCTCCAGCACCCCGACCTGCCGGTCGATCTCGAACAGGATGGCGCGCTCGAGGAAGCGGAAGCTGTTGAGGTTCTTGATCTCGGTGCGGGTGCCGAGCTGCGTGGAGCCGGCCGGGCGCACCGAGACATTGGCATCGCAGCGGAAGGAGCCTTCCTGCATGTTGCCGTCGCAGATGCCGATCCAGCGCACCAGCTGGTGGATGCGGCGCATGTAGGCGGCGGCTTCCTTCGCCGAGCGCATGTCCGGCTCGGAGACGATTTCCAGCAACGGCGTGCCCGCGCGATTGAGATCGATGCCCGAGAGGCCCTGGAAGTTCTCGTGCAGGGACTTGCCGGCGTCCTCCTCGAGGTGGGCCCGCGTCAGGCGCACCGTCCGCGAGCTGCCGTCATCCAGTTCGATGCGCAGGCTGCCACCCTGTACCACCGGCAGCTCGTACTGGCTGATCTGGTAGCCCTTGGGCAGGTCGGGGTAGAAGTAGTTCTTGCGGGCGAAGACCGAGCGGCTGGCGATGCTGGCGCCGATGGCGAGGCCGAAGCGCACGGCGAGGCGCACCGCCTCGGCATTGAGCACCGGCAGTACGCCGGGATAGCCCAGGTCCACCAGGCAGGCCTGGGTGTTGGGCGCGGCGCCATAGGCGGTTGCCGCGCCGGAGAAGATCTTCGAGCGCGTGGCGAGCTGCGCGTGGATCTCCAGCCCGATGACGGGTTCCCAGCCGCCGCTCACCGCTTGACTCCCGCCGGCGGATCGGCCGGCCGCCGGCGATGCCAGTCGGTGGCGCACTGGTACTGGTGGGCGACGTTGAGCACCGCCGCCTCGCCGAAAGCGGGCCCGATCAGCTGCAGGCCCACCGGCAGGCCGTCGACGAAACCGCAGGGCACGGAGATGCCCGGCACGCCGGCCAGGTTCACGGCGATGGTGTAGATGTCGTTCAGGTACATCTGCACTGGGTCGTCGGTCTTCTCGCCCAGGCGGAACGCCGGCGTGGGCGTGGTCGGCCCGGCGATGACATCCACCCTGTCGAAGGCGCGGCGCAGGTCCTCGGCAATGAGCTTGCGCGCCTTCTGGGCCTGCAGGTAGTAGGCGTCGTAGTAGCCGGTCGACAGGACGTAGGTGCCGGTCATGATGCGGCGGCGGACCTCGGCGCCGAAGCCCTCCTGGCGCGAGCGCTTGTACATTTCCTCGAGCGAGCTGGCCGCCGTGCTGCGGTGGCCGAAGCGCACGCCATCGAAGCGCGCCAGGTTCGAAGAAGCCTCGGCCGGGGCGACGATGTAGTAGGTCGGCACCGACAGGCCCAGGTGCGGCAGGGACACATCGACGATCTCGGCGCCGAGCTGGCGCAGTACATCGAGGGCCTCGCGCAGCCGGGCGGCGCAGCCGGCATCCAGCCCGGCGTCGAAGAACTCCGGCGGCACGCCGATGCGCCGGCCCGCGAGCGGCCGTCCCAGCTCCGCCACATAGTGCGGCACGGGAAGGTCGGCGCTGGTGGAGTCGCGCGGATCGAAGCCCGCCATGGCCTCGACCAGCAGCGCCGCGTCCTCGGCGCTGCGTGCCAGGATGCCGGCCTGGTCGAGGCTGGAGGCGAAGGCGATCATGCCGTAGCGTGACACGCGGCCATAGCTCGGCTTGAAGCCGGTGATGCCGCTGAGGGCCGCCGGCTGGCGGATGGAGCCGCCGGTATCGGTGCCGGTGGCCGCTGGCACCAGGCCGGCTGCCACCGCCGCCGCCGAACCGCCCGACGAACCGCCCGGGGAACGCTCCAGGTCCCAGGGATTGCGCACCGGCCCGAAGAAGCTGGTCTCGTTGGACGAACCCATGGCGAATTCGTCCATGTTGGTCTTGCCGACGCAGACCAGGCCCGCGGCCGCCAGCCGCTCGACCACCGTGGCGTCATAGGGCGAGATGAAGTTCGCCAGCATCTTCGAGGCGCAGGTGGTGGCAATCCCGCGGGTACAGAAGATGTCCTTGTGGGCGATGGGCACCCCGGTGAGGGGCCCGCCCTCGCCACGCGCCAGGCGCGCATCGGCGGCATCGGCCGCGGCCAGCGCCTGCTCCGGGGTTACGGTGATGAAGGCGTTCAGGGCGCCGTCGAAGCGCTCGATGCGCGCCAGGCTGGCCGCGACCAGCTCGCGACTGCTGGTGCTGCGCTCCCGGAGCGCACGGGCCAGCTCGGCGATGCTGCGATCGTCCCCCTGCAAGGCCACGGCCTAGTCGATGACCCGGGGCACGAGGTACAGGCCACCCTCGGCACGCGGGGCATTCTGCTGGCAGAGGTCGCGGCAGTCCTCCTCGGTGACCACGTCGGGCCGCAGCCGCTGCGCCATGTCCAGCGGATGGGCCATGGGGACGACGCCCTGCGTGTCCACCTGCCTGAGCTGGTCCACCAGGCCGAGGATCCGCGACAGCTTGGCGGCGTAGTCGGCTTCCTCTTCCTCGCTCAGCGCCAGGCGCGCCAGCTGCGCAATGTGACGCACGTCCTCTTTGCTCAGGGCCACGGGAAACAGCCTTCGGATCAGCCGCTTAGGGAAGCGCGCATGATACACCGGCGGTTGTGAAAATGCCCCCTCGTTGCTAGAGTACCGCGCAATCCGGTTTCGGGTTACCGGATCCTTCTCGCCGCTTTTTCTGGGCTCAATTGGGTTGCGCGCATGCTGAAGAAGCTTCTCGGCTACTTCTCGAACGATTTGTCCATTGATCTCGGGACCGCCAACACACTCATCTACGTGCGCGGCCAGGGCATCGTTCTCGACGAGCCCTCGGTGGTCGCCATCCGCGACGAACCAGGCCGCGGCGGCAAAACAGTGGAAGCCGTCGGCACCGAAGCCAAGAACATGCTCGGGCGCACGCCCGGGAACATCACGGCCATCCGGCCGCTGAAGGACGGCGTCATCGCCGACTTCACCATCACCGAGAAGATGCTCCAGCACTTCATCCGCAAGGCACACCCAGGCCGCTACTTCCGGCCGAGCCCGCGGGTGCTGATCTGCGTTCCCTACGGCTCCACCCAGGTGGAACGGCGCGCCATCCGCGAGTCCGCCGAAGGTGCCGGCGCGCGCAAGGTGTTCCTCATCGAGGAGCCGATGGCGGCGGCGATCGGCGCCGGCATGCCGGTGCACGAGGCCCGCGGCACCATGGTGCTCGACATCGGCGGCGGCACCGCCGAGGTGGCGGTGATCTCGCTCAACGGCATCGTCTACGCCTCCTCGGTGCGCATCGGCGGCGACCGCTTCGACGACGCCATCATCAACTACGTGCGCCGCAACTACGGCATCCTCATCGGCGAGGCCACCGCGGAGCGCATCAAGAAGGAGATCGGCTCCGCCTACCCCGGCGACGAGGTCCACGAGATCTCCGTCAAGGGCCGCAACCTCTCCGAGGGCGTGCCGCGCAGCTTCAGCCTCAACAGCAACGAGATCCTCGAGGCCCTGCAGGAGCCACTGCAGGGCATCGTCGGCGCCGTGAAGGGCGCCCTGGAACAGACGCCGCCGGAACTCGGCGCCGATGTGGCCGAGCGCGGCATCGTGCTCACCGGCGGCGGTGCGCTACTGCGCAACATCGACAAACTCCTCATGGAGGAAACCGGCCTGCCCGTGGTGGTGTCGGAAGATCCGCTCACCTGCGTGGCGCGCGGCGGCGGCCGTGTGCTGGAACTCATGGACGAGCAGGGCCCCGGCGTCTTCAGCCTCGATTGACCAGCCGGGACAATTCGGGGACAGTTCTGATTTTGGGGACAGTTCACTTAATTTTTTCTGCCCGGAAAAGTTAAGTGAACTGTCCCCGAATCGTCGTTGCAGCCCCGACCCGCGCGGTCCCCTGAAGCATGGCGCTTTCGACACCCGACAGCGAGCCGCGACTGTTTTCCGGGCCTGCTCCCGGACTGCGCCTCGTCGTGCTGGTGGCGCTCGCCATCGTGCTCATGGTGTTCGACCACCGCGACCAGCACCTGGTGCACATCCGCGGCTACCTCGCCGCTGCACTGTATCCGCTTCAGGAAGCCGTGGACGCGCCGTCCACCGCCGGCCGCTGGCTGACGGAAAACCTTGCGGCGCGCGACCGCCTGATCGAGGAAAACGCCGGGCTGAAGCGCGAGCTGCTCCTCGAGCGCGGCCAGCTGCAGCGCATGGCGGCGCTGGAGGCGGAGAATGCGCGCATGCGCGCGCTGCTCGACTCCACCGCCAAGGTCGGCGACCGGGCGCTGATCGCCGAAATCCTCTCCGTGGACATGGATCGGTTGCGCCATCGGGTGGTACTCAACCGCGGCAGCCGCGACGGTGTGTTCGTCGGCCAGGCAATCATCGACGCCCGGGGTGTCGTCGGCCAGGTCACCCGTGACCGCGGCAACAGCAGCGAAGCCCTGCTCATCACCGACCCCGACCATGCCGTACCGGTGGAGATCGTGCGCAACGGCCTGCGCAGCATCGCCCTCGGCACCGGTGACCTCGAACGCCTCTCGCTGCCCTTCCTGGCACGCAATGCCGACGTCAAGGCCGGCGACCTGCTGGTCAGCTCGGGCCTGGGCGGCAGTTTTCCCGCCGGCTATCCGGTCGCCACCGTGCAGGAGGTGCGCGGCGACAGTGGCGAGCCCTTCCTGGTGGTGGCGGCACGCCCGACCGCCGCGCTCGACCGCATTCGCGAGGTACTGCTGGTGCAGCCGCCGCCAGCCGAGGTGGCAGCACCTCCCGAGGACAGCCCGCTGCCGCCGCCACCGCCCGCCGCGAGCCGCAGTGGCCAGCCGGCAGCCCCGAGCCCCCCGGCCGCGACCGCAGCGCCTACCCCCGCCACCAGCAGGTCCGCTACCGTCCCGGCGGCCGCAGCACCGCCTGCAACGCCACCCGCGGCCGGGCCCGAGCAATGAGCCGTAACCGCACCAGCCCGGTGATGCTCTGGGTCACGCTGCTCGGGGCGCTGGCGCTGGCGATCGTCCCGCTGCCCGCGGCCGCCGAGCCGTTCCGGCCGCCATTCCTGACCATGGCAGTCATCTACTGGACCATGATGTGGCCGCGGCTCTGCGGACTGCTCACGGCCTTCATCGCCGGCCTGCTGCTCGACGTGCTCCACGGCAACCTGCTTGGCCAGCACGCCCTGGCGCTGGTAGTGGTGTCCTTCCTGACGCTGCGCTTCCACCTGCAGATCCGCAACTTCCCGCTGTGGCAGCTGACTGCCGCGGCGACCCTGCTGATGGCGATCGACACCTTCTTCGTGTTCTGGTCCGACGGTATCGCCGGCGATCCGACCGGTGGCATGGCACGCTGGGCCACGGTCCCGGCGGGTGCGGTGGCCTGGGCGCCGGCCATGGCGCTGCTCGACAACCTGCGGCTGCGGTCGGAGAACCGCAGCAAGCGCTTCAGCTGAGGCTGGCCAGGCCACCGTGGCACAGGGCGCGCGCATCAAGGACCACTGGGCGGAGCAGCGCCTGTTCCTGGCGCGGCTGGTGTTCGCGCTGGCGTTCATCATCGCGCTGGCGGTGATCGTGGTGACACGGCTGGTGCAGCTGCAGGTGGTGCAGTACGACTATTTTTCCGCCCAGTCCCGGGGCAACCGTATCCGCATCCAGCCGGTACCGCCCACCCGCGGGCTGATCCTCGACCGCAACGGCCAGGTGCTTGCCGACAACCAGGCGAGCTTCGACCTGGTGCTCACGCCCGAGCAGGTGCCGGACCTGAAACAGACGCTGCAGCACCTGGTCGCCACCGGCCTGGTTGCCGCGGAAGACCTGGATGACATCCGCGAGGAAATCGCCGCCCATCGCCGCTACGAAGCGATCAGCATCCGCGATCACCTCAGCGACCTGGAAGTGGCGCGCTTCGCGCTCAACCGCCCCTTTCTCCAGGGCGTGGATATCCGCGGCAGGCTGTCCCGCAACTACCCGTATGGTGGCGCTCTGGCCCACGCGCTGGGCTACGTCGGCGGCCTGAATGCCGATGACCTCAAGGAAATCGATCCCTTGGCCTATGCCGGCACCACGCAGATCGGCAAGGTATCGGTGGAACGTGCCTTCGAAGCCGCGCTGCACGGCGCGCCGGGGCAGGAACAGGTGCTGGTCAATGCCCGCGGGCGCAGCCTGCAGACACTGGAGCGCACCGGCGCCCGGCCCGGGGACGACGTCGTGCTGGCACTCGACCTCGATGCCCAGCTCGCCGCCTACGAGGGCCTTACCGGACGGCGCGGCGCGGTGGTGGCCATCGACCCGAAGAACGGCGAGGTCATCGCCTTCGTCAGCACGCCGGCCTTCGACCCGAACCGGATCAGCGCCGGGCTGTCGCGCAAGGCCTACAACGCCCTGCAGGAAGACATCGACAAGCCCCTGTTCAACCGCGCGCTGCGCGGCACCTACCCGCCCGGCTCGACGGTAAAGCCCATCGTCGCGCTGGCGGCACTGCACAATGGCACGCTCAAGCCGACCGACCACGTCTACTGCGGCGGCGCCTACTCGTTGCCCGGCAGCAGCCACCGCTACCGCGACTGGAAGCCCGAGGGACATGGCGCCGTGGACCTGCAGGCCGGCATCGAGGAGTCCTGCGACGTGTACTTCTACCAGGTGGCGCGCGAACTCGGCATCGAGCGGCTGAGCAGCTTCATGAAGGATTTCGGCCTCGGCGCCGCCACCGGTCTCGACATGCCCGGCGAAAAGGCCGGCCTCGTGCCCTCGCCCGCGTGGAAGCGCAGCGCCTTCAAGCGTGCGGCCTACCAGGTCTGGTTCCCCGGCGAGACGCTGATCACCGGCATCGGCCAGGGCTACACACTGGTGACGCCGTTGCAGCTGGCCCATGCCACGGCGACCATCGCCGCCCGCGGCCAGCGCTTCCGCCCCAGCATGCTGCTGGCGACCCGCGATCCCCTCAGCGGCCGCACGCAGCACGCCACACCCGAGTCCCTGCCCGCGGTGGATGCGGTGAAGCCGGGGGACTGGGATGCCATCATCGCCGGCATGCACGGTGTGCTGCAGGGGGCGCGCGGCACGGCCCGCGCCGTGGGCATGAAGGTACCGTTCCAGGTGGCGGGCAAGAGCGGTACCGCGCAGGTGTTCACAGTCGCGCAGACACAGAAGTACAAGGCCATGGATGTCGCCGAGCGCATGCGCGACCACGCGCTGTTCGTCGCCTTCGGCCCGCTGGAGGACCCGCGGATCGCCGTCGCGGTCGTGGTGGAGAACGGTGAAAGCGGCAGCAAGGTTGCCGCACCCATCGCCCTGAAGGTGATGGAGGCCTACCTGCGCACCGGAGCCCCGGGGGCATGAGCCGCTCACGCGACAGCGAGCGTGACTCGCGCCTCGGCGCATTCGGCCGCCTGCTGCGCTGGGCGCACATGGACCCGCCGCTGCTCACCGGCATCGTCGCCATCCTCCTGTTCGCCAGCTTCGTGCTCTTCAGCGCATCCGGGCGGAGCTGGGGCATGATGCAGGCCCATGCCGGCAAGGTGGCGGCGGCCATGGCGGCGCTGATGGTCGCCGCGCGCGTAGATCCGGTATGGCTGCGCCGGGGCGCACCCTGGCTGTATCTCGCCGGCCTCGGGCTGCTGGTGCTCGTGCTCGCAACCGGCGACATCGCCAAGGGCGGGCAACGCTGGCTGGATTTCGGGCTGCGCTTCCAGCCCTCCGAGGTGATGAAGCTCGCCTTGCCGCTGACCCTGGCGCGCCTGTTCCACGAACGACCCCTGCCGCCTTCGATGCTGCTGATCGCCGGATGCCTGGCGGTCGTGCTGCTGCCCACGCTGCTGATCGCTGTGCAGCCGGACCTCGGCACCGCCGTACTGATCGTGCTCACCGGCGCCACTGCCATCTTCCTGGCCGGCATCGGCTGGCGCTACATCATCGGCGCGCTGGTCCTGGCAGCGGCCTCGCTGCCTGCCCTCTGGTACGTGATGCACGACTACCAGCGCCGCCGCGTGCTGACGCTGCTCGACCCGGACAGCGATCCGCTCGGCGCCGGATACCACATCATCCAGTCGAAGATCGCCATCGGCTCCGGCGGCTTCTTCGGCAAGGGCTGGCTCAATGGCAGCCAGGGCCAGCTCGAGTTCCTGCCGGAACGCTCCACCGACTTCATCTTCGCGGTCATCGGCGAGGAGTGGGGCCTGATGGGCGCACTGGCCCTGATGGCGGTCTACCTGTTCGTCGTCGGCCGCGGCCTGTACATCGCCGCCACCGCGCCGGACACCTTCACGCGCATCCTCGCCGGCAGCCTGTCGGTCACGTTCTTCTTCTATGTGTTCGTCAACTCCGCGATGGTCACCGGCCTGCTGCCGGTGGTGGGCGTGCCGCTGCCGCTGGTCAGTGCCGGCGGCACCTCGATGGTGACGCTTATGGCGGGCTTCGGCATCCTCATGTCGATCCAGACCCACCGCAAACTCGGCGACGCGGTGCGCCGCTGATGAGGCAGAATACCCGCATGCTGCGCCCCGCACCCACCGCGACCCTCATGCTGCTGCTGGCGGCCGGCACCAGCCATGCCATCGACAGCAACCGCGGCGACGTGCAGGCCTACGTCAACGGCCTGGTCCGCGAGCAGGGCCTCGATGCCGACTACCTGCTGGCGACGCTCGAGAGCGCGCGGTCGCAGCCGGCCATCCTCGAGGCCATGGCGAAGCCCGCCGAGCGCAGCAAGACCTGGGCCGAGTACCGGGCGATATTCATGACCCCGGAGCGCGTCAAGGCCGGCGTGGAGTTCTGGCAGGCACATGCCGCGGAGCTGGAGCGTGTCGCCGCGAAGTCCGGCGTGCCACCGGAGATGCTGGTCGGCATCCTCGGCGTGGAAACCTACTTCGGCCGCCGCACCGGCAAGTTCCGCGTCCTCGACAGCCTCGCCACGCTCGCCTTCGACTACCCGCCGCGCAGCCGCTTCTTCAGCAATGAGCTCACGCAGTTCTTCCTGCTGGCCCGCGATGACGGCCTGGACGTGGAAACCGCGCTCGGCTCCTATGCCGGCGCCATGGGCGCGCCGCAGTTCATGCCGAGCAGCTACCGCAATTTTGCGGTCGACGGCGACGGCGATGGCCGCCGCGACCTGTTCAACAGCTGGCCGGACGTGCTCGCCAGCATCGCCAACTACTTCGTCGCCCACGACTGGAAGAGCGGCGAGCCGGTGGTGGCCCGTGGCACCGCGGTACGCACCCTGGCGCAGAAACCGGCGGACAACAAGCTCAGCGCCGGCGACACCGTGGCCGGCCTGCGCAGGCTCGGCCTGCGCTTCAGCACCGACCAGGGCGATGCTGCCCCGGCGGGCCTGCTGGTCTTCGATGGCGACGAGGGCCTGGAGTACTGGGCCGGCTTTCGCAATTTCTTCGTCATCACCCGCTACAATCGCAGCTCGATGTATGGCCTGGTGGCGTACCAGCTCGGCCAGGCCATCGGCGAGGGCGTGCGCCTCACGCCCGATGGACCGCTGCGCACCGCGGATGCGCCCTGACCAGGAGGGGCTGACGCCTGGACACCAAACACCGCCAGTTCCGGCCATGTAAACAGCACGCGCTGGCGGCAATCCTGGTGTTCGCCGTCGCGGGCTGCGCCGTCGGACCTGCGCAGCGGCCGGCCCCGAGCCTGCCCGACCCCGCCCACCAGCCGGCCAACATCCCGCCAGGCACACCACCGACCCTGCCCCGCAGCACCGCGAACCCGGGCGGACCGGGCAACGCGCCGTTCTACGAGGTCATGGGCGAGCGCTATCACGTCCTCGACGACAGCGCGGGCTATGTCGAGCAGGGCGTGGCCTCCTGGTACGGCCGCGAATTCCATGGCCGGCGCACATCCAACGGCGAGCCCTACGACATGTACGCGATGACGGCGGCGCACAAGACACTGCCGCTGCCGACCACGGCACGGGTCACCAACCTGGCCACGGGCAAGAGCATCGTGGTGCGCATCAACGACCGCGGACCCTTCAAGAAGGGCCGCATCATCGACCTGTCATACGGCGCGGCCCGCGAGCTCGGCTTCGTCACGGCCGGCACCGCCATGGTGGAGGTGCAGGCACTGGCCGATGCCACCGCGGCCGCCGGCGCCGCGCCGCCGCCCGCGCGTACCATGTATGCACAAGTCGGCGCCTTCGGCCAGCGGCAGAACGCCGAGGACCTGAAGCGCCGGCTGGAAAAGCAGGGCATCGGCAACGTCGTCATCCGTTATGATGCCGGTGCCGTGCCGGCGCTCTACCGGGTGCGCGTCGGCCCGGTGGCGGATGCCGCGGCCTTCGACGCCGTGGTCACCGCAGTGGGTCGCCTGCGCCTCGGGGAGCCACGGCTCGTGGTCGAGGCGCGCGACAGCCATCCCGACGGCTGAGCCGCTACCCGCGCAACTGGCGCGCAACCCGCAGCAATCTGGAGCATCGAGCATGAGCACACGCTTGGGAGCCATCGGGCTTCTGGTCCTCGCCCTTTTCCCGGCCATGCTGCCCGCGGCAGCGCCCACGGTGCCGCCGCCGCCACAGGTAAGCGCCCGGTCGTACGTGCTCATGGACTTCACCACCGGCAAGCTGCTCGCCGCCGAGAACGAGCACCAGCGCGCCGAACCCGCCAGCCTGACCAAGATCATGACCGCCTACACGATCTTCCGCGCCCTGAAGGCCGGCCAGGTCAAGCTGTCCGACAGCGTGGTGGTGAGCGAGCGCGCCTGGCGCGAGGGTGGCGCCGGCTCCGGCGGCTCCACCATGTTCCTGCCCATCCACAGCAGTGCCACGCTGGAGGACATGCTCAAGGGCATGATCATCCAGTCGGGCAACGATGCCAGCATCGCGCTGGCCGAGCACCTCAGCGGCTCCGAGGAAGCCTTCAGCGACGTCATGAACCGCCATGCCAGGGAACTCGGCATGACGGATACCCACTACGTCAACAGCCCCGGCCTCCCCGATCCGGAGCACTACACCTCGGCGATCGACGTCGCGATCCTGAGCCGCGCCCTGATCCGCGAGTTCCCCGAGTACTACGCCTGGTTCTCGCAGAAGGAGTTCGTCTTCAACGGCATCAGGCAGGGCAACCGCAACCTGCTGCTGTACGGCGACCCCGGCATGGATGGCATCAAGACCGGCCACACGCAGTCCGCCGGCTACTGCCTGGCAGCCTCCGGCAAGCGCGGCGACATGCGCATGATCGCCGTCGTCATGGGCACCAGCGGCCCGGCTGTCCGGGCCAGGGCATCGAGCGAACTGCTCAATTACGGCTTCCGCTACTACGAGACCCGGCGCCTGTACCAGCAGGGCAAGGCCCTGGTCCAGGCACGCGTCTGGAAGGGCGTGGCCGAGAGCGTCGGCCTCGGCGTACCGACCGACATCTGGGTGACCGTTCCGCGCGGCAGCCTCGAGCAGGTCAAGGCCACGCCCGAGGCTCCACGCGACCTGATCGCCCCACTCGACCCGCGCACGCCGGTCGGCAAGCTGATAGTCACCCTGGGTGGCGAGCCACTGCTGGAGTCACCGCTGGTGCCGCTGGCCGCGGTGGCCGAGGGTTCGCTCTGGCGCCGCGCCGTCGATACCGCGCTGCTCTGGTTCGAGTGATGCCCGCGACCTGAGGCGCAACCACCATGGCACAGGCACTGCCCATCGCCTTCCTCGACGGGGAGTTCCTGCCCCTGGCCGCGGCGCGGATCTCGCCGCTGGATCGCGGCTTCCTCTTCGGCGACGCGGTCTACGAGGTCATCGGCGCCTACGACGGAGTACCGCTGCTGCTCGAGGCACACCTGGCACGCCTGGCACGCAGCCTCGCCGAGCTGCGCATCGCCGCACCCTGCGACGACGCCGGCTGGCGCCGCATCATCGCCGGCCTCATCGAGCGCAACGGCGGCGGCCGGGCCCATCCGGACCTGGGCCTCTACCTGCAGGTCAGCCGTGGCGCCGATGCCGGGCGCGACCACTGCTTCCCGCAGGGCCTGCGCCCGACCGTGTTCGCCATGGCGAGTGCACTCGCGCCCACCCGCCTCGATGCCCCGGGCGTGCGTGCCATCACCGCCCCCGACAACCGCTGGGGGCGCTGCGACATCAAGTCCACCGCGCTGCTCGCCAACGTGCTGCTGCGCCAGGCCGCCGCTGATGCCGGCGCCGGCGAATGCATCATGCTGCGCGACGGCTGCGTCACCGAGGGCTCCGGCAGCTCGGTACTGGTCCTGGAAGGCCGCAGCCTTGTCAGCCGGCCCAACGGCCCCGATATCCTCCCGGGTACCACCATTGCGCTGGTGCGGGAACTGGCGGCGGCGGCCGGCCTCGGCTGGCGCGAGGAAGCCGTCAGCGAGGCCCGGCTGCGCGGTGCCGACGAAGTGTGGCTCACCGCCGCGCTGCGCGGGCTGGCGGCCGTGACCCACGTGGATGGCCGGCCCATTGCCGCCGGTGTCCCCGGGCCCATGTGGCGCGTGGTGGCGGAGGCCTATGAACGCCGCAAACGACCCTGACGCCGGCTCGCCGCTGGTATTCCCCTGCAGCTTCCCCATCAAGGTGATGGGGCGGCACGAGGGGGATTTCGAGGCACTGGTGGTGGCGATGATCAGCGTGCACACCGGCACGCTGCCGGAAGGCCGCGTGCGCTCACGCCAGAGCAGCAGCGGCCGCTTCCTCTCGGTGACGGTCACAATCGACGCACAGAGCCGGGCCCAGCTCGACGCGGTCTACCGCAGCCTCACCGCCTGCGAACAGGTGCTGTTCGTGCTGTGAGCACCGTCGTACGCCGGCTGGGCCGCGTGGACTACCAGCCGACCCTGGAGGCCATGGCGCGTTTCACCGAAGCACGCGGCGCGCAGACCCCCGACGAGATCTGGCTGCTCGAGCACGAACCGGTGTTCACGCTCGGCCTCAATGCCGACGCCCGCCATGTGCTGGACGCCGGCGTGATCCCGGTGGTTGAGGTCGATCGCGGCGGCCAGGTGACCTACCACGGCCCGGGCCAGATCGTCGCCTACACGCTGCTCGACCTGCAGCGCCGCCGCCTCGGCGTGCGCGCGCTGGTGACGGCACTGGAAAACGCCGTCATCGCCACGCTCGCCGGCTACGGCATCGCGGCCGCCGCCGATCCCAGGGCCCCCGGCGTCTACGTCGCCGGCGCCAAGATCGCGAGCCTCGGCCTGCGGGTGCGCCGCAACTGCAGCTACCACGGCCTGGCACTCAACGTAGACATGGACCTCGCCCCGTTCAGCCGCATCAATCCCTGCGGCCATCCCGGCATCGCCATGACCGACATCGCCCGCCTCGGCGGCCCCGGCGACATCGACCTCGTGGCCCGCGACCTCGAGGCGCAGCTGCTGCGCATCCTGGGCGGCTGACCGGAGCGCTCGCCGTATCAGCGGGTGGCGGCGAGGCCCGGCGGGGCTTGTGGAGCCAGCGGAGCAGGATGCGGAGCGCCAGCGGAACAAAGAGCGAGCGAAGGGCAGGATGCCCGTAGCGAGCGTCCCCGACGGGCCTCGCCGCCACCCGCCTCACACCGCAACGCGAATCGCCGCGCCGGAATCCGCTCACCCCAGCGCCGCCAGCCGCTCCGGCGTGCCGACATCGTTCCACGCGCCCGTGAACAGCTCGCCCGTCACCGCATCGCGGGCCATCGCCGCGCGCAGCAGCGGCGCCAGCGGGAAGCGGCCCGGCGCGCAGCCTGCGAACAAGGCCGGATGCAGCAGCGAGATCCCGGAAAACGTCAGCCGGCCCGCCCCTTCATCACGCACCCGGCCACCGGACAGCGCGAAATCCCCCTGCGGATGCTGCGGCGGATTGGGCACCAGCACCAGGTGGGCGACGATGCCCGGCGGCAACCCGCGCCGGTCGAAAACGAAATCGCAGAACACATCACCGTTCACCACCCAGAATGGCTCCGGCCCCAGCAGGCCGAGTGCCCGGTGGATGCCGCCACCCGTTTCCAGCGGCGGATAGCCCTCCTCGCTGTAGGCCACGCTGGCGCCAAGGCGCGACCCGTCCCGCAGGTGTTCGCGCAGCCGCGCGCCCAGCCAGCCCAGGTTCACCACCAGCTCGTGGATCCCAGCGCGACCCAGTGCCTCGACATGGAACTCGATCAGCGGCCGCCCCCGCACGCACAGCAGCGGCTTCGGCACCGTGTCGGTCAGCGGCCGCAGGCGCTCGCCGCGGCCGGCAGCCAGGATCATGGCTTTCATCGGCAGCGCGCCTGGCCAGGACGAGGGTTCATGGCCGCTGATTCTGCCAGCAGGCGTTTCCCGCCGTCACCCGTCAGCGCGCCGACACCGCATATAATCCCGTATCGCCCAGCCTTGCCCCGCGGGGACCTGCCTTGCGCCGATTGCTGCCCGTCCTCGCCTGCTGCTGCTCCATCGCCTGGGCCGCCGATGCGCCGCGCCCGGCGGCATTGCAGGGCTGCCCGGTTGGGCCGGTGCCGGAGATGCCGGACCTCGGGCCGGTCGACACCGGCGACCCGCGCATCGATGTCTTCACGGGCCGCGCCGAGATGGACCTGCAGCAGGGCGCGCTCTTCAATGACGAGATCCGCATCCGGCGTGGCGAGGGCGTACTCACCGCGCCGAACGGCCGCTTCGAACGGCAGTCCGGCCGGTTCCTGCTGGAGAACGGCCTGCAGTACCGCAACCCGCAGAGCGCCGTGTCGGGCCGTCGCGCCATCTTCGATACCCGCAGCAACAGCCTGGAAATCGAGGGTGCCAGTTTCGACCTCTTCACGGTGCCCTCCCGCGGCAGCGCCGGCGCCATCGCCGTCGACCAGGGCGAAGTCCTGAAACTGCGGGATGTCACCTACACCACCTGTGCCCGTGGTCACGAGGACTGGCTGCTGCGCGCCAGCCAGATCAGGATCGACCGCGAGAGCGGCATGGCCACGGCGCGCAATGCCCGCCTGGAGTTCAAGGGCGTGCCGATCCTGTATACCCCCTGGATCACCTATCCGGTCACCAACGAACGCATGTCCGGCTTCCTGCTGCCGGCCATCGGACGCTCGGAAACCCGCGGCGTGGAATTCCAGATTCCCTACTACCTCAACCTCGCACCCAACTACGACGCCACGCTGACGCCACGCTACATGGACCGCCGCGGCCTGGAGCTGCTGGGCGAGTTCCGCTACCTCTGGCCGGGCCACAAGGGGGAGGCCGAGGCGGAGTACCTGCCGAGCGACAAGGTCAACGGCGACAACCGCTACCTGCTGGGACTCGACCACCAGTCGCTGCTCGGCCGCGGCTGGCGCGCCACCGTGGATGCGCGGACGGTCTCGGACTCCAACTACTTCGAAGATCTCTACGGCAGCACCGCCGCCACCAGCCAGACCCACCTGCTCCGCGAACTCTCCGTCGAGTACTTCGACAATGTCTGGTCGCTGCTCGGGCGCGTGCAGAACTACCAGACACTGGACGAAAGCCTCACGGCTACCGAGAAGCCCTATCGCCGCGTGCCGCAACTGGCCGCCAGCGGCTACCTGCCCCGCGGCGCGCTCGGCCTGGACTGGAGCTTCGACGGCGAACTGGTGATGTTCGATCGCAACGAGGGGCTCAGGGGTTCCCGGCTGCACCTGTCCCCGGGCGTCGCGCTGCCGCTCGACTACCGCGGCCTGTGGTTGAAGCCGGCCGTTGCCGTCGAGTACACCGCCTACTCCATCCACAACCCGGCCCCCGGCCAGCACGACGGCCCGTCGCGCACCACGCCGATCGTCAGCATCGACATGGGGGCGGCCTTCGAGCGCGGCGTACGCGGCAATGGCTGGCTGCAGACCCTGGAGCCGCGCGCCCAGTTCGTGCATATCCCCTACCGCGACCAGGCCGACCTGCCGGTGTTCGACACCCTCCAGCCGGACTTCAACCTGGTGCAGCTGTTCCGCAAGAACCGCTTCCTCGGCTACGACCGGGTCGGGGACACCGACCAGCTGAACCTGGGCCTGACCAGCCGTGTCCTCGACGCCGCCAGCGGCACCGAGTACCTGACGGCCACCATCGGCCAGACCCGGTTCTTCAGCAAGCAGGACGTGACCCTGCCGGGTGGCAACCCGGTCGACAGCAACGCCTCGGACTGGCTCGCCGAGATGGGCGTGACCTTCAACCGGTACTGGAAGATGAACGCCGGCTACCAGTGGGGCGCCGAAAGCAGCAAGACGCAGCGCGCACAGCTGGCCCTGCAGTACCGACGCGACGGCCAGCGGGTGGTGAATGCGGCCTACCGCTACCGGCGCGACAGCCTCGACGAGGTCGACGTTTCCGCCGCCTGGCCGATCAGCTCGCGCTGGAGCGCGGTCGGCCGCTATGACTACTCGCTGCGCGACAACGAGGTGCTGGAGCGCTTCGTCGGCCTCGAGTACCAGAACTGCTGCTGGGGCTTCCGCGTCGTGTACCGCGACTACATCGCCAGCCGCAGCGGCGATTCGGACACGGCCATCGCGTTGCAGCTGATCCTCAAGGGCCTGACCAACGTCGGCGACCCGGCGGGCCGCCAGCTCGAACGTGGTATTCTTGGCTACGAGGCTGATTGATCCACACCATGCTTCCCCGCATCACCCTTCTCGCCCTGGCATTGCTGCCGGGCGCCATCATCCACGCCCAGGACCGGGAGCTGTCCTCGCGTGGCGAACTCGTGGACGGCATCGCGGCCGTGGTCAATGACGGTGTGGTGCTGAAGAGCGAGCTCGCCGAGGAGACCCAGCGCATCGTGCGGCGCCTGCAGGCGCAGGGAACCCAGGTTCCACCACAGCGCTCGCTGGTGCCGCAGGTCCTCGAACGGCTGATCATCAATCGCATCCAGCTGCAGCGCTGCGAGCGGGTCGGGATCCAGGTTTCCGACGAAACGCTCAACAACGCCCTGGCCAACATCGCCCAGCACAACAACGTCACCATCGCGCAGCTGCCACAGATGCTGGCCGCCGAGGGCATCGACTACCAGCAGTACCGCCGCGAGATGCGTGACCAGATCGCTATCGAACAGCTGCGCCAGCGCGACGTGCTGGCACGCATCAGCGTGACCCCCCGGGAGATCGACGAGTACCTGGCGCGTCAGGCGGGCCGTGCCTCCTTCAACATGGAGTACGACATCTCGCAGATCCTGGTTGCGGTTTCGGTCACGGCGACCCCCGACGTCGTCGCCGCTGCCGAGAAGAAGGCCAACGACCTCTACCAGCGGCTCAAGGCGGGCGAGGACTTCGCCCAGCTGGCGGTGACCAACTCCGACGGCCAGCAGGCGCTGGAAGGCGGCAGCCTCGGCTGGAAGCGGGGCGACGAACTGCCCACCCTGTTCGCCGACGTGGTGCCTGGCCTGCAGAAGGGCCAGGTCGCCGAGCCGATCCGCAGCGCCAGCGGCTTCCACCTGGTCAGGCTCAACGATCGTCGCGGCGGCGACCCGATCATCGAGCAGCAGGTGCACGTGCGCCACATCCTCATCGCGCCGAACGAGGTGCTGGACAGCGACGCGGCGCGCGAGAAGATCCAGGGCATCCGCCAGCGCATCGTCGCCGGCGATGACTTCGCCACCGTCGCCCGTGCCGTCTCCGATGATCCGGGCTCGAAGACCGAGGGCGGCGACCTCGGCTGGACCGGCCCGGGCACCTTCGCCCCGGAGTTCCAGACCGTGGTGGACGGCATCGCGCCCAACACCCTCAGCGAGCCGTTCCGCACCCGCTTTGGCTGGCACATCCTCGAAGTCCTCGGCCGGCGTACCCAGGACACCACCGAAGAGGTGAAGCGCCAGCAGGCGGCGCTCGCCATCCGCAACAGCAAGCTCGGCGAGGAAACCGAGATCTGGATGCACCGGCTGCGCGACCAGGCGTTCGTCGAAACGCGCATCTGATCGCCGCCCGCACCAGGCTGGCCCGCATGATCCCGCGCATAGCCCTGACCCCCGGCGAACCGGCCGGCATCGGGCCGGACCTCGTCGCCCGGCTGGCGGCCGACGGCGCCGCTGCCGAACTGGTCGCCATCGGCGATCCGCAACTCATCGCCGCGCGTGCGCGCCAGCTGGGGATCCAGCTGGAGCTGCTGCCCTACCAGCGCGGCACGGCTGCGCAACCAAGCCCGCCGGGGCACCTGCTGGTGGATGCCCGACCGCTGCGGGTACCGGCGCAGGCCGGGCGCCTGGACGCCGCCAATTCCGGCTACGTCCTCGACACCCTGAACCGCGCCGCCACCGGCTGCCTCGCGGGCGAGTTCGCCGCCATGGTCACCGCACCGGTGCACAAGGGCGTGATCAACGACGCCGGCATCGCCTTCTCTGGCCACACGGAGTATCTCGCCGGCCTCACGGGCGCCGCGCAGCCGGTCATGCTGCTGGTGGCCGGCACGCTGCGGGTCGCACTGCTGACCACCCACCTGCCGCTGCGCGCGGTACCCGATGCCATCACCGGCACGCGCATCGAGGCCGTGGCCCGGGTGCTGCATGACGGGCTGGTGACGGCCTTCGGCATCGCCCGCCCGCGCATTGCCGTGCTCGGCCTCAATCCCCACGCCGGGGAGTCCGGGCACCTCGGCAACGAGGAGCAGTCGGTGATCGGACCGGCGCTGGCGCGGCTGCGCAGCGCGGGGCTGGCCGTCCAGGGACCGCTGCCGGCCGACAGCGCCTTCACGCCCGCCGCGCTGGCGCAGTGCGATGCCGTGCTCGCCATGTACCACGACCAGGGCCTGCCGGTGCTCAAGCACGCTGGCTTCGGGCATGCCGTCAACCTGACCCTCGGCCTGCCCATCCTGCGCACCTCGGTAGACCACGGCACAGCGCTGGAACTGGCAGGCAGCGGCCGGGCCGACGCCGGCAGCCTGCACGCGGCCCTGGCGCTGGCGATCGACATCGCGCGGCGCCGGCGCGCGTGAAGCACCGCCCGCGCAAGTCCCTCGGCCAGCACTTCCTTCATGACCGCCAGGTCATCGGTCGCATCCTCGCAGCCGTCGATCCGCGGCCCGGTGAGCGCTTCGTCGAGATCGGTCCCGGCCGCGGCGCGCTGACGCGGCCGCTGCTCGAGGTGCCGGTAAACCTCGATGTCGTGGAGCTGGACCGCGAGCTGGCCGACGCCCTGGCGCGGGACCTCGCAGGCCCTGGACTGCGCGTGCACCATGCCGATGCCCTGAGGTTCGATTATCGCCAGCTCGGCGCCGCGCCGCGCTCGCTGCGGCTGGCAGCCAACCTGCCCTACAACATCTCCACGCCGCTGCTCTTCCACCTGCTCGACCAGCAGGAGACCTTCCGCGACCTGCATGTGATGCTGCAGCGGGAGGTGGTGGAACGCATGACGGCGGTGCCGGGCAGCGCCGAGTACGGCCGCCTGACCGTGGCGCTGGCGGCGCGCTGCCGCGTGGAGAAGCTGTTCATTGTCCGGCCCGGCGCATTCACGCCGCCGCCGCAGGTAGACTCCGCCGTGGCCCGCCTGGTGCCGGATACGGCACTGGCTGCGCGCATCACCGATCCGCCTGCGTTCGACCGGCTGCTGGCGCGGGCGTTCTCTATGCGCCGCAAGCGCCTGGCCAATGCACTGAAAGGGCTGCTCACCACCGCCGACATCAGTGCCACCGGCGTCGATCCCGGCTGCCGGCCGGGCGACGTGCCCCCCGAGGCCTGGATCGCGCTGGCCAATCGCCTCGGGAATTGAGGGGAATTAAGGGGACAGTTTACCCAACTCCGAGAAACGATCAGCTTGAAAGCCTGGTTTATTGCCGGAGTTGGGTAAACTGTCCCCTTAATTCACGCGGGCGCTAGAATGCGCTCATGTCCAGGTCCACGCATCGCGTTGCCATCGAGATCGAGGTCGAGACGGCCTACCTGCCGGAGCAGTCCGATCCCGCCGTCCCGCGCTACGTATTCGCCTACACCATCACCATCCGCAACCGCGGCGCGGTACCGGCCACGCTGCTTACCCGCCGCTGGGTCATCACCGACGCCAACGGCAAGGTGCGCGAGGTGGCCGGCGAGGGCGTGGTCGGCGAGCAGCCCTGCATCGCGCCGGGCGAGGCCCACCGCTACTCCAGCGGCGCCATCATCGAGACGCCGGTGGGCGTGATGGAAGGCAGCTACGGCATGGTGACCGACGACGGCCTGCGCTTCCCCGCCTCCATCCCCGCGTTCCGCCTGGCGGTACCCGGCATCCTGCACTGAGGGAGCTGCGACCGGATGGCCATCCACGCCATCGGCGACGTCCAAGGATGCTACGAGCCGCTCGCGCGACTGCTCGATGTCCTGAAGGTCGACCCAGCCAGCGACGAGCTCTGGTTCGTCGGCGACCTGGTCAACCGCGGCCCGCACTCGCTGGAGGTGTTGCGGCTGGTGAAGTCCCTGGGCCGGGCCGCCACGGTGGTCCTCGGCAACCACGACCTGCACCTGCTCGCCTTCGGCCTCACCGGCCAGGCCCGCGCGGCCGACCAGAACCTGCGAGCGGTCCTCGACGCCCCGGACCGTGGCGAGCTGCTCGACTGGCTGCGCGCGCGGCCGCTGGCGCATTACCGGCCCGACCTCAACACCCTGATGGTGCATGCCGGGGTGGCCCCGGGCTGGGACCCGCTGCAGACGGTGAAGCTGGCCCGCGAGGTGGAGCGTATCCTGCACGGTGACGGCTGCGCGGCCTTCCTCGCCGGGATGTACGGCGACGAGCCGGCGCGCTGGTCGGCCAGCCTGCAGGGCACGGAGCGCCTGCGCTTCATCGTCAACTGCCTGACCCGCATCCGCTACTGCGATGCCGACGGCCGGCTGGACTTCGTGCAGAACGGCCCGCCGGGCAGCCAGCCGGCCGGGCTCATGCCCTGGTTCGAGGTGCCGGGCCGCGCCACCCAGGCGGTGCGCGTGGTCTTCGGCCACTGGTCCGCGCTCGGCTTCCTGCAGCGGGCCAACCTCCTCGGCATCGACAGCGGCTGCGTCTGGGGACGCAGCCTGACGGCCGTACGGCTGGACGGGCCCGCGCGGGTCACGGCCATCCCCTGCTCCCCCAGCACCCCGGCCCGCTGAAACGCTTTAGTCAATCATGGCCCGCCGGGAGCCGTGTATCCTTGCCGCCCGACGACGCCGACGGGTGGGTGCAATGGGTGACGGCAACACAGGGTTCCACAGGCTCGGCCTCGCCGGCCTCGCCGGCCTGGCCGGCCTGCTCGTCCTGGCACTGCCCGGCTGCAAGCCGGGCGGCCCGGCACCCGCGGCCAAGCCACCGCAGGTCACCGTCGCCCGGCCACTGGCGCGCGAGGTCACCGACTGGGACGAGTACACCGGCCGCCTCGCTGCACCGGAATCGGTCGACATCCGCGCCCGGGTCTCCGGCTACCTCAGCGAGGTCCCGTTCGACGAGGGCGCCATGGTGGGCAAGGGCGAGTTGCTCGCCGTCATCGACCGCCGCCCCTACCAGGCGGTCGTGGCCGCCGCAAAGGCGACCCTGAGCGGCGCGCAGGCACGCGTCGAACTGGCCGAACTCAATGCCAGCCGCGCGGCGCAGTTGCTGGCGGCGCGCATGATCGCGCAGCGCGACTTCGATGCCGCCAGCGAGGAACGCAAAGCCGCCGCCGCGGCGCTGGCCGCCGCCGAAGCCGCCCTGCGTTCCGCCGAGCTCGACCTCGGTTTCTGCGAGGTGCGCTCGCCGATCGCCGGCCGCGTCGGGCGGCGGCTGGTCACCACCGGCAATTACGTCGCCGGCGGCACCAAGGACGCCACCCTGCTCACCACCGTCGTCTCGATCGATCCCATCCACGTCTACGTGAACGCCGACGAGAGCGCCTACCTCCGCTACCAGCGGCTCGCCCAGGCCGGCGGCCGGCCGAGTTCACGCAACTCGCCCACGCTGGTACGGCTGGCGCTGGCCGACGAGCAGGGGTTCCCGCACCAGGGCCACATGGACTTCGTCGACAACCAGGTCGACCCGTCCACGGGCACGGTGCAGGGCCGGGCGGTGTTCCCCAATCCCGACGGTGTGCTGACCCCGGGCATGTTCGCCCGCGTGCAGGTCGTCGGTGAAGGCCCCTACCAGGCACTGCTGGTCCCGGATGCCGCCATCGCCACCGACCAGGCCCGGCGCATCGTCTTCGTGGTCGGCGCCGACAATGTCGTGCAGCAGCGGGTGGTCGAGCCCGGCCGCCAGCACGGCAAGCTGCGCGTCCTGCGCAGCGGTGTCGACGCCAGCGACCGCATCATCATCAACGGCCTGCAGCGCGCACGCCCGGGCCAGACGGTCGAGCCCGTCGACGGCGTCATCGAGGAATGAGGTTCAGCCACTTCTTCATCGACCGGCCGCGCTTCGCGGCCGTGGTTGCCATCATCGTCATGCTGGTGGGGTCGCTCGCCTACCTGGGGCTGCCGGTGGCGCAGTACCCGGAGGTCGCGCCGCCGACCATCGTCGTGCAGGCGACCTATCCCGGGGCCAGCCCCCAGGTCATCGCCGAGACCGTGGCGGCGCCCCTGGAGCAGGAGATCAACGGCGTAGAGCACATGCTCTACATGACCTCCTCCTCGACCAACGACGGTGCCATGAGCCTGACCATCACCTTCGAGCTCGGCACCAACCTCGACATCGCCCAGGTACAGGTGCAGAACCGCGTGGCGATAGCGGAAACCAGGCTGCCGGAAGACGTGCGCCGCCTCGGCATCGTCACCCAGAAGAGCTCGCCAGACCTGATGATCGCCGTGCACCTGGTGTCGCCCGACAACAGCCTCGACCAGCTCTACATCTCCAACTACGCGCTGCTGCGCATCCGCGACGTGCTGGCGCGTATCAACGGCGTGGGCCAGATCTTCGTGTTCGGCGCCAGCGAATACAGCATGCGCATCTGGCTCGACCCCGAGCGCATGGCGGCGCGCGACATCACCGCCAGCGAGGTCGTGGCCGCGCTGCGCAACCAGAATACCCAGCTGGCCGGTGGCGCACTCGGCGTGCCACCGGTCGTCGGTGACAACGCCTTCCAGGTCACCATCACCGGCCAGGGGCGGCTGGTGACAGCCGAGGAGTTCGGCGAGGTCATCGTCGGCACCGGCAACGACGGCCGGCTGATCCGGGTCCGCGACATCGCGCGGGTCGAGCTGGGCGCCAAGGACTACCGCACCAGGAGCTTCCTCGATGGGCAGCCGGCCGTCGCCCTGGCCATGTTCCAGCGGCCGGGCAGCAATGCCCTGCAGACCGCGCAGGCCGTGATGGATGCGATGCAGGAACTCTCGGCGGATTTCCCCAGGGGACTCGAGTACCGCATCGTCTACAACCCATCGGCCTACATCGCGCAGTCCATCGAGGCGGTCTACGAAACCATCCTGGAAGCGGCAGCCCTCGTGGTGCTGGTGATCCTGCTGTTCCTGCAGAACTGGCGGGCGGCCACCATCGCCATCGTTGCCATACCGGTGTCGCTGATCGGCACCTTCGGCGTGCTGGGCGCGGTGGGTTTCTCGCTCAACACCCTCACGCTGTTCGGCCTGGTACTCGCCATCGGCATCGTGGTCGACGATGCCATCGTGGTGGTGGAGAACATCGAGCGCGACCTCGATCGCGGCCTCTCGCCCCGCGAAGCCGCCCGGCACACCATGACCGAGGTCGGCGCGGCCCTGGTCTCCATCGCCCTGGTCCTGACCGCGGTGTTCCTGCCGGCCATCTTCGTCGGCGGCATCACCGGCGCCTTCTTCCGTCAGTTCGGCGTCACCATCGCCGCCGCCACCGCCATTTCCCTGCTGGTCTCGCTGACCCTCAGCCCGGCGCTGGGAGCCATCCTGCTGCGCCCGGCAAGCGCGCCACCGGATGCCATCGACCGCTGGCTCGGCCGCCTGGCCGGCCCGGTGTTCCACGCCTTCAACGCCGGTTTCGACGCCGTGCGCCGTGCCTACGCGCGTTCCGCCCGGCTGGTGGTGACCCACCCGCGGCTGTCCATGGGCGCGTTCGTGGCACTGCTGCTGGCCACGGCCGGCATGTTCCAGTTCGCGGCGACCGGTTTCATCCCGACCCAGGACCAGGGATATCTCATTGCCCTCGTCGAACTGCCCAAGGGTTCGGCACTGCAGCGCACCAACGTCGTGGTGGAACGGGCGACGAAGATCATCCGGGAGACGCCCGGCGTGGAACATGCGGTGGCGTTCTCGGGATTCTCGGTGGCGACGGGTTCGAGCCAGGCGCAGTCCGGCACGATCTTCCTCGGCCTCAAGCCCCATGCCGAGCGTGGACCGGACATGAGCGCCGCGGCGATTGCCAGCCGCCTCAACCAGGCATTGATGCAGGTCCAGGACGCCCAGATCTTCGTCATCGCCCCGCCCCCGGTGCGCGGTATCGGCACCGGCGCCGACTTCAAGATGATGGTGGAAGACCGTGGCGGCCACGGCCTGGCGGCGCTCGAGGCCGCCACCTGGCAGCTCGCCGGCGCGGCAACGCAGTCCGGCAAGGTCGCCCGCGCCTTCACGACCTTCAGCACCGGCTCGCCGGAATACTTCATTGACATCGACCGCACGCGCGCCGAGATGCTCGACGTGCCGGTGGAGAACGTGTTCGAGACGCTGCAGGTGTACCTCGGTTCGGCCTACGTCAACGACTTCACGCTCTTCGGCCGCAACTACCGCGTCACCGCCCAGGCGGATGCACCGTTTCGCCTCACCCCGGAGGACATCGCGCGGCTGGAGACCCGCAATCGCAGCGGCGGCATGGTGCCGCTCGGCTCGGTGACCACGGTCCGTGCCTCCTCCGGCCCGGACCGCGTGGTGCGCCACAACAGCTACCCGGCGGCCGAGCTGCAGGTCGGCACGCCACCGGGCGCGAGCAGCGGCGACGTCCTCGCCACCATGGAGAACCTCGCCCGCCAGGCGCTGCCCCAGGGCTTCGGCTACGACTGGACGGAACTGGCATTCCAGCAGCGCCAGAGCACCGGCATCGGCCTGTTCATCTTCCCGCTGAGCGTGCTGTTCGTGTTCCTGGTGCTGACCGCCCAGTACGAAAGCTGGTCGCTGCCCTTCGCCATCGTGCTGATCGTGCCGCTGTGCCTGCTGTTCGCGCTGATGGCGCTGATGGCGCGCAGCATGGACGTCAACATCCTCGCCCAGATCGGCTTCGTGGTGCTGGTGGGCCTGGCGAGCAAGAACGCCATCCTCATCGTCGAGTTCGCCCGCCAGAAGCAGGATGCCGGCATGGATCCGCTGGCCGCCGCGGTGGAAGCCGCCGAGCTGCGCCTGCGGCCGATCCTGATGACCTCGCTCGCCTTCATCCTCGGCGTGCTGCCACTCGCCTTCGCCAACGGCGCCGCTGCCGAGATGCGCCGCGTGCTCGGCACCGTGGTCTTCGGCGGCATGCTCGGCGTGACCATCATCGGGCTGTACCTGACGCCCGTGTTCTTCGTTGTGATCCGCGGCTGGCTGGCACGGCGCTGGCCGCCAGCCGCACAACCACCGGTTGCCGACGAGGTCGATCCCGAGTCCGACTGATGGCGCCTAGACCGCCACCGGCGCGCGGATGGCGGCATGGCTGCGGTAGTCCTCGACCAGGAAATCCTCGAAGACGTAGTCCGAGATCGACGACGGCCGGCGTTGCAGCACCAGCCGCGGCAGCGCCAGCGGTTCCCGGCGCAGCTGTTCCCGCGCCTGCTCCAGGTGGTTGAGGTAGAGGTGGCAGTCGCCACCGGTCCAGATGAACTCTCCCGGCACGAGGTCCGTCTGCTGGGCCACCATGTGGGTCAACAGTGCGTAGGACGCGATGTTGAACGGCACGCCGAGGAACACGTCCGCGCTGCGCTGGTAGAGCTGGCAGGACAGCCGGCTGCCGGCGACGTGGAACTGGAACAGCAGGTGGCAGGGCGCGAGGCGCATGCGCGGTATCTCCGCCACGTTCCAGGCGCTGACGACCAGCCGGCGCGAGTCCGGGTCACGCCTCAGGGTATCGATCACCTGCTGCACCTGGTCGATGCCGGTCCCGTCCGCTGCCGGCCAGGAGCGCCACTGCGCACCGTAGACGGGCCCGAGGTCGCCGTTGGCGTCCGCCCATTCGTCCCAGATGCTGACCTGGTGCTGGTGCAGGTAGGCGATATTGGTGTCGCCGCGCAGGAACCAGAGCAGCTCGTGGATGATGGAACGCAGGTGCACCTTCTTGGTGGTGACCAGCGGAAAGCCCGCGGCGAGGTTGAAGCGCATCTGGTGGCCGAAGACGCTCAGCGTGCCGGTGCCCGTGCGGTCGGCCTTGCGCACGCCGTCGTCGAGGATGTGCTGCATCAGGTCGAGGTACTGGCGCATGGGATCTCGGACGGTGGCTGCCTGGGGGCGGCCAGTTTAGCGGCTGGGGCCGGTTCCGGCAGCCCGTGCAGCCGGCGGCCGCCGCCAGGCCAGCGCCAGCAGCAGCAGGCCAGCGGCGATCATCGGCAGCGAGAGCAGCTGGCCCATGGTGAACCAGCCCCAGGCGAGGTAGCCGATCTGGGCGTCCGGCAGCCGCAGGAACTCGACGCTGAAGCGCGCGATGCCGTACACCAGCAGGAACAGCCCGGACACCGCCATCGGTGGGCGCTGGCGGCGGGAGAACAGCCACAGCACGGTGAACAGCAGCAGACCCTCCAGCAACGCCTCGTAGAGCTGCGAGGGGTGGCGCGGCACGCCATCGACGATCACCGCCCAGGGCAGTTGCGTCGGCCTGCCCCAGAGTTCCCCGTTGATGAAATTGCCGAGCCGCCCCGCGCCGAGGCCGATGGGCACCAGCGGCGCGATGAAGTCGGTCAGCGCGAAGAACCCGGCGCCGATCGAGCGGCTGTAGAGCAGCATCGCCGCGAGCACGCCGAGCAGCCCGCCATGGAAGGACATTCCGCCCTCCCAGATGCGGAACAGGGCCAGCGGATCCTCCAGCAGCTGGTCGCGCCCGTAGAAGAGCATGTAGCCGATGCGCCCGCCGAGGATCACGCCGAGCGCGCCGTAGAAGATCAGGTCATCGATCTGTTGCGGACGCACCGGCGACCAGGGAAGCTGCGCGCGGCGCCGGCCCAGCCACCAGGCGGCGGCGAACCCCACCAGGTACATGATGCCGTACCAGCGTACCGCCAGCGGGCCGAGGCGGATGGCCACGGGATCGAACTGGGCGAACTCGATCATGCCGCGCTCACGGTGCCGGCCCGGTGCGCGGGCGGTCCTGCGCCTTCCGGCGATCGACGCGCTCGCGCACCATGGCCTCGATGTCCTCCCAGGATCCGGCGCGCGGCCCCGGCAGGTGGTCGTTGGTGGAATTCACCACGACGATGGTCTCGTGGCCGGCGGCGCGCAGCGCCTGGATGTTCTCCGGGCTGTCTTCGAGATAGAGGTCGGCACCCACGGCGGCCTTGTCGCGCATGAAGCAGATGTCCCAGTACGGGATGCCGTGATGCTCCAGCCACTCGGTGGTCTGGCGGATGGCTTCCTTGTGGAACCAGTGGATGTACAGCCGGTGGGTGATGATGCGGATGCGGATGTCGCCGGCCGCGCTCATGCGCCGCAGGGCCGCCGGCGCGCCGGGAATCGGCGGCAGGCGCGCGAACAGCTCGCGGTCCTTGACGGCGAAGCGATGCAGGGCATCGTAGCCGCCGGCCCGTTCCAGGCCCCATTCCCGGAAACCGTAGCTGATCTGGTCCGTGAGGCTGGACTCGGCGACACCGAGCCATTCGGCGGCGATGGGCTTCAGGCCACGGGCGAAATCCGCGACCACGCCGTCGAGGTCGACGCCGAGGACGAACTGCCGGCCCCCGGCCTGGCTCACGCGCCACCATCCGCAAGCTTCAGGCCGACGATGCCGATGAAGATGCAGGCCGCCGAGGCCACGCGCAGGCTGCTGCCCGGCTCGTCGAACAGCAGAATGCCGGTGATGAACACGCCCACGGCGCCGATGCCGGTCCACACCGCATAGGCCGTGCCGAGGGGGATGCCGCGCAGCGCAAACCACAGCAGCACGGTGCTCAGGGCCAGGCAGGCCAGGGCGATCGTGATGCCCTGCCAGCGCCAGCCCGGCAGTTGCGAGAGCTTGAAGCCCAGCGGCCAGCCGATTTCCATGATGCCGGCCAGCAGCAGATAGAACCATGCCATGGCCGCACTCTACGGCCCGGCCGCGCGGGGCTCAATAGCGCCCCGGCGCCTGTCGGCCGCACCCGGGATCAGCAATGCCCGTCGCCGTCCGATTCCGCTCTGCCAGCTGCCGCAAGCCGTTCGAGCTCGACCTCGCTGACCTGGCGTTCCTCGAGGATTTCCTGCGCGCGCTGCTGCCAGGCGGACGGCACCACGACCTCGCAGCTGCGCGCCTCGCCGAGCAGCGAACTGTCGCTGCGGATTGCGGCGGGCACGCCCTCGGCGGCGAGCAGGCGGCGTATCGCCTCCGCGGAGACGGTGTCCAGCAGCGTCGCCACGCGCTTCCAGCCCGTGGTCGTCACTTCAGGCTGCGGTAGCGCCGGATCAGCGCATTGGTCGAGCTGTCGTGCGCGAGTTCGGGCTCCGCCGCACCCTCCAGCTCCGGGACGATGCGCTGGGCCAGCGCCTTGCCGAGTTCCACGCCCCACTGGTCGAAGGAATTGATCTGCCAGATCACGCCCTGCACGAACACGCTGTGCTCGTAGAGCGCCACCAGCCGACCCAGTGCCGCCGGCGTCAGCGCGTCCAGCAGCAGCGTGTTCGATGGCCGGTTGCCGGGAAACACCCGGTGCGGCACCAGCCAGTCCGGCGTGCCCTCCGCCTTCACCTGGCGCGCGGTCTTGCCGAAGGCGAGCGCCTCGGACTGTGCGAGAACGTTGGCAAGCAACAGGTCATGGTGGCGGCCCAGCGGGTTGGCGCTGCGCGCGAAGGCGATGAAATCGCAGGGAACGAGCCGCGTACCCTGGTGGATCAGCTGGTAGAAGGAATGCTGGCCATTGGTGCCGGGCTCGCCCCAGTACACAGGCCCGGTGTCGCAGCCGACCGGCTGGCCGTCACGCCTCACCTGCTTGCCGTTGCTCTCCATGGTGAGCTGCTGGAGGTAGGCCGGGAAGCGCTTCAGGTACTGCTCGTAAGGCAGCACGGCCACCGTCTGCGCGCCGAAGAAGTTGTTGTACCAGATGGCCAGCAGCCCCATCAGCACCGGCATGTTGCAGGCAAAGGGGGCGCTGCGGAAGTGCTCATCCATCTCGTGGAAGCCCGCCAGCATCGCCTGGAAATGCTCCGGGCCGATGGCGATCATGGTCGACAGCCCGATGGCGGAATCCATCGAGTAGCGCCCGCCGACCCAGTCCCAGAAGCCGAACATGTTGGCCGTGTCGATGCCGAACTTCGCCACCTCCGGCGCGTTGGTCGAAACCGCCACGAAATGCCGGGCAACGGCTGCCACCTCGCCGCGCATGCCGGCCAGCAGCCAGTCGCGCGCGCTGGCGGCATTGGTCATGGTCTCCAGCGTGGTGAAGGTCTTGGAGGACACGATGAACAGTGTCTCCTGCGCGTCGAGGTCGCGCACCGCCTCGGCGAAATCCGTGCCATCGACATTGGAGACGAAGCGGAAGCGCATGCTGCGCTCGCTGTAGTGCCTCAGCGCCTCGCTGGCCATGACCGGCCCGAGGTCCGAGCCGCCGATGCCGATATTGACGACATTGCGGATGCGCCTGCCGGTATGGCCCTGCCATTCGCCGCTGCGTACCCGCCGGGCGAAGGCCGCCATCCGCTCGAGGACCGCATGCACCTCCGGCACCACGTCACGGCCGTCGTGGACGATGCGCGCGGTGCGCGGTGCGCGCAGGGCGACGTGCAGCACGGATCGCTGTTCCGAGCTGTTGATGCGGTCGCCCCGGAACATGGCGTCGATCTGCTCGCGCAGGCCCGACTCCTGCGCGAGCTGCAGCAGCAGCTGCAGCGTCTCGTCGGTGATCCGGTTCTTGGAGTAGTCGAGGTAGATGCCCGCGGCCTCGACGGCAAGCCGCGTGCCACGCTGCGGATCCCTGGCGAAGAGCTGCCGCAGGTGGACACGCCGCAGCTGGCGGTGGTGCTGCTTCAGCGCCAGCCAGGCTGGCCGTGCCTGCAAGGCCGGTATGCTCATGGTTGCCTGCCCTCCGGGTCCTGGCGCCGCGCCTCAGCCTGCCTTGCCGATGGCGGCGCCCCTGGTACCGATATGCGCCATCAGCTCGTTCCAGGACCTGACGAAGGCGGCCGCGCCCTCGTCCTGCAAGCGTGTCGCCAGTGCCCCGGTATCGATCCCGGCACGGGCGAATGCCGCGAGGACGGCATCGCAGTCGCCGCCGTCGGCTGCCAGCGTCGTATCCAGCACGCCATGGTCGGCGAACGCATGCAGCGTCTTCTCCGGGATGGTGTTGATGGTGAACGGCGCGGCGAATGCCCTGACGTAGAGGATGTCCGACGCCTTCGGGTCCTTGGTGCCGGTGCTGGCCCAGAGCAGCCGCTGGGCGCGTCCGCCGGCGTTGGCGATGCGCTGGAAGCGCGCGGAGCCGAGCAGCTGCCGGTAGGCCCGGTAGGCCTGCTGGCCGACCGCGATGCCGAGCCGGTTCACCAGCTCCGCGGGCACCTTGCCGGCCACCGCCACATCCCAGCGGCTGATGAACAGCGAGGCCACCGATGCCACGGCCGGGTTCAGCCCGGCGGCGATGCGCCGCTCGACGCCACGCAGGTAGGCGTCCGCCGCCGCGAGGTACTGCTCGCAGGAGAACAGCAGCGTGACGTTGATCGGCACGCCGGCGAAGGTGGCCTCCTCGATCGCCGGCAGCCCCTCGCGGGTGCCCGGGATCTTGATGAACAGGTTGGGCCTGCCGGCGCGGGCATGCAGCCGCCGCGCCTCCTCCAGCGTGCTGGCGGTATCGCGGGCCAGCAGCGGTGATACCTCGAGCGAGACATAGCCGTCCACGCCGTCGCTGCGGGCATGGATCGGCGCGAACAGGTCGGCGGCACGCGTCAGGTCCGCCAGGGCCAGTTCGAAGAAGATCTCCTCCGCCGAGCCGCCAGCAGTCGCCTTGCGCGCAATGTCGGCGTCGTACACACGGCTGTTCTTGATCGCCTGGTCGAAGATGGTGGGGTTCGAGGTCAGGCCGGTCACGGCGAAGTCGTCGATGTAGCGCTGCAACGTCCCGCTGTCGAGGAGCTCGCGGGTAATGTTGTCGAGCCAGAGGCTCTGGCCGAGGTCGTGGAGTTTCCTGTTCGGGTTCATTGCGTCACCTTGCGGCTGGCGGTGCCGGGTGGCCCGATGCAGCGGGCCCATCCGGGCGGAATACCCTGCGCTGCCGGGCACCGGCGTGGACGCTGGAGAGCGGGTGCCGGGAACGGCACCCGGGCAACCGCGGGGAATGCTACTTGCGCAGCGAAACCGTGACGATGGCCGAGGAGTCCTGCAGCGCAGTGATGCCGTGCGTGACGCCGCCCGTGAGGTACAGCAGCTGGCCCGCGCGCAGGACGTGCGGCACGTTGTCTGCCTTGACCTCGATGGAGCCCTCGATGCACTGGACGGTGATCTCGCCGGTGACCTTGTGCGGGGGCCATGCCTTGCCCGCCATCAGGACCACGCGCATGACCTCCAGGTCGACGGACTTGAACAGCGCGACCGATCTCTCCTGCGCCAGGCGTGCACCCAGTGGCTGGATGTCGATCGCCTGGCCTGGACTTGCGTGCGGTAATGCCATGGTCTAGGGGTTCTGCCCGAGGGTTGTTCGCGGCGCCAAGGCGCCTGGGTTTTCCGGGATTAGGCGCGGGCCAAGCCTCTGTTCCGCGCCGGGAATGTCCACCCGAATCATAGCTGCGTGCCGGGGCCTGTCAAGGGACGCGGGCCGCGATGCATTCGCCGACGAGTTCGCCGGCATGCGCTACTTGGGCCGGTACAGCGCGCAGAGCTTGTTGCCGTCCGGGTCGCGGACGTAGGCCAGGTATACGTCACCAAACCGGCCATGGCGCAGCCCGGGCGGATCCTCGATCGATGTTCCGCCATTTGCCAGCGCCACATCGTGGAACTGCTGCACCTGCAGTTCGGAACCACACTTGAAGCCGATCGTGGCGCCATTGGCAGCCGTGGCGGGCTCGCCGTTGATCGGCTCGCTGACGCAGAACGTTCCGCGGTTGTGCATGTAGAACAGGCGATTCTGGCCCGTGCTGTTCTGGTTCTGCATGGCCTCGCCCGCCCCGAGCACGCCGAAGACGGCGTCGTAGAAACGCTTCGAGCGGCCGATGTCGTTGGTTCCAACCATGATGTGACTGAACATAGTGGCTCTCCGGGATAGCGGGTGGCTGCCTGTCAGGCTTTCGCGTCGGCCGCACTCTCCTAGGCTTCCATGAAAGCGCGGCGGAAAGACATCGGGTCGGAGATACCCGGGATCGGCGCCTGTGGATTGCCGGCGCCGGAAATGACCAGCGTTCCGAAGTTGAAGATCCGCCCGGCGATTCCCTGGTTGACCTGGATGCTCTCAACCCTGGCAATGTTCAGCTCGATCGTCTTGCGGCTGATGAAGCCGAACTTGGCGATGACCCGCTTGTTGGTGATGGCCAGTTCGGTGGTCTTGTACTGGATGTAGGCCATGAGCCAGAGGACCAGGCCGAGCCCGAAGAGCGGCAGGGTCAACAATCCCAGAAACAGCAGGTGACTCAAGGACCACAGGCTGATGTGCCCGATGTACATCACCCTCTCGTCCTTGATGAGCGCGCCTTCGATGTAGCTTGCCATGCACCCACCGCCCCCAGGCCAGATAGAACGACGGTGACGATACCCGTGGCGGGTTACAGGGTAAAGCGTCCGGAGTTGTGGCCGGTCGCCGCGTAAACCAGGTCATTGGACCCAGTAGCCCCGACACCAGCACAGCCGCGTCGCCAGGGGCCCTGAAACCGGAAAGACGGGCTTGAGGCCTGGCTACATCGCCCGGCCTGACTGTCGCCAGGCCGCGATGGCCACACCGAGTGACCCGCAAGGCGATGCGTTCTCGATTGCACCTGGCATACCGCTCCGATTGCCGGTGCTGGCTAGTCTTCATTCCGCAGTGAACTCCGCCGCGACTCACGCCATAGCCCCCAGCCGAGCCCGGCGAACAGGCCCAGTGGACCGGTGATGAATATCCCCAGCAGCGGGCCCTGATTGGATTCCGGAGTCAGCCACAGCGGCCCGTAGAACCCCAGCACGAATCCCAGCCCGCCCAGCCCGGCGGCCCACAGCGCCACCCGCAACTGTGCCGCAAAGTCGAGCGTCGGGCGGTGGCCGATCAGGCCATAACGGTAAGCGACGGCGAGAGCCAGACCGATCAGCAGCAATGTGCCCAGCATGGTGTTACCTCGTGGCCTCCAACTGGTGCGTGCCGCCTGACCTCCACGCCAGGCAAGCCGCGGCAGGCAATGACCGCAAAGGCCGAATCCTCACTAGCGGCCGGCCTGGTGAAGCGCTGCCCGCAGCAGAAGAACACCGTTCTGGGTCTCTCCATGCACGGCGTCGTCCGCCTGGGCTTACCCGCGCATTGAGGCTAGTGGAGCGACAGGTGGGGGGCCACTTCTCGCTCAACGAGCGCTGAGGCAAGAGATGGGTCTTGTCAAAACTCGCGGCCCAATAGCCAGCAGGATGCCGAGCAGACGGTGCTCTCGAACGAAGAGATGCAGGCTTGCCCGGAAACTGGTGTCCGATCGGAATCACGGCACTCGCTCCATGGACTGTGCTCTAGCATGGGCTTCTCCTGGAGCCGTGCTGGATGAACCGGGCAATTGCGACAGCCTCGCGCTCAAGTTGCGCCTGAAACTTGCCATAGTTCGAGAAGTGCAGGTGCAGGTGTACCCGGGTGCCACCGCAAGAATACAGCAGCGGCAGCACGGCTTGCGGACGGATCTGGGGCTTGAGCCAGGAAAATGCCCGGGACGCCAGCATCAGCCGGACGACACCGGCAGACACAAAGACGTACCGGGGCTCGCCGCCCGTGACAAGCGCGTTGATCCTGCCAAGGTGCCGTTCGTCGAGGTCGCGCGGCTCCAGGCGGCTCCGCCCAACGGTCGGAACGTCGAGCAGCTCGATGAACGAGACTGAGGAAGCGTCTGCGGGCGTGAAGCCGATCTTTGCGAAGTTCCGACGGCACAGCGTTCCAGGTGACCATATCCCTCCGGTCGAGGCTAGCTTCACGGCTTAGCTCGAAGAGGTTCCTGGCTGTCTGGTCCGGGTTGTTCATGGACACGAACCCGGAATTCCTCGCTTTAGGCCCCGGCGCCTCCAGAAGAAACAGGACCTTCGCATTGACGCCGCCGTCCCACGGATCGAAGTACGGGATCGCCGCCTGCGAGCCGACACGTATGCGAAGCCGCCGAACGAACTCGGTGAGCGGCGCGACGTGAGGCCTGTCCACTTGCGCCAGGCGCTCCCGCAGGGCATCTGGCTCACCAAGCAACTCGGGTCGATCCACGGAATCCCTCATGAAAGGTCGGTCGCTGCCGATCTGCCGCGCGCTGCCTACGGCGCATTTCCTGCAACGAATGGGTGGGCATATGGCTTCCTAAGCACCCAGATCATCACCGCGCTCCGGCCTGCATCAAACGGGGAGCGATCGTAGTTTCCATAGAGTCCAAGGATATGAAATCCCGCGTCCTGCGCCGGGATCTCGAAATGTTCCCTCTCGATGAGCTCGAACTCCATTGGCAACAGCTGTCTCGAGCGCAACGATCCATCACTGCTGAAAAACCCGATGAACTGGTCGTAGTCGATTTGATTGCTGCTCAGGCAAGGACCTGCTCCACCGGACGACGCAGCGAGCGTGGCATTTCGGGCCCGCGACCAAACCGGACTACGAGGTCCGGCCTCCGGTTGCCAATGCCGAGGAACGCAGCAAACTGCCGGCGGAGAGCAGGCACCTCAACAGGCTGATTGATGAAGGCGGTTCGCAGGCCCAACGCCGCGGCCTGCAGGGCAAGGCGTTCGTAGCAGCGCCCCGCCTCGATCCAGTGCGGCCTGTCGTCTACATCCGAAATGAACACGGCTATTCCTGCAGAACTCCGAATGTGTGCGACGTCCTTCCGGTTCTGACGCCTGGCCGAAAAGACGGTGCGCATGAAGAGGTCTCCGAGCCACCGGGGCACGTCCGGGCTGCCCATCACCGGGCCGAAAAGGCCGTCGCCGGTGTCCACGGCATCGCGAGCATTGAAGCGGATCCACCGCCTCAGCTCCCGAGTCCACCGGGGATCACCGAACTGCGCCGTGTTGCCCTGAGCCACATACTCGGCAACCTGCTCCTTCTGCTGCCTGGCTGTCAGAAGGATGACCGACACCCCGCTGCCCTGCCCGACTTCCTCCAGCCGGCCGAGCTGCTCACCAGGGAGTGCTGTGCCGTCATATTCGGACCGGCTGCACTGGCGCCGTGGAATCGCGTCGAACAGCGCTGAGCCGGCGGGAGTCGCATGCTCGAGGTCCACCTGCACACTCGAACTGGATGGATCCCAGGAACAGTGCCCCCTTAAGCCGGCTGCCTGTGCGGCGAGCAGCAGGTTCTCGGCCGCACAGCCCAGGCTGGCGTACAGGTGATGATCGTCAGGATCGACTGCCGGACACCGCCGCGAGAAGTCCGGGAGGATCACAATCCGCCCGCGCTCCAGCCGGAACTTCCAGGGCTGGGTGTTATGGCTGGATGCGGCCAGCGTCGCGTACCGCACGAGATTCATGTAGTCCTGACCCGCGGCGAGATCGTAGTGCCGCCAGGTTTCAGAGACGGTCTTTGCGTAGTCCACGTTCTCCACTTCAGGCCAGAATGCCGAGCCGGTACTTCAGCGTACCGGGGAGCAGGTCGGCCGCGCACCAGCGCGGCCGGCGCGCCGCAGGCGCGATAATGTTCCGCGCGCCTGCGGCGCGCCTCCCGCAACGTCTCACGGCCGCTCCAACGCATAGTTAGACGTCATGTCGCATCGCCTGCAGCTAACTGGTCTATTTTGCCGCCAGAACATTGCGGAACCTTGAAAAAGCGTCATAGCCGATCAGCAGGAGTGCAGCGATAAAAGGCGCTCTCAAGCCCCATGCAAAATCATTGCCCGAAATGTCTAATTCTCGATAGTACGTTACTGTCTCAATCGCGACTCCTGCCAAGGCTGCGAGACTGCTAGATCCAACAAGGAGCAGCAGCTTTGGAGATGGATTCGATCTCCAACCAAGAACTCCAGCGATTACTGCGCCAACGCCTGACAAAGTTGCGCCCAACGAAAAGTCAGCGAAGAAGAGCTGACCACCTAGCTCACCAGCAGCCCCAAGCCAAATCGCCAGAACACAAGCAATCGGTAAAGCGTACTTTCGGAACATGACGTCTAACGTTTGAGTTCACCCGCCTGCGGAAGCGGGCGAAGCCCGCTGTAGCGGGTCGGGTGCAACGAAGGGTTAGGCGCCCCGGCGCTTGTGACCATTGGCTTCCTCGTACTTGGCCAAGAATGCATAGAGATCATCAACAAGCGCACGGTCGCCAAATGCTTTGGCACACATGACGGTGGCCATCAGTCCTCTGTAGATGTAGTTCTGCGCGTCAGCGGCGAAGGTGGCGATGCGCGGCGTCCCACGCATGCCGGTGACATGGAAGTGCGGTGGGGATCCGCCATAGAGATCCATGATGTTCTCGGACGCGCCATGGACGTAGCCTGAGTACGCAGTACTGATGCTCTCGCTGGCGGATAGCGCGTGCGAAACATTGAGCCCCTTGCCGAGGGTATTCATTGTGTGCGCACGAACCTTCTTGCGTGGAAGGAGATCTGGTTTGGGAATTTCGAGCGAGCCCTCCGGCCGCGAGAAGACGGCCTCGGCGTAGAACGCATCGAGGAACTTCTTGTGGCGCTCCGTGTACGCGCCGTTGGTCTCGGCCGTTGCAAGGAAAGCGATGTCTTCGTGAGTCTCGTCGAGAGTGCGGAAGAGAATGCCAACCTCTTGAACGTAGCCGGTATTCAGTAGTACGCCCACGGCGTTGAGGCCGCTGACACTGCGCGCCATCTTCTGCACGAGTGCCTCGCGCAGACCCTTGTTCGCATACCGATATACGAAGGAGCCCTTGTGCGCGACCTTCTGTGGCGGAGCAACGGCGGCCTCGAACCTCCGGAGAGCCGACGTCATTGCGGCGATGGCTTCAGCTTCGAGCGGCATGGAGGGGCGCCTAACGCCGGAGTTCAGCGGACACCGGAGGCGGTCCGCTGGAACGACCTGTTGGGCGCGCTGCTTGCATTCGCCTCACCTGCTTGCCCGCATAAGGTGCCGAGCCATGGCACGAAATGCGGGCAGCGAGGTCGGGTCATTCGCGGCATTGCCCGCCACTGGATGGCTGGCGAAGCGCGCGATGACGACCTGCGCTGCTGGATTGATGTAAAGCGCCTGGCCGTGAACCCCGCGGGCCATGAATGAGCCATCCTCGTCGTGAGTGACCCACCACATGGCGCGGTAGCTCCAGCCACTGAGGAGATCATAGCCGGCCTTCGCGAACGCCTCCCGGCGCCCACCGCGCCGAATGTCATCGATTGCCGACTTCGGGACGATCTGCTGCCCGTTGTATCGACCATCGTTGCGGATCATCTCGCCAAAACGCGCCAAGTCGCGCAGCCCCGTGTTCAGGCCCCCGCCGGCAAAGGGCGTCCCGGTCGAATCGACAGACATGTAGGCGTCCTGCTCCGCGCCCAGCTTGCTCCAGATCCGTTCGGACAGGAGTTGCGCGACCGAGCGCCCGCTTACTCGCGCAAGGATCCAGCCGAGCGCATCGGTGTTCGCGGTTCGGTAGTTGAACGCTTGGCCGTGAATGCCTTCCGGCCCGACCGTCTTTAGAAAGTCGTAGTACGACCGCGGGCCAGCGTAGTCCTTCGGCTTCGGAAGCGGGTTGCCGGCTGTGGCGTGCGCCCATACTTCCGCGGTCGGGTCCGAGTAGTCTTCGCTGAATCGTATGCCGGTCGTCATGTCCATGACCTGACGTACAGTGGCGTTACCGAATGCAGAGATTCCGAGCTCCGGAACGTAGTCGGCGACATTTCGCGCCGGATCCAGCTTTCCCTCGGCAACCATCATCGCGGCCAACGTGCCAACAAAGGCCTTCGTGACGGACATGGCGCCGTGCTGCCCATCGGGGCGAAGGACACCGAAGTAGCGCTCGTGCACAACGCGGCCCTTGTGCAGGATGACAATACCGTCCGTGTAGTTCGCCAGCAGGGATTCATCCCAGGTCATCTGACGATCGGCGCCGAGTGGGTTAAATGTCACGCCGTCGATGTCGTCGCGTATCGCCCTCGGTAGCGCTTTCGGCGGCCCGATGCCACGGGACACGTTGACAGTCGGCATCAGCTGACGGAAGTTGGAAACGCTCCAGCGCATCGCCGGGAAGCGGAAATAGCTGCCATCGTCGAAACGTACAACCCGATCGGGCGGAGGCGGCGCGCCGACCATCCAGCCAAGCCTTGCCGGGTCGCTCTCGATGGCATCGGGGAAGGCCTGCTCCGCTGCACACTCCGCAGTCGGCGCCATGAGTGACACGAAGACGATCGCGCCGGCGAAGAGAACGGAGAAATCGCGTGTTAGCGGGTTCATGTTGTCCCCAAGAGGGGCCTGCCTCGACTATTGACTGCAGGACGGAAGGACGCCCAACGTTTGACATGAGAGGCGGCGCCCGGCTTGTCGGGCGGCGTCCTCTCGATGGAAGGGTTAGGCGGCTGGTTCAAAGCACACAACCCTTTCGTGCGGCTGAAGCAAACCGGCACTGCGTGCCAGATGGGTGAGAGCGAATGCACTTGCACGACAACTACTTCGTGCAAGTGGATGTGTAAGGAATTACTGGTGTCCTGCCCGTCACACAGGAAATCCTTCCGGGCTCTGACACGTGGTCGCAGTTGGCTGTAGCGAACTTCTTGTGTAGTTCGCATGAGTCGAAGTTGTCAAAGCGCGCGACGGTACGACAGTTGTTTCCCGCCCCATCGCACAGCAGGTACTTCACGGGTGTTTCGTCGCAGCCAGCTAAGACGAACGAAAGAAGGAGGACTGTAGATATGTGTGTGTGCATGTGAAGCCCGACTCCTCAAGTGCGGCTAGCGTGACGCCTAACGCCGCGCGTAAGCCGCGAGCAAAAGCGCCTCGCTTTTGCGAGTCGGGCGCCCGCAGGGCGCGAACTTGACGCGCTTGTTAGGTTGCATTGCGTTTCACCACCTCAGGAAGCCAGATTAGGTCAGTGACGCCGACATCCTGCCCAAGTTGGCTGAGCAGTGTTGTGACCTGCCCTCGGTGGTGCGTCTGGTGGTTGAAGAAGTGTGCAACGGCCAACCACATCTCATACCTCCGCGGAGCTGGATTCACGATGCTCGTGTACCGGAGCTCTCCTGCTAGCGCGGCATCAGTGAGTGAGTTTGCCCAGCGCACTATGACTTCATCGGTTTCAGCACGATCTCTCCGAAGCGCGTCGAAGTCACTGTGCAGTTCTTCGTCCAGGCCCCGCACTTGAACTGGACCCCCCAAGAAACGGCCCAGCCAGATCTTGTCTCCCAGCAGCAGATGGTTGAGCGTCCCATGTAATGACTTGAAGAAGGCGCCGCAGTTCTTTTTCCGCTGACCATCTGTGAGCCGAGCACATACATCATACAATCGCTCGTTCATCCAGCGGTTGTAGGAACCCATGTCTCGTGCCTGTACCGCGAGCATGCCTCGATCTCCTCTTGCAACCTAACGCCTGAATTAAGCCGCGCTGCGAAGCTGCGTCGGCTTGAATGAATTGTTAGCCGAACACAAACCTGCACACCTCACTCGAATACTCTTTAAGAAATGCATGCTTGTTTGGCAGCGGCTCCGTAGTTTGCGGCGGCGGTAGATCCATGAATGAAAAATGACCGGCACCAGCAGTGACGCGAACATCCACTGTTTGCCAATCGCGCATGGCATGAGCCAACCATTCAGTTTGGGCTGGAGGCGTGACGTCATCCTCGGAACCAGCCCATGCCAGAATCGGAACTCGCACCGCATCAAGTGCCCCTGGAGCTTGGAAGAACCCGGTGGCTGGCGCCAACAGGGCAAGCCGAGTTAATCGACTGTCCGGTGCGATATTGACGCGCCGACCAGGGCCTAACCACATTTGTGCTCCCGCTAGAGCGACAAGGGTAGCCGCGCCAATGGAGTGCCCCACACCCGCCGCTGTTCCGCCGGGTTGAACGAACGCGTCGAGTGCGAGAGACAAGCGCCTTGCCCGCAGAGTTAAGTCCGCTTCGCTAGGAACCGGTGAAGCGAGTCGTTCAAAATGCGGTGCAATGACTGTGGAACCGGATTCAGCCAATGCGTTCAGAAGCGTGGTGTGACGTTCCGGCAGGCCGCCCGCTCCCGCCGCGAAAAGCACAACAGGAGAAATTCTTTCGGCTTCGTATACAGAAACTTTGAATGACTCAGTCCCATCTTGCAGTGTTTGCGTCTGCATCAAAAACTTGCTCCTTGTGCCAGTAGATGCCAATACGGCTAACGCTCCCGTTCAGCGGCGCGCCGCTTGCGGCGCGTCTGCTGCAACGGATGGTTGGGCGTCTGCTCTCTGGAGCACCCATATCATCACTGGACTCCGATCTGCATCGAACGAAGATCGATCGTAGTTTCCATAGAGAGCGACGACATGGAATCCCGCGTCTCGCGCCATGATCTCGAAGTGATCCCTGTCGACGAACTCGAACTCCATGGGCAACAACCGTCTTGAGCGCAGGGATCCGTCATTGCTGAAAAACTCGAAGAATTGAAGTCGCTTCACCAGAGGCTGGCCACCCTGTTCGAAGCCAGAGACGACTAGGGTTCCGTCCTGGGTCGCAAACCGCCCGACGAGGCGCAGTGTTCCATCCACCTGAGCCCGGCGCACGGCGGGATTGTGCATCGTGCAGATGAAGCGGCCGCCTGGGGCTAAACATGCGAACACGGCCGAAAGTGCCTGGCGCTGGCGCCGCTCGCCTAAGATCTCCATGAACGACTGGAAAGGCAGCAGCGCGAGCTGATAGCGCGTGTAAAGCTCGAGTTGGCAGATATCAGCACACAGTACTTCCGCGCTAAGACCACGATCCCTCAGTTTGCGAGACAGAACGTCAAGCATCCCGCGGGATCCGTCGACGCAGGTCAATTGCACTCCCGCCTGGATCAGCGCAAGTGAGAGCCGACCGGTGCCTGCGGTCAATTCCAGGACCGGCCCCTTGACATTCGCCGTCTCCTTCAGAAAGAACGGAATGTCGTAGTCCGCGACCACGTACAGGTCATATATCTCCGCGACGCTGTCGTAGTCGATTTGTGTACCGCTCATTCTGCCTCTAAGACGCCCAACGTCTACGCTGACCGGCGCGTGTTCTTCGACACGCGACCGGTCGAGCGTTTAGTTAGACGACGAGCCTCAACTGGAGCATCGGCTCGCAAGCCGAGACCCTGTGACACCAGCGCCACGATCAAAGTGTTCAGGGAGACCCCCTCCGCTTTTGCCTGGGCAATGAGCTGTGCATGCAACGAGCGGGGAACTCGCTGAACGAAGCGACCACTGACCGCAGCGAACGGACCGGGCACCTTGTCGCCGAACTCCTGCGCTACGGCGAGCCAGGACTGCAAGGCATCTCGACCATTCTTTATGGCCTCCTCCGGTGTGGCGCCGTCTGAGCGGCACCCAGGAAGATCAGGATAGGTAATGGCGTAACCGCCTCCCTCATCCTTCGACAAAGGGCGAATCTCAAATGGATAGTCCAATTTGGAAGTCTTCATTCAGCTACTCCGCCTTCCACGAGACGAACGGACTTCTTTACATACACGGGCTTGATTGGTCGGCGCGCCGGCACACTGAGCATGGCGCCATTGGGATGCCTGAAAATGACATGGCGGCCGCCAGGTTGCCGGCAAACCAGACCGTAGGACGCGGCCACGGATTTCAGGCTTTCGATCCGCCAGTCCAGCGGATTGGCTTTCATCCGCTCAAGCGTCTTGTCGGCCTTCGTCACGCTGCAATGATACTACCTGTGACACTACCGTACAAGAGACATAATCCGGCGCCTAACGTCGCCCTTCAGCGGCGCGGCGCTTGCGACGCGTCCGCTGCAAGGGCTGGTTCGGCGGTGCCGCTTCCAAGTGGCGAGTTTCTCGAATGCAAGGCTGACCGGTCACTTGGCTGGCTGTGCCTCCGGGAACTTCCACGTGCCGTCGAGAATTGCCTTCTCTGGACGGTACAGCCGCACCATGTAGTTCCAACCTGGGGTGACCGACAGGCAGTTCGGTATCTTGCCATCATCGCAGCCGCCGAATTGAATGGTGGCCGAGCCGTCTGCGCTCTTCTTCGCCGTGAGGGTATTGATCGAATAAGCGTTCAGCGGGTTCGCTTGGAAAAAGCCCTCCGCGTTGTAAACGCTGACCGACCAGAAGCCGTCCACAGGTACGTCCTTGACCGTCAATCGGTAGACGGTCTTGCCGTCGTTTTCCTTGGGCACGACATTGAGGTAGACGGCATCCGCGTCCGGGTTCCCGCCCCATCCCGAAGCTGCTCCGAGCAGGTACCGGACCGGATCGACCTGCCCCTTGGCTCCGAACATCCGGTCCTTGTCTGGCAAGGTGTCGGCCAGCACGTTCAGTGCGTCGCGCACCTTGGTCTGGCTGACGGAGTCCCAGTTCGGGATCTCGAACTTGCCTGGGCCACCCGGCTGTTCGACCTTGATCTCGTCCTGGAGTTTGACGACCTCGGCGACGTCTTGCGGGTTTGCCGGGTCGACGAGAATCCTCACGGCGCAAAGGACGTATCGCGTGCCGATCTCTTTCCGAGTGAGCGTATGTTTGCCGGCCCCATAAACAACCATCGGGGTGTAGTGATCCTCGTTGATCACTTGCATTGAGAGGAAACGTTTGCCCGGATCGGGGAGCGTGATGGTGACCGGCCCTGCGTCGAGATCGAACACGGCTGCCGAGTAAAGCGTGTCCCGGTTCATGCGGATTACCGTCTGCCGGTCGATCGGCGTCGGCTCACGGTAGTGACCGAACTTCCCGAACGCATCAGAGCCCTTCACGGTGTTGGCGAAATAGAGGTCGCTTTCGGCGCGGACAAAATTTTCGACCGTCACCGGTTTGCCCGCTGACGCATTCGCGCCCGCACGCTGGAGCGGCGGGACCTTCCATTTGCCGTCGAGCGCCGCCTCCTTCGGCCAGTACAGGCGCAGCACGGCCCAGAACTTGCCATCAGGCGCGGGGAGCCAGTTCGCTTCCTTCTCCTTGCCGGGGGACTCGTGCTGGATATACAGCGTCAGCCCACCATCAGCGTCACGTTTGAGGGTGGGGAGCATCGGCGAGTTGATCAGATACCGGTGGAGCGGATTGGCGACGAGCAGACTCGACGGCAATTCGTACATGGTGAGCGACCAGAAGGCGTTCACCGGAGGCAACTGGCCGGGCGCGAAGCGAAGGGTGTAGCGGTTCCTGGAAGCGTCGAGCACGCCGCCGTTCGCGTCGGTGTAGTAGGCCGGATAGAGCGCTTCTTCCTTCGAGTTGCCGTAGATGCCGAGCACGGCCCCTGCCATGCGGAAGAGATAGTTGTTCTTGAGGAATGCCCGCGTCCCGAATGCATCGGCGGCGCTTGTCTTGCCAGTGTCGATACTGGTCTTCTTGAACTCGGCGAATTCCTTCCAGGCGTCCGCCATGCCTGCTTCGACCGCCGTCCTCATCTCCGGAGACAGCTTTGCCGCGTCGAACGTACCGCCCGGCCCAATGCCCAGCTTGGCGAACCGGGCCATCAGATCCTTTTCGCTCGGGTCCGTCGGGCAAAACTGCAGCGCGAAGTCGAGGATGCGGAAGAACTCAGGCGAGGTGCGTTGCTGCTCTGGAGTGAGCGGCGGGATGAACGTCACTGCAGGCGCCGGGGCCGGCGCAGGCTTGCCCAGAAACCGGGACAGCGGCTGCACCCGGTACCCGGCCTGAACCTTCTTCACAGCGTTGATATCGCCGGGGTTGAAGAGCTGCGTGCGGAATAACACCCACCCGAGTTCGGTCTCGGATCGGATGACGGCCTTCACCCCAGCGGGCTTGTCTCCTTTCCAGTTGGGGTCGGCCAGCAGGAAGCTGCCCGCCTCATTCCCAGTCGCCCGGCTGCCGACGTACGCGAAGTTGTGGGTGTACAGGTCGATGAACTGGAGAGAGTAATACCGTTCCTTCGGAACGGCCGGTACAGTGATCACCAGCGGCTCGGTCCGCAGGTCAAACCCGATCTGCGAGTACGGCGTGTCCGAATTGGGGGTCTGGATCGCCTTGTCGTCGGGCGTGTAGACGCGGGACTCGTTGTGGATCTGGTTCCAGGGCGCCTTGAACTCCTTGCCGCCGCGGTCCACGAAGTACGAGTACATGACGCGGTAGTTGTCTACCAGCGGGAACCCGTACACGTACGCCTCCTTGGCGATGGCCCGAGCCTCGGCCGTGGTGAGGGTGTTCATCGCTGGCTGCGCCTGGGCGGAAGGTGGAGCCGACCAGCCGAAGAGGATGAGCGCCGCTAGGGCTATGAGCGTTCGCACTCGCATCTTGTTAGTCCTCCAATAGCCTATAGAAAGGCGCAGGTGACGCGGGACCTTGGCCGCCGAACGTTGGAGTTCACCCGCACGCGGAGGCCGGCGCAGCCGGCTGTAGCGTGTCGGGTGCAACGACGGGTTAGACCGTGTGCGCCCGCGCAGGGCTCGGTACTGGCCACGCGGGCCAAGCGCAGCGAGCAACACTGCCTGGACGCCACGGTTGACGTTAGGCCGCGTGGCCCGCTTTGGCGATGCTGGCATGGCGCGAAGGCTACCTTGCCGCCCCGCCTCGCGCAAACCCAGGAAGCAGAGGGCCTGCCGCGAACCCGAGCGCGGCGGTGAGCGCAACGAGGAAGCACTTTCGCGGCAGCGCCGCGCGGACGTGGAACCACTCGACGCCCAGCAAAGGCCGCGAGCGTGACCGGCTCGCTCGGTGATCGCGTGTGGAAGGGCCATGCGGTCAAACGTCCGCGTTGAGCGGGCCGCGCGAGGCGGCTGACGCGCGCCACAGGCGCGAAAATGGTCCGCGCGCCTGCGGCGCGCCAGCTCCAGCGTGTCACGGACCGCTCGAACGCGTAGTTAGAACTCACTTGCCGCACCGGCTTTCTCGAGCGCCGACAAGTGTCCTGAAAGTAGTCGGGACAACCGCACGGTCTTTCCGGAGCGGAATTTGAGTGCATACCACCCGCCCCAATCGTTCCGCTCCACAGAGACAAGGTCCACCCACTTCTCGTCTTTGGTGCCGGTCCATGGAGTGGAGAAAACTATGCCTTCGCCATTCAACCGACCCCGAACACAAGCAGCATCGATGAAGCAGTACACTGCGCCGACTCCAAAGCCGAACACCAGGAATACTTTGGCCCACAATTCCTTGTGGTGATCAAAGTAGATCGTTATGACGATTGGAAACATGGCCATCGCAAGGCAGCAAACGCCCACCACCCACATTACAGGGCCAAATCGAAGTTCACCGTCGGCCGTTGCCTTACCAACGCGAGCAGCAATGAACGCCGTGAGGAGCACGGTTACTAGTCCGCCGATAAGTCCGCTAATGATGGGGCGCATCTTTGTGAGTTCTAACGCCATTGCTCACGCGCGTGCGTCTTCGCACGTCGCGTGCAGCGATTTGTTAGATTTTCTCCGCCAAATAGGCATCTGTTGCAACCGCGATCTGCGTTACGAAATGAATATGCTTGCGCAGATCATCGCGCGTGACGGCGTGCTGCCGCGGCTGAGCCTCACTTGAAGTTGGACGCAGCGAGCGATGCGCAATATCTCCGCGCTTCTTCACAAGACGATTCAACTCCGCCTTGGCCGTGACTGAATCACAATTGTTCCAGTTCCAGCCTTCCGAAATGTCAAGGCTGAGGTACCTATGAAAGATCTGACGAACTCTGTCTGTGCTTGGACTATGGAATGACTTCAAGTCAATCTCCAAGGAGTTGCGGCAGAAGGCAGCGAGAGTCCCGCTTTCGGAACTTTTTGAACAGAGCACGTCAACTGCCTCGACAAGTCGATCCTCGAAGTATGTTTCCAGAGCAGCGAGAGCCATCACCAGACTGGCGCGCTTGAGAACTTCAATGTCCGGTGGCGGCGGTTTGGTGTTAAGCGCATCAAAGTGCCTTAGCAGATCGGTTGCGTCCTGCATCGAATGGTCGAACGCCTGGAGTGCTTTTGACTTCATCTGAAAATCTAACGCTGCGATAAGCGGCAGAGCGAAGTGCGAAGCACGCAGCGTACCGAACCGGCGCAATACTGCGAAGCAGCGCCGGTGAGGGCTGTCCGCTTGAACGCCTTGTTATGCGGAATTGGAAAACCTGCTTTGTTTAATAATGAAAAATGTGGCGACAAAACCAGATAATAACGCACCAGCAAGCTCAATATATTGTTTACCGTCTATGGCAAAGAAAACAGCAAACATGGAGCCTGATAAATAAATTAGCTTTGCTACCATCGCACGGTGAGTAGGCGCCATATAGGAACCCGAAAACACGGCAAAAATTGCAGATATTGATGCACAAAATACAAAGTTAGATTTTAAAAATGCCGTATACCAACTCGCTTTACACCAACCAGATTCCATTAGCTCAGAAGGGCAAAGAGCGTCACCGATTGCCATGATAATAAGTCCGACTACAAGAGCCATACTCCACCCCAGCAGTGCGGCCGGTACAGTCAGCAACCATCTGATACTGGTAGTGTTAAGACGCATAACGTCTGAGCTCACCGGCCGAAGTTGCCGCTCGCCGCGCGCGGCCGGCGCATGCTCTCAACTGCGACGGGCGCGCGCCACAACGCCGATTCGGACCGGTGGAGCGATTTGTTAGCCATCAGGGCTTAGTCTGAAAATAGCGACGGCAACCTGTCACTCCAGTTGAAACTGTTTAAGACCCAGCCGCCAGGCGCCTTGTAGAAATAGAACCGCCACGGTAGAGCATGCTTTTCGGTCTTCTCAATGCATGTAACCTTCGCAAGTGACAGCCCAAGCGTCTCCCTTCCTAAACACTCGTATCCAATTGTGCTGCCATACCGCGTACCGGCAAGGCTACGCTGCGCTCGCGTGTTCACCGCCAGAGTTTCATACTCCGCGTCCGGGATAACTATGTAGGGTTTCATAGCTAGAAACGCGCCATCGAGATCGCCTTTGCCCACTTTCGCCATCACCTTCTCCGAGAACGACTGCAGCTCCTCAGTCTTAAGGAAATCGGCGAAAGCAGTCTCGGATAGGACAATCGCGACAAGGACTCCAAGCGCCAATCGTTGCATAGATGCTCCTTCCTGATGGCTAACGTCGCGCGTAACCGGCCGCCGACGAGCGAAGCGAGGAGGGTACCCAACAGCGAAGCTGTTGGGCGGTCCGGTTGACGCGCTGGTTAGGGCTTAGGAATTTGATACTTGAGCTCCGCAATTTTGGCGAGCATGAAGTTGACGAACGCACTGCACGCGACGAGCATGTACTTCGCGTCGACATACGTAAGCTGAGGTTGTTCGAGCATGGCATGGCGAATGCCGTTGGCGTCGCTTGTGTAGCCGTATAGGGATGACCAACTGGCCTTGAGGGCGCCATGAAGCACCCCTTGCTTCTCGAGTATCGACAGGGCAGCACCTAGGGTCGCCTTCTCGTCGCCAGTCAGGTAGCGACACAAGCCTTCGACAGCGCTGATCGACTCCTTTATGGAGTTGCGATAGTCGGGGTTGTGCCTATCGGCAAGGAGGTCGAGCGCCTGCTTGAGATGAGGAGACACACCAGGGATTCCAACTGCCGCTGACAGCGCGCTCTCGATTGCTTCCTTCTCAGCTTCTGAAGATATCGGTGCGATGTCGCGCTCCACGAAGCGATATGCTGCTTTCTCCCGCGCCAGCACGCCGTTACAGAAGTTGCGGAACTTGACTGGATCCGGTACGTGGTATGCGATGAACTCGATGAAGTCGTATACCGCAAACCATCTTGCGCCGAAGAAGAACTCCCGCACCTGTTCGTTAGTGGCGGACAGCTTGTAGGGGATAGTGTCCAACGGCAACTTGAAAAATGAGTGCCATAAGTTCGAGAGGGCCGCGGAAATCCTGGCTGCGCTGGTGGCGTTCCAGTCCGCTACGCCAGCTTTCTCCCAGAGATGGATGTGCACGGCGTTCCAGAGGCCGGCGCGGAGTTCATCATCCATGGACTCAAGCTGAATAGCCTTCTCGGCCGCGGAGTACCCATGTCGTTGTGAAAAGCGCATGCCGGAACCCTAAGCCCTAACGCTCCGCATCAGCGGCGGCGCGTAGCGCCGTCCGCTGCATGCTGTTGTTAGACCGCCTAATCAATTTCGCGCGTGACTTTTGGAAGCGGCCTCGCCGAGCGTAGCCTTTCCGGAGCTTCCGTAGTCAAACTCAAGGAATGCAACCTGTCGACTTCCGGGCCGGTTCTCAAGCTCTGATAGAAGTTGCGGATGCCGGCACTGACTTGCAGCGAGTAGTCGGTCGTGATGAACTTCTCGCCATCTACGACCTGAATGTGCGATAGCCCACGCACCAGGCTAAAGAACTTGTCGAAACTCGCAGCAGGAAACTGACTGGGACGTTGAACCGAAAACAGCGCGAACTCCATGGGCTTGCCAGAATTCACGTTAAGCGGGAGCGCATCGGCAAACGTGCCAGCGCGGCCATGGCATGAGATACACGACGACACTGGATTATCTACTGGACCATTCAGGCGTCCCCCAAGCCCATGGTGACGGACATATGCACGCCCGCCATACTCCCAGCCGGCCTGCTCTACAAGTAATGAATTGATCCGCGATTCCGAAAGCGCCGTGTTAACGAACACGCCGTCCCGATTCATCAGCCTTCTTTCGCCGGGATCATCTCCCCAGCTAAGCCCGACAGGGATCATGCGGTCCCACACAGTTGGTCCTGGAGCGGCGCCATCGTAGACGAACGTCCCGAAGATCCACCCGCTTGTAGCAGCAACGCGCGGGTCTTTTACCGCTACGTCAATCTGGAGGAGTCGCATTGTCTTGTCAACACGAGGCGGTTGGTAGCTCGTGTCTGGATAGATGTTTGCCTTCCACTCCTTGCTTCCTGCAAGAAAAGGAACTTCTGCGACAGACGCGTCTGTAAAAAGAAGCTTGAAGGTAACCGTGTTGTCAGGAAAGGTAGCTACGGACGGGTCCGGATATCCCGAGGGCGTAAGCCAAACCTTACCAAGTGTGTAGCCACCTCGGTCATTGTAGAAGCCGACCGCCCAGTTTTGAGCGCGCGTCTTCTGCAATTGATGAAGTTCCAACTCTCTGGAGCGGCGCTCACGCGTTAGCCCGTGGTGATACTCGCGGCCAGCCCCGTTCGCTTCTCCGTCATCGTGCATCCACGGAGCATGAAACCACTTCCGGACGGGATTCTCAGCGACGCGGAAGTCGATACCCAAGTTGCCTTCGAGGCAATAGTCGAGCACAGCCCGCAGGTACTCGTGCGGATGCGCCGCGAAATCGATCTCCATCCAAGGGAATGTGTCGTCTGCATATGTGGACGGATAGTTCTGGCTGAGCTCGAATGGCTGTGGAAAGCCAGCCGGTGGCGGGAATCGAGGATCGAAGCTCGGGAAGGGACTTCGCGCAAGTGGCGCGTTTTGCAGCAGCTTTACCTGCATCTCTTGGAGGGCTCTCGCGTCTTGTGCAACGCCGGTGCTCGTAGCGCACAACCCGAACAAGATCGCCACTGCGCCGGCGAGGAGGGATGTAGGCTTGTTGTCAGTGTCCACGAAGTTCTCCTTGTCGGTTCGGATCGGCACTGCTGGCGGTCTAACGACTAAGTTGAGCGCCCAGCTGCGACGCTTTGAGGCGCGCCGGTCGCGGACAATGCCGAAGGCAACGGCCGGCGCGCCTGGCACGACAACGATCTGGAGCGCTCGAACGCACAGTTAGATCGCTCACTCGACAGTAGCATGGTAGGTGCCCAAGGATTTCTTCCCGGCCAGATCGAGTGAGTAAAACTCGCCTGACGAAGACCCATCAGGCAAGAGTTCGCCACTCATTAGCAAATAGGCATCGCACATATTGCCGGTAAGATCGATTTGGACATTATTGCTACTGACATCTGCCACGCCATACGGGCTCGACAGAAGCCTCCTGATTCTCCCGCTCATATCTAGGAACGCCACTCGAACAGCATTCTTCCCGAAAGAGCCAAGGCACGAGTCGGCTGGTCGATCGGTGATCAATACATTGAGGCGGCCGAGACTTCGACCCGTCTCGTCAGTGAACTCGATTGACCACGGCACTCCGTACGGATGTTGTCGACGCAGATCCTCAAGTGTCGCTATATCGTCTGCGGCGACGAGACATGGCAGGAGAGCGAGAACCGGAACCCAAAGGCTTGCGCGTCGGTTCATGAGCGATCTAACTACTAATTGGGGGAGATAAACGGGGAAAAGAATCAGGCCAAATGCGTCGGATAGTCGGGTGGCGCAGATGGCCGGATCCTTTGGAAACTTGGGCTTGTGACGGCGCCTGTCCGTCAACCTGTCGCAGGCGCCGGGGACAGCTGCCCGTATGGACACGCCGCGAACCCTGCTCGTCGCCGTCCGCGACGAGATCCGCAAGCGCCACATGAGCTATCGCACCGAGCGTGCGTACCTGCAGTGGATCACGCGCTATGTCCGGTTTCACGGCCGCCGGTCTCCACGGGAGCTGAACGCCCCAGAGGTCGAGCAATTCTTGACCCATCTGGCAGTGGAGCGCAAGGTCAGCGCATCCACCCAGAACCAGGCCCTGCAGGCGATCCTCTTCCTCTACCGGCACGTCCTCGCGCTGGACCTGCCCTGGCTCGAAAACGTGACCCGCGCGCAGCGGCCGCGGCATCTGCCCGTGGTGCTGAGCCGCGAGGAGGTCGCGGCTGTCCTCGGCCACCTCGACGGGACGTTCTGGCTGATCGGCTCGCTCCTCTACGGGGGCGGATTGCGGGTGTCCGAGGCACTTGCCTTGCGCGTGAAGGACATGCTGCTCGATCGCGGCGAGCTGATCGTGCGCAACGCCAAGGGGCGGAAGGATCGCGTCACCGTGCTGGCGGACAAGGCCGTCGTCCCGCTGAAGGGGCACCTCGCGCGCCTGCACGACTGGCACCAGGCGCAGCGGCGACAAGGGTGCCCGGGTGTCACGCTGCCGGCGGCGCTCGCCCGCAAGTACCCGAATGCCTCGACCCAGTGGGGCTGGCAGTACCTGTTCCCGTCGAACAACCTCTGTCGAGACCGGCTGTCCGGCGAATGGGTGCGCCACCACCTCCACGACAAGACGGTGCAGCGGGCGATGCAGAACGCGGTGCGCCGGGCGAACCTGGCGCAGCCCGCCACCGCCCACACGCTGCGACACTCCTTCGCCACCCACCTCCTGGAAGACGGCTACGACATCCGCACGGTGCAGGAGCTGCTCGGCCACTCGGACTTGAAGACCACGATGATCTACACGCATGTGATGCAGAAGGGTGCGCGGGCCGTGAAAAGCCCGCTCGACCGGGCGGCCTCCTGAGAGCAGCCTGAGTCAGTCAGCCTGGATGTTGTCCACCGACTGGAGCAGGGCCTGCCGGGCAGCCTGCGGCAGCTCGGCTTCGACAAAGCACCTGGCCGGGTACAGGTAGTCCTCGCCGGACTCATCGACGACACGAATCTGTCCGTGCCGGGCGCCGTCCGGATCCGGCAGCGCAACATAGACCTTGCGCCTTTCCAGGGAGGCTTCATAGCCGGAGTTATCCAGGCAGATGACCAGGCGTCGGGATTCATCAACCATATGGCGGGCGCTCATGGATACGCTTCAGCTTGAACTCGCGCTTGCCGATGCCCTGCGCTTCGTACCAGTGGATTTCCGCGAAGACTATAGCACCGTCCTCCAGACGGACATCGGCGAACCCCTTGCGCTTCAGCCATCCGCCTCGTCCGTAACAGCGGCTGAGTCGGCGACGATCCCGGATGCCGGCACCGCGGGCAATGGTGGTGACATCCTTGATTTCACTGATGATCTCGAAGCTCACCCGTGAAGGGTCAGGCAAGTATTGGATTCGGGCGACGCGATAATGGACTGCATGAACGGCGATTTGCGGTATCGCCTGCATTCGTAACCACATGCCAGGTGTCGCGCCGGCCTGGCCTGGCATAAAAGAAACCTTCCCGTGCAGGCCAGACAGCCGTCCGCGGGGCGATAATTGCGCTGGTCCGCCGAATCGAGCCACCGCCGCCATGAACCACCTCGCCCACGAGACCAGCCCCTACCTCCTGCAGCACGCCGGCAACCCGGTGGACTGGTATCCCTGGGGCGAGGAGGCGCTGGCGAAGGCGCGCGCCGAGGACAAGCCGATCCTGCTCTCCATCGGCTACTCGGCCTGCCACTGGTGCCATGTGATGGCGCACGAGTCGTTCGAGGATCCGGCGACGGCGCAGCTGATGAACGAGCTGTTCGTGAACGTGAAGGTGGATCGCGAGGAGCGCCCGGACATCGACCGTGTCTACCAGGCGGCGCATCACCTGATGATGCGCCGGGGCGGCGGCTGGCCGCTGACGATGTTCCTCACGCCGGGCGAGCTGGTGCCGATCTTCGCCGGCACCTATTTCCCGAAGGATGCGCGCTACGGCATGCCGGCGTTCAGCGAGGTGCTCGGCCGCGTGGCCGAGTACTACCTGCGCAAGCCACCGGAACTGAAGGAGCAGGGCCCGGCGCTGCGCGAAGCGCTGGCCGCGATCGAGGCCGCGGATGCGCCGGAGCGCGGGCCGCTAGGCGCGGCGCCGCTGGCGGCGCTGCGCGTGGGGCTGGGCGGGCAGTTCGACGCGGAGTTCGGCGGCTTCGGCGACGCGCCGAAGTTCCCCCATCCCACCAGCCTCGAGCAGCTGCTGCGCCACTGGTGGCACACGGCGGGCGCCAGCGAGCCGGACGTGCATGCGCTGTACATGTGCGCGCTGACGCTGAAGCGCATGGCCGAGGGCGGCATCTACGACCAGCTCGGCGGCGGCTTCTGCCGCTACTCGGTGGATCGCCACTGGAGCATTCCGCACTTCGAGAAGATGCTCTATGACAACGGCCCGCTGCTGGCGCTCTACGCCTGGCTGTACCAGGTGAGTGCCGATGACTTTTTCCGTCGCGTGGCCGACGAGACGGCGGACTGGGTGCTGCGCGACATGCGCTCGGAGACGGGCGCATTCTTTTCCAGCCTCGATGCCGATTCCGAAGGCGAGGAAGGCCGCTTCTATGCCTGGACGCCCGATGAGGTGCGCGCGCTGCTGCCGGATGCGGAGTACGCGGTGCTCGCTCCCCGCTTCGGCCTGGACCGGGCGCCGAATTTCGAGGGTCGCTGGCATCTGCGCGTCTGGCAGCCGCTGGAGGACATCGCCGTGGCCACGGGTCAGCCGCTCTCCACGGTGCAGCGGCTGCTCGACAGCGGCCGGGCGCGGCTGCTGGCCGCGCGCAATGCCCGCGTCTGGCCGGCCCGTGACGGGAAGGTGCTCGCCAGCTGGAACGCGCTCATGATCCGCGGCCTCGCTATCGCCGGGCGCATCCTCGGCCGGGCGGAGCTGGTGGATGCGGCGAGCGCGGCGCTGGATTTCCTGCGCTCGCACATGGTGGTGGATGGCCGCCTGCAGGCCACCTGGAAGGACGGCCGCGCGCGCTTCCCCGCCTATCTCGACGACCACGCCTTCCTGCTGGACGCGACGCTGGAGCTGCTGCAGGCACGCTGGAACACGGCGCATCTCGGCTTTGCCAGCTGGCTGGCCAACGAGTTGCTCGAGCGCTTCGCGGATGCCGCGACGGGCGGCTTCTTCTTCACCGCCCACGACCACGAGGCCCTGCTCCACCGTGGCAAGCCGCTGTCCGACGAGGCGCTGCCCGCGGGCAATGCCGTGGCGGCACTGGCGCTCGGCCGCCTCGGCCACCTGCTCGGCGAGACGCGCTACCTGGACGCGGCGGAGGCGACGCTGCGCCTGGCCTGGCCGGCGATGTCCGCCTACCCGCACGGGCATGCGGCGATGATCGGCGCGCTGGACGAGTTCCTGTCACCGCCGCAGATCGTGGTGGTGCGCGCGGCGGGCGCGCAGCTGGCGGAATGGCTGGGGGCGGCACAGGCGGTGTACGCGCCGTCGCGGCTGGTATTCGGCATCCCGCCGGACGCGAGCGGCCTGCCGGGCGCCCTGGCCCTGCGCCGCACGGGCGACGCCCCGCTCGCCTACGTCTGCCGCGGCATGGCCTGCGACGCGCCGGTCCGTACGCTGGAGGCGCTTGGAACCGCCCTGGCGGGAAATCCGGGAGATCCGGGGACAGTTTACTCATCTCCCTCGGGAGATGAGTAAACTGTCCCCGGATCTCCCCCATGCCCATGCAGCCCGACAAGCGCCTCGCTTTCTTCCAGGGGTTCCTGCGCGAGCCCCAGCAGGTGGGTTCGGTGATCCCGAGTTCGCGCTTCCTCGAGCGGCGGCTGGTCAACATCAGCGCGGCGCGCCAGGCGAGCACCGTGGTGGAACTCGGGCCCGGCACGGGCGGCACCACGCGCGCCCTGCTGCGGGCACTGCCGGCCTCCGCGCGCTTGCTGGCCATCGAGATCGACCCGCATTTCGCCAGCATGCTGCGCGAGGAGATCCAGGACCCGCGCCTGACGGTGGAGTGCGCGAGCGCGGCGGATATCGGCACGCTGCTGGCGCGCCACCAGCTGCCGGCGCCGGAATCGGTGGTCTCGGGCATTCCCTTCTCCACCATGCCGGCGCGCATCGGCAAGTCGATCCTGCGTGCGGTGCGTGGCTCGCTGGCCTTCGGCGGGCGCTTCGTCGCCTACCAGTTCCGCGACCGCGTCGCGGTGCTGGGGCGCGAGATCCTCGGCGAGCCGGAGGTCGACATCGAACTGCTGAACGTGCCGCCGATGCGGGTGTACTGCTGGCGCAAGGCGCAGCACTGAGTCGTCGCCGGGCGATTGTCCGGCCAGCGCCGGACCATCATCCAGCCATCACCAGGGCAGCACCTTGCCGTCCACGTTGACGGGCAGGCCGGGGTCATCGGCGGTCAGCGCATCCACCAGCCGGTAGAGCCCGGCAGCGCTCGCGGCCGGCGTGAGCGCCTCGCCTCGGTAACCGGACTCCGCGAGCATGTCGGTGGCGACCATGCCGGGCGCCAGCAGCGCCACGGTGATGCCGCGCGATTTCAGGTCGTGGCGCAGTGCGCGGAATCCCATGTTCAGCGCCGCCTTGCTCAGCTGGTAATAGTAGAAGCGCGACATCTGGCCCATCAGCGTCAGCGAGCCCAGCCCGCTGGTCAGGGCGATGATCTTGCGCTGGCGCCCGGCGAGCACGTGGTCCACCAGCGTTTCCGACAGCTTGAGCGGCCCGAAGACGTTGGTGCGCATGACCTGCGTGAACAGCGCCTCGTCGAGCTGGCCGAGCTGCTGCCGGCGGTTGCCTTCGTCATGGCGGTCACCGAGCAGCGCCGCGTTGTTGAACAGCACGTCGATCGGCTGCCCGCGCAGTTTCGCCGCCAGCGCCTGCATGCTGGCCACGCTGGTCACATCCAGCGTCTCGATGACGATGTTCGGGTTCGCCCGCGCCAGCTCCGCCAGTGCCGTCGATTCCGCCGGCCGGCGCGCGGTTGCCAGCACGTTCCAGCCATGGCTGGCATACTCCCGCACCAGCGCCACGCCGAGGCCCCGGCCGGAGCCGGTGATGAGTATCGTCGGACTGGCCGCATCCATTGTCGTCTCCTGGCTGGCCTGGCTGGCCGCTCACTGTGCCGGCGTGGGTGCTGCCGGCGGCTTCACACGCTCATAGCTCAGCGGATCCAACGGATCACCGCTGCCGCGATAGCGCGCCACATCCGGGTACGGGAACAGCGGCCGGCGCAGCTGCACGGCCGTGATCACGGGAAAACGGCGCTGCCGCGTGCTGACCGGAACGCTGTCGGCCGCACGCGTGGCCACCAGCAACTGCGGTGCCTCGTCGGTCTCGACCCAGCGTTCCAGCGCGCTCAGGTAATCCACGTCCCCGGCCCCGGGGCCGCCGCCGCAGTGCTGCACCCCGGGCAGCAGGAACAGGCGCGCGACGCGCGCCAGCGCATCCGCACCGCCGTTCTCCTGCATCGCCTCCTGCCACCAGGCGAGCGTATGCGATGGCTGCAGGCTAGCGTCGGCCCAGCCGTGCCAGACGATGAGTCGGCCGTCGTGCGCGGCGAAGCGGCCGAGGTCGGCCGTGTAGCCGATGCGCGCGTTGCTGGCCGCGAGCCGCGGCGGATCGCGATCGAAGTCGAAGGCCGGCAGGCCGGCATCCGCCGGTGGATCCGGCTCGAAGGCGTGGTAGCGCATCCAGTCCTGGCCGATGGCATGGAAGGCTGACGGCCTGCCGTCGCGGCCGATGAGCTGCTGCTCCCAGCCGGCTTCGCTGCCGATGGCGGCACCGAAGGCTGCGGGCCGTCGTCCGCTACTGCCGGCCGGGCCGGCATAGATGCGCCGCGCGGCCGCCAGCTGCTCCGGGCCGAGGCAGCTGGCGTCAACCGCGCCGCTGCAGGCGAGGGCCTCGGGCTGGAAGCTGCAGGCGGCCGGGTTGCCGATGATGCCGTCCACCTGGCCATCGTCGCCGTCGCAGGCCTCGAGCGCCGCCTTGTGCAGCAGCTCGAACTGCGGCCGCTTCAGCAGCGGCCTGCCGTCGGCGCCGGTGTTGGCCGCGTCGGCCCAGATCATGAAGGGCACCGAGCGGCGCTGGTCGAAGGGCGCGCCGGCGATGATGCCGTCGAAGTCGTCGGGGTTGCGCGTGGCAGCGACCAGCGCCTGGCGCCCGCCGGTGGAGCAGCCGCGGAAGTAGGCATGCGCGGGCTCGTTGCCGTAGTAGGCCGTGGCGAGCGCCTGCGCCAGGACCGCGGTGACATGCACGGCGCGATGGCCGAAGTCGTCCTCCAGCGCCGTATTGTCGTAGGCCCAGCGCCCGTCGGGGCTTGCCTGCTGGCCATGGCCACCGTCGGTGGTGGCCGTGGCATAGCCGCGCGCGGCGGCATCCTCCATCTGGTCGGCGCGGATGCTGCCGCAGAGGCCATAGCAGCCGGTGACCAGCAGCTTGCCGTTCCAGTCATCCACCGGCAGCCAGGCTTCGAAGCCGATCTCGGGGGCTACGGTGGCCGTGGCCCGGCAGCGTGCCGGCAGTTCACCGTCGGCAGGGACCAGCGTGGCCCGGCGGCTCACCCGGGCTCCCACCGCGGCATCGAAATCCAGCGCCGCCAGCACCGCGCAGGCCTCCGCGACAGCGGCGTCCGCCGGCGCGGCGGTTTTCGCGGCACTCGTGGCGCCGGCGTCGGCGCCGGCCGCGATCAGGATCAGCACCAGCGCCCGGGCAACGCTCCCCCCCGGCCCCGAACGGGCCGTGGCCAGGGCGTTGCGTGCATCGGGCATGAGCGGCCGTCGGCTGGGAAAACCGCAAGGTGCCGCAGCCGGCCCGCAGGGTCAAGGCGTGGTCCCTGGCAAGGCCAGCGACATCAAGCAGCGCCAGGATGGCAGCGACACCGGCCACAGGCGGGACCGGGACGCCCGGGGCACCGGTGCCGGCGGGCCCCTCAGGCGAACCGCGTCGCGCCTGGTTCAGGTACCGGCTGGCAAGCAGTACTATTCCGTCCAGATCATCTGGACCAGGGAACCGATCGCCATGACGTCCGGTCGCATTTGCATCGTGGTTGCCGCACTGCTGGCCCTGGCCGCCTGCGCCACCAACATCGCCGGCCGCAAGCAGCTGATGCTGGTGTCGGAGCAGTCCGCCATCGCGCAGTCCAAGCAGGCCTACGTGCAGACCATGAGCAAGCTCGATTCCGAGGGCAAGCTGGTCACTGACCCCAAGCTGGTCAACCGCATCAACACCATCACCGGGCGGCTGGTCGCGCAGGCCATCCAGTACCGGCCGGAAACGGCGAAATGGGAGTGGAGCGTGCGGGTCATCGATGACCCGAAGACCGTCAACGCCTGGTGCATGGCGGGCGGGCGCATGGCGATCTACACCGGCCTGATCCAGAAGCTCGATGCCACCGACGATGAGCTGGCCCAGGTCATGGGCCACGAGATCAGCCACGCGCTGCTCAACCACACGGCCGAGCGCATGTCGATGGCGATGGCCGCGCAGCTCGGCGCGATCGCCACGGGTGTCGCCACCGAAAGCAGCGCCAACATGGCCGGCGCCGCGGCGCTGGCGCAGCTCGGCCTGCTGCTGCCGAACAGCCGCCAGTCGGAGGCCGAAGCCGATCGCGTCGGCATCGAGATCGCCGCCAAGGCCGGCTATGACCCGCATGCCGCGGTGACGCTCTGGCAGAAGATGGCCAAGGCTGGCGGCAAGGCCCCGCCGCAGTTCCTGAGCACCCACCCGAGCCCGGCCAACCGCCAGCAGGCGCTGGCCGCACTGGTGCCGCAGATGATGCCCTACTACGAGCAGAAGGGCCCACGCCCGATCTATGCGATGTCGGCCGCACCGGATGCGGCGGCTGGCCAGAAGGCAACGCTGAAGTGACCGGCCGCTAGTTGCCGGTGGCGCGTACCATGTAGTTGCCGCGCTCCTTGTCGAACTCCAGCTCCAGCAGGCCGTGGCGGGCGGCGTCTTCCAGCAGCTCGGAGAAGCTCCGGTAACCGCAGGCGGTCTCGTTGAAGCCCGGATACACGCGGCGCACCGTCTGCTTCACCAGCGATCCCCACAGCGGATCGTATTCCTGGGCCAGCGATTCCACCGTCTCGGCGACGCGCTCCAGCGCCAGCTGCTGTTCGGTCTGCTGCTCGGTCTGTTCGCCGCCCTTGGCCTTGCGCGCCCGCCGCCGCGGCCGCTGAGAGACCTTCACCAGGTCGTCGTAGAAGATGAACTCGTCGCAGTTGCCGGCCAGCAGGCTGGATGTCGAATTGCGGATGCCACAGCCGATGACCCGCTTGTCGTTCTCCTTGAGCTTGGAGACCAGCGGTGAAAAATCGCTGTCGCCGGTAAGGAGCGCGAAGGCGTCGATGTGCGACTTCGAATAGCAGAGGTCCAGCGCGTCGACGACCATGCGGATGTCGGCGCTGTTCTTGCCGCTCACCTTGGTCTGCGGGATGTCGATCATCTCGAAACCATGCAGGTGGAACTCCTGCATGAACTGCCGATACCGCGTCCAGTCGCAGTAGGCGCGCTTGGCGACGATCCGGCCCTTCTCCAGCAGGCGCTTGAGCACCAGCTCGATGGCGAAGCGCCCGCCCTTGAGGTCCTCGGCGCCCAGCGCCAGGTTCTCGAAGTCCACGAATACGGCCAGCGTCAGCTCCGGCCGGTTGCCTGCATCCTGCGTCATGTTCCGTCGTGACCCCTGCCCCGTCTGAGGCGGCCATCCTACCAGCGCCGGCGGGATCAGGCAGCCAGCTTCGCAATGTGAAAATGCGCTACATTGGCGCCATCTGGGGGCCGCCACCGCTACCGCGGGGGGCGGGAATACGGACGGAAAACGAGCAAGGAATCCCAAGGAGTCCTGCATGAACCAGCGAATGAAGTACCTGGCACTGGCTGCTGCGGCAACCGCATGCTGCGCGCAGCCCCTGGTGGCGGCAGCCAAGGAGGGTGACTGGCTGTGGCGCGGTGGCGTCGGCGTGGTCGACCCGAAGTCCGATAACCTGACCATCAGTCCGGCCCAGAACCTGGGCATCGCCGGCGACCTCGACATTGACAATGCGACCAGCGCCACACTCGAAGCGACCTACATGTTCCGCGACCACTGGGGCGTGGAGCTGCTGGCCACGACGCCCTTCAGTCACCATCTGGACTTCAACGACGGCAGCGGCGATGCCCTGGTCGGCAAGCTGCGACAGATCCTGCCTACCCTGAGCCTGCAGTACCACTTCAATCCCGACGGCACCTGGCGACCCTACATCGGCGCCGGCATCAACTACACCATGCTCTTCGACGAGGAAGGCTACGGCGCCTTCGGGAATTCCCAGGTCAACGCCGACAACTCCTTCGGGCTCGCCGGCCAGCTGGGCATGGATGTCGGGATCACGGAGAATTTCTTCATCAATGCCGCCGTGCGCTACATGGACATCGACTCCGACCTCGAGGTCGATGGCATGGACATTGGCTCCATGAGTATCGATCCGGTCGTCTACCAGCTGCAGGTCGGCTATCGGTTCGGCCGTCCGGCACCCGCACCCGCCCCGGTCGCCGCGGCGGCACCGCCGCCTCCGCCTCCGCCCCCACCGCCGGCTGACAGCGATGGCGATGGCGTCGTCGACAGCCTCGACCAGTGCCCGGATACCCCGAAGGGTGACCGCGTCGGCAGCCATGGCTGCTCCTGCGACGTCACCCGCCAGGTGCAGTTCGCGCTCAACTCCGCCGAACTCACCGACGAGGGCCGCAAGACCCTCGATGAGATCGCGGAAAATCTCACCCGCCTGAAGTTCGTCTCCGGCACCGTCGTCGGCCACACCGACAGCTCCGGCGCCGAGGCCTACAACCAGAAACTCTCCGAGCGCCGTGCCCAGGCCGTGGCCGACTACCTCCAGACCCGGGGCATCGCCGCCGGCCGCCTCACCGCCTCGGGTGCCGGCGAGACCCAGCCCATCGCCGACAACAAGACCGCCGATGGCCGCGCCCTCAACCGCCGCGTCGTACTCAAGCGCACCGACTGCGACCAGCCCTGAAGCGGCATCGCGCGGGTCGCTCCCACGCCAGGCCCCGGTGGGCAACCACCGGGGCCTTTTTCCTGCCGTTTGCAACCCCCATCCAGAGGGTGGTCCAGGACTGCGGAACCGCTGGCCAATTGCTGTGGGGCATGCGAATATCCCTGCCATCCGCGGCGGGTTCCAGCGTTGCTCTCCCGCTACAGGATCAGGGCCAGGCCCTGGTATCGACATGCAGCAACAGGGGGACCATCCGATGATGAGACTGACGACCCGACTCGCGGCCATCGCCCTTCTCGCCGCCGGCCCGCTCGCGGGCACTGCGATGGCCGACGACCTCGGCCACTGCAAGTACATCCAGCAGAACATGTTCGCCGGCCCGTTCCATGTCTGCGAAATGCCGATCGACGCGCCGAAGTGCGCCGAGCTCGGCAAGACCGACGAGAACAAGGACGCCGTGCACGCCGCGGGCGCCTGCCCCGTGGAGAACCTGGTGGGCACCTGCGACAAGGGCGCCACCAAGCTCCTGTACTACGATGGGGATCCGTCCGGCCTGGAGATCGGCTGCGGCTTCCAGAGCGGGACCTGGGTCAAGCCGTAGGCGGCAGGACAATCGACGCCACGAAGGCCTCCTCCGGGAGGCCTTCTTTTTTTTATGGCTTCCAGCCCTGCAGGTACTCCGCCCAGCGGCTGTCCACCAGATCGAAGGCGCCAGGAGCGCCCTGCACCAGCAGGTCGCGGTTGAGCGGCGCCCAGCTCTTCGGACCGCCCTCACCGGGCCACTGGCGCGTGGCATCGATGACGATCTTGCTCGACAGGCCGCGGACCGGCCGGCTCGGATCCGGCATCATCATCTGGGTCCGGGGAATCAGCAGGCTCGCGGTGGGTTGCCAGCGGGCGCCCAGCGCGTGCAGCACCTGGCTCGGGTCGAGGATGTCGAGGTCCTTGTCGACGACGATCACCACCTTGTGCAGTGCCGCGTTGGCCGCCAGGCACTGGCCAGCGGCGATGCCCTCGCCGGGAAACTTCTTGTCGATGCTGATGACGATGACCCCGGTGGCGCCGCGCGGCGAGTTCAGCCCCGTGAGCGACGGGATCAGCTTGCGGTACTGGAAGAAGCTGGCGGCGACCTGCGGCGCCCGCGGCAGGTCGCAGGTGAGCCCGGTGAACGAGTTCAGCACCCAGGGCTGGCGCCGGTGGGTGATGGCACTGATCTGCATGACGAAGTTCTCGGCTTTCTTCGGCCCGAGGTAGCCATACATCTCGCCGAACGGCCCTTCCTCCTCGAACTCGGTGAGCGAGACTTCGCCTTCGATGACGAACTCCGAGCTGGCAGGGACCATGATGTCGCTGGTCTCGCACTTCACCACCGGCAGCGGCTGGCCACGCAGGCCACCGGCAAACTCCAGCTCGTCCTCGAGGTAGCCGGCCATCTTCGTGCTGCTGGCGCAGAAGGTCATCGGGTCCGGCGCCACCGCTACTGCAACCTTCGCGAAGCGGTCGCCGCGCGCCTTCATGCCCATGAGGATGCGCCAGCCGTGCTGGCCGGGCTCCGGATTCACGCCCATCCGGCGCGGGCCCTTCACCTGGCAGCGGTAGGTGCCGACGTTGCGCCCGAGTTCGGGATCCTGGATGAAGACCGAGCCCATGTTGACGTAGCGTCCGCCATCGGCCGGATTGTTCTGCAGCCAGGCGAAACTCTCGAGGTCGACCTGATCACCGGTCAGCACCACTTCCTTGCAGGGTGCCGCGCGCGGATCGGCCACCGCCACCGGCGCGATGCGCCGCCAGTTGCCAGCCGCATCCAGCCGGGATTCCAGCTCCGCCAGCACGGCCCGGTACATCTGCTGCGGGTCATCGGTGATCTGGTCGACACCGAACAGCAAGGCTTCGTCGGGCCAGCGGCCATAGGCATTGGCCACCACCGGCCCGTCGCGCCAGCGCCCGCCGATCTTCAGCCGCTCGATGAGGAACGCCGGCGCCTGCTCGATGCCGAAGCGCTCGATGAGGCGGTAGGCGAAGGCCGAAGCCTCGTAGCGGTCCTGGTCCATGGCGGGCAGGCGCAGCAGGCGCCCGCGCCGCTCCAGCGCGGCGACGTAGTCGCGGACGGATTCGAAGGGCATGGCGGGCACGATGCTGACCGGCTACTGCTGGATGGAGTCCAGGTACTCCACCAGCCTGTCGATGATCCGGGCGGCTTCATCCTCGGCAGCCTCGTCGCCGCCCTGCTCCATCGCCAGCTCCTGCCCCCACACCGGCATGTAGCGGGTGCCGTGTACCGGGTAGACCGTGCGGCCGTCGATGGCCTTGCGTACGCGCTCGGCGGGAAAGGCACCGCCACCGGCACGACCAAGGCGCGTGAGATCCGGGACCATCACCTTGAGCGAGTCCGCCACCGGCCCGTCGCCCCGGCCAGCGCTACCGTGGCAACTGGCACAGAAGCGCTCGTAGAGCTGGCGGCCGGACAGGGCGTCGAAGCGCCCCGCGTTGTCATTGTCGCCGGCGCATGCGGGCAGGCCGGCAAGGCCGGCGAACACCGCCATCATGGCCATCACTGCTGCGCGCATCGTTCCGCATCTCCCCGGGGTGGAACCCGCCTGCAGCATACGTCAACGGCGCGCGAGGTCCATAGTCTCGTGACCACGGCATGGCCGCAGGTCGCGTGGACGGCGGTGCTAGCATTCACGCTGTCCTGGACGGGAGAAGGCCGTGCGTCTGCTGCGTCGACTGTCACTCGGCCTCGCCGGCCTGCTGGTGCTGGCCTGGTTCGGCCTGGTGCTCTATGCCTGGTGGCCGGGCGAACCCGAACTGCCGGCACGCCAGCTCGCCGGTACCGCGGACCGTTTCATCACCGTGGATGGCATGGAGCTGCGCTACCGCAGCTGGGGCGAGCGCAGGCCGGACAGGCCCGAGCTGCTGCTGATCCACGGCTTCGCCAACACGCTGCAGTCCTTCCGGCTGCTGGCACCGCTGCTGGCGGATCATTTCCATGTGGTGGCGGTGGATGCGCCGGGCTTCGGGCTTTCGGCCAAGCCAGTGGACCGCGACTATGGCAACGCCTCCCAGGCCCAGGCCATCGTGGACTTCGCCGCAGCCCTCGGCATGGATCGCTATGTGGTCGGCGGGCACTCCATGGGCGGCACGCTCGCTGTCTACATCGCCGCCACCGATCCGCATGTCAGGGGCCTGGTGCTCATGAACCCCGGCATCATCAGCACCGGCGTGCCGGCGCTCACCCGTTACCTGTTCTGGCCCCTGCCCAGGGTCATGGCGCGGATGTTCGGCAGTCGGGATTTCCGCGAGCGCTTCCTGAAGAAGTCCTACCTCGACCCGTCCATCGTCACCGCGCAGGTGATGGACGCCATGATGCTGGCGCCACGCAGCGCCGGCTATCTGGACGGCATGACGTCCATGATGAGCCAGTACCGGACCGGCGATGAACCGCTGATGGCGAGCCGCGTGCGGGTGCCGACGCTGATCGTCTGGGGCCTGCAGGACCGGAGCAAGCCGCCGGGCGAACAGCAGCTGCTGCAGCGGCTCATCGCGGGCTCACGGCTGGTGGAGGTACCGGACTCCGGGCACTACGTCCAGGAGGAGCAGCCCGCCGCCGTTGCCGCGGCGATGATTGCCGAGTTGCCAGCCTGGCGCTGAGGCCCGGCCTCAGCCGGCGCGGCGCGGCTCCGGCATGCGGATCGAGAAGTACCAGGACAGCACGGCCAGCGTCAGCACCACGCCCGCCAGCAGCGGCAGCTGCGGCGACGCGCGGTAGACCACGCCGCAGAGGATCGGGCCGAAGATCATGCCGACGGTGGGCGCCGCCGACAGCAGCCCCGCCACCGCACCCTGCTCGCCGGGCCCGACGCTCAGGCTCGCCGCGGCGTTGAGCCCGGGGGCGGCAAAGCCGAAACTCAGGCCGAACACGGCGTAGCCGGCATACATCGAATACACCCCCGACCCGAACGCGATCAGCAGCAATCCGGCGGCCATGAGGCCGAAGCCCGCCTTGAGCATCATGGCCGGCGTGGCTTTCCAGGCCTGCAGCACCACCGCCTGCACCAGCAGCGTGAAACAGGCCATGCACAGCATCGCCACCATCATGCTGCGCTGGGCGGCGATCACGTCCGTGATCCCGTAGCGATCGGCGACCAGCGAGGCGGTGATGGTCTGGATGCCGGTGAACACGCCGAACACCACCACCCAGCCCACCAGGTAGGGCAGCACGCGCCGGTCCGTGGCTGCGAGGCGCGTCGCGGCACCAGCGCCAGACCGGCGGACCGGTTCCGGCAGCGCAACGAAGGCCCAGGCGCCCGCCAGCAGAGCCAGCAGGGCGGCGGCATACATCGCGAACACCGGACCGACGCCCGCCAGCGCGCCACCGAAGGCTGGCCCGATGATGGTGCCAAGGCCACCCGACATGGCGATCAGCGCCATGCCGGAGGAACGCGAGGCTTCGTCCGTCGTGTCGGCGATGTAGGCGGTGGCCGCCGGGTTGATGCCGCCCACCACCAGCCCATAGGCCAGCCGCAGCACCAGCAGCAGCGCGAACAGTGGCAAGGCTGTGATCCAGCCCCAGAGTCCAACCTGCACGCCCAGCGCCAGCGCCGCGTAACCGATGGCGTAACCCGCCAGACCGATGAGGAACACCCGGCGCCGGCCCAGCGTCTCGCTGGCCCGCCCCCAGCGTGGCGCCGAAACCGCCAGCGCCACGTTGGAGGCGGCGATGACGAACCCGAGCTGCCACTCGGCCAGGCCGAGCTGGCGCGCCAGCGGCGTGAAGATGACGAACAGCAGCGACTGGCCCATGCCGTAGGTGACGAGGCCAGCGAGGAGGATCAGTTTGTCGCGGGACACGGGCGCTCCTGGCGCGCAGCGGCCGCCATTCTAGCCGCGATGGATGCAGCCGTCAGGAGCCGGCCGCTGCCCGGCGCGCCTGGTAGGGCACGACCTCCAGGTGTCGCTCCGCCTCGTGCAGCACCTTCAGCCGCCGCCACCAGTCGGCGGTCAGCAGCTCGGCGTGGTGGCGCAGGAACTCCTCGCGCAGCGCGCCCCTGAGCCCGAGGAAATCCAGCCACTGCGCCGGAAACACGTCGTTCGGCCCGACGTAGAACCAGGGCTCGGCACGCAGTTCGTCCTCCGCATGGCGCGCCTCGGGCAGGTCGCGGAACCGGCAATCCGTCACCAGGCAGAGCTCGTCGTAGTCATAGAAGATGACGCGCCCATGGCGCGAGACGCCGAAGTTCTTCAGCAGCAGGTCGCCCGGGAACACGTTCGACAGGGCCAGGTCGCGCATCGCCTGGCCGTAGTCGCGGATCGCGCGGCGCGCTGCGGCGCCGTCGGCCTCGCGCAGGTACACGTCCAGCGGCTTCATGCGCCGCTCCAGGTAGCAGTGCTCGATGATCAGGTCATCGCCCTCGATGCGGCAGCCGAGGACCGCCTCGGCCAGCAGTTCGTCGAGGACCGCGGGCGCGAAGCGCTGGCGCGGGAAGCGCAGGCGGCGGAACTCCTGGGCGTCCACCAGGCGCCCCACCCGGTCGTGGCGGAACACGAAGCGGTAGCGGTCCATCACCTCCTCGCGCGTGGTCGTCTTCGGGAAGGCGAAGCGGTCGCGGATCACCTTGAAGACGATGTCGAGCGAGGCGAGCGTGAAGACGATCATCACCATGCCGCGTTCGCCCTCGGCGTGGGTGAACAGGTCGCTGGACTGCCCGAGGTGGCGGAACAGGCTGCGATAGCGCTCGGTCTTGCCCTGCTTCGCCCGCCCGAGCACGGTGTACAGCTCGTCGGTGGGCTTGCCGGGCATGAGCGTGCGCAGGAAGCGCAGGCCGGCACCCACTGCCGGCAGGTCGACGTGGAAGTACGAGCGCGAGAAGCCGAACAGCGGCCGCACCTCGTATTCGGACATCATCACCGAGTCCACGGCGACGCCGGCCTCGTCGTGGCGCAGGGCAATCACCAGCGGCAGGAACCAGTCGGCGGCGCGCAGGCGCCCGACGAGGAATGCCCGGCTGCCGCGGTAGAAGACCGGCTCCAGCACCTCGAGCCCATCCACGGCACCGCGCAAGCCGCGGGCGGCGGTGAAGGCCGCGACCTCGCCGGCGACCATGCGCGCCGCCGCGGCCGGGTCGGCGACCAGGTCGCTCCAGGGCAGGTCGGCCAGGACCCGTGGCAACACGGCCGCCAGCCCCGCAGCGGTGGCGTACTCGCGCGTCGGGGCACTGCCCGTGTCGATGGTCGGCTCCAGGTCCAGCGCCACGAACTCCACGCTGTCGTTGACGCCGACGGTGTCGAACACCTTGCGCGTGATCGAATTGAAGAAAGTCTTGTAGAACTCGCGATCGGGGCAGTCGGCGATCAGGTCGGCGAAAGCCGCGCGCGTCGCGTTCCAGGCCTCCTGATCCGCCACAGCCCGCCCCATGCGCCCGACCAGGCCCGCCAGGCACTTCTCCACCCGCCGGTCATAGAGCTCGATGCGCTCCACGGCATCGCGCGCGCCCAGCTTCCACTCGCGCTCGCGGAAGCGCCGCTCGGCGCGGCGCGTGATGCTGCCGAACTCGAGGTTGTAGTCGGTGAACGCGGCGAAGATCGCCGCCGCGGCATCACCGGGGATGCGGCCCCAGCGCGCTGGACCGGCCTGCTGGTCAGTGTCCGGCTGCACTCTTGAACTGCGCGGCCTCGGTGCTGCCGGCCATCGCCGTGGTGGAGGTCTCGCCGCCGGAGATCACCGTCTGCACCGCGTCGAAGTAGCCGGTGCCGACGAAGGCCTGGTGCTTCACGGCGCGGAAGCCATAGGCCTCGTTGGCGAATTCGCGCTGCTGCATCTGCGAGTAGGCGTACATGCCATCCTGGCGGTAAGCGCGGGCCAGTTCGAACATCGAGAGGTTGAGCGCATGCCAGCCGGCGAGCGTGATGAACTGGAAGCGGTAGCCCATGGCGACCAGCCGCTCGCGGAAGTCCCGCAGCCGCTCCGGCGGCAGGTTGGCCTGCCAGTTGAACGAGGGGGAACAGTTGTAGGCCAGCAGCTTGCCCGGGAACTTCTCGTGTATGCCCCTGGCGAAACGCTCGGCCTGGACCAGGTCGGGCTTCGAGGTCTCGCACCACACCAGGTCCGCATACGGCGCATAGGACAGGCCGCGATCGATCGCCTGCTCCAGACCGGCGCGCACCTGGAAGAAGCCGTCGGCGGTGCGCGTGCCGGTCATGAAGCGCCGGTCGCGGGCGTCGTAGTCGGACTGCAGCAGGTCGGCCGCATCGGCATCGGTGCGGGCGATGAGCACGGTCGGCACGCCCATGACGTCGGCGGCGAAACGCGCGGCCACCAGCTTGTTGATCGCATCCTGGCTGGGAACCAGCACCTTGCCGCCCATGTGGCCGCACTTCTTGGCCGATGACAGCTGGTCCTCGAAATGCATGCCCGCGGCGCCGGCGCGGATCAGCGCCTTGGCCAGTTCGAAGGCGTTGAGATTGCCGCCGAAGCCGGCCTCGGCATCGGCGATGATGGGCGCCAGCCAGTCGATGCCATGGTCGCCATTCATGTGGTGGATCTGGTCGGTGCGCAGCAAGGCGTTGTTGATGCGCTCGACCATCTTCGGCACCGAGTCGACGGGGTAGAGGCTCTGGTCGGGGTACATCTCCCCGGCGCTGTTGCCATCACCCGCCACCTGCCAGCCCGAGCAGTAGATCGCCTTGAGGCCGGCCTGGACTTCCTCCACCGCCTGGTTGCCGCTCACGGCACCGAGTCCCGCCACCACGTCCTCGCCGTGCAACAGGCGCCAGAACTTCTCCGCACCCAGGCGGGCGAGGCTGTGCTCGACATGGACGGAGCCACGCAGCCGGACCACGTCCTCGGCGGAGTACGGGCGGGTGATGCCGGCCCAGCGCGGGTGCTGCGCCCACTCGCGGCGCAGCTGCTCGGCATCCTGTTTCGGGTGCTGGTTCATGGCTGGTCCTCAGGGCAGGTAATCGTAGGCAGGCAGGGTCAGGAACTCGTCGAACTCGGGCTTGCGGATCATGTCGCCGAAGAGCTTCGCGGCAGCGGCGAAATGGCCGGTGGCGAAGCGTGCGGCACCGACCTCGCCGGCGATGACCTCGAGCTCTTCGGCCAGCGCGCGATCGAAGCGCTCCGCGGTCACCGGCTGGCCGTCGTCGGTGCGGGCGCCATGGCGGATCCACTGCCAGAGCTGGGCCCGGGATATCTCCGCAGTAGCGGCATCCTCCATCAGGTGGTACAGCGGCACGCAGCCCAGGCCACCGAGCCAGGCCTCGAGGTACTGCACGCCGACGCGGATGTTGTGGCGCAGGCCGGCGTCGGTGATGGCGCCCTGCGGCAGCTGCAGCAGGTCCGCGGCTTCGACGCTGACATCCTCGCGCAGGCGATCGACCTGGTTCGGGCCGCGCATGACGGCATCGAAGGCCTCGAGCGCCACCTCCGCCAGCCCCGGGTGCGCGATCCAGGTGCCGTCGTGCCCGGCACGGGCCTCGCGGGTCTTGTCGGCAAGCACCCTGGCCATGGCCTCGGCATTGGCCTGCGCGTCGCCGCGGATCGGGATCTGTGCCGCCATGCCACCCATGGCGTGGGCGCCACGGCGATGGCAGATCTGGATGAGCAGGTCCACGTAGGACTTCAGGAAATGCCGTTCCATGGTGATGCTGCCGCGGTCGGGCAGCAGGAAACCGGGCCGGTTGCGGAACTTCTTGATGAAACTGAAGATGTAGTCCCAGCGGCCGCAGTTCAGCCCTGCCGAGTGTTCGCGCAGCTCCCAGAGGATCTCGTCCATCTCGAAGGCGGCGAGTATCGTCTCGATGAGCACCGTCGCCTTGATCGTGCCCCGGGGCATGCCGAGCCAGTCCTGGGCGGCGAGGAACACGTCGTTCCACAGCCGCGCCTCCAGGTGGCTCTCCAGCTTCGGCAGGTAGAAGTAGGGACCCGTACCGCGGGCCGCGAGCTCGCGGTGGTTGTTGGCGAGGAACACGGCGAAGTCGAACAGCGCGGCGGATACCGGCTCGCCACCGACGCGCAGGTGCTTCTCCGGCAGGTGCCAGCCGCGTGGGCGCACGATCAATGTCGCCGTGTGCTCGTTGAGGCGGTAGCTCCTGCCCGATGCCGGGTCCTGAAAGCTGATCGAGCGGTCGACCGCATCGCGCAGGTTGGCCTGGCCGCGGACGATGTTCTCCCAGGTGGGCGCACAGGAGTCCTCGAAGTCGGCCATGAAGGCCCGCGCTCGCGAGTTGAGCGCGTTGATCATCATCTTGCGATCCACCGGGCCGGTGATTTCCACACGCCGGTCCTGCAGGTCGGCCGGCACCGGCGCCACGCGCCAGTCGCCGGCACGAATGGCGGCGGTCCCGGGCAGGAAGCCCGGCAGCTCGCCGGCGTCGATCGCCGCCTGGCGTGTGCGGCGCTGCGCGAGCAGTTCCAGGCGCCGGCCATCGAAGCGCTGGTGCAGGTGGCCGACGAGCGCCAGGGCACGCTCGCCCAGGACGTCACTGGCGCCGTCCACGTTGATGGGGGCGGTGATTTCGGGCTGCGGCTGCGGGGCGGCGCCGTGGATTGTTTTCATGCGGGCGTCCGGGTGAGGCGCGGGCTGCAATAGGTATTTCCCGCAGTCTCCCCGAAATCGCCGCCCGGGTTCCTTGACGGACATCCCGAAGTGGACATCTGCACCGGAAGCGGAGGTATCCGCGGCTGCGGATCACCCGCCGCGGGCCAGGCGTTATGACAGGAACCGGGCCCGGGAAAAAAACGCGGCCCGGACCGCGTCTTGGGAACACGATCCGGGCCGCGCCGACATCCCTGACGGACGCCGGAGGCCCGCCCCTGGCGCCGAATGACGCCAACTCCACCCTTCGCCCGGAGTCAAGCCTGAGCTGTAGTGTCAGCCGGCCGCAGCCGGCCTGTCATCCCCCAGATGGGTGAAATTGACCAGCATATTTATATGCTTGCAGTGCATATCAGGAGCGGTACTGGCGGGCGGCGGCATCGAGCTCCGCGACCACTGCAAGCCTCAGGGTGGCCGGCGCCAGGACCTCGACGTCGGAGCCGTACTTGAGGATGTCCATGACCAGTTCACGCGGATCGCTGTAGGGCAGTTTCAGGATCCAGGCGCCATCGAGCTCGAAGTGGCCTTCCTGCTGCGGATGCCAGCTTTCGCGCGACACCCAGCGGGCGCGCAGCGGCGCGAAGCGCAGCACCGCGGTGTGCGCCACGGGTCCGGCAAAGATCCCGTAGCCGGCTTCCAGCGCCGCGTCGAGTTCCGCATCCGGCACCTCCCGGGCTGCACGGCCGGCGATGCGCGCATCGCGGATGGCGTCCACCGCGAAGGTGCGCAGCGCGCGGCGCGTATGGCACCAGGCATCGAGGTACCAGTTGTCGCGGTAGTGGATCAGCCGCTGCGGCGAGACCTCCCGTTCCATGATCTCGTCGCTGCCGCGCCGGTGATGGCGGATCCGCAGCCGGCGGCGTGACAGCAGCGCCGAGGCAATGGCCTGGAAGTGCGCCGGCTCGACCGTGCGCGCACCCATCTGCAGGACGCGGATGCGCCGCGTGACCTCCTCGGCCGCGAAGTCACCGGTGCCGAGGATCCTGCGGATGCGCTCACGCAGCGGCCGCACCTGCTGGGCCAGCAGGCCGGGCTGCAGCCGCTCCAGCAGCTGCTCCATGGTGAGCAGCGCATGCACCTCCTCGGCCGAGAACCACAGGCCGGGAAGCTGGAAGGTGCGGCTGCGCTGGTCGCCGCTGGCGGGGCCGGCATCGAGGAAGTAGCCGCCGCGTTCACGATCCCACTCGATCGGCACCTGCATGCGGTCGCGCAGGTAGGCCAGGTCGCGCTTCAGCGTCGCGCGCGAGACGCCGAGGTCCTCGATGAACACCTCGCGCGGCACGCAACGGCGCGCCTCCAGCAGGCGCTGCATGCGATAGAAGCGCTCGGTGCGATCCATGGCCGAATCGTACCCAAAACAAAGGGCCGGCACCGCCCTGCAGTGCCGGCCCCCGGTGTCCAGAGCCAGGCTGGCCGGATCGCCTCAGGTGCCCGCCTGTGCCAGGCGACCCACCGACAGGCTGTCCTTCACCGAGTCCACCACCCAGCTGTTGAGGTTCTCGTCCGGGAGGATGGCCTCGGTCTCGTGGTACAGCACGTCCTGCGGCCGCTCCGACTTGCGGATCGCCTCGCCGATGATGTCCTTCTGGAACATGTAGTCATAGGCGACATACACCGAGATCACGATATCCTTCTTCTTCTCGGCCAGGATCTGGTTGACGGCCTTGCGGGTCGGGTCGATCGAGTAGTTGACCAGGTGGCCGCTCCAGGCGTAGTTGATGGCGTCGATGCCGACGTTGTCCTTCAGGTGCTGGCCGAGGTCGGCCATCAGGGCCTCCCACTGCTGGTTGAAGCCGTTGTCACCGTAGGCTGCCAGCGTCACGCCATAGTCCTGGCCGTTGCCATCCTTCAGCAGGTCCTTCACGCGACGCAGAATGTTGGCCTTCAGGAAGTCGGTGGAGTCGATGGTCTCCAGCAGGGTCACGCGCGCCTTTGGCCGGTAGACCGGCACGCCTTCCTTCGGCAGCATCTCCAGCGCCTTGGGATCGTTCTTCAGGCCCACCAGGTTGGGGATGTCGGAGTTGGTGTGGCCGCCCACCGTCAGGAACAGCGGCAACACCACCACTTCGTCGTAGCCCTCGTCGTCGAAGGCCTTCATCTGCGTGGCCACCGAAGGCTCGGTGTATTCGTTGAAGGCGGTCTTCACGCCCTTGACGTTCGGCAGTGCCAGCAGACGGTCCCTGGTCGCCTTTTCGACGTCCACCAGCATGTCGCGCCAGGCCTTCTGTCGCGAGCCGTGGTTGACCAGCAGCACGCCGATCTTGTGCTGACCGGTGGCACTGGCTCCCTCGGCGTTTGCCTGGGCCTCGCCCTTGGGCGCCCCACCGCAGGCGCTGAGCAGCAGCGCCGTGGCCGCCACCGCCATCATTGCCGTCATCGACTTGAACATGACACTCTCCTTTGTAGCTGCGTTTCCCGGCAGGCCCTGACCCCCGTCAGCTCGGCCGGCGCGGCGACTCACCAATCCATCAGCGGGCGGCCTCCGTTGCCACCCGGATGTCTGCCAGCCTGGCCCCGGCCGTGCGGGTCTGCGGCGTGCGCGCCAGCCAGGCGGTGCCATCCAGCACCGCACCGGTCGGGCACAGCGCCCGGCACCAGAGCATCGGGTAGTAGGCCGAGACCAGCACCACGGCCAGCGACAGCCAGAACCAGGGCGAATCCAGGAGTTCCAGGCCGAACAGGTCCGGGAACAGCTCGTAACTGCCCCAGTCCCGCAGTCCCATGGCGATGCCGACCACCAGCGTGATGGTGATGGCCCAGCGCAGGAAGGACAGCACGCGATTGGATACCGGCAGCCGGCCCTTCCAGGGCAGGAACCGCACCAGCAGCAGCTGCACGTTGCCGTAGGGACAGACGTAGCGGCAGTAGGAGTTGCCGTCCCAGATGGCGCTGAGCACGACGAAGGTCGCATAGGCACCCAGGATGTAGGACCAGGTCACGCCGAGGAACGGCTGCATGAACGTCACGTAGGTGAACGAGTTGTTGAGGTAGAAACCGAGGTAGGCCACGCAGACCGCGGCCATCAGCAGGCTGAGGCGCCGCGAGCGGCGCACCACCCGCAGGCCGGTGACGATGAACAGCAGGCCGATCAGCGCCGCCTGCAGGATCCAGGTATTGGGGAGCACCGCCTTGACGTCGAAGCCGGCCGGCTCGCTGTCGAGGTAGATGCCCAGCGGCGACTCGCGCGCGATGCTCACCAGCTGCGTGACCGAGCGGGCCACGCCCTCGCTGGTGAGCGAGGCGCCGCTCACCAGGTCGACCTGGTAGCTCTTGCCGTCCAGCGGGATGCTCTGGAACTTCTCGTAGAAGCCGGCCTTCTCGATGTCGCGCAGGTAGCTGGTGGTCTCCATCGAGCGCAGGTGCTTCACCTCGCGGATCCGGCCATCCAGGCCGACCACCATGCCGATGTCGATGGGCCCGGCATAGCCTTTGACCTCCTTGTTCAGGCCGGTGTTCTCCATGTAGAGCTGCACCAGCTTGCCGTTCTTGTCCCATTCCTCGGCGTAGAACATGTCGAGCGCGGTCTTGAGCTTCACGCCGTCCGGGTTGGCGGCCATGGCGCGGGCATCGTTGTAGACAAGCCTGGCTACGTCCTCGCTGAGGCCCGGGTTGGTGCGGGCATCGCCGATGATGCCGAACAGCCGCTGCGGCTGCGGCTTCGCCTCCATGATGTGGTAGAAAGCGTGCTTCTCGCGCTCGGGAATCATGCCGGTGACCGGCGTCTGGTACTCCTCGCCGAAACGCACCGGCTCGGAGAAGCCCGTCACGTGCTCCTCGAACTCGAAGACCGGCTGCGGCTCCTGCAGGGGCCCGTTGATCCAGAAGTAGGCGTAGAGCGCCCCCACCACGGCCGTCAGGCCGAGCTTGCGCCAGGGGATGTGGATCGCTGCCACGCCGGCCATGTAACTGGCCCTAGCCGCGATTCGGCGCGGGCACCGTGGCACCACCGGCGTCACGCACGCGCTGCACGGCCTCCTGCACCTTGGTCAACACCCACTCGTTCACCACCGGGTCGGGCAGCACCGCATCGGGCTTGTAGCGCACCTTGGAAGAGGTGGGAACGGCATTGACGGCGGCCTGGATGGTGTTCACCTGGAGCATCTCGTCGACACCCACCAGCACCGGCACCACCAGCACCTGCTGCTCGAGTTCCAGAACCTCGTTGATGACCTCGACCACCGGCGCGCCGGAGTAGTCGGTGAGCTTGCCGCAGAAGGCGAAGGCCACCGTGTCGATGTCGGTCTTGATCTTCAGGTAGCGGCCGAGGCCCTCCATGATGTCGCTCATCTGCTGGCCGTAGACCTGGTCGCCGTAGCCCACCAGGACGATGGCCATGTCCTCGCCGCTGTCCTGGCCCTTGAGCTCGTTCACCCGGCGCAGCACGTTCTTCTTCAGCACCTCGGAGTCGCTGAGCGCGGGCGTCATGGCCACGCGGGCCTTCGGGTAGTAGACGTCGAAGCCCTCGTTCTGCAGCTGCTTGATGGCCTTGGCCTGGGTGCGCATGCCTACCAGGTACTGCAGGTAGTTGTTGGTCATGGTGGATTCGCCGGCGATGAGCAGCGGCACCACGACCACTTCCCCGATGCCGGCGGCGTCGAAAGCGCGCATCTCGGCGGCCAGGTCCGGCTTGGTCTCCTCGATGAAGGCCAGGCGCACTTCCCTGACGCCAGGCTGTTTCATGATCGGCTCGCGGACCTGGTCGGCGAGTGTCTTGACCATGCCCACCCAGTTCGAGGACTTCGAACCATGGGCCACCAGCAGCACGCCGATGCTGGCGTCATTGGCGGGGCCCGCCGGGGCGGCGGCCTGGCGTCCGCAGGACGCGATGAACAGCGTCGCCGCTGCAACGAGGAAGATGACGGGGAAACGCACGACTGACATGTTCGCGTCTGCTCCTGGGGCGCTGTGGATTTTGCCGGGCACGAGCCTGCCACAGCCGTCGCCGGCTGCGCAGCTCCCCCCGGAACGTCGGTTGCCAGTCTGCTACGGGTGCCGCGGACGGGCAATGACCCGAATGCGTCAAATTGTCGCATTGGCGGTACGGTGATTCGGAGCGCGATGCGGCGGGTTACCATGCGGCTCGGATTTTCATGGGCTGCGTGGCGCTGCCGCCGCGCGACAGTCTGTCACCAGGGGGCAACACCGATGGCCAACATCATCCGCATCATCATCCTCAGCACCTTCATGGCGGTGTTCATGGTCTGGGGTTTCCGTGGCGTCGAGGACAGCCCGCTGGCGGCCGTGCCGGCACTGATCGGCTTCATCGTCGCCTTCCTGGCACCCAGCGCCATCGGCGTGCCTGCCTATGCCGCCACCGCCGGGCGCAAGCGCGGCGACACGGCGCGCTTCGCCTTCCTGTTCTGGGCGGCCAGTGCCGCCCTCGTTGCCGCCGGCTGGCTGCTGTACTACGCGCGTGACATTGCCGCCGGCGGCTTCTTCCGCGACAGCATGCTGGTCGGCGCCGCGGTACTGGCGGCGCTGACGGCAGCACTGGCCTTCGCGCTAGGCCGGGGCCTGGACTACCTCAACGCGGGACGGCGCTGATCCGGCGCCTGCCTGCGATGCCCTGTTCCCGGGGCTCGACCTGCGCGCAAGGCTGATAGCCAACGCCGCGCCGGACTCCCTATACTGCGGCCGGGAAACATCGAGGGAAGATCCAATGGGCGAGCCGCTGATTCCGACGACCATGGTGGGCAGCTACCCGCAGCCGGACTGGCTCATCGATCGCGAAGTCCTCGGCGGCCGGCTGCCGCCGCGGGTGCGGGCGCGGGAGCTCTGGCGCGTGGCCGATCCCTGGCTGGAGCAGGCGCAGGACGACGCCACCCTGATCGCGATCATCGAGCAGGAACGCGCCGGCCTCGACATCATCGGCGACGGCGAGATGCGCCGTGAGAGCTATTCCAATGCCTTCGCCAATTCCCTCGGCGGCGTCGACCGCGAGCGGATGGGCACCGCGCTGGACCGCACCGGCAAACCGAACAGCGTGCCGCGGGTGGTCGGGCCCATCCTGCGCCAGCCCTCCACCCTGGCCGACGAGGCACGCTTCCTCCACACCCATACCCGGCGCCGGACCAAGATCACCCTGCCTGGCCCGTTCACGATGGCACAGCAGGCGCAGAACGACTACTACCCGGACCTGCGCTCGCTGGCCCTGGCCTATGCGGACGCGGTCAATGCCGAGATCAGGGCGCTGCACGCCGCCGGTGTCGACATCGTGCAGCTCGACGAACCCTACCTGCAGGCGCGCCCCGAGGAGGCGCAGCAGTTCGGGGTCGAGGCCATCAACCGGGCGGTGGCCGGCGTGAAGGGCCAGACGGCACTGCACATCTGCTTTGGCTATGCCCATGTGCACCACTACGCCGCCAAGCCCAGCGGCTACTCGTTCCTGCCCGAACTCGAGGCCAGCCAGGTCGACATCCTCTCGATCGAAGCGGCCCAGCCCACCATCGATCTCTCGGTGCTGCGCCGGTTGCCGTCGAAGAAGATCATGCTCGGCGTGATCAGCCTCGGGGACCTCGCCATCGAGACACCGGCGCTCGTTGCCGAAAGACTCAGCAAGGCGCTGGAACATGTCCCGGCCGAGCGGCTGATGGCGGCGCCGGACTGCGGCCTGAAATACGTGTCGCGCGAGGTGGCCTTCGGCAAGCTGCGCGCCATGGTCGAGGGCACCGAGATCGTACGCCAGCGTCTCTAGGCTGCCGTCTCAGCGATTGCGGGCCAGCGCAGCGGCGATCTCGGCCGCCGTGGCACCGTAGGGGATGATCTCGAGCATGTCGTCGCTGGTGCCAAGCAGGAAAAGCGCGGCGCTGTGGTTGACCATGTAGCCGCCATCCGGCATCGGCGGCATCTTCTCGTAGAAGACATGAAAGGCCGCGGCGGCCGCGGCGATGCCGGCGGCATCGCCCGTCATCCCCGTCACCGCCGGGCCAAAGTTGCGCACATAGGCACCGACGGCTTGCGGTGTATCGCGCTCCGGGTCGACAGAAATGAACAGGATGCGGGTATCGCGTTCCGCGCTGCCGCTTTCGGCCAGTGCGCGACTCGCATTCATCAGCGTCGTCGGACAGGCCTCCGGGCAGTTGGTGAAGCCGAAGAACACCAGCTGCCGGCGGTGGTTCAGCTGCGACCAGGCGACGCGTTGCCCGGATGCATCGAGGAGCGTGAACTCGCCGCTGACCCGTGGCCGCTCCGGCGCCGGGCCGGGAGTCGGCGGCAGGCCGCGCCAGAGGGCCGTGGCCAGTCCGGCCAGCAGTGCCAGCGCGGCGACCATCCAGGGCAGCCAGGCACGGCCGGTCATGCTGGCCTCCGGGCAATCGCGCCGGCATGGTGGCGCCCCTCGTGGTCCGCGCCACGGCCGGTGAAGGCGGCCTCCTCGACGACGAAGCCGGCGCGTGCGCATTCGCGCGCCAGGATGTCGGCGTCCAGCGGGTTCAGGTACGGGAGCATGCCGGCGATGACCGTGCGGTCCGGCAAGTACGCCGCGATGTCCTCGATGAAACCCGGCCACTCCTCGCCGGCCGCCTTGCGCTGCTCGTAGGCCGGCGCACCCGCGGACCAGAAGCCGCTGTAGGGCGTGTCCGCCACCAGGAACAGCCGGCCACCGGGCCGCAGCCAGTCATGCATCTTCTCCAGTGAGCTGCGGATCTCCGCGGCGAGCAGGAAATGCAGCACCCGCGAGCAGAGGATGGCGGCAAAGGCACCACCCGGGAAATCGACACCGGGCAGCAGGCCGACGCTGGTGCTCAGCCTCGGGCGCAGGGCTTCCGGCGTCTCCCGCGCGAGGATCTCCACATGGCCCGGCTCCATGTCGCAGGCATGCACGGTGGCGCCCTGCTCCAGCGCCGCGCGCGTGGCAACGCCGTAGGCGCAGCCCATGTCCAGCACCGGCGCCGCACAGGCGCCGGCATAGGTGGCAAACTCCGCCGAGAATCGGTCCAGCGTCTCGGACATGAAGCCGCGATGGTTGAGGGTCGGCACGAGGCCGGCAATGAAGGGCTTGGGGCGCTGAACCGTCGTGGACATGGCCTGGACCGGGGGCTGGAGGGGCGGCAATTGTGGCCCAGCGCCCCAGCGGCCGTCACGGCGGCCGGCCGGAGCACCCCCGGAAGCACCCCGCCCTCGGGGTCCTACGGGGATTCCCTTATATGCCGGATCTGCCGCCGGCCTTAGAAGTTCTCCCCATGGACAGACGCAATGCCAGCGAAACGCGTCTCCAGGGGGCGTAACATGCTCGACCCCGTGTTGGCGCCAGGTGCCGATAGCCGCGCCGTGAGCGGTCGGGCCGATACCGGCCGTTCCCGCTGTGCCAGCTGTGCCATCGCCCCGCGCTGCCTGCCGGCGGCCCTGAATGCGGAGCAGATGCACCGCTTCGAGGACTCAGTCCAGCGCTGCCGGCCGCTCGGCGCCGGCGACCACCTGTTCCGCGTCGGCGACCCGTTCCACGCCATGTTCGCGGTGCAGTCAGGCTGCTTCAAGAGTTACGCAGTGGATGCCGAGGGCCGCGAGCACGTCATGGCCTTCCATTTCGCCGGCGAGATCATCGGCGTCGAAGCCATCTACCCCGAGCGCCACGTATCGAGTTGCGTGGCACTGGCCCCGGCCAGCACCGTGTGCGTGCTGCCCTACCGTACGCTCACGCGGCTGGCACAGGAGATCCCGCCGCTGCAGTCGGAGATCCTGCGCATGCTGAGCCGCTACGTGCTCGGTGGTGCCAGCATCGCCGGGGATTTCAGCGCCGAAGAACGGCTGGCCGCCTTCCTGGTGATGGTGTCCGCCCGCCTGCGCCGCCCGGGTTCCAGCGGTGACCTGGACCTCGCCATGTCGCGGCAGGACATAGCGAATTTCCTCCGGCTGGCCCCGGAAACCGTCAGCCGCATCCTGGCGCGGTTCCAGCGTGGCGGCCTGGTCAAGACCGACCGCAAGCACATCGAACTGCTGGATCCCGAAGGCCTTTCGGATATCGCGGCCTGCATGAACCCCTATACACGCTACGGCCCGTAGCCGGCCGGCGTGACCCCCGTCGCGGCTCCTCGCCGCCGCTCCTGCTAGGCTGCTTCACCGGTTCCGTGACAGCCTGTTGCCATGATCCCGATCCGCGTCCACCAGGCCTGCCACTGCGGCCCGCTGCTGGCCGCCACGCTGGCGCTGGCCTTGCCGATGCTGGCCAATGCCGAGGACCCTGCGCCGCCGGCGGTCATCAGCACGCCACGCGCGCCCGCGCCTGAACCGAAGCCGGCCGGCACCGTGCAGTTCCAGGCCTACCGGAACTTCGACGACCATGGGCCCGGCGGCGCCGGCCCCGGCCACCATCCGCATCCAGGTCCCGCCGGCCCGGGCCACGATGGCACGCCGATGGACATCCCGGTCGCCGTCGAGCTGGCCAGCTGTCCCGACGGCAACACCGAAGTCAGCGCCATCAATGCCGGCGGCTGGCGCCACGAGTCCGAAGGTGTCTGCGAGAACTCCTCCGCGCCGCAGGCGGGCGCAGTCACGCTGCACCAGGGGAAGGCCGCGCCTGCGTCCGCACCCGCACAAGCAGCAGCACCGGCCCGGCCGGCTGAAACCCGGGCGGTTCCGCGCTGCGACCCGGCTACCTGGAACTGCAGTTCCTCACCGCAGTAGCCGCCCGCATCCGGCTGGGGACCCTGCTATCCTTGGGTCCCCCAACCAGCCGCCACGGAGTCAGCCGATGCGCCGGATCATCAGCAGCGCAGTCCTCTTCCTGCTCGCCGCCACATCGGTGGCCCAGGCCGCGACACCCGAGGACAGCATCAAGTACCGCAAGGCCGTCATGGAGACCATGGCCGGGCACATGGCCGCCATCACCATGATCTTCAGCGGCAAGATCGACGCGCAGGCGCACCTGCTGAGCCATGCCGAGGCGCTGGCCGCGGCCGGCGACGAGGTCGGCAATCTGTTCCCCGCGGGTTCCGGTGTCGGCAAGACCGAGGCCCTGCCACTCATCTGGCAGGAAACCGAGCGGTTCCAGAAGGATGCGGACGCTGCAAAGACCACCACTGCGCAGCTGCGCGATGCGATCAAGTCCGGGGACAAGGCGGCCATCGGCAAGGCGCTCAAGCCGGTGGGCGATTCCTGCAAGGGATGCCACGACCGTTATCGCCAGGACGACTGAGCCGCGCCGTGCTCGCCGCAGGCCTGCTCTGGGCCGCGGCGGCACCGGCCGATTCAGTCATCGAGCGCGGCCGCTACCTGGCGGCCGCGGGCGGCTGCGTGAGCTGCCATACCGAGGACCGTGACGACGCCGCGCCCTGGGCCGGCGGCCGCGCGCTCGCCACGGCCTTCGGCACCTTCTACTCGCCGAACATCACGCCCGACCGCGACACCGGCATCGGCGGCTGGACCGAGGCGCAGTTCGTTACCGCCCTGCGCGAGGGACGCAGCCCGACCGGCGCGGCCTACTTCCCCGCGTTCCCCTACCCCGCCTACGCCGGCATGGAGGTGGAAGATGCGCGCGCCATCTACGCCTACCTGATGTCGCTGGCGCCGGTGCGCCGCGCCAACCAGTCCCACAGCCTGCCCTGGTACCTCGACATGCGGCTGGCGGCGCGCGGCTGGCAATGGCTGTTCTTCCGGCCGCGGCCTTTCGTCGCCGATGCCACGCGGGACGCGGACTGGAACCGCGGCGCCTACCTCGTGCGCCACCTCGGCCACTGCGGCGAATGCCATACGCCGCGCAGCGCGCTGGGCGCTTTGCGTGCCGACGAGGAAATGGCCGGCAACCCGGTCGGGCCCGAGAACCGCAAGATACCCAACATCACGCCCGACGAGAAAGATGGCATCGGCGACTGGTCGGTCTCCGACATCGAGCTGTTCCTGGAGATCGGCATGCTCCCCGACGGCGACTTCGCCGGCGCCGGCATGGGCCAGGTCATCGACGACAACACCTCGCAGCTGACGCCGGCGGACCGCCACGCCATCGCGGTGTACCTGAAAGCCCTGCCGCCACTTCCGACGCCACGCTGAGGGCGCGCGCCGGGCGCCTCAGATGCCGATCTTCGCCAGCGTATCGGCGATCTGGCCGAGCAGCGCGGCAAGCCTGGGATGACCGGCCTCGAGACGCAGCGCGGCCTGCTCGAGCTGCCCGGCATCGCCGGCATCCGCCCGGGATGGCTGGTCCGCGGCGAGGCGCTGCATGTCCTGGAGCAGCTGGTCGATGAGCCGGCGCGATTCGCCATCCAGCGAACCGGCGCCGGCCAGTTCCCGGTGAAGTTCCGCCAGAAGCGCCTGCAGCCTGTCCTTGTCCATCTGTTCCTCGACCCGGTGCGCGGGAAGCGCGTGGCTGCATTATGGTCACGCCAGCTCGCCATGGTCCACCGCCCCGGGGCGGGCATAATGGGAACCCACGGGCCGGCCGTGCGCCACGTCACGGTTTGCGGTGCGGGGCGGTTGCTAAAGTGACCACTCAACAACAATAACGAGCTGTCCATGGGTCCCGTGCCGGCCCACCACCTGGTTCCCGTACGGAGCGATCAGCTCCAGCCTGGCATGTATGTCGCCGAGCTGGATCGCTCCTGGCTGCACATGCCGTTCCCGGCCACCGGTTTCCTGATCACCGGGAGCGGGCAGATCGAACAGCTGCGCCGCCTCTGCCACCACGTCTATGTCGATACGCGCCTGAGCGAGACCCTGCCCGCCGGGCGCGGCGGCACCGGCCATGCCGCGCAGCACGCCATCCGGCCGGCAGCCGTCGCCGGCCTGGCGGCGGCACGCGAGGCGCTGGCGCAGGCCGTGGCGGCCATCACCGGCATCGTGCAGGTGGCGCGGCACCAGGCCATCATCGATGCGGCGGCGGTCTCCGGCTGCGCGTCCCGGCTGGTGGCGCAGGTGATCGACGATGCGGCGCTGCTGCACTGCTGCCTGCGCACCGAGGACGGCGGCAGCTATCTCTACCGGCGTGCCGTCGGCACCGCGGTGGTCGCGACCACGCTCGGCTGGCGCCTGGGCCTGGACCGCCCGGCGCTGCAGGCCGTGGCCAGCGGCGCGCTGCTGCTCGACCTGGGCAAGGTCGCCGTGCCGGTGCCGATACTCGCCAAGCCCGGGGCGCTGGCCGCCAGCGAGCAGGTCTACGTACGCCGCCACGTCGAGCGCGGACTGGCCCTGGTGGCGGGCGCCGGGCTGCCGTCGCGCGCGCTGGAGATGATCGCCGCGCACCACGAACGCCTCGACGGCAGCGGCTATCCACGCCAGCTCCGCGGCACGACGATTCCGCTGTTTGGCCGGCTCGCTGCCATCGCCGATGCCTATGACGCCATGACCCTCAACCGCCGTTACGCCGCAGCCGTCTCGCCGCATGCGGCGCTGCGCCAGCTGCAGGGCCTGGCCGGCGAGAAGTACGACGCGGCGCTGCTCGACGAACTGGTGGAAGCGCTCGGCGTCTTCCCCTGCGGTACCCTGGTGGAACTGGCCGATGGCCGGGTCGGGCTGGCATGGATGCCGCGGCCGGGCCAGCCTCTGCAGCCGGACGTGCTGGTGACGCATGACGCGCGGCGCCAGCCGCTGCCGGTCCCGGTGGTGACCGCCACCGGCGGCACGACCGACATCTTCCGCACGCTGCCGCCCAGCGCGGTGCGCATCAGCACCGCGGCGCTCGCTGCCGCGCTGGAGCAGGAGCAGGCCGCCGCCGGCTGAGTCCGCGGGCGGTCGGCGCTGCTAGACTGCAGGCAGGAAGACGCCGCACCGGAGCGAGGCGCAGGCTGCGCCCGCCGCCAGCGGCCGTGGAGCAGCCACATGCCCGCCATCGAACTGTTCAGCTTTGCCGCCTGTCCCTTTGCTCAGCGCTCGCGCATGGTGCTGATCGAGAAAGGGCTCGACTTCGAGCTGGTGGAAATCGACATCCACGACCGGCCCGCCTGGTTCCGCGACATCTCCCCCTACGGCAAGGTGCCGGTGCTGCGCCACGCGGGCCGCGTCGTCTACGAGTCGGCCATCATCAACCAGTACGTCGACGAGACCTTCGGCGCGCAGCCGCTGATGCCCGCCGACAGCTACGGCCGCGCCCTGGCGCGGATCTGGATGGACTACTGCGACACGCGCTACCTGCCGGCCACGCACAAGCTGATGGCCGATCGCGAGCACCCGCAGCGCCGGGCCGAGGCGCAGGCGAAGCTCACCGAAGTGCTGCGCTTCATCGAGCACGAGGGCCTGCGCAGGCTCGGCGACGGCCCGTACTGGCTGGGCGCGGCGCCATCGCTGGTCGACTTCCACTACCTGCCGTTCTTCGAGCGCTTCGCCGTCTACCAGGAACTCGCCGGCGCCGAGTGGCCCGACGACTGCACGCGGCTGCGCCAGTGGTACGAGACCGCCGGCCAGCGGCGCAGCTTCATCGAGACCAGGCACACGCTGGATTTCCACCTCGACCAGCAGCGCCGGATGCAGGAACGGCGGGCGGCAGCGGCACGGCCCGCGGGCGGCTGATCCCGCCCCAGCCGCGGCTTATGTCAGGCTGCCGGCCACCGAAGCGTGACCGGCCGCTGCGACTGCGCATGGATGTTCCGCCTAGCATTCGCGGCTGGCCCCGCCGCCTCGACGCGAACCCTGGTCCCGATGCTGACACTGTCCCCCGCTGCCGCGGTATTCCTTGCTGCCGTCGTCCTGGCCAGCGGCTTCCTCGCCGGTTGCGCCTGGCGGCAGCAGCAGCTGCGTGCCGGCCGGCTGGCGCTGGAGCTCCATCGCCGGGCGATGGCGACGCTGCGCCGGCGCTACCGGCGCCGGCGGCTGCTGCTGCGTGACGCCCGCAAGGCCGCGCTGGCCGACTGCGGGCAGGCCCTGGCAGCCGCACAGTCCCGTGCCACCGGCCTGGAACAGGCCCTGCGTACGGCCCGCGAGCGCATTGCCATCCTGGAGAGCGACCAGGGCCTGATGCGCATCGAGCGCGATGAGCTGCTGGCGCATACCCAGCGACTGCGCGCCCTGGAAGCACCGCGGATGGACAGCCCGCCGGCGGCGCCGGGCCCGATCGACGAGACCCGGCGGGCAGGACTTGCGGAACGCAGTGCGCGCATCCACGAGCTCGAATGCCGTCTGCGCGAAAGCGCGCTCCGCATCGGGGAACTCGAGTCCAGCCTGCACACCTGGAAGTACCGCATCGCGCCGCTGGCGCTGCATGCCAAGCGGCAACGTGAACGCGCGGCACCGGCCCGCAGCGGCGCTCCGGCAACCCCGGCGGGCAGCGCACAGCTCAGGCGCATCCACGGGATCGGCCGGGTCATCGAGCGCAGGCTCAACGCGGCGGGCATCCGCAACGTCGGCCAGCTGGCCGGCCTGTCGCCTGCCGAGATCGCCAATCTCGCCGGCCGCATCGGCGTCGCGCCCACGCGCCCCGCGCGCGAACACTGGCTGGAACAGGCACGCGCACTGCTGGCCTCCGGCCCGGCGGCCACCCCGCAGGCCAGCGCGCGCTGAGCGCGCGGCCGGCCGCACCGTACAAACCCCTATTTACCCGCGCCGCGGTCTTCGGCACCTTCGACCCGGAATGGACGGCCGGGCGCGCGGTGGCGCCGGCCCTGGACGGGAGTCAGTTTCATGATCAAGCTCAGCGCACGCACCCGGGTTTCCGAGCTCATGGCGGGCCCGCCGGCCCTCTACACCACGCTGAAATCGACCGGGCTGTTCCGCGACGGCGACGACCCCGAGGTGATGCTGGGCCAGCTCTGCTGGGCCTTCGGCTTCAATCCCGCCATCCTGCTGATGATGCTCGAGGGAGCCAACGTCCCCGAGGTGGTGGCGCCGATCGATGCGGCGCCGTTTCGCGCCATGCCGCTCGGCGAGCTGGTGGACCACATCGAGAGGACCCACCACGTCTACCTGCGCGCGGAGCTGCCGCGGCTGACCGCGAGCGTCGATGCCCTGGCCCTGGAGGCCGGCGAGACGGAAAGCGCCATCGAGCTGCGCGACGAGATGCGGCGCATGGCCAGCGAACTCGACGCCCACATCCAGCACGAGGAAGAGTCGCTGTTCGCCATGGTGCGCGATCTCGCCGCCAGGACGGCGATCACGCCCACGCGCTGCGGCGGCACGGTCGGCGGTCCCATCGCCTGCATGGAGAACGAGCACAGCGCGACGCTGCGCGGCCTCGCCAAGCTGCGCGAGCTGACGGACAGCTACGCCATTGCCGCCGATGCCAGCGCCAGCCGGCGCGAAACCATGGCGGCGCTCGAGCGCTTCGACCGCGACATGCAGGAGCACATCTTCAAGGAGAACGAGGTGCTGTTCCCGCGCGCCCTGGAGGCGCAGCGCGGGCAGCCGCAGGCCGCCAGCGCCTGATCCCCGGCCGGCGCGGCCGGGCGCGCCGCGGTGCCGGCGTGTAGACTCCGCGCCCATGTCGAGCCCGGCCGACCACGCCCCGCTGCCCGAACTGCGCCTCAAGCCGCGCGAGGAGCGGCGCATCGAGGGCGGTCACCTCTGGGTGTTCTCCAACGAGGTGGACACCGGGCGCACGCCGCTGTCCGCCTTCCGGGCCGGCCAGCCGGTGCGCGTGGTTTCGGCGCGGGACAGGTTCCTCGGCTATGCGAGCGTCAACCCCCAGGCGCTGATCTGCGCACGCATCCTCGGTCGTGACCCCGCGCAGCCACCGTCGGTCGAGCTGCTGGTTCAGCGGCTGCAGCGGGCGCTGGCCTTGCGCGAACGGCTGTTTCCGCGTCCCTTCTACCGGCTGGTCCATGGCGAGGGGGACGGGCTGCCGGGCCTGGTGCTCGACCGCTATGACGACGTCATCGTCGGCCAGGCCGGCACCGCCGGCATGGAGGCCATGAAGGCGGACGTCGTCGCGGCAGTGCGCAGGGTCGTGGCGCCGCGGCTGTTCGTCTGGAAGAACGACAGCGCGGCTCGCGAACTGGAGGGCCTGCCCGCATACGTCGAAGCCGACGGCGGCGAGGTTCCCGCCAGCGTACTCGTCGAGGAGAACGGCATCAGCTTCCGGGCACCACTGGCAGCCGGCCAGAAGACCGGCTGGTTCTTCGACCAGGCCGCCAACCGTCGCGCACTGCTCAAGTACGTGCCCGGAGCGCGCGTGCTCGATGTCTTCAGCTACGTCGGCGCCTGGGGCCTGGCCGCCAGCAAGGCCGGGGCCAGCGAAGTGACCTGCGTGGACGCCTCGGCCACCGCGCTGGCGGCCATCGGGCAGACCGCGGCGGCCCACGGCCTCGATGTACGCGGCATGAAGGGCGATGCCTTCGATGCGCTGGCGGAGCTGCAGCTCAGTGGCGCACGCTATGACGTCGTCATCCTCGACCCGCCGGCCTTCATCAAGCGCAGGAAGCAGATCCCCAGGGGCGAAGCGGCCTACCGCCGCCTCAACCAGCTGGGCCTGCAGCTGCTCGCCCCGGACGGCATCCTGGTGTCCTGCTCCTGCTCCTACCACCTGGCTGCCGACAACCTGCTGGCCCTGCTGCAGAAGGCGGCCAGGCACAGCGGGCGCTTCCTGCAGCTGCTGGAGTCCGGTGGCCAGTCCCCCGATCACCCGGTGCACCCGGCCATCCCGGAGACCCGCTACCTGAAGGCCTTTTTCTGCCGCGCGGTGCAGGAGTAGCCGTCGCAGCCGGCCGCGCAGCGGGACGCCGGCCTGGCCGGGCCACGCAACCGGGCCACCAGCGGCCAAGAATCGGCCCATTCGGCCCCGGAAACGGGTAGAATTCGCGCCCTTCCGGCGCGCCGCACCCCGTCAGTCGGCCCGACCCGCCCAGCTGGGCCGGGCAGGGCTGGCTGTCGTAGTGCAAAAGCGTCGTCCACGTCCGGCCTGATGGAAGCCTGCCATGCCCCGCACAACACCGCTGTCCGACATCCGCAACATCGGCATCATCGCCCACGTCGATGCCGGCAAGACGACGACCACCGAGCGCATCCTGTACTACACGGGACGCAAGCACACCATCATCGACGTGCACGACACCAAGGACCTGAAGTCCTCCACCACCACCGACTACCTCGAGCAGGAACAGAAGCGCGGCATCACCATCCAGTCCGCCGCCGTGTCGGCCTTCTGGAAGGGCAAGAAGCTCAATGTCATCGACACCCCGGGGCACGTGGACTTCACCATCGAGGTGAACCGCTCGCTGCGTGTGCTCGACGGCGCCATCGTCGTGTTCGACGGCGTGGCCGGCGTGGAGCCGCAATCGGAGACCAACTGGCGCCTGGCCGACAACTACAACGTCCCGCGCATCTGTTACGTCAACAAGATGGACCGCAGCGGCGCCGGCTTCCTGCGCTGCGTGGACATGATCAGGAAGCGCCTCGGCGCGCGTCCGCTGCCGATCTACCTGCCGCTCGGCTCCGAGGACAGCTTCAAGGGCATGATCGACCTGGTCCAGTACAAGGCCCTGGTCTGGACATCGGATGACCGTGACGCGAAGTGGGACGTCCTCGACGTCACCCCGGACCTGGCAGACAAGCTCGGCATCACGGTGCCCAGCGATCGCGCCATCATCGCCGACGCCGAGAAGTACCGTACCCAGCTGGTGGACAGCTGCCTGGAGATGGATGACGCGGCGATGGAGGCCTACCTGGAAGGCCAGGATCCCTCGATCGAGACCATCAAGAAGTGCCTGCGCAAGGGCACCATCAGTGGCGCCTTCAACCCGGTGCTCTGCGGCTCCTCCTACAAGAACCGCGGCGTCCAGCAGGTGCTCGATGCCGTGGTGGACTACCTGCCGGCGCCGACGGACGTCGCCGCCATCAAGACGGTCGATGCCGACGGCAACGCCACCGGCGAGTGCCAGAACTCCGACGACGCGCCATTCGCCGCACTGGCGTTCAAGGTCATCAACGACGCCTACGGTGCGCTGACCTTCTGCCGCGTCTACTCCGGCGTGCTGACCAAGGGCATGTCGGTCACCAACACCACCCGCGGCAAGCGCGAGAAGATCGGCCGCATGGTCGAGATGTTCGCGAAGGAGGCCAACCCCATCGAGGAGGCGCGCGCCGGCGACATCATCGCGCTGGTCTCGCTGGCCGAGACCGACACCGGCGACACGCTCTGCGACTCCGCCCACCCGGTGGTACTCGAGCGCATGCGCTTCCCGGACCCCGTCATCAGCGTCTCGGTCAAGCCCAAGGTCAAGGGCGACCAGGAGAAGTTCGCCAACGCGCTCGGCAAGATGGTGCGCGCCGACCCGTCACTGCGCCTGGAAACGGACCGCGAAACCGGCCAGACCATCCTGCGCGGCATGGGCGAACTGCACCTCGACGTGACGCTGGACCGGATGCGCACCGAGTACGGCGTCGAAGGCGAGATGGGCAAGCCGCAGGTGGCCTACCGCGAGACCATCACCAAGCCGATCGCCGAGCAGTACGTGCACAAGAAGCAGACCGGCGGCTCCGGCCAGTTCGCCGAGGTCTGGATCACCTTCGAGCCGCTGCCGCGCGGCAGCGGCTTCGAGTTCGTCGATGAAACCGTCGGTGGCTCGGTGCCGAAGGAATACGTGCCCTCGGTCGAGAAGGGCCTGAAGATGCAGATGGAAGACGGCGTGCTGGCCCACTTCCCCACCGTGGACTTCCGCGCGCGCCTGACCGACGGCAGCTACCATGACGTCGACTCCAACGCGCTGACCTTCGAAATCGCCGCCAAGGCCTGCTTCCGCGAGGCGGTGCGCAAGGCAAGCCCGATCCTGCTCGAGCCGGTAATGAAGGTGGAGACCGTGACCCCCGGAGACTACCTCGGCGATGTCATCGGCGACATGAACCGCCGCCGCGGCACCATCCAGGAACAGGTCGAGCGCGGCAGCAACATCGCCGTGGTGGCCAACGTGCCGCTGTCGGAGATGTTCGGCTACATCGGCCAGCTGCGCAGCATGACCAGCGGCCGCGCCTCCTTCACCATGGAGTTCTCGCACTATGACCCGGTGCCGAAGAACGTCGCCGATGCGGTGATCGCCGAAGTCGCGGCCGCGAAGAAGAACTGAGCGGCCTCACTCCTCTGCCCGCGGGCGGAAGGCCTCCACCAGGGCCTTCTGCAACGCGGGCGGCACCATCGCGTAGTGGTCGAAGCGCAGCGTGAAGCTGCCCTTGCCGGCGGTCAGGGATTTCAGGCGCGTCTGGTAATCGAGCAGCTCCGCCTCCGGCACCTCGGCAGTGATGGTGATCTCGTTGCCGCTGGCCACCTGGTTGCCATTGATGCGCCCGCGGTGGCCGGCCAGGTGCCCGGTGATGTCGCCGACGAACTCCGGCGGCGTGGTGATCTCCACCCGCGCCACCGGCTCCAGCACGATCGGGCCCGCCCTGGCGAAGGCGTCGAGGAAGGCCTTGCGGCCGGCGGCAACGAAGGCCACCTCCTTGGAATCAACGCTGTGGTGCTTGCCGTCGTAGACGGTCACCCGCAGGTCCTCGATGGGATGACCTGACACGGCGCCCTCGCCCAGCACCTGGCGCACGCCCTTTTCCACCGCCGGGATGAACTGCCCGGGTATGGCGCCGCCCACCACCTCGTCGATGAACTCGAAGCCCGCGCCCCGCGGCAATGGCTCGATGCGCAGGAACACCTCGCCGAACTGCCCGGCGCCGCCGGTCTGCTTCTTGTGGCGGCAGTGGCCCTGCGCCGCCCGCGTCACGGTTTCGCGGTAGGCGATGCGCGGCGGTTGCGTCTTCACCTCGATGCCGAACTCCTCGCGCACGCGTTCCAGCACCAGCCGCAGGTGCAGTTCACCGAGGCCGCGCAGCACCGTCTCGCTGCCGCCGGCGACGAAATCCAGCTGCAGGCTCGGGTCCTCGGCGATGATCCGGTGCAGCGCATCGGCGAGCTTCTTCTCCTCGCCACGCCGCGCCGGCTCGATGGCCAGCCCGTGCATGGGCGCCGGCAGTGCCGTCGGCCGCAGGTGGAACTGGTCCTCGTCGTGGCTGCCGTGCAGTACAGCATCGAATGCCAGGTCCTCGACCTTCGATACCGCGGCGATGTCACCGGGGATGGCCTGCGGTATCTCCTGTGCCTGGCTGCCCTGGAGCCGGAACAGGTGCGCGACCTTGAAGCCCTTGCGGCGATCGCCGACGAACACCGTGTCGCCGGGCCGCACCACGCCCTGGTGGACGCGGAAGACGCCGAGGCGCCCGACATAGGGATCGACGTTGACCTTGAACACGTGGCCGATGAAATGCGCCTGCGGGTCCGTACTCACCGGCACCGGCCGCGCCTGGCTACCCTCGCCCTGCAGGAACTCGGGGGGATTGCCTTCGGTGGGGTCGGGCATCAGCCGGGCCAGGATCTGCAGCAGCTGGCGCAGCCCGGCGCCGGTCGCGGCGGAGACGAAGCACACCGGCACCAGGTGGCCATCGCGCAGTGCGCGCTCGAAGGGATCGTGCAGCTGCTCGACGCTGATGGCCTCGCCCTGCTCGAGGTACAGGCGCATGAGGTCCTCGTCGAGTTCCACCACCTGGTCGATCATCGCGGTGTGCGCCGCCTCCACGGTGGAGAAGTCGGGGGGCCTGTCGGACAGGGAAAAAAAACAGTCGGCCACCGCCTTGCCGCCATCCGCCGGCAGGTTGAGCGGCAGGCACTCGCGCCCGAAGGTCGCGCGGACCTGCTCGAGCAGTTCGGCCAGGTGCTCGCCGTCGGCATCGATGCGGTTGATGATCACCAGGCGGCACAGCCGCCGGCTCGCGGCCAGCTCCATCAACCGCCGCGCCACGGTGTCCACGCCCGCCTGGGCGTTGAGCACCAGCGCCGCGGCGTCGGCGGCCGCCAGCACGCTGATCGCCCGGCCGATGAAGTCCGGATTGCCCGGGGTGTCGATGAGATTCATCAGCACGCCGTCATGGCGCAGGTGGCAGGCCGCCGTGTCCAGCGAGTGGCCGAGGCGGCGTTCCTGGGGCGTGAAGTCCGAGACCGTGGTGCCGCGGGCCAGGCTGCCCGCTTCGCGGATCATGCCGGTGCGCGCCAGCATGGCCTCCAGCAACGTGGTCTTGCCGGCGCCGGTGGGACCCACCAGGGCGATGTTGCGCAACTGGCGGGTGGCGTGAACCTGCTGGCTGGCTGCCATGGCGACCCCCTGTTGTTCGGGTTGTTCCCGGGGGCGAGCCCGCCGGGGCGTCGATCCACGAAGCCAATATAGCAGGTCACCCTCGGGGCGGGCGCCCGGGGGTCGCCCAGCAGCTCAACCTGCGGGCCGAGGGGTGGCGACGTCCGTCGCCGAGCGGATCAGCCCGCCGGAAGCGGAGCGCGGCGGCGGACGCGGACGCCGAGCGCCGCGACAGCAGCCAGGAACAGGCCCAGGGCCGGCGGCGCAGGCACGGCAGTGGCACTGATGGCGAGATACTTCGTGGCGATCCAGGCGCTGGCACCAGCACCGTCCGTGCTGGCGGACAGGAGGCTCGTGAGCTGCAGCCGCAGGTCCGCCGACGGGGCGCCGAACGCCCCGGTCGGGTCCAGCGTCGCCTCGAGCTGCCACAGCCGCGGTCCGCTGCCATCGCCCATGGCCATGTAGCTGGCGCTGGCGCTGCCAGTGCCCGGACCACTGTTGTCGAACGCCTGCAGGTCGAGGCTGCTGCCGACACTGCTGCCGGCGGTCGCATCCTGGTCACCTTCGACATGCAGCTGCAGTGCTGCGAGGCTGCCCAAGCTGCTGAAGATGCGGTCGATGACGAAAGTGGCCGACAGGCCTGCCGGGCTGCTGCCCCCTTCGGCCAGCACCATCGCGGCCGGCGGCAGGAACTCCAGCGTGTCCCCGACACGGAACGGCAGCCCGAAGACCGCGGCCGCGGCCTGGGTTTCGTCGTACTGGAAGCAGACGCGGGGCCCGCAGTCGACCACCATGGCATCGGTGCGGGAAGCACCCAGCAGGGAGGCGAGGAGGAGGCTGGCGACGGCGAGCTGTCTCGGGGAGGTCATGGCGGCGGATCGTTCCCGGCAAAAAACAAAATGCCGGTGATCGTTGCGTGACCCAAGTCATGCGCAGCATTCGCCAGCAGCGCCAGATTACCGGTCGGTCCGTGGTTCGCTCAACGGGACTTTGACAATAACGGCTGGAAAATCGCGCGCGGCTCAGCCGCCCTGCGCTTCCGGTGTCGCCCGCATGGCGCCGGGCGCGGGAACGGCATCGGGGCGCCTGAGGCCGGCGACCGCCAGCCAGGCGACGAGCAGCAGGAACAACGGCGGATAGGGATGCAGGTAGCGATAGGAAATGATGTGCTGGAACAGCAGCGCACTGACCGACAGCACCAGCGACACCAGCGCCAGCACGGAGGCCGCGGGCACCGCATCCCGCGCACGGAACAGGGCGGTGGCGGCGACGAACGGCAGCGCCAGGAAGGTCAGCGTGAACCAGTCGCGGGCCAGTTCGAACCAGGCGCTGGCGAGTGTCACCTGGTGGGGAATGCCGCGGGCATCGAGGTTGAAGTTCTGCTGCAGCAGCGCCAGGAAGTCCGCACCGAGGTCCAGGCGGCCGAGGTCGCTGTCCATGCGCCAGCGCTCGGCCACCGGATCGAAGTACTGGCCGATGATCACCGCCGCCATCGGCAGCAGGCCCCAGGGGCGCTCCGACAGCGCGCGCTCGGCGACGATGGCGGCGGCCTGCTCGGCGTCGCGGCAGGTCCGGCGCATCACCGGCCACAGCCCGTCGTCGCGCCAGATCTGGCTCTCGCGCATGGTGGCGTCGCGCAGCGGCACACCGACGCGCTGCAGGATATCGGGCGGGCAGCCGGTACCCGCGAAATCCGCGGGCTGCACCAGCGGTGCCACCATGCCGAGCTCGAACACGCCGGCGATGCCGATATAGCCCGGCGGTGCATGGGTGAGGTGGCCGACGAGGTGCCGGTAGCCGACATGCAGCGTCGCGGTGCAGGCCAGTGCCAGTGCGAGCTGCGCCCCGCAGCGGCGCCAGCCGCTGGCCCGCGCCGGCGCATGCAGCAGCCAGCGCCAGGCCGGCAGCAGGCCACCGACCACGAGCAGGACGGCGAGCCCGTTCATGCGCAGCGAGGCGGCAACCAGCCCGCATAGCGCGGCAGCCGGCAGCCAGCGCCAGTCGCCGTTGCGGACGTAGGCGACGGCACAGCCGATGAACCCGAGCCAGGCGAGTCCGCCAAAGGCCTCGGCCATCACCATGCGCTCATAGAACAGCTGCGCGGGCTCCACCGCGGTCAGCAGCGCGAGTGCGCCGGAGGCGAGCGCCCCCAGGCCGAGGCCACCGCGCGCGATCGCATAGACGATGGTCGCCGCCAGGGCTCCGGCGACCGTCTGCGCCAGCACCAGCACCAGCAGCGAATGCGCGGGCACGGCGGTCAGGGCGATCAGGATGCTGTAGACGAAGGACCGGTCCCGCGGAACCACACCATCGAGCGCACCGTGCAGGTAGGTGACCGAGTCCCCGAGGAAGACCCGAGGCAGGTGGTCCACCGCCAGCAGCGCGAGCTTCACCGCCAGTACCACCGCCAGCACGGTCCACAGCTCGCGGCGCCAGCGCGGTGGCAGCGTGCCGGCCACGGCATCCCGTGGCGGCGTGGTCACGCCGCCGCCGGCAGCACTGGCCTGGCTCATGGCGGCGAGGCGATCTCGACGTGCTGGCCGCGCAGCCGCCAGAGGTGATCGAGCATCAGGCCGCCGCGGATGATGCGGCCGGCGACCAGCCGCGTGATGCGCAGCACATCGGCGACCGGCGCGAAATGGCTCGGGCGCAGCCCGGGCGCATAGCGGGCCTGGATCGGCACCGCCACGGTTCTGATGCCTTGGGCCGCCGCCTCGATGAGGATCTCCGCCTCGAAATCGAAACCCGACGCCGCGCAGGCACGCGCCAGCGCGGCGGCGCGCCGCGGATAGACACGGTGGCCACTCTGCGTGTCGACGAGCGGGTGGCCACAGGCCCAGGAAAGGAACCAGTCCGCTACGGCATTGGCCCGCCGGCGCGAGGCCGGCTGGCGCTCGCGGCCGATCAGGCGCGCACCGATGACGATGCGGTCGGGGTGCTGGCGTGCGGCGGCGAGCAGCCGCGCAATGTCGCCCGGCGCATGCTGCCCGTCGGCATCCATGGTCATCACGCCATCGGCCCCCAGCGAAAGCGCCAGCGCCAGGCCGTCATGCAGCGCCGCACCCTTGCCCTGGCGCTGCGCGTGCCGCAGCGTCCTCACCGGCAGGTCGGCGATGCTCTCCAGCGTGCCATCCGTCGAGCCGTCGTCGACGACGATGACGTCGAGGTCCATGGTGGTGATTTCCAGGAGCAGCGATCGCAGTGTCGCCACTTCATTCAGTGCAGGAATCACCAGCGCGAACTTCACGGCTGCGGTTTCCTGGGTAGCGGAAAGGGGTGGGCTTGTGTGCCGAGCCTGAGCCAGGGGTAGCGGTCGAATATCCATTGACCGCGCTCGCCGGGTTCCAGTTTCACGAAAGACTGGCAATTTTCCGTGTTGAATCCCGCCACGGTCAACCGGATTCCGGCCCCCCGGCGCCGTGCCAGGGCAGCCAGTGCCGGGCCGGCCAGCACCCGCACGCTTGGCGGGCCGCCGGCCGGGACCATGGCCACCAGCAGCCGCTGGCGGGCGAGCGCCGGGGCCGGCCAGCCGAAATCAAGTGCCAGGCTGGCGTCGCCGGGCCCCGCTTCCAGGCGGATCGCGGGCAGGCGTCCGGGCCAGGGCCAGAAGGGATCGGCCAGAAACGCTTCCCGGCGGCTGGCCATGCGGCGCAGCCGGGGACCGGTCAACAGCATCTGGGTGGCGTAGGCGGCGACCGCCTGCTGCTTCGCGGCCCAATGGCCGTCATCCAGCTCCCGCAGCAGCGCGCCATCCGGCGGCTGGCCCCCGTGGACGCGGTAGGACAGGAGCCGCGGCGCGAGGCCCGCCTGGCCCATCGCCAGGATCATCAGCAGCCCGGCCATGCCATGGTCCGGGTGCCGGTCCGTCACCGCCGGGATCACCAGGTCGGTGGGCGCGAACCTCCACAGGCTGGTGGCCAGCGACGCCACCAGGCCCGCGGGATCGGCGACGAAGCGATCCGTGAGGCCGCCATCCGGCCAGCCGAAGGCCTGCAGGGTACCGGCCGGATCCAGGCCCAGCCGCTGCAGCGCTGCCCGTGACTCCGCGCGCCGCCGGCCACCCCAGCGCTGGCGCGCTGCCGGGTCGATGCGCCAGCGCCGCTCGGACCAGCGCTGCGGCCAGGGATTGTTGTCACCGTCCGTGAGCAGCCAGATCTGCACCGCGGCCCCGGCGCCATGCGCCTCCTGCATGAGGCCGGCGGCGGCGATGGTTTCGTCATCGGGGTGGGGTGCGACCACCAGCAGCCGCGATGCGGAGTCGAACGCCAGCCCACCCGGCCCGGGCTGCCCGGGGTCTGCGACGGTGAAGACGCCTGCGCTCATGCGAGGCGCATCCTAACGCCTGCGCGGCCTGACTGCCCTGTCCGGGATGCGGCCGCGGTCGACCAGCCCGGCGGCGGCTCAGGCGGCCGGCGCGTCGATCACGCAGGCCTCGCCCCGGCCGTCGACCGTTTCCAGCCGGACGGGCCGGCGCCAGACGCGCTGCAGGTAGCCGAGCACCCGGGCGGCGCGATCGGCATCCAGGCCGCGGCCATCGCTGGCGTGGTCATGGACGAGGTGCAGGGTGCCGTCGGTGTCCACGCCACGCACCGCCACCGCCGGCGCCCCGAAGTTGTACTTCGGCGCCAGGATGGCGTCGCGCAGCGCGTTGATGTCGCGCTCCGCCACCTCCACCGTGCCATCCGCCGTCGCCGTGTAGCGGAACAGCTTCAGCTCCTCGGCCAGCTCCGCGCTGAGGTAGTTGCGCACGAAACTGAAGTCGTCGTCCTGCGCGCGGATCTCGAAGGCCTTGCGCGGCCCGAGGTTGTCCATGATGGACTCCCACATGCAGAAGCCGAGGTGATAGGGATTGATGGCGAGCGAGGCCTGGCGGTCGGCGGCATGCGGGCGCACCACGTCCGAGTGGGCCTTGATGGCGTCCAGGTACTCGTGCTGCGGGATGAAATCCGCTTCCCGCAGCAGCCGCGCATGCCAGTACGATGCCCAGCCCTCGTTCATGATCTGGCAGGCGAACACCGGATAGAAGTAGAACGACTCCTCGCGCACGGCGAGGAAGATGTCGCGCTCCCAGCCCTCCAGTTCCGGCGCATAGCGGGCGATGAACCACAGCAGGTCCTTCTCCGGGTGCGGTGGCAGCGGCGCACGCCGCCGCGGCTCCGCGGCGGCCACCGGCCGCTCGTCACCGGGCAGCTGGTGGAAGCGCTGGCGGAAGGTATCGTCGCTGGCCACCTGGCCGGCGACGAACTCCGGATAGGCCTCGCGGCGCAGGCCGCGGAAAACGTCGATGTGCGCCTCCAGTGCCAGCGCCGCATCGAGCACCTGCTCGACCCGCGCGGCGCCATGTTCCTCGATGGCGGCAGCGATCTGCCGCGCATGGTCCGCCGCCTGGTCGACGATGCGGTAGCCCACTTCCTGCTGGCTGCGGCGGAACAGTTCGTTGTGCCGGGAAAAATCCGCGTGGCCGAGCACGTGGGCCACCACCAGCGTGTTCTCCGCCAGGCTGTTGCCGCGGGCCAGGTAGGCGCGCCCCGGGTTTCCGGGGAACACCACCTCGAACAGGCGCGAGTGGCCCATGCGGTGCTGGATCAGCTGGTAGATGTAGCGCACGCCGAACGACCAGTGCGGCATCCGCACCGGCAGCCCGTAGACCGCCACCTCCATCATGAAGCTGTCGGGCACTTCCTCGAACTGCACCGGGAAGTAGTCGAGGCCCTGCGCCCGGGCGAGTTCCTCGATCTGGCGTCCGTAGGTTTCGATGGCGGCTGCCATGGCCCGGCTCAGCCCGCCCCCGCCGTGGCCTGCTGGCGGAAGAAGGCCCGGATCGCCGCCCAGACCGATTCGCTGCTGGTCAGCGCGTAGCTGTCGACCGGGCGGCCGGCATCGGCCTGCTCGCGGAACAGCCCGGCGGTTTCGGTGTCGAGGCCACGGTCCTCGGAGGCCGGCGTCTCGACATAGCCGCTGAAGCTCGCCAGCGCGGTGATCGCCGCCAGGCCGGCGCTGGCGGCCTCGTGGTCGTCCTTGAAGTTCTCGCCGTCCGAACCATAGAAGAAGTACAGGTTGTAGCACGCCGGGTCGTAGCGCTCGGCAATGATCTCGCTGACCAGCGAGAACGCCGAGGACGCGACCGTGCCGCCCGAGCCCCGCACCTGGAAGAACTCCGCCTCGGGGAATTCCCAGGCCTTCACCGTATGGGCGACGAACACCAGCTCCAGCCGCGAGTACTGCCGGCGCAGCCCCTGCACCACCCAGAAGAAGAAGGTCTTGGCGAGCTGGCGGTCGCGGTCGCGCATGCTGGAGGACACGTCCATGGCGAAAAAAACCACCGCCTGGGTCGCCGGCTGGCGCCGCGTCACCAGCTGGCGGAAGCGCAGGTCCTCGTCGGTGAATGCCGGCCCGGCGGGATCCACCGCGCGCCGCTTGAGGCTCTCCTTCATGGAGCGCCGCCGGTCGAGGCGCGAGCGCACGCCGCGCCGGCTCCAGCCCTCGCGCTGGTAGTCCTCGTCCAGGGTCACGCCGTTGCGCGGCTGCAGGTTGGGCAGCTCGAGTTCCTCCCAGAGCCAGTCGACGATGTCGTCCACCTTGAGCTCGAGCACCAGCTGCAGGCCACCCTCGCCGTCGCCGCCCTCGCCCTTGTCCTGCCCCGGCCGCGCCGCTCCCGGCTGTGCCAGCCGGTCGCCGGGCCTGACGTCGCCCTGCCCGGCACCCACGGCCTCGTCGGCCTCGCGCAGCCGGAAGCGGTAGTGCTCGAGGAAGCGCACCGGCACGCGCACGGTGCGGCCCGGGTCGGTGCCCGACATCTCGGCGTTGCCGAGCACCTCGGGCAGCTTCTCGCGCACCGCACGGCGCAGCTTCTCGTTGTGGCGCAGCCAGTCGCGGGCACCGCGCGAGAACAGCTCGTACCAGTCCTCGCCGCCCGCGCTGCAGCCGGAGAATGTCGACGGCAGGTTCATCGCCCCGGGCCCCGGCGCCTATTCCTGCGACAGCAGCGTGGTGACGTAGCTCAGGGCCTCGCGGGCGCTGTGTTCGTCGTAGCCGTACTCCATGACCAGGCGCTCCTGCACCGCCGAGATCTTCTGCCGCACTTCGTCGTCCGGCCGCGCCGCCGAGGTCACCAGCCGCAGCACATCGCGGCGCTCCTCGAAGAGGTACTGCTCGATTGCCTCGTGCAGCCGCGTGTGGCTGTCGAGCGTGAACCTGTCGCCGGCCTTGAAGGCCACCATGGCCTTGCGCACCACTTCCTGGCGGAACGACTGCTTGCCGGATTCGGAGATCTTGATCTTCTCCTCCACCTTGCGCAGGAAGCGCTCGTCGGCTGGCCGCGCCTCGCCGGTGATCGGGTCCTTCACCTCGCGCTGGTCCAGCGACGCCTCGACCTCGTCCAGGTACTTCTCCAGCAACTGCTGGGCCTCGTCCTCGAAGGAGGCAAACAGCGCCCGGTGCACGTCTTCCTTCACCCAGCGGTTGTAGAAGTCCTTGCGTGCCGTCACCAGGAAGTCCACCCAGGTCTTCTTCTGGGCGGCGTCCATGCGCGCATCGCTCTGGATGGCGTCCTTCAGCGCCAGCAGCATTTCCATGCTGGTGAGGCTGCGCCGGTCGCTGCGGGTGATGGCGTTGGAGATGGCGTTGATGACGAACCGCGGACTGACCCCGGACAGGCCCTCGTCCGGGCTCTCCGCGCGCAGCCGCTCCACCTCGCTCGCAGAGACGCCCTCCACATCCTCGCCTGCATAGACCCGCAGCTTGCGCGACAGGTCCAGGCCTTCCTTCTCCGGCTTCGTCAGCCGCGTGAGGATCGAGAACACGGCGGCCAGCGGCAGCACATGCGGGTCGAGGTGCACGGCGCGGAACGCGGGAGCGTTGGACACCAGCTTCTGGTAGATGCGCGCCTCGTCGAGGTAGGACAGCGTGTACGGCACCTTGACGATGACCATGCGGTCGAGCAGCGCCTCGTTCTCCTTCTCCTGGAGGAAGCGGTTGAACTCCGCGAGGTTGGTGTGCGCGACGATGGTCTCGTCGAGGTGGATCAGCGGGAAGCGCGACACCTTGACGTTCTTCTCCTGGGTCAGCGTCAGCAGCAGGTAGAGGAACTCGCGCTTGACCTTGAGGATCTCGATCATCTCCAGCATGCCGCGGCTGGCGGCATACACGGCACCACTCCAGGACCAGGCGCGCGGATCGCCCTCGTCGCCGATTTCGGCCACCTTCGACAGGTCCACCGAGCCGACGAGGTCGGCGATGTCGGCCGTGGTGGGATCATGCGGCGCATAGGTGCCGACACCGACGCGCGCCGCCTCCGAGAGGAAGATGCGCTCCACCGGGAACTGCATGAAGTCGCCGCGGAATTCCTCGTCGAGGCGCGCGCGGCTGTAGGGCGAGAGCTCGCCGCTGATCTCCACGCCCCAGGTCTCGCGGAACCTGCCGCGCAGGCTGGCCGGCACCAGGTTCAGCGGCGACTCGTGCAGCGGCGAGCCCTGCAGGGCATACAGCGCGCCGGCATCGGTGTGGCTGTATTCCTCCAGGCCGCGCTTCATGAGGATCACCGCCGAGGACTTGCCGCCCGACGGCGGGCCGAGCAGCAGCAGCAGGCGGCGGCCGACGTCGGATCCGGCGCTGGCGGCCTTGAAGTACTCGACCACGCGGTCGAGCGCCTCGTCGATGCCGTAGAGCTCGCTGGTGAACAGGTCCTTGGGGTTGCCCGCAGCCGTGCCGGCCGTCGTGTCCGGTCGCTCCGCCCGGTACCAGCCGAGCATGTCGTAGAGATACTGGTGGCTGGTGCGGACCAGCTGCGGCGCAGCCGCCGGGAAGACATCGCGCAGGAATTCCGCGAAGGTGCCGCGCCAGCGCGAGGCCTTGTGGTGAGTGGCGAAGTTCGCCATCTCTTCGATCAGGCTGTCGCCATTGCGTCCCGGAACAGCCTCGTGCCTGGAGTCCGTCAAGCCCGTCATGCTCAATCTCCCTGATCCGAAGAGATCCGCTGAAGAAGCCCGTGCCCTCGCTTGCTGTTGTTATTGCCGACCGACCTGCGCGCTTCCCTGAACCTCTGCCTCTGGCTTTGTCATGGATCCGCCGGCGCCGTGGTGCCGGTCCGCTGTTTGCGTTCCCAGACTCGTCCTCCATTGAACAGAAGTCTGTGAGCGCATTCACAGTACGCCTATCTTTTATACATAACAGCCGGAATCAATCAAGGAAGCCAGCAGCGCGGGAAATCGCGCTTGCTGCCATGCAAACCGCGGGCAGCAGCGAGCGCTGGTGACGGGGGGATCCGGCGCTGGCGCGGAAGACGCGCCACGCGGTTGCCGGCGCCGCGCGGCTTCAGGCCCGGGCGCGCTGGCCGCCGTGGCCGAGCCAGGCGGCCTCGAAGTCCGCGGCCGGCATCGGGGCGCCGTAGTGGAAGCCCTGGCCGAGGTCGCAGCCCATGGCAGCCAGGGCCGCCAGTGTTGCCTGGTCCTCGATGCCCTCGGCCACCACCTCCAGCTGCACCGCGTGGGCGAGCTGCACGATCGACGCCACGATGTCACGGTCACGATCCGCGGCGAGCACGCGGGTGACGAAGGCGCGGTCGATCTTCAGCTCGTCGGCCGGCAGGTCGCGCAGGTAGGCGAGGCTGGAGTAGCCGGTGCCGAAGTCATCGATCGAGGTGCGGGCACCCAGGCCACGCAGCTTGCCCATCGCCCGGGCACTGGCAGCGGGGTTCTGCATCAGCGAGCTCTCGGTCAGCTCCAGGGTAAGCTGGGCCGCTGGCAGGCTCCAGACGTTGATTGCGTTCTCGATCAGATCGACCAGATCCGGGTCGGCGAGATTTCCCGTGGCGAGATTCACCGAGACGTTGAACGTCGGATGGGCGCTGCTCCAGGCCGCCACCTGGCGCAGCGAGGAATTCAGCACGAACCAGAGCAGCGAGCGGATGCTCTGGGTGTTCTCGATTGCCGGCAGGAACTGCCCCGGCGGCACATAGCCGGCTCGCGGGTTGTACCAGCGCACCAGTGCCTCGGCACCGTGGAGTCGGCCGCTGCGCAGATCGACCTGCGGCTGGTAGAAGATCTCGAACTCCCCGGCCTTCAGCGCTTCCTCGACATCGAACCAGGTGTACGGGCTGGTGGCGCCCGGCGCCGCCAGCAGCGACGGCGTGAACAGCACATGGGGCTCGTCCCGGCTGCGGGCGACATCGAGCGCCACCTCGCACTGCCGCAGCAGTTCCTCGCCGCTGCGCGCCGGCTCGGGCAGCAGCGAGATGCCGGTGCGCGCGCGCACCCGGGCACGGCCGTTGCCGATGACCACCGGCTCGGTGACCGCCCGCGCCGCCCGGTCGGCAGCCAGCACCGCGTGGCCCTCGTGCAGGGGGTTGTCGATCAGCAGCGCGAAAGTGCGGCTGTTGACGCCGAAGACCCGGTCCTGCGCGCGGGCTACCGCGGCGAGCCGCTGCGTGATCTCATCGAGCACCCGATCGCCGCCGAGGTAGCCGAAGCGGCTGTTGACTTCCTCGAGGCCGGAAAGCTGGACGAGCATCAGCGCCAGGGTGGGCGAGCCGCTGCGGGCGCGCAGGGCATCGATCTCGCGCAGCAGCAACGAGTAGCGGAACTGGGTCGCCGTGGAATCCTGCGGCTTGCCGTTCATGGCCGCTGGCTCAGCCGATGAAGTAGTTCTTCGGATCCAGGCCGAAGGCCCCGGTCTCGTGGCCCCGGACGATCCAGCTGGCATTGCGTTCGCTGGGGTCGCTGGGGCACTTGCGCAGGTCGAGGCTGCGGAACTCGCGCAGCGGCTGCTTGTCGGCGTCGAGCACCAGCAGCACCTTGGGCCGCAGGCGGCGGATGCGGTTCTGCTCCACCACGATGCCCACCTCGCCGGTGTTCATCTCGACGACGCTGCCGGTGGGGAACATGCCCATGGCCTGCACGAACTGCTCGACCATCTCCTTCTGGAACTGCACGCCTGACAGTGCGTTGAGTTCGCGTATGGCATCGTAGGGGGACTTGGCGGGCGCCCAGGGGCGGTGGCTGGTCATGGCGTCGTAGCAGTCCACCAGGCCGCCGATGCGGGCGAACACGGGGATTTCCGCGCCCTTCAGGGCGCGCGGATAACCCGAGCCGTCGGCGCGTTCATGGTGGCCCTCGATCATCGCCAGCACGTCGGCATTGATCCCGGGCGTGAGCTTGACCATGTCGAGGCCGTAGTTGACATGCTTCCTGACGGCGTCGAACTCGACGGCTGACAGCTTGCCTTCCCTGCCGACCAGGCTCTCGGGCAGCTTCGCCTTGCCGATATCGAGCAGCATGCCGCCCATGGCCAGCGTATCCAGGCCCTGGCGATCGAAGCCGAGGTGGCGCCCGAGGATCACCGCCCAGACGGATGAAGCAATCGAATGGTGGTAGGCGTATTCGTCGCGCTTGCGCAGGTAGACCAGCCAGGCCATGGCGTCCTGGTTGCGCAGCACGCTGTCGATCATCGGCTTGACGGCCGTCTGCACCTTCTCGACATCGACCCCGGCACCCTTGCGGATGTGGACCAGCACTTCGTTCATCGTGGCCACGGCGGCGTCGTAGGCGCGGATGGCCTGCGGTGCCTCGCGGGCGGTGCTCACCTGGTTGCGGTACTCGCGGTGGCCGTCGACCCGGGCGGCCAGGGCGCCGGTCGGATCCAGCCGGGTGACGGCGCGCATCAGCCGCCCGGCAAGCGTCGAGGGCTCGGCATGGCTGCGGTTGTGGGCCGGGGCACGGCCGTTCATCACGGCCTCGTGGTTGCGCGGACGCAGGGCCTGCAGCACCTTTTCCTTCGGCAGGGAGCTGCGCGTGACGTCTATATAGACGTGCCTGCAGAACTTGCGCAGCAGCTTGAGTTCGCTGTCCTCGCGGATCTCGAAGCCCTGGAACAGGAACGGGGTCTCCAGCCAGGGACGGTCGAGCTGGGCCACGAACATGCCCCGCTCGAGGTTGGCGGTCTCGATCTTCTGACGCTTGAACAGCACTGGAAGCCCCGGACTTGCAACGCAGGCACAGATGCCCGGTCATAATAGCCACCCGGGCCGGGGCCGCTGTGGCCACGGTCACAATCCGGGGACGGAGGACAGGCCGATGAAAAGACTGGCTGCGGGCATGGTGGTGCTGCTGGCGGGCTGCTCCGGCGCCACCGGGCCGATCATCGACACCAAGGGCGTGGACATGGCGCATTACCAGCAGGATCTCGCCGAGTGCGAGGCCTACGCGACGCAGGTATCCACCGGCACCGCCGTCGCCAAGGGCGCCGCCGGCGGCGCGGCGGTGGGCGCGGCCATCGGCGCCATCGCCGGGGGCAGTGCCGGCAAGGGCGCCGGCATCGGCGCGGTCTCGGGGGGCGCGCAGTCGGCGCGGATGTCCGATCGCGAGAAGGCGAACGTGGTGCGCAACTGCCTGCGCGGCCGCGGCTACAAGGTGCTCAACTGACGGGGGAAACAGTCACCATGGATTTCGAGAATCTGCTCCAGTCCGGCACGACGCTCGCGCTCAACCTCGGCCTGAAGATCCTCGGCGCGCTCGCCGCGTGGATCGTCGGCCGCTGGCTCATCAACCTGGTGATCCGCCTGACCGGCAAGGCGCTCAGCCGCCAGCAGGTGGACCCGACCCTGCAGCGCTATCTCGGCTCCATCATCGGCGTCACACTGAACGTGGTGCTGGTGGTCGCCATCCTCGGCTACTTCGGTCTCGAGACCACCTCCTTCGCGGCCCTGCTGGCCGCGGCGGGCATCGCCATCGGCGCCGCCTGGAGCGGGCTGCTGGCGAACTTCGCCGCCGGTGTGTTCCTGGTGATCCTGCGGCCGTTCAAGGTCGGTGACTTCATCGCCGCCGGCGGCGTCGAGGGCGTGGTGGAGGCCATCGGCCTGTTCGGCACCACCATCAACAGCGGCGACAACGTCCACACCATCGTCGGCAACAACAAGATCTTCAGCGACAACATCCGCAATTTCACCGTCAACCCCTGGCGGCGGGTGGACCGGCTGGCACAGCTCGCCCACGGCGTGGACCCGAAGGACGCCGCCGCGCGCCTCAAGGCCGCGCTGGCGAAGATCCCGAACGTGATGACCAGCCCCGCACCCGATGTCGAGATCATCGACTTCACGGCAATGGGCCCGGTGCTCGCGGTGCGCCCCTACTGCCACAACGACCACTACTGGCAGGTGTTCTTCGACACCAACCGGGTCATCGCCGAAACCTTCGGCGCCGCCGGCTATCCGGTGCCCGAGCAGCACCTGCGGGTCCAGCAGCGCGCGAGCTGAACGGCCGCGCCGCGCTGCTGCTGCGCGCACGCCGCCGGCGCGGTTAGCTGCGGATCATTGCCGCTTGCGCGGCCGGGCAGCGGGCCGCCGGCGCCGCATCTTGCCGGCCAGGTACTCCTGCAGCGCCACGGCGTTGTTGTGCTCCTCGTCGTGGGAGCTGTAGACCAGTGTCACCTTCCCGCGTCGCGCCGCGGTGACGATCGGCTGCCAGGCCTCGGGATGCGCATCGAGTTCCCGGGCGTAGCGCTCACGAAAGCGGTCCCACTTCGCCGGGTCATGCGCGAACCACTTGCGCAGCTCCGTGCTCGGCCCGGCCTCCTTCAGCCACTCGGCCACATGCAGCTTCTCCTTCGTCAGCCCGCGCGGCCAGAGCCGCTCCACCAGCAGGCGGGTGCCATCGCTGGCCGCCACCGGTTCATAGGCACGCTTCACGCTGATCATCGTCCTGCCTGAGAATAGGACGTTCGAAGCCCATGGTGCCGGCAGTGTAGCCCCCCGCCGCACAGCCGGCGAGCCGCGGTAGCGGCGGCCGAGCGATCCAGCGGCCTGTCGCGCTGCCGGAAATGCCGGCGTGAGGGCCGGATTCTCGCACTGCGGGAGACCTTTGGCGCAGCCGTCCCCGGCGCGCTCCACGTTCGCGCACGCCAGGTGTCCTCAACCGAGATCGAGTGCCCCCCTGCCCCGGCGGCGCACGGGCGCGGTGGGCCGTGTCGGCATCAGCCGGCGCAGCCCTCCGCCGCTCGGTTTGTTCCAGGTGCGAGAGAATCCTCCCCACCACCACCGGATCTTCGATGCTGGCAATGATCCTGACCTTCCCCCCGCAGCGCTCGCAGGTGTCGATGTCGATGCGGAACACCCGCTTGAGCCGCTGCTCGCCTGAGGGCGCTTCCACCGTCGGGGCCAGCGTCTGCAGCGTGAACGCCTTGCGGCCCTCGTTCGGCCCGAGCGCGATGCGGTAGGTGATCGAGTGCCCAATCAGTCCTTCCAGGGTCGAGTCCTCGCCCGGGCCGGTGCCGAGGTAGGCGTTCTCGGCATCGCGCACCAGCAGCCCGCGCCGTTCCAGGTGCCCGGCGATGCGCGTGACGATCCGTTCAAGCAACCCTTCGAGCTCGATCGACGTCGGCGGCGCCACGCGCCGGAAGCGCAGCCCGGCCGCTGTCAGCTCATAGGCACCATCGAGCACCAGCAGATGGAAGTGGATGTTGAGGTTCAGCGCGCTGCCGAAGCGCTGGATCAGCGTCACGGCCCCGGTCCGCCCTCTCCTCTGCGTGAACCCGGCCTTCCTCACCAGGTGCGCAGCAATCGCCCGGTACACGATGCCGAGCACCGCGCCCATGGCTACCGGATCAGTGGCAAAGAGATACCGTAGCGGGAACGGCGCCGAGAGCGCCCACTGGCGCAGGGGCTCCTTCGGCAGCACCTCGTCGACCAGCAGCGCCGCACTCTCCGTCATGCGCCGTGCCGCGCAGCTCGGACAAAAGCCGCGGCGCTTGCAGCTGAACGCCACCAGCCGCTCGGCATGGCAGGCGGTGCAGCGAACTCTCAGGAAGCCGTACTCCAGCCGGCCGCACTTCAGGTAGGCCTCGAACTCCTCGTGTACATAGGCGGGCAGCGTGCGCCCGTGCGCTTCGAGTTCAGCGCAGAACGCCGGGTAGTGACGATCGACGAGCTGATAAAGAAGCGTCGTCTCCGGGCGGTGCCGTTCGTAGCGCGGCGCATCGGGGCGGAGCTGGCATGGACGGCTGCCATGGCCGCAGACTCGCTATCGGCGGGGAGCTGTGGCCAGCTGCCTTTATGTACTCAGCGGCCTGAAAGGCACGCCGTCAGCGCGCTGCACACGACCAACGGCCGCTGGGACATCGTGGCGGAATTGCGCGCCGACAGCCTCGAGGCCTTCGACCGTGTGCTCGCACGGATTCGTCTGGTGGAAGGCATCTCGAGTACCGAGACGAGTCTCCTGCTGTCGTCGTACAAGCTATGAGGCGACGGGCTTGCAGTAGATGTCGTGCAGCGCCTCGATCATCACGGTCGCGGGCCCCGGCATCAGCGAATAGTGGATCGTCTGCGCCTCGCGTCGGGTCCGCACCAGTCCCTCCTCGCGCAACACGGCAAGGTGCTGCGACAGCGCCGACTGGCTGAGTTCCAGCAGGTCGTTGATCTCGCCGACCGAGCGCTCCCCGCCGACGAGCAGGCACAGCACCTTGAGGCGCGGCTCGCTGGCGAGCGCCTTCAAGAGCCGCGCAGCCTCCCCGGCGTGGGCCTGCATTGCGTGGATGTCGAGCGCGTCTTTCACCTTCTTCATCGCCAACGCATCCCCACCATATCAGTTGCATCTAATATAAGACTTTGCTAATTTAGCGTCAAGTGAATATTGCGGGTTCGCACCCACCGGGGGCGTACGGATCGTGGAGGCCGCAACAATGACACGCATCGTCGTTCTGGGCGTAGGCATCGGCGGCATGAGTGTCGCCTATGAACTGCGTGGCGCGCTGGGCAAGGACCCGGCCATCACGGTGATCGGCGAAGGCGAGCGTTTCTCGTTCACGCCGTCGAATCCCTGGGTCGCCGTGGGCTGGCGCAAGCCGGCCGACGTCGAAATCGCGGTGGCCGACTACCTCGCGAAGCGACACATCGGCTTCGAACCGGCAGGCGCCGAACGGGTCGAGCCGGGCCACAATCGCGTACGGCTGCGGGACGGCCGCCACATCGAATACGACTACCTGGTGATCGCGACCGGTCCGCGCCTCGCGTTCGACGAAGTTCCCGGACTCGGGCCCGAACGCGGCTTCACTCATTCAGTCTGCACCACCGCGCACGCCGCAGGTGCCTGGGAAGCGTATCAGGAGTTCCTGAAAAATCCGGGTCCGGTCGTCGTCGGCGCGGCACCGGGCGCGAGTTGCTTCGGGCCGGCCTATGAATTCGCGATGATCCTCGACAAGGACCTGCGCAAGCGCAAGGTGCGGGACAGGGTGCCCATGACCTACGTCACGCCCGAGCCATACATCGGACACATGGGTCTCGGCGGCGTAGGCGATTCGCGGGCCCTGATGGAGAGCGAGTTCCGCAAGCGCCACATCAACTGGATCGTCAACGCGAAGATCGCCTCGGTGCACGACGGCGCGATGGATGTCGTCGAGGTGGACGAAGGCGGCCGGACGAAGAAGACGCACGCATTGCCGTTCAGGTTTTCGATGGTGCTGCCCGCGTTCACCGGCGTGAATGCCGTGCGCGACGTCGAGGGCCTGTGCAATCCCCGGGGCTTCGTCCTCATCGACAAACACCAGCGCAATCCCGCCTACCGCAACATATTCTCTCTCGGCGTCTGCGTGGCCATACCGCCCGTCGAGGCGACACCGGTTCCGACCGGGGCGCCGAAGACCGGATTCATGATCGAATCGATGGTGACTGCCATCGCGCACAACATCCGTGACGAATTGCGCAATCTCCCTGCGACCGCCGAGGCCACCTGGAACGCGATCTGCCTGGCCGACATGGGCGATAGCGGCGTCGCGTTCGTCGCCTTGCCGCAGATTCCGCCGCGCAATGTCACATGGGCCAAGGTTGGCAGGTGGGTACACCTCGCCAAGATCGCCTTCGAGAAATACTTCCTGCGGAAGATGAAATCCGGCCACAAGGATCCCATTTACGAAAAGTATGTACTCAAGTTGCTCGGCATCGTACGCACCCGCTGAACCCTGCCCAATTCAACCCAAGGAGTCCCGTCATGAATCTCGATCGTGCCGTCTTCGCCTTTGCCGGCGTGATGATCCTCGTCAGCGTCCCGCTGGTGCATTTCGTGTCGCCGTGGTGGCTGCTGCTCACGGCCTTCATCGGGCTGAACCTCCTGCAGTCGGCCTTCACCGGCTTCTGCTCCGCCGCCCTCGTGATGCGCAGGCTCGGCCTGTCGAGCGGCTGCGCATTCAAATGACGCGTGACCCGCCGATGCCAGCGCCGCGCATCCTGCGATCCACGCTCGCGCCGGCGCTGGCCATCGTGCTCGCAGCGTGTGGCAGTGGCGAGACATCGCAAACACCTGCCCCGATCGAGGGCCTCGACACCCTGGTCGTGACGGCCGGCGAAGCCGGCGCGGGCCGTGCCTGGGATGGCGTGGTCGAAGCGGTTCGACAGGCTGCGCTGTCCGCGCAGACGAGCGGCCGCGTCACCGACGTCCTGCACGACGTCAATGATCGTGTCGCGGCCGGCACCGTGCTGGTGCGCCTGAGTGCGGTGGAACAGCGAGCCGGCGTCGACGCCGCCCGCGCGCAGTTGCGCGCCGCCGAGGCCGTCGTGACCGAGGCCGAAGCCACTTACCACCGCTATCTCGAATTGTCGCAGGCGCACTACGTCTCGAAACTGCAGCTCGACGAGATGCGTACGAAGCGCGATTCCGCGCTCGCGGCGCGCGACGCCGCGCGCGCCCGGCTTGCCGATGTCGGCCAGCAGAGCGCGTACACCACCATTCGCGCGCCCTATGCCGGGCTCGTCGCGACGCGCGATGTTGAGCCGGGCGAGAGCGTCGGCATCGGGCAGCCGCTGATGACTATATTCGCTCCCGACGCGCTGCGCCTCGAAGTCAGCCTCCCGCAGTCGGACGCCGAAGCGGTACGCGCGCGCCCGGTTGCGCGCGTGACCCTCGCCGACGGGCGCCGGATCGACGCTGCGTCGGTCACGGTCTTCCCGTCGGCCGACGCTGCGACGCACGCGGTCCGGGTGCGTGTGCAGTTGCCGCCGCTCGATCCGGCACCGCATCCGGGCACGACCGCCAAAGTGGCATTTCCGGCGGCCGCTGGCACGGCGTATCCGCGGGTGCCGTGGTCGGCGCTCGTACGACGGGGTGAAGTCAACGCGGTCTACGTGCTGGCTGATGGGCGTGTGTCGCTGCGCCAGATCCGCCTCGGCGATCGCAGCGGTGATGCCGTCGACGTGATCGCCGGCCTCGCGCCGGGCGAGACGATCGCGGCCGATCCGGTCGCGGCAGTGCAGGCACTGATCGCTGCGCGAAGGAAGCGCTGACATGGCGCCGAACGGGCAGCGACCGAAGCTCGGCCTCTCCGGGCGTCTCGCGGCGACCTTCCAGTCGAATCCGCTCACGCCGATCCTCGCGCTGCTCGGCCTGCTGCTCGGCGGCGTTGCCGTAATGGTGACGCCGCGCGAGGAAGAACCGCAGATCGACGTGACCATGGCCAATGTCTTCGTGCCGTTCCCGGGCGCCGAGGCGCGGGAAGTCGAACAGCTGGTCGCCTTTCCGCTCGAACAGAAGCTGTCCGGGATCGAGGAGGTCAAGCACACCTACTCGGTCAGCCGCCCGGGCCTAGCGGTGCTCACCGTGGAGTTCGAAGTCGGCGTCAAGCGCCAGGCGGCACTCGTGCGCCTGTACGACAAGGTGTTCTCGAACCAGGACTGGATGCCGTCCCACCTCGGGGTGGGCCAGCCGATCGTCAAGCCGAAGGGCATCGACGACGTCCCGGTGACGACACTCACGCTGTGGACCGACGATGCCGCACGCAGTGCGCTCGACCTCGCTGAAGTCGCGCATACCCTGGAGACCGATCTCAAGCGCATTCCCGGCACGCGCGACGCCTACACCGTCGGCGCACCGGAGCGCGCGCTGATGATCACGCTCGATGCGGCGCGCCTCGCGAGCCACGAACTGACCGTCCACGATCTCGCCACGGCGCTCGAGGCCGCCAATCTCGCCCGGCAGGCTGGCGAACGCATCGGCGCGGACGGCGTTGCGCAGGTGACGTCCGGCCGGTTCCTCGCCGATCGTGACGACGTGACCGGTCTGGTGCTGGGGCTGGCGAACGGCCAGCCGGTGAGGCTCGCGGATGTGGCCAAGATAGAGAATGCCACCGATGCGCCGGCACTCTATGTCTGGCACGGCGCACCGCCCGGGCGCGCGGGCCCCGCGAGTGGCCTGGCGCCCGCCGTCACGCTCGCCATCACAAAGAAGCCCGGCAGCAACGCCTCCGACATCACGCAAGCCGTCCTGAGGCGTGTCGGCGAGCTGCACGGACAGGTCGTTCCCGAAGGCGTGCACGTCGAGGTGACGCGCGACTACGGCCAGACGGCGAGCGACAAGGCGCTGACGCTGATCAAGAAGCTCGTGTTCGCCACGCTGTCGGTGGTGCTGCTCGTGCTGTTTGCGCTCGGGCGGCGCGAGGCCGTCGTGATCGGATCGGCCGTGATCCTGACCCTCGCGGTCACGCTGTTCGCGTCGATGGCGATGGGCTTCACGCTGAATCGCGTGTCGTTGTTCGCGCTGATCTTCTCGATCGGCATCCTCGTGGACGACGCGATCGTGGTAGTCGAGAACATCCACCGGCACATGGCGCAGGGCGGCCGAACGCTCCGCGAGGCGATCCCGCCCGCGGTCGACGAGGTCGGCGGCCCGACCATCCTCGCCACCCTCACGGTGATCGCAGCGCTGATGCCGATGGCCTTCGTCACCGGACTCATGGGCCCGTACATGCGGCCCATTCCGGTCAACGCCTCGGTCGGCATGCTGCTGTCGCTCGCGGTTGCGCTCATCGTCACGCCATGGCTGTCGCTGAAGCTCCTGAAGCGCCACACCGCCGCGACCGGCGACGCCGAATCGCACGATGTGCACGGCACCGCACACGGCCATGCCGCTGGCACGATGGCCGCGCGCCTGCACCGCCTGTTCGAACGCGTGATGATGCCGTTTCTCGCGCTCGAGGGCGGCGCGCGCCGCCGGCATCGCCTGTTCGTCGCAATGGCGGCGCTCGTCGTGCTCGCGGCGAGCCTCGCGGGCTTCAGGCTCGTCGTGCTGAAGATGCTGCCGTTCGACAACAAGTCCGAACTGCAGGTCGTGGTGGACATGCCGGAGGGCCGCACGCTGGAAGACACCAACGCGCTGCTGACGCAGCTCGCGGCCGTACTCGATCGCACGCCCGAAGTGCTGCACTACCAGGGCTATGCGGGCACCGCCGCGCCGATCAACTTCAACGGCCTCGTGCGCCAGTACGACCTGCGCAGCGGCGCTAACGTCGGCGACCTGCAGGTGAACCTCGTCGATCGGCACGACCGCGATCGCCAGAGCCACGACATCGCGGTCGCGCTGCGCCCCGAGCTCGCCTCGATCGGGCGTCGTCATGGAGCTTCGGTCAAAGTCGTGGAAGTGCCTCCGGGCCCGCCCGTGCTGTCGCCGATCGTCGCGGAAATCTACGGCCCCGAGTACGGCCGGTTGCGTGCCATCGGCCGGGCGCTGGAACAGCGCTTCCTCGCGACGGACGGCATCGTCGATGTCGACACGAGCGTCGAGGCCGATGCCTCACGCGATATCGTCGCGATCGACCGGGTACGCGCCGCGCGGCTCGGCGTGCCGCAGTCGACGATCGCCGAGGCGATCGCCGCAGGTCTCTCGGGACTCGATGCGACTTACGTGATCGACGGCCGCTCGAAGTACCCGCGCCCGATCCGCCTGCGCCTGCCCACAGCCGACCAATCCTCGATCGACCGCGTGTTGTCGTTGCGCGTCCGCGGCGATGGGGGCCAGCTAGTGCCTCTCTCGGAACTCGTCACCGTGCGGCATGCGGCGTGGGATGGCGCAATCCATCACAAGGACCTGCTGCCCGTCGTGTACGTCATGGGCGACGAAAGCGGCACCGTGGACAGTCCGCTCTACGGCATGTTCGATCTCGTCGGGCAGGTGTCGGATCAGGCGATCGGTGGCGAGTCGCTGTCACAGCACTTCGTCGCCCAGCCCGAAGATACGGGCACGTTCGCGATCAAGTGGGACGGCGAATGGCAGATCACCTACGAGACCTTCCGCGACATGGGCCTCGCCTACGCGGCAGGCATGGTGCTGATCTATCTGCTCGTCGTGGCGTACTTTCGCAACTACGTGGTCCCGCTCGTGATCATGGCGCCGATTCCGCTCACCGTGATCGGCGTCATGCCGGGACACGCCCTGCTCGGTGCGCAGTTCACCGCCACCTCGATGATCGGCATGATCGCGCTTGCGGGCATCATCGTGCGCAACTCGATCCTGCTCGTGGATTTCATCAACCACCTGCTCGAGCGCGGGCATACGCCGGAGGCGGCCGTGATCGATACCTGTGCGGTGCGCGCCCAGCCGATTGCGTTGACCGCGCTCGCGGCGATGGCGGGTGCCTTCTTCATCCTTGATGACCCGATCTTCAATGGCCTCGCAATCTCGCTGATATTCGGCATTCTGGTGTCGACGGTGCTGACGCTCGTCGTCATTCCACTGCTCTACTACACACTGATCGCGCATCGCACGAGGGAGATCACGACATGACCCGCAAGTCCATCTTCGCCGCCGCAGGACTGTGCGCCGCGATGCTCGCCCTCGCTGCGGGCTGCGCGAAATGGCCCGTCGATCGCGTGGCTGCGGCCCGTGCGTCCCCCGATGCCGACCTCGAGCGCGCCAGGACTGCGGCGCTGACGTTCAACACCCGGTTGCGCGAGCAACTGCAGGCCGCGATGGCCACGGGGGGGCCGGTGGCTGCGGTCGAGGTCTGCCACGGTGAGGCCCCCCGGATCGCCGCCGCAGTCATGAGCGAACACGGTGTACGGCTCGGGCGCGTGGCGCTCCCCGGCCGGAATCGCAATGCTGCCAAGGCGGCCGGGGACTGGCAGCTCTCGACACTGCAGGCATTCGCGCAAGCGGTCGAGCGCGGCGCCGCGGCCGGCGAGCAGCTCGCCGTGATGCGAGATGGCCTGCCGGCCGGTATCGCGCTGCGCATGATGCGCGGCATCGCCACCGAACCGGTCTGCCTCACCTGCCATGGCAGCCATATCGCGCCGGAGGTGCGTGCCGCAATCGACAGGCACTATCCCGACGACCATGCCACCGGCTTCGAGGTCGGCAGCTTGCGCGGCGCACTCTGGGTCGAAGTGCCCGCCGGTGAGATTTCGACGAATGGAGGACAACCGTGAGAATCGACAGTCCGATCCGCATACATCTCGAGCAGGAGAGCGACTATGCCTTCCGCGTGCGCTTCGACGATACCGCGCTCGCATCGCTCCTGACTGACGAGCCTGCGCCGCTCGGTCACGACCAGGGGCCAAATCCGTCACGCCTGCTTCTGACCGAGAACAGGACGTTCGAAGCCCATGGTGCCGGCAGTGTAGCCCCCCGCCGCACAGCCGGCGAGCCGCGGTAGCGGCGGCCGAGCGATCCAGCGGCCTGTCGCGCTGCCGGAAATGCCGGCGTGAGGGCCGGATTCTCGCACTGCGGGAGACCTTTGGCGCAGCCGTCCCCGGCGGGTGTCACCCGCGCCCGCAGCGCGCAGTGCGGGGCGAACACCCCGTGGTATCGCGTCAGGTGCACCCGCGGTTTGGGCACCAGCGCGGCCAGCCGCAGCTCATTTCCGCCTGCGTGGCGCGGCGGCGGGCCGCCGGCGCCGCATCTTGCCCGCCAGGTATTCCTTGAGCGCCACGGCGTTGTTGTGCTCCTCGTCGTGGGAGCTGTAGACCAGCGTCACTTTCCCGCGCCGCGCCGCAGTCACGATCGGCTGCCAGGCCTCGGGGTGGGCATCGAGCTCCCTGGCGTAACGCTCGCGGAAGCGGTCCCATTTGGCCGGATCGTGGGAGAACCACTTGCGCAGCTCCGTGCTCGGCCCGGCCTCCTTCAGCCACTCGGCCACATGCAGCTTCTCCTTCGTCAGCCCGCGCGGCCAGAGCCGCTCCACCAGCAGGCGGGTGCCATCGC
>Ga0226835_1000054_pt1 | contig 256073 bp, 235 predicted proteins | sample LAC_MetaG_1_FD_163627 | JGI IMG/M metagenome (GOLD analysis project Ga0226835, IMG submission 163627) | Anaerobic ammonium oxidizing microbial communities from anammox membrane bioreactor (MBR) in UC Berkley, California, United States -... | ecosystem: Engineered > Bioreactor > Anaerobic >...
TCTCAAACATTGGCTTCGGCTCTGTTCGTCGTAGAAGTCGCCCGCGTCGTTTGTTCCCGCCTACCTCCTGTTTCGATTGTGCTTGTCCCGGGATTGTGTCCCCGCGACTACTTCGCCAGTATAGCATGACCAGGCGCAGTACGCAAGACTCAATTTCAGGATCATGTCTAATCAAGCACAAACTGATTATCAACAAAGCTGCCTCAGCCGCAGCCCCGCCTCATTGTATACTGATCATGTATCAGGAGAAGTGTCATGAACACAGCCCAGTGCATTGAACTTCCGCCCGCGGCTGCAGGCGCAGCATCATCCCTTGGCGCGCCTCTTGGATCCTTCGCATTGAGCCGGAAATATCGGCGTGCGTGCATTTATGCTGCTATCGGTGTTTGCATGATGATCGTAGGTACCACTCTATTCCTGCTGTCGGACGACTTCTTTGGCAAGCAGTATTTCCAACAGAGCGTCTGCCTGTGGCAGGTGACCACGGCCGCCAGTTTTCTGCTCATAATCCTTTATTTGCAATCAGCCATAATGGCTCTGCTCACCGGGCATCAGCAGGTGTGGGCGTTTGAGCAGGGTTTGATTGTGATGCGCGGATCACGTATCCACACGATCAGATGGGGCGAAATCGGGACAATCAGGCAGCTCGTGCGCAGTATGCACTGGGAGACTTTCAGCAACTCCCCTCTGGAGGTGAGTGCGATCCACGTGCATACATACCGACTGTGGACACATGATGGGCATCGTTTTGTGTTCCGCGTGGCACTGCAGGGCATCGCAGAGTTGGGGGCAATCCTCTACGAGCGGATGACAAACCTGCGCCTGGTACAGGTTCTCTCCGAGCTGGCCGAGGGCGGGCGTTTGACTCTGGGTCCGCTTGCCTTCAGTCAGCAGGGGATTCATTACAGGCACAAGACTGCGCCCTGGCCGTATCTCCAGTCTGTCACAGTAGCAGACGATGGGTTCCTTTACATCAAGGCTGAAGCGCGTTTCCTGCCCTTCCGGATTCTGCAGCACCAGGTTGATGATCTTTACCTGCTGATCGCTGTGACGCGCCAGATGGCGCCGCAGTGTACTGTCTCTAAAGAGGAAATCGATGTGCGGCCAACCCTGTTTGGCTTCCGACTGGGATCCAGGCGTGGCTAGACCGGCCTGTCTTCGCGCCAACCAGTTCCCGTACAGGCTGAAACAGGGTAGGATCACGCTGCCCATACGAACGGATAGGCTTGAATGGAGAAACCTGTGAGCTCACAAGAATCTGATGCACCATCGACGCCGCAGAGGCCGCACGGCTGCCTGACCGCTGTCATCTTCACGATCGCCCTCACCCTGGTCGGCATTCTAGGGCTGGTATGGTTGACGACCATCATCCGTGACCTGACGCAAACGGTCATCCCAAACACCCTGATTCTGGACCTGGCACGCGCCGTAGGGTTCTTTGTGCTGGTGGGTGTCCCCTTTGGGCTGATCGGCCTACTGCTGCGCGCTGAAGGCTTCGGATTGTGGCGTGGTATGGCCCTGGCGTTGGGCGTATTGGGCAGTTACGCCCTGATCAACGGGCTCATCATGGGCATCGACCGGGGGCTGGAATACCCGGGGCTCCCGGCCTGGCTCCCAGCGGGGATTACGCTGATCTTCAACACAGTGCTTCTGCTGTTGGTGCGCCAGCGCCTGACCGGGCAGCGCGATCTGCAAGGCATGCTAGCCAGTATAGGCGTCGGCCTGCTGGCTGCCTCTGCCTGGGTGATGTTCGGATCGCTCGGACTGGCTTACGAACTGCTGGTGGCAGTCCTTGAGGCGGCAGCAACCGGCTGGTTCGTGGCTCTGATGCTCACCCTGATTTTCCTGTATGAGCCCGAGATGCCTGTTCGCAGGCCTTTCTGGTCTGTGTTGATGGCCGGGATGACGTTCGGCGCAGGGCATTTCGCTTTGCTGGCGACACGCGGCTACTGGATCCAGGGCCAGTATATCGCCTTCAGCACTGTCCTGGCCGGGCTGCTGGCCGGGGTGCTGCTGATCCAGAAGAGCGAGCAGGGGCTGCGCGGCGGGCTGTGGCGCTTGGGGGGGTTCTTCACAGCGCTTTACCTGCTGCCTTTCGCCTTCACCGAGGGGTTGGAAGGCGACTGGATGACCGATGAGCTGGGCTCAAGCTGGGGCCCGGCCGTCCTGTGGGTGTTCCTGGCGACGGCGGCTTTACTGGTGATCCTGGCGGTGGCCCGGCGCCCACTGGCATCCGGGAGGCGCCTGGTTGCAGCAAGTATTCTGCTGATTGGGATAGTCGTGCCGCTGATCCTGTACCTGCTGCTTGGCCAGCCGGGGCTGCAGTCTGATACCTTCCTGGTGGTCATGGCCGACCAGGTCGATACCAGCTTTGCCCGCGAGATCGCCGACCGGGATGCACGTGTCACGGCGGTCTATGCTGCGCTGACCGAGGGGGCGCTCGAATCGCAGGCGGACCTGCGCGCCCTGCTCGATGCACGGGGTGTTCCCTATACGCCGTACTATCTCACCAACAGCATTGAAGTGCAGGGAGGCGCGCTGCTACGCCTGGGGATCATGCGGCGCCCCGATGTGGCACGTGTGCTCACCAACCCCTTCCCACGTCCGATGCACCGGCCCGCAGAGGTTATCGCCAGCGACCCAGGGACAGCCCTGCCTCCGCCAGCAGGCCTGCCGTGGGGTATCGATCAGATGGATGCCGAGCGCGTCTGGACCGAGTTAGGTGTAACCGGGGAGGGCATTGTGGTCGGGATTGCTGACAGCGGTGTGGACTGGCAGCACCCGATCCTGCGGGGAAGCTATCTGGGAAGCGAAGGAAACCACGTCTATACATGGCTTGATCCCTGGGCAGGCAGTCCTGAGCCCATCGACACAAACGGCCATGGCACCCATACAACCGGTACGGTAGCCGGGGCGGAGGGCATCGGGGTGGCCCCGGGCGCCCGCTGGATCGCCTGCCGTAACCTGGCCCATAACCTGGGCAACCCCGGCGATTACATGACCTGCATGCAGTTCCTGTTCGCACCGTATCCCCCCGGGGGCGACCCGTTCACCGATGGCGACCCAACCCGTGGGGCACATGTCACAAATAACTCATGGGGCTGCCCGCGCGAGGAAGGCTGCGACTACCTGACGCTGCCCTTCGCGGTGAACCACCTGCGCGACGCGGGGCAGATGATGGTTGTCTCCGCGGGCAACGAAGGCCCGGCCTGCGAAACAGTCGGGGACCCTGCTACGGCAGAGGGCGCCCTGAGCGTGGGCGCCCTCAACAGCAGCGGCCAGCTGGCGGAGTTCAGCAGCCGCGGCCCGGTGACTCAGGACGGCAGCCTGCGCATCAAGCCGGATGTGGCGGCGCCTGGGGTGGACGTTCTTTCCAGCATCCCGGGTGGGGATTACGCCAGCTACAGCGGCACATCGATGGCAGGGCCGCACGTGGCCGGGCTGGTGGCGCTGATGTGGTCTGCCAACCCGGCTCTGATCGGCGACATCGATACAACCGAGCAGATCATCTTCGATACAGCGACCCCCGTGCACCTAGCGTCCGATGTCTGCGGTCCATCCAGCGAGTCCGACAACAACCTGGTCGGGCATGGGCTGGTCAACGCTTACGAAGCTGTACAAGCTGCAATTGCCGCAGGAAGGTAGCGCGGCCTCATCTCAGGACTCAGGAATCAGGGGGTGTGCTCGCTTTGCGGCGCGCGCCCCCCTGATGGCATAATAGCCGCCGCACAGGGGCCGTGAGATAGGGACCGGTGAGGTAGGATCGCGCATGGGCAGTTCGGAAACAAACCTTCCCGATGGGCATAAGGCAGGACGCAAGCCTATACGCTGGGTTCGAGCAGCCCTGCTTGGCAGTGCCGCAGGATTGCTTTCCCTGCTGGCCTGGTTGATCCTATTCAAACCACTGCAGGTGCTCCCCATCATTGCCGAGTCGCCGGATTTTTCGCTGGTTGACCAGCGCGGCCAGCGGGTCAATGCAGCCGATCTGCGGGGGCATGTGGTGCTGGCCAACTTTGTTTATACGCACTGCAGCACAGTCTGTCCGGCCTCCACGGCTGAAATGCTCAGGATGGCACACGATCTCCAAACACGCGGCTGGCTGGGTGATGATGTGCTGCTGGTCACGTTCAGCTTTGACCCGGAACGTGACACCCCGGACCGGCTGCTTGAATACGCCGAGCTGCTGAAGGCGCCCCAGGATGGCTGGCTGTGGCTCACCGGGGACCCCCTGGATGTGCGCCGATTGGTGGGGGCGGAGTTCGGGGTATATTTTGAGCGCATCCCCGGACCTACACCTGACCAGTACGAGTTTGCCCACGAGGCGACCTTCGTGCTGATCGACGCAGGCGGCCGCCTCCGCGCCGAGTATCCGGATTTGCTCGGCTTCAGCCATGCGCCGCGCGATGTAGCTCTGGTCGTTCGCGAGAAGAACAGCGGCCCCCTGCTGAGTTCGCTGCTGCGGATCGGCCACCTGCTGCACCTGTATCCCTCCTGAGCCGAGGAAGAGTGCGTCAGTGCGCATCCCCACCCGCCTGATCATCGGTTTTTTCGCGGCGATCTTCGCCGCCGTGCTGGCGTTCGCCATCTTCCAGCCTGTCAAGGTGGTGCCGCGCCGGGCGTTTGGTCCCGAGTATGTGCTGCAGGCACTCGATGGAACGTCCTTCACCCAGGACCACGTGGCAGGATCACTGGTGCTGTATGGCTTTGGGTACACACACGATCCAACCGGCTATACCGAGAGCGTGATCGATGCCATGGAGAGCTATCGCGAAGCTGCGCTGGCAGTGCAGCCTGACTTTCCACTGAAGCTGGCACTGGTTCTGTTCGATGCTCAGCGTGACACATTGGAAGCCCGCCGCGCCTATGCAGAGGCACACGGCCTGACCGACCCGGAGTGGGTTGTTTTAGGGGGCGATGCTGAGGCGCTCAAGTGGATGATCGGTTACGGCTTCGGGCTGTACTATGAGCCGGTGCCGCTCGCCGAGCTGCTGGACGAACCCCCTGCAGACGGCCCCCCCGAGGAATACGGCTACCTGCAGGCAGAACGTCTTGTGCTGGTAGATTGGGCCAACATCGTCCGTGCGGAGTACCGCCTGCCGCTTGATCCGGCCATCACACTGCGCGATGTTCGCCTGCTCGAGCGCGAGCGCACCAGCAGTGGGGCAGCACGGGCCGTCAACGAGGCCGCTCACCTGCTGATGTGTTATCCAAAATAACGCGTGGGCCGCTTATGTTGATGCCAGCCGGGGCTGCCCGCGACGCAGCAGCCAGATCAGAAAGGCACCATGCACCATCCCGACCACTGCCCCGACAAGCGCGATCACACCTAAGACGAGCAGGACAAAACCGGCAGTAATCCCGCTGGGCGGCGCGCTGCCCGCCACCATAAATACCAGCGGCATGCCCAACGCCCAGCCCAGCGCGTTCGCCGGCAGCCACCAACCTGCCCCACGCACATGATCTCGCAGCACAATCCACTGCGCAAAGCCCAGGATCGGGCCAGCCAGCAGCCCCAGCCCAGCGGCAAACAGATACTGCAGGGCGTCCGGGATGTCAGGCGGCGGGGCACTGCCCGCTGCAGCCGCGCCGAAGTCAATCAGTGTGCTGGGCAGCATCCCCAGCACCCAGGCAACGAACGCGCCGGCAGCGCTGGCGGCGATCCAGTGGCGTGGACGTAGGGCAGGCAGTGCCTGCTTCAGCACCAGGGACTGCGCGGCCCCTACCACCAGTCCCTCGAACGTACCTGCCAGCACCGCGACGACGAAGATCACCAGGGGCGCCAGCGTCCCGAATGCAGCCTGGATGCCCAGTGCCAGCGCCGCCCCCAGCAGAGAGGCAGCCCCCAGGCCCACGGCTTCACCCAGTGAGTTGGCGATCACCCAGCGCAGCCAGAGTTTTCGCGCTGCGCCCACCGAAGCCATGCTGCCTGCCATCACTGCACCGCTTTCTGCAAGGGAGACAAATCTTCCACATGGATGATCACACGCTGTGCTGCCGCACGAGCCAGCGCCGCAGGGTCCTGCGGCTGGCCTGCGGCATCGAGGGTGATCCCCAGGTAGCGCCGGTAAGCGGGGATACGCTGCACGATGTTCAACAGGGCGGCAGACTGACTCGCTTCATCTTCAAGCACAGAGGCCACTGCGCTGACCTGTGCACCGCGCAGGTGCAGCAGCACTGGCGCACCCCCACGTAAGCTGCGCCACCATGAGCGTTCGGGCAGGCTGGTGACCAACACTGCATCACCGATCTCCACATAGTTGACGGGCATAGTATAGGTCTTTCCGGTGCGCCGCCCGGTATAGGTCACCAGCATCATCGAACCGCTCAACAGGCCGTGCAGCGGTGAGCGCAGGATCGCTTTCATGATCGGGTTGTACCACATACGTAAGCCCCTGGTGCCAGAGAGTCATCATAAAGCATTACGTTTATTGCATGCCCAAGTTGTAGACCTTTTGACAGCCCGGCAGCACGCCGCCAGAATCAGGCAGCCAGACACAGCAGCAGAAAGGCGTACGATGGCCGCCCGTTCGATCTACCTACAGGATATCCCGATGGATGAGGCTTGGGCCCGGCTGGCGGCGTCTCTGCAAGATGCCGGGCTGTGGGCCCCGCTGCCCGGTGAAGAGGTTCTCTTGAGCGAGGCGCTGGGGCGAGTCACTGCAGCGCCGGTATGGGCGGCCGTCTCTGCTCCACACTACCACGCCGCCGCAATGGATGGCTATGCCGTGCGGGCCCAGGACACCCTCGGCGCCTCACCGACGGCGCCGATAACCCTGAACATTATCGAGACGTACGCCGAGATCGAGCACGCCCTGCGCCCTGCCATGGCCGTCAATACCGGACACGCCATGCCTCCCTGGGCAGATGCGGTGATCATGATCGAGCATGTCCAGGCAGGGGCGGCCCCTGGCGAACTGCTGATCCGCACGGCTGCGGCTCCCTGGCAGCATGTGCGGCCGCTGGGCGAGGATATGGTCGCCACTGAGCTGGTGCTGCCTGCCAACCATGTGCTGCGCCCGGTAGACCTGGGCGCGATCGCTGGCGGCGGACATGCCACGGTGCTGGTTCGGCGCAAGCCGCGCGTGGCGATCCTGCCTACCGGCTCGGAGTTGGTCAGTGTGGAGGACATGTCCTCAGGCCCGTTAAAGCCCGGCCAAATCATCGAGTTCAACAGCCTGATGCTCGCCGCCCAGATCGAGGCCTGGGGCGGCCAGCCAACCCGTTGGCCGATCATCCAGGATGACCCGGAGAGCTTACAGGATGCTATTCAGGCAGCTGCCTACCGCCACGACCTTGTGCTGGTCATCGCAGGGTCCAGCGCAGGCAGCGAGGATTACACTGCCCGTGCTATCGCGGCGCTGGGCGAGGTGCTGGTGCATGGCATCGCCGTGCGCCCCGGCCACCCGGTGATCTTCGGGATGGTGGGTGTGGCGGGCAGGCCTCACCCCCGCCTCGCTGCGCTCGACTCCCCCTCTCCACTAGTGGAGAGGGGGTCGGGGGGTGAGGCTACACGTACACCCCAGTCCGGCAGACTATGGGGGATGCTAAGACCACTTGCGCGGCAAAAACGTAAGCAGCCAACGCCATCTGAAGATCATCTCTGGCAGGCGTTACGCAATCGTCAGTTAGCAGGGTTGAAATTCCGGCGACAACATGCCATCGAGCGATTTATTGTTGACTTCTTCTGTGCGGAGGCTAGTGCGATCATAGAGGTGGATGGGCCGATCCACCAATATACGGTCAAAGAAGATGTTATCCGGCAAGAGTATTTCAAAAGCCTGGGATTGCAAGTGTTACGCGTTTCAAGCGAAGAAGTCATGCAGGACCTCAATGCAGTTTTACAGCGCATTGCTGCGCGTATTAGGCCTCACCCCCGCCTCGCTGCGCTCGACTCCCCCTCTCCACCAGTGGAGAGGGGGTCGGGGGGTGAGGCCCGCATCCCTGTGATCGGCGTACCAGGCTACCCTGTCTCAGCGGCATTGACGGGCGAGATCTTCATCGAGCCGCTGCTGTCACGCTGGCTGGGCCGCGCCCCTGCCGAGCCGCCGGTCATCCGGGCGACGATCAGCCGCAAGGTGCTCTCTCCGGCGGGTGATGAGGAGTACCTGCGCGTGACGGTCGGGCAGGTGGGCAAGCGCGTGATCGCCGCGCCGCTGGCGCGCGGCGCCGGGGTGATCAGTTCCCTGGTGCGGGCGGATGGAATCGTGCGCATCCCGCGTTTCTCAGAGGGGCTGGATGCAAGCAGCGAGGTGACCGTACACCTGTACCGACAGCCGGAGTCTATCGCCCGGACCATTGTGGCGATCGGGTCGCACGATCTCACACTGGACCTGCTGGCTCAGTATCTCGCGGAGCGCGCGCCCGGCATGCGGCTTGCTTCCGCCAACGTGGGCAGCCTGGGAGGGCTGCTGGCGATCAATCGGGGGGAAGCGCACCTGGCCGGGTCACACCTGCTGGACCCTGACACAGGGGAGTATAACTGGGCGTACATCGACCAGTACCTGGCGGGGCAGGATGTGGTGCTGGTGACTCTGGCCCACCGCGAACAGGGGTTGATCGTGGCGCCCGGTAACCCGCTGGGCATTCAGGGGCTTTCTGACCTGGCACGGCCCGAGGTGCACTTTGTCAACCGCCAGCGCGGGGCGGGGACACGCCTGCTTCTGGACTACGAGCTGGGGCGGCTGGGTATCAAGGCGGACCAGGTGCAGGGGTACGAGCGCGAGGAAGTCACTCACATGGCTGTGGCGGCTGCCGTGGTCAGCGGATCGGCGGGGTGCGGGCTGGGCGTGCGGGCTGCGGCGGGGGCGCTCAAGCTCGACTTCGTGCCGGTAGGGTGGGAGCGCTATGATCTGGTTATTCCACGCACCTATTACGAGGGTGCGCTGCTCCAGCCGCTGCTGGCCCTGCTGCACGATGAGGCCTTCCGCGCGGAGGTGGCAGCGCTGCCCGGCTATGATGTGCGTGAGATGGGTTTCGTAGTAAACCGATCGTGACCAGATGCATCTGTTCTTAACACCACATCTCTATAATGGAATGGCTCTGTGACTTCGACACATCTTATGGAGCCCTACCGATGAACCAACTTGATCAAAGCCACAAAACTGGCCTGTGGGTGTACACCATCCTCACCGTGGTCGTGCTCAACGTGGATTCGCTGATCATCTTTGGCGGGTACTATGCGCTGCAGGCCGTACAACCGGAACTGGCCGCACGTATCCCTCTGGGGGTAGTGCCATTCTTATTCATCGATGCCGTGGAATGGATCTTTGCCCTGGCCTTGATCACCCGGCTGCGTCGTGAAGGCCGCACGCTGGGCAGTCTGATCAACCTCGAAGGGACACAGCCGCTGCGCGCTGGCCCGTTCGTGCTGGTATTCCTGGCCTCAAATGCTATTTTTGCAGCCTACATGGGCTTCACGTGGATCAGTGGCCAGTGGCCTGCCCCGGTGGCACTTCCCCCGATTTGGCTGGCCCTGTATATTCCCTTCACGGCCCTTAGCCCAGCATTTGTAGAGGAGCTGATCTGGCGCGGCTATGTCATCCCTCAGATGGAGGCACGAGGACGCAGTGGGCGGGCGGCTGTTTTACTGTCCGCACTGTCATTTGCGCTGATTCATGGGGTTTTTCTGCCTGGCCGGCTGGTAATGGCGCTGCTGATTGGCATTATACACGGGTTGTATTTTGTGAAGGAACGACGCGTGCTGCCATTGATGGCTGTCCACGCCGCCCTGAATCTATGGTCTTTTGCCGTCTTTACGCTGATCCACCCTTAGCCCAGATCGGGGCTTCACCTGCTGCACTTTTCCCGTATAATGATGGGCAAAGCACATTGCTGCTAGCGGGTTACAGGCGGCTGAGATGAACCTGATTAAAACGGTGCTGTTCACACTGCTGGTGCCGGGAGCGGTAGCAGGGCTGCTGCCCTATCTGCTGATCCGCTCACCGCTGCGGCTGCCCGTCCACCTGGGTGATTGGCGGCTGGCCGGACTGTTCATCATGACTACCGGCGCTGCGTTTTACCTGTGGACGGCCAGCGACTTTGTGCGTGTTGGTGAAGGCACACCTGCCCCCACCGACGCGCCGCGTATCCTGGTGAAACGCGGGTTATACAGTACCATTCGCAACCCCATGTATATCGGGATATTGACTCTGCTGGTTGGTGAAGCCATCTATTTCGAATCAGTGCTGCTGCTGATCTATGCCGGGCTGGTCTTCGCGGGCTTCCATGCTTTTGTCGTGCTGTACGAGGAGCCTGCCCTGCGGCGGCGTTTCGGGGCGCGCTATGAGACGTACCGCAGCGAGGTGCCGCGCTGGCTGCCGCGCACACGCTATGAGGAGTAAGCGGTCCACGTAATGCACCGCCTGGTGCGGGCGTGTACCAGGCATCTCTGCTTCATCCGAACACCTCATCGCAACAGGAGACTGCCCGATGTATGCCCTGCAAGACAGCGCTCAATGGGCGCCCCGGCAGCCTGAACATCTCCTACCAGGCAAAGGAATACCGAATTCTCGGATGAGAAGGCCTGCCTGCCGATGAACGCACCTGGGCCGATCACCGGACTGCTGGCTGCGATCGTCGGAGCCACGCTGGCGGGCTGCGTCCCCACGGCCGATGCTCCGCTGGTAGGCACCCCGCTCCCCGTGGGCACCTGGCTGGCTAACGCCGAAATCCGGCCAACTCCCAGCGCGATACCGCCCACTCCGGAGGTGCTTCCCTCCCCTTTCCCTTTTCCTCTTGCAGAAACCCCGGGCACACGCAGCGGTTCACTGCATGTGCTGGCCGTGGGTGATGTAATGCTGGGTCGGCAGGTGAACATCACCAGCCGTGAGAGTGACGATTACACATGGCCGTTCCACGAGACGGCGGATCTGCTGCAGGGCGCAGACCTGGCCCTGGGCAACCTGGAATCCCCGATCAGGGCGGGCTGCCGCCCCACGGATTCCGGTGACCGCTTCTGCGCGGACCCGCGCGCAGTGGAGGGACTGGCCTGGGCGGGATTCGATGCGCTGAGCCTGGCCAACAACCACATCTACGACATGGGGCAGGCCGGATTCGAGGAGACGGCCGCGCTGTTAGAGGCCGCCGGGATCGGCACGGCATACGGCGAGGAGGTCTGGATCACACAGGCGGCCGGGCTGCGTGTGGCGGTGATGGGCCTTGATGACGTGCGCGAGTCGGCTGACAGCGAGGCAGTGATCCCCGTTATCCAATCTTTGGACCCGTACATCGACGCATTATTGATCGTGATCCACTGGGGTGAGGAGTACACCCACCAGCAGACACGCCGCCAGCACGAATTGGGGCGGACTCTGATCGACGCGGGTGCAGATGTGATCATCGGGGCACACCCCCACTGGGCTCAGCCTGTGGAGCGCTACGGCAATGGCCTGATCTTCTATTCGCTGGGCAACTTCGTGTTTGATCAGATGTGGTCGCAGAAGACGCGCGAGGGCTTCATCGCGGACATCCGCATTGATGTACAGGACGGATCCCGCTCCATCAACTATGAGCTGATCCCGGTGATGATCTACCGCTACGGGCAGCCGCGCGTGGAAGAGCACGCGCTCACCGAGGCAGACGAGATCATGCGGGGGCAGTAGTATCCCTGTCTTCTTCTGGTTAACCTCTGATATCTACGGTCATCAGGGCAGGCCCGCCGGAAGCGGGCAATGGTGAGGGATCCTATGAGCGAACTAAGCCTGACGCGCTGCGCATGGGCGGGGAATGACCCGCTCTACGTCCGCTATCACGACGAGGAGTGGGGCGTGCCCGTGCACGACGACATCCGGTTGTTTGAGAAGTTGGTGCTGGAAGGTGCACAGGCCGGGCTGAGCTGGATCACCATCCTGCGACGCCGGGACAACTACCGGCGCCTCTTTGACAGCTTCGATCCGGTTAAAATCGCGGCCTACGACGCGGGGAAGATTGAGGCACTCCTGCAGGACCCTGGCATCATCCGCAACCGGCGCAAGGTGGAAGGGGCCGTGCAAAACGCGCGCGCCTTCCTGGCGGTGCAGGCAGAGTTTGGCACGTTTGACAGGTACATCTGGGGCTTTGTTGGTGGAGAGACTAGGCGCAATCACTGGCGCACTCTGTCTGAGGTACCGGCTGAAACGCCCGAGTCGCGCGCGATGAGCAAGGACTTGAAGCGGCGCGGGTTCACGTTTGTGGGTCCCACCATTTGCTACGCCTTTATGCAGGCGATGGGCATGGTGGACGACCACACCGTTGACTGCTTCCGGCATGGGCTAGTCGGTTAAGCCGGCCGCGTGACGATCCTCCGCGGAGAGAGGAAAGGCTGCACGTGGCAGGCATGCTCTGGATCGGCTACTATGAAAAGGTCGCCGGGATAATCCGGGTGGAGTTGGTCAGGTAGTCGCAGGGACGAAACAGTGACCGTCGATCGATTTGGACGCAACATCCACTACCTCCGCATCTCACTCACCGATCGCTGCAACCTGCGCTGCGTGTACTGCATGCCGGAGCACGTCCAGTTCAGGTCGCGTGAGCAGGTGCTCGGCGACGAGGAGCTGCTGCGCCTGTTCAGGCTGTTTGTCGCGCTGGGCTTTGACAAGTTCAGGCTGACCGGCGGGGAACCCACCATGCGTCACAATCTGGTGGAGCTGGTGCGCACAATGGCGCATACTCCCTATGTGCGCGAGCTGGCCATGACCACCAACGGCCTGCTGCTAAGCCGCATGGCGAAGCCCCTGGCCGAAGCAGGCTTAACCCGGGTTAACATCAGCGTGGATTCGCTTGACCCGGCACGCTATGCAGCACTGACACGCCGCGACCGCCTGGATGAGGTCATGGCAGGCATCCACGCCGCCGAAGAGGCCGGGCTGCGTCCGATCAAGCTCAACACGGTAGTGGCCCGTGATTTCAGCGAAAGCAGCGATGTAATCGATCTCGCGCGTCTCACACTCGATCATGACTGGCATGTACGCTACATCGAGATGATGCCGGTGGGCGGCAGCGCGGATTTCGCGCGCGCACAGATTGTCACTGAAGCCGAGCTGCGCGATCACATCACAGCAGCCCTGGGCAGACTGGAGACGGTCAATGATGGCCGCCTGGATGGCGAGGCGAGGCTGTTCCGGCTGGCCGGGGCGCGCGGCACGCTGGGCTTTATCAGCTCAGTGACGGCGCCGTTCTGCGCGGGCTGCTCGCGGCTGCGGCTCACGGCGGATGGACGCATCCGTATGTGCCTGCTGCGTGAGGGTGAGATTGACCTGCTGACCCCACTGCGCGCCGGTGCCATGGATACCGAACTGACCGGCTTAATCCGCCGGGCGGTGTGGATCAAACCCTGGGGCCACGGCCTGGAACACGGCGCAATTGCCACTAACCTGGGCATGCACGAGATCGGTGGGTGAAACAGGCCCGGTTCGGGTGTGAGCAAGCTCAAGCCATCCCCAGACGATTAAGGAGCTTTTATGCGGCGGCGAGACTTTACCTGGCTGCTTCCGTTGATAATCCTCAGCACAGCAGGGTTGGCCTGCGGCCAGCCCTCGTTCCCTGTACAGACGCTGCCCGTGCCAGTCACCGAAGCACCGCCCATTGAAACAGAGTCCCCCGCGATTCCGCCGGGCGCCGAGGTGGCCGACGTGATCGGGGTGATCGACGGCGATACCATTGACGTCCGCATTGACGGGGTGGAATATCGGGTGCGCTACATCGGCATCAATACTCCAGAACGCGACGAGGCGTGTTATGAAGAAGCCAGTGCCGCGAACGCTGCCCTGGTGGAGAGGCAGCAGTTGATCCTGGTGCGTGATACCAGCGAAACAGACCAGTACGGGCGGCTGCTGCGTTACGTTTATGCGGGCGATCTATTTGTGAACGCGGAGTTGGTGGCAGAAGGCTGGGCGGAGGCGCGCCGCTATCCACCGGATACGTACTATGCAGACTACCTGAATGAATTGGAGCAGGATGCGCGTGCGGGGAACCTCGGCTGCTGGCCCAGCGGAGTTTTCAATTAACTGGGGATGATCTCGGAAATCTGGGCAGCAGGAAGCGTGAAGTAGAACCGGCTGCCCTGCCCGGGCTCACTCTCGACCCCCACTTCACCGCCAAGCCGCTCGACTATACGACGCACAATCGAGAGCCCCAGGCCATGGCCGGTCTGGTGTTCATCCAGGCGGGTGAACGGGCGGAATAACTTATCCCGATCCTCCGAGGTGATGCCCGCCCCGTTGTCCTGCACCCAGAAGCGCAGCACTCCATCGCGCGCGGCGTCCCACCCCATCTCAATACGCGGGGGCTTCCCACCGAACTTAATGGCGTTGCTGAGGTAATTCGCCCACACCTCGCCGACCCAGGGCGCATACCCCATTACCAGGGGCCAGGATGCCGGGGCGTTCAGCTCGGCACCGGACTGTGCCAGCTGACGGCTGAGGCGGTGCCTGGTGATATGCACGACCTCCCCCATGGGAACCGGGCCAATCTCCACATGCTGTTTCATCCGCACCCCGGATAGCAGCAGTAATGCATCGATGATCTCGCCAGCCATGATTGTACTGATAAGGATGTTGTTAAGATTCTCTTTGATCTCACTTTCATTCAGGGTGTTTATGGCTTGCAACGTCAGATCCGCATACCCCGAAATAACGTTGAGCGGGTTCTTCAGGTCATGGGCAACTGTGTGCGCGAAAGCCTCCAATTCCCTGGCGAGACGATCGCGCTCCTCGTACATGGCTGCATTATCAATAGCAACAGCCACCCGCGTGGCAAGCAGTTTGACCGTGTCGAAGACATCGGTCGTGAAGCGCGTGGGGTCAGCGGTTTCCAGCACCAGCGCGCCGATCAGCTTCTCACCCGAGAGCAGAGGAACGGTGATCTGGGCCTGCATACCGGGAACTACTTCGTAGTAATCGGGGTCTGTGTGCACATCGAGATTCAACTCGGCAACTCGTGTCCGGAACACACGATCGGCGATTGAGGGGCCACGCGGCACCAGCAGACCGATTACCGACTCAGGGTACAGACCTTTGGCATGAACGAGGCGAATGCCGTCCTCCTCGGCAAGCCCGATTGCCGCCCCGTCTGCCTGGGAAATGCTCATGCCGGCACTGAGTGTCACCTCAAGCACATAGCTCACGTCCAGCTTGCGGCTGATCTCTGTATCGACTTCACGCAACACAGTGAGGCGCTTGTTAGCCCTCTGCAGTGCGTTCTGGGCATGAGCCATCTCCGTGATGTCGCGCATGATCAGCAGCCGACCGGCCAGGGCCTCCTTGCTCGCCCACAGGGGTGAAACACGCAGATCATAGAAGCGGTCATCCCCCTTGATCTTCAGGCGGAGCTCGCCAATTCCATCAGCCGGGACTTCCAAGCTGCGCAGCACGTCAGGCCATCCCGCCAGCACCTCCGTGCTGTGGCGGCCAATTGCGAAATGAGGGTCAACGTCCAGTGCTTCGACGGCGGCCCGGTTGATCTCTACCAACCGTCCCCGATCATCCAGGACGATCACCAGATCGGACATGCTGGCCAGGATGGCTTCGCGTGCAGCAGGCATGATGTCCATCAAGTGCACATCAAACATCCCCCAGGCTAGCAGCAGCGCCGTCCCTGTTAGCGCATATGGATTCAAATCAATATGCACCCGCTGGCGCATAAACAGATAGATAAGATAAGTTACCAGGGGCAGGCACAGGCCGGCCAGCATCACAACTACCTGGCGGCGGTAGAGCCCTTGAGCCTTGACCAGCGCCCTCACCCCAAGCAGCAGGCTCGCAATCATAACCAGCCAGATGTAAACCATATTGACCCAGTACCAAGGACCGGGTGTGAAGTCGAGGAGGTATGCCCTCCCGACATTAATGAGCTGCATGTCCTGCCAGATCATCCCGAAAGTGTCGTTGGTCAACGCGAAGAATATGCTCACGATAGGCAGGAAGAAAAGGATGCGAATTGGCAGGAGCATGCTGGTCAGCGGACGGTGGTTGTAGATCATCGCAAGGAGCAAAATAGTGTTGATGCCTACAAACACACCGACATACTCGACGACCAGCCAGAGGCGGACCGCCGGGAGCGTTGTGCTGCCCAACTCCATGGCATAGCCCAGCACATAGAGCAATAGGCCCAGGCTCATAGCCAGCAGAATCCTGGCGCCATTCATCGAGCGTTTGCGCCAAGCCTGCACCGCGATTCCCACAAGAACAACTGCCCCAGCGAAGAGTGGGAGCGCGTAGGGGGTCAAATGCCATCCACCCAACATAGCGAGGATACTGCTGCTCCTTATCCTTTACCAACTATATCCATGATAGTAAGACTGGCTTGAGCCTGATATACGGTTTTTCCCCTATAGAGCTGGAATCAACGCTCAGAGGATGAGCACCTCAGCCTGGGCACCGGCCTGGAGGCCGGTGCTGTCAAGGGGGATGCGCAGCAGGCCGTCTGCAGCAGCCAGTGTGAAGATCAGGTTGCTCTTGAAAAAGACCGGCTCCACCCACAGGGTGCCATCACGCTCTCTGAATCGTGCCGGCAGATAATCTTCACGCCCGGCGGCGCTGGCCACATTGGTCGTGAGCCGGGCTTGCAGAACAGCGCTGCGCGGAGCCTGTGCGCCCTGCAGCCGGTAGATCGGCGGCAGGCCGACCATGACGAACTGCACATAGGCGCTTACCGGGTTGCCCGGCAGCCCGATCAGAGGGCAGCCCCCGGCAACCGCCAGGATGGTGGGTTTGCCGGGGCGCGTGGCAATGCCATGTACCAGAACCCCCGGCTTGCCCAGATCATTGAACACGCGGGCAGTCAGATCGCGGGCAGATACCGAGCTGCCGGCAGACAGCACGACCATATCCGCCCCCTGGTCACGGGCTGTATCAACCCTATCGCGGATCGTCTCAAAGTCATCGGGCAGGATGCCTTGTGGAAGTGCCACGGCTCCTGCACGCTCCGCCAGCAGGGCAATCACCGCGCTGTTGAGGTCGCGTACCTGGCCCGGGAGGGTCTGTGCCTCCGGCGGTATCACCTCGTCGCCTGTCGCGAAGATCGCCACGCGCGGCCTACGTGTGACCTCTACCTGTGTGATCCCCAGGGCCAACAGGCCGCCGATATCCGCGGGGCGCAGGATATGGCCGCGCTGGAATACGACAGTGTTTTTCTGCACATCCTCCCCCACTTCGATCAGACCGTCCCCCGGCGCTGCCGGGCGCAGCACTTCGATCTCGCCGGGGGCGCTGCGCTGGGTGTGCTCCAGCATCACCACGGCATCAGCCCCTTCAGGCACGTGCCCGCCCGTGTGCACCAGCGCCGCTGTACCCGGCTCCAATGAGAAGGACGCCATCTGCCCCATCGGCACCTCACCGGTGAGATCCAGGTAGGCGGGCAGCGCCTCGCTGGCACCGAAGGTGTCACGCGCGTGCACCGCGTAGCCATCCAGGGTGCTGCGCCGGAACTCGGGGAGGGGATGCGGTGCGCGTATCTCAGCAGCAAGCACGCGACGATCTGCTGCACGCACTTCAATGCGTTCCCGATCCTGCAGAGGGTGGATATGAGACAGCAAACGCGCCACGGCATCCTGCGGGCTGGCTAACGTGAAGAACTCAGGCATAGGCATCCTCCGAGGGGTTCCCGCCCTGATTGTACTGGCACGCCGCACAGGGAACCACCTTCACTGTGCGGGCAGGCGGCTGTACACGCTATAATCCACAGCATGAGCAAGCTAACCCACCTCGATGAAAGCGGGCGCGCCACAATGGTTGACGTAGGCCAGAAGCCCCCCACTGAGCGCGAGGCTGTGGCCCGAGGCCATGTGGCGATGCAGCCGGAGACACTGGCGCTGATCAAAGATGGCGCGTTGAAGAAGGGCGATGTGCTGACCATCGCGCAGGTGGCCGGGATCATGGCAGCCAAACGGACGCATGAGCTGATCCCGCTGTGCCACCCCATCGCACTGACGCACGTGGATGTCACGCTGGCACTCGATGAGCAGGACAGCCGGGTGCTGATCGAGGCGCGCGCCCGCACGACAGGTCAGACCGGGGTTGAGATGGAAGCGCTGACCGCCGTCGCAGTAGCCGGGCTGACCATCTATGATATGGCCAAGGCTGTTGATCGCAGCATGCGCGTCGAGGCTATTCGGCTGGTCGAGAAGCACGGCGGCCAGTCGGGTGATATTGTGCTGGAATGAGCACTATGCAGATTCGGATCAAGCTGTTTGCCACGCTGCGTGACCGGGCAGGGACGGGCGACCTCTCCCTGGAGCTGCCGGGCGATGCCACGGTGCAGATGTTGATTGACCGGCTTAACGCCGATCACCCAGCGCTTCGCGAGGCCATCCCACACGCGATCATCGCCGTGAACGAGGAGTTCGCCTTCCCGCCAGACACGCTTCAGGACGGCGACGAGGTGGCGATCTTCCCCCCGGTAAGCGGCGGCTCCGGAGACCCGGCTTATCCCGAGTATTTCGCCATTACTGAAGATGTTCTGGATGTGGATGCCATCCTGGCGGCCATCACAACACCCGAGACCGGCGGCGTGGCACTGTTCAGCGGTGCGGTGCGCGGTGTGACGCATCGAGCCGGCCATGTGCCGGAAACCGAGACGCTTTATTACGAGGCGTACCGCCCTATGGCCGAGCGCAAGCTGCGCCAGATCGCCGCGGAAATCCGCGAGCAGTTCCCCAAGGTGCGCGGGGTAGCGCTTGTGCAGCGCATCGGCAGGCTGGCGGTGGGCGACACCACTGTGCTGGTGGCCTGCTCAGCCGGGCACCGCGATGACGGCATCTTCGAGGCTGCCCGCTACGGCATCGACCGGCTCAAGCAGATTGTGCCGGTATGGAAGAAGGAGATAGGGCCGGATGGCAGCGCATGGGTAGAGGGCAGCTACCAGCCTACCCCGCAGGATGTGCATGAAGAACAGTAACAAGCGTGATAGCCGTTTAATTTCAGAGGCGACCTGTGTGATCGCCTTTTTTGCAGCTAGCGAATGTCAAGATGTTCCACATAAGCAGGCCACGGCTCCAATGCATCAAAGTCAGGCTGGTATGTTTCCGTCCACGTAAAAGTCTGGATGAAGGCGCCGCCGCCCTCGCCCTGCTCTGGATCGGTCCCGGCGCGGGTCTTGGCGTCCAGCACGGACACCAGCGGGTAGCGATTGGACAGCAGCAGCTCGAAAAAGTAGGTATCCAGCAGGGCCGGATCACTGGCTGCCAGCGACTCGACCGTCGCTGTATAACCGCCGTGCGGGAAACGCAGTGGGATGTGTGTGCCAGACGCGCGGTCCGTCTGGTTGATGATTGTGAAGTGCACGCGGTCCCCCTCACGGAGGACCGTATAGGTGAAAGAACCGATGAAATGGGTGATGCTGAATTCGCGCTCATCGCGCTCGTGCAGCTTGATCAACATATCGGCAGTGGCCGATAGAAATTCCCCTGTATTGAATTCCAGCAGCGCTTCATCCCGGATATCACCCTCTGCGTAGAACTGCCGGCGAATGCGGTCAACCAGCTCAGACCCGGCTAATTCGTGCGTGAGCAGCGCTGAACCGTCCAGGGTGCGCTGCTCCGGGCCGCGCTCGCAGATGTAGTCCAGCCAGAGGTCGCCGACTCGATCGGCAGCAAGCTGCTGGCCATCATCCGGCGCCGTGGCGCAGCCCCAGGTCTCCTCGCTGTACATGATGCGGGCCATCTCAAGGATTTCGCCCACAGTCTTATCAGCAGGGACGCCTTCACTGAAGCTGATCTTCGAGAAGCCCTCGCCCACGTGCAGTGTCAGCGTCACCGGAGAGGTACTGAAAGCCGTGTTCACATAGGCACCATCACGCGGGGTCAGTAGCGCAGCACTGTCCGCGGGGAGTGGGCCATCCAGCTCGACACGCACGCCTGTGCCGCGCGGCAGCAGCACTGAGAGCGAAGCAGGGCCGTCTGCCGTCAACTCGATGGACGCGTCGGTGGGCCAGTAGCCCAGCAGGTCCAGGGCCAGCGCCCCACTCCCCTGCAGGTGGATCGCAGCCCCGGAGAGTGACAGGCCGCCGAGTGCCAGGGAGTGCAGGCCCGGTCCCAGCATCGCATCGAGCGCCAGGGGTATGGCCGGGTTGAACCCCAGATTCCATTCTGCGGCACCCCTACGCGGCGTAGAGCCCGTATCCGGCTTGAGAGTGAGGAAGCCCTCTCCGCCGTCAACGCGGTAAGTCATGGCGGGCGCCAGCCGCTCATCGCTCAGGGTGTACTCGCCGTCAAACAAAGCATCTGTGAGCGCAGGACGCAGGTTCACCAGGCCGCTGCCTGTCTCGATGGACACGGTCACATGACTGGCGTCCTCAGGCTGGACGATCTGCCTGATGGTCTGGGTTGGGGCGCGGCGGTCCGGCAGGCAGGCCGCCAGCAAAACCAGGGCCCCTGCCGCTGCCAGGAAACGGCCCGCACGAGGGAATGGCATGGGGGATTCTCCACCGGTAAGAGGGAGCTTTTCCCTATTCTAAAAATGGACGTGTTTAGCAGCAGGTGATCATCCTCCACACCTCGTGTGAGCGATCACATAAAAAAACGCGGGAGGGTCCTTTGGCCCTCCCGCAACGCTCGCTCTGCAGCCTATCAGGTGGGATTACCCTCCGGCCCGCCTGACAGCCACGAGTCCATGTACTCGGTCTTCTCCAGCTCCAGCGCATCGGTGGTGAGATGCAGGGGCCGGAAGGTATCAACCATCACGGCCAGTTCTTCCGTCTGCGTCTTGCCGATGCTGGCTTCCGTGGCACCGGGCTGGGGGCCATGTGGCAGTCCGCTGGGATGCAGGGTAATGTCGTATTTATCAATGCCCTTGCGTGACATGAAGTTGCCATCGCAGTAGTAGATCACCTCATCCGAGTTCACATTGCTGTGGTTGTAGGGTGCCGGGATGCCCTGCGGGTGGTAGTCAAACAGGCGCGGCACGAAGGAGCACACTACAAAGTTCCAACCCTCAAAGGTCTGGTGGACGGGCGGCGGTTGGTGGATGCGCCCTGTGATCGGCTCAAAGTCGTGAATGCTGAATGCCCATGGATAGAGGTAGCCGTCCCAGCCGACCACATCGAAGGGGTGGTGATCGAGGACATGGCGGGACACATGGTCACGCGCCTTCACGCGCAGTTCAAACTCGCCTGTTTCCTCAAAGGTTTCCAGCACATCCGGAGGTCGGATATCCCGCTCGCAGTAAGGGGCATGCTCGAGAAGCTGGCCGAACTTGTTGCGGTAGCGTTTAGGCGGCTCGATCTGTGTGGGTGATTCGATCACAAAGAAGCGGGCGTTGGCTGTCTCTAACTGCATCTGCCAGGTCGTCCCGTACGGGATCATCAGGTAGTCGCCGGGGGCAAAAGGCAGGCGCCCGAACTGCGTGCGCAGCACACCGCTGCCCTCGTGGGTAAACCACAGCTCATATGCCTGCGCGTTGCGATAGAAGTAGTCCATGCTGCGCGTGGGACGGCTGATGCCCAGTGTGACATCGTTGTTGCCCAGCAGCACACGGCGCGCTGACACAGGGTCACCTCCTGCAGGGGTGTCCAGCGTGCTGAAGGCGCGGTGGCGTACCGCGCCGAACTCCACATAGGTGGGTGCCGCCGGGCCGAGGTCTTCCGTACGGGCAACCCGGGGCGGCAGGAAGTGATGGTACAGGATTGACTGGATACCTGAGAACCCTTCCAGGCCCATCACTTCTTCACGATAGAGCATCCCATCCGGCTTACGAAACTGGGTATGGCGCTTATGGGGCACTTCCCCGCGCTGTAGATAATAAGGCATCCTGCCTCACTCCTTTGAACCATTGGCGGGCATACGGCTTGCGCCGGGCACCTCGCTGATCAGATAAATCCCCCAGACGCAAAAGGGACCATGAGCGGGGTCACGGTGAGCTGTCCACTGAGCGAAACTGGCGGCATGCCCCTGCTCATCAAACAGGTGATAGTGATTAAGCAGCGGCCCGAAGCGCGCCATCCCCTCCGCACGCTCCGACGGTGTATAGCCCAGGTTAAGCAGCCCGCTGATCTGCCCCTGGCCCTGCTCAGCCACGTCAAAGCCCAGCAGACGCCAGGCCGGGTTGATAACAGCAGGCGAACGCTGCACGTCTTTGAAGTAAAAATAGTGATCTTCAAAGGTCTGAGGATCGCACAGGGCGGTCAGGGCAACCACCCAGTAGCTGCGCCAGATCTGCGCACGCTGCTGGTCCAGGTAAGCCAGCATGCCGGCCAGGTCCGTCCAGCAACCCAGGGTAAAACCCTGCTCCCACAGGCTGGTGGGCAGGTGCAGCATATCGAACACGGAGGGCCAGATCATCGTATCGGCGCTGAGCGGGCGTTCGAATTCCGCACGTAGGTCGAAGCGCACACCATCCAGGTAGCCGTGGTCGGGCCAGCGCCCCCAGTATCCGTGGTTGGATACACGCGCATCGAAATAGGCCATGTGCTCCTCAAGCATATCAGGGTCCTGCTACCGTGCTGCGCAGCACGCCAAGGCGCTCTACCTCCAGCTCGACCACGTCCCCTGGCTGCAGCCAGGGCCCCTGCCCCCCCGTCTGCTCCAGCAGGCTGCCTGTACCCACAGTGCCCGAGCCGATCACATCCCCGGGGTAGAGCGTCACCCCGTCGGAGGCCCGGGAGATCAGATCGCCGAAGCTGTAATGGATGTCCTTCCAGTTGCCCCGCGAACGCTCCACCCCATTGACGCGGGCGATCATCAGCAGATCGTAGACACCAGGCCGCCCCGTGCGACGGTCCGCCAGCTCATCGGTGGTTGCCAGCCAGGGCCCAAAGGACTGGGCGAAGTCTTTGGCTTTGGCAGGTCCAAGCCCAACCCGCACTTCGCGGCGCTGGACGTCACGCGCTGACCAGTCATTGTAGATCATGAAGCCCAAGATGACGTCCTCGGCCTGATCAGGCGGCACATCGCGACAGGTCTGGCCAATCACAGCAGCCACCTCCAGTTCGTAATCGAGAGCCTGTGTGTAGGACGGGCGCGGGACTGCGCCCTCCGGCCCGAAGATCGGACGGTGATTGGAGAAGTAGAAAACGGGGAACTCATACCACTCTGGCGCCACCTCACGCCCCCGGATGCGGTGTGCCGTGGTCACATGCTGCTCAAAGGCATAGAAATCGCGCAGGCTGGGAGGATCAGGCAGCGGCGCCAGCAGGCGCACTCCGTGCAGCGGGTACGTTTTATTCGCCTGGTCAGCAAGGCCGTCACGACCTTCAGGCCAGCGTGTAATGAACTCACGCATGGGGACGTCCAGGTCGAGGACAGAGTCCCCGGACAGCAGCCCGGCGCGTGGGGCCTCGGCGGGTGGCTCAAAGGTCACCAGAAGCATGATTACAGGTTTCCGCGGCGCTCTTGCTCCAGCTCGATAGCTTCGAACAATGCCTTAAAATTGCCCTTGCCAAAACCACGGCTGCCGTGACGCTCGATCACCTCAATGAACATGGTTGGGCGATCCTGCAGCGGGCGGCTGAAAATCTGCAGGAGATACCCCTCATCATCGCGGTCGACAAGAATACCCAGCTCGCGGATTTTCTCCAGCGGCTCGTTAATCTTGCCCACACGCTCCGGCAGCAGAGCATAGTATTCGTCGGGGACGCGCAGGAACTCAATACCGCGCGAGCGCAGGTCGTCAACCGTCTTGAGGATATCCCCTGTTTGCATGGCAATGTGCTGGACGCCAGGGGTCAGATAGTAGTCGAGATACTCCTCGATCTGGCTCTTCTTCTTGCCCTCGGCAGGCTCGTTGATGGGGAACTTGATGCGCCCGTTGCCGTTCTGCATGACCTTCGACATCAGCGCGGAATACTCGGTGCTGATATCCTGGTCGTCGAAGTGGATAAGCTGGCGGAAGCCCATCACACGATGGTAGAAATCAACCCAGTAATTCATCCTGCCAAGCTGCACATTGCCCACAACATGATCTACCGCTGCCAGCCCGGCGGGCTGCGCACTCAGTTCAAGCGCCTTATAGCCCGGCGCAAATGGCCCGGTATACTCAGAGCGATCAACGAACACATGGAGAGTCTCACCGTAGGTATAGATGGCCGATGTGCGATAGACACCATTCTGATCAGACTCTTCGCGCGGGGCCCAGCCGCTGCGGGCGCCGCGTTCGGTGGTAGCCTGCCAGGCCTGCTCGACGTTTTCTACAGACAGCGCAATGTGTTTGACCCCGTCTCCGTGCAGCATATGGTGGCCGGCCAGTGGGCTGGTGGGGCTGTAAGGCGCGGAGACTACCAGCCGAATTGTGCCGGACTCGAGGACGTAGGAGGCGAATTCACGGTTGCCTGTTTCCAACCCAGAGTAAGCCACTGGCTTGAAGCCAAACCCTTTCCACCAGTAGTACATGGCCTGTTTGGCGTTGCCAACCCACAAATGGATGTGATCAACCGCTTTGAGCTGCAGGAAATCCCCTTCCTCCGTCATCGGGCGGGTGCCCTCAGCAATACGCTCGGCCACGTGATCCTCCTTGCTAATCGACATGACAACTTTCAAATCAGATAATCTATGTAAAGATTGTAATCGAATCCTGCCTCTGGCTCAAGCACGCGCATAGGCGATTACCGGCTGGGTGACCCGCATACTCACACGTTCGCCAGGCTGGAAGTTATCGGTGGGACCCACGCGCACCTGCAGCCGCTCGCCCTCAGCGGTACGGATCACCACCATCTGGTCGTGACCAAAGAAGACACGTTTCTCAACTGAAACTGAGCTGGATCGATCAGGGGCCAGCACAATCCACTCCGGGCGGAGCAGGACGTCCACATCGCCACGTGCAGGACGGCACAGGGGCAGCGTCAGCTGTCCCAGTGCGCAGACGACCTGGTTGCCACGCGCCTCCCCACGCATGAAGTTGGCCTCACCCACGAACTCGGCGATGGCGCGGGAGGCTGGGTAATTGTACAGAGCCTCTGGCGGGGCACATTGTGCCACGCGGCCATCACGGATTACAGCGACCTGATCAGCCAGGCTGAGCGCTTCCTCCTGGTCATGGGTCACGAGCACGGCGGTGGTGCCCGACTCGCGCAGGATGTCGCGGACCTCAAGGCGCAGGCGCACCCGCAGCCCGGCATCCAGATTCGAGAATGGTTCATCCAGCAGCACAATATCGGGGCACGGCGCCAGCGCCCGCGCCAGCGCCACACGCTGCTGCTGCCCGCCTGATAGTTCATGAGGCATCCGCGACGCAAGGTCACTCAACCCGGTGAGAGCCAGCACCTCACGGGTGCGTGCCTCCGCGCCGGGTGCACCACGCAAGCCATATGCCACGTTCCCGGCCACGGTGAGATGGGGAAACAGGGCATAACTCTGAAACACCATCCCCACACGGCGGCGTTCAGGCGGCACGAAGGTCCCGCCACCTACCACGCGGCGCCCCGCAATCTCGATCAGGCCAGCGTCAGGCTCATCAAAACCGGCCACCAGCCGCAGGAAGGTCGTTTTTCCTGACCCGCTGGCGCCCAGGAGAGCCATGAAGGTGCCCGGGGCAACCTCCAGGTTGAAGCCATCCAGCACGGGCTGGCCCGGGTAATGGCGTGACAGGTTCACGCAGCGAATGGCCGGGGCGCCGGACAGCACAGGGACCTGATCGGTGGAAAGCGTTGAGCCAAACAGGGCAGAAAACATAGAACCTCCTATTCCTCCCCACGGTCGCGATCGAGGATCAGGCCGATAGAGAAGGACGATACTACCAGCAGGAGTAGCGCAGGGGGTGCCGCACGCCCGTAAAACGCCTCCGCCGTTGCCGACCAGATGCGTGTCGCCAGGGTGTCATATCCGGTAGGCGCCAGCAGCAGAGTGGCAGGTAGCTCTTTCATGGCACTCAGAAAGACCAGCGCCGACGCTGCCAGAAGGCCAGGCCGCAGCAGCGGCAGAGTGACACGCAGCAGCACACCCACCCGCCCGCTGCCCAGGCCGCGTGCAGCATCTTCTACCTGCGGGTTGATCTGCACATACGCTGCCCGCAGCGCCCCCACTGCCTCAGGCAGGAAGCGCACTAGGTAGCCGAACACCAGCACCGCCAGTGTCTGGTACAGCGGTGCTGCGAAATTGGCAGTGAAGAATACCAGTGCCAGGCCGATCACAACGCCGGGCAGAGCGTTGCCGACATAGGTGGCACGCTCCAGCAGGCGGCTCAGGCGGCCAGGATGGCGGGTCACCAGAAAAGCCAGCGGCAGCCCCACCAGCGGGCCAGCCAGAGCTGCCAGGATACTTGCCTGCACGCTGCGCCAGGCGGGACCTAACCAGTTGCGTGCCAGTGCGTCCCCTGTGCGCAGACCGATCACAAACCACGTGCCGATCACCAGCAGGGGCACGCCCACCGCCAGCAGCGTGACCAGGCCGGTGTAGATCAGCGCAGGCCAGCGCCAGTGCCTGAGACGCGCCGGGCGCGGGGGCCGTGGTGTGGCGGCCGTCCCCCGGGCGCGCCCGCGCAGGCGGCCCTCGAAGCCCAACAGGATCAATGTCAGCGCGACCAGCATCAGCGCCAGCATGGCCGCCGTCTGGCGGTCCAGGGAGGCGGTGTACTGGACGTAAATAGCACGTGTGAACGTGGTGTAGCGCAGCATCGATACTGCGCCAAAGTCGCTGAGCACATACAGCGCAACAAGCAGCCCACCCGCCGCAATGGCCGGGCGCAGCTGCGGCAGGGTTGTGCGTAAAAAAGCACGCAGCGGCGAATCGCCGAGCGCGCGTGCCGCCGCCTCAAGGTCAGGATCAAGCCGTCGCAGGGCAGCGTGGACTGTCAGCAGCACATAGGGATAGGCAAACAGGGTCAGAGCAAGCCAGGCGCCGGGAAAGCCTGTGATATCCGGCAGGCGCTCGATGCCCAGCGGCGCGGCGAGGTAGCGCTGCAGCAGCCCGCGCGGGCCAAATGCTGCTACCAGCGCGAAGCCCCCCACATAGCTGGGGATCACAAGCGGCAGTGCTGCCGCCACCATCCACATGCGGCGGCCCGGCAGATCACTGCGGGCCGTCAACCACGCCAGCGGCACAGCGATCAGGATGGTGCTGAAGGTAACGCTGCCCGCCAGCAGCAGGCTGCGCCCGATTACCTGCAGGGTACGGGGGCGCAGCAAACGTGCCCAGGCGTCAAAAGGCAGCGCAGACGCGCGCAGCAGCAGATAGATCAGTGGCAGCAGCATTGCCACCGCCACGACCAGGGCAAGCAGCACCACCCGCAGAGGGGGCCGCGTGGGACGTCCCTGGCTCGAGATGCGCCGCAGCAGGCTGGTGGATCCCAGGCCGCCGATCAACGGCTACTCCAGCGCACCGACTTCTTCCAGCAGGGCAAGGGTTTGCGCCAGGCTGGAGAGGTCCGAAAGATCAATATCGGGCGTTGCCAGCGACTGAAGCCTCGGGAGGCGCGGGTCCGCAGGGATGCCCGCCACCAGCGGATATTCAAAGGTCTCCTCACTGAAGTAACGCTGTGCTTGCTCTGATAGCAGGAAGCGAACAAATGCCTCGGCGCCCTGTGCATGAGGGGCACTCTTCAGGATCGCAGCCCCCGCCACGTTGACCAGCGCACCTATGTCCCCGTTCGGCGGGAAGTACAGCGCCGCATTGAGCTCAGGATCATTCACCAGCTCCTGGTACAGGTAGTAATGATTGATAAAGGCTACATCCACCTCTCCGGAGGCAACGCCGAGCAGCGCCACGTGATTGCTGGGATATACCACAGGATCGTTGGCGAGAATACCTTGCAACCACCTGCGCGCCATATCTTCCCCTTCAACCACACGCAGCGCGGTTACAAACGCCTGGAACGACCCATTTGTGGGCGCCCACCCGATGCGCCCTTTCCAAACCGGATCAGTGAAGCCGAGGATCGACTCTGGCAGATCGTCCGGCCTGACCTGCGCAGGGTTGTAGGCCACCACACGGGCGCGGCCTGACGTCCCAACCCAGAACCCTTCAGACGAGCGGAAGCGTGGTTCTACCTGGTCGAGCAGGTCCTGCGGCAGCGGTGCAAGTACCCCCTCCTGAGCGAGCGCTCCCAGGGCACCGGCATCCTGGCCGAAGAACACATCAGCCGGGCTTCCAGTCCCTTCTTCGATGATAGTAGCCGCCATGCCGGCTGTCTCTCCATACCGAACTTCAGCCTGGATGCCGCTTTGTTCCTCGAACATCGCGATTAAAGGTCCAACCAGGTCCTCCGAACGGCCCGAGTAGATCACCAGAGTGTCAGCCTGCTGGGGCTGTGCAGTTGCAGCAGACGTACAGGCAGCCAGAAGTACGATCACTGCCAGGAGAGGCACGAGGAAACGAAATTTCATGAAAAGCTCCCACAACGCATACGCGCCTAATTCTATGAATTACACCATATTGGGCATGTTTTTACAGAACAAAAGGGCAGGCCAGCTTAACGTCTTACGGATCATAGCAGGGGGACGCGGGGTTATCTAGGGCCCGGGGTGAGGTGGGGATTACCACCCACATCGCGTTAAAGTTTCAACCAGGGTGAAAACGACTCGCATCTGTTCGTTCACCGAATCAAACAGGGCGCAGCCAACACAAGTGCCGCGCCCTGCCGGGTAGTTGAATGGAGAGCTATTTGATGGCCGCTCGCGGTGTCTCGATACCGGCCTGGGCACGAGCCTTCTTCTCGTTGACGGTCAGCAGGATCACCAACCCGACCAGCAGGAAGGCAATGATCGCGAAGAGCGCCCCACGGTGGCCAAGCTGCTCGGCAAGAGCAGTGGGTTGTCCAGAGCGGATCAGGTTCGAGGTCAGTCCCGCCGCGAGCAGGCCGAAAACTGTCGGGCCGATGAACGAGGTGGCCTTACCTGCAACAGCAAAGAAACCGAAGAACTCGGCGCTCTTGCCCTCAGGGGCCATGAGACCCACCATTGTGCGGCTGACCGACTGCACCCCGGTCAACGCAAAGCCTGCCAGCCCACCAATGATGTAGAAAGCGAGTTTGTTCTGCGTGAAGTACAGCCAGACTACCGGCACAATCATCAGCACCAGGGAGCCGACCAGAGACCACTTGCTGCCGTAGTCAGAAGCTACCAAACCGCCGATGTAGGCGCCCACCACGCTGGTAACCTGGACGATGATCATGAAGATAATCAGTTCCTGCTGGGTCATCCCGAAGAGGACCGCCCCCAGGATAGCCCCGAAGTCGAGCATCATCAGTACGCCATCGTTGTAAATCAGGAAGGCGACCATGAACTTGAGGAACTCACGGAAGCTCTTCACTTCATGGAAGGTCGCTGTAAGGCGTTTGAATGCGAGCGAAATATAGTTCTCCCCCTGCGGCAGGTTATTGGGCTTGGCACGCTCGCGTACCCAGAGGAAGATCGGGACTGCAGAGGCAGCGAAGAAGACGGCTGTGAAGGCCAGGGACAGGCGCACGATCAACCCGCCGCCGATCAGCAGGATGCCCGCCAGCACAATTAACAGGCAGATAATGCCCCCAAACGAGCCGAAGGCCCAGCCGTTGCCCGATACGCGTCCCATTTCTTCCTGATCAGCAATATCTGGCAGCAGGGCATTATAGAAAACCTGGGCGCTGCGATAACCGATCTCGGCCAGGATAAAAAACAGCATGCCGATGAAAATCGTGCCCTGCTGCACGAAGAACAACAGGGCAGTAAACCCGCAGCTTAACGCTGTATAGAAGAACAAGAAACGCTTCTTCGAAGCGGAAAAGTCAGAAATCGTCCCCAGGATTGGCGCTGTTACGGCCACTACCAGCATGGCAATACCGACGGCTATGCCCCACAGCCGCGAGCCCTCAGCACCTCCCACTACTGTGCCTTGAAAATAGGCTGAATATACAGCCAGCAAGACCACAGCGGCATAAGCTGAGTTGCCAAAATCATACCAGTACCATGCCCATTTCTCGCGGCGGGATGACTTGGAAGTCGATGCGATCGCTGCCATGTCCTTGATCTCCTTGTCAGCAGGTTGATGGACTATGCGAGGCGAAGCGGGGTCCCGGTTCGCTGAACTGCCAGGGCCGGGCAGCATGGGGCGCGCTGCGGTTGTTCGCTGGCAGTGAAATTCCCTGCAATGATGTAACGTTCTTGGATATCAAAAGGAACGGATGACTTACATGACAACCCCGCTGCAGGCAGGGCTCGATCATACATGGAGACGCTCAGGCATCCTGGCCGGTTGCGAAGTCAGTCTCGACAGCGTTGTCCCACGGATAGATTTCCGTGCCTTTGGCAGCTTCACGGATGGCCGGGTCGTCTGAATAGAAGCCGCGCCGCTCGGGTGGGATCAGCTCAGCGATGCGCTGCATGATCTCGTGGCCGATCTGGTCGAGCTGGCGGCGATGCTCCCGGCCGCGCCCGTTCGCCTTAACCGGGCCAAAAGGCTTGCCAATCCGGATGGTCACACGGGCGCGCGGCTGTTTGAAGATGTCCTGGACGCCCTCAAAGCCCATGGGGAGGATACGTGCGCCGGTGCGTGCTGCCAAAAAAGCTGTGCCGGGTCGCGCAGGGCGCAGCACTTGCGCCCAATTGCCTGCTTCCGGGAATATCCCCAACACCCCACCCTGATTGAGCACACGTTCTGAAGCCTTCAGCGCAAGCCGGGACGCGGTCCCCCGCATCACCGGGTAATACCCCCAGGAACGCGAAAAGAATGTCGCCCAGGGGGGAGCCCCGGGGTTCACAAACCCGCCAATGAACTCGATAGGGTACGGGACTGCCTTAATCATCACCGCAGGGTCAGCGAAGGCAAAGTGGTTTGCGACCACGATCAGTGGGCCGCCCCTGGGAAGGTGCTCGCGCCCCTTGATCTCCATATTGGTGATGACTACGGTAGCCAGGTCAATACCTGCCCGCAGCAGACCGCGGATGAAACGTCGGCGAGGGTATTTGACCTCGAGGTTGGTTTCGCTCATGGCTGAACAGTTTAGCGCCCTTTAATACCCTGTGCAAAACGGGATATCACCGGGGATGTCGGGTGGCAGGCCCAAGACGGCCCCGTGAGGTGGACTTTATAGATAGATACCGGAGAGGGGGCCACAAAGCAGGCCCCCCTTTGCTGAAGTCACTCCAGGCTTGAGACTCAGCGCAGCAGGTTTTTCAGGGCAGCGACCAGCAGGGTCACATTCTCACGGCGCGCGGAGTGGCCCATCAGGCCAATGCGCCATATCTTCCCTTTCATTTTCTCGCCGATGCCGCCGCCGATCTCGATGTGATACTTATGGAGCAGGCGCTTCTGGATCTCAGCCCCATTGACCCCCTCGGGGATTTTAACTGCGGTAAGCGTGGTCAGCCGGCGCTCAAACGGCACGAAGCACTCCAGCCCCAGTTCCTCGATACCCTGGTAGAGCAGTTGGGCAGCCTCTTTATGGCGCGCCCAGCGGGCCTCCAACCCCTCTTCCGCGATGATGCGCAGGCCCTCATAGAAGGCAAAATGCATGGAGATCGGCGCCGTATGATGGTAAACACGCTGAGCCGGGTCCCAATACTTCCACAGCTCGAGCATATCGAGATAATAGCTGGGCACAGGCGTCTTACGCGCCTTCATCACCTCGACCGCCCGCGGGCTGAACGTGATCGGGCTGATGCCGGGGGGGATGCTCAGGCCCTTCTGTGAGCCTGCATAGCACACGTCAATACCGACTTCGTCCACGCGCACCGGCACACCGCCCAGCGAGGCAACGGTATCAACAACCAGCAAGGCGCCATGAGCATGCACGATCTTCGCGATCTCATCCAGCGGCTGCTCAATGCCTGTGGAGGTCTCGCCATGTACCATCACCACGACCTTGGCAGGGCGCTTTTTGAGGGCGGCCTCGATCTCATGGGGGTAGAAGATATCTCCCCAGGTGGTCTCAAGGACTTCGACGTCACCCCCAAAGCGGCGGGCCATGTCAACGAGTCGGGCTGCAAAGAACCCGGCCACACATACCAGCACGGGGTCCCCCGGCTCGATGACATTGCCAACGGCCGCATCCATGGCGGCATTGCCCGCACCCGAGATGGACAGCGTAAACTCGTTCTGGGTCTCAAATACATAGCGTATCAGGCCCTGGGTCCTGTCAAGGATTTTGTGAAACTCGCCGTCGAAGTGCCCGATCAGCGGAACAGCCATCGCTTTGAGCACACGGGGAGGCACCATGCTGGGGCCCGGGCCCAGCAGCAGGCGCGGTGATGGGTCCAGCTCAGGATACTGTGACATATCGATCGCGTGTTTTGTGATTTCTGCCTGTGACATAGATCGTTTTCCCTCTCAGTCCCGGATGCACTATCAGGTGCGCAGTTGTTCAGGGAATATCGATCTCCACAATAGGAGCGTTTACAAGTAGCTGTCAAGTTATGGATGTAATGCGTGCGGCATACAAAGTGCGGGGCCTGCCTGACCGCCATACAAAAACAGCCCGGCCGAATTAGCCGGGCTGTCTCTCCCCTATGTGCTAGTCAGACAAACTGGCCTGCATCTGCTGCACCAGCTCGCCGGGCTCCACGTACATCAGACCCCCGTTTTCAGCCGCGCCATAGTCGCGTATCCACGCGATCTTCCCATCAGCATCCACCAGGATGAAGGTATGGCCCGGCTCCCCGGTGACGGCGGCCCATTTGAGAACATCGTAGGTTTCGCAAACGAGTCCCTGCGGATCACTGAGCAGCGGAACGGTCGTGCCGTATTCCGTGACCCCGGCAGCAAGTTCCTGTGGGGAGTCAAAGGCAATGCTCAACAGAGCAACATCCAAACCCTGAAAACCAGCATCATTCTGCAGATCCACGATCTGCTGCATGCAGGGCGGTCAGCCCATCGCCATATGGAAAAAGAGCAGCACCGGCTGCTTGCCCCGGTAGTCTGACAGGCTGATAGTCTCGCCGCTGGCAGATGTCAGGGTGAAATCCGGCGCCTCGGCACCTACTGCGATCTCACCGGATACTGCACCCCCAACCCCGGCACCGAGCGGTGTCTCCGCAGCAGGGGCAGGCGCCTCATTCGCGGCAGGCTGGGTGGGCTGCCCGCCACAGGCGCTCAGCAGAAGCGCAGCAAGCAGCACCAGTATTCCGGCAGGCAGCCATGCTGATCTGAAACGGTCATGCATGAGATTGCTCCTTTGTTTCCACCTGTGTGCTGATCTCATTATAGTCCGGCAGGAGCACACGACAGAAACGCGTGATTGTGACTGTTATCACATCTCACAAGTGACTTACGGAGGCTGTGGCAATCGTGTATCGTGGGTATCTTGAAGATGTGAATGACCAGGTGCCTGCGGCCACCGTCCTCTGCGCGACCCCAGGCATCTCTGCTAACGCCGCAGAGCGGCTTTGCAAGGAAGTGTCCATGACTGAAGACCCTCGCATCCTTGAGCTGCGGGCCAAGCGTGAACTGGCGCGCCAGGGCGGCGGCGCGGACCGCATCGCCAAGCAGCATGCCAAGGGCAAACTGACCGTCCGCGAACGGCTTGACCTTTTGCTGGACCCCGGAACATTCAACGAACTAGAGCCCTTCATCACCAATCGGGGCAACGAGCTGGGCACGGAGATGGAACGGATTCACGGGGACGGCGTGGTGACCGGCTACGGCCAGATCAGCGGACGCACCGTGTATCTGTATGCACAGGATTTCACCGTTTTCGGCGGTGCCCTCGGCGAGATGCAAAGCCACAAAATCTGCCGCGTGATGGACCTGGCCCTGCGTAACGGTGTGCCGATCATCGGCCTGATCGACTCCGGAGGCGCACGCATCCAGGAGGGGGTGCGTGCCCTGGGTGGGTACGCGGAGATATTCCGGCGGAACGCGCAGTACTCAGGGGTCATCCCCCAGATCAGCGTGATGCTGGGCCCCTGTGCAGGCGGCGCGGCCTACTCCCCGGCCCTGACCGATCTGATCATCATGGTTGAGAAGCAGTCCTATATGTTTCTCACCGGCCCCCAGGTGATCAAAACTGTGACCGGCGAGGAGATCGAGGTGGACAGCCTGGGCGGCGCAGCGGTGCATACAACCATCAGCGGCACTGCCCAGCTTGCGGCGCCTACAGAGCAGGAAGCGCTGGGGCTGGTTCGCTACGTGTTGGGCTATCTCCCATCCAACAACATCGAAAACCCACCATTCGTCGCCACCATGGATAACCCTCTGCGCATGGACGAGGAATTGAACCAGATTGTCCCCATGGACCCCAGTGTGCCCTACAGCATGCACGAGGTAATCCGGCGGGTGGTTGACCGCGGATCGTTCCTTGAACTGAGCCCTGCCTGGGCCTTGAACGCCATCACAGGGCTGGCGCATATCGGCGGCCACAGCGTGGGTATCGTGGCACAGGAGCCCAGCGTGATGGCAGGCGTGATTGACATCGACGCAGCCGATAAGATCACACGTTTTGTGCGCATGTGCGACTGCTTCAACATCCCCCTGGTCACCTTCGTAGATTCGCCGGGATTCCTGCCTGGCATCGATCAGGAGCATCGGGGGATCATACGGCATGGGGCTAAAGTCCTCTACGCGTATTCAGAGGCCACTGTGCCCAAGATCAGCATCATCACACGCAAGGCCTATGGTGGAGCATATGTGGTGATGAGCAGTAAGTACCTGGGAACAGACGTCAACTATGCATGGCCCAGCGCTGAGATCGCCGTGATGGGTGCTGAAGGCGCGGTAGACATTCTATACGGCAAGCAGATCCGGGCATCTGCCGACCCTGGAGCGGAGCGCAAGCGGCTGGCTGCGGAGTACCGCGCGCAGTTCAACAACCCCTACCATGCGGCCAGTGCAGGGTACATCGATGATGTTATCGAGCCGCGCGAGACACGCCCCAAGATCATCGCTTCGCTGCAGGCCCTGCGTGACAAGTTCGCCTCTCCGCCGCCGCGCAAGCACGGCAATATCCCGGTGTAGTAAGGATGTTAAATCGCTATGGCTGACAACCTGCAGATCGCTCTGCAGATCACTGTAGTGGGGATGGGGCTGGTGTTTGGCGCTATCCTGCTGGTGGTGTTGATGATGTATCTGCTTGTGCGCGGGACATCGGGGCCACCTATCAGCAGACAGCAACACCCTGAAACCGCACTCCAAGAGGACCCGGACGGCCGCTCCTATCAGACCAGCGCCCAGCGTCAACGCGCGGCAGCGGCAGCGGTTGCGTTTGTACTGATGCAGGCGAGCGCCGGGGCAGTGCCTCAGCTTGGCAGGAGACTCACCCCCTGGCAGTCCGTGATGCGCGGGCGCCAGCTCAAACAGAGAGGCCCGCAACGATGAAGATCACGGTCCGCATCGATGACCAGCCCTTTACAGTTGAGATCGATGATATCCACGCCCGCCCGGTGATCGCCGTGGTGGAAGGCGAACGCTTTGAGGTGTGGCCGGAAGTAGCAGGGGAAAGCCCTGTGGAACTCACTTCCCCGGCGCTTACAGCTCCGGTCGAGGCACCCCCCAGCGCAGGCCCGGTGAATATGGAGGATGGCCGCTCCGTATACGCGCCAATTCCCGGGGTGATTGACCGAGTCTCCGTCAAACCCGGAAGCCTGGTCAAGCGCGGTCAGGAGCTGTGTGTGCTAGAAGCGATGAAGATGAAGAACGCCATCCGCGCCCCGCGCGATGGCCAGATCGATACCGTGCAGATCAGTGTAGGGCAGCACGTGCGGCATCACGAAGTGCTGATGACCTACGCAGAATAGCGAACCACTATGAACTTCGCAGAACTGCTGCCCGATCTGATCAAAGGGCTGACCCATTTCAGCGCCGGCCACGCGGTGATGATCGCGGTTGGGGCAGTGCTGATCCTGCTGGCAGTAGTCAAGGAATATGAGCCGGTCCTACTACTACCGATTGGCTTTGGATGCATCCTGGCTAACATCCCTCTGACAGGTATGGGTGAGGGTGGGTTGTTCACTGTGCTGTACAATGCGGGGATCAAGACCGAGCTGTTCCCGCTGTTGATCTTCATCGGGGTCGGGGCGATGCTCGACTTCAGCCCCCTGCTCTCCCAGCCCAAGCTGGCGCTGCTGGGCGCCGCCGGACAGTTCGGGATTTTTGGCACACTGATCCTGGCAATCCTGCTCGGATTCCCGCTGAACCAGGCAGCCAGCATTGGGGTGATTGGCGCAATCGATGGACCTACGTCGATCTTTGTGGCCACCAAGCTTGCCCCGGAGCTGCTGGCCCCCATCGCTGTCGCTGCGTACTCCTACATGAGCCTGATCCCGATCATCCAGCCGCCGTTAATGCGCCTGCTTACTACCCGCGAGGAACGGCGCATCCGCATGGATTATGCGCCGAGACCGGTCTCCAAGCGGGCGCTGGTGATCTTTCCTGTGGCGGTCACCGTGGTCGTCGGCCTGTTGGTTCCAGAGGCAACCCCGCTGATCAGCATGCTGATGCTGGGCAATCTGCTGCGTGAAAGCGGTGTAGTAGATCGTCTCAACAAGGCTGCGCAGAACGAGATCATCAACGTAGCGACGCTGTTCCTGGGCCTTACCGTCGGCTCCACTATGACAGCCTCCAGCTTTCTGAACGTGCAGACACTGCTGGTACTGCTGCTGGGCCTGCTGGCCTTTGGACTGGATACGGTAGCCGGGCTGTTGTTCGGTAAGCTGATGTGCGTGCTGAGCAAGCGCACCGTCAACCCGCTGATCGGTGCGGCAGGCATCAGCGCCTTTCCGATGGCCGGGCGGCTGGCTGCCCAGATCGCGCAGGAGGAGGACTTCGAGAACTTCATCCTGATGCATGCAATGGGCGCCAATACAGCCGGTCAGCTCGGCAGCGTGATGGCAGGCGGCATTCTGCTGGCTGTTGTTACTAGCTTGTTGGGCTTGTGAGCCTCTCTTATGCTGAGTTAATCCCCCTATACTTCAACTAATTACGTGTGTAACGACCGCTTGTGATTTCCGTCACTATAAGCCGTATGGGGAGCAGTTCATAATGATGGCATCAGGCGTCATGTGCAGATACAAATAGGCGCATAGTTGTATTCGCCTGATCCGATAGGGGAAGGCGCCATGGACGAACAATTACGTGAGGATGTGTACCGTCTGCACGCCCGCATCTGCGCGGGGCTGGCAGACCCTAACCGCATTTTGATTCTTTATACTCTCCATGAGGGCTCTCACAACGTCACCGAACTGACCGAGGCGCTGGGTATCTCCCAGCCTACGGTCTCGCGGCATCTCAAAACGCTGCGCGAGCGCGGCATGGTGGATGCCCACCGCGAGGGACAGTCTGTGGTGTATGCGCTGGCAGATAAACGCATCGTCCAGGCACTGAACCTGCTGCGCGCGGTATTGGCGGATCAACTGGGCAGCCAGGCGGAACTGGCGCGTTCGGTGAGCGAGGAACTGGACTCTGAGGTATAAATGAGGGGCCTGTCTGCTGGCCCGGCCAAAACGGCAGAGTGATCTGCCCAGCACACTCTGCCAGCGGTCATTTTTGTGTGCCTTTGCAGCAGCGCGATCCGTAGGATCGCGCTGCTGGTTTCCCCGGAAATCGAGTCTTATCGGAGGTACATTTATGCCCAGGCTGCCCGGATCCTACCACCACATATCAGAAGAATACCCTGCCCTCATAAAAGCATACGAGGCGCTGGGTGAAGCCGCTCAGGAGGCAGGCCCTCTCGATGAGAAGACCCGCCAGCTGGTCAAACTGGCGCTGGCGATCGGCGCCGGGCTGGAAGGGGCTACTCATTCGCACACACGCCGCGCCCTCACCGCAGGCGCCAGCCCCGAGGAGATTCGCCATACGGCGCTGCTGGCGATCACCACACTGGGCTTCCCCTCCATGGCGCGCGCATTTACCTGGATCAGTGACGTGCTCGACGCGCAGGAGTAATATGAGCATTGCTACCAGCGCGGCAGTGCTGGCGGGTGGGCAAAGCTCGCGTATGGGCACTGACAAGGCTTTCGTCATGATCAGGGGGGTGCCGCTGATCGCACATGTGCTGAAGCGGCTGAAAGGCGTGGCCGATGAGACGCTGATCATCGCCAACGGACCCTTAGATCATTACGCGGCATTTGGCCTGCCTGTCTACCCCGATGTGCTCCCTGGAAAAGGGCCGCTGGGCGGCATCTACACAGCGCTCATCCACGCACACGCCGAGCATACCCTGATAGTAGCGGTCGATATGCCTTTCCTCGCGCCCGCTCTGCTTGCGCACCTGCTCACGCTGCGCACAGGCTATGATGTTGTTGTGCCGCGGCTGGAAGGTTATCCACAGGGCACCCTGGCTGTGTATGGCAAAAGCTGCCTGGAGCCGATCCGGCAACGCCTGGAGGCCGGAGAGCTCAAATTGATAGGCTTTTATGATCAGGTGCGCGTGCGCAGTGTGGACGAGGCCGAGATGCGCCCGTACGATCCGGACCTGCGCTCCTTTGCTAACATCAACACACCTGGTGAGCTTTCGGCGGCAGCGCAGGACGCGCCGGAGTAACATTCATGAATCCGCTTGACTTGCTTCTCAAGGGAGGGCTATCCCGTGCGCGCGTTTGAAGGCCTCACCGTTCTCGCCCTGATCCTGACTTTGATTGAGCCGTTTGTCCCCGGGGATAAGCGCTGGCGCGTGGTGGACCCCATCCTGATCGCGGCTGCTACCACTGGCCTGCACCTGCTTGCCGAAGGCCCACGCTGGCAGATGATTCCTCTGTATCTGCTGGTGGCGGTGCTTGGTACATTGAGGTTGCGCAACTTCCTGGGCAAAGAACCCCTTGAACGAGACCGGCGCAGGCTTCCACCCTGGGCAGTTGTGGCCGGACTTGTCGTCCTGGCTTCTGGCGCGGCCCTGCTGTTCCTGCTGCCAGTTGCTCGCCTGCCTGAGCCGGAAGGGCCATATGCCATCGGTGAAACGACCTATCATTGGGTGGACAGGGCGCGTGAGGAGATTTACGGCCCTACCCCGGGCGGCCCACGCGAGATCATGGTGCAAATCACCTACCCCGCTGAGTACACAGGTGGCGTTCAACCTAAACGCTGGTTGGATCATCCTGAGGTGATCGCCCCGCAGTTCACCACCTGGGCGGGTTTACCTTCTTTTCTACTCACCCATGCCCGCTACATTCAGACGCACAGCTACCCGGATGCACCTGTCGCGCCGGGTGGACCGTTCCCCGTGTTGGTCTACATACACGGCTGGGGTGGGCTGCGCAATATCAACCAGGATCAGCTTGAGTACCTCGCCTCGTATGGTTATATCGTCGTCAGCGCAGACCACACCTACGGGGCGCTGGCGACCGTTTTCCCGGATGGCCGCGTGGCTCTTAATGACCCTGACGCACTCCCTGAAGGGGTCCCCGATGAGGAGCACGACCGAGCAGCTAACCTGCTGGTGCGCACGTATGCCGCCGATGTGGGGTTCATGCTCGACCAGTTAGAGGCACTCAATGCCAACGACCCGGACGGGCGTTTCACCGGGCAGATGAACCTCGAGCGGTTGGGGGTATTCGGTCACTCGACCGGCGGCGGTGCCGCAATTGAGCTGTGTGCTCAAGATGCACGCTGTAAGGCAGCCTTCGGGCAGGATGCCTGGGTTGAACCGGTTTCTACCGCGGTGCAGGAGTCGGCTATCACACAGCCGCTGCTGCTGATCAACAGTGAGACCTGGCGCACCGGCGAGAACAGCGTCCTGCAACGGGCCATACTGGAAAATACACACGATGACGCATTCCTGCTGAGCATCACAGGCACCCGGCACTACGATTTCGTCATGGTACCGCTGTTCTCACCGCTGGCGCCTGCCCTCGGGATGAAGGGGCCGCTCCCCGCGGCTGAAGTATTGAAGATCAATCATGCGTATTTGCTGGCATTTTTCGAACAGGAACTGCGGGGACATGAGTCGGCACTGCTGGCCGGGCCTTCTCCAGAGTACCCCGAGGTCAGCTTTGAGACCTTTGAGACACAGCAGACTGCACCTTAATGCAGCCGCTCGATGCTGCTGCCTGAAGCTGGGATACAGGCATAACATTCGGGGGTCACGCCGAGAGCCGCGCTGTAGCCCGCCTGCACATGGCCGATCACGTCCTGTGCGGCTCCAGCCTGGACGAGCGCCACGACGCACCCGCCGAAGCCGCCCCCCATCATGCGGGCGCCGAAGCAGCCAGGGTGCTTGCGGGCGAACCCGCTGAGCATATCCAGTTCCACACAGGAAACCTCATAGTCATCCCGCAAGCTGGCATGGCTCGCGTTGATCAGGGCGCCTGCACGCTGCAGATCGCCGTCGGCAAGCGCGCTGGCCATCTGCAGAGTGCGCTCATCTTCTGCCACAACATGCCGCGCGCGCCGGTACCGTGTGTGACCCAGCGCACCGCGCGCGGAGTCCACAGTCAGCGGTGACGCATCCCGCAGCGCCGGAATGCCCAGGATCGCTGCCGCTTCCTCGCACTGGCGACGGCGCTCCGCATAGGCTGAACCGGCCAGCTCGCGGGTCTTCATTGTGTTCAATACGAGTACGGATGCATCTCTGGGAAGGATCACCGGAGTGATCGCCAGGGTGCGGCAGTCGAGCAGCATGGCTGCCCCAGCCTGCCCACCTGCTGAGGCGATCTGGTCCATCACACCGCAGGGGACACCCATGTAACGATGCTCGATCTCCACCGCCCGCAGCGCTTTCTCTACCTGGGATAAGCTCTCCTGCCCGTTCAAGGCTAAGGCCAGCTCAACCACCGCGACGCCGATCGCAGCTGATGAAGACATTCCTGCGCCAATAGGGATATCACTGCCGACCACCAGGTCTGCACCTGGTTGTGGATCACCGCGCTCGCCCAGCAGCCACCACATGCCGCGAATGTGCCGCGTCCAGTGCGGCAGGGCGGTATCGTGAAGCTGGCCCATGCTGAACTGCACAGTCTGCTGCCCGTAATCGAGCGTGTGCACACGGACCAGGCTGTCATCGCGCGGTGCGGCCGCCACGTACAAAGCCCGGTCGATAGCAAGGGGCATCACAAAACCTTCGTTATAATCCGTATGCTCGCCGATCAGGTTCGCACGCCCGGGAGCCCGCACGACCAGCGAAGGTGGATAGTTAAAAACCCTGTTAAAGGCATTGATCACACGCTCGCGCATCGGTAACCTCTAAAGATAGACACAGGTTGGATCTTCACCAGTGTAGCGCGCCTTTCCCGCACGCGCGATTGTATGGAACCAGCGGGCCTCCTATAATTGGCATCTCTGAGCCGCCACATCGGGCCGAGGGGAAAACGATGGCCGCTGCGATTGTGTTCTGGGTTTGTATTCTGCTTATCCTGTATACCTATGCCGGATACCCCGCGCTGCTGTGGCTTCTCGCTCGGCTGAAGCGCAAGCCAGCCGCCTATGCGCCGCTCGAACCGAGCGTCACACTGTTGATCGCTGCTTACAACGAACAGGCCGTAATCGCCGAGAAGCTAGAGAACTCCCTTGCGCTTGACTACCCGCGAGAGAAGCTGCAGATCCTGGTGGCCGCTGATGGCTCCAGCGACGCCACCCCTGAGATCGTTGGCAGCTTCGCGGGGCGCGGCGTGGAGCTGAGCTACAGCCCTGAGCGGCGTGGCAAGATGGCAGCGATCAACCGGGCGGTGCCGCAGGCGCGCGGCGAGATCATCTTGTTCTCAGATGCCAACAATATGTATACACCGGACGTGATCCGTGAATTAGTCCACCCTTTCAGCGATCCGTCTGTTGGTGCGGTAACCGGGGCCAAACACGTGATCAGCGACCAGGGTGGGCTAAGCGAATCCGAAGGGCTGTACTGGCGCTACGAATCGTTCATCAAGGAGCGCGAATCGCATCTGGGGTGCACCGTAGGCGCCCCCGGCGAGATCACGGCCATGCGCCGCGAGTTGTTCCGCCCACCGCCAGAACGCATCATCAACGATGATTTCTACATGGCCGCCGATCTGGTCAAACGCGGCTACCGTGTGCTGTATAATCCGCGTGCGCAATCCTCAGAGACAGTCTCGGCCAGTGCAGCAGGCGAGATGAAGCGCCGGGCGCGCATCATCGCCGGGCGCTACCAGGTAATTCTGCTGGCGGGCCGTCTGCTTCCGTGGCGCCAGCCGCGCGTGGTATGGCAGATCATCTCGCACAAGTTCCTGCGGCCGCTGGTGCCTTTTGCCATGATCGGCGCGCTGCTGGCCAACCTGATCGTGGTGATCTGGCCGCCCACCGCCCGCCCGGTGCTTCTGTGGCTGGGCCAGCCCGTGGGCCTGATCCTGCTGGCGCTGCAAATTGCCTTCTACCTGCTGGCCTGGCTGGGACGTTACGCGCCGCGCGGTACCCGCATCGGCAAGCTGCTGTACCTGCCGGTCTTTCTGGTTAACAGCAACCTGGCGGCCCTGGTGGGATTGGCCCGCTTCTTCAGCGGCAGGCAGACGGTGCTTTGGGAACGCGTGGCACGTTCCAGCACCCCACCAACCAATACATAAGGAGCCTTCGTGGATCATCCCTACCCCCGTACGCTGATCGTCGACCTTTCCGTGCGCTACGGCGGCACCAGCTCGCGTGTGCTGAGTCTGCTTGAACACCTGCCACCCGGACGTGTGGGGCTGGCGGGTCTGCGAGGCAGTGCGATCCTTGAAAAAGCCAGCGCAGGGGGCTTTGCGACCCACGTGGTGGGCGATCACAAATTAGACCTGAGCATCCCCGCGCGTCTGGCCAGAACCGCCCGCGAAGAAGGCTTCCAGGTCTTTGACACCCAGAACGTGCAGAGCAAGCTGTGGACCAGCCGGGCCGTGCGCCGGGGAGGGGTCGCCTTCGTCTCAACACTCAACAGCTGGTACTTCGACGAGCACGGCGGTGACTGGAAGGGCCGCCTGTACCAGAGCGCAGAGCGCGCAACCAGCCGCGATCTGGACCTGTACATCACGGTCTCCAGCCGCGACAAAGCGTCCCTGATGGCGCAGGGCTTTCCCGAGGACGGCATCGTCGTGATCCGCAACGCTGTGGCACTGGACCCGGACGCGATCCAGGGCGACCGGGCCTGGCTGCTTGAGAGGTTCGCCCTACCCCCCGATGCGATCGTGGTTGTCTCAGCCGGGCGGCTGGTGCCAGTCAAGGGCTATCCGGAGATGATCGGTGCAGTAGGGTCGCTGGCATCTGATCTGCCGATCTATTACCTGATCATGGGCAGTGGCGAGGAGGAATCGAACCTACACGCGCTGATCCACGGCGCGGGGCTGGGCGAGCGCGTGCGTTTGCTTGGCTGGCGGGAGCGCTCGGAGGTGCTCCAGATCATCAAGACAGCGGACGTGTTCGCGATGCCTTCGCGCTACGAGGGCACCCCGGTGGCACTGCTGGAGGCCGCCGCACTGGCCCGGCCGATCCTGGCAACGAAGGCAGGCGGCATGCCTGACCAGGTCACGGACGGCGAACATGCCCTGCTGGCCCAGCCGGGCGACAGTGCCGACCTGGCCCGCCAGCTCAAGCGGCTGTGCGTTGACCGAGCACTGGCGGAGCAGCTTGGCCGCCAGGCGCAGGCACGTACTTTGAGCGAGTTCACACCTGTGCGGCAAGCTGAGGCCACCATGCAGGCGCATCACAAAGCATACGAGCGGGCGCGCGCCCGTACAGCCGGTTGAGAAGGACACCCTGAATGGCGAACCGCAGTCTCACAGACCGGGCCCTCGGCTTGCTGCACCGGCTGGGCCTGTTTGCCTTGTCGATCAGCCTGCAGCCCAGAAAACTGACGGTGTTCTGCTACCACCGCATCACTGACCCGGGCGAACCTGGCTTTGACACCTTCAAGCCCAACGTGAGCGCAACACCGGAGGGTTTTGCAGCGCAGATAGACTGGCTGCAGCGACATTATCACATCCTCTCGCTGGGTGAGCTGGAGGCATGGCTGCATGGCGGCGCAGAACTCCCCAGACATGCTGCGTTGATCACGTTTGATGACGGCTACCGCGACAACTACGAACACGCTTTCCCGGTGCTCAAAGCTCACGGGCTGCCCGCTGTGATCTTCCTGGCTACGGATTACATCGCAAACAGGCAGCCCTTCTTCTGGGACCTGGCGGCGTACTGCTTCACACATACGGCGCGCAGCAGTGCCGAGCTGCCTCACCTCGGCCATGTGCTATGGGCAAACAGCGGCGAACGGGATGAAGTACTGGCGCGCTGGCTGGAAGTGCTCAAGCGCCTGCCTGATGCGGAGAAATGGGACGCAGTACACGCACTGCCGGAGCTGCTGGAGGTTGAGGTGTCTGAGGACACCTTCGTGGGGCTGATGCTGTCCTGGGATCAGGTACGTGAGATGCTGGTGGACGGGGTAGCGATGGGCGCCCATACCATGAGCCACCCGATCCTGACACGCGTCCCATTGGAGCAAGCACGCGCCGAGCTGGCAGGCAGCAAGCACCATATTGAGAAGGAGACCGGCGTTTCCGTCACGGCGCTGGCCTACCCTAACGGGGGTCCGCAAGATTACAGCCCGGAGATCATGCAGGTCGCTGCGGAGTCCGGCCTGCGCACGGCATTCATCCTTGATCCGCCCGGCCCTGCCACTTGGGGTGAAACCCGCGCTGCGCCGCGGGCAGTACGGCGCATCTTCATTGGTCACCGCGACACCCTGGCGCGCTTCGCAGCAAAGGCCAGCGGGTTCCTGCGCCTGATCCGGCGCGGTTGAGCCAGACACTTATGCGGCGGGCGCCGTTCAGGCGCCCGCTTGTTCTCACTTTTCCAGCAGTCCCCCGTAAACAGAGAGGACCTGGTCAGCGATAGGACGCCATGCATAGCGCGTCTCGGAGAGATGCCGGGCATACGTGCCGATCTCGGCGGCACGCGCCCTGTCTTCCAGCAGGCTCAGGATCGCCTCAGCCAATGCCGGGTGGTCTTCAGGGGGCACCAATAGGCCCGAACGACCTTCCTCAACCGCCTCGGGCAGGCCCCCTACCCGCGTGGCGATCACAGGCACCCCGAACGCATACGCGACATGCAGCGCCCCGCTCTGTGTGCTGCTGCGATAAGGATAGACAGCCAGGTCGGCAAGCGCCATCAACGGGGCGACTTCTTCAATGGGGATGTAACGCGAGTCGAAGATCACACGATCCTGGAGACCGAGCTGTGCCACGAGCGCATGGATCTCGTCCATGTCAATAAACTTGCTGGGATACCCTGCCACCAGCAGGCGCGCATCACTGCTCCGGCTTACGGTGGCCATCGCCTCGATCAGGTCTGGCAGGCCCTTACTGGGCGCCAGGATACCAAAGAACAGCACCACCGGAACTTCAGGAGCCAGCCCGTAACGGGCACGCAGATCAACCGGTTCGGCAAGCGCTGCAGCGTGCTTCAGAAACATGCTCTCATTGCCATGCGGGATAATATGCGTCCGCTCGTGCGGCACATCAAACATCTCGTGGAAGCGCGCGCGGTTCTCCTCAGCGTGGAAGAAGAGCGCCTCGAAGCTCTCAAAGATGCTGGCATACAGCCCATCCAGATAGCGTGCCAGGGCGCTGCTCTGTTCGCGGCGCTCGAACTCATGGCAGATGTCGCCCAGCACCAGGCCGCGCCGCTGCATGCGGTGAAGGAACCAGGCCTCAAAGGGGAAATTGATTTTGCCAAACTGGACGATGTCCGGCCGCATACGGATCAGGTAACCGGTCAGGCTCCACCATGCGCCGATCAAGCGGAGTGCGCGCACCGCACGCCGTACATTCCAGAACAGCCTGCGCAGCACGCGTGCTATCCGGCTGCCTGTCTGATCTTGCAGAGGACGCTCGAATAACGACCAAAGCCGCAGGCGGCGCTCAACCTTAAAGTTGTGCGGAAACGCCTCCAGCTCGTAGTCCTTAGCAGTGACCAGTGTTACTTCTGCACCAGCTTCGGCGAATGCAGTACACATCTGGTAGGCATAGTGGATTAATCCCCCGCTGCCATTCTGCTCAACCACTACCACGCGCATTGCATCATCCCCTCGTGTACGCGGCCAACACTTCGTTGTAAACCGCCTCCAACCGCTGGACCTGGCGCTGGATGTTGAACTTCTCCTCAACCACCGCATGCCCTGCTTCAGCGATGCGGCGGGCAAAGCTTGGATCACTGAGGACTGCCGCGCAGGCCTTTGCAAGTGCGTCCGGATCGGCAGGCGGCAGCAGCAGGCCGTTTTGCCTATCCTCGATCATTTCAGGTACCCCCCCCACCGCGCTGGCAACCAGCGGCAGGCGTGCAGCCATTGCTTCTGCCAGCACAGTGGGCAGCGCCTCTGTGAGCGTGGGCAGCACGAAGACATCCGCTGCGGAGAGCAGTTCAGGTACATCAGCACGCATCCCGGCAAAGATCACATGCCCCTCGACCCCCTGCGCCGCAGCTTCTGCTTCGAGCGCTGCGCGGTGATCCCCATCACCCACCACCAGGTAAGTGGCATTAGGGACCGTCTGGAGCAGTGTGGGGAGCGCACGGATCATGTACTGTATCCCCTTCATCTCGCGCAGCACAGCCACGGTGATCAGCACCTGTGCATCCTCCGCGATGCCCAGGGACCTTCGTGCCGCGGCACGTTCAGCCTGATCGAGAGCGGCATAAGATGCAACGGAGATGCCATTGTAAAGGGTCACCGCATGCTCTGGCCGGTCGCCGCTGGCGGCCAGATAGTGCTGTCGTGCCTGCTCAGAGACAGCCAGTACACGATCAGCATTGCGTCTGAGGGACCAGTACATCAGTTTCAGGCGGAAGGCATACTTGGAACGTTCCTTGGGCATATCCAGGGAATGTAAAGTGCTCAGGCTGGGAATCCGGTTGAGCTTGGCAGCCAGGCAGCCCAGTGTGTTTGAGAACTCAAGCTGGGTGTGCACCAGGTCCGCACGATGCGCACGCAAGTAACGTGCGATGCGCGGCAGTGCGGTGATATCTCGCAGCCGTCTTACTGGCACCTGATCCACAGGCACATCCAGGTCTCGCAGTTGATCCGCCATGGGATTGCCCTGCCTGATTTGCAGCGCACATACGCGCGGCTCAAACCGTGCGCGATCCAAATGCTGCAGCACCGGCACCATCAGACGCTCTGCGCCACCCATGCCCAGGCCATCAATCAAAAAGACGATGCGGGCGGGACGGATCAACGATACACCTCCAAGACTGAAGCAGGACTGATGAGCCAGGCAAAAGGCGCGTCACAGAGAGGACCTCCCTGTGGCGCGCCCCATCGAATCAACGCTTCCATACTGTCCGGTCGCGACACTCTCGTATCAGCCAGAGCGTCGCGCGCGCATTATACCAAAGGCCGCAAGGCCTAAGCCGATCACAATGAGCGCACCAATCCCCACCTGCGTGGCGGGCGTTGGCCGGATATTCACAGGCTGGTACTGAGCGGGCAGCACATCGGCCAGTGCCGGATTGGGTGTCGGTGTAGGAAGCACCTCCAGAATAGGTGCGGGAGTGGCACCGACCTCCTCAGTCAGGTTTTCGACGGCTGCAGGCATCAAGCTGCGCGTGAGATTACCGGCACGGAACGACTCGATCAGATCAGTGCGTACGAAGTTCAACTCACCGATCAGTTCGAACCACAAGGTATCATCCGTGGAAGCATCAAAAGCCCACTGCATCCCCTCCTTTGTGGTTCCCGTGATGACGGTCATCCCCATCGTCTCATTCCAGGGCGAGGGCACTACTTGAACCAGCCCTATGCTGAAATCTGCAGGCAGCCGGTAGATCACCCCTGCAGCCTCTTGCTGCAGATTGTTTGTGCCAGGCTCGAAGGACTGGAGCAGGTTGTCATTAGCAGCCGCGATCAGCGGGTTCTCCGTGGGAAGGCCAAAGGCCACCACGTGGTAGGTATCCAGCCCGGGCATATCCGTGGAAGCCCCCCTCGTCACCACTGGCTCGAAGTCCTGCGGGCGCCGCTCATTACCAATGCGCTTTGACAGATCTGCCAGGTTGGTGAGATCTTCCATCGAAGGCTCGGCAGGCAGTGCCATCAGGAAGCTGTCCGGACGCTCTTCAGCGAACAGGTACGAGAAGGGATCGCCGAAAGCCAACCCGGCAATTGCTGTGGTCCCGGGGCTATGGGGCAAGTATACATAGCTGGAAAGCAGAAGGCGTATCCAGGCCAGCTCGGTATCGCGGCGCACACACTCCTGCTCAACATCTGTGAAGATGCGGAACGTCAGACGGTTGGAATCGCCGGGGCGCAGGTCCGCCTGCGGCAGAGGAATATCGATCGCATGAGTCCCCTGCACAGTCGACGTAACTGGGGCGCTCCCTATTGGGCTACCATTCAACAGCACCGAGATGCCAGAGTTCCCCGCAGCAAGCTGGGCTGAATGGACATATTCGAGGTGCAGCGACGCGCCGTCCTGAAGGGCCCAGTTCCGTGGGAGGAAGAAATCCACGCTTACTTCGCGCGCACCAACACCATAGAACACATCACGACGCAGGTCAAGCTGCTCCAATGTAAAGCGGTCCGGGCTTACTGCAGTCTGTAATTCCAGTGGGCTGACCCGATCAATTACGGCCAAACTGTCGCGCAGACCGTATGTCGGGTCCAGGCGGGCCAGCGCCTCGGCTGCACGCTGGATGGCTTCATCCGTGTTGCCGGTCACTACTAGGTAAGAATAGCTGGTGCTCTGGTCACTGTAGGTCAGCTGCAAGACGCCATCGTCGGCTTCCAGTGGGCGTCCATCCAACAGCACAAGCTGGCCTTCATCGTCCAACCGCACAGAGAGGCGGCCGTTGGCGATCATGTTATTCAGGAAGGCGTTCTGTGATGGGTTGCCGATGATCACCGCGCTGCGGTTGGCCAACCCGCTGGCAAGCGCCTGGCTGCCAGTTACTACGTCAATCTTGGGTAAACTGAATGTATAGCGCCCCACCGCACCTGAAACCGTGGCCATGGCTGTAAGGTCTGCATCCGTGTATTCATCCGGGATGACCATGGTCACCTGATCGGAGATGAAGGAATCATCCACAAGCGGGAGCGGGAAGCGCGCCAGACTCAGATCGAAGGGACGCTCGCTGAAACGCAAATTCACGAGCGAAGAGTCTTTTATGACCAGGTGTGTATCCGGGGTATTCAAGCAATCATCCCCGCCGAAGTACGAGAAGCGGAACACATGGTTGTTTGACAGTGGGTCTTCCAACGCCCCGGGCGGGATAGGCACGCGGTACACCTGGTTAACCCCCGGCACGGGAGTAAAGGTGGCCGCCAGTAGATCATCAACAAAAACTGTTAAGACCGACAGATCGCTCTGGCGCTCAGTGAGTGCAGCAGCATCACCCTCATAGATAACGTCATAGCGCAGTTCGAGGTGGCTGGCGTCCAGCCCTCCGGTGAGTGCCCAACGATAGGGAAACGACGCGCTGAACTCCCAGAGGTCCGACGGTGATTGCAGGATGAAGGTAGGTTGTTCAAATTGCGTAAATGTAAATGACGCCTGGCCAGCCAGGGTCAGGTCACGAAGGTTGGTCGGCTGCACTGCTGGCTGCGGAGTAGGGGTTGGATCCTGTTGGAGGCCAGACGCAAACGCCTGCCCCGCCCCAGCCCCTGTGATCAACACCCCTGCCAGCACAGCCAGCGCTATTACAACAATACGTTTGTTTCCCTCTATCATTTGACTCCCTCTCTCCTTCTCTTTGCCCCTGGAACCTAACGTCCGGCATTCCAATCCAGCACATGGAATGCCTCGTAAGGTATATTTCGCACCGTATCAAAAGTAACCCGGCCATTCCATAGAGCTGTCTCTTTATCTTCCACAAACAGTTTGGGATGGCCACTATTCTCCATCACAAACATGCCGTACTCCTGCATTGCGCGCACGATCACGCGGCAAGCAGGGTCCTGCCCGCACCACTGGTTAATCTGCTGCTCGGTAGCATTGGGGTCAAGTTGAAGGCGCGTACCCTCCGGCATGTCATAAGGATGCGTGCCAAACCCGTCGTTTTTGATGGCCGGCGGCACAAAGTGTGGCACTCCCCGTGCGGCGCATGTGCCCTCTGTACAGGGCGAATCGTAGCCGAAGAGCAGGGCATGGGCGATATAGCCACGCGCCACCTCACAGCCTCGTAAAAGCCCGGCCAGATAGGGAGCGCCACCTCCGCGACCGGTGAAACCTTCGGGCGGCACTGCAGACCAGTTGATGTTATAGTGATAGCCATCCGTTGCGTACCAGGTACCTGCGTCCTGATATGCCTGGAAGAACCCCCACTCATCCCCGGTTTCGATATTCAGCACCACAAATTGAGAATCCTCGTCATAGGAGGGACGGGCGCCCGGAGGGATGGGTATATACTGGGTGGAATTACGCTCGCTGTACTGCAACTCGGACCCGCCGTTGACCACGTTGCGATAGCGGTTGGTGAGGTTGATCGGCATGGCGGGCTGGCCGCTGGTGATCTCGTACACCGTGACTGCCCAAGAATCAGGATTGGAGCCGAACACCCCCTCCAAAGCCCCGATCATCGCCGTGCTGTCGGGATGAATGGCAGGATTTGGCCCGATGGGTTGATTCCACGGGCTGTCCGATGAGTAGAGACGGCGGCAGCCATCCGCATCGACATAGCTCCCGCTCGGGAAAGGCGTCGGAACCAGAGTGGCAGACACTTCTGTAGTTGCGGTCAAAGTGGGTGCGGGGGCCGTTGTAGGCGTTGGCGGTGTGGTTGGTGTAAGCGACGGCGCCTGGCTGGCCGTTGGCGATGGCAGCAGTGTAGCCGTCAGTGAGGGTGCGGGTGTGGATGTAGGTGATGACGTCAAGGTCGGCACAGGAGTGTTGGACGGTGCAGCAGTCGGTGATGGCTGAGGCTGCTCTACGCACCCGACCAGCAATATACCAACCAACGCTAACACACCGGCGGCCAGACGCAGGGGGTCCATCAGCGTATCCCTACCATGAGCTTCAAAGCCTAGCATATATCACTCCGGAGGCCCCTGATGCACAGGCTGGGACACAGCCTGAATGACATACAGGTCGCGGCGACGAAGTTGAAAGTCATGCTGCCTCCACGGCCGGTTCTATCTTGGCTGCCGGATCGCGTCCATAAACGTGCAGTGCAGTGATCACAATCCCCACAAGCAGCCATAGGTAACGGATGTACGCCAGATGTAAAAAGGCCCCGCCGATCATGTAAGCAGTAAGTCCGGCGACCGAAGCAGCCAACCACATCACACCCTCGGTGTCGCCGGCTTCTCGCAGACGACGCCTCAGATGCCATGCGCCCCCATAGAGTGACAGGAACAACCCTCCGAAAGCCACCATGCCGATCAAGCCCGTTTCGGCCATGATCTGCAAATACATGGAATGAGCCTCGCGCTCCTGTGTACGACGCTCAAGGCCGATGCGGCGCGCGTAATCCTGATAGTTGATCGCATAGTTATTGGGGCCCAGCCCTAATATAGGATTCTGGATGAACATCTCCCAGGCAGCCTGTAGTTCAGCCGCTCGCCCTCGGAAGGATGTCTCGCGATAGACAGAATATTGATCTCTTGGGGTGAGCAGCGATAAGGTCGCCAAGCGATCTCGGTAGGATTGGGGCAAGAAGGGGACGGTGATCAGCGCGGCCAGTCCAAGCGGCAGCAACACCGAGAACTTGATCCGGCGCTCCACAACAAACAGTGCGAGCCCGCCCGCCAGAGCCAGAAAGGCTCCCCGGCTGTAGCTGCCAACCATCCCCGCCAGCATCAGCAACGCACTGCCCGCTGCGGCCAGCTTCCAAAACCAGTTTTTCTCGCCAAACACACGGTAAACTGCCACCAGAATGCCGCTCGCAAGCACAAGGCCCCAGAAGTTCGGCTCTTCAATTGGCCCGCTGAGGCGTGCCTCGCTCACCTCGCCGACCACCACCTCTGCTCGTATTGTGGCCAGACCAAAAAAGGTTTGTGTGTAATTGTTGGTGACTTTCTGGTAGACGCCCAGCAGCGAGAGTCCGGCCAGCGACAGGATGAACAACCAGGCAGCCGTCTCCCATTGTTTGCGTGTGCGCAAAGCAAAGATCAGGTCGATCAGAATGACGAAGTCTTTGACAAAATCCGTAAAGGCGTTCAGCGCCACTGTCCGGTCAGTAGCGCTGAGCACTGACAGGAACCAGGCACCCCCCAGCGCCATCAACCAGTACTCGGGACGGCCAAGCCGGGGCGGAGCGACCGATTCATTACGACGGAACAGATAGCTGGCAAGTAGTGCGACTGTGACCAGTGCAACCAGTGGTTTATTGATGCTGGGCAGACCGCGATCGGTAAAGATGGCCGAGATATTGGTCGTGATGGTAAAGACCAGCAAATACGCGCCGAGCTCGGGCCGCAGGAAGATCGCGATGCCTGCGATCAAGGCCAACAGTCCGCCAATGATCATCAGGCCGACCTGCTGGTCGCGCATCCCCACAACGACCACCAGGAAGATCAACAACAGCAGTATTACACCGGCATAACTGGCATTCTTGATGAATGCAGGTGATAAATTAATATTCTGTGAGCGCCGCTCCATGATACCCCCTCCTTCCACGCACCGGCCTCATAACACCGCAGCGAGGCATTAGGATGCCCCGCCACCTGGCATTTTCTGCCCTGTGATGGGACCGCTTATTGTGGTGAAGCTTCGAACGATGCCACGTCCGGCTTCAGAGAGGTGCGCAGCAGTTCGCGCAGCACGACAAGCGCCGCTCCCCCAGCCAGACTAAGAATAGTCCCCAGGGTCACGTCGATGAGATGATTGGGGCGGATAGGCTCCGGGTTGGCTGCTGCTGCATCCAGCTGCTTCAGAGTGTAGACCTCTTGAAGGCTGCGCACATAGGCCTCACCGGCAGCACCTATCGCGTTGGCCAATGCCGAGGTCAGAGTTGGAGAAGGCCCTTGAACACTCAGCAGCATGACGCTGGAATCAGGGAGCACCACGCAGTTAACCACGTAGTCCTCAGCGATTGCGAGCGGGCTCAGCCCCAAGGAGGCCGCCCCGGTATCCAGCATAGCCTTGCTGCGCAGAATCTCGCAGTAAGTTGTCACTACAGTGCTGCGTGCAGCGAGGGTATCAAGGCTGTTGATGACATCGCCAGGGTCGGTTGTCTGGACGCTGGAGCTGGCGACATATTTCGCAATTGCCTCATAGACTTCAGGCCGGGAATAACTGTAGAAGAAGGTAATTCCTATCCCTACGAAAAGGACAGCTACAACGATCCACCAACCCTGGATGAACGCGCGAGCGTAATCCTGAAAACGCATTTCTCCCCCCTAAAAAGCCAGGCATATGGCCCAGATGGCAATAAACAACAGGACCTCCCCCAGGTCCTCTACTAATTTCTATCACCTTAGGTAAATTCGTGCCACCCCAGGCCTTCAAATTCACGGAAATTTGCTGAATCTTCAGCAAAGTCGTCGTTCTTGCACTGGCGCACGCCGAAGGCCTGCATTATGATCCGTTATTGGGTGAGGCTGGGCGCGACTTTCAAACAGGGAGCTAGTTGACCATGCTGAAGCTTAGACTATGGCTTGGTGTCCTGGTCTGGTGGCTGTTCATCTTCTACAACATCGAACGTATTAACGAGCCCATCAATATCGCCAGCTTTGTCTATGTGCTCGTGCCTGTTGCGGCCGGTGCTGTCATGTTGGCACCGCAGATGTTCCGCAAACTGCGGCTCATTCTGTTAATCGCGCCTACGCTGATTGTCTATTTTATTCTCAAGCTGCTCTTCAACTACCAGCTGGTGGGCCCTGCTCTCCCGCTGACGATCATGGAGATCGTGTGTATTCTGGTGACACTTTTCCTGGTTCGCCAGGTTGGCTATGTTGTATGGGACTTCGAAGATACGATTGCAAACATCACGTTTCGCCAGGTAGGCCTGCCTCCCCGCCTGTATGAGACTACCACTACCGAAGACCTGTATCGTGAGGTGAAGCGCAGCCGGCGCTTCCGCCATCCCCTTTCTCTGGTCGTCATTCGCTCAGACTTCGACCCTGAAAGCGTGCGCCTGAACCGCATCTTGCTGGAGTTCCAGCAGACGCTCGCAACGCGCTACCTGCAGGCACGTCTGGCACGTATGCTTTCGGAGGAGCTGCGTGATTACGACTTGATCGCCTGGGAGCGCGATTCCTTCGTTGTGCTGCTGCCAGAGACCACACCCGAGGACGCCTCGCGCGTTGCCCAACGCATCAGCAAGCAGGCAGAAAAAGCGCTCAGCCTTCGGCTTAAAATGGGCATTGCAGGCTTCCCTGAGGAGGCAGTTACGCTCACAGGCCTGATTGACGCCGCATCATCCAAACTCAACCGGCAGGCTGCTCAGGAGATGGAGCCGACTCCCTAGGGTCGAGGAGGTGCGAGATGAACCAGCGAGTACTGATCGTTGATGACGACCCCAGCCTATGCGATATTGTCTCAGTCATGCTGCGCCGTGAGGGGTATGAGACGCGCATCGCATATGACGGGCCAACTGCTCTCGAGGTTGCAGAGACCTGGGAACCCAACCTGGTGTTGCTTGATATCATGATGCCCGGTATGGATGGGTTTGAGGTCCTGCGCCAGATGCGGCGGCTTGACGAGACAATGACGGTCCCCATTGTGATGCTCACGGCCGTATCGGACATTCAGGGCAAGGAGACGGGTTTTCGCGGTGGCGCTGATGACTATGTCGTCAAGCCCTTCAATAACACCGAACTAAAACTGCGTGTTGAGGCGCACCTGAGGCGGTACAACCGTTCCTCGAAGGAGGATTTTTACATCCCACAGCAAACGGTCCGGGCACCCTTTGTCCTGACCCGCACACGCAGTGGGATATTCCGGCGCGGTTACCTGATCACCAAGCGCCTGTTTGACATCACCGCCTGTTTGCTTGCCCTGCCGTTTGCCCTGCCGTTAATGCTGCTGATTGCGATCTTGGTCCGGCTGGACTCACCCGGCCCGATCATCTTCATCCAGCAGCGCACAGGCATGAGCGGCAAGCGATTCAAGATGTACAAGTTCCGCACCATGGTCAAGAATGCCGAGGAGCTTAAGGAGAAGTACCGTCACCTCAATGAGCTGACATGGCCCGACTTCAAAATCACCAATGACCCGCGTGTGACGCGCGTCGGCCGCTTCCTGCGGAAAAGCAGCCTGGACGAGGTGCCGCAGCTCATTAATATCCTGAAGGGTGATATGAGCTTTGTAGGGCCGCGTCCGACCTCATTTGCTGCCGAAACCTACGACCTGTGGCAGACCGAGCGCCTGGAAGTACGCCCCGGTCTGACCGGATTGTGGCAGATCAAGGGACGCAGCAACATCGATTTCGACGATCGTGTTGAGCTGGACATCGAGTACATCGAGCGGGCCAGTTGGGAGCTGGACCTGGCGATCCTGTTCCAGACCTTCGCAGCGGTCGTCGCCGGGCAGGGCGCCAGTTAAACTCTAACTGCTGAGCTAATCACAGAGCAGGCCGTGAGGCCTGCTCTGTTTGCTTTTGCTGATCAGCGTTCTGCGCGCAGCGCCGCAGCAAAGTCCCTGATGGCCAGATCAGACAGCGGATGATCGCCCAGTGTCTCCAGCACATTGAGGGGCACGGTGACATCGTGCGCGCCGCTGAGCAGCGCTCCCTGGACCTCCTCGATGGATTTCAGGCTGGCTGCCAGCAGGCGGGTAGTGCTGCCTTGCAAAATACTCGCCTGCTCGCGCAGTACGGCAAGGCCATCACCTACCTGGCGAGTCAGGCGGTTTACGTAGGTGATGATCCACTCCGCGCCCACCTGCCCGGCAAGGTATGCCTGCATGGGGGTCGTCACGGCGGTGAAGGCCACGCGGATGCCAGTGCTCACCAGGTGTGCAGCCATTGTGTAATTGGCGGTGGTGGACGGGATTTTGATCACCACGCGATCCGGCGCGAGGGCCGCGGCCTGGCGCGCTTCCGCTTCACGCTCTGCGACCTCCTCCGCCGTGACCTGGTAACACACCGGCCCATCCATAACCGAGAGAAGGTCCCCCAGCACGTCAAGCCCGGGGCGGCCAGTGCGGGCGATCAGGGCCGGGTTTGTAGTGATGCCGGTCACGAAACCAAGCGCCGCAGCGCGCTGCGCGTCCTCAATGCTGGCGGAATCGAGCAGGATAGCCATACAGATTTTGCTCCTTGAAATAGTCCAAACGCCGCAGGGCTGTTGGGTCAGGAAGTGTCACTCTCCCGGGTAGCGCAGGCCCCATGCCACGCGCAAGGAGTCCATCACGCGCATAATGGCGAGAGTCTCGTCCAGCGGCATAATGGGTGACTCCTGCAGACCTGCCTGGATGCAGCGCATCACCTCGGCTGCCTGATAATGATAGCCTGTACCCTCATACCCGATGTCGAAGACCTGCTCTTCTTTGCCGCGAATCAAGGAGAGGCGGGAAGGCTGCTGCCAGCGCCCGTGTATCCTGAGGGTGCCTTTGCTGCCGCAGATGAGCGCCTCACGCGGGGCGTCGGTAAGTTGGGAGAAAGACAGCACTGCGATGGCGCCATTCGCATACTTAAGCAAGCAGGCTGATTGTGCATCCACTTCCGAGTGATCGATATACCCAACACCTGCCATTTCCTGCGGCTCCCCCAAGATCATGAAAGCCAGCGAGATCGGGTAAATGCCGATGTCGAGCAGCGCCCCCCCACCCTGCTGCGGATCCCAGAGGCGGTGATGGGGATCATATGGAACCCGGTGTGAGAGGTCCGCACGCATTAAGTGCAGCTCGCCAACCGCCCCCTGTGCAACCAGTTCACGCAAGCGCACCGCAGCCGGGAAGAAGCGCGTCCACATGGCTTCCATCGCAAACAGACCACGCGAACGCGCCAGGGTAATCACCTCGGATGCCTCGCGTGCGCTCATGGTGAACGCTTTTTCGAGCAGGATGTGCTTCCCAGCGTGCAGACTCATCAGGGCGTCATGATGGTGGACAATGTGTGGGGTGGCGATATACACGATATCGACATCCGGGTCTGCGGCCAGAGCCTCATAACTGGTATGGCGATGCGGCACTCCAAAGCGCTGCCCGAAAGCCTCGGCAGTCTCCTGACGCCGTGACCCTACTGCAACCAGATCTGCTTCGGGCAGCAGGCGCAGTGCCTCGGCGAAATCGCCTGCCATGCGCCCAGTCCCCAGGATACCCCAGCGGATTTTCTCCACGGTCGATCCTCCTCGGCGATACACTCTCAAGACGTGCCGCTGCCCGCTCTCTGCGGCTCCAGCGCAGGGCAGCCCATCAGATGCCGCACAGGCGTGCTGAGAAGTCCCACAGCCGCGCTGCCTCATCCTCACGCTGCGCATACTCACTGGGGGACCAGGGCTGGCAGTGCTTCCAATAGACCGCCTGGGTCCCATTTACCGAGGCATCGGTGGCCACGAATAGGATGGTTTCGGCACCCTGTTCGGGCGTGGCCCCTTTCCGGCGGCGCCGATTCCAGACAAGACGAGCCAGTCCACTGGTCCCTTTAAGGCCGATCTCTGTATTCACCAGCCCTGGGTCAGCGGCATATGCACGCGGCTCGCTGTTTCCGGCATAGCGGCGGTTGAACTCGTAGCTGAACAGGACGTTGGCCAGTTTGGACTGTTGGTAGGCTTTCAATACTCCGTATCTCCTACGCAGCATCAGGTCCGGCCAATAGAGGCGTGCACGGCGGTGCGCCCACGAGGTCACTGTGACCACCCGTCCAGCAGGGGCAGCACGCAGCAGGGGCAGCAGTTCATGTGTCAGCAGGAATGGCGCCAGGTGATTGACTGCAAACTGCAGCTCACAGCCATCCTCCGTTACTGTATACCAGTTCGATACGGTGGCTGCATTATTGATCAGCACGTTGACTCTGCCGCCGGCCTGACGATCAGCAATTGCCCGGATCGACTCCGCAAGCTGACGGATCTGGCGCTGGGACGCCAGATCGGCAAGCAGGTATGTAATACACGCATCGGGTTGAGCCTGGTGGATAATCTGTTCGGCCGCAGAACAACGCTCGGGGGAACGCCCGACGCCGATCACGGAAACACCCTGCGCTGCCAGCGCCTGCGCAGTCACCAGGCCCAGGCCGGATGTGGCCCCTGTGATGACGACAAGCCCGGATGAAACAGCAGACGCAGCAGGCATTTACCATTCTCGTGGTTTGGAGGATTGACTGTCGGATATATAAGCCGGTTCTTCGCTGGAAGTCTACCAGTGGATCAGCGCGATGACCAGTGCAAGTTGTGCCCGTGAGTTGGCCTGAAACCGGATTCGAGGGATGATTTCACCATCGCAGAACAACGTCACGGGAGACAACGCAACTTTCTATGACAAGTTATGTGTGCATTACCGGTGCCGCAGGGGGACTAGGGAGAGCATTTGCAGCAGAGTGTGCGTCACGCGGCTGGGATTTGTTCCTGACTGATGTATCCCAGGACAAGCTTGAATCGCTCGCGACAGGGCTTGCACGCCACTATGGGGTGACAGCGACCGGTTATCCTTGCGAGCTGACCGATCCCCAGGCACGCGAAGCGCTGTGGCGGTATATCGACGAGCAGGGGCTGCGCTTCCACATGCTGATCAACGTAGCAGGCCTCGAATATGAGGGACTGTTCGCTGAACGCAGCCTTGTGGAACTGCTCACGATTGTGCGAGTCACCGTCGAGGCAACTGTGGAGATGATCCACCGGGTGCTGAAGTTCAGGGACCCTGAACGTACCCTGACGATCCTCAATGTAAGCAGCCTGGCTGCATTCTTCCCCATGCCATACAAGGCGGTATATTCTGCTTCGAAACGCTTCCTGTTGGATCTTTCCATGACACTGCGGGAGGAGCTGCGCGCCCATAATGCGCGGGTTATGGTGTTCTGCCCTAACAGCATGCCCACCTCGGACCACATCCTGCGCAAAATGGCATCTCAAGGGCTGCTGGGGCAAGTCACCGCTACGGATGTAGGGCGCGCCGCCGCGCAAAGCCTGGATCAGGCACTGGCCGGGAAGGCGATCTATATTCCCGGGAGGCTCAACCAGATGCTGCGTTTCATACGGGGTTTGTTCCCACTCTCCCTGAGGGCGTCGATCCTCAGCAGGCGCTGGGCGAGGGTATACCACCAATACCAGGAGTATCTCCCCAGCTTTCCTGAGAAACCCGGATAATCGCTGTTATCCCCTCATTGCCGGAAGGGAGAGGCCACCTATGCCCATTCCTCATACCTGGGACCTGACACCTCGGGATGCCATCACCCTGCAGAAACAACTGGCGCATGAAGTAGATATCCACACACCTTTGGAGGTTACATCGATCCGCTATGTGGCGGGGGTCGATGTCAGCGTTAAAGATGGGATCAGCCGTGCTGCCATCGTGGTAATGTCTTTTCCGGAGCTTGCCCTAGTTGAAACCGCGACAGCGCTCAGGCCAGCCGTTTTCCCGTATATCAGCGGGTTGTTGAGCTTTCGCGAGGGCCCGGTCATCCTGGAGGCAGGCGACAAGTTACAGATCGCCCCGGATGTTTTCATTTTTGACGGCATGGGGGTGATGCATCCACGCCGGTTAGGGATTGCTGCCCACATTGGATTATGGTGGGACAGGCCAACGGTGGGGTGCGGCAAAACCCGTCTGATCGGCAAGCATGCCCCCCTCGGAGAAGACAAAGGCGCCTACCAGACCGTAGAGCAGGCCGGGGAGGAAATTGGGATGGTGCTGCGCACACGATCCCGGGTGAAACCCGTGTACATCTCCGCAGGACACCGCGCCACATATGAGAGCGCTCGCGGGTTGATTATGCAGTGTGTGACGCGCTACAGGCTCCCGGAACCCATCCGCGCCGCCCATCACGCAGCAGGAAACGATCAGGGCTGAAAGACGCCTCAACCCTGTATGCCAGCATGAGGAGCCGTTCTCTGGCTTAGCCTATTGCCTTTTTGCACATTGTAATGTTACAATGTTAGTACAATTAGGGTTTTCATACACCCGAACCTTAGATCTCCTTCATCCCCACGCGGGAATTTGACTGTGATTACTCACAAGATAAGGTCTTCATCAAGAAGCGACCAGACACGGAGACACCCATGAGCAAGCTTGACGACCTATTTGAGGCAATGGCCAAATCCATCATAGACGGGAATTCGCAGGCGGCAGGCGACCTTGCCCGCCAAGCAATTGCACGCGGAATTGCTCCCATGGATTCTATCAATCATGGATTTGTGGTGGGTATCAACCAGGTGGGAGCCAATTTTAGCGCCGGCGTTGCCTATATACCGGACCTAGTACTGGCCGGTGCTGCAATGAAAGCCGCAATGGAAGTGCTGGAACCAGAACTTGAGAAGGGAGATACTGCTCGAGATCCCCTCGGCGTAGTGGTATTGGCTACTGTCGAAGGGGATGTTCATGATATTGGGAAGAATATCGTTGGCACCATGCTCTCCGCATCCGGCTTCGAGGTGCACGATCTTGGTGTTGATGTGCCGATTGAGCAGATCGTTGAAAAAACCCGAGAGCTCAAAGCGGACATCGTTGCAGCCAGCGCCCTGTTAACCACAACTATGGTCAAACAGGAAGATGTCATTGCGGCTCTTGAGAGAGCGGGTCTCCGCAGCACTGTCAAAATCATGGTGGGTGGCGCACCTGTGACCCGGGATTGGGCGGACAGAATCGGCGCGGACGGGTACAGCGAGGATGCAGTTGGTGCAGTGCATCTGGCCAAGCAACTGATGGGGATACATTAAGAGCTGTTACATACTGCGGAGGCACCCATGGATACCAAACAGCTATATCAGGAGCGGTTGACACGATATGTCACCGCGAATTACAACGAGAAGCCTGACCGGATTCCCCTCAGGATATTTGCTGAGGAATTCTCTTCAAAATACTGTGGGTATACCAACTTCCAAGTTGCGGTGCAGCAAGAGCTGCAATTTGACGTAAACCGCAGATTTGCAGTTGAAGCAGGCATTGACGCCATCCAGACAAATTCGGTGGTGAATTGGTTCGGGATGCAGAAAGCGCTTGGCTGGGAGGGCATTACTTTCCCCGGCATAGGGATTCCCGTTGATTCAATCAACCAATGGTGGGAACCAACAACTGAGAATAACGCGTTTATGAAAGCCACGGAATATGATGAACTCATCGATGATCCAACGGCTTTTCTTGTGAATAAGTGGATGCCCCGCTTTACCAGGCATATCAAACATCCCGGCGAGCCGTCAACTTTCGAGCAGAATATGTCCCTGATCAATGGCATCATGGCTTACAACCACTTCTTCAGCACCTGGGGGGCGAAGCATGCCGCGCTGATCGAGGCAGGGATAGTGCCTGCGGTGAGTTCTGTGCTTAAGGCTCCACTGGATATTCTCGGCGACAAACTGCGGGGATATATCAACCTGTGCTACGACCTGAACCAACGGCGTGATAAGGTGATCGAGGCCTGCGAAGCCTTAATGCCTCACCTGGCCAGCGTGGTTATGGGTGGGGCAGATCCATCCGGGCAAATTCCATCGATCATCTGGATGCACAGGGGGGCGGTGCCTTTCATCTCTCATAAAGACTTCGATGAAATCTACTGGCCAACACTCAAGGCTATTGTTGAAGAACTGTGGGCGCGAGGAAGCCAGATTATCTTCTATGCAGAGGGCAACTGGGATCACCATCTTGAGGCGTTCAACGAGCTCCCCGAGAAGAGCATGATCTTCCACTGCGACCGGACCGATATTTTTAAAGCCCATGAGATCCTGGGCAAGAAATTCTGCATCAGCGGCGGCGTGCCGAATGTCATGCTGGCAAAAGGCACCCCCCAGGAGGTGAAAGCTCGGTGCAAGGAGATCGTCGATGGGGTCGCTCAGGATGGCGGTTACATCATGGATGCCAGCGCATTGATCATGAACGATGCCAGGGTCGAGAATGTAATGGCCATGATTGAGTTCATCAAAGAATACGGCATCTACGATTCCGGTGTGTCCACGAAATCCCTTGAAGAGCTTACCGGCGTAGACCACCCGCAGATACCTGACAGCCTGCTCACCCGGGATCACAAACGCCCACCGGGGGTCGTTTTCCCCTGGGCAGAAAAAAGGAAGGAACTCCCCGCTTACATTGAGGATGAAGCCCTAACCCGCAGTGTGTGGGAACAGATCGATAGAATGGGATATAACTTCTGCTGGGTCAACCTCACCTGGTAGAGGCTGGTGACCTAGCCCAGAGAGGTGCACTAGCAACTGGACTGCACACATACGAATCACCGCCCAATTTGAAATTGGGCGGTGTTATTTCCAACGGCACATGTCCGGAAGGCAGACCAGTCTCCAGGTTACGCGCGGCAGCACCCTCAATCTCTTAGCTCAGTGAAGAACGTGTACCGATCCCCTCGCAGGTAGATGCGAAGAAACTCGATGGGAGTGTTGAGGTCGGAATAAGAGACGCGTTCGATATACAATAATGGATCGTTTCGCTCGATGCATAATTCCTGAGCCAATGAACGGGACGCAGAGATGGCTCTGATTTTTTGTTTTGCATAAACAAGTGTGACGTTATATTGATCTGCCAGCATCTGCCTCAGTGATAAATCGGCATGGTATTTTCTGGTTACACCAGGGCAATAATTGTGCACAAGGAAGGAATGCTCGACGCTCATCGGCTCATCGTCAGCTAGGCGCAGCCGAACAATGTTCGCCAGTTCCTCACCTGCCTTGATCTGGAGCGCTGCGGCGATGTCCTCTGGTGCAGCGACCAGTTCTGAAGACAGGACTTTGGTAGCCGGCCGCAGGCCACGCTGCCGCATGTCTTCCCAGAAGCTGATGATGCGGCTCAAATTTTGCTCGATCGTAGGCGTTGCAACAAATGTGCCCTGCCCGCGCCTGCGATGGATAAGCCCGTCGTTGACCAGCATATCAAGGGCTTGCCGGACAGTCGATCTGCTTAAATTGAACTCCTCAACCAGTTCAGCTTCTGAAGGCAGCATATCCTCCGGCTGCAAGACACCGCTCCTGATCTGGTCAAGCAGGATCTGATACAACTGATAATACAAAGGGACCTTACTTAAACGGCTGATGGTATTCATGATAATTCAGCTTTATTAGTATGTGAATAGACGATAAATCCAGCCATATTGCTACGCTTGTATATACTATCACGCTATACTTCAAGGTACATATTTTGACGACACTGCAGGATGTATCCTTGATATGGGTCGTCTTTGCACGATAAAACTGTTTGAGGTGACACTCTCTCATCCCATCTGATAAAATGGGATGAGAGAGTTCATCCAGGTTGGCTGGTTCAGAGGAGCGCAGGAAGCCCTTATTAACCAGCCAACCGCCTTTTTTTAAAGCTTATTGAGGGAGTTCCCATTCCTGATAGGCGACAACGCCCTTGTCCAGCTCCCAACCAAGCAGGTTTTCGGGAGTGTCGATATCTACCATTGTCGAGGGAGTGATGACGAGCTCGGGGACGGTGCCGCCCTGCAGCACAGTGGTGACCACTTTCAGCAGAACGCCGGCTTCATAGGTAGGTGAGTTGGAGTTCGTCGCAATGGCTTTGCCATCCATCACGCCCTGGAAGTCCTCCGGCCGCCCGTTGTGGGTGATGACGCGGATAGGATTGTTGAGGAGACCTGCGTCTTCCAGTGCCCGGACTACCCCGAGATAGATGTCGGCATTCATCGCATAAACCATGTCAAACTCGCCGTCATAGTTGACCAGCCAGTCATTCATGATGTTCTGGGATTTCTCGGCGTTCCAGTCGGCAGGCGCTTGCAGGACGATCTCGTTGTTGGGCCCCAGATTAGCCTCAAAGCCCTCTTCGAACAGTTCAACGATACCCTGGCCCAGGGTACCTTCCACGATGGCGATCTTCGCGTCCGGATAGTGGTCGGCGATATATGAGCCAATCAGGCCACCCATCACCACGAAGTCGCCCTTGATCGTTGAAGTCACCACACCGGGGCCGTCGGCGGCGGTTGAGCCAACCACGAAGAAGGGGATGCCGGCCTCATTACAGGCCTGGGCACCACGCTGTGCAGTTTCAGCAGCGAAGGTAAAGTCGATGATCGCGTCATAATCCTGAGCAATAAAGTCTTCGATGTGTGCCAACTCCTTCTCGGGTTGGGACTCGGAATTGACGAAGGTCATTTCCACACCAAAGTCCTCATTCTCATTGATGTAATCGACCACGAGCTTCGCTGCATCAGCCTGCATTTGGTAGTAAGCATCGGATGAAGCCTGAATGTAGCCAATACGGTAGACAACCCGCTCAGCAGGCGCTTCAGCCGGCTCCTCAGCTGGCTCCTCAGCTGGTGCTTCAGCCGGCTCCTCAGCAGGCGCTTCGGCTGGCTCCTCGGCAGGCGCTGCAGGTTGGCAGGCCGCCAGCATGGACACCATCAGCACGAAGATCGCCACGACTAACAATCTTTTGAACACGTTCACGGCTATGCTCCTTTTTCTCCTACGGATAGACTGATGGTCAGCTTTAACCAGGGTTTCCCGATTTGCGGGCAAGCCCTAAGTTACTAAGGGTGACGGCAATGATAATCACGCTGCCAAGCATGACATATTGGTAGAAGGTTGGGACTCTGAGGATGTTCAATGAGTTGCGGATAAGCCCGAGCAGGATTGCTCCAAGAAACACCCCTGGAACGCTGCCCTTGCCCCCGGATAGCGCAACTCCGCCGATCACTGCTGCCGCGATGGTCTCCAGCGGATAGGAAACACCCATGGCCGGCTGTGACTGCCCAATCCTGGAAATGACTATCAGCGATGTAAAAGCTGACAGCAGCCCGCTGATTGAATAGGTGATAATTCTGTTAAGATCGAGGTTAGTCCCTGCAAGAAAGGCTGCCTCAGGGTTACTGCCAATGGCGAACAGCTTGCGGCCGAATTTGGTATAGCGGGTGATCACATAGAATACCACGGCAAGCACAGTGAAATAGATCACAGGCAGCGGCACAATACCGCCCACTTTGTAGGTACCAAACCATCCGAATCGCCCCTGCAGGTAGACGTTATTCCCATTGGGGATGATTAAGGCAATGCCCTGGTAGATAGACATCAAGCCCAGAGTTGCAATAAATGTATTAATCCTGGACTTGATCACAATGACCCCGTTAACGGTACCAGCTACCAGGCCAGCTACACAGGTCAGTAAGATCACCCATCCGTCGGCCATGCCGGCCTTCAGTGCGAGAGCGGCGATCCCGGCGCATGACGCAAGTACGTTCCCCACAGTCAAGTCGATGCAGCCTGCGATCAAGGCGATTGCCACGCCTAGTGTGATAATGCCGAGGGTGGATTGTTGGTTTAGTACGTTGAAGATGTTCCCAACCGTCAGGAAGTTCTTGTCGAGGAACGACATGATCAATATGAAGACAGCTACGATTCCCAATAAATACACAACAGAGATGTTGTTTTCATTGATCCAGGGAATGCTGACTCTCTTTGTCGCTGTCGCCGAGGTTCGTATGTCCATGCCGGGGTTCAAAGTGTCCCTCCAATTGAGTGAGTTAAGATTGCTTCCTCGCTGATATCCGTCTGGCCCAATTCAGCAGCAATTCTCCCTTTCCGCATGACAATTACGCGATCACACATGGCGATCAGCTCAGGCATGTCAGAGGAGATAACCAGGATGTATCTACCTTCTTTGGCAAGCTCAACCATCAGCTTGTAGATTTCTTCCTTGGCGCCGATATCAATGCCGCGCGTAGGTTCGTCAAAGATGATCACATCCGAATCGGCATAGAGCCATTTAGCCAGGACTACTTTTTGCTGGTTGCCGCCTGACAGATTCCGGACAATCTGGTTGAGATTGGGAGTTCTGATATCGAGGGCCTTAATATAACGGTCGACGTTGACCCGCTCTGCCTGCTCGTTGACGAACCACCCTGCCCCGCTCGCCATGTTTACCAGAGACACATTCCATTTCACGCTGTGTTCAAGTATCAACCCGGAGTGCTGCCGATCTTCAGTCAGCAGTGAAAAGCCAGCCCGAATTGCCTGTGCGGGGCTGTTAATTGTGACTTCTTTCCCTTCGATAATCACTTGGCCATCCGATTTATCTGTAGCGCCGAAAATGACTCTCATCAGGTCCGTCCGGCCCGAACCGACCATCCCCGCAAAACCGACAATCTCTCCCCTATGAACTTTGAATGAAACATCTTTCACACGACCGCCAGTCATGTTGCGAAATTCAATCGCTTTTGAATAGTCGATGTTCGACTTTTCGCGGGCATAGAACTTGCTGAGGTCCCTGCCGACCATTTCATTAATGATGGTCTCCTCTGAAACCTCGCCCTTGTTATGAGTTGCCACCTTGAATCCATCGCGCAGAATGGTGATGCGATCATGTATTGCGAATACTTCTTCCAGGTGATGGGAAATATAAATGACACCCACGCCACTGGCAGCCACGCTCTTTACCAGCTCAAGCAGGTGGGTGATCTCACTTGAACTGTAAGAGGCCGTTGGTTCATCCAGGATGAAAATCCTCGCCTTTTCGGCCATGGCCTTGGCAATCTGAACTGACTGCTTCTGTGGAATATCGAGGTTTTTAACCAGTGTTCTGACATCCAGGGCAATTTTTAGATTGTCGAGCAGCCGCTTGGCTTCCCTATTCAGGCTCGCATAATCAACAAAACCAAGTCTGGTGGTTGGTTCCTTACCCATAAGGATGTTTTCAGCTACCGACAGATCAGGAGCCAGGGAGATCTCCTGGTAAATAGTTCGGATGCCTAACTCCTGCGCGAGTGCGGGAGTGAGGTGAGCGTACTCCTTATCCGCGATGGTGATAGTCCCCTCATCAGGCCTCAAGGCGCCTGAAAGCAGCTTGATGAAGGTAGACTTACCTGCGCCGTTTTCACCCACAACACAATGGACCTCACCCGCGTTGAGGTCGAAGGTAAAATCACTCAGGGCTTTCACGCCTGGAAAACTTTTGTTGCATCCCCGGACGTTGAGTAGGCTTGTTGATTCCACAGGTGTTATATTCGTCCTGCTAAGTGGAGTTTCGGATCACCGCGGCACATACATTGGCAGTCCGTCCGGCCACTCAGCTAAGTGGCCGGACCAGATACGTTACAAACAGCACACACATGGTGCTTTTATACTCAAGCTGTTGCCGGCGTGGGTTCCCACTCTACATACTCAGGCTTGTTGCCGGTGTATGTGCCAAGCTTCTTGAAAACCTTCCGGAAGTAGTTTCTCGAATCGACATATCGTTCATCGACTGTTGCCAGTTTTCCCAACTGGTGCCCCTTAACAATAATTGGGGAGCACTGCTCGTGTGAAAACAGGCCCCGATAACCGATTTCCTTGCATGCCTCGAAGAACGTTTCCCAGGGCAGGGGATCATGCTCAGAGCCGGGAGTACACTCCTCCCAACCATACGGCGCCCCGCCCACAGTCTTGAAGCTCGCCAGCGAAATGGTATGCGAGTAAACCATGTAGTCGGCCATTTTATGCACAATGGCCTTTACATCCGTGGGCTGGTACGATTCGAACAGCGGAAGGTCCAACCCAACTTTCAGACTGCTGACGCCAACCTCATCGATCATTGCCAGGGTGTCATCATTATTGCCGGTGATCTCTGGATGGGTTTGAAGTGCCAGAGTGATCCCTCTGTCTTCAGCGTATTTTGCAACCTCCGTCAGAGACTCCCGGACCTGATGCCAGGCATCCAGAAAATCCTCACCGCGTGAGACACGGCGAGAACGCGCCTCAAAGGCCGGCAGCCCGTAGCCATCTGGGCCGTACGGGTTGCGGAAATACCCCCACAGGGACGCCATCACACGAACAATGGGACTGCCCAGATCAGCGGCCAGGTCTATGCAGGCAATTGTGTAAAGCACTTCCTTCTCTGTGCGGAAAACAAGGATGTGGTTATCCTCAACGAAGTTATTGCAGCAGACAATCCCACCCACTTCCAGGTCGAGTTCCGCGTACAGGTCCCTGACACGTTTCCGCCTGTCAGCATTCAGGTCTAGAGGAAAGCCCAGTGGACGGTGGGCGAATATACACGCTGCATCATAGCCATAGAGAGCTGCTCTGCGGATGGCGTCTTCCAGCGAGAGCTGATCGCTGTCCTTGGTGAAATAGCCACCATATCCGATAACATCAAGGCTGAGCTTCATGGTTTGGCCTCCTGGGGGCGTGCTAAAACAACCGCGAAATGTACGAACATTGTAATGTCTGGTTGTTATATTTGTCAATATGCTGCCCCAAGCGGTGTCCCCTGCAGCCTCACCAACCCATCGGGAAATCGCCTGGTTTGAAGCGAAGATGCCGCCCTGCAGTAACGCTTCGTGCGCGGCAAAAGAGCCTATCCAGTGCATTGCGTCGCATAGCAATAAGGGCCGATCAACCCTAGTTCACTCCTGCATGAATTCGAACTGAACAGCATGAAATAGGCCTTGACAAAGCTCTTAAAATAATAATATCCTAATGTTGGGACTTTTAAGGCGAAGATACATATGATCAACCGTTTCAGCAAACAACCCCTTTATGACCAGTTGTACCGCCTGCTGCGAGGCAAGATACAGGACGGCATGTGGCAGCCGGATGATATGCTTCCGACCGAGACCGAGTTGATGAAGCAGTACGAACTCAGCCGGGCCACAGTACGCCAGGCACTGGACCTGCTCGTCAACGATGGCCTGATTTATCGCCAGCGCGGGCGGGGGACGTTTGTCGCTCGCCCCACCATCGAGCAGATCCTGGGTCGCATTATCAGCTTCACCGAAGACATGCAGAGTCGGGGCTTCAAGCCCCATACAACGATCCTTAACAGGGCACTGCTGGCTGCCCCTGAGGAGATCGCTGAAGCTTTACAGGCAGCACCGGGAACCGAGCTGGCTCACATTGAGCGTCTGCGCCTGGCCGACGACGAGCCAATGAGCATCGAAAGCTCGTTCCTGATCCATCGTATGTGTCCGGGGGTGATTGAACGATACGATGGCAGCGGTTCGCTGCGCCATCTGCTTGAACAGTCATACGGCATCCGGTTGGTGCACGCCCGCCAGAAGATCCGCGCGGTCGCCGCAGCGCGCCCCCTTGCGGACCAACTAGGGATCGACCGGGGAGCGCCGCTGCTGTACATAGAGCGCGTTTCTTTCAGTGACACTGGTGCTGCTGTGGAGCTGCTGCGCACCTTCCATCGCGGCGACCGTTACACGCTGTACCACGAGCTGCGCGATTAGGAAAGGATTCCCTGAAGCAGTGCGGTCAGGACTCACCCTGCCGCCCTTTGATCCAGACAAGATTGCCGGGCACAAGCGATCATTCTCAACAGGAGACCACAATGCGCGATCTGAAAATATCCACTGGAATCTGGTTCATGGGTGCCACCAGCGACCGGTTCGTCAAGCAGGGTTACAAGCCCGATAAGACGATCCGCGAGCGCTTCGAGATGGCCGCCACCGTTGAAGGCGTGGGCGGCCTGGAGATGCACTATCCTACCGAGATCACCGACGCCAACTACAAAGAGCTGAAGCAACTGGCGGTGGACCTCGGCCTGGAGATTGTGCAGTTCTGCCCACACCTGTGGGTCGATCCCAAGTTCAAGTTCGGGCAGTTCACCAACAGTGATCCCAAGCTGCGCCAGCAGGCTCTTGACCTGGCCAAACGCACGACCGACCTCGCACAATATATGCAGGCACATGTGATGGTCTACTGGCCAGCCCAGGATGGCTACGACTACCCCTTCCAGATCGACCATCGCAAGGCGCTTGACTGGCTGGTTGAGAACCTGGCTGCATGGTGTGACCATAACCCGCAGCAGAAGATCGTCGTTGAGTACAAGGCATGGGAGCCGCGCTCGCGCATCCTGCTGCCAACCATCGGCCACTGCATGACCATCGTCAACGAGATCAACCGGCCCAACTTCGGTGTCAACATTGACATGGGCCATGCCTTCATCATGAAGGAGAACCTTGCCGAGTCGATCTCGCTGTGCATGCGCTATGGCAAACTCTACCACACGCACTGGAACGACAACTGGAAGCTCTTTGACGACGACATCATCGTCGGCACTGTCAACCTGTGGGAGACATTGGAAGCGCTGTTCTGGCTTGAGGAGTGGGGATATGACGGGTGGTTTGGTCTCGACCTGTTCCCCTACCGCGAGGACCCTGTGCAGGTGATCTCCGAGACGGTCAAGAACCTCAAGTTCGGCTATGAACTGCTCGACCGCGTGCCACGCGATGAGATCCGCGCTGTGATGCATTCCTATGATGCCGTCAAGATCTCGCAGCTCATGCGCCGTATGCTGGGCGGCGAAGCCTGATCGTAACGCTAAATCTTATTTCCAGGAGAGACCCCATGAATGAACCCGTAAGGCTCAGCAGCCAGGCACTCAAACAGAAAGCGCACCAAATGCGGCTCGACATTCTGGAGATGACCACGAAGGCCGGGTCCGGCCACGTCTCCAGCTCCTATTCGAGCGTTGAAATTGTGTTGGCGCTTTTTTATGGGGGTGTCCTGCGCTATCGCCCTGCCGAACCCTGGTGGCCCGCTCGCGATCGCTTCATCATGAGCAAGGGTCACGCTGCCCCCCTCCTCTATGCGATGCTGGCCGATGCTGGGTATTTTGACCGCGATCTGCTCTGGACACTGCGTTGTATAGACAGCGCAGTGCAAGGTCATCCGATTTACCGGATGCTGCCCGGTGTTGAGGCCACCACCGGTTCGCTGGGCCAGGGCCTCTCGCTGGGGCTGGGTCACGTGCTGGCGGGCCGTCTGACCGGCCAGCAATACCGTGTCTATGTGCTGATGGGCGATGGCGAGCAGCAGGCCGGGCAGGTCTGGGAAGCCGCCATGGCTGCCGCACACCATAAGGCCGATACGCTGGTCGGCATCCTCGATTACAACAAGTACCAGGAAACCGGCCCGATCAGCCGGGAGCTTGCTCTGGAGCCCCTAGCCGACAAATGGCGCGCCTTTGGCTGGCACGTCCGCGAAGTGGACGGCCACGACGTAGAAGCAGTAATTTCCGCGCTCCAGGCAGCCACGAATGCTGTCGGCCAGCCCTCGCTGATCATTGCCCACACTGTTAAGGGCAAAGGCATTTCGTTCGTTGAAGCCGACTATACCTATCATGGCAAAGCCCTTAAGGGTGATGAAGTGGCCCGCGCCAGGGAGGAGATCAACCATGCAGCTTGGTGAGCTTGCCGGGCTCAAGCCCGGTGCCCCGCTCCGCAACGTATTCGGCGATGCCATTCTTGAGACGGCCCGCCGCAACCCGCAGGTCGTTGTCCTGGATGGCGACCTGGGCAACTCAACCATGGCGGAGACGGTGCGCTTCGCATACCCTGAACGCTTCTTCAACATGGGCATTGCTGAGTCCAACCTCGTAGGCGTTGGGGCAGGTATGGCTGCCAGCGGTCTGATCCCGTTTATTGTCAGCTTTTCGTCCTTCCTGCTCTGCAACGCTTACGATCAGATTAGGCTGGCTGTTGCTATCTCCAACCTCAATGCCAAGATCGTGGGAAGTCATGGCGGTATCACGCTGGGCAAAGATGGCCCGACGCAGATGGGCATTGAAGACCTGGCGCTGGTAGGAGGCCTGCCCACCTTCATCATTGAAGTCCCCAGTGATCCCGCCATGATGCACTGGGCGGTGCAGGCTGTCGCCGATCATGTTGGCCCGGCCTTTCTACGCTCCAGCCGCATCGCCATGCCGCATATCTACCCTGAGGGCACTCGGTTCGAAATCGGCAAGGCAGTGGTGACCCGCCCTGGCTCTGATGTCGCCATTATCGCCACCGGCATGATGGTCGCTGCCGGGTTGGATGCCGCCGCCGTTCTCACTAAGGAAGGTATTGAGGCACGGGTGATCGACCTGCATACCATCCGCCCGCTTGATGTAGAAACGCTGACCACAGCTGCTCGTGAATGCGGGGTGGTCGTCTGCGCCGAGGAGCACCTGCTGCACGGCGGCATGGGCAGCAACGTCGCCCGCATCCTTGCCGAGCACGCGCCGGTGCCAATGCGCTTTGTGGGTCTGGCCGATACATATGCTGAGTCGGCAGACCCCGAAGACCTGCTTGAGAAGTACCACCTTACCTACCTCGACATCGTCGAGGCGGCCCGCGCAGCCGTGCAGGCCAGGAAAGGTTGATCGCAATGCTGCGCCATGAACTGTTACGCCGCCAGGCCGAAGGCCGTCCGATTCGCGTGGGCGCCAGCGGCATCGAGTGGATGGGCAGCGGGTTTGTCACAGCCATGTCGGTAGTACCGGGCATGGAGCTGGTCGTGCTGGCCAATGCTGATGTCGGCGAGGCTATCCGCGCATACGAATCGACCGGCGTGCCACGCAGCTCCATCATCATCGCCGAGGCTCCCGAACCGGCCATGGACGCACTACGCGCGGGCAAGCGGGTGGTGACGCCCAACCTGGCGCTGCTGCCGATCATCGAGGCGGTGGACATTGTGGCGGACTCGACGTATTCGCCTGCCATTGGTGCAGAGCTGGCCTACCACTGCATCCAGGCGGGCAAGGACATCGTGCTGATCAACATTGAAGCTGATGTAACGGTCGGGCGCATCCTCAAGAAGCTGGCCGCAGACGCAGGTGTGCTTTATACCGTCTCCTCCGGTGACGAGCCGGGCTGCCTGATGGAGCTGGTTGACTTCGTGACCTGCCTGGGCTACGAGCTGATCGCGGCGGGTAAAGGCAAGAACAATCCGCTTGACCCCTCGGCCACGCCGGAGACGGTTGCCGAATCGGCACGCAAGGCTAATAAAGACCCCTATCAGGTGGCTTCCTATGTGGATGGCACCAAGACCATGTTCGAGATGACCTGCGCGGCAAACGCCCTTGGTCTGGTGCCAATCCGGCCTGGCATGCTGGGTCCCGATGCCGATTTGAGCACCGTCGCAGAGGTTTTTGCACTGCAGGAAGATGGCGGCCTGGTGCCTTATCCCGGTGTGATTGACTTTGTACAGGGTGCGGCGATGGCAGGCGGCGTGTGGGTCAACGTACGCATCGAGAATCAGCGCATCGCCGATGACCTGAACTACCTCAAGGTAGGTAAGGGCAAATACTTCACCTTCTTCCGCCCATACCACCTGTGGTTTCACGAGGCGCCCATCTCGATAGCACGAGCCTATCTGCACCGCGAAGTGTGGCTGGCCCCACTTGACCAGCCTGTCGCCGAAAACGTGGCGGTTGCCAAACGTGACCTCAAGCCCGGCGAGACACTTGACGGGTTTGGTGGTTACAGCACCTTCGGGCGCATGCTGCGTGCGGAAGACGCGCACCGCGCCAGGGCGCTGCCGGTCGGGCTTGCCCCCGGCGCACGGATGCGGCACGCAGTCACAAAGGGTGCTTATCTGACATGGGAAGATGTCGAACTGGATGAGACAAGCAGCGTGGTCAAACTGCGCCGTCAGCAGGACGAACTGATCACGGCACACTGAGATGAGCCATACGCCATAACGAGGAGCGTACCCAACATGAAGATCGGTGTATTTACCGCACTCTGGGGCAACCTGAGTTTCGAGGAAGCACTCGACAAGGCAGCCAGCTTCGGGTTGGAGGCCGTCGAGATCGGCGCTGGAGGCTACCCCGGATCACCTCACTGCCCGGTAGATGAACTGCTTGCCAGCGCGGCCAAACGCGATGAGTGGCTGGAAAAAATCCGGGATCGCGGGCTGATCTTGAGCGCCCTGAGCATTCACAATAACCCGGTGGCGCCAGACAAAGCCGAGGCCGAAGAAGCCGACCGGGTGATCCGCAATGCGATCAAGCTGGCAGCACTGCTTGGTGTACCAACAATCAACGGATTTGCGGGCCTGCCTGCGGGCGCCCCCGGCGACACCATGCCGAATTGGGTCACCTGTGCCTGGCCTCCCCACTTCCTGGAGATCCTGGATTACCAGTGGAACAGCGTCACCATCCCGTACTGGAAGACGATCCACCCGCTGCTCGAAGAGCATAGCGTGACTCTTGGCTTTGAGATGCACCCGGGCATCCTAGTCTACAACGTTGATACTCTGCTGCGGCTGCGTGACGCCGTTGGGCCGCGCCTGGGCTGCAACTTCGATCCCAGCCACCTGTGGTGGAATGGGGTTGACCCGGTTGCGGCTATCCGCAGGCTGGGTGAGGCGATCTTCCATGTGCATGGCAAAGATGTGTACCTGGACCCGTTGAATACGCAGGTCAATGGGTGCAATGATCACAAACACTATGGAGACATCCCCAACCGCTCTTGGACCTTCCGGGCTATTGGCTACGGCCACGATCTCAAAGTGTGGAAAGATATGATCAGCGCACTGCGGTTGGTAGGGTATGACTATGTGATCTCCATTGAGCATGAAGATGCGCTCATGTCGCCTGATGAAGGGCTGGGCAAGGGCATCGCGACCCTGAAAGAGGCCGTCATCGCGCAGCCTGCGGGCGAGATGTTCTGGGCGTAAGCTTCTCTGGTGGGTGCCTGTTCCTCTACCTGCGAGGAGCTATGCCAGGGCTATCGGGTGCTCAAGGGTAAACACAACTGTCTGCGTGTGAGCTGAGCGCGCATCTTTGAAGTAGGTCCAATGCCTCAAACGTTGCAGGTGAAGCAGGAGAATCGATGATGACAGAGTTCCGAGAAATCGGCCCCAGTGATCCCTATGACGTGCCGTCGATCGGCATTGGTATGTTGGGCTACGCCTTCATGGGCCGTGCACACACCAACGCTTACAAGACGCTGCACTATATGATGGTGCCTCCTCCGGCACGCCCAGACCTGGTTGCTGTGTGTGGTCGCAATGAGGCCGCCCTGCATGAAATGGCCTCCCGGTTTGGCTACCGGGGCTACTATACCAGTTGGGAAAAGCTGCTCGACGACGAGCGTATCCAGCTTTTTGACAACGGCGGGCCCAATGATGTCCACCTTGAGCCATGCGTGCGGGCTGCGGAAAACGGCATCCACATCCTATGCGAGAAGCCGCTGGCCCGCACCGCCGATGAGGCGAAACTGATGTGGGATGCGGTGGCAAAGCACGGCGTGAAGGGCATGGTGGCCTTTAACTACCGTTTTGTTCCCGCAGTGCGGATGGCCCGTGATCTGATCGCCAGCGGCGCTCTCGGCAAAATCTATCACTTCCGCGCGATGTATCTGCAGGATTGGTGTCTGCCGCACTTCGGGACACCCTACCTGTGGCGGCATAACAAGGCGGTATCCGGTTCTGGGGCAATTGGTGATTTCTCCCATATCATCGATATCGGTCACTTCCTGCTCGGATCGCGCATCAGCAGTGTGCAGGCATCCATGCGGACCTTTGTGCCGGAGCGCGCCCTGCCGGGTGGATCGGGCACGGGTCAGGTCGATGTGGATGATGCGTTTGCCGCGGTCATCGAGTTTGAGAACGGTGCACTGGGCACCCTGGAAGGCACACGCTTCGCCAGTGGACGGAAGAACTACCACGTGTTTGAGGTTAATGGGGAGAAAGGCAGTATTGCGTGGAACCTGGAGCGCCTCAATGAACTGGAAGTGCATTGGGCTGAGGAACAACCATCCAACACGCGCGGCTTCCACACCATTAACGTCACCGAGGGCGAGCACCCCTGGGTCAGCAACTGGTGGCCGCCCGGCCACATCATCGGCTGGGAGCACAGCTTCGTCCACGAAATCCACTATCTGCTGGACTGCATAGTCAATGATAAGGAAGTGGGGCCCTTCGGTGCCAGCTTTGAGGATGGTTTCAACGCCGCTGTGGTGGCCGATGCAATCGCAGCCTCCGCGGACACCCGCAAGCGTGTCGACTGCGTGTATGGGTAAAGAGCGGCCCAGATAGAATACTGAAATTACAGAGACGAAAATGGCGCGCAGTACCCGGATCAAGGAAGTGGGTATTGCGCGCCGTGATTCCCCCCGGTCTCTGCCGGTCAACACCGGTACGAAGGCCTGCGGGTGTATCCGTCCCTTTACGAGCCGGCCTCTATGAACTCGACAGCAGCCAGGAAAAAGAAAACCCACCCTGTATAAGGTGGGTACAGCCATGCCCCCAAGGGGATTCGAACCCCTGTTTCAGCCTTGAAAGGGCCGCGTCCTAGTCCTCTAGACGATGGGGGCCACTGCGCGGCAGATTGTACCGCGCCAGGGTCGCTGCGCAAAATCATTTTATGCGGCTGGTTGTGCTGGCACAGACCTGCGTTATGATCGAACCATCTCGTAGGGGATGCCGCACGCGATTCTCGCAGCAGGTGAGGAAGTGACCAGCAGCCAATGAGCACACCAGCTACCACGCTCCATGATGCGCTGATGCGATTGCCATGCTTCTCTGTGCTTCCGCCGGAGCAGTTCGAAGAGCTGGCAGGGCAGGCACTGCGCAGGACGTTCAGCCAGGACGAGACAATCTTCATCCAGGGCGAGCCGAGCGCCGGGCTGTGGGTCATCGAGGCAGGCAACGTGAAGGTGCACCGCCTGAGCACAGATGGCAACGAATACATTATGCATTTGTTGGGTCCCGGGGATTCCTTCAACGAGATCGCGGCACTGGATGGAGGCGTGAATCCGGCCAATGCATCAGCCTTGACCCTCTCCACCTGCTGGATGCTGCCCGCTGAGGTGATTGCAGGCGCCCTTGATCGCTCTCCGCAGATGGCCCGCATGGCTATGCAGATGCTGGCGGGGCGCGTGCGGCTGCTTGTTGAGCAGATTGCGATGCTGTCGCTTTACTCGGTCACAGCGCGCCTGGCGCGCTTCCTGCTGCAGCAGGCCGAGGCACCATCGCTCAGCGGCCCGGGCATCACGCGGGCAGCCATCGCCCTGCACCTGGGTACCACACCGGAGACGATCAGCCGGGTCCTCAACCGGCTTCAGGAGAACGGCGCGATCCGCTTTGACCGTCATCATATTCTGGTCGTCAACCCCGATCTGCTGCGCGAGATTGCCCTGTTATAGCCCCAACTTGATCTTGCTCAAGTCGCTTGAGCCTGATCAATGCTGCCTGCTCCACGGGCGTGTATCTTAGGTACAACGGAAACAACAGCGAAGGGGAGCAGGGAGTGACTCACTCCGACTGGCTGCCACGCATCGACCGCAACCTGTGTATTGCGTGCGGCGACTGCATCTCAGCCTGCCCTGTAGATGCACTGGGCACACAAAGTGGCAAGGCCGCCCTGACAAAACCGGGCGCCTGTACATACTGCCTCGCCTGTGAGGATCTGTGTCCCACGCACGCAATCGAGCTCCCATTCCTGATTCGCTTCGAGCCAGGCGTCCCCCGTGTCAGCCCAAGAAACGCCTTAGATGAGGAGACCCCCCATGAGGAATAGAGCACTTGCCATGCTGGCGCTGGCTGTCATCGTCTTGGCCAGCGGATGTTCCACACGCCCCACAGCAGTCAACCCCGATCTCGGGGCGCAGCCCCCGGCCCCCACACAAGCCACAAACCCCCAGCCCGCCGCCCAGCAGCCAACCGATGTCCCGGCAGCCGAACCTGCTGATCCAGGCACAACCCTTTCCTACACACTCCGCACACAGATCGGGGGGGACCCTGCCATGGCCTTTGTGGGCGTTGGAGGCGCCATCGATGGTGTCGTGAACCCAACCCTGGAGGCACAGGTCGGAGATACCGTCGAGATCACTGTGATCAACGGGGACGCGGTCCTGCATGACCTGGCGATCAACGAGTTCAATGTAACGACGGGTGAGCTGACCGACAAGGATCAGCAGGCAACCGTCAGCTTCCAGGTGAGCACACCGGGAGACTTCACCTACTTCTGCACGGTACCAGGTCACAAACAGGCCGGGATGTTTGGCCTGCTGCGTGTAACAGGGGAAGCAAACGGAGACCAGGCCGCAGCGAATACGGGATATGGCGATGCGGGCTCAGAGGCAGGCAGCCAGGAGACGCTCGTGGCAAGTGCAGCGCCGGCCAGAGCCGATGCCCAGTCGATTATCCGCAACCCCGCCGATCTGCCAGGTCCGATCGGGGTACGCCCCCCCACCACACTGCGCGTTGAGCTGGAGACTGTCGAAGTGACAGGGCAGCTTGCGGATGGCACAACTTACGACTACTTCACATTCGGGGGCAAAGTGCCCGGGCCGTTCATCCGCATTCGTGCAGGTGATACAGTCGAACTGCACCTGGTGAACGAGGCCGGCAGCCTCTTCCCACACTCGATTGACCTGCACGCAGTGACAGGGCCAGGCGGCGGCGCTGTGTATACTCAGACTAAGCCTGGCGAAGCCACCATGTTCACTTTCCAGGCACTGAACCCCGGCCTGTACGTGTACCACTGCGCCACGCCGAGCATCCCCCACCACATCTCGAATGGCATGTACGGGCTGATCCTGGTTGAGCCGGAGGGAGGCCTGCCCCCGGTAGACCGTGAATTCTATGTGATGCAGGGCGAGATTTACACCGCCCAACCCTTTGGGACGCAGGGTCATCTCGACTTCAGTCCCGATCTGCTGAGTTCAGAAGACCCGCAGTATTTCACATTCAATGGTGCGGCAGCTGCGCTGACCAGCGATGCAAACGCGCTGCAGGCTCAAGTAGGGGATACGGTGCGCATCTTCTTTGGCGTAGGTGGCCCGAACTTCACATCGTCTTTCCATGTGATCGGTGAGATTTTCGACCGTGTGTATGATCAGGCTTCGCTCACGGCCAACCCGCTGACCGACGTCCAGACCACGTTGGTGCCCCCGGGAGGCGCGACGATGGTGGAGTTCACCGTTGATGTACCGGGCCGCTACATCCTGGTAGACCATGCCCTCAGCCGTCTTGAGCACGGCCTGGTTGGGTTCCTGTATGTGGAAGGGGACGAGAACCCGGATATCTTCCACGGAGAGGCCCTAACGGAAGGATCGGGCCACTAGGGAACCGGCACAACACCCCGGAGGCCAGCCGTGTTATAGGGCTGGCCTTGTTTTACGTAGCAGGGGGCACGTCCCCTTCCAACGCAGGGCGGCGCAGGTGCCACTCAGTGAGACTCTGGTATGCGTGGGCAACCGCCAGCAGCAAATGGGCGCGCGGGGAAACCAGCTGGGCACCCACTGGCAGACCATCCTCACTGAAGCCGCAGGGCAGGGCCAGCGCCGGAAGCCCACTCAGGCTGAAGGGATATGTGAAGCGCAGCAGTTCTGCCGCCGCTGCGACGCCTTCGCTATCTGAGATAGCATGCGAGACCACAGGCGTCATGGGAATGAGCAGCAGATCGATCTGCTCACGGAATAGACGGGCCAGTGCGGCCTGCCACATGCGCATGATCTGCATGGCCCGCGCGTAATCGAGTGCCGGACGCGCCTTGCCACGCTGCAGCCGGGCACGTACGTCCTCCCCAAACATCTCCGGGTGCGTTTCCAGCCGCTCGCGGTGATAGAGGGCAGCATCGACCAACCCGATCACACCAGTCGCGAACAGAGTGTCTTCAACACCCTCAAGGCGCACCTGGCGCAGTGCCACTCCCAGGTCATGCAGGACGTCGGCAGCCCCATGAACCAGGCCTGCAACCTCGATCATGGTCTCCGCCCAGAACAGATCATCGGTGGGAATGCCCACACGCAGGCCATGTACAGGCTCCCCCAGCGCCTCGACATAAGGCTGCCCCGCCTCAGTGACCATAGCATCCAGCATGAGTGCGATATCGCGGGCTGTGTGGGCCATCGGCCCGACGGTGTCGAGAGTACCGCTCATCGGTATGACACCCTGGGTGCTGACTGCGCCGATGGCAGGGCGCAGGCCGGTCAGGCCGCACAGCGCGGAGGGCACACGCACCGACCCGCCTGTGTCCGTACCGAGCGCGCCCGGGCACATCCCGGCGGCCACCGCCACTCCGGAACCGCCGCTTGACCCTCCGGGGCTCAGGGCAGGATTCCACGGGTTGCGGGCCGGGCCATAGTGCGGGTTGACATTGGTCGCCCCAACTGCGAACTCATGCAGGTGCGTCTTGCCGATCACAATGGCTCCCGCGGCTTCCAGATGCGTGATAACAGGGGCATTATGGCTCGCGATGTGATCGCGCATGAACAGGCTGCCTGCAGTGGTGGGCATGCCTGCAACATCGATCAAATCCTTGACTCCGATCGGGATGCCGTGCAGCGGCCCCCAATCCTCGCCCCGTGCGAACGCCGCAGCAGCCCCTTCGGCCTGCTTACGGGCATGATCCGCAGCCACGTGAAGAAAGGCATTCAAGGCCGGGTTCAGCGTTTCGATGCGCACCAGGCACGCCTCGACCAGGTCAACCGGTGAGAGATCACCGCGATGGATCAGGCCACTTGCCCCGGCCAGTGACAGTGTATGTAAAGGGGGAAGGCTCATTGTCCAGCTCCCATCCAGATGAGTTAGGAACAGGTTTTCGCATCGAGGGCACGATTTGCTATGATAGGTACAGGATGGTTCCCACGTGCACTCCCCGGAGGAGACAGCCTGTGACCAAGATTAACGATTACTACTGGCAGCTCCCGCACCGTGTGGAGCCTGACGATCCGCCTGAAATCGCCATACTGCAAGAAGAGTTCAGCATGCCGGTGGTCACAGCCCTGCAGTTAGCGATGGACGAGATGGGCTACCATCTTGCAGGCAATGATATCGTCGTGCCGCCGGATACCGAGGTGACCTTTGCGCGGCGCGAAAACTTCTACCGTGCCAATATCTACTTTACTCGCTATCTCACCCCTGAGATCATGACGCGTGTGCACCTGCAGCACCACGACTTCTCGCAGTATGTCGATTCTACGCCTCGCCACCTGTTCTATGTCAACCTGGATCGCTTCAAACTGGCCGATACCTCACGCCGCATCCCTGAGGTAGCCTGGCCCGGGCGCCTGCACTCGCGTATGTCGTCCGAGCAAGGCTCGAGCCTGCACCATGAAGGGGGCGAGGAACAGCTCTGGCTCTATGACACACCCGCCGAGCTGAACGATTTGCTGGCGCTTCTCCTCAGCAAGTTTGAGGATATGGGGCGCTTGTGGCTCGAAGACACCGCCACCATGCACGGATAATCACTGCCAGGGCGCCCCTACACCTGGGGGCGTGGCAAATCCAGAACCTCGCCCAAGGTGGCATAGCGGCTGCCACCCAGCCGAGCAACAGGGGCCAATCCGCGCGCATCCACCATCCCGTCAGGGCCGATCAGGTCACTCTGGATGTGGAAGCACAGCACCTGCCCGAATACAGCCGTATAGTTGGTCGGCTCGATGGGCAGCACATGCAGCACCCGGCACTCCAGGGCCGCGCGCGCGGCTGCCACGCGCGGCGGTTTGACATGCACACTGGGCGCGGGCTCCAGACCGGCGGCCTCGAATTCGTTTACTTCATATGGATACGCGCCGGAGGTCTGGTTCATGGCTTGCAGCAAATCCTCAGAAACGATGTTCACCACGAACTCGCCGGTCTGCTCAGCGTTGAGCAGCGTGTCTTTAGGCCCCAGGCGGCGCCCAGCAGAGAACATCACCACGGGTGGGCTGCCTGCCACTGCGTTGAAGAACGAATACGGCGCCAGGTTGGGAACTCCGGTTGGGCTGAGCGTGGATATCCAACCTATCGGGCGCGGAACCACACAGCTAATCAGCAGGCGGTAAGCCTCAGGCGGCGGCAGGCTCTCGGGACTGATGGTCAGGTAATCAGGCATACTAATCCCTCTAGGACAGATCCCCGGCGTCCAGGGCACGGACGATGGTCCAGGTCATCGCATAGGCACGGGCAAGTACCTCTGGCTTCATTTTATCGACGGTATCTGCGCGCTGGTGCCAGTAGGGCAGCGCACCATCCGGCTCCGCACCGATCAGTGTGATCGCCGGGACTCCCACCCGCAGTGCATCAGCCATCTCGGTGTTACCACCGTTCAGCTGTGTGGGATAGGCTCCCCACCCCGGGTTTTCAGCAGCCAGGCGCTCTACTAACCCGAGCAGCTTAGGTGCCGCATGGAAGGGCACCACGATGCCCTCGCGCTCAAGCCAGGCCGGGCCTGCGCAGCCCAGCATCTCAAACACCAACGCCGCTGGGTTGTGCAGATCGGACACGTGTCTTTTAAAGAAGTCTATCGCGCCGTAGTGCTGCACTTCCTCACAGCCCGTATTGACAAACCAGACGCGGGTATGTTGGAGCGGTTCCGAGCGTAGATGTTCCGCCAGAGCCAGCAGCAGGCCAGCCGCCGTTGCATTGTCATTGGCACCAGTGGTGAAGGGGGTGAGGTCTGCTTCCACGCAGATCGCTACCAGCACCAGCGCTGCCAGGGCGCCTGGCAGTGATACCACCCAGACCCAGGGCCACCGGAAGATGGCACCCAGGAAGTATAAGATGGTCTGCGCGGCGAAGATCACAAAAGCAGCAGTGGTGAAGGCTTTGTAGAAAGCCAGCCAGCCCGCAGTGCGGAAGATCAGAGGGGTGCGCTGGCTGTCGAGGTGGCCGATCAGCACCAGGTCGCGGCGGTGCTCATCCGAAGGCTCCACACAGGCGACGGTGTTCTGGCTCTTTGCCTTAGGCACGATCCAGCGCAAAGGATTCGGGATAAAGCTCAGCTCAAGGAGATCGGAGACCAGTGCAGCCAGTGCCAGAAGGGCACTCCCCAGGGGGATCAGCGGGTACAGTGTGAAGGCAATGAATATCGCGCCCCCTGCCAGCAGGTGCGGGTGGAAGATTGAAACCGCACTGCGGAATGCCTCAATTTGCGGCTCCAGGCCGAGCCCCCGGTACACCTGGGCGCAGTACTCTGCTGCCCGGCGTTCGGCGGGTCTGGTCGAGCCGCGCGGTCCGATATTCTCCGCAAGCTCATGGATATGGTTCAACCATGCCTGCACCTGTGAGGGGTAAAGCTCGGTCATCGAGGCTCCTCTCAGGGAGTGCGTGTACTTGCGCGGTAATCCAACGCCTGAATAAAGGCATTCACAAATGCGTAGTTGCGGGTCAGAACTTCCGGGTTGATTTTGTCGGGCGTATCATCGATGCGATGCCAGTATACCTCAGGACCATCATATCCAAAGCGGGTGCCGCCCTCATCCAACCCGATCAGGGTGATTGCCGGGATGCCTGCACGCAGCGCATCAGCCATCTCCGTATGCCCTCCGCCCACCTGGGTCGGATGGCCGCCCAGCTCAGGATGTGACGCTGCAATCTGCTCACACAAGGCCACCAGCTCCGGGTCGGAATGGTAGTTAAAAAAGCCGATGGTCCCTTCTTTCAGCAGCCATGCTGGCCCGTCATGGCCCAGCATCTCAAACACCAATGCTGTTGGATTGTGTAATTCGCTGGCATGGCGCCGGTAGAAGTCAATCGCCCCGTAATGTTTGACTTCCTCACAGCCCGTGCAGACCAGCCATACGCGCGTATGCGGCAGGGGCTGCTCACGGAGCACCTCGGCAAGGGCCAGCACCAACCCGGCTGCGGTTGCATTGTCGTTCGCCCCGGGGCTGTAAGGCGCCAGCTCTGCCTCCAGCATCAGCGCAGCCAGCAGCACAGCACAGATCGCGCTGGGGATGGAGAACCACCAGATAGATTCCTCGGGTGTGATCACACCGACGAAATAGACGGGCACCTGCAGCATGAACACGTTGAAGATGATGGTAGAAGCAATCCGCCAGAAATTAATCCAGCGCGTCGAGCGGAAGATCAGCGGACTGTGGTTGGTGTCCACATGGCCCATCAGCACGAGGTCCTGGCGGTGTTGCTGGGAAGGTTCGCAGATTGCCCAGACGTTCTGGCTGCGCCCGTGCGGGATCAGACGGCGCAGGGGATTATCCCGGAAGAGTAGCTCCAGCACTTCGGAGGTCATTGCAACCCCGGCGAGCAGCAGGGCCAGCCCGGCGCTGCTCCGTCCTGCCCAGGGATAGATCAGGAAGGCAGCCAGCATGCAGGCCGCAACGTAGAAGTGCACCAGGAACAGGGAGCGTGCGCTGTCAAAGCCCTCTATCTGCGGCGCATAGCCCAGTCCGGTAAGCTGCTCAGCACAGTAGCGCGATCCCCGACGCTCACCCTCTGTGGTCGAACCGCGCGGGCCGATCTCGCCTGCCAGCGCGTGGATGTGGCGCAGCCATGCGGTGATCTGCGCCGCTTGTGACGTACTGCTCATGTGGACCCCCTCCAGCGAGCATGATTTGGGCTAATGATTGTGGGCCGGAAGAGGGGGATATGCAAGCATGATAATAGGGCCCTCAGCCACCAGGCTCTCAGCGGGAGAGCCGGGCGGCCAACCAGCGCCCCAGGTGAGTCACCCCGGCAGCCGCCAGAAGCCCCAGCGCCGGATAGGCCATCATATAATAGCGCTGCCAGCCTACCGGTGTCACGAAAAAGATGGTAAGCATCAGGGCGGCTGACCAGAAGGCAATCAAGGCACAGGCGGGGGGGCGTTCACAGCGCGCGCGGATCAGGCTCACCAGGCCGGCCAGGGCTGCCAGCGCAAGCAGTAGTGCGCCTAGAGTTGTTCCACCGATGATCAGGCCGCGCCAGGGCAGGGATTGGTAGAGGGCAATCTCGCTCCCGATATAAGCATCCCATCCGGGCGCTTCGAAGTACTGCGGCTGTGCCACGAACACATACCGCCAGAAGCCGGCGAGACGCTCTATAAGGCTGTGATATGACCCATAGTATTCAAGCTGGAACTGCAGCATCCAATAGCGGCCGCTCAGGGCCTCAGTAATGCGGCTGAAAGGGGCATCCCAGAGAGCAGGGTGCAGCGCAAAGAACACCAGTGGTACCAGGGCAGATCCGGCGATCCAGCGAGCGTATAGGATCGGTTCCTTGCGCAGATCGGAGCGGCTGAGGAGAAAGAGCAGGCAGAAGCCCAGCGTGATGCCCACACTGAACAATGCGGGCTGCTTGGCCGAGATCGCCAGGCCGCCGCACAGCCCGGCCAGTAGAGCAGGGAGCCACCCCCTGGAGCGCAGGAACCACAGCGCCGCCAGCAGGGTCAGCAGGCAGAATGCCTGCATGCTGCCTTCAAACATGGCGCGGCGCCCGTTGAGCAGCACCACCGCGTGCAGGCTGTAAAACAGGCTGGCCAGATACGCTGCCGGGCGTCCGTCGAGCGCCCATCCCAACGCAAACACAACCCCCATGCCCAGGGCAAGCATCGTTGTGGAGACGGCACGGGCTATCAACAGCACTTCACGCGCGGGCATGTGACCATCGCGCATGTTCCAATCATAATCCGCGCCCCAATCCCACTGCTCATTGAGATCATCCGCTGTATAGCCCGCCAGGTCCCAGGCAAACCCCACCAGATACTTGACCAGGGATGTGGTGATGAAGCGCAGGTGCTGCTCGGTCGGCTCGACGGGATCAGCACTGTAACGCACACGGTCGAGCTGGCCGCTCTGGAAAATGTAGCCGTAATCGCGGCTCATCCAGATCAGCGTGGACTCGTCCCCGTGGAACGGCACTTGAGTGAACCCGGCGAAGATGTACGCTGTGAGAGCCAGCAGCACAGCTATGTCGAGCAGGCGCCAGGCGACGTGGTTGGGTTTATCCGTTGTTATGATCGCCCCCTCCGCAGTCTGAGCGGCCAGCGTAGGTCGCGTCAAAAACGATCCCCGATCAGCTCATGCCGTCCTCTGCACGCTGGTACATGCCCGGGCTGCACTCGCCGCGATAGAACTGCCACTCCTCACACTCGCTGCCATCATCGAACTTGCAGACGCCATATTCCCCGGCATCATTGGAGCGAATCTCGAGTTCCCCGCCCTGCTCCTCACAGTACACAGAAGCAGGATTCGCCATGCCTGCCTCTCCTTTATCCTGGCTGCACCCACCAAGCACGACCAGCACAAGCACCATGAACGCTGCCAAGAGGCACCATCTCTGTGCCATTGTGACAACTCCCTTAATGGATTATGCAGTGTCAAACACTCCTATTATATGACGCCTGCTGGCTGAGCGTCTGCCCTGATAAAACATCACCCCTGCATGGCAGGGGCGATTTGAGCAGTGAGGTTTGATTGGCCGCAATCACGTTCAGGATGGCAGGTGTGGGGTTACCTCCTCGGCAAACACCTGCATCTGGTCGAGCAGTTCATCGACGCTGTCCGCGCAGAAATACGTGCCGCACAGGTGTTTGACGCCCGCCTCGGCAAAGCGCGAGGCTTTCTCGATCACTTCGTCCGCCGTGCCAATCAGGTTAGTTTCCTCATGTTTGGTGCCCGCCTGATCCTTAAGCGTGGAGGCGCTCAGCGAGACCAGGTGCTGGTACATCTGGCTGCGGCGGAAGCGCTCAAGGGCGCCTTCGTGCGTCTTGCCGACATACGCGATCAACTGCATGGCGACGTCCATCTCGTCCCAGGAGCGCCCTTGTTCGGCCACCAGTTCTTTGAACTGGCTGACCTTCTCACGCGCATGTTCAATGGGCATGCCGGCCGGGAGCCAGCCCTGGCCGTAGAGGGCGGCGCGGCGATACGCATTGGGGTTGTTCCCGCCTACATAAATGGGCAGAGGCTTCTGGAGCGGTTTGGGGAACATCTCCACATCCTCGAAGTGATAGTATTCCCCCTGCCAGCTCGCCGACCGCTCGGAGAACAACACCTGCATCGCCTGGACAGCCTCTTCAACCAGATCGCCGCGATGCGCCTTCCAATCCGGGTGCAGTGCCTCGAACTCCTCGCGATAGGCGCCTACGCCAAACCCCAGGATGAAACGCCCCCCGCTGAGGTGGTCAAGCGTGGCGATCTGCTTGGCGACGACCACGATATCACGGCGCATGGGGGTGACCAGCATCCCCGTGCCGAATTTCAGCCTGGTTGTCTGGGCAGCGATGAAGGAATAGGTGATCAGCGGCTCCCAGAAATTAGGTGGTGTGGGGAATTCCTCGCGCACATAGCGCTGGGTTGTCATGTGATCGTTGCCCCACACCGAATGGTAGCCCATCACCTCGGCCTGTTTGGCAATTCGCACCACGTCCGCGGCCGAAGCGAACGGCACCGGGTACATCATGCCTTCCATGCACGTGGGCAGTCCAGCACTGACGATCATGGGTGTTTTCCTCCCGGAAGTTCAGATCAAACCAACGGCTCAGGACAGCACACGCGGGTCAACCGGGATGCGATGCTCCGAAGACCGCAGAGCAGCCTCCACGACGGCCAAGGCAGCCATGCCTTCAGCGGCACCTGTCTCTGGCTGCGCCTCGCCGCGCACGCAGCGTGCGAATTCGTCGAGCTGGAGAGAAAGGCAGTCCTGCGGCTCAATGACCAATGTGCTGTGCCCCTGATGTGTCTGCAGAACCAGGCTGGTGTTCGCGTCCACTTTCAACGCATCCGGCCAGACGAGCATATCCGCCACGCAGCTCAGATTGGCGCGATCCCCGTACAGGTGCAGGGCATAAACCTTCGGCGAGATGTAGTTGGAGGTGACCACCGCGGTTGCCCCGCTTTCAAAGGTCAGATGAACTGTGCAAACATCGTCAATGTCCACAGGTGCAGCCCCATGTCTCAGGAATCCCTGGACCTCGACTACCGGCCCAAGCAGGTACATCAGGGTGTCGATCTGGTGGATACCTAACTGCATCAGGGCACCGCCGCGATTCGTCTCGCGGTGGCAGCGCCAGTTGTCGGGCGAGAAAGTACCGGGGAGGGTCTGGCTGGCGACTGCGGTGAGTACCTGACCGAGCTGCCCCTCCGCGACCACGCGTTTCACTGCGCGGTTTGACCCCAGGCGGCGCATCTCATGGTTGACCATCAGCACCACGTTTGCCTGCTGGCACGCCTCCTGCATCTGGCGGGCTTCGTGCAGGTGCAGCGCGATCGGTTTTTCAACAAGCACATGGACCCCGTGCTGCGCGCAGGCCAATGTAGCCTCCAGGTGTACGTGCGCCGGGGCTGCAATGATCGCGGCCTGGACGCCGGGGGCTGTGATCGCGGCCTCCAGGGTTGGTGCAGCCTGGCAGCCAAACTCTGTGGCAAACTTCTGCCGCGTTTCGGGGGTGCGCGCATAGCAGGTCACCAGGCGGGTGGAGTCTGTCCGCGCAACGGCAGTTGCTAGCTGTTTCCCCCATTTGGCACCTAACCCAATTAGTGCAATACCCACCGGCTGCGCCACTGTTAACCTCCCCTCAAATAGCGTGCCTTACGCCCTGCAAGATCACAGCAGCCCGCGCTTACGCATCTCAGCTTCAAGGGATGCCCAGCTCCCATTGATCTCGGGTATTGGATTAGTGCCCACGTGGATATCCTTGAAGCCGCTCGATGTGTTGATGCAGACGAGGGGGCCGGAGCCCAACCCAAGCTGCTCAGCATGGGCCAGGCCCGCAACTGAGACCGCACCAGACAGCTCCACCCACAACCCGGCGCTGCGCAGGCGATCCTGTGCGCTGTGCATTTCCTCCTCGCTAAGGGCCAACGCCGCCCCACCTGAGCCGCGCACTGCCACAACACCCCGGTAGCTGTTAACCGGTACCGCGATGGAGTAGGCGTCGGAGTCAGCCACATCAACGCGGGCGACCGGCTGCCCTGTCTCAAGCGCCCGCTTGAGGGGGGCGCCCGCTGCAGGCTCACAGGCGATCATACGCGGCAGGGTATCAATCAGACCGTAGCGCTGTAACTCGGTAAAACCTTTGTAAATCCCAAAGATCAGCTCGGCAAACCCGACCGGGACAAACACGGCCTGTGGGGCGCGGCGCTCAAGCTGCAGGAACAGCTCATAAGCAATGGTTTTATACCCCTCCGAGCCAAACGGGTGATTGGTGGGGGGGATCGTCTGGTTGCTGGCCGGATGGTAGCCGAGTTCCTCCACCAGACGCGCCATCAGCTTCCAGCGCGTCTCAACATCAGGCACAGCGATCACAAAGCGCCCGTAGCCCTGCAGGTAGCTGGCAACCGTAGGGGGTCTCGGTGTGGAGAGGATGACGGCAGGCAGCCCGGCACGCGCCGCATAGGCTGCGGCAGCCGCGCCGTGATTCCCGGACGAGGCTGCAACAATCCCCGGCGCTCCAACCGCCAATGCCGTGCTTACTACTGCCAGGTTCAGGCGGTCTTTATGGCTCCAGGTGGGGTTGCGGCTCTCATCCTTCACATAGACTTCGAGATTGCGCCGGGCAGGGTTGGCAGGAAAGGGGACCAGAGGTGTGCCGCCTTCGCCCATGCTCACCCACTCCACAAGTGGGGGCAGCATTGGTGCATAGCGAACCAGTCCTGGCAGCGGGGCGGCGGGCAGCCACTCCGGCGTATCTGGATAGTCGTAGATGAGCTCCATCGGAGCACGGAAGTCCTCCGTGGCACAGACGGGGCAGCCTCCCACGACTGGCGGGAAGAGCGGGAAAGTTTCCCCGCAGTACAAGCAGCGCTGCCCTGTGGCGGTAGAATGTGTGGTCGATACAGCCATGGCTCCCCCTCAAAATGGATCGTCGGCGGTGTTAGCAGCAGATGTGGGTCAGGTCGTGTACTTCTCGACCTCAAGGTAGCGATCGCGGCTGTCAGGCAGCACCGTCACGATACGCTTACCCGGACCCAGCTCGGCGGCGAGCCGCAGGCAGGCTGCCACATTGGCCCCGGATGACATGCCGCAGAAGATGCCTTCGCACTGGGTCAGGGTATGCGCCTGGTTGATCGCCTCCTCATCTGTGACGGACATAACCTGATCAACCAGCCTGCTTTCCCAGATTTGCGGGATGATGCCATCCGAGATGCCGGGAATGATGGGGTAATCCTCAGGGGCACCCATCATCGGAGACCCTGCCGGCTCAACGCCCACGATCATAATGGCGGGATTGTGCGCCTTGAGTGCCTGGCTCACACCGAGCAGCGTGCCGCCCGTGCCTACTGAGGCTACGAAAGCGTCAAGCCGCCCGTCGGTCTGTTCAAGGATTTCTCGGGCGGTCCACTCGCGATGAGCAGCCACATTGAGCGCGTTGGAGAACTGACGCGCCCACCACACATCGCCGCGCTCCCGCTCCAGGTCCAGGCAAATCTGGCGGCCCGTCAGCTCGACGCGCCCGCCGTGCACGCTGGTATCCGTGCTGCCAGCTTTCTTCTTGCGCTCCTCGGCATACGCTTCGGCATCGACAACCTCCAGGTTCGCGCCGAACGCCTGCATGATCGCCATGCGTGATTTGTTTGCTACCTTGGTCGGTGCGTATGCGGTAAATCGATACCCCTTGACGGCTGAGACAAAAGCCAGGGCGGTGCCCGTGTTTCCTGTGGTAGCCTCAATTACACTTTTATCAGAGTCAAGCAGCCCGTCCTGCTCAGCCTGCTCGATCATCATCTTTGCAATACGGTCTTTAATGCTGCCACTGGGGTTCAGGAACTCTGGCTTGACCAGGAACTCACAGCCAGTCTCTGCCCCGATGCGGTTCAAGCGTACCAACGGGATTTCGCCGATCAAATCGAGCATGCTGTCAGCGATCTTGATATCGCGCCTCATATCTCCTCCGCTCACTTTACAATAAGCTGATGACCGTTACACATACCAATCACGCACCCGTCAGGTCTTCGACCATCGGTTTGACCGTCTTGGCGAACGCACGTATCGTGTCTACGATGCTGCCTCCAGCAGGTGAATGAGGCAGGAACGTGATGTGCCTGATGCCCATCTTCACCACCTCCGCAACCTTAAGGGCCACATCTTCGGCGGTGCCCGCCCAGCAGAACTTGTCCACAAACTCATCGGGGATCAGGTGGGCATTGGGCGCCATCAGGTTGTAATCGCGCTTCGCAATGACAGCTTCGAGGTCGTCGGGTACCTGCAGGCCAACCTGATGGACGAACTCTCTATCGGGATAGCTGGTCCACAAGAACACCCCAATCATCGGCTTGACCGCATCGTAAGCAGCCCGCCTGTCCTCGGAGACACAGGCATCCACCCGCGAGATAAGTGTCAGGTCACTCAGGCTGCGCCCCGTTCTCTGAGCACCCCGTTCCACCATTGACAGTGCATGCTGGATGCCGACCGGTTCCGCGTAGGTGGCGATCATCACCCCATCGGCCACCTCTCCGGCGGCCTGCAAAACCAGGTTCCCACGGGATGCCACAATGACGGGGATATCTGATCGCCGGGGCGGCACATTCAAGCGGCCGTTGTTACACTGGATGACTTCCCCTTTGAAATTGACCGTCTGGCCCGCCCAGAGGGCACGGATCACCTGAATCGCTTCCTTGATGGCAGTGGCGGGCTTGGTGCGCTTGATGCCCATCACCGGGAAACCTGTCCCGCCAGCACCAATGCCCAGCACCGTCCGCCCACCCGAGATCTCATCAAGCGTGGCCATCGCCATGGCAGTGAGTGCAGGATGGTGGGTGTACGGATCGGCAACAAACGTGGCGATGCGAGCGTGTGTGGTGTGCTCCGAGACAACCGCCGCTGTGATGTACATGTCACGGAAGAACTTCTCGTTGCTCACCCAGATTTCGTCATAGCCAAGCGCCTCAAGCTCGGCAATCGTATCAACAATGTGTCGGTAGCCGGTATCATCGGGCCAATGCAGGCCCACACCAAGCTGGATGCCCATCTCAGTGGTCCCTCCTGGTACCTACCCTGGGGAAGACTTCCTCGGCGAACTCCTGCATCTGGTCCTTCAGCTCCTGCACCGAATTGGCCGGAAAGAGCAGGCCCGAGACGTGCGTAACGCCTGCCTCACGCAGCTCCTCGATCTTGGCCGCGATCTCATCACCGGTGCCGATCAAGTCGATCTCCTCGAACTTGAGGCCAGCCGCCACCTGGTCCTTGAGTGTGGTGGCGCTTAATGAAACGAGGTGCTGGTACATCTGGCTGCTGCGGAACCGTGCGCGGGCCTGCTCATGGCTGCTGCCGATACAGGCCACAAACTGCGGGGCAATATCAATTGCGTCGGGATCGCGCCCATGCTCCTGAGCGATCTCACGCAGGCGGGCCACGCTGCTGCGCATCTGATCAGCGGGCATCCCGGCACCCATCCAGCCCTCCGCGTAAAGCGCGCTGCGGCGTACTGCATTCGCGTTGTTGCCCCCCACATAGATCGGCAGCGGGTCCTGGAAGGGCTTTGGGTACATCTCGACGTCGGCGTACGCGTAGTAGGTGCCGCTCCATGAGGCTACACGCTGGCCGAACAGGTTTTGAAGCGCCTGGATGCTCTCCTCCAGCAGGTCTCCGCGACGCACCTCACGGCCAGGCTGCAGGGCCTCGAACTCCTCGCGATAGGCCCCTACCCCCATCCCGACCAGCAGGCGCCCTTTGCTGAACTGATCCAGCGTAGCCAGCTGCTTGGCGACCACCACGATATCGCGGCGCATAGCAGGGACCAACACGCCCGTGGCAATGCGCAAGGATGTGGTTTCTGCTGCCACAAAGGCCAGGGTGATCAGCACCTCCCAGAAGTTCGGTGCATCGGGGAACTCTTCACGAACATAGCGCTGGGTCGTCATGTGGTCGTTGCCCCACACCGAGTGATAGCCCAGCGCCTCGGCATGCTGTGCCAGCTCAATGATCTGATCTGGTGTTGCAAATGGCACGGGATACATCATGCCTTCCATACAGGTGGGCAGTCCGAAGCTGATTCGCATCCCCAACCTCCTTTGACGGGCGCCCCGTCCTATACTCAGACTGGCAGGATATGCAGCTCACGACTCAGAGTCGTCAGCAGCTCGTGGTTGCCATCAGCACGTACCACATAGGGGTCCTCAACGTGCAATGCGCCGAGACCAAACTCGTAGTAAGGTGTCTCGATGTTGACTACGGTGCCCTCCTCGACGACATCCTGGTTACCCGGCCTCAGGATCGGGGGTTCGTACACCTCGGCACCGATGCCATGCCCCACATGGTGGCGGCGATAGGCGGGGTGCCCGGCAGCGCGCGTGGCTTCCATGGTGATATTGAACAACTCCTCGCCGGTCATGCCGACCCGCGTGCGTGCCATGCCAACTTCTTCGCCTTCAAGCAGGGCTGCATAGACCTTGCGGGCACGCTCACCTGGATCGCCGAGCGCATAGATGCGGGCAATGTCGGACCAGTAGCCCTTATAAGTGGCGCCTACATCAAACCAGATAGTGTCGCCCTTCTTAAGGGGTGTGCGGCTCGGTACGCGCTGTCCGGCGACTGCGTTGCGCCCGATCCGGATCAGGGTGAACTGCGGGCGTCCGCCCTGGCTCACAATGGAACGCTCAAACTCGCGGGCCAATTCGTACTCCGTGACCCCCTCACGAGCAATCGATGCAGCGGCTTGAATTGCCTGCTCCGTAATGTGGGTCGATGCCCGTAGACGTCGGATCTCCTCTGCTGTCTTGACTTTGCGCACCCAGCGCAGCATGCTCGATACCTTGACCAGGCGTGCTGCCGGCAGTTTTTCGCCAAGCGCTTCAAAGAATCCGGCCTGGAATCCAAACTCATCAATGCCGATCTTCTTGCCGGTTAGTCCGAGCCTGTTCAGGGCAGTCAGCAGGCCATCAAACGGCCCTGGTGCCATTTCAGTTTCCATGGAGATCCGGCGGAGCCATTCCTCATCCGCATTCAACGTCACCCCGTCAGCCGGCCCCTCACGGTAAAACGTGCCAAAGCGCACGGCGTCGCGTGCGTGACCATCAAGCATCTGATCCAGCTCAACTGTGGAGGTGACAACAACCGGTTTATCTGGCGCATCGCGGGTGATCACGGCATAGCATTGGCCGTCATATGGAAAGCCGGAAAGGGCAAGGCTGTAGAAATCCGCGAAATAAAGTACGTTGGGCAGGGTAGTGGCCACCAGACCATCCAGCCCCTCTTCGTCCATTTTTGCTTGCAACCTGGAACTATTGACCAGCATATCTCCCCCTCTATCGGTGAGACCAGAGTTTTGAGCCCAATCACTTGTGGAATGTCCAGTGTGCACTGGATCCTGTGAACGTGTTGTGCAACCAAATTACTGGCTAGCGTTCGCCAAGATACGCCTCGATAATCTCCTCGTTCTTCGCCAGCTCCTCTGCAGGGCCCTGGAAGCGCACGGCGCCCAGTTCCAGCACAAAGGCATAGTCCGATACCTCAAGGGCGCGCTTGGCATTCTGCTCAACCAGCACAATCGTGGTGCCGCGCTCGTTGATCTCCTGGATGACATTGAAGACCTCGGTGACCAGCACCGGCGCCAGGCCCAGTGTAGGCTCGTCGATCAGCAGCACATTTGGCTTGAGCATCAGCGCGATCGCGATCTCCACCATCTGCTGCTGGCCGCCGCTCAGATTGCCGACATCTGTGTAGCGCTTTTCCTTGAGGATTGGGAAGCGTTCACACAATGCATCGATCTCAGCCATAATCTGCTTGCGGTCGTTGCGGATAAACGCCCCCATCTCGAGGTTTTCCTGCACGGTCATCGCCGGGAAGTTGGAGCGCCCCTCCGGCACCCACGAGACGCCCGCCTTCAGCCGATCGGTCGGGGACAGGTGGCTGATATCGCGCCCCTCATAGATGATCTGCCCCTGTGTCACTTTGACGATGCCAAAGATCGTCTTGAGCAGGGTGGATTTGCCCGCGCCATTGGCCCCAAGGATGGATACGATCTGGCCCTGGTTAACGTGGATCGAGACGTCCTTGAGAACCTCGATCTCGCCGTAGCTGGAGAACACATTTTTCAGTTCTAGAATGGGTTGATTAGCGTCCAAAGTACGCCTCCAGCACACGCGGGTCATTTTGAATGGCGCTGGGTGCACCTTCGGCGATTTTCACACCGTAGTCGAGCACAACAATGCGCTGTGATATGTCCATCACCACGCCCATGTTGTGCTCCACCACGAAGAAAGTCTGACCCTTCGCGTTCGAGTCCAGGATGAAGCGCTTCATCTGGTCCACCATAGCTGTGCTGACGCCTGCAGCCGGCTCATCCAGCATGACCAGCTCCGGCTCCGCGATCAGGGCACAGGCAAATTCCAGCAGCTTGCGCTGGCCATACACCAGGCTGTGTCCCTCCTCATTCGCCAGATGCGCTAACCTGACCTGCTCTAGCAAATGCATTGCGCGCTCTGTTGCCTCAGCCTCGAGCTGCCGGATGCTGCCAATATGCAAAAACCGGCCCACCAGGTTTTCCTCCTGGTGCTGCTGCAGTGACACCAGCATATTCTCGAGCACCGTCAGGCCGGGGAAGATGCGGACATTCTGGAAGGTGCGGCTGATCCCTCGCAGCACGATCTTGTCAGGGCGCTCCCCGGTGATGGGTGTACCTTTGAAGTACACGTGGCCTCCCTCTGGCTTGAGGAAGCCTGTCACACAGTTGAACAGCGTGGTCTTTCCCGAGCCATTGGGGCCGATCAAACTGATCAGTTCACCGGGTTTGATCTGCAGATCGACCTGGTTCACAGCAATGACACCGTTAAAGCGTTTGGTCAGACCGCGAATCTCAAGCAAGGGTGGTGTATCAGGCATTATGGGCACATTGTCAGTCATACCTGCACCTCGGCTTGCTCGGGTTTACGGCGGCGCAGCTTGCGCGTAACACGCGTTACCACGCCATCCAGGCCATCTGGCAAGAAGATCATCACAACCACAAGAATCACACCATAGAGAATCTGCTGATACGCAGGTGTGATCACCTGCCCCCCCACCAGTTCAAGCATACGCGGCAGCAGGCTGAACAGCAGCGCCCCGAAGATCACCCCGCGCAGATGGGCAGCACCACCCACAAACACGATGATGAGCAGCGTGGTGGTAATATCGAGCCCCATTTCAGTCGGGCATACCACTGTTATATAGTGAGCCTGGAAAGCACCCAGCGCCCCGGTCAGGCCGGAACCCACAGCGAACGCCAGGAGTTTGTAACGCAGCGGGAAGACACCCACAGCAGAGGCTCGCACCTCATCTTCGCGCACCGTGGTAAATGCCCGGCCGATGCGGGAATTGGTGAGCGCCCAGTAGATCAACAGGGCCACTGCCAGTATTGGCAGAAGCAGGTAGTAGTACTCAATCGGTTTGACAATCCTGATCGAGATATCCGTGAAGGGTAGCGTAAACTGCGGCCGTGCGATGCCCGCTGTGCACAGCGCGCCGCCCGTCAGCTTGGTTGCCCCGTTGGCGACGAGCTGGGCGATGATCGCTGCACCCAGGGTGCCTATGGCGAAAGTCACCCGGCGAATGCGAAAGAATGCCACACCGGTGATCAGTGCCAGGATGGCCATCAACAGCGCCGCCAGCAGCATACCTCCCAGAAAACCGAGGCCAAGTTTGGGGGCCAACAGTGCCGCAATATACGCACCTATCCCGTAGAAGACCGGCTGCCCAAGTGAGACAGCGCTTACATGCCCGGCGACCAGGTCGAAGGCCAGCGCAAAGATCGTCCAGCGCACCGTGTCAATCATCAGATTGATCACGTAGCCGGACCCGAATACCTGAGGCAGCGCCACAAGCAGGATGGCCAGCACGACGATGGTTACCAGAGTCCAACGTTGACGGTTCTTGGGGTTCATAGTTGGGCCCTTCTTCTACCGAACAACCCCTGCGGCCGGAAGAACAGCACCAGGATGAACAACCCAAAGGAGACGACATCTTTCAGTGCGAAGGAGACGTATCCTGCAAACAGCGATTCCACAATGCCAATGATGAACGAGGCATAGATTGCACCATTGACCTGTCCCATGCCACCCATCACGATGGCTGCGAGCGCCTTCAATGTCAGCAGGGACCCCATTGTTGGGTAGACCGTAAACAAGGGAGTGATCAGCGCAGCAGCCAGGCCGGTAATGATGCCGCCAAGTGCAAAGGTGATCATGGCGACCTGGCGCACGTTGATCCCAACCGCTGCACACATCTCGCGGTTCTGGGAGACCGCGCGCATCATCTTGCCGAGCTTGGTGCGCCGCACAAACCATTGAAGGCCGATGAAAACCAGCACCGCAACCGCCAGGATCGCGATGCGCTGCATGGAGATGCGCAGCCCCACGATCTCAATGATGTTGGTTGCCAATCTGGTAGGGGTCTGCCGGGGATCACTGCTGAAGATCGCCAGCGCTGCATTCTGCAAGATGATCGATAGACCAATTGTCGTGATGGCATGTGTTCGCCAGCTGCGGTCTATGATGGGATGTATCGCAACCTGCTCAATCACAATTGCATAGACGCCGGTCGCCAGCATCACCAGCACAATGATGACCAGGTAGGGAAGGTCAAAAGGCAGGTTAAGCAGCAGATAGGATGTGAACCCGGCCATCATGAACAGATCGCCATGGGCGAAGTTCACGAGATCGATCACGCTGAAAGTCAGTACAAGGCCTAACGTAACCAGGGCGTATAACGCCCCGAGTGTAAGGCCATTGAGCATATGCTCCAGGAAAATCTCTAGTTGGAGTGGCATGATTCCTCTTCCCCGCGCTCGTTCCACCCCCCGGGATGGCACCGTCGCTGCCAGCTGCAGCACCCCGGACAGATGGTGGTTTTTCGGGTGGTGGCAGGTGCAGGCATTCTTGCAGGTACCTGCAAGCTCCTCCAGATCGCCCGTTAAGCCCCGATTACATCACCAGCCCCGCTGCGCCCGTATACGAGGCCGGCAACCTGCGGGTGAGGGAGCGCAGGTTATTTCTGCGCTCCCATCAGATATCGACGTCAGCTAGCTCGTGGGATCGTAGCCCGCGTGATCAACTGGCGTGAGCGGCACTGTCTCAAGCAGGATGGCTTCAAGGTTCTGGTTGATCGAGAGCGCACCGTTGGTATATGCCTGGTTGTGATCGTCAAAACTGACCGGGCCAGCAGGCGCCTCCACGTTCAAAGCAGCGATGGCGTCGCGGATATTGGCGCGGGTGAGTTCCTTGCCTTCCGCGAGCAGGTTTTCAATCGCTGGGGCAACCGCGTAGTACATGGCATAGTAGCCAGCCATGCGGTGACCACTGATCGGCTGGTTGTAGTACTCAAAGAAGTGCTGATCCAGCTCGGGGTCCTGGCCCTCGTTGAAGAACGAGAACTCGATGATTCCCTCACCAATGGCCGGATCGTCCTTGGTCAAGTCGTTGAACACCCCGCTGGTGCAGGCGCCGCGCGAGAAGACCTTCTGGGTAAGACCCAGCTCACGGAACTGGCGCATGAACGTGGCACAGGACTGTTCGGTCATGACAATCAGGACAGCATCTGCGTTGGCGGCTTTGATGCGGGTGAGCGCAGGGCGGAAGTCTGCCGTAGCGGGGTCAAAGTAGTCCTCGCTGGGAACATCGACCCCAATACGACCGAATACATCCAGGTAGACCGCGCCAGCGCCGCGCCCGAAGGCGTTATCGTCAGCGACAAACGAGACACTTGCGACTCCCTGATCAGCGATGTACTGAGCAAAGCCCAAGCCCATGATCAGGTCATCAGGGCCGATGCGGAACTGCCAGGGGTTACCGCCTACTCCGAGCTGGTTGTAGATGGTGGCATTCGTGGAAGTGCCGTCCACTGCGGGGGTCTCACCCTCAAGGACAATGGGAAGTGCAGCAAGTGTTGCGCCGCTGCAGCCACCGCCGATGAGGACATGAACTTCATCGACCTCGATCAATTTACGCACTGCGTTGACAGTGTCGGTGGGGTTGCACTTGGTATCGGCGACGAATACTTCTATTGGGTGCCCACCGATCTCGCCCCCCAGATCCGCCACCGCCAGGTCAACCCCCAGCTTGTAGCCTTCACCGATGAAGGCCAGAGGGCCGGTCACGCCCTGATAGAGGCCTATCCGAATCGGCTCTAAGGGCTCTTCTGCTGTTGGCTCCTCGGCAGCAGGTTCCTCGGCTGGCTCTTCAGCAGCAGGCTCCTCGGCAGCAGGTTCCTCCACAGCAGGCTCCTCAGCCGCCGGGGTGGCAGTGGTTCCGCCTGCGCATGCTGCAAGCACCAGCATGGCCAGCAGGACTACAAACAGGCTGAGCGGATTATACTTACGCATGTGTTTCTCCCTCCTCATTGGGATTTACCCTAACCCCTGTTTTTATTAGCGAAACAGTGTTTCGCCATTGTGTCATCTTCGCACAAGAAACTCTGTATGTCAAGAGTCTTACTAACATAATACTGAGCGGTTTAAGCCCCTTGTCTGAAACTGTGATACACTAGGCGGAGTAGTGTGCCTTTTAGAGAAACAGCGAGGAAGCGTGTGACCATCCTGGATAAGCAGTCCATTGAGGAACAACCCAGCCAGACACTGGCCAAAGCTCTGATCATACTTGAGGCGTTTACTGTTGATCAGCCTGAATGGGGGGTTCGCGAATTGAGCCGCGAGCTGGGCATCAACCCCACCACAATTTACCGCATCATGGCTACTTATCAGAATGCGGGCTACCTGATCCAGGACCCTGATACGCATCGCTATTCGCTCGGTCCACGGGTAATGAAGCTGGCCAGCCTCTATTCGCACATCAACCCTGTCCCGCGGGTCGCCCAGCGCGTCTTCGAACGTCATAGTGACGAATTTGAACACAACTTTTATCTGGGCACCTTGAGTAATAACGAGATGGTGTACCTGACTGCTCTCGACGGGCGTGGGCCGATCAAGGTGGTTGTTGAAGCTGGCGGATCAACCGCCCTGCATACCACCGCCCTCGGCAAGGTGCTGCTGGCGCATCAGGACGACGAGTTCATCTGGAATTACATCCGCACAACAGGCCTGCCGCGCCTGACAACTCACAGCATCACGGATCCGGCGCTGCTATGGGATATGATTCGCGAGATCCGGCGGCTGGGGTTTGCTATCAACGTAGGCGAGCACTATGAAGAAGTCGGGGCGATTGGGGTACCGGTCTATGAGGCTGGAGGCCGGGTTAAGTTGTCAGTTAGCCTGGCCTATCCCTACCATCTGGTGCAGGAAAAACGTATCAACCCTGATGATTTGATTCCATTGGCACGCCAGATCGCGCGTGAGATCAGCCAGGCAATGGGCGCGCCGCTTTCACGTGAATGACAAGGTCATCGGCGCGAAGACGATCAACCTAGGGGAATCAAAAGCCCCCAAAAGGGGCTTTCTGTGGGCCCGGCAGGATTTGAACCTGCGACCAACCGGTTATGAGCCGGCCGCTCTAACCGCTGAGCTACGGGCCCTCAAAGCGAAGGAGCGGGCAACGGGACTCGAACCCGTAACAACAGCTTGGAAGGCTGATGTGTTACCGTTACACCATGCCCGCGTATCATCGCTATTGTACCCTCAAGAAGGGTGCGCTTCAAGCGCAGGCACACCCTATCAAGCGAGCCTACCTGTACCGCTTGGCCTCCACCCGTTCAAGAAATCGCGCCATATCGATCACGTAGCGTGTGTGGGTCCCTTCGCCGATCAGCTCATCCTCGTCCCAGGCTTGTACGACAAAATGCACGCGGCGGCCTTCTACACCCATCACCTCAGCACGGGCGCGCACCGTCTGCCCTGCAGGGGTCGCTGCCAGGTGTTTGATCTCCACCGACACCCCAACAGTAGCCTGCCCCTCCGGCAGCAGGGGATCAACAGCTTTGACCGCGGCGGTCTCCATAAGCGCGATCATGGATGGCGTGGCATAGACTTCCACACCACCGCTGCCAAGGTGTCTGGCACTCAGCTCGGGCGTTACCTGAACAGACGCCTCCCCAACCAGCCCCGGCTTGATCGACTCCATCTCTGCCTCCTCCGTGTCGTGGGATTTTGGCAGAGTGTGCCGCAACCCTGCTCTCTAGGCTAGTGATGGCCGGGCCATCCCCCCCTGCTGTTTGTCATATCGGGCTGTGGGGGTCCTCACTGCTAGATGATTGATCCACCTGGTATCATGGGGTTATGGCAGCGCGACAATCAACGACGGCTCTTATACAGATGCTGCTCACGAACCTGCCTGAGGGCAAGATCGAGGCAATCCATGTGGGGCAGAACTGGACGGCCGCGGTAGCGTTATCAGCAGGCGCGCGGCGCTGCGGCCTGGCTTCAACACTCAAGACGGGGCCGGGCAACACGCCCCCAGCGGGTCTGCATGAACTACCGGGGCAGCCTGCGCAGCAAATCGCAGCATGGGCATGCTCTCCGGACCCGATGCGGGCGAGCGTCGGGGTGGCCGTTCTCAACGCGCTGATCCCTGCGCCCAACCCACTGATACCGGGGCTCAGCGCCGAGGAACTGCTCGTGCAGTTGGGCAAAGAGCGGCGTGTGGCGTTGGTTGGGCACTTTCATTTCGCCGAGAGGCTGCGCAGCGCCGTGGACCATCTTGACGTATTGGAGCTGCACCCACAGCCCGGCGATCTCCCGGCAGATGCCGCCAGGCGCGTGATTCCCCTGGCCGATATTGTGGCAATCACCAGCATGGCGCTGATTAACCACACCCTCGCTGGCCTGCTGGAATTACCCCGTCCGGACGCAGCCGTCCTGATGCTAGGCCCCAGCACCCCTCTAGATATGCGGCTGTTCGGCTGCGGTGTTGATATCCTGGCCGGTTCAGTTGTTACGGCAGTCGACCCGGTCATAGAGGCCGTGCTTGCCGGGGCGAGTTTCCGCGAGATCCGCCAGGTGGGGGTGGCACTGGTCACTCTGGTTCGCTCCACCCTGAGCCTGTAGCAGCCAACTTCCCGGCGTTATAATGGAGGGCGGCACCCTTCTGACCGCGCAGGATTATTCATAAACGGCTCGTCCATAAACGAAAGGATACACGCGCAGATGAAACAAGTGGTGGAATGTGTCGCCAACTTCTCCGAAGGCCGCCGACTTGAAGTGATCGACCGCATTGTTGAGGCGATTAGCGCCGTGAGCGGCGTCACCGTGCTGGACCGCCAGAGCGATGCCGACCATAATCGCTCGGTCATTACTTTTGTCGGCACGCCTGATGGCATTGAAGACGCTGCCTTCCGGGGCATTCAGACGGCGGCGACATGGATCAACATGGAGGAGCACCAGGGCGAGCACCCACGCATCGGAGCAACAGACGTTGTGCCCTTTGTGCCTATCGAAGGCGTCACCATGGACGACTGCATCAAGATAGCACGCAGGCTAGGTGAGCGCGTGGGCACAGAGTTGAAAATTCCGGTTTACCTGTACGAGAAAGCGGCCACACGCCCGGATCGTGAGAACCTCGCCAATCTGCGCAAGGGCGAGTACGAAGGCTTGAAAGAGGCAATCCGCAGCGACCCGGATCGCCAGCCTGATTTTGGCCCGGCGGAGTTAGGAACTGCCGGTGCCACGGTGATCGGCGCACGCCCACCCCTGATCGCTTACAACGTGTATCTCAACACGAGCGAGGTTGAGATAGCAAGCAAGATCGCGCGTGCCGTGCGCCATTCCACAGGTGGCTTACGATACGTCAAAGCGCTGGGCATGCTTGTTGAGGGCAAAGCCCAGGTCTCAATGAACCTGACCGATCACACTCATACGCCGATTTTCAGAGTGGTCGAGATGGTCCGGCGCGAGGCCGCGCGCTATGGTGTGAGCATATCCCACAGCGAGCTGGTCGGGCTGATCCCGCAGCGCGCCCTGATCGATGCTGCGCAGTGGTATCTGCAGCTCGATGGCTTCGAAGCAGATCAGGTGCTTGAGACAAAGCTGGCAAGTGCCCAGGCATCCGAGCCGGAGTTCGACGAGGCATTAGCAGCGGGCACAGCAGCGCCGGGCGGTGGCTCAGCCGCCGCCTATGGGGCAACTATGGCTGCGGCGCTGGTAGGCATGGTGGCCCGGCTGACCATGGGCAAGAAGAAATACGCCGAGGTTGAAGAGCGTATGGGGGAGATCGCCGCGCAGGCAGACCGCCTGCGGGCCGAACTTAAACAGGCAGTTGAGGATGACTCGGCGGCCTTCACTGCTGTGATGGATGCTTACAGGCTGCCCAAACAGAGCAGCGAGGAACAGGCCGCGCGCGCCGAAGCGATTGAACGGGCCATGCACCACGCTGCTGAGATCCCCCTGGATACGGTGCACAAGGCTGTCCAGGTGCTAAACCTGGCCGCCGAAGTAGCAGAAACAGGCAACACCAACGCAATCAGCGATGCCGGTTCAGCAGGGGCGCTGGCACATGCTGCATTGCAAGCTGCCGCGCTGAATGTCCGCATCAACGCCTTGAATGTCCAGGATCAGACTGCAGCTGCTACCTGGTTGGAAACGCTCGCCGAGCTGCAAGAAGCAGCAAGCACGGCTGTGGCACGGCTGCATGCCGCCATCCGCGAGCGAGGTGGTATTGATGTATAAGAACCTCCTAGGCGGACATGAAGACGTCCGCCCAGGGTTGGTGATCTATCAGGTTTGAGTTAGCCGCCAAAAGGGCACAGTTCAACGGCCACATACATCCGGTTGGCATAGCCAAACAGGTTGAGCAGCTCGTAGCTGGTCGGGTTGCTGGTAGCATAGGCCACAGCTGCATTACAACCTGCAGCTACATCATTGGCGTTCATATATTCCTGCCAGAAGGCACGGCCAATCGCCATAAAGCCGCCCACCCATCCCGAACCGTCGCCTGTATACTCGGCGAAGATGGCTGCTGCCGCCCCGGCATCGGCGTTTGAGCCGCGCGCTGCCTGCGTGATCATGATCCGGTAGCGTGTGTAAACCTTGAGAGCCTCAGCCTCCTGAGGGTCACCCATCAGGACGAGCGGATCGGGGTCTGCCAGCACAATATAATATGCATCCAGGGCTTCATCCAGGCGGCCTGCTTCGGCTGCAGCGTCACCGTCCTGCAGGAAGTGAATGGGGAACCACTGCTCCTGCGGTGTGGTGATCAGCGATTCGCTGAGTGTATAGCGCGAGCCATCCCAGGTGTAGGTCTCGCGATGTGCGCGCTGGGGACCGGCGCCCGCAGACCCAATGAAGCCGTAGTCGACCAGGATTTCCTCGACGCCATCACCGTTCACATCTTCAAACTGGATGTCTCCTACCGGCACCCCGAGGATTGGCCTGGCCAGTTCACTGACCAATGTCCCAGTGGCTGCATCCCAGGCCAGCACATCGAGGCCGAGGTTGCAGGTTGACGCCCCGCAGATGCGGGTCCGGTAGATCAGGTCGGGGCGGCCATCTGCGTTGATGTCGCGGACAGGCAGCAGTTCAGGTGTATCAGGCGCGAGACCGTACAAAGCTGCTGCATCATACACAAGATTATAGGCGCCATCTGCACAGGCATAAACCAGCACATTACCAGGCGCTCCACTGGCCAGGATGAGGTCGGGGTCAACAAGCGCCACAATCACCTCAGGCGAGGCATCCCCATTGAGATCAGCCTCAATTACACCCGCACCTGTCTGTTCGAGTGCCCCCCACGCACTCAAACCCCCTGCCAGGGATTCCGAGGAGCCTCCTGCCGAAAGAAAGGCCAGGATCGTCTGCGGGTAGGCTGCCCATATTGGGCGCTCTGGAAGCACCGGGCTGCCAGGCGCGGGGCAGGCTGCGGGAGCCGGGACGGGTTGATTAGCCTGCGCTGTCGGCTCGGGCATCCCGGTGGGAGTGGGGCTCACGCCGCTGTCCGAAAGCGGCAGAGAACAGGCCAGCGTAGTCAATACCAGTACAAGGAGAATGACTATATAAGTATATTTATGTGTGTCCATAGCTACCTAGTATAGTCTGGAATATAGTTCTACACAGTTAGGACGCAGCAGTCTGCTGACCAGTTCCAAGCATCCGAAAACTTGGTTAGGCTGTGCTGCGCTTCTGGTGTAAGATCAGAGCACCACACAGATAGAGAGTTCCCATGAATATTGAGCTAGACGGCAACAACCTGACCATTGAGCAGGTGGCACGCATCGCCGACGCCTGGGATCGCCCTGGCGAGGTGACGGTATCCATTGGCGCGGATGCCGCCGAACGCGTGCAGCGTGCCCATGCTGCGGTGGTAGACTTTGTGGCACGCGGTGAGATCATCTATGGAATCACCACCGGCTTCGGCGACTTCAAGGACCACATTATCCCGGCGGACCAGGTACAGCAGCTCCAGCGCAATATCGTGGTCAGCCATGCGGTCGGAGTTGGCCCCAGCCTGCAACCGCGTACCGTGCGCACCATGATGGCGATCCGCCTTCAGGCACTGCTAAAAGGCCACTCTGGCATCCGGTTGGAGGTGCTGGAGGCGCTTGCTGCCATGATCAACAAGGGGGTATATCCTGTCGTGCCCGCCCAGGGCTCGCTGGGCGCGTCAGGCGACCTGGCACCACTCGCCCACATGGCTTTGGTGTTGATCGGCGAGGGAGAGGCGGAATACAGGGACGCTCGGCTGCCCGGCGAATATGCCATGCGGCGTGCCGGTATCCCGATCTTCGACCTGGAGGCCAAGGAAGGCCTGGCATTGACCAATGGCACTTCCCTGATGTGTGCGGCCGGGGCATTGACCGTGTACCATGCTGAACGCTTGGCCGCCACTGCAGACATCACGGCAGCGCTGAGCATCGAGGCGCTGCGCGGCACGCCCCTGGCAATGGACGAGCGCATCCATGCAGTGCGGCCCCACAGCGGGCAGGTCGAGGCAGCACGGCACATCCGGCGCCTGCTGGAGGGCTCTCAGCTCATCCGCGAGTACGATCCACTGGATGTGCAGGATGCCTACAGCCTGCGCTGCACCCCCCAGGTGCACGGCGCAGCACGCGATGTGATCGCCTTCGCACGGCATGCTGTGGAAATCGAGCTGAATTCCGCGAATGACAACCCGCTGATATTCTTCGACGCAGATGGGCGGGCTGAATGTCTTTCGGGCGGCAACTTCCACGGGGAGCCGATTGCCATCCCGATGGACTGCATCAAGATCGGGCTGGCCGAGCTGGCGAACATCTCCGAGCGGCGGCTGGCGCGGCTGATCGACGAGAAGGTCAACAAGGGGCTGCTGCCCGCTTTTCTGACGCGTGAGGGCGGCCTGAACTCGGGTTTTATGCTGGTCCAATACACCTCGGCAGCGCTGGTCTCCGAGAACAAGGTGCTGGCCCACCCGGCAAGCGTGGATTCAATCCCCTCTTCCGCCAATACAGAAGATCATGTCAGTATGGGCTCGATTGCAGCACGCCAGGCATACGAGATCGCGGAGAACCTGGAGAATGTGCTGGCATTGGAGTTGTTTGCCGCCGCGCAGGGAGTGGATTACAGGCGCGAGAACGCCCCCGGTGCTGCCCAGATGGGGCGTGGGACCCAGGCTGCATATCACCTGATCCGGACGCGCGTGCCGTTCCTGGAAAACGATACAGTGATGTACCCGCACATCCACGCGGTGCGCGAGCTGGTGGCCTCCGGCGAGCTGGTCGCAGCCGTTGAATCCGCACTTACCTGATACTGGAGCAAACCATGCAGGACCCCAAGGATAATGAGGAACGTTCTCCGGAGGAGCTGCTTGCCAGCATCGCCGGGTTGATGCGCGAGATCAAGACCGAACTGGAGTCGGTGTCGTTGAGCGGCGAAGAATTGGAGCGGTTGGCTGACGAGCTGCGCGGAGTCTACGGTGCCGATGACTCAGAGGCCAGGGCTCCCGAGGCTCCAGACCCGCAATCATAGAGAAAGGTGCGAAGATGAGCAATACACCCCGCGGCCCGCGCGAAGTGCACCCTCCGCGCGGGACGGAACTGACCTGCAAAAACTGGCTGATCGAGGCTGCCTACCGCATGATCCAGCACAACCTGGACCCTCAGGTGGCAGGTGACCCCGAGCACCTGATCGTTTACGGCGGGCGCGGCCGGGCAGCCCGCAACTGGGAGTGTTTTGACGCGATCCTGGAGTCCCTGCGCACCCTCGAACCTGACGAGACTCTGCTGGTGCAGTCAGGCAAGCCGGTGGCAGTCTTCCGCACGCATGAGGACGCCCCACGCGTGCTGATCGCCAATTCGAACATTGTGCCAGCCTGGGCTACCCAGGAGAACTTCGACCGATGGGAGGCCGAGGGCCTGATCATGTACGGCCAGATGACGGCCGGATCATGGATATATATCGGCACACAGGGTATCTTGCAGGGCACCTACGAAACACTGGGCTCCCTGGCGCGCCAGGAGGGCTGGGGCAGCCTGCGGGGCAAGTTTGTCGTCACCGCCGGGCTGGGTGAGATGGGGGGCGCACAGCCGCTGGCGATCACCATGAACGAAGGCGTCGGGCTGATCGTCGAGGTAGATCGCTGGCGCGCCGAACGGCGGCTGGCGCTGCGCCAGGTTGGCCGCATCACCGATGAGCTGGAAGAGGCGATGACCTGGGTTGAAGAAGCATTGGCCCGCGCCGAGCCGCTGTCTGTCGGGCTGATCGGTAATGCGGCCGAGGTGCTGCCGGAGTTAGTGCTGCGCGGCGTTGTACCTGACGTTGTCACCGACCAGACCAGTGCGCATGATCTGCTGTATGGGTACATCCCGGCTGGGATGACGCTTGACGACGCCCGGCACCTCCGCCAGACGGATAAAGACGCGTACCTGCGGCGTGTCAACGAGTCGATTGCTGCGCATGTCCAGGCGATGCTGGACTGGAAGGCCAAGGGGGCTGTTGTATTTGATTATGGCAACAACCTGCGCCAGCGCGCCTATGACTATGGCGTGAAGGATGCCTTCAGCTATCCCGGATTCGTACCCGCGTACATCCGACCGCTGTTCTGCGAGGGCAAGGGACCTTTCCGTTGGGTGGCGCTCTCTGGAGACCCCGCGGATATCTATGCCACAGACCGCGCGATCATGGAGCTGTTTCCTGAAGACGAACACCTGGTGCGCTGGCTGAAGATGGCCCAGCAGGAGATCGCGTTCCAGGGTCTGCCTTCGCGCATCTGTTGGCTGGGTTATGGGGAGCGCGCGCGGGCCGGGCTGCGCTTCAACGAGATGGTGGCAAGCGGCGAGGTTAAAGCCCCGATTGTGATCGGGCGCGATCACCTGGACAGCGGCTCCGTGGCATCACCCAACCGCGAAACAGAGGGTATGAAGGACGGCTCAGATGCGATTTCCGACTGGCCGATCCTCAACGCGCTGATCAATGCTGTAGGTGGTGCGACCTGGGTCAGTTTTCACCACGGCGGCGGTGTGGGCATTGGCTACAGCCAGCACGCCGGTCAGGTGATTGTGGCTGACGGCACACCCGCCGCGGCTAAGCGCCTGGAGCGCGTGTTAACCACCGACCCGGGCATGGGCATCGCGCGACACGCTGACGCAGGCTACGAGATCGCGATCAACGCGGCAAAGCGGCACGGCATTAAAATACCGATGCTGAAGGACCAGTAGCCACCTCCAACCCCGCTTTTTGAGGGTCCCTTTCTGCCTGTCCGGTGCTATGATGGGATGGGTTGAAACCAGAAAGAGGCAAGTATGGCTGAGCAACAACAAGCACTCACAACAGAACACCGGCTGCTGGCAGCGGTTGCCCATGCATCGATCCTGGCACAGGGGCTGGGAGTGGTAGTCGGGATACTGGTGTACATCAACCAGCGTGAGAAATCACGCTTTGCGGCCTTCCAGGCACTGCAGGCTGCGGTTTACCAGGTAGCAGCCCTGCTGCTGATGATCGGCTCATGGATCATATGGGGTATTTTCTATGCCCTCACCTTCATCCCGATCATCCAGATTGCCAACACCAGGCCGGATGCACCACCACCACCCATCTTCTGGATCGGTTTTATCAGCATGGTGATCCCCCTGCTCTTGATGCTCGTGCTGGGCCTGTACGGACTGTGGGGGGCGCTGCGCACGTGGCAGGGGCGCGATTTCCGCTATCCCATCCTGGGCCCCTGGCTGGAGCGCAGCGGCTTGTGGAATAACACGTAGCAGGCATTCTGTTATGATCTAGAGAAAAGACGCCTAGTTGCGTCTTTTCTTGCTTTATGGAACCATGAAGCGGAGCGACGGCGTCCTGGTATCGAACGAAAAGCAGATGAGGGGATATACGGTGAAACAGTTTGCAGCATCTGGCTCCAAACAGGCACTCTGGGTGGCCTTGTGCGTGCTGACGGTTGGCCTGCTGGCGTGCAGCCTGCCCGGCATGGGTGCGGAAACCCCTGCTCCGCAGACCCCGCCCACACAATTGCCTGCCACGCAGGCACCGGCTACTCAGGCCCCAGCCACTCAGCCACCCCCTACTACAGCTCCGGCCACCGCCGCGCCACCTACACCTACCACAGCGCCCGTGACCAGTGGGCCATACCAGGTGGCCTTTGTGGCGGACAATGATGTTCTGAACGTGCGCAGCGGCCCGGGTATCAGCAACCCGGCTGGCAGCACACTGGCCTACAACGCCACGGATATCATGATCACAGGCGCAGGTCAGGAGGTCTCAGGCAGCACATGGGTCCCCGTCCAGAAAGGCTCCCAGACGGGTTGGGTGAACCGTAGTTTTCTGACTGAGCAGGTTACCCCTGCCACATTCTGTGCCGACGCCCGCGTCACTGCGCTGTTGGAAAACTTGAAAGCTGCGATCAGCGGGCGCGATGGTGCGGCTCTGGCCGAGCTTGTGCACCCAGCGCGCGGGTTATTGATCCGTCACAACTGGTGGAACCCGGAAGTCCGGCTTTCCCATGATGAGGTATCTGCCTTCTTCACCGACAGCCGCTCGCGCGACTGGGGAGTTCAGGATGGCAGCGGCCTGCCACTCAATGGCAGCAGCGCAGCGATCATCCTGCCCATGCTGGACGAAGACCTGCTGAACGCCGCGCAAACCGACTGTGACGAACTGCTAGGGGGCAACACCGCAGGGATTGTCACGCTGCCAGCGGAATACAGTGCCCTTAACTTCCTCTCGGTATATCGCCCTGCCCCGGATGAGGAAAATCCCTTCGACTGGGGGAGCTGGGCGATCGGGGTTGAGTTTTGGGAGGGTCGCCCCTTCCTGGCATTTCTGGTTCATTATGAGTGGGAGATATGAGCGGTGCCTGACACGATTGACATGCTGGTTCACAGCGCAGCCCAGGTTTGCACAGTCTCTTCTGAGGATGGCGGACCCAAGCGGGGCGAGTCCCTGGCAGATGCCGGTCTGATACCCTATGGGGCTGTGGCCATTCACGGCGGCCGGATCATCGATGTGGGTCCCAGCGACGTAATGCGCCCGGCCTACCAAGCAGAGACGGAAGTAGATGCCAGCGGGCGGGCCGTCGTGCCCGGCTTTGTGGACCCCCATACCCACCTCGTCTACGCTGGGGATCGGGCGGCCGAGTTCGAGATGCGCATTGGCGGCGCCACCTATATGGAGATCATGGCCGCGGGAGGGGGCATCAACAGCACGGTGCGCGCGACGCGTGCCGCCAGCCTCGACGAACTGATCGAAAGCGGTCTGTCCCGCCTGAACCAGATGCTGGCACTGGGCACCACCACAGCCGAAGTCAAGACCGGTTATGGCCTTGATCTGCAAAGTGAACTGAAATTGTTAGAGGCCATTGCGGTGCTGGATACACTTCACCCGATTGACCTGGTGCCGACTTTCTTGGGAGCGCATGCAGTACCACCGGAGTTTCACGGCCGGGCCGGGGAGTACATCGACCTGGTGGTGCGTGAGATGATCCCTGCAGTTGCTATGTGGTATCGGGGGTCGCACTTCGCTCAACAAGATACCCCGTTTTTTATTGATGTTTTTTGCGAGGATGGTGTCTTTGACAGCGCCCAGTCACGCCGTGTGCTGGAAGCAGGCCTGAGTCATGGGATGCGCGTCAAAGCGCATGTGGATGAGTTCAAAACGCTGGGCGGTGTCTCAATGGCGCTGGCGCTGGATGCAACCTCGCTCGACCATCTGGACGTCACACCACATGAGGAAATCCAGGCATTGTCTGGGTCGGATACAGTGGCAGTGCTGCTGCCAGCCGTAAACTTCAACCTGGGGTCAGCTCATTTCGCCAACGCGCGGGCGCTGGTTGACGCCGGGGCTGCTGTCGCGCTGGCAACAGATTTGAACCCCGGCTCAGCCCCGTGTCCTTCCATGCCGCTGGTGATGGGCATCGCAACACGCTACCAGCGGCTGACTCCTGCGGAGGCGCTGGCGGCATCCACGCTTAACGCTGCACATGCAATCGGGCTGGGCCACGTAACGGGCAGCATTGAGCCAGGCAAACGTGCGGACCTCCTGATCCTGTCAAGGCCAGATTACCGGCACCTGAGTTACGAATTGGGCTCAATCCTGATCGAAGCGATGATCAAATCGGGCGAGATCGTGTAAACAAAGGCCCCCGGCTGCAGCCGGGGGCCGATCGTCTTCGAGGTGATGGCGCTAGAGCGCTATGTGGCGTTCGATCTTGCTGCGCAGTTCGGCAGGTTTATACCCTGCCTTCTGGACAACCTCTACTACCTGCTCGGGCCATCTGCGGTTCAGCAGATGCTCAGCTGCCGCTGTGAAGATCATAACAGGGATACCGGCAGTGGCAGGGTCAGCCGCCAGGTGACCGAGCGTAGTATCCCCGTCCATAATGGGCATCATGAGGTCGAGCACAATCAGGCGTGGTATCTGTTGGTGAACAAGCTCCAACGCTTCCTTGCCATGAAAGGCAAAACGCTTATCTACGGGGATACTTTTCAGAATTAGCTTCAGCAGGGTATGAACCTGCTCCTCGTCATCGACAATCAGGATGTAATCTTCAGACATGTATAGGCTTCTTAAAGCAGTACTGATCTGCCAGTGGATATCGATGTGCTTTTGATGTGCGGCGCCTTTTATAGCCTTTACGCGCGAAAATTACAAGCGTTTTTATCCAATTAGTTCTGCGAGAACAGCCTGCGCCACCTCGCTGACCGCATGTTGAACTGCTGGGGTCAAGCCAGGCTGCCAGCCTAATTCTGCAGGTTGGATACCATAAAAGGTCAGTGTAGAGGGAAGACTATCTAATGCCTCTGCAAGGCGAATGGCTTCAGCCAGCCCGGCATAATGCAAGGTGCCACGCAGGGTCAGGTCCCTGGACTGCAGGATAACATCCTCGCGTGTGAAGCGCCGCCATTCGCCCGGTTCAAAGCCCATCTCAGCTGCATCGATTACGATAACACGCTGGTAACCCTGCCACAGCAAGACAGTCTCTAGGCCAGGGGTACCACCGTCTAACAAGTCAACCCCCGGGGGGACCTGTCCCAAGCTGGCCAGGGTTTCGATCACCGCCGCCCCGGCGCCGTCATCGCCGCGCAGCGGGTTACCCAGAGCCAGTATGAGGGTCCCCCGCGAGGGTTGATCATCAAGATTCATCGCGGGTACCGGACAGCCTCAAACGAACTTGACATCCAGCAGGTGCGTCGAGCATGAAATGCATGGATCATAGGCCCGCACTAGCATTTCAAGCGCCAGCGTGATATCTTCCTGCGGGCGGTCCAGAATGCTGGGGACAAGAGCGCGCATATCTGCCTCGATGTTGGCGAGATTCTGCCCGGTCGGGATGATGCAGTTCGCCCCTGTGACCCGCCCCTCTGTGATCACGTAGTTGTGGAACAGCACGCCGCGCGGGACCTCTGCGGCACCGACCCCCTCACCGGTCAGGCGTGCAGGCGGTACCGGGTCCTCCCACTTTACGCCGCGTGCAATCAACTGGTCCAACAGCTTGATCGACTCCTCCACGGCATGCACAATCTCAACCACCTGGGCTACTGTGTTTTTGTAGGGATTGGCGGTCTTGGGTTTGATGCTGAGGGCATTCGCAGCTTGCTTTGCCTTGGGGCTAAGCTGATCATAGCTTACATTGAAGCGGGCCAACGCCCCGACCATGTAGGTTTCACGCTGGTTCCGGGTATGTTTCGCGCTCGAGTGAGGCACACAGTACTCGTTAGTAACTTCACGATAGCGCGAGATCGGCCAGATGCCACCATCTGTGCTCTTGATCTCGCCATCGATGAAGCAGTACTCATCTTTCTTGTGCAGCGCGATATACTCGGTGTCCCGCTCGAAATTGGGCATCTCGAGTTTCTGGAACAGTTCGACTGTAGCATCCACATCCGCTTGAGCTGCCTCGAACCGCTCCCGGAGCTGCTCCAGAGTGCTCTTTGTTGGAAAGTGGGTGAACCCACCCACTGTCATGGCGATAGGGTGGGTATGGCGCCCGCAGATCGCAGCGCACAAATCCCCGGAGAGCTTCTTTATCCGCAAGGCACGCAGTACGACCTCGGGTGCAGACCTCGCCAGGGGGATCACACTGCCCACGCCCAGAAAATCAGGGGCCACAAGCATATAGGCATGCAAAATGTGGCTGTCCAGGATCTCGCCAAAGAAGTTCAGCTTGCGCAGAAGCACAGTCTGCTCTGAGGGAACAACCCCCAGGGCGTTCTCAGTTGCCCGTAGTGAAGCGGTGGCGTGGCCAACCGCGCAAATCCCGCAGATGCGCGATGTGATATGTGAGGATTCAAGATAAGGGCGCCCTCGCAGCATAGCCTCGAAGAAGCGGGGGGTTTCAACAATTTGCAAATTGCACTGCTTCAGCTCGCCCTTAACAACATCCACAACGATATTCCCGTGGCCTTCCACGCGTGTCAGGTGGTGAACGTCAATTTTCACGTTGGTGGTCACGGCGGTTACTCCTTCGGTTCCAACGAGAGCGTCTGGTAGGTGAGGAACATGCTCATCTTAGCATGCACATCAGCCATGCTAAGCCCGTGTTCGAGCAGCACAGTCTCCATCGCTTCCAGATTGGGGTTGCTGATGATTCCCCGGCAGCCCTCACATCCGTCACCAAAGCTCGGGCAGATCGCTCCGCAGCCCGCGCGTGTGATCGGCCCCAGGCAGGCTTTGCCGCGTAGATACATACAGACGTTTTCCTCGAGCTTGCATTCAATACACAGAGGATAATCTGGTATGGTTGGCAAACGGCCCTGCAGCAGGTGGGCCACAGCGTGAATAAACTCGTTGCGATCGATCGGGCAGCCAGGGATGAAGGCATCTACCTTGATCACCGCTGAGATAGGTCGCGGTTGGTATGTTTCATACCACTCGCCTTTATCCTTGTACACATACTGGCGTACATCTTCGATGCTCGTGTGATTGCGGATCGTGTTGATGCCACCCAGATGCGCACATGCGCCAAGCGCAACTACCAGATCGGCTGTCGCACGGATTTTCTTGAGGCGCTCCTCGTCGCTGGGCCGCGTGCATGATCCTTCGACAAAGGCGACTTGATAGTCGTCGCTGCGGTCGCTGCTTGCCTCGCGAAACTCGACGATATCCACCATATCGAGCAGCTCAGGATGCGTCTGAAGCGAGTCGACCACGGTGAGCTGGCATCCTTCACAACTGGTGAAGTCGAAGAACGCCACCCTCGGCTTGGCAGGAGTTTCCTGAGCGGTCATGACAGGGCCTCCTCAAGTTGTCTGATTTCTGAGTAGGGGAAGGAAGGGCCCACCTGGCAGGTGTAGATATGGTTCAGCTGGCAGTGCCCGCATTTACCGACACCGCACTTCATGCGGCGCTCAAAGCTGAGCCAGATGTTGCCATCGGGGATCTTCAGGTCGATCAGTTCCTTGAGCACGAACTTGTACATCACAGGAGGGCCGACTACCACCGCGACGGTGTTGCGCGGGTTGGTTTGCAGCCCTCGGAATAATTCGGTGATCAGGCCCGTGTTGTAGCACCAATCTGCATCCGGACAGTCGACGGTCAGCTCAACATCGATATCGTCGCGCGCAATCCATTCATCCAGCTCATCACGGAAGAGCAAAGCCTGCGGTGTTCCTGTGCCATAGAGCACCTTGAGCTTGCCATAGTTGCCGCGATCATCGAGCACTTCGTTGATCAGTGAGCGCAGTGGTGCCAGACCCAGGCCCCCGGCAACAAACAGCAGGTCTTTGCCGCGCAGCTTGCCCACCGGGAAACCCCGTCCAAACGGGCCACGCACGCCGATGATATCGCCTGCCTTCATGCGATGGATCGTGTTCGTGAGGTCGCCAACCTTGCGTATGCACAGTTCAAACACGCCGTTTGATCGGCTGGGCGACGACGAGATGCTGATAGGCGCCTCACCTACCCCGAACACAGACAGCTGGACAAACTGGCCCGGGGTGTGGCGCAGCGAGATGCCGTTAGGAAGCGCCACCGTAAACAGCTTCTCGATCGCGGTAAGCTGGCGCACTGCCACGATGCGGGCCGGGACCGGCATGTAGATCGAGGGATTTTGTTTGACTTGTTTGATCAGGCTGGGCATTGATTTCCCTCCTACTTCGCGTTGACGCCTTGCAGGACTGCCTCGCCAGTGGTCTGCATCTGGTAGCGGCGATACAGCTCGTTGAATGTTTTGATGGGGGTAATGCCCACCAGGCACGCCTGAGCGCACCGGCCACACCCCACGCATCCGACCAGTCCATAGGCATCTAACTGATATTTGCCCTTACGCATGAAGCGGTGGCGCTGGCGCCAGGCCTTCCGCTCGCGGAAGTTGTGGCCGCCCGCCACCATGGCAAATACGTCAATCTGGCATGAGTCCCACGATCGGGTGCGCTTTCCAGTCTTCAGCGTGAGGTCGGTCTCGTCGTTCACATCGAAGCAGTAACAGGTTGGGCATACCTGTGTGCACATTCCGCAGCCCAGGCAGATATCGCCGAGCTCGTCCCACAGCGAGTTGCTAAACATCTCGTGCAGCACGCTGGGCAGCTCTGTGACATCCAGTTCGAGGCGATACGGGAAATGGCGCCACTTGTCGAGCAGGGTGTCATTCACATGGGCCAGGTCAGCATCTGTCGCGTTGAACACGCTGGCCAGGCCTTCCAGCAACCGTTCACCCTTTTCTGTGCCAATCTCGATGGCGTACTCCTCACCGAGATCAAGCAGATGAAGGTCAAAGATATCGGTGACGCTGAGAGTCCCCATGCTGCGGCAGAACGACTGCTCGGTGCATGGCTTAAGGCACTCAATCGTCACCAGCACTGTATTATCGCGGTGCGCCTGGTAATGCTGGTCGGTATAACTCTGGCTGAAGATGCGGTCGAATAACTCGATGGCATGCAGGTCACAGGCGTGTACGCCCAGTACCACCGTCGGCTGCGGCTCGATCCTGGTCTCGAAGTGAGTGCCATCGGTTTTGTACTCCAGGAGCACTTCACGGGTGGGCACCAGATATTTCTTTGGGGGTAGGACGGTCGTGGTGTAGTTGAGGTCTAGCTCATCCGCAGACTGGATCTCACCGAAGACATACTGTCCATGCAGTGGTTTAGGCCCCACAACACGATACTGTTTTGTCAGCAGTTCGACCCAGTCGGAGAGAGCCGTCTTGGGCATAATTCGGAAGTCCATGGCGAATCCCGCTCCATTCTCCAGATCTGCTTATACGCCACGCTGGTACAAGCAAATACGATAGACCCGCCTCATGCAGGGTATCGTGATCAGTGTAGATGGAATGGGGTATTTAGAGCACTGACATTTGTAACAAGACTATTGTGAAACAGATAACTAATTTGTGTATTTTGTCACATACATATTCAAATATGCGTCTCCAAGCAAATAAAGAATAGCACAGCCGAGCCACGACGTTTGTCACTACCTGCCCAGCCTATTTGATTTATGATAAGCTCAGATGGGTGGTGAAGCATTTCACAATTTGCTACGTTTCTGCATTAGTTCATCTTTTTATCCCCCTTCCCACCACCATCACAAAATCTGAATCTGAACACCCCTGGAGGCATCTGGCATGCTATATATGGGCCTGGCGGTTGCGATGCTCTTCTGCGCAGCCATGGCCATTCGCGCAAAACATCTGCTGACATCCGTCCTGTGGCTTGCGGGTGTCAGCGCACTGCTCAGCTTGATCTTCTACTTGTTGGGCGCCAAGCAGATCGCGGTGATCGAACTGAGTGTTGGCGCCGGGCTGATCACTGTGCTGATGGTGTTTGCCATCAGCGTGGTTGGGGACCAGCCTATTGAAGCCCGGTCGATCATCCCGCTTCCGGTCGCCATCGTCCTGATCGCCGCAGCATTCATCATGCTGTTGATCCTGACTATCCCGGCTCCAGCGCCGATCCCGGGTGGCGAGGTTACCAGCTTCGCTGAGGTCCTCTGGCAGGATCGAGGCCTGGATGTGCTGGTCCAGGTCCTGTTGATCTTCTCGGGCGTGCTCGGTGTGCTCGGTGTGCTGGCGCACCGCATCCAGCTCACGCGTCGAAGTGCGGGGCAATCAGCGATCAAGGAGGCAGGCAAATGACGCTCTCTGCTCCCACTATCCTCCTCATTTGCGTGCTCGGCCTGCTCGGCATTGGGCTGTATGGCATGTTGATCACCCGCAACCTCATCAAGCTTGTGATCGCCCTACAAATCCTGGTCAAGACGGCTTTGCTCGCACTGGTGATCGCCGGGAATATCATTGGACAGATCAATCTGGGGCAGAGCCTGGCAGTGACGGTCCTGGCTGCTGACACGGTGGTCGCCGTGATTGGATTGGCACTGGCCGTACAGGTCCGCCAGCAGCTGGGCACCCTAGACGTTTCGGACCTTTCCACGCTACGGGAATAACATATGGCTACCTGGTTAATCATCCTTGTGATCGGCGTTCCGTGGCTGGGCGCCCTGATCGAGATCATCATGCCGCGCAGGCCCACCATCCAGCATGGGGTGGCGGTGCTCTTCTCGGCAGCCGGGGCAATTTGCGCCCTGGCTTTGCTGCCCGATGCCGGCGCCAGTGATGTAATTTCCCTGCAGGTGGGTGCGGCTTTCGGAGCTTTTACGTTCCGGCCTGATGGGCTGGGGGTATTCCTTGCAGCGATCGCTACCGTGATCGGCAGCTTGGCAGTCGTTTTCTCTATCGATTACATGAAGGGAGAGACCCATCTCGGCCGTTACTACGCGCTGGTGCTGCTGTTCATCGGGGCGATGGCCGGGCTGGTTCTGACCAACAGCCTGCTGCTTTTGTTCTTCTTCTGGGAGATCACGGCCCTGTGCTCGTATGCCCTGATCTCATTCGAAAGCGATAACCCGGATGCAGTCCGCGGCGGCATCAAGGCACTGGTGATGACGCAGATCGGCGGCGTGGGCCTGATGGCAGGCGCGCTGGCGATCTATGCGCTGACCGGCAGCTACCAGATCAGCGACTTCCTGGCCGGAGCTTCCGGGCTTCCAGGCAGTGCGCTGGGGCTGCTCGCCTTTGGCTTCCTGATCGCGGCGGCGGCCAAGTCCGCGCAGGTACCCTTCCACACCTGGCTGCCCGGGGCCATGGAAGCCCCTACCCCGATCAGCGCGCTGATCCATGCAGCAACGATGGTCAACGCGGGGGTGTACCTGCTGGCGCGCTTCTTCCCTGCTTTCGAGGCCGTGCCCGGCTGGAAGACCACAGTGATGGCCGTTGGCGTGGTTACCGCGTTACTGGGTGCCCTGATGGCGATCTCCGCCAATGACCTGAAACGCACCCTGGCCTACTCCACGGTCAGCCAGCTTGGTTATATGGTGTACGCGATCGGCGTGGGTGGGCTGTTCGCAAGCCAGTTCCACCTACTCAGCCACGCGGTGTTTAAGGCGCTCCTGTTTCTGGGGGCTGGCGCGGTGATTCATGCAGCGGGTACGCGTGACATGCGCGAGATGGGTGGTCTGGGCCGTTCGATGCCGCTGACTCGCGTGGTTTTCATTGTGGGCGCCCTGGCGCTGGCCGGGCTCCCGATCTTCAACGGGTACTTCAGCAAGGACCTGATCCTCGAGAGCGGCCTGACCGGCGGTCCGCTGTGGGCATACGCAGTGATGCTCTTTGGTGCTGGCCTGACTGCCTTTTACAGCTTCCGTATGGTGACTCTGGTCTTCTACGGCGAGCGGCACGGGACCGGGCACGTTCATGATGCAGGCCCCGCAATGGCTGTAGCACTTGTCCCGCTGGCTGTTGGCACGCTCAGTACGTGGCTGCTGGCAGGGCCGTTTGGGCACCTGCTTGAGTCCACCCTGCCGTATCATGAGATGCACGTCCTGGCACTGGGTGAGCTGGTCACCGACGTACTTAAAGGCTCGATTGTGGTGCTGCCCGTTGTGCTGGCAGGCCTGCTCGCCTGGGGGCTCCATAAGCCGCTGGCCGGGTTGGGCAGGGCTTTCACCTGGTTGATGCGCGCCGCCGCGGCGGACTTTGGCTTTGAGTGGATCAATAGTGCGGTCGTCAATGCCGTAGGCAGCGCTGCAGGCGCCCTGCGCAGGACACAGACCGGCCTGCTTAACTGGAATGTGGCGGGAATGGTCTTCGGGCTGCTGGCTATCCTGCTTGTTCTCCTGCTGAGGGCATCATGAACGTACCTACCTTTGTCTTGCTGATCCTGATCCTGGTGACAGGATCACCTCTGATCTATCTGGTCGGGCGGTTGGGCCGCGACAGGCGCCGGGGCGGATCGCCAGCCGCGCGCTGGCTGGCGTTGATCGTGCAGCTGGCTGCATGGGTCCCGTTTGTGATGGCCGCCCGCGATGTTGCATCAGGCACTGTCCCCGAACTGACGCTGGGCATGATCAGCCTGGTTTTCGACGGGCTGGCGCTGCTGCTGGCTGCCCTCGCGCTGGTGCTGGGCACCCTGGTGACACTCTATTCCACGCAGTATATGGCTGGTGAGGAAGGCGAGGAGAAGTATTTCGCGATGCTCACCGCCATGATCGGCGTGATGGTCGGCTTGGGCTGTGCAGTGGACCTGTTCAACCTGTGGGTGTGGTTTGAGACAATGGCGATCACATCCTATCTGCTGGTTGCCTTCTACCGAGAACAGCCGCAGTCCCTGGAGGCAGGCGTCAAGTACCTGATGCAGAGCGCTATTGGCTCTGTGCTGGTGTTGATCGGTATTGCCCTGGTGCTGATGCAGACAGGCACGCTTGACCTGCGTGAGATCGCGGCCAGCGTGACTCCCACGCCGCTGCTCCTGGCGGCGGGCGCGCTGTTCGTGGCAGGCTTTGGCGTGAAGGCCGCGCTGGTGCCCCTGCATACCTGGTTGCCAGACGCTCACTCGCAGGCGCCCAGCGGGATCAGTGCCATGCTGTCTGGTGTTGTGATTGAGGCCGGGCTGATCGCACTGCTGCGCTCACTCGGGGCTTTGACAGCGCTGGATGCTCCCTGGGGTGCCGTCCTGATGGTAGCCGGGGCACTGAACATGGTGATCGGCAACCTCATGGCCCTGCGCCAGAAGCAGGTCAAGCGGCTGCTCGCATTCTCAAGCCTGACTCACATGGGCTATATGCTGGTTGGTATCGGGGCCGCAATGCATGTCGGGCTGTTGAACGGCGCACAGGGCGGCATGTTCCATGTGCTGACACACGGGCTGATGAAGGGTCTGGCCTTCCTCGCGGCAGGAGCGATGCTTTACATCCTGCACGCGGTGCACAGTGACCATGACGCCCTGCTGATCGATGACCTGAATGGTGCAGGCAGCAGGTACCCGCTGGTAGCCTTCACACTCAGCGTGGCGCTGCTTGCCCTGGGCGGCCTGCCCCCCCTGGCCGGTTTTATGTCCAAGTGGCAGATCTTCGTCGCGGGGTTTGAAAGCGGAGATGCCTGGCTGCAGGCGCTGGTGATCTTCGCAGCCCTGAACAGCGTGCTGTCGCTGGGCTATTACGCCCCACTGATCAACGCAATGTACCGCAAAGCACCTTCAGAGGCGGTGCAGCAGGGCCCGGCTATGCCGGTACTACTGAGCATCCCTTTAGGCATCATGGTACTGGGAGTGCTGGCGCTTGGCCTCTGGCCCAATCTGCTGGCCTGGCTGACTGAACCTGCAGGCCAGGTTCTACTCACGGCTTTTGGTGGTTGATGCCGCCAGCTATTGATGAGTGAAGAATGCAGGAGACGCTGATGGATGCAATCCTGGTAAGCCCGCCGGTAGCCTTTGGGATCTATGTGATCCTTGTCGGGCTGCTTTCATTCGCAGGCGGCCGGATGGCCGCGCGTGGGGTTGAAACGCCTGGCAAGGCACAGATTTACTCAGGCGGCGAGGCCTCGCCAACACGGCTGGCCGCGCCGGGCTACCGGCCTTTCTTTGTGGTAGCTCTGTTCTTCGCAATGGTGCATCTGGGGGTGCTTGTCGCTGGAAGCGGTGGTCTGACCCCCATGACCGGCCTGTACCTAGCAGGTCTGATGTTGGCGCTGATCGCACTGATACTCGGGTAGTGAACCTGGGGGTTGTATAGATAATGGCTGTGCAAGTGAAGGAGAATACCAGCCCGCTGCGGGCAGTGATGGATGGGTTGAAGACCTGGGCGCGGGTGAACTCACCCTGGCTGCTGCACTTCAACGCCGGGTCCTGCAACGGGTGTGATATCGAGATACTGGCCACGCTGACACCGCGTTATGACCTGGAGCGCTTCGGCATCAAGCTGGAAGGAAGCCCACGTCATGCCGATGTGCTGGTCTGCACCGGACCTGTCACGCTGCAGGCACGGGAACGCCTGATACGAATTTACGAACAGATGCCTGCGCCGAAATTCGTGGTCGCAGTTGGCTCCTGTGCCCTGTCCGGCGGCGCATTTCGGGGCTGTTACAGCGTGTGCAATGGCATTGACCAGGTAATCCCGGTTGATGCATATATCCCCGGCTGCCCCCCACGCCCCGAGGCGATCATCGACGGCGTGGTCAAGCTGCTGAGCAGCTTGCAGCGTTAGGAGGGACGGAATGGTTGTTGACACACAAGCTCGGTTAGTGCAGGGCGAGGCGCTGCTTGCGCCGCTGTCCTCTGCGATCACCCGTCCCGAGCCTAATCGGATCGACTTCGCTCTTGAGCCTGAACAGCTTTACATGGCTGTTGATCTGCTGATCAACGGGAAATGGGGTTATCTGGTAGCTATCACAGGCCTGGATCACGGGCCGGAAGCGGGCCGGATGGAGGCGCTTTACCACTTTGGCAGCTACGGCGCCGTGATCACACTGCGCATCCAGATCAAGCGAACCCAGCCCTGCGTCCCCACGATCTGCAGCCTGATCCCGTCAGCGACGTTCTATGAGCGCGAGCTGATGGAGATGTTCGGGGTGATCGTGGAGGGCACCCCCAATACCGATTACCTGTACCTGCCTGAAGGATGGCCCTCGGGCGTTTACCCGCTGCGAAAAGACTGGGAGCCAGTCAATCCTCTGCTGGTGCCTGTGCAGGAGGCCAAGCATGAGCAGTAACACCAACGCCAACCCCAGCACATTCATTGTCCCGATTGGGCCCCAGCATCCCGCGTTGAAGGAGCCCGGTCACTTTGAATTTCACGTTGACGGGGAGCTGGTTAAGAGCGCCAGCGTCCGGCTGGGCTACGCGCATCGCGGCCTGGAAAAAGCCACAGAAGGCCGCAACTACGTACAGACGCTGTACCTGCTGGAGCGCACCTGTGGTATCTGCTCGCACATCCACGCAACCGCCTTCACACTGGCTGCTGAGCGGCTGGCTGAGGTGGAGGTGCCCCCGCGCGCCCAAGCGATCCGCACCCTGGTTGCCGAGTTAGAGCGAGTTCACAGCCATCTGCTGTGGCTGGGCGTTGCCGCCCATGAAGCGGGGTTCGATACGCTGTTCATGTACAGCTGGCGTGACCGTGAGACGATCATGGACGTGCTGGAATCCCTGACCGGCAACCGTGTCAACTATTCGGTGAACCTGTTGGGTGGAGTCAAGTGTGACGTCACGCCTGAGATACGCGACATGATCCTGAACGGGCTGGACTTCCTTGAGAAACGTACCCAGCATTATCTGGAGGTCGTGACCAGTGACGCGCTGTTCCTGCAGCGCACACGCGGGATCGGTGTGATGACTCGCGAGCAGGCAGAGCTGTGGGGTACGGTGGGCCCGACCGCCCGGGCCTCCGGTGTGCCGCGCGACCTGCGTGTTGACTCCCCCTATGCCGGGTATGGGGAGTTCCCTGTCAGACTGATCACAGAGGCGGCAGGAGACCTGGAAGCGCGTTTTGTGGTACGCCTGCGTGAACTGCAGGAAAGCTACCGCCTGATCCACGAGATCCTGGCGCACCTACCTGAAGGCGAGCTAACTGCCCGTATGAAGCGCCGCATCCCCGAGGGAGAGGCCCTCATTCGCGTCGAAGCCCCGCGAGGCGAGCTGTTCTACTTTGTCAAGAGCAACGGCACCGACTCGCCGGAGCGTGTGAAAGCCCGCACCCCCACCATCTGCAATATGGCTTCTGTGCTGCAGCTCACGGTGGGACACCAGCTCGCCGATGTCCCCATGATTCTGGCGGGCATTGACCCATGCTTCTCGTGTAATGACCGCGCCGTGATCCTGCGGCGCGGCGCATCTGCGGATACCTGGACATGGGAAGACCTACGGCAACATGGAATCAGGGTGTACCATGAACGTGCTTAAGCAACTTCTCAACATCTTTATCTTCCCAGGCGGCCTGTTTGTGTTGGTGCTCGGGATGTTTTACTTATGGGTTAACCGCAAGCTTATAGCCCGGCTGCAAAACCGGGTGGGGCCGCGCTGGTTCCAGCCGCTCGCGGATGTGTTAAAGCTGCTGGTGAAAGAAGAGATCGTGCCGGAAGGTGTGAACGGCACCCTCTTCGTAGCGCTGCCGATCATGGCGCTGGCGGGCGCTCTGACTTCGGTACTGTACGTGCCGATGGCTGGGTTCGCGCCTTCACACAGTTTTCAGGGCGATCTGGTTGTGACGATCTACCTGCTCAGCCTGCTGACGCTGTGCCTTGGCCTGGCGGGCTCATTGTCACAGGATCGCTTCTCACTGGTCGGTGCCACACGCACCCTGACGCAGCTTTTCTCGTATGAGGCACCGTTCCTGCTGGCCCTGCTGGGCCCTGCTATTGTGGCGGGCACATGGCAGATCAGCGAGATTGCGGCCTATGCGCAAGGGCACTGGCTTGTACTTACACAGCCTGTGGGCTTCCTGGTAGCCTTGATCGGGCTGATGGGCAAGCTGGAAATGCCGCCGTTCGATGCCCCGGAGGCGGAGACGGAGATCGTTGCCGGTGCACTGACGGAGTACAGCGGGCGCGGATTGGCGTTGTTCAAACTGGGCAACGGTGTCGAACTGTTAGTGGGCCTCACGCTGGTATCGGCGCTGTACCTGGGAGGTCTCAGCAACCCGCTGTGGTTCATTATCAAGACAGGTGGCCTGATGCTGTTTCTGGGCTTCCTGCAGGCGCTCATGACACGCCTGCGCATCGACCAGACTGTAGGTCTGTGGTGGCGCTATGGTTCACTGCTGGTCATCCTGCAGTTGATCGTGCTGGTTATCTGGCAGGGGGTGTTGTAATGGATAAGTTCGGATCGATGTTCGGCGATACCCTTGCATCACTGCTCAAGGCACCGATCACCGAGCGCTATCCTTTCGAGCGTCGTGAGGCGCCGGACGATCTGCGCGGCCGCCTTGTGTGGAATCAGGAAAACTGCACCGGATGCGGCCTCTGTGCGCAGGACTGCCCGGCACAGGCGCTTGAGATGATCGTGCTTGATCGCAAGGCTAAACGATTCGTGATGCGTTATCATGTCGATCGCTGCACCTTCTGTGCCCAGTGTCTGGCGAGCTGCCGTCAGGAAGGGCTCAGTATGAATCATGCCGACTGGGAGCTGGCCGGGCTTTCACGCGGGGACTTTGACTTGATGTGGGGGAGCCCAGAGGATGTCGAAGCTGTCCTGGCAGGTGCAGATAAACCAGAGATTGAGGTCATCGATTGAGTACGCGCTGCGCCGTGCAGCCATCGTCGGGGTGGGAAATGAGCTGCACGGCGACGATGCGGCGGGTATTCTGGTAGTCCGTGCGCTGCGGCACGTCAGTCACCCTGAACTGCTGGTTATGGAAGGCGGTCTGGCGCCGGAGAATCTCACCGGCCCGCTGCGGCGCTTCGCCCCCGATGTGGTGGTGTTTATCGATGCCGCGCAAATGGGCCATGCCCCTGGCTCGATCCACTGGGTAGCATGGGAGCAGCTCGATGGGATCAGCGGCTCAACTCACACACTGCCTCTTACGCTGGTGGCGCGCTATCTGCACGGTGAGTTGGGCTGCGAAGTGCTGCTGCTGGGCATCGAGCCGGTGACGCTCGGCCCGGGTGCCTCTCTCTCGAATGCGGTGGCTGACGCAGTGGAACAAATCAGCACAACCCTGTGTAACCTGTACCGATAACTACCCCCTATACGACTGACGGGCAGGGATGGATCCCTGCCCGCTTTTTGCTTCCAAGTCAAAACCCCCCAGTTATGAGGGGGCGTTATAGATCACTGCTTCTTGAATTTGTCGTGACAGGGAAACGATAAAGGGGTAAAATCGACCTCGAGGTCTGATTTACTCCGGCTCCTGGGGGGTCGGGGGAACCAGCTCGGCGATATTGTGCTTAACAGCGTATGCGGCAGCCTCTGCCCGGTTGGATACTCCCAGCTTGGAAAGAATGCTGCTCACGTAGTTGCGCACAGTACCCTCGCCCAGGTAGAGCTTGGCGGCAATCTGGCGGTTGGTCAAGCCTTCGGCAACCAGTGCCAACACAGCCAGCTCTTGAGGGGTGAGATCGGAGAAGGCAGCGGCTAGTTGGGCTTTGCGCGCTTTGCGCATCTCAGCGAACATTGTGGTAGTCATCGCTGGATCTAAGATGCCCTCGCCTCGGCTGACGCTCTCAATGGCATTGACAAGCTGGTTGTCGCCAATGCGTTTGAGCACGTAGCCCGAAGCGCCGGCCTGTATCGCCGCGAACAGCAGCTCATCCTCTGCGTATGAGGTAAGCATCACAACGCGGCAGCCATCTACCGTATCGACGATCTGGCGGCAAGCCTGGATACCAGACAAACCCGGCATGCGTATATCGAGCACGACGACATCCGGCCTTAGTTCCTGTGCCCTCGCCACCGCCTCTTCGCCAGTTTCAGCCTCGCCGACGACCTCAAACATCTCGTTACGTTCGAGCAGGGCGCGCAAGCCTGCCCTGACAACGGCATGGTCATCTGCGATGAGGATCTTGATGGGTTCTGCCATTCCAAACCACCAGCCTGATCCCAGGCAATTGCGATAACCTACTTATCGAATAAACTATATCTTATAAGAAGATGTTATGAAAGATGCCTATTTAAGCAGGGCTAATCGTACCAAATCGGGCACCTCCATGACCAGTGACAAAAATACCTTTGACGACATGAAGGATGTACTTGCCCGAATGCGAGAGATACTCTCAGCGGTCTCCTATGCGGTCGAGGCGCGCAATCTGGAAGACGTGCTGCAGCGCATCGCCGAAGTCTCACGACAGCTTGTCCACGCACGCTATGCGGCGCTGGGAGTACCTGATGGAGAGGGCGGCCTGCTGCATTTCAAGACGGCTGGCATGTCGCCAGACGAACTTGCCCGGATGAATTCAACCGGTCCTGTCGGTGCAGGGCTGATCGGGGTGCTCATGCGCGATCGGGTGCCGCTGCGGATCGAGGACATGAGCAGGGATATGCGTTCAGCAGGCTTCTGCCCCGGGCACCCGATTATGACCAGTTTGCTGGGCGTCCCGATCCAGGTTGGTACCCAGCTCTTCGGGACGTTGTATCTGTGCGACCGCGAGGATAACGAACCTTTCAGTGAGTACGACCAGCAGACCATCGAGCTGCTGGCAGGCTATGCTGCCTTGGCCATCGCCGGGGTGCATCTCAGCGACCAGCAGAGCCGGATTGCGCTGCTCGAGGAGCGTGATCGCATTGCCATGGAGCTGCATGACGGCATTATCCAGTCCTTGTATGCGATCGGCATGCAGCTTGAACTGGCACGCTCCGCCGACAAAGTTAAAGCAAGTGATCTGACCGGCGCGATCGCCGAGCTTGATAATGTGATCGACGATATTCGCGACTACATTCTGAACCTGCGTATCAGCAGCTACCAGCAGCAGACGATCTACGAATGCCTGAATGACCTGATCTCACGCTTGCACGTACCGGACGGCCTGTCCATTAAGCTGGATGCCCCATATCTGGTACCCCCCTTTTCCCCGGTAACCATGGAAGCCATGTGCCAGATCACCAATGAGGCACTCAGCAATGCAGTGCGTCATGCTGAAGCGCACCATATTCAGGTGGTAGCGCAGCTGGCAGCTACCACCTTCAGCATCTCGATAGCGGATGACGGAAAAGGTTTTAATCTGGATGAGATCATCCACAACCACACCGGGCTGGGGCTGAGGAACATCCAGCAGCGCGCGCGCCTACACAACGGCACAGTGCAGATCGATACAGCATCTGGCAAAGGCACCACACTCACCATCACTGTTCCACTCAAGCACCAATAAGGCAGGCCGTGGGGAAGTGATCTTGATCACCCCGTATGTAGTATGCCTGTCATTGTCTACACTCCAGTATCGCGCATACACTTATAGCTACCGCTAAGAGCGGATTCTAGGCACTCGTAAGCAGGGGCCAGATTTGCTTGCTGTCCCCTTTACCCTTTACGACATGCGAGCGCCTGAGGGTGTGCACGATGATTGTCGCCGATATCATGACCAAGAAACCAGTGACTATTCATCAGGACGAATCCCTGCGTGTGGCACTGGAATATATGGAGGCCAATGGATGCCAGCATCTCCCTGTGCTGGATTCCGAAGGGCACCTGGTAGGCATGTTGAGCGACCGCGATTGTCGCAAGGCGCTGCAGAAGCCCACTTTGATCCGCGAGCACTGGGAAGATGCCGACCTCATCAAGCACATCCCGGTTCGCAGCCTGATGACGCCAGCACCTATCGTAGTTGAGCCTAACATGTCTGCGGCTGAGGCCGCGCGTCTGATGCTGGAACACCACATCAGTTCGCTGCCAGTCATGCGCAGCGAGACACTGGTGGGGATCATGACCAAGTCCGACATCCTGTATGCCTTTATGAAGACACAGGACCGCGCCCTGAGCCGGGCTATTCTGGACCAGCCGGACGGAGAATAAGCATCATCCTGTACTTGTTTAAGCGCCCCTCAGGGCGTTTTTTGATTCCCTGATCTTTTTTTTTGCTAGCATTTAGGAAGAAAATCACAATCGGACGATCCATTTGTCACTTCTTTACAGGAAAGACACATCCCATAATGAAATACGCCTAATGCGGTAAAGTTAATCTCACAACCAGCAAGGACGGATTTATGAGCACACTGCTTCTAGCGCGGCTGCAGTTTGCCGCAACTACTATCTACCACTTTTTCTTTGTGCCTCTCACGCTTGGCCTGTCAATTCTGGTTGCCATCATGGAGACGACTTACGTCGTCACAGGCAAAGAAGAATACAGACGCATGACCAAGTTCTGGGGCAAATTGTTCCTGATTAACTTCGCGATGGGGGTTGTGACTGGCATTGTTCAGGAATTTCAGTTTGGCATGGCATGGTCAGAGTATGCCCGCTTTGTGGGTGATATCTTTGGCGCGCCTCTTGCCGTGGAAGCGCTGCTGGCATTCTTCCTCGAATCGACCTTCCTGGGCGTCTGGATTTTCGGCTGGGACAAGCTTTCTCCCAGGCTGCATGCTGTAGTCATATGGCTGGTTGCCATCGGCTCGAATCTCTCGGCTCTGTGGATCCTGATTGCCAACTCCTTCATGCAAGAGCCGGTTGGCTTTGTGCTGCGTGAAGGCCGTGCCGAGATGACGAACTTCTTTGCCCTGCTCGGCAATCCCAATGTCTGGGTGCAGTTCCCACATGTGCTGTTCGCAGGATTAGCGACTGCGGGCTTTTTTGTGATCGGGATCAGCGCCTGGCATCTGCTGCGTGACGAGCGTGATGAAGCTGTCTTCAAGCGCTCCTTCCAGATCGGTGCCGTCGTGGCAGTGATCGCAGCAGTGCTGGTCATCGTGAACGGGCATGTACAGGGCCAGCACATGGTACAGTCCCAGCCAATGAAGATGGCGGCAGCCGAGGCTCTGTGGAACACAGAGGACCCGGCCAGTTTTTCAATCCTTACAATTGGCAATGAACCCGAGCGTCGTGATGTGTTTGCGATCCGCATCCCCAGCGCGCTGAGCCTGCTGGCGTACAACCGTTTCACCGGCCAGGTGAAAGGCATCAACGATCTCCAGGCAGAATACGAGCAGACCTACGGCCCTGGCAACTACGTACCACCTGTTGCACTCAGTTACTGGAGCTTCCGCATTATGGTGGGGGCGGGCTTCTTGATGCTTTTCCTGGCGCTGCTCAGCGTGAATTATGTTGTGCGCGACCGTGTAGGCCAAAAGGCAAAGTTCCTGCGCTGGCTCATCCCTGGCATATTCCTGCCCTACCTGGCCAACACATCTGGATGGCTGCTGGCCGAGCTGGGCCGACAGCCCTGGATAGTGTTTGGCCTGCAGCGGGTCGAAGATGCGATTTCACCGAACATCACACAGGTAGATCTGTGGCTCTCGCTGGTTCTGTTTGTTCTGATTTACGGCGTGCTGATGGCCGCCGATATCTACCTGCTGCTGAAGTACGCTAAAGCCGGGCCTTCTGCGGTAGAACAGCTCACCGATAGTACTGCTGACGACGCGATGCCCTCGTTAAGCGGCGCATCAAGCAAATAAGGGAGTCATGGGGACATGGACCTTAATACAGTCTGGTTTATGTTGATCGCCGTGCTGTTTATCGGATTCTTCTTCCTGGAAGGATTTGATTACGGCGTAGGCATCCTGCTGCCTTTCCTGGGCAAAGATGATACAGACCGCCGCGTGATCATCAATACCATTGGGCCGGTGTGGGACGGCAATGAGGTATGGCTACTGACCGCGGGCGGCGCGATGTTTGCGGCCTTCCCCAACTGGTATGCGACTATGTTCAGCGGTTTCTACCTGGCGTTGGTGGTCATGCTGCTGGCATTGATCGTGCGCGGTGTGGCGTTCGAGTTTCGCAGCAAGGAAGAGCTGCCACAATGGCGGAGCGTTTGGGACTGGGCGATCTTTGCCGGGAGCCTGATCCCTGCCCTGCTGTGGGGTGTGGCCATTGCGAACCTAGTGCGCGGTGTGCCTATTGATGCTGAGATGAACTACGTTGGCACCTTCTTCAGCCTGCTCAGCCCCTATACGCTGCTGGCCGGGCTGGTGACGCTCACTGTGTTCATTTTCCATGGGGCGCTGTTCCTTTCCATGAAAGCCGATGAGGCAATCGCGGCACGTGCTCTGGCATTGGCACAGCGCTACTGGGTCGTCCCCCTGGTGATTGTGCTTGCTCTGGTGGTATTCACCTATTTCGAGACAGATATCTTTGTGCGCCTGGGCGTCAACCCCGGCCCAATGGCCGTTATCTCGGCGATGGCCTTGCTCGCTGCAGGCCTGCTGGTGCGCGCCAAACTGGTGGGCTGGGCGTTCGTCGCGACGGGAATTCACATCGCCGCCACAGTTGCCACAGTGTTCCAGGGACTTTTCCCTCGGGTGATGGTCTCCAGCCTCAACCCGGCCTGGAGTCTGACGATCTACACCGCATCATCAAGCGCCTATACGCTGCGTACGATGACTATCGTGGCGCTGATCATGGTGCCGATTGTGCTGGCCTATCAGGGTTGGACCTACTGGGTATTCCGCAAGCGCGTCCGGCGTGACAGTGTACTGACCTACTGAACACACCAGGCGCATGTTTACGGCCCCGCTAAACGCGGGGCCATTTGTTTGTTAGGGCATGTCCGTACGCTAAAATCAGCCTTATGTCCAATTCACGCAGACAACTGATGCAGGTTTCTCTGGGCACTCGCAGGGACCTGGCGCTCTCGGTCGCACTGGGAGCCGGTTCCGGTGGCCTGCTGGTACTGCAGGCATGGCTGCTGGCCATCCTGATCCAGCGAGCCTTCCTCGGCCATGATCCGCTTTCCGACCTATGGGGAGCAGCAGCCGCACTGGCGGCGGTTTTCACCGTGCGGGCTCTGCTCGCAGGCCTGTCGACCAGGGCAGCGGTACGCTTCGCGGCTCAGGTCAAACATGTGCTGCGGGCACGCCTATACGATCACTTAGTGGCTTTAGGCCCTGCCTTTACCCGTGGCGAGCGAGGCGGCGAGCTGAGTGCGGTGCTTACCGAGGGCGTTGAGGCGCTTGACGGATACCTCGCCCATTACCTGCCACGCTTGGCGCTGGCTGCTGCCATCCCGCTGATGATCGCCATCTTTGTCCTGCTGGTTGACCCACTCTCGGGGCTGGTGCTGGTGGTGACAGGCCCTTTGATCCCGCTGTTCATGTGGCTGATCGGGCAGGCAGCCGGCGTGGTAGCTCGCCGCCGCTGGGGCCTGTTAAGCCGCATGAGTGCGTACTTTCTGGATGTGCTGCAGGGTCTGCCAACCCTCAAACTGTTCGGGCGCAGCCGCGCTCAAGTCGCTGCAATCCGCGAAGTAAGCCGCCGCTACCGTGATATCACTCTGAGCGTGTTGAGTGTGGCGTTTCTGTCGGCTCTTGCCCTGGAGATCGTCGGCACGATCAGCACTGCAATAGTTGCCGTAGAGATCGGGATCCGGCTGCTGGCAGGTCGTATGGCTTTCCAGGAGTCATTATTCATTCTGGTGCTGGCCCCGGAGTTCTACCTGCCTCTGCGGGCACTCGGCAGTGCATGGCATGCTTCCACCACCGGTGCAGAGGCTGCACGGCGCATCTTCGCTGTGCTGGATACGCCTATGCCAGCGCGGTACAGTAGGCAGCAGGCGCCCCGCCATCCAGACGCTCCTTACCACATCCGCTTTGAGCAGGTCACCTACTGTTATCCGGCAGGCGCCGGTGCTGCTGTAGAGGGCATCTCATTCGAGATAAAACCCGGGGAATTGGTGGCACTTGTGGGCCCCAGCGGCGCTGGGAAAAGCACGTTAGCAGACCTGCTGATGGGGGTCATAGGGCCTGACAACGGGGAGGTGCTCGTGAATGGGGTGCCGCTTGCTGCCCTCGACAGCGAGGCGTGGCGAACCCGTATCGCCTGGGTGCCACAGCGGCCCACCCTATTCAATACCAGTATTGCCGACAACATCCGGCTGGGCAGACCAGACGCCACCCCGGATGAGGTCGAGTGGGCTGCCCGCCAGGCGGCTGCCCACGAATTCATCACAACACTGCCAGACGGCTACAGCACGGCAGTAGGCGAAGCGGGGAGCCGGCTCAGCGGGGGCCAGCGTCAGCGCATTGCCCTGGCGCGCGCCTTCCTGCGTGATGCTCCTGTCCTGCTGCTGGACGAGGCCACCGCCAACCTCGACGTGATCTACGAGGAACAACTCGCCGCCGCCTTCTCTGCGCTGGTGCGCGGGCGTACGGCGCTGGTCATTGCCCACCGCCTGCACACAATCAGCAAAGCGGATCGTGTGATCGTGCTTGAGCAGGGGCGCCTCATCGAGCAGGGGCATCATGCAGACCTGCTGCGTGCGGGGGGTGCCTACGCCCGGCTGCTGCAGGCATATGGCGGAGGCATGTCATGAAGTCGCACCACTCTGATCCGCTACGCCGCCTGGGAATGCTGGCCTGGCCCTACGCCGGACAGATGCTGCTGGCTGCGCTGACCAGTCTGCTAACAGTGGGCAGCAGCGTGGGCTTGCTGGCCGCCGGTGCCTGGATCATCTCGATGGCCTCACTGCAGCCCTCCATTGCCGTGTTACACGTTGCCATCGCCGGGGTGCGTTTCTTCGGGGTGGCGCGCGGGGTCTTCCGCTACCTGGAGCGGCTGGTGTCGCATCGCGTCTCCTTGAGTCTGCTGGCCCACCTGCGCACCTGGTTCTACGCCACCGTCGAGCCGCTGGCCCCGGCGCGTCTGGAAGGTTATCACAGCGGGGACCTGCTGGCACGCATCGTATCTGATATTGAGACGCTGCAGGAGTTCTATGTACGGGTGATCGCCCCGCCGCTGGTGGCTATCCTGACCGGGATCGGGATGGCTGTATTTACCGCCTTGCACGACCTGCGTATCACAGCAGTGCTGATCAGTTTCTACGTGCTGGGTGGCCTTGTGCTGCCCCTGGGAATAGCCCGCTTAAGTCGCGAGCACGGTAGAAAATTCATTGAGACACGGGCCAGGCTTAATTCTGCACTGGTTGAGGGCGTGCAGGGCCTGCCGGACCTGACCGCTTACGGCGCTGCACAGCGCCACGCGGAGCATATCCGGGCGCTCAGCCTGGACCTGCGGGCTGCCCAGTACCGTGCAGGCCGTATTGAAGGGCTGGAGACAGGGTTGGGCCTGTTCAGCGTGAGCGCCGCGATGCTGGCCGTGCTGGTCATTGCCATACCTCACGTCCCGGGTGTCAGCCTGGCATCAATCACGTTGGGAGTGGTCGCCAGTTTCGAAGCTGTCCTGCCGTTGGCGTTCGCCGCGCGCCAGATCGACTCAAGCCGCGCGGCTGCGCAGCGCCTCTACGAGATCGTCGATGCAGCGCCCGCTGTGGTCGACAGACCCAGCCTGCCTCCTACGCTCACACGCTATGACCTTCAGATTGAGGGATTGACTTTCCGCTATGCTCCTACTGCTCCCCCTGCCCTGCGTGACATCACGCTTCACGTAGAGGAAGGCCAGCGCGTGGCTATCCTGGGCAGCAGTGGGGCAGGTAAAACCACACTGCTCAACCTGCTGCTGCGCTTTTGGGAGTTCACGGAGGGATACATCCGGTTAGGTGGGCATGATCTGCGCACACTGCGCCAGGATGACGTGCGCGCGCTGATAGGTGTCGTGACCCAGACAACCCGCCTGTTCAATACAAGCCTGCGTGAGAACCTGCTGATCGCGCGACCGGATGCCAGCGAGGCCCAGCTTATTGATGCTGCACGCCGTGCTCACGTTCATGATCTGGTAAGCAGCCTGCCGGACGGCTACGACACACTGGCAGGCGAGCAGGGCACGCGTTTCAGCGGGGGCGAACGCCAGCGTATCGCCCTGGCTCGTGTGCTGCTCAAAGATGCGCCGCTGCTTTTTCTCGATGAACCTACCGCCAACCTGGATGCGGTCAGCGAGGCCGCGGTGATGCAGTCGTTGCTCGAAGCAGGCGCCGGCCGCAGCACACTCCTGATCACCCATCGTCCTGCCGGGGTTAACAGGATGGATTACATCTATGTGCTGCAGGATGGCCAGATTGTTGACCAGGGCACACCGCAGCAACTGGCTGGCAGACCAGGCCTGTATGCCCGTATGCTGGCCAGCATGACGCCCGGTTCGCCGACTTGACCAGCAGAGGCTACCACCGCCATACTGGAGTGGGTGCATCCAACTTGAAGGGGAGATTCAAGCGAATGGAAGATGAACGGCGCAGGGTGTTGGACATGCTCGACCAGGGGACTATCAGCGCAGAGGAAGCTGCTTCGCTGATCAAAGCACTCGCTGAAGCAGACTCACCTGTGGATGATGCCGGTGGAGGCGCTGAAGATACAGCACGGGTTCCCTCCGAGCAAGGCTTTCCAGAGGTATCAGGTCTGCATCATTATTGGGAGATCCCTTTTGTAATCGCACTGACAATCACAGGGCTGCTGGGCTTCTGGCTGTCCAGGGTCAGCGGCAGCGGCTCTGTATTCGGACAGGTCTGCCTTTCGGTCGTGTTTGGGTTGAGCGTGTTGGTAACACTAGCCGCCCTGTGGACGGCTTGGACGCCCTGGATCCATATCCGTTTGCTAGCCGCAGACGGAGGACGTGTTGCGATCAGCCTGCCTGCGCCGCTCAACCTGGCACGCTGGGGAATTCGCCTGGCGCGCGGCTTTGTACAGGGTGAGAATGTGGAGTATCTCGGGATGGCAGAGGAAGCCCTCGCACAGCTCAGCCCGGAAAAAGGTGTCTTTTCACGCGATCCACTGGTGATCTACGTGGATGATGATGAAGATGGCGACCGCGTCGCAATTTACATCGGGTGAAGCGGCTGAGTACACCTACAACAACACCACAAGGGACTATCCGGGGCGGCTGGGAAAAGCGCCCCGGATACCTTATCCCCCGGCGGGGACGGCACACTCTGGGACTTCGTTTTGCGGGCTGTTGACCAGCGGGGATACCGGGTAGGCCGCCATCGCTTCTGCCGGATAGCTGCGGATCAGGTGACGCAGTTGATCTGGGGCGCGCTCTGCCGGGTCAAGCCACTCGTCATAATCCTCAGGGTGCAGGATCACCGGCATGCGGTCATGATACCCGGCTACAAACTCGTTAGGAGTTGTGGTAATGATCGTGCAGGTGCGCAGCTCGTCACCAAGCGGGGAGTACCATGTTTCCCATAGGCCAGCAAAGGCAAATGGTTCCCGGGAATTCAGGTGGATATACATAGGCGTTGATACCTGCCGGCCTTCCACCTTGCGCTTGTGCCACTCGTAGAAGCCATCAGCGAGAATCAGGCAGCGCCGCCTGCGGAATGCTGCGCGAAACGTGGGCTTCTCGTGGATGGTCTCCCCCCGCGCATTGATCATCTTATAGCCGATCTTTGGGTCCTTGGCCCACGAAGGGATCAGCCCCCATACGAAGAAATCAAGGCGCTTGCGGCCGTCGTTAGGCACCACGGCCACAGGCTGCGATGGTGCGATGTTATAACGCGCACGCACCTCTCCCCCTACCTCGAGCCAGGGGAAGGACTTGCGCAGTTCCTCTGTATCTACCGCCAGTGTAAAACGCCCGCACATCTCGCTCGCCCCCTCGAATAGAACATCCGTTCCCGATATGTTACCCCGGAAGGAAGAAAAACGCCAGCCCCAAGATCACATAGACGGCCAGTAGCACCACGCCTTCCAGCCAGTTGGATTCACCATCCTGGGCAATCAGCGCAGCCACCAGCGACGCCGAGAACAGCGCAATCAATTCAAAGGTATTGAAGACCAGCAGAAGCTGGCGCTCGAAGAGCAGGCTGATGAAAACCAGCAGCGGCGCGACAAACAGCGCGATCTGTAAACTGGAGCCCAGCGAGACCGCCAGGCTCAGTTCCATGTTATTTTTATGGGCCACCTCAACTGCTACAAGATGTTCTGCGACGTTCCCCACCAAGGGGATGATGATAATGCCGAGGAAAAACTCCGTCAGGCCCAGCGACTCGGTCACATGCTCGACGGCGCCTACGAGGACCTCGCTGGCAACCGCAACCCCTGCTGTGGCCAGCAGCAATATGATCAGGGACTTCCCAACACCCCAGCGTGCTTCGTGGGTAGGCGGATGCGCATGGGGTGCGCCCTTTGTGGTAAACGAGTAGATCAGGCTGAGCGCGTACAGGACGATGATGACCACGGAAATGCTCTCACTGAAGCGCAGCTCGGCCACACGGTTCTCAGCGATAGCAACATCAAACAACGACGGCACCATCAATACGACCACTGCCATGATCACCAGCACGGCATTCATGCTGGCCTGCCGCGAGTCAAACTTCTGTACCCCGTTTTTTAACCCACCCAACAGCATGCTTGCGCCCATCACCAGCAGCAGATTGCCCAGGATCGACCCTGTGATCGACGCCAGCACCAGATTGGTCAATCCCGCACCCAGGGCAAAGATGGTGATGATCAGCTCAGCGGCGTTACCGAGCGTCGCATTGAGCAGCCCCCCGACGCGCGGCCCGGTATGTACAGCCAACTCTTCGGTGGCCTCACCAATCAGATCGGCCAGGGGGATGATGCCAAGCGCAGCAAATACGAAAACCAGCACCGGGTTCCAGCCAAGCAGGTCAGCGACCAGGGCCAGGGGTACAAAAATGATCATTGCGTACAGGATGCGTTTAACCATGGGGAGCGCTCCTCCAGTGTAGATCGGGTTTCCCAAGTATAGACTGAACCGGTCGATTTTACAGGGAATTTACACTCAGGTCATACCCTTCTAGCGTTTGTTCTGTAAGGTGAGCAGCAACAAACCTGACGAGCTGAGGAGGATATGCTCATGGCTTACGTCTATGGTGTCGCATTCACATTTCTATTCCTGCTGGTATGCCTGCCAGGCCTGCTGGTGACCATCAACCTGCTGCTGGAACGGCTCACCGATCGCACCTATACACGCCTGCGCTGGACGCCTGTTCAGGCATTTCTGGTCGGGCTTCCGGCTGCCCTTGTGCTGACAGTCTGGATCGGCGGGGCTTCTAACGCAGGGGCAACGGTTATTGCGGTAGCGGGGGCAGCCGTGGGGCTGTCACTGCTTGCAGTCGGGTTGGCGGCACTGGCGCGCCTGCTGGGAGAACGAATGGCAGACTGGACCGGCTCTGATGCGAGTTTCAAGAACCTGGTGCGCGGCGCGGTCGTGCTCAGCCTCGCGGTGATATTTCCGATAGCCGGGTGGTTTGTGTTCCTGCCGCTGGTGGGGATCACGGCCATCGGCGCCTCTCTGTTCGGGCTGGTCGGCTGGCTGCCCCGCCGCAAGATGGGCCAGGCAGCCCCCCCTGATCAAACGCTCGCGGCAGGCCAGACCCGCTGACCCTGCCTGACGGGAGGGGGACCCATGTCTCTATCAAGACGGCATTTCCTGAAACTGGGCAGCATCGCCACGGCAGCGGCCTCACTGACCGCGTGCAGCGTCGCCGGGCGTGAGGTTGCCCAGCGCGACCTGCCAGCGCTACTGCCACCACTCAACCAGGACGTGAACAGTGTCGATCCGGTCCTGCGCATGTTGAACCGCGCAGGCTACGGCCCACGCCCGGGTGATGTGGCACGCGTGCGCGAATTGGGCCTGGAGGCTTATCTGGAGGAGCAGCTGCACCCAGAAGCAATCGATGACTTGGCTGCGGACCTGATGATTGCAAATCTGAACATCTACCAGATGGATGCAACCGGGGTGATTGAAATGGACGCGCCCGATGCCATCCGCGAGCTGCTGCTGGTCACATTCAGCCGCGCCTTGCTGTCGCGCCGCCAGCTTTACGAGGCCATGGTCGAGTTCTGGTCTGACCATTTCCATATTTACCTGCGCAAAGACAACATCGTCACCCGGCTCAAACTGCTTGATGATCGTGATGTGATCCGCCCGCATGTGTTAGGCACCTTCCGCGATTTGCTCTTCGCCTCAGCACACAGCCAGGCTATGCTGGTGTATCTGGATAATGTCTCTAATACCGCCGAGGCTCCCAACGAGAACTACGCCCGTGAGCTGATGGAGCTGCATACGCTGGGAGTGCATGGCGGGTACACAGAGCAGGATGTTCGTGAGCTGGCACGCGCCCTGACAGGCTGGGGGATACAGCGGCACGGGCTGCGGCGCGGTGAGTTCTATTTTGACGCCAGCCAGCACGATGATCGGGCCAAGCAGGTGCTGCACCTTGATCTTCCCGCCGGGCAGGGCCAGGCGGACGTCGAGCAGGTGCTTGACATGCTTGCAGAGCATTCGTCGACGGCTCACTTCATTGCATTCAAGTTATGCCGCCGTTTTGTAGCCGATGATCCACCTGAGGTGCTGGTTGACCGGGTGGCGCAAATCTTCCTCGAGACCGATGGGGATATCAAGGCGCTGCTGCGAGCGATCTTCCTCAGCGAGGAATTTGCCAGCGCGCCGCCCAAGCTAAAGCGGCCGTTCACCTATGTTGTATCCGCCTTGCGCACCCTGAACGCTGATGTACGCCCCCGGGGCTATCGCACGTTGGGTGAGGAAGTACGCAGCATGGGACAGCTTCCTTTTATGTGGCCTGCCCCAGATGGTTATCCCGATGTAGCAGACGCATGGGCAGCCAATTTGCTGCCGCGTTGGAACTACGCGCTGCGTCTCACTACGGGTGAGCTGCCGGGGATCCAGCCGCCGTTGGAGCAGCTCGCAGAGCGCGCAGGTGTCGTCGACGTTGCTTCTGCGCTGGACTTCTTCGGGGAACAGGTGCTCGGCGTGCGGCCCAATGATTTCACCCGTGCGCTGCTGGAGGCCTATACAGGCAGCGGTCCCCTTCGCGATCGGGGCACCCGCAGGCGGATCGCTGAGGCGGTGGCTCTTTTAATCGCCAGCCCACAGTTTCAGTGGATGTAATTAAACGAAACGAAGCAGAGTTGAGGGGGGATGGAAGCATGAGACAGCGGGAGAATCCGGTGCTTGCGTGCGGCCACTGCCGCGAATATGACGTGATCAACCGGCGTACTTTCTTACAGGGAGCGCCTCGCTCGCTGGCCGGACTGTTATTCGGCGCAGCGCTGGAACGACAGCCTGCATGGATGCCGCGCATTGCGCTGGCCGATCCGCATGTTGGGCCGCGAGGTGATACGCTGGTCTGCATCTTCCTGCGTGGAGGTGCTGACGGACTCAACTTGATCGTGCCACATGGCGAGGAGGCTTATTACAGCCTGCGCCCAACACTGGCCATCGCCCGGCCCGACGATGCCCGGGCAAACCAGCGCAGCATCGACCTGGACGGGTTCTTTGGCTTGCACCCATCACTGGCCGCCCTGGAGCCTATCTACCAGGCTGGAGACCTGGCGATGGTCCATGCGGTGGGGTCGCCTCACGGCAGCCGGTCTCATTTCGAGGCGATGGCCTTCATGGAACGTGGTCTGGTCGACACAGGCGGTGACTACAGCGGCTGGCTGGCTCGCCATCTGCTGACGCTGGACACAGGCAACGAATCCCCGCTGCGAGCGGTTGCGATCAATGACATGCTGCCACTTTCATTAGCCGGGACCGATGATGCAGTGGCGGTCCCTTCCATTGAAGGATACAAGTTGTCACTGGAGGTTGATCCCTTCAACGACCCTGCAGGGGCACTGGCATCCATGTACCAGCAGCACGGGGGGCTGCTTGCTGCCCCCGCACGGCAGACGCTTTCTGCGATTGAGATACTTCAATCGCTGGGCGAGAGCTACAAGCCGCGCGGGCGCGCCTATCCCGAAGGTGAGTTTGGAATGGGCATGCAGGCCATTTCACGCCTTATCCGCGCGGATGTGGGTGTGGAAGTAGCCTGTATTGACCTGGGTGGATGGGATACTCACGCGCTGCAGGGTGCGGGTGAAGGACACATGCCGGTGCTGATGGCCGAGCTCGCGGAGGGGTTGGCGGCGTTTTATGAGGACACTGTGGACCGGGCGAGTGAGATCAGTGTCGTGGTCATGTCAGAATTCGGGCGCCGGGCAAAGGAGAACGCGGCACGTGGCACCGATCACGGCTACGGGAGTGCCCTGCTGCTGATGGGCGGTGGGATCAGTGGGGGACACGTGTACGGGCGCTGGCCGGGCCTGGATGGGGACCAGCTTGCCGGGCCAGGTGATCTTGACATCACAACCGATTACCGTGATATCCTCGCCGAGATCGTAGTGAAACGGCTAAACAACCCGCGCCTGGAAGATGTGTTCCCCGGGTATACTCCCGGCGTGTTGGGAGTAGCTGCCCCACGCAGCGCTCTCTAAGAGGGTCACAATGAGGGGCAGCGCAGGTGAGAGGCATCCACCTGCGCTGCCTAGGCAGAGATATGAACGGTAGAGCACAAGAGAGCCTCAATAACAACACTGCTTGTCTACCGGGGCTCCTAATACGATACCAGCCAGCCAGCAACCCACCCGGTCATCCCATTGTAAGTTACCTGCAACCAATCGCCATCCTTAGAGAGTACCTGAACCGGAGTACCTGAGGGAATGGTAGTCAGTGCGTTGTAGCTGGCACCCGGGCCGGAACGCATCCGCACGGCGGTTGTGGTCACAGGAGTGCTGTTCGCCACGAGCGCAGCGCCAACCGCTTCGCCCGTACCCTGGGCCTCATCCGCACTAGGGGGGCCGTACAGCGCCTGGATCGCCGCAATGTCACTCTCAGTCAGCCGCCGGCCTGCTTCATAGCGCGGCCCCATCACAGCGCCCGGTGAGCTGCTGTGGTACAACCCCAACGCGTGGCCCCCTTCGTGGAGGGCTGCCATCGTCAGATCGACCTGCTGGGGGAAGGGGCTGAAGCTGCTGCCAACTGCCCAGTTCTCGTCATCATCAAAGAACAGGTCACCGCACCAGGGGCGGTAGGACAGGGGAAGCCCACCATAGGCCAGGATACCGCCAGGGCCATCAAAGCTATATGAACCAGCGAAGTTCCCTGTTGTCCATTTGATCTCAATGTCAGCCGTACCACTTACCTCGACCAGGGAAAGCCCGGAGGCCGCGTCCCACATCCCTAGAGCCTGGCGCACAGCGTCTTGAGCTGTGGCGCAGTCGATCTTGCTGGGGCAGTTAACGAAGTGGTATGTGACTACAGTCTTTTCCCAGGGTATTCCAACAACTGACTGGACCTGCGCAGTGTGAGAGCCCTGCCCAAGCGGCTCCAGATCGTCCTGGGCCCGTGCCTGCATGGAAAAAGCCCAGAGTAACAACGCCAAAACGGCCAGCATCAGAGAAGCCGCCATCCACCAGCGTTTATCTCGTATGATCAGGGCTGTGCTCTGTGCCTGCCCGTTCATGTATTGCTCCTTTTACTCTGCCTCTTGCGCATGTCTCCATGCGATGCTTTGAGAGTAAAAGGAAGCACGCTCCAGCACGTCAGGCGGGCGGAGTATATCGGCAGGCTACTATCGCGCGATTTATCATTAAGCTGAGAGACGTAGCATCACCCCGCAACTTGTATGAGCCGCAGGGGTACAGATGGACTACGCCAGGTGTCCGATATGTTCGTAGGGGGGAAGACTCTGCAGGCAGGTTACCCGGTATTCTTGAGGCCCGCCGCAATCCCGTTGATCGTTGTAAAGACCGCTTTCAGGATCGCCTGCGCGTGGGGGGATTCTGGAGCAAGCGGCCGCACCTCTTGAAGCAGCGCTACCTGGATGAAATTGAGTGGGTCCACGTAGGGGTTGCGCCGTTCAATGGAGCGCTGGATCACAGGGGTATGCTCAAGCAGGGCAGCCTGCCCTGTGATGCGGCACACGAAATTACAGGCACGCTCATGTTCATTGCGGATCAGCGTGAATAACCTCTCTCGCAGCGCTTCATCCTCGACAAGCGTGCTGTACAACTCTGCGATGCCCATATCAGCTTTTGCTAAGTCCAATTCAACGTTATCGATCAGAGTGCGGAAGAACGACCACTCTGCATACATTTCACGCAGGGTCACCAGACCGCCAGGTGCATCTGAGCAGTAGCCCTCAAAGGCATGCCCGATGCCATACCAGGTGGGGATGATGGCACGGCTCTGCATCCATGAGAAGACCCATGGGATAGCCCGGATCGCCTCGAATCCCCCACTGCGGCGCCTGGCAGGGCGCGAGCCAAGCGCCATCACAGACAGCTCGTTGATCGGTGTGGCTGCGCGCCAGTAATCAAGGAAGCCAGGAGTCTCGTATACCAGGTTCCGATAAGCCTGCTCTCCCAGCACATTCAGGCGATCCATCACCTCGCGCCAGGAGGGTCGTGCATCTGCCTCCGGCGGAGCGCCGCTGGCAACGAGCGCGGCATGCATCACCTGGTTGAGGTGGCGGCGCGCTATTGCTGCATTGCTGTACCGGTAGGCGATCACTTCCCCCTGCTCTGTGATCTTCATCCGTGCCTGCCGCATGGTAGCCCGAGGCTGTGAGAGGATAGCGCGGTTGGTGGGGCCGCCACCGCGCCCTATGCTGCCACCCCGGCCATGAAACAGTTCAGTAAGCACTCCGTGCGCTTCACCTGTTACAGCCAGTGCCTCCTGAGCGCGGTACAGCCCCCAGTGCGCAGAGATGTAACCACCATCCTTGTTGCTGTCAGAATACCCCAGCATGATCTGCTGGCGCATTCCGCGCTGCTCAAGGTAGGACCGATAGGCTGGTGTCGTGTACAGCGCCTCCATGACCTGAGGCGCCCGCTGCAGGTCATCAACCGTCTCAAACAGCGGCACAAGGTCCACGTCCCGGTCCACCCCAACCTCGCGGGCAAACAGCAGCATGGTCAGTACGTCACTGGGGTCGGCGCTCATGCTGGCGATCACCGTGTCGATGACCCGTTTGCTGTGCCGGTCATGGGCTGTACGGATCATGCGCCAGGTGTTGATGACCTCATTCGTTGTCTCAGAGAACTCCGGACGAGTTGGAAACAGCGGTCTGCTGTTCTCGATCTCGCGCAGCAGCAATGCCTGTTTTTCCTGCTCAGGCATACGTAGATAGTCCGCACACAGGCCATACACGCGGAACAGTTCGTCAACGGCTGCGGTGTGCCTGCGGGCATCCTCGCGCACGTCTAACTGGGCCAGGTGCAGACCGAACAGACGCACCTTCTGCATCAGCCGCCATAGTGCCCCTCCAGGCACATGCCGGCCATGGTGAGACCGCAGGCTTTCTTCAACCAGCCGCAGGTCATCCAGCAGATCAGGGCCGTGCCGGTACGCATCGTTGGCCAGCCGCTCGCGGATCTGCGCCATCTTGAGGCGGTAGGGTTCCCCCGCATAGCGTCCTTCCGGGTGCATATACCCGGCCATGGACTCACGTAAAGCGGGAGAGGTTTCAACCTCGTCCTCGGATTGGGTCAAGTGATCCTCCAATGCGGCGATCTCCGCGGCGTAAACCTGCTTGGCAGCGCTGCGAAGCATCCCTAGAGTTTCGAGGGTCATATCGGCGGTGACGTTGGGATTGCCATCCCGATCCCCACCGATCCACGAGGCGTAGCTCAGCACCGGGGGTAAATCGGACCAATCGTCGTCAGGAAAGCAGCTCTCCAATGCACCGCGCAGCTCTGTGTAAATATCGACCGTGACATCCATTACCCGTGAGATCAGGAAATACAGCCCAAATTCCACTTCATCCCGGATAGTGGGGCGCGAGGCGCGCGTTGGGCGTGTCTGCCACAGCGACTCGATCTCTTCGGCAACTGCGCGTTCCATTTCGCGCTGCTCACGCGGTGTGTTCTCGCTCTGATCGCGGCGAGCCAGGATGTCTGCAATGTGCTGCTGTTTGAGCAGCACCTCCGTGCGTTTTGCCTCAGTTGGGTGGGCCGTCAGCACAAGACGCACGCGCAGCCGCTCAAGGTGAGCACGCACCTCCTCGGGGGTCAGGCCCGCGCCGCACAACGCGGAAACGGCTGTCTGGATCGACTCAACCAGCTTTCCCCGCATGGCGCGCTCACGCAGCACACGGACTCTCTGCTGGTCCTCAGCCAGGTTGATGAGCTGAAAGTAGTTAGTGAACGCTTTAATCAGTACCCGGCGTTCTTCCAGACTGGCTTTCTCGATCAGTGTTTGCAGCCGCTCCGAAGCGCCAGCCTCACCCGCACGGCGTGCCTTTGCAGAAGACCGCACAGCCTCCACCAGATCGTACGCCGCCTGGCCATGTTGCTCGCGGATCACTCTGCCGAGCAAGTCGCCCAGCAGGTGGATATCCGCGCTCATCGGTTGGGCCGATCCATTGTAAGTGCGCTCAGGCTGTTCGCCCATTGATCCGTGTCCCTTCGCATCGTGGTGCTACCTTTATGTTAGCGTGTTCCAGGCGAAGATGTGAATGGATCAGGGCAAGCAGCACGGAAGATGAAGTCTCTCTTGATCGCCCACCCTATTCTACGATAGAATAGGTCCATGCGATTATCTACCCCTGACGAAACCATGCTTGGCTTGTTGGCCGCCCGTCCTCAGCATGGCTACGAGCTGATCGAGCGATTTCGCTCTAATGCCGCATTGGGCCGTGTCTGGACCATGAGCACCAGCCAGGTCTATGCTGTGCTTAAACGGCTGGAAAGCCAGGGGTTGATCGCAGGGAAGGAGATCACATCAGCCGAGGCGCCGCCCCGTACGGAATACCGCGTTACCGAGGCAGGCGAAGACCGTCTGCACGACTGGTTGTATAGTAAGGCCCCTTCTTCGGCGATGCGCCGCATTCGTGTTGAGTTCCTGAGCCGAGTGTATATAGCCCGGCTGCTCAACATGCCAATCCAGGAGATCATTGCCCAGCAACGCCGCGCCTGTGAGCAGCAGCGCGCGTTATTTCTTGAGGCTATGGCGCACGCGCAAACCGAGATCGAGCGGCTTGCGCTGGAGCTGGTCACCGGCCAGTTAGAAGCTGCTTTGGATTGGCTTGAGCGCTGTGAGTCTGAACTCAGCAACACTTAAAACCGATCCACTAATATAGGAGGCCTCTTGTACACGCTCACACGACACCTCTTCCTCGTACTTCTGATCCTGCTTGGAGCAGGTATGCTCGCCGGATGCGGGCCCAGCGACGTCGGAGCTGCGCCATCCGACCCGCAGGAATCCGAACTACTCGTCTTTGCAGCAACCTCCCTGACCGATGCCTTTGACGAGCTCGCTGCTGCGTTTGAGGACCAACACCCCGGTCTGACCGTGGTGCCCAATTACGGGGCATCCTCACAGCTAGCTATTCAGATCACCGAAGGAGCCGAAGCCGACATATTCGCCTCCGCCAATGAGGCGCAGATGGCAAAGGTCCAGGAGGCGGATCGAATCGATGGCGAACCGGTGTTGTTTGTCACAAACCGGCTGGTGATTATCACCCCGGCTGATAATCCTGCCGGAATTACAACCCCTGTCGATCTGGCACAACCGGGGGTCAAACTGGTGCTCGCCGCACCCGATGTCCCGATCCGTGAATACTCGGATCAGGTGATTGCCAAGCTGGGGGATGCGGCATTCCAGCAAGCTGTGTACGCGAATCTGGTCTCCGAAGAGGCAAACGTACGGCAGGTGGTCACAAAGGTCGCTCTTGGTGAAGCCGATGCTGGGATCGTCTATACTTCTGACATTACACCGGAGATGGCCGATGCCTTGAGCCAGATTGCTATCGCCGACAATTTCAATGTAATCGCACAGTACCCGATTGCGCAGGTGAGTGATGCACCCAACGCCGCAGCCGCCCAGGCCTTCATCGCGTTCGTCCTCAGTGATGAAGGACAGGCGATCCTTGCTCGCTGGGGATTCGGCCCTGCCCCGCAGGGCTGAACCTTTCACGGGGGCAGCAGTACATCGCGTCCCAGCGGGCCGCCTTGCAGTGTGGCTGCTCGCCGGGATTATGCTGGTCCTACTGGTGTTACCGCTGCTGACGTTAGCATTACGTACAGTGGGGGGTTCCTCTACAGAAACTCAGCTAGCAACCCGCCCGGTGCTTGATGCACTCACCCTCAGCCTGAACACTACTGCTTTGAGTGTCCTGGTCATGCTGGCCCTCGGCACACCCCTGGCCTATATCTTGGGGCGTGTTGAGTTTCCGTTGAAGCGCATCGTGAACACTCTGATCGAACTGCCGATCGTGCTGCCCCCGGTTGTTGCCGGGCTGGCACTGTTGATGACGTTTGGACGCCGTGGGCTGCTGGGTGGGCCGCTGGCCTTAGCGGGGATCAGTCTGCCGTTCAGCACCACAGCGGTTGTGTTGGCTCAAGTCTTTGTAGCCGCCCCCTTTTACATTCGGACGGCACAACTGCGCTTTGCCAGTATCCCTGTTGAGCTGGAGGAGGCTGCGGCAATTGACGGCGCCAACGGGTGGCAGATGTTTGGTCATGTGATTCTGCCACTCAGCCTACCCGGCCTGCTGGCAGGCCTGATCATGGGATGGGCGCGTGCGCTGGGCGAGTTCGGTGCCACTATTCTATTCGCAGGCAATATCCAGGGCCGCACACAAACCATGCCGCTGCTCGTCTACGGCGCCCTCGAACGCAATCTACACGCGGCGCTGCTGGCAGCACTGATCCTGATCGGCCTCGCGCTGGCCGCTTTGGTAACGGCCAACCTGCTGATCCGATCCTACAAAACGGAGAATGATCCGCTGCGAGGTTGACAAAAGCAGCAACCGGCTAAGCACACCATATTCTCTGACCTGAGGATAAAGCTACCCGACACCGCCTTCACTCATACCGTCAATAGCCGAGCGCCCGACGATCTCAAGGGCCATGTCGCCCGAAGGGGGGTGCGAGGCTCCCGCCTGGGCATCGCGAAACAGGCGCTCAAAGGGCAGCGCACTGCTTATCCCGGCCCCACCGGCGATGCGCAGGGCGCCCTGGGCAGCCTCTGCGGCAGCCTCTGCAGCGAACTGTTTTGCGGCTACCACTCGCGGCATGCAGGCTGCATTGTGCGCCGGATCAGCGGGCCAACCTGCAGCGACATCGAGCAGCAGCGCCACCGCAGCCTGCAAAGCCAGATCAATCTCGCCAATGCAGCGTTGGATAGAGGGTAGAGTCGCAATCGGCCTGCCGAGCGCCGTGGGTACACGTTCCAGGGCATAGCGGATGATCGCGTCCCGTGCAGCCAGCCCCACCCCCAAATAGGTCGCTGCGATCAGCATAGGAAACCACGCGTTAGGCCCCGGTTCCCCATCGCCGTGCAGAATCAGATTCTCAGGCGGCACCACAACATTCTCAAGGTACAAATCATCGCTCTCACTGGCCCGCAGGCTCAGTGCGCCGGCCCAGGTGTGTTCCCAGCGCACGCCAGGGGTACCTGCCGGGACCAGCAGCAGGGCAGGTATTCCCTCAAGGCTCGCACGCACGAGCAGATCGGTTAAATGTTGCCCCCCTGTGATCCACGTCTTATGGCCGTCGATCTGGTACCCATCTGCGACGGATCGTGCCGTGGTGGCAAAGACCTGCCCTCGTGCAGGGCTGCCCAGCCTGGGTTCGCTGGCTGCGGTATTGAACAACCCGCCTTCGGCCACAGCGCAGCTCAGAGCCTCCCAATGTACCTCGGACCACTGGCGATACTCGCGCTCGCTGCCGAATATCTGTACAGTCATTGCGGCCAGCAGCCCCAGGGAAGCACTGCCTTTAGACAGCTCAAGATGGGCCGCAACGCAGTCATGGAGCGGCATCCCCTGCCCCCCGAAGCTGCGCGGCACGCTGATCGCAAGATAGCCGGACTCGCGCAAAGCGCGCACATCCTCAGCATGCAGCTTGCCCAGCTGGTCTGATTCCGCTGCATGTTTCGTAAAACCCTCAGCCAGTGAACGGGCAACGTCCAGGATGGACTGCTTTGGCGAGTTGTTCATGTGTGTTGTCACTTCTCCCGCATGATTTTGGTCATCACGAAGCATTATACCCCCGGTGGTATACTTGGGCTGGCGCCAGCCGCCCGGCGTACATGAAGCGGCCGATCGCGCCCAACCAGAGGAGCCCTTATGCCTGAGCAGGGATTTCTTGCATTTCCAGATGATTTCATCTGGGGTGTCGCCAGTTCCGCGTACCAGATCGAAGGGGCGGCAGATGAAGATGGCCGGGGGTTATCGATCTGGGACACCTTCTGTCACAAGCCTGGTGCAGTGTACAAGGGTCACACAGGGGATGTTGCCGCGGACCACTACCATCGCTTTGCCGAGGATGTTGATCTGATCGCCAGCCTGGGCATGCACGCATACCGCTTTTCGATTGCCTGGCCCCGTATCCTGCCGGAAGGCAGAGGCAGCATCAATCAGAAGGGTATCGATTTTTACAACCGGTTAGTTGATGTCCTGCTTGAACGAGACATCATCCCCATGCCCACCCTCTACCACTGGGACCTGCCCCAGGCGCTCCAGGACACAGGCGGCTGGAAGAAACGGGATACAGCCAAGCATTTTGCAGATTATGCACAGGTTATGGTCGAGGCATTGGGGGACCGTGTCACCCGCTGGATCACGCATAACGAACCGTTTGTCGTTGCGGTGCTTGGGCATTTTACAGGTGAGCACGCCCCCGGCATTCAGGACCCTTTTGCCACCTTTCATACCGCCTATCATGTCCTGCTCTCGCATGGCCTCGCAGTTGAAGCGATGCGTGCCGCTGCGCCTCAGCCGCTGCAGATCGGCATCACACTCGATTACAACCCGATCCACCCCGCATCAGAACGCGAGGAGGACCTTGCCGCCGCGCGGCGGTTTGATGGTGTGCGCAACCGTTTGTACTTCGAGCCAGTCTTCCTGGGCCGCTTCCCCGAGGATATGATACGGCTCTTCGGCGCGCTGGCACCTGAAGTCAGGCCGGATGACCTGGCCATGATGAATACCCCAATCGAATTTCTGGGAGTGAACTATTATACGCGGATGGTAGTCAGGCATGACAGTTCAACTCCGTTAATTGAGGCGGTAGAGATTCAGCCGCAGGGGCGCGAATACTCGATGATGTGGGAAATCTACCCCGAAGGCCTGCACGAGATGCTCATGCGCATCTGGCGTGACTACCAGCCCCCGGCGATCTACATCACCGAAAACGGTATCCCTGTACCCGATGACCTGGACCACGATGGCAAGGTCCGGGATTACCGGCGTATCCGCTACTTGCGCGACCATTTAATCCAGGCCCATCGTGCAATACAGAGCGGTGTCCCTCTCAAGGGCTACCTCCACTGGTCGATCCTTGATAACTTTGAGTGGGCCCTTGGCTACCGGATGCGCTTCGGGCTGGTCTATGTGGACTTTGAGACACTGGAGCGCACTGTCAAGATGAGCGGGCACTGGTTTGCCCAAGTTGTACGCCGGAACGGGCTGGCCCCGGCTGAGCGAGCCCCGTTTCTTCCTGAATAGTTCCCGCTGCCGCTTTGATAGGATCGCTGGCTGCAGGGTAGAATCTGCCCACTATGCCGAACTCGCAGACACACCTCGCCTCTGTTGATGAGATGCTCAAGGATCCGCGTATCCGGGCAGCGGCCCCCTGGCTCGATGAACCTGAACCCCGTGCTGCCTTTTATCTCGGGGCTATCAGCCCGGACGCGCGCATCATCAGCAGGCAGAGCCGCGAGGAAACCCATTTCTATAACATTCCGCCCGAACCCGCCGCCCCGCCAGCGCATGCCCTCATGCTGGTCCGCTGGCCGGAGCTTGCGGCCATCGAGCACCGCGCAGTCGCGCACCGTGCCTTCGTGGCAGGCTATATCACCCATCTGGTCATGGACCAGACCTGGCTGGCTGACATTGTGATGCCAAGCCTCTACATGAATGACGTGGCCTGGAATACCCAGCATCCTCGCTGGCGGCTGTACTGCCTGCTGATGAGCTACCTGGAATACCGCGCCGAGGCTCAGATCCACGGAAGCCACATCGCGAGCCTGCGCCTGGCTCGGCCCCAGCACTGGCTGCCGTTTCTGGGTGATATGTTTCTGTCAGTCTGGCGCGATCACGTCACTCGGCATATTGAGAAAGGCGGGGCACGGCAGGTTTCTGCGATGTTCGCGCGCAGCACCGGCATGACCGCGGATGAACTGGAAGCCATCGTCAGGTCAGAGGAGCGCATGCGCGAAGAAGCTTACGAGGTAGTCCCACACGAAACTTTGCTCGACTTTGAAGCGGATGCCACGCGACGCTCTAGTGAGGCCGTGCTCGCGTATCTGCAGCCTCAGAGCTGACCTAACGAAGGGAGAGCGATCCTTGCGAGTGCTGGTAACAGGCGGGGCCGGGTACATTGGTTCTGCAACTGCTGCGCATTTCTTACATGCCGGCCACGATGTGATCGTTTACGACACTCTGGAGCGCGGCTACCGGGATGCGGTGCCACGAGACGCCGTGTTTGTGCAGGGTGATGTCGGCGAAGCCAGCGCCCTGAAGGCGGCCTTTGAGCAGCACCAACCGGATGCCGTGGCGCACTTCGCAGCGTATATTGAGGCGGGCGAGTCCATGCGCCTGCCAGGTAAATACTTCCGGAATAACATCGCAAACGCCATCACCCTGCTGGACACGATGATCGCGCACAGCGTAACTAAACTGGTGGTCTCATCGACCGCCGCTGTCTATGCCAGCCAGGACGAGCCGATCCCTGAGGAGGCGCCGCTTGGGCCGAGCAACCCTTACGGCCAGAGCAAGCTGGTGATAGAGCAGATGCTGCATTGGTACCGGCAGGTACACGGCCTGCACTACTGTGCGCTGCGCTATTTTAACGCCTGCGGCGCCATGCTGGATGCCGAAGGAACGCCCCTTCGCGGGGAGGCCCATAATCCGGAAACCCACCTCATCCCGATCACGCTTCAGGTGCCGCTTGGCCAGCGTGACCATATGACGCTGTTTGGCTCAGATTACCCCACCCCGGATGGGACCTGCATCCGCGATTACATCCACATCGAAGACCTGGCTTCAGCACATGTGCTGGCGCTGGAGGCGCTGGACGGCCAATCTGCGATGGTCTACAATCTGGGCAACGGGCGGGGGTACAGCAACCGCGAGGTCATTGAAGTGGCTCGTGAGGTCACAGGGCATCCAATACCCGTAGTCGAGGCGGATCGCAGGCCAGGTGATGCACCACGGCTTGTTGCCTCCGCGGAACGCATCCGGCGCGAGCTTGGCTGGGAGCCTCGTTTTCCTGATCTGAGAGATATTATCCGCACCGCGTGGAGCTGGCACAGGACACATCCTTATGGCTACCAAACGCAGCAAGGGGGATAACAACGGGCGCAGCCCCGTGACAGCAAGCTCGCCAGAACCGGTCGCCGCCCGCATCTTGCAAGCTCTGATCCTGGTGGCGGGGGTCACGCTGCTGCTCTCTGTGCTGCTTGGTGGCCGCTGGGGGCCGCTGCTGGTAGGTGTCCTGATCCTGGTAACCACGCTCCCTCCTCTGCGAGGTGCAGTGGACAGGTGGCTGCTTGGCAGTGCTCCGAGCCGAGCCGCGAACCAGGCTGCGTTGATCCGTCTGGCGCTCGGTGCAGCCATTGCAATAATGGCGATTATCGGCGTGTTCCGGTTCTAGGCCGCTCTCGATGCACATCGCACTGAATGCGTGGTTCTGGGATCGGCCGGATACGGGTTCCGGGCAATATGTGCGGGAACTCACTGCAGCCTTACACCGGGTTGATCCCACCCTGCGCATCACGCTGATTGCCCCCCCAGGCCGTGTATCCTCCCTTCCCGACGGCATTACCCTGGTGGAGATACCTCTGCGTGGACGTGGCCAACTCGCCAAGCTGCGGTTTGAGCAATCAGGCTTTCCAGGTGCCGCCTACCAGGCGGGCGCCGATCTCGCCCACGTACCGTATTGGGCCCCACCCCTCAGCAGCCCCCTGCCTATTGCCGTGACCATTCATGATCTGATCCCGCTGCTGCTTCCTCAATACCGTGGCGGGTTTAGAGGCCGCGCTTACACGTCGCTGGTAGCTGCCTCCGCACGGGGCACAGCGGTGGTGCTCACGGACTCAGAGGCTTCCAGAACCGACATCATAAGGCATCTTACCCTGCCCGCTGAGCGCGTGCACGCGATCCCTCTTGCGGCGGGCTCCCAATACCACCCGCGCCCAGGCAGCCTGGTGGACATGGGTATCCAGCAGAAGTACAGTCTTCCCCGTGAGTACGTGCTGTATCTGGGCGGCTACGATGTGCGCAAGAACGTCCAAACATTGATCAAGGCGTTCACCTATATCCAGGATGGCACGGGAGTCCAGTTCCCACTGGTGCTGGCGGGCCGCCTGCCAGAAAAACAGTCGCCGCGTTTCATCGATGTGAAGCATTACGTTCAGAGCATGGGCTTGGACCATCTGGTGCGCCTGATTGGGTGGGTGGATGAGGAAGACAAGCCCGCGCTCTATCGCATGGCGCGCGCCTTCGTGTTCCCGTCACGTTATGAAGGCTTCGGGCTGCCCGTGCTGGAGGCGATGGCCTGCGGCACGCCCATTGTGGCAGCGAACAGTTCATCGCTCCCTGAGATCGTGGGAGATGCGGGCTTTCTGGTCGATCCTGATGATGCGCGCCACCTCGCAGGCGCCACGCTGGCGCTGCTGGTGCAGGATGATCTTCACGCTGAGATGAGCCAGAAGGCCCTCGCACGCGCAGCGCAGTTCAACTGGACTCGCACAGCACAGGCCACGCTTGCAGCCTTCCAACAGGTTGTTGGGACATCGGCAGCTTAACTACCGAGGATGATTGTAGGGGATTGACAATGCAGCAGGACGGCCACAAGCCGTCCTGCTGGTTGTTACTGGGTTGGGCAGGGTTTCAACGTACGGTGAACCCGCCAATCCCGCCGTCAATCTTCATCTCAATTTTCCGTTCGGATGTGGCAAAGTCGGGTGACTCGTAGGTGTTCTCCCCGACCAGCATATAACGCCCTGCGACCTGCTGCGAACCGAGGCCCGAGCTGTAGGAGATACGAGCGGCCACACCCTCGGGCATCGTGATGGTGATCGGCCCCAGCCCGCCGTCGATCTTGGCCTTCAGGTAAGGCACCTGGGCAGGCATATGGATAGTCAGGGGACCTGCGCGACCGTCAGTCTTCAGTTCAGTCACATGAAGGTCGGTCAGGTCCAGTTCGGCAGGGCCTGCGCCGCCATCCAGTTTCAGGCGTACCGGGATGCCTTTCTTAATGCCAAACTCCCAGTTGCCTCCACTAAACGCAGGCGGTTTCATACGCACCACAAGTTCCCCTTGATGATGGCTGGTCTTAAACTCGACCCCTCCGTAGAAGTCACCAACCACCAGCGCGTTGGGGGTTTCCTCGCTGGCGGCCTTCAACGTGAATACCCCTGCAGTGCCTTCGACATGGATCGAGGCACGCTCGGCACCCTCAAGGGGCAGCATCACGCGTTCCGCTTCGCCAGCACCCCACCAACGAGAATTAAAACCTAACAGGATAAACACTCCTGCGATAATCAGGAACAACGGCCACAGGACGCCCCACACGCTGAAGCTCAGGACACCCATAGTGTTTAACAGGAACAGAATCCCGGCGAGAACAAGCACCCCACCCCAGAACAACTGCCACGGACGACGTACACGCATGGTGACTCCCTTTCACGCCATTCGACAGAGATTGAGCCAGCTGCTCACCTCAGTAACCCCATTGTAGCGCGGCTGTCTGCCTTGCGAAATACCCCTGATCCGAGTAGACTGTCCCATGCTCAAGGCATCCAGATTCGACATGATACGAGGTCCCGTGAAGCGCATACAACTCCTTATTCTGTCCGGAATTACTGCGGGACTGCTGCTGGCAGCATGTGGTCCGGCATCCCCGGTGGAAGGTCCTGCGCTCAACTTCACCCCGGCGGGCGATGCCCCGCTGGTGGAAGGTGAAGCCGCCCCCGAAGTGGTCGCTACCGTGAACGGGCAGCCCATCGCTTATGAGACTTTCCAGCGCGAGCTGGCGCGCTTCGAGGCTGGGCAAACAGCTCTGGGCTTGCAGGTAGCCGACCAGGCTACGGTACGCCAGCAGGTGCTTGATCTGCTGATCGAACAGGAGCTGATCCGCCAGCGCGCGGCCGCCTCAGGGATCTCGGTAACCCCAGAACAGATCGACACCGAGATCAACAACATGATCGCCGAGAATGGCGAAGAGTACTTCCAGAGCTGGCTGACCGGCAACTTTTATTCGCTTGATGAATTCCGCGAACTGGTTCGGTTAGACTTGTTGACCGCCCAGCTCAAAGACCCGGTGATCAACTCGGTACCAGCCTCTGCTGAACAGGTCCATGCCCAGCATATCCTGGTCAACTCAGAGGCAGAGGCGAATGAAATTCTGGCCCGTCTGAGCGCAGGGGAGGATTTCGCAGTACTGGCGGCTGAGTATTCCGTGGATGTGACAACCCGCCATGCGGGAGGCGACCTGGGTTGGTTTCCAAGGGGAGCTCTCCTGGTGCCCGAGGTTGAGGCCGCGGCATTCAGCCTCCAACCTGGCCAGACCAGCGGCGTGGTCCCCAGCGCATGGGGGTACCATGTCGTGCGCACTCTGGAATACGATCCCAACCGCGCGCTCAGCCCTGAAGCACGCCAGCGGCTGGTCGAGCGCGCGATTGAGACCTGGCGACAGGGTCTGCGTGATGGAGCGGCCATCGAACAACTGATTACATTTACCTCGTAGTGGGGGTAAAAGGCAGCCACCTGCCACAACAGGGAAGGATACCGCTATGGCTGAGGGGCGAGCTCCACAGAACCGGACGCAAATCTATAACCTGATCACTGTCGCAGCACTGGCGCTGGCGATTGCTCTATGCTTCGCCGTTTTGCTGGCTGCGATCACATGGCCGCGCACACCGCGCGTCCGTGTGGCGGGCGTGCCCACACTGATGGGACTGCCAACCTTTACCCCACCTGTGGAGGGACCTACTGCAAACCCATCCTGGACCCCTGAGACAGAATCGGCTGGCGAGGACGCCCCAGGCAACCTTGCGCCAACGCGCGCCCCGCTTACCCCACAGGCCACTGAACCTCCGACGAGCACTGTGGCTCCGACCCAGACCGAGACGCCCACCCCCACCAACACGCCGCTGCCTACGGCCACCTTCACACCGACCGCTACCTTCACGCGGCTGCCTTATGACTATGTGCTGCGCAACGGGACGATCACCTTTGGGAAGTCCACAATATGGTACCCTGACTCGGCATGCAACTGGCTGGGAGTAGCCGGAGTGGTCTTCAATCTGGCAGGCCAACACGAAACAGGCCTGCTCGTGCATGTGTGGCGTCCTAATGAGCTGGATGTCCGGGTTTCAAGCGGCACCAATACGCGTTACGGAGTCTCAGGGTGGGAGGTGGTGATTTCCAATGCCCCCAATGACAACCCGTACAATGTCCAGCTAGAGGACGCTGCCCGCAACCCACTATCGGCTGTGGTGGTAGTGGACTTCAACAACAGCTGCGATGCAAACCACGCGTTCCTGACATTCGACAAGAAGCAGTAGCAACCAACGGAGCCTGCTGTGGGCTTTATCGATCCGTTTTCTGATGATTATGATCTCCCGCCCACGCTGGAGGTTGAGGAAGAACCTCTATACGCTCAGCGGCAGCCCGAAGGTCAGCCTGCTGATGGGTTGATTAACTTTACCACAGTGCTGGTTCTGCTGGCGACAGCCGGGGTGATTGTGTATGTGGCTCTGCTAACCATCAACCCCTTGCTGCCTATTAACCCCTTTCCCCCCAGGCCTCCACTGCCTACTCCCACATTGATCGCGCTGCCAGGACCGGAGCCAGCCCAGGCAGCTGCCCAGGCTGCGGCCCCTGAAGCATCTACTGCTCCGCCGGTCGAATCCCTTCCAACTGCTGCGGAGGTCTCAACACTCTCTGTCCCTACCTCCACCCGTGCGCCAGTCGAGCAAGGGACGCCAGCTGCCCCGGGCGAGGAACCGGCCGTCGAAGCCACAGTGGCTTATGCATTTGTCCCGCAGGGCGACATCTCGTACCTTGAGCATACCGGAAGTGCAGGCTGCCGGGGCACGTGGATCGCGGGGCAGGTTTTCGGGCTCGATGGTGATGCCCAGCTCGGGCTGCCTGTACTGGTAACGGGTGAGGATTTCCAGGAAATCCAGGTTACTGGAGCTGCCGACCTGGATAGAACTGGCGGTTTCGAATTTAGAGTTGCTAACAGCAACGTGGCGGCTGAATTTGACGTCAAGATCGTCAACCCCACGACCGGCCAGGATTTGTCTGCCCCGGTAACAGTGACCACACGCAATACGTGCGAGGAAAGCCTCGCATTGGTTAACTTCGTACAGGTTCTCGATTACCAGCAGTAGTACTCGTCGTAGACCGCCAGCCGTCCCGTAAAGGTCAGTATGGGAACACTCTACATTGTGCCGACTCCGATCGGCAACCTGGATGATATTACGCTGCGCGCCCTGCGTGTGTTACATGAAGCCAGCCTGATCGCTGCGGAAGATACGCGCACGACAGGCCGGCTACTGGCGCACTTCGAGATAGCCACCCCTCAAATCAGCTATCATGAGCATAACAAGCTCGCGCGTCTGGACGATATCCTGGGTGCGCTGGCCGTAGGCGATGTGGCCTTAGTGTCCGATGCGGGCACCCCGGGGCTTTCCGACCCTGGGTATGAGCTGATCAACGCGGCGATTGAAGCCGGTTACACGGTAGTTCCGCTGCCTGGCCCCAACGCCGTACTCCCTGCGCTGGTGGCCTCCGGCCTTCCCACGGACACTTTTCTATATCTGGGCTTTCTGCCCCGCCGGAGTGGCGCGCGCCGCGCTGTGTTAGAAGCAGTTCAGGACCTTCCCTATACGCTGGTCATGTACGAGGCCCCTCACCGGCTGCTCGATACCCTGGCTGACATTGCAGCGACGCTGGGTGAACGCCCGCTGGCCGTTGCACGGGAGCTGACTAAACTGCACGAGGAGCTGTGGCGCGGCACATCTTCGGGGGCCATTGAACGCTTCACCAGCGATGCACCCCGTGGTGAGATCACCCTGGTGGTTGCCGGGGCGGGCCGCCACATCGGGGAGCCCTGGGACGCCGATCAGGTTCGTGCAGCACTTGCCCGGCGGCTGGCGGCAGGCGAGTCGCGCAGCAGCGCCGCACGCGCCCTGGCTGCCGAGTCCGGCTGGCCGCGCCGGCGCATTTACGACCTGGATGTATAAATGCCGGCCGCAGGCCAAACGCCTTACTATCATTGGATGAGCACAGCGCGAGCGGGGTAAACTTCACTCCGATCTCGCAACCACCTCATAGGGTATGTTTGCCACAGCTCTCACCTGCCCAGAAAGGACACCTTCATGAAAGCCGACCTCAAAACCCTGCTTGCACAGGGTGCTCCCGTTATCGCCGATGGTGCAATGGGCTCTCTGCTGCTGGCAGAAGGCCTGCCGGTGGGGTCCCCCAGCCCTTTATGGAATATCGAACGCCTGGATATCGTACGTGGGATACACCGCGCATACATCAGTGCCGGAGCGCAGGTAATCCTTACCAACAGCTTCACTGCCAGCAGACCGGCCCTGGAGCGCGCAGGGCTGGCTGCACGTGTCGGCGAGCTGAACCGGGCGGCAGCCGATAATGCGCGCGCAGAGGCTGATGCCAGCGAAAACCCGGTCGTTGTGAGTGGTTCAATGGGGCCATTAGGAGAGTTGATGGCGCCTCTGGGGACTCTCAGCCCTGAGCAGGCGCGATCCTACTTCGCAGAGCAGGCACTGGCGCTGGCGACGGGCGGGGTGGACGTCTTCTGGATCGAGACGATGTCAGCGCTGGAGGAAGTTCAGGCCGCTGTAGAAGGCTGTCGCGACGCCGCACCGCAGGTCCCCATTGTGGCAACCATGACCTTCGAGCGGAAAGGACGGACCATGATGGGGGTCACCCCGGCCCTGGCCCTTGAAAGGCTGCGGGAGCTGGGCCTCCTGGCAATGGGCGCCAACTGCGGCAACGGGACCGCCGAGATCGAGGGTGTGATCCAGGCTATGCGCGCAGTCGACCAGGATGTGCCGCTGGTTGCCAAGTCGAATGCGGGACTGCCGCGTCTGGTCGATGGTATGAGCGTATATGATGCCTCCCCAGACGATATGGCCGCATATGCGAGGACAGCCCACCAGTTGGGTGCTCAGATCATCGGGGCCTGCTGCGGCAGCACTCCGGCACATATCCGCGCGATAGCGGAGGCCGTAAAGGGTTAGACGCGGCAGGCCAGGCCTGCTACAATTGACCATCTGTGCAGAAACCGGGATACCACATCCGGATATGATTGATTGATTGACTGATCGCCAGGGATACAAGGTACATGATCCGAGCACTCATAACCGGCGGTGCCGGGTTTATCGGGAGTCACCTGACTGAAGCACTGTTAGCAAAGGGCTATCATGTCACAGTCATCGACGATCTCTCGACCGGCTATTTCGAGAACATCGCGCCCTTTACAACAAACCCTAACTTTCGTTTCGCAATCGAGACTATCACCAACACGGCAGTGATGGATCGTCTTGTCAGCGAGTGTGACGTGATTTTTCACCTGGCGGCGGCGGTTGGTGTGGATTTGATCGTGCGAAACCCGATCCACACAATCGAAACGAATGTAATGGGTACTGAGATCGTGCTTAAAACAGCACGTCGCTACCGAAAAAAGGTAATGGTGGCTTCCACCTCAGAGATTTACGGCAAGAACAATGCTGCCCCCTTCTCCGAGGACGATGACCGGATTGAGGGTCCCACTACTAAGAGCCGCTGGGCATACGCGACCAGCAAGGCGCTCGATGAGTTTCTTGCGCTGGCTTATCACAAGGAAATCGGGCTCCCTGTCATAGTATTCCGTCTGTTTAACACGGTCGGACCACGCCAGAGGGGTCGCTATGGTATGGTGATCCCGCGTTTTGTGCAGTGGGCACTGGCAAATGAGCCGCTTCAGGTCTATGGCGATGGCCAGCAGACACGCTGCTTCTGCAACGTAAAGGATGTAACACGCGCGATTATCGGGCTGGCTGAAAAACAGGAGGCCATCGGCCAGGTATACAACGTCGGGTCCCAGGAAGAGATCAGTATGCTGGACCTGGCCCGGCGCGTCAAGGCGCGGGCTGGCTCCAGTTCTGAGATACGTCTGATCCCCTATGAAGAGGCCTACGAGGCAGGTTTTGAGGATATGCGCCGCCGCGTGCCCGATATCAGTAAAATCAAAGCTGCTCTTGGCTGGGCGCCCCAGGTACGCCTGGATGAAACCCTCGACGAAGTGATTGCCTACTTCCGAGCCAAGAGCCACAAAGTCTGACACCTCATCTAGGAAGAGAGCCATTGTGTCTAAAGAGACATTACTTGCCCGCATAGAGAGCCGCGAGGCGCGCATAGGTGTGGTTGGTGTGGGTTATGTCGGCCTGCCGCTGGTTGTAGAATTCGGCAAAGAAGGCTACCGCGTCACGGGCTTCGACGTCAGCGCAGAAAAAGTAGCCTTGCTTAACGAGGGCCAGAGCTACATTCTGGATGTGCCTACCGAAGACCTTCAAGCCCTGCTGAACAAAGGCCTGCTCGACGCTACCACCGATTTCAGCGCTCTGAGTGAAATGGACGCGATCATTATCTGCGTCCCTACGCCGCTTCGCAAAACGCGCGACCCAGACATGAGCTTCGTGATCGCGGCGGCAGATCAGGTTGCCCTGCACAGCACTGCTGATACTGTAGTGGTCCTGGAAAGCACCACCTACCCGGGCACAACAGATGAGCTGATAGTGCCGCGCCTGCTCAAGAACGGCTTCAAGGTTGGCGAGGATGTGTTTGTCTGCTTCTCACCCGAGCGTGTCGACCCGGGCAACCAGAGGTACGGCATCCGCAACACTCCCAAGGTGATCGGTGGCGCCACGCCAGACTGCCTGGAGATCGGCACAGCGCTCTACAGCAAGGCCATTGACACGGTTGTGCCCGTTTCCTCCACGACCGCTGCAGAGATGGTCAAACTGCTTGAAAACACCTTCCGGGCGGTCAACATCGGCCTGGTCAACGAGATGGCCATCATGTGCGACAAGCTGGGCCTCAATGTATGGGAGGTCATTTCTGCCGCAAGCAGCAAGCCTTTCGGCTTTATGACCTTCTACCCTGGACCCGGCCTGGGCGGTCACTGCATCCCGATTGACCCGCTCTATCTGAGCTGGAAACTCAAGGCATTAAATTACACGGCACGCTTCATAGACCTCGCCTCTGAAATCAACAGCAATATGCCCGTCTACGTGGTAACACGGGTGATGGAGGCGATGAACGACCTGATTCGCAAGCCGATTAACGGCTCGCGCATCCTGGTAATTGGGGCTGCCTATAAACCAGATATTGACGACCTGCGCGAGAGCCCGGCCCTGGACGTGATCAGGCTGCTGCAGGAACGCGGGGCTGAGGTCAGCTATCACGACCCGTACGTTGATACCCTGCGCCACGAGGGGATTCAACTGGATTCTGTCCCCCTGACAAACGAGGCGCTGTCAGCCGCCGACAGTGTTGTGATCGTGACGCACCATACCGCGACCGACTGGCAGCTGGTGGCAGACTGCAGCGACCTTGTGGTTGACTGCCGCAACGCGCTGAAGCATATTGAGGAGCCGAAAGCAAAGATCGTGCTGCTCTAGCGACAAGGAGCGTCGCGCAGCGTGAAACTATTGATGATCAGCGGCGATGCGTCGGTGGTGGAGGGCTATAAGGGTGCTTTCTATCAGATGCTGCGCCGCTTTTCGACGCACTGGGAACGCATCGACATAATCTGCCCGCACCCATCACGGGTGGAATGCCTGGCAGTGCACGGGAATGTCTACTTTCACCCGGCGTCTGTGCCGCGCTGGCTGCAGCCGTGGTTCATCGCCCGACGCGGGCGAACGCTGCTTGAAATGCACGCCCACGATCTGATCACCTCCCATGACTTCGGCTTCTTCTACAACGGAATCGGGGCCTGGCTGCTGGCACGCAGGCGAAACATCCCGCTGGTGAGCGAGATCCATCATGTTGAGGGCTACCCGCTGGCCGTCACACTGCGAGAGCGGCTGTATCGCTGGTTGGCGATGATCTACTTGCGGTTGGTATGGCGTCACGCAGCGGCGATCCGCGTGGTGAACCGTAAGGAGGTGCCCGGTCTGCTGCGCGAATTGGGGGTGCCTGAGGAGAAAATCCTCATACTGCCTTCGCTCTACCTCGATTACGAGGTGTTCCGGCCTGCGGCCGAGGTTCAGCGCAGGTATGACCTGCTGTTTGTGGGCCGTCTTGTCCCTAATAAAGGCATTTCCACTATCGTGGAAGCGCTGGCGGAAGTCCACCGCACCCACCCCGGAACCACCCTGCTGATCCTGGGGCGCGGGCCGCTGCGGAGTGCACTTGAAGCGCAGGCACGGCGTCTGGGTGTTATGGATGCAATTACGTTTGTTGAACGCGTAGACAGCCCTCACGGGGTTGCCCGCGTCTACAACGAGGCTCGCATGCTGATCTGCGCTTCCAGCGTGGAGGGCGGCCCGCGGGTGACTGTGGAGGCAATGGCCTGCGGCACCCCGGTGATCAGCACGCCGGTGGGGGTGATGCCCGATATCCTCGTGGATGGCGTGACTGGCCTGGAATTCCACTGGGACGCCCGGGAGCTGGCGCAGAAAGTCCGGCTGCTGCTGGACAATGAGACACTGCGAGCCGACATCGGCGAGGCTGGCCGGGAGGCTGTCCAGGGGTTCGAAGCGGAGGCGATGATCGCGCGCTATGCAGAGGGGCTGCAGGCTGTCGCACGCCGGTGGCAGGAGGCGCGTCCTTGAGCGATCTGCGGGTGCTGATGCTGGTTCAGCTCGTCGACGAGGGGGAGTGGCTGCGGGGGTTCATTGTCACATGGATCCGCAAGCTGGCCGACCGTGTGAGCCATGTTGACGTAGTCACACTCGAACTTGGCGACGCTGCCTTGCCTGCAAACGTCTCGGTCTATTCGATGGGCAAGGAGAAAGGATTTGGGCGCGCCCGCCTGCTCCTTGAGTTTCACCGCATCATGGCGCACATCGGACGTGATGCCGATGTCTATTTCAGCCACATGACACCGCTTTACACGCTGATCGCCGCACCTTACGCAGCCCTATTCCATAAACCGCAGGTGATGTGGTTTGTGCATCGCAGCGTGACACCCATCCTGCGCCTGGCGCATAAAGCGGCCGCCCGGGTTGTGACTGCATCCCCGGAGAGCTACGGTATCCTCGGCGATAAGGTCGATGTGCTGGGGCACGGCATTGATCTGGAGCAGTTTAAACCCAGCAGGGGTGCCCCTGAGGGGCGGCTGATCCTCTCCGTGGGGCGGCTGGCGCCCATTAAGAATCATGAAGCGCTCCTGGAAGGGGCTGCTCGCTTATTCGAGCGTCCGGGTTTCGAGAACGTCCAGATTGCCATAGCCGGTGGGACTACCGGCGAGTTCCCGGAATATGAACGGGGCCTGCGTACGCTGGCCGAGTCATTGGGCGTGTCAAACCGTGTCGAGTTTCTGGGTGCGGTCCCCCCTTCTAAGATGCCAACCCTGTACCAAAGGGCCGCATTGAGCGTGAATCTATGCCCGACGGGAGGGATGGACAAGGCCGTGCTGGAAAGCATGGCCTGCGGGCTGCCGGTGCTGGTGCACAACCGCACCTTTCTGCCGCTGCTTGGCCAGGATGCAGGGCGGCTGTGGAGCGAGACGCTTGAGGCAGGCATACTCGCGGATCGCCTGGCAGCCCTGCTCACTCTGAACGAGGCCGAGCGCGAAGCAATTAGCCAGCGGCTGTTGGCAACAGTTCGGGAAGGTTACAGCCTCGATGCACTGATTGACCGGCTGGTGAGGGTGTTTGAAACGCTGCAGGAAGGGCATCCAGGCATATGAAGCTGATCTACGCTGCCAACGCCCGCATCCCCAGTGAAAAGGCGCACTCGAACCAGATCATGCAGATGTGCGAAGCATTCGCCCAGGCCGGTGCTGAGGTGGCGCTGCTGCATGCGCATCGACACAATCCGCCGGAGCTGCGCTCACAGAACATCTGGGAGTATTACGACGTCACACAGATATTTACTATCAGGCAGCTACCCAGCATCGATCTGTACCCCCTCGCGCGTCCTCTGCCGATGGCAGCGCGGCTGCGTGTCGAGCGGGTGGCAGCGGCCATCCAGACCACCAGCTACAATCTGGCATTAATTGCACGCCTGATCCGGGAGCATAACTCGATCATTTATTCGCGTGACGTCCAGACCCTGCGCATCCTGGCCGCGCTGCAGCCAGAACGCACTTCCCGCTTGTTCTATGAGGCGCACACCCTGCCTACGGGGCGGATGGGGACACTGCTCAGACAGTGGATGGGCGCACATCTTGGCGGGATAGTAGTCATTACCGGCCAACTTCGCGATCGATTTGTGGAACTGGGCATCTCTGAGGAGAAGCTTCTTGTCGCCCACGATGGTTTCCGGGCAGCACGCTTTCAACTTGATGGCGATCGGGCAGCCTGGCGTGACCGCCTGGGATGGCCCAGGGAGCCATTCATCGTAGGCTATGCAGGGCGCTTCATCAGTGGATACGAGGGCTTAGACAAAGGGGTCGGGACCCTAGCCAGTGCAGTCCTCCAGCTCGCCCGGAGCGGCATTGATACGCGGCTGGCACTGGTGGGCGGCCCGGGTGATTTTGTTGAAAGGCTGCGCGCAGACCTGGCGGTGTCTGGAGCTCCCCCGGATTTGCTGATCTACGCGGGTCAGGTGCCGCCTAGCGAAGTCCCCGGGTATCTCCGGGCTTTCGATGTATGCGCAATGCCCTCTCCCCGGCACGTTTTTTTTGCGTATTACAGCTCGCCGCTCAAACTCTTCGAGTACATGGCGTCGGGCACACCTTTGGTCGCCTCTGACCTCCCCACGACGCGCGAGATCATCGCACATGAACGAAACGGGCTCCTCGCTCAACCGGACAGCAGTGAGGCACTGGCAGGAGCATTACGCCGCTTGCATGATGATCGAGCACTTGGCCAGCGTCTTGCCGCTCAGGCACAGATCGACGCGCAAGATTACACCTGGGAGATACGTGCGCAGCGCATTCTGGGCTTCATCAGAAAGCAGGCCGGCTTATGATTAAACGCCTGAGCGGGCTGGCGACCCGCATTACGAAGAGTCGGTTGTTTCAGGACTCGTCCTTTGTGTTGATCGGCAACATCGCCGCGCAGGTCATCAGCCTGATCATTTCGCTGCTGCTGGCACGCATGTTTGGCCCCAGCCGCTATGGCCAGATCATCATTGCCATGGCGATTGTCACCACTATTGCGCAGTTCCTCGACGTACGCACCAGCGAAGGCCTGATCAAGCTGATGGGCGCAGCCCTGGTGCGAGGCGAGCAGCGCCATGGTCTGGCCTATTTCTACACGGCCCTGATGATTGATGGCATTTTGCTGATCATCACACTGGGCGTGCTGCTGCTGGCAGCTCCGCCTGCGGCCCTTGCTTACCCAGAGGGAGCGGAGTTAGCGCAGCTGGTACGAATCTTCATGTTGAGCGTTCCGTTTTCCACCCTCGAGAATAATTTTGTCGCGATCTTGAACATCCATAAACACTTTCGACTCATCGCCGTCGGGACACTGGTGATCGAATTCGTCAGGTTGATCATCCTGGTGGCGGCGACAGCATGGGGGTTGCCCGGTATCATCTGGGGGTACGTAGCAGCAGCAGCTTTCTCTTTTACCGTGTGGTTCTTGCTGGGCGTACGTGTGCTGCGCACCAACCTGCCGGGATGGCGGCCAGCCGGTATGCGTACTGCCATTAGAAATTTCCTGCCGTTTGCATTCCATACCAGTCTTAGCGAGTCCTTCAAATCGTTGTTTGCCAACGCCAGTGTTTTGATCTTAGGTGCGCTGCGCCCACCTGCGGCAGTCAGCTTCTACAAGATAGCCGATAGCGCCGTCAAGCTGTCTGCGCTTGCCGTGACACCGGTGAGATCGGTCCTGTTTCCCAACCTCAACGAGGCCTGGGAGCGCAATGATCGCACACGTATACGCAGCCTGATCAGGGCATTCATGGCTTATGGGGCGTTAATCTCGGCCGGGATAGCAGTAGGCTTTCTGCTGCTGGGGCGCTGGTTGATCTCGCTGATTTACGGAAGCCAGTACTTACCCGCCCTCCCTGTGATCTACATCCTCTCCATAGGGCTGATCATTGATAATGCGCTGTTGTGGGTGCGGCCTGCCGTGATGTCTGCGAACCGCCCGAGCCTGCTGACCCTGATCAGCGTCTTTACGATCGTTTTTCATCTCCCTCTGGTAGCTGTATTTGCCTATCTCTACGGGGCCAAGGGGGCAGCATTGGGTAATACGTTAAGCCTTGTTGCGTACGGTTTGCTGGTCGTGTTATATATCATGCCGACCTTGAAGCTGCGCCGGAGACTTGGAGCTCCACCCCTGGATGAAAACCAGCGCACCGGACAAGATACTGCCTCCTGAAGTCACCCTTGAGGACAAACCCTGCCCGCTGTCAGGCAGCTTTAACGACGAGCCAGTACTGGTTGGCTTCGACAGATTGGGCGGCCTGCCGGGACAATTCCATGTGGTGCGCAACCGTGAATCGGGGTTGATGCGGACCAACCCCCGCCCTACTGCGGAGACTATCGGGTATTATTATCCCGATGACTATGGGCCCTATCTCTCCACTCAGGTCCGTGGCGATCGTCTCACTGCTCTGCCAGATGATCAGGTGTCTTTGCTGCGGCGTATCGCCCGGCGCATGCTCCTTCACGATCCTCACCAGGCAGTTCCTGATCTACCCCCTGGGCGCCTGCTGGAGATCGGCTGCGCCTCGGGTAGTTTCCTTGACCTGATGGCCCGTCGCGGCTGGCAGGTTGAGGGGATCGAGCCCTCAGAAACATCAGCCAATGCTGCGCGCGCCCTGGGATTCCACGTATATACCGGCACGGTAGAACAGGCCCCTGATCCATCAGATCGGTATGATCTAATCGCGGGATGGATGGTGCTGGAACACCTGCACGAGCCGATCGTCGCACTTCGAAAACTGCATCGCTGGGCGCGGCCGGGCGCCTGGCTCGCCGCATCGGTACCCGATTGCTCCTCGCCAGGGCTGCGCGTGTTTCGCACAAGATGGTACAACCTCAGCCTGCCCCACCATCTCTATCACTATACGCCAGCGACCTTGAAGAAGGTCCTCATGCGTGCCGGGTGGCAGGTTAAAAAGACCCTCTGGCACAGCAGCGCCACCGGGATGCTGAGGAGCCTGCGAAACGCGTGCCAGGACCGGGGCTGGGAGAACGCTGCCCGCTGGTTTGAGGACCTCGCAGCGCGGCGGCATGGGAAATTGCTCAACATACTGCTGGGGCGTTCGTTAGGGCTTTTACGTGCAAGCGGCCGTATAACAATCTGGGCACAACGCATCGATGATTAACGGGGCTGCATTCACCGCTGGCTATCACGTCCCGTCCGCGCGTTTCCGCATCCGGCAGCATATCCCCCTCCTGCTGCAGCAAGGGATCCATATCCGCGAGTATATTGATCCAATCGGTAAAGATTACATTCCCCCCTGGGGACTGGCCAGATCAGGTGCAGCGGCCCGTGCACTCTTGCTGGCCCGTATCGGCCTGCGCCTCCCTGCTGCTGCCCTGAGCCAGCGTGCGGACTTCTCCTGGCTGAACCGCGAGATGATCCGTGGGCTGGTGACTTTCGAACGGGCTGTGCCTCATCCACGGTTTCTCGACGTGGATGATGCGATCTGGCGCAGCGGCGACCATGTGCCCCGCCTGGTGGCCCAGGTTGATACGGTGATCGCCGGGAATCAGTTCATAGCAGACTGGTTTTCACAATACTGTGGCAGCATCCACATTGTGCCTACCGCCATTGATACCGGTCGGTTTGTGCCGCGTGATGCGGAGCTAGAGCGCGAGGCATTTGTCGTGGGTTGGACGGGCACTGCCGATAATCTGGGCTATCTCGCGGATATTGAGATACCTCTGGCCCGTCTCATGAGTAAATATCCAGATGTCCGTTTGATGATCCTCTCGAACCGCGCGCCTACCTTTGAACATATCCCTCCAGATCGGGTGGACTTCACAGCCTGGACCCCACAGAATGAGGCAGCCACACTGCAGGATTTTGACGCAGGACTCATGCCCCTGCACGATACAGAATGGGAACGTGGGAAGTGCAGCTTTAAGATGCTGCAATACATGGCAGCAGGCATCCCTGCGGTGGTTTCCCCTGTCGGTATGAATATAGACGTCGCGGCACATGGCGGCCTGGCGTTTACACCACGCGAGGAATCGGAGTGGTTCGACGCACTGGAGATGCTCTATAAGGACCGCTCGCTCGCCCGGCGTATGGGCCAGCGGGGGCGCGCAGTTGCCATTACGCATTACGATGTAGCTGTAGTAAGTTCCCGCCTCGCAAGCATCTTCAAAAGCGCGCTCAAGGGCTCGTGACATTCACCGTCCCCGGGAGCTGCCAGAACTCGCTCCCGTCGGGCAGTGGGATACGTACCCCGGTCACGGCGTCATACCAGCCGATGCGTACCAGATGTTCACCGGGCGGTGTGCCAGGGGGCACATAGAGAGCGTACGTATCAGCGATCACCTCGCCGGGTGCCCAGCCCGGCGTTGGTCGTGCACCGCTGGCAGGTATCTGATCCTGCTGGGCGGCAATGTGCCCGCTTGAGTCGACGAGATGGACAAATACCGTCAGGTTCTCGGTGAGTGGCTGCTGCGGCTGCCAGTAGAGAGTCAGGCTCAGGCCACCCCCCGCTTCCACCTGCAAGGACTCCACATCATAGCCTGCCAGGACAATCCCATTCGTCCAGGCAACATCGGTCCGTTGATCCACTGGTGGCAGCAGCTCGTAGATACGCGGCGGCACCTCGACCACCATCTCGCCAAGCGGGAAGGGCTGGCTGACGGCCCCGCCCTGTGCATCGAATACCTGGACGGCCACTGTATAGTCGCCCCCGTCCAGACTCCCCGGGACATACAACATGTGGATACCTCGCCACAGGTCCCGGCGCTTCCACTGGCTGGTGGGATACCCCGTCGCAAGCGGCACGACTGCTGACCGCGCCGCCTCGCGTTCATCCGAATCCAGCCACACGAGCGCAGCGTAGAAGTCCGCAGCGGGATCACGAGCGGCACGCCAGTACCACACCATTGGAAGCTGGCTGCCCACCATCGCCCTGGCCGGTGGCTCAGCCGCATCGATCAATTCAAGTTCGGTGGTGAGACGTGCCTCGTGAGGGTTCTCAAGGTCGAGGTTGCGTTCGTTCACGGGGCGGCGCGGCGCTGTAACCTCCACTGTCCCCAGCGGCACCAGCACGCCGATCGGGCTGCCTGCTGCGTCCTGCACATCGAGATTACGCCCTGCTTCAGTGGAGTACATGCCAGCTTCCAGTGTGTAGATGCCCGGCGGGGTGCCCGGTGGAAGCTCCAATACCATCTCCTCAGTCAGGTAGAACCCCGGCTCCCATAGTTTGGTCGGTACCAGTGCGGCATAGTAGTTGAGCGTCTGTGTAACCACATTGCCATCCATGTCGCGCACGAGCACCAGGCTGGAGTAGTTCTCGGTCACCCCCTCTACCAACATTTCCCAGTAAAGCGTCAGGGTAACCGGGGACCCTGACTGCACCTGAGGTACCTGTAGATCATAGCCAATCAGCCGGAATGCATCACCGATCGTTGCCATGACCGGGGTTTGCAGACCGGCCTCCAAGCCCTGGGTAAAACGGCCGCGCTGGATAGGCGAGTTGACTCTGTCCAGCACCAGCAGCTTGGCGCCGTACAATCCACCGGCGACCAGTGCAGCGATCAGCAGCGTTGGTCCAAGCCCCCCCCAATCCACTACTTCGCGATCCTCAGGCTGCCGCCACAGCCTGACCGGTGCCACAAGCAGCAGCCCCACCAACCCCAGCGTGACCAGGCTGGCGATCACCGCAGCACGTCGCAGCGGCGTGGGACCAAAGCCGATCTGGACCCTATGCTCGCCCTGAGGGACATCGATACTCACAAAACCATGCGGTGCTGTCGGGTTGATCGACACAAGGTCCTCATCAACCCGTGCCCAGAAACCGGGGAAGTACAGCCAGTCGAAGATCAGCGCCGTATCACTCCGCGCATCGACCTCCAATAGCGCACTGGTAGCGCCCCATTCTGCTTCCCCTATCCTGACGTCAGGGTTAGGCTGCAGGCGGGGAATCACTTCTGATTGTGCATAGAGCCCGATCAGACGATCAGGGTTAGGGTCAATGGTCGTCCAGACGGGTACATACTCCCCTTCGGCCGTGCCGCCGATCTCCCCGGCAGTTCGTTCGAAGTTCTGCGCATCTACAATAGTGGCCGCCGGACGAGGGTCCACATAATGCACGTACAACCAGGGCATGCTGTAAAGAATGACTACGGCAAAGCAGCTGCCGATCCACGCAGCACGCACCCAGGGCGAGCGCATGCGCTCCGCGATCAGGGTGATGCCCAGCCCGGCCAGCAGTGCCAGCAGGACACTCGCAGGCCCCAGCATGCGCCACGGGAACTGGACAAAAGACATGAAAGGCAGGCTGTCCCAGATGAAAAGGGAAACCTGCAGCATCAGGAATACCAGGATAACCAGCGATGCAAGAGCCCACCAGATCAGCGGCATTTCCACGTCACTGCGCGCGCGGCGCGTGCGCACCAGAGTTATACCAGCGCCCAGAGCCAGAACGACCTGGGGCAGCCCCAGTGACCTGTGCGGGGGCGGGTTAAACAGGGTCAGGTCGGCTGGCGGGGGTGGTGCAAAAATCTTCTGCAGTGTCAGGAAATGTGCCCGATAGTCGAGATAATAGACGACCTCGGTGAGGCGCTCGATATGGACGTACTTCGTCTCAAGGATGGCCGGAAGCCAGAAGAAGCCAGCCAGCCCTACCCCAACTGCCCCTGCCAGGATCAACCTGATGAAAGCCCGTCTTGGGTCCGGGCTGGACCACCACAAGATCAGGCAGTAGGGGATCAGAAGGGCCGTGGCGATCAGTGCCGTGATGTTGTGTGTCAGGACCAGTAATGCATAGAAGCCAGCCGCGAGCAGGAAATCCAGACGGCGCCCCCGCCGAGAGAGGCGCCAGAAAGCCCACAGCACCCATGCCAACAGAGCCATGCCCAGGTATTCGGCAATGGCGCCGCGCCTGGGCCAGTTGAACACTGTATAGGGTGCATAGACATAGGCAGCCGCCGTCGCCAGCCCCATCAGGGGGCCGCGCCAGGTTTTACCGAGCAAATAGGCTCCTGCAGCTCCCAGCAAGGTATAGAGCACCATGCCCCACAGCAGCGAGTCTGTGAAGGTCAGCCCGAGCCAGTGCAGCAATTCAAAAGGGTACAGGGCAGTAGGGGCATAGTAGTTGAAGACCGGCACGCCGTAACCATAGGCCATACCGGGCAGATAACGAGGCCAGAAATCGCCATGCCGCATGGCATGATCCAGCCCGATCAGGCGGTAGAGATGCAGCAGCCCGTCATCCGTATTGGGAATCCGGCCCAGCATAGAGGGGTGTGCAGCCACGAGAACCAGGCTGACCAGGAACAGTGCCACCAGCAGCACACGGCTCCCCGCAGATCCAGTCAGGCGTTCCCAGAGAGTCTTGATAGTTGTTGTGATGGCAGTCATGGCCTACCTGACAGGTGGCTCGTCTTGGTACGCTTCTTCCAGCGTATCGACAAACAGCGCGGTGGCCTGCCGGCCAGCGAACTGGATCAGCAGTTGGCCTGCATGTACCCCGGCAGGGGACGTGAGCGCCTGTTCAAGCGCTTCGCGGCTGTCAAAGGCCGCTTCGATGATCATACTATAGGGTGTCCGCCCACCCATGCCACCGAAAACGCTGCTGACGGCTTTACGCCGCAAGCCGGGCAGCTGATCCAGCCCAATCAGGAAGTCATTGTAGGCTTCCGTGTACTCAGATGAGAACTGTTCAGGCGACCCCAGGAGGATAATGAGCTTAATCATGCCAGCTATTGTAGCGCAAGGAGGCCAAAAGGCACATGGCGCACAGATGGCGCATATACGCTACAATGCGGCCAATGAACGAGACGGCGCATACCGCAACCTTTCGTTTCCACGGAGTGTTGAACGATTTCCTCCCACACCGCTTGCGAGGCAGCGCGCTGGTTCAGCGGTTCGATTGGCGGGGCTCGGTCAAGGACATGATCGAGGCACTGGGTGTTCCGCATACAGAAATCGAGCTGATAGTCGCCAACTCCCGCTCAGTGGACTTCGGGCACATAGTCCAGGACGGCGATCAAATAGACGTGTATCCTGCGTTTGACGCAGTTGACCTACCAGGGCGCATCCGACTGCGCCAACCACTGCATGATCCACCGAACTTCGTCCTTGATATTCATCTGGGCAGGCTGGCTGCTTACCTGCGGATGCTGGGCTTTGACACACTCTACAACGATCCGCGCCTCACCCCGGATTTCCCTGACGAACTGTTGGCACAGATAGCCCATGATGAAGGACGCGTCCTGCTGACGCGTGATGTGGGTTTACTGAAGCGCAACATGGTGACCTATGGGTATTATGTGCGTAGCGCAAGCCCGCGCGCACAGCTTGTAGAAGTCGCGAAACGCTTTTCCCTGGCTCAGCAGGCGCGCCTCTTCACACGCTGCCTGCGTTGCAACGGCCCGCTGGAGCGCGTCCCCAAAGGGGCGGTTCTGGATCGCATCCCACCGGATGCGGCACGCTACTATCATGAGTTCAGCCAGTGCGAGGCGTGCGGTCAGGTCTATTGGCGCGGGTCGCATGTTTTGCGCATGGAGCACCTGATCGCAGAAGCCCTGGGGCCGGTTGGCGGTTTATAGCTCCGCTTTGATCAGGGCTGCCAGCTCCGGGCCAATGCCAGGCACCGCGGCAATATCGGCTGTACTGGCCTGGCGCAGGCCTTCCAACGAGCCAAAGCGGGTCAGCAGTGCCTTGCGCCGCTTGGGTCCAATGCCCGGAATAGCGTCAATCTGCGAAGCAATCCCTGTCTTGACACGCCGTTTACGCTGGTGTGTGATGGCGAAGCGGTGTGCCTCATCGCGGATGCGCTGCAGCAGATAGAGGCCCTGCGAACGGCGTGGCAGGCGGATCGAGATCTGCCTGCCAGGCACGAACAACTCCTCCTGCTGCTTGGCCAGGCCTGCCACCGGCACTTGACCAAGCAGATCGTACTTCTCCAGCACCTCGACAGCGACCCCGAGCTGCCCCTTCCCGCCGTCGACGATCAGCAAATCGGGCAGGACTGCCCAGGCCGGATCAGCCTGCTGCTGGCCGGGCACATGCGGACCGTTCTCAGCTTCGCGGGTTTCCTGCCAGCGCCTGAAGCGTCGGTCAAGTGCCTCACGCATGGAGGCGTAATCATCGGGTTTGCCCTGCACGCTGCGGATATTGAACTTGCGATACTCGCTCTTGCGAGGCACACCTTGTACAAACACCACCCGGCTCGCCGAAATCGCGGTACCCTGTGTGTTGCTTACATCGAAACACTCAATCCGTGCCGGGGGATTGGCCAATCCCAATGCTTTCTGAATCTCCTGCAGGGCTGTTTCCTGACGCAGCGTATCACTTTCCCACTGCGCCCGCAGCATAGAGAGCGTCTCCCCCGCATTATCTGTGGCAAGCTGGACAAGATCGCGCTTCTGCCCACGCCTTGGCACTTTGATAGCAACTTTCTGGCCGCGTTTGCTGCGCAGCCAGCTCTCGATGATCTCCGCTTCCTCTACTTCGTGGGGCAGCAGCACCTCATCCGGAATCTCAGCCGCGCGATCGTAGAACTGCTTCAGAAACTCGGCCATTACCTCGGCCTGTTCTTCTTCCTCTGTGCCTTCCAGCACAAAGTGTTCGCGCCCCACGATCTTCCCGGCGCGGATGAAGAAAATCTGCACCACTGCATCGCCCTGCTCGCGAGCGAATGCAAGCACATCCTGGTTGTCATTAACCGTTGAGACGACCTTCTGGCGCTGGATGATGCGCTCCATCGCCTGGATCTGGTCGCGCAGACGGGCTGCCTTCTCATAGTCCATCGCATCAGCAGCAGCCCACATCTGGGCGCCCAGCCGCTCGACAATGTCATCCGAGCGGCCTTGCAGAAAGTCCATCAACCCCTCGATTGTGGACCGGTATTCTTCGCGATTCACCGCGCCGATACACGGGGCGCTGCACAGCCGGATGTCGTAATACAGGCAGGCCCGCTCATCCTGACCTGTGATGACACGGTCGCAGGTAAGAAATGGAAAGGCCTTGCGCAGAACGTCTAGAGTTTGATAGACCGCCGCCGCGCTGGTGTAAGGGCCGAAATAGCGGCCGCCATCAGGGACCATGTTACGTGTCACGGTCACCGTGGGGAAGTCGTCATTCCAGTGCACTTTAATGTAGGGATAACGCTTATCGTCTTTAAGCCGCACATTGAAGTGCGGCTGATGTGCCTTGATCAGGTTGATCTCGGCGAGCAGCGCTTCCAGCTCACTGTCTACGACGATGATCTCAATGTCGGCCACATGGTCAACCAGGCGAGCGGTCTTGCTGCCCCGGTTGTTGATCGTCGCGGGCTGGAAATACGAACGCACCCGGCTGCGCAGGTTGATTGCCTTACCGACGTAAATCACTTCGCCCGCGGCATCCTTCATCATATAGACGCCAGGCCGGGTGGGTAGGTTTTTGAGTATCTGTTTGATATGCGGTGACGGAAAGCTCATGGTGCTGCCGGGGTGCCTCTCCTAGGCTAAATATGTTCTTTCATTCTACCGGAACGATACAGAGAGTTCCACTGAGCCTACTCGACCAAACGCTCCAGAGCACGGCCGTTCTCTCCCGCACGAAAGACGGCCATCTTCACAAAGATCGGGCCTATCAGTTGGGCAACCAACGTGGTCGCAGTGATCACGGCCAGCACACGTGCGCCCACCTCAGCGCCCTCAGGACCCAGTGCAGTAAAGCGCAGGCTGCTGTCGAGCGCCAGGCCGATCACGACACCGGCCTGCGCAAAGAGCGCAAAGCCCAGGTTGGCGCTGACACGCCGCCCTGCACCTCCCAGCACGCCGCCAGCCCAGGCTCCGAACAGCTTGCCGCCGTTGCGCAGCAGCAGGTACACAACGCCAATCAGGCCCATCGCAGGCAGCATTTCCACCCTCAGGCGCGCGCCTGCCAGCGCGAAAAACAAGATGTATATCACAGGCCCGGCACGTTCAATAGTGGCCCGGATGTAATGCCCGTTATACGCGTCCCGGTTGACTACCACGATCCCCATAATCATCGTGGTCAAAGTCAGCGAAAGCCCCAGCACACGCGTCAGCCCGGCACCCAGGAAGATCGCCCCAATGGGGACAACCATCGCATCGTGCTGGTGAGGGTCTAATCTGAGGTACCTGATCGAAGCATGCAGGGCCAGCCCCAGGATGATACCCAGTGCTAACGAACCCCCGATCTCAACCAGCGGCAGCTTCAGCACCTGCCAGGCCGTCAGTGCCTCTGCGCCACCCAGCATTGTCTCAGCCGCTGCCGCAGACACACTGAACAATAGAAGCGAGACTGCATCATCCAACCCTACTACTGCCAGCAGGTGCGTGGTGAGCGGCCCGTCGGCATGATACTCGGTCAGCACATCGACGGTCGACGCCGGGTCCGTTGCGGCGGCCAGTGCACCGAAGATCAGCGCAATATGCAGTGCCTTGGTGATCAGGAATACGCCAGCACTCACCAGCACAAACGCTCCCAGTGCCTCGAGCAGCACGATCAACAGGATGCTCCTGCCCATCTGGCGGAGCTTGCCAAACACGAGGTGCCCGCCCATCTCAAAGCCGATCAGCCCCAGGGCGATCTCGGTCACGAACGTCAGGCTGGAGTTCAACTCGCCTGGCACCAGGTTCAGGGCTGAAGGGCCTAGCAGTGCTCCTCCGACGATATAGCCGACCACCTGGGGTATTCCGACTCGCTGGAATACTTTGCCTACGAGAAATGCAAATACAACAGTGAGGCCGACCAGCGCCAGTTTATCCAGCTCAAGTGGTAGGTGCATGTTAAATTTACTCTCTGCTGTGAGGCCATGGGGAGGTTCAGTGCTTACCGTTAGTATAACCGAAAAAACACCCGCCCTCGAAGCTGGCCGGGATGGTTGAAGCCAGCGATTCCCATTGTTACCTTCAGAGCAGCAGGTATGCACAGGAACGGCTATACTCGTGCAGAGCAGGGGTATTCGCTGTACGGCATGCCGATGATAAGGCCGTGCCAGCGCGAGGGGGAATCCATGCTTCATTTGGGAGAGATCACCATTGATCTGGTGAACGATGCACGCATTTACGTGGATGCAGGAGGCCCGTTCGGGCTGGTGCCGCGTGCGTTGTTCTCACGCTATCTAATCCCTGATCAGGAAAACCGCGTGCCCATGGATCACAACTGCCTGCTGGTAAGCACGGCAGGGAAAACCATCCTCGTCGATACAGGCCTGGGAACCAAACTCCCTGAGAAAGCCGAGCGGCTGATGGTGCTCAGCCGCCCTGAAGGAGGGCTGGTAGCGGGGTTGGCACGACGCGGGGTGGCGCCGGGTGATGTTGAAATTGTGATCAACACCCACCTGCACAATGATCACTGCGGGGGTAATACGCTTCAGCAGCCTGGTGGGGGACTCGCAGCAACCTTTCCGAATGCAAAGTACCTGATCCCGCAGCGTGAATACGAGGATGCGCTGCACCCCAACGAGCGCACACGTGCCACCTACTTCGCTGAGAACTTCATGCCGCTCCAGGAGTCCGGGCAAATGATCTTGCATCACGGCGATATTGAAGTTGTGCCCGGTGTGCGCATTGTCCCTACGCCCGGGCACACGCCGGGGCATACCAGCATCCTGTTTGAGTCGGATGGGAAATCCGCGTTATATGTAGCTGACCTGGCTTCGTACGCCGTGCATTTTGCCAAGCTTGCATGGATGACAGCCTATGATGTTGAGCCGCTGGTGACTCTGGAAACCAAACGGCACTGGCAGACCTGGGCTTTACAGAACGACGCACTGCTGATTTTTGAACATGATCCACTGATTCGCGTCGGACAGGCCGTTGATGGTGAAGCCGGCTTCGATGTGCTCCCGGCGAGTGTTGCTACAGGGTGAACCATAGAGAAGCCTGCAATAACTTGGGGTAAACTGGATTTTGATCGGCGTTTCCTTTAAGATGGAGTTTACGCTGTTTTAACCACCGGTTAGTGCGCGGTCTTATACTCATCTATAGAGTCGGCAGACCCTACACGCTTGATGATTAGCAGCCCCTGGGCTGTTTGAACCTTTTTCAGGAGAATATACAGGATTATGCACATCCTAGTAACGAACGATGACGGTGTTTTTGCACCCGGTATCTTTGCCCTGCAGCAGGCACTGCGACGTATAAAAGATGCGAAGATCACGATCATGGCTCCCCAGGAGAACCAGAGCGCGGTAGGGCATCGCAAGACACTTCGCGATCCGCTGCGCATCCGCCAGTTCACATTGAATGATGGCAGTGTTGCGCATGCCTGTTCTGGTTCCCCTGCTGATGCCGTGGCATTGGCCTTGATGGGGTATATCAAGGAGCCAGTCGATATCGTGGTCAGCGGCATCAACCAGGGTGCTAACATGGGGCAGGATATCACCTACAGCGGCACCGTCACTGCAGCGATGGAGTCCGTGTTATTCGGTGTGCCCGCCGTAGCGATCTCGCTGGATTCTCATTCTGAGCCCGCCTTCGAGCAAGCCGCTGCCTTCGCGGCACGGCTGGCGCCTTATGTTCTTCAGAAGAGCCTGCCACCGATGACCCTGCTTAATGTAAATGTACCAATAGGCGTTCCCAAGGGGATCAAGGTAACACGCCAGGGGCACCGGCTGTACCATGATGAGCTGGTTGAGCGGCTCGACCCGTCCGGGCGCCCTTATTACTGGATCGGCGGCGAAGCTCCTACCGGGGACATCAGTGAAGAAGGCACCGATCTATGGGCAGTGGCGAACGATTACATCTCAATTTCGCCCATTCACCTTGATCTGACTGCCTACGAGTTTCTTGCCAAGCTCTCGAACTGGGAGATCGCCCTGTCCTGACCCCCTCAGATAGACTCTCGCCTGCACAAGGGTCGCTTCAGGGCGACCCTTGGCTTTTTCACAAATCCGTCATTTGACAGACAGGGGTAAATGCCTATACTTGTGGTTAAGTGTTGCATTAAACAACAATATACCCCAGGACGCACGCGTGAATAACGAAAGCCTCGAGAACTATGTGACGGTGGCAGAGGCCGCCAAACGTCTTAACATCCACCCCGAGTCTGTACGTCGTCTGATCCGGGGCGGCAAATTACCCGCGCGCAAATTCGCCAACACCTGGCTGGTCGATCGCACCACGTTGGAGCAGTTTGCCAGCAACTACGATCCAAGGCCGGGGAAGAAGGCTACTCTGTTCTAATCCTGCGTGAATCCGGCCTGCTGCAGCTGCTGCCCAGGTTGCGCCGGGCCGGGCCCTATACTACAATCGCGCTGAACAGGGGAAGCAGCTCGCGTGGACAAAGTGGCTATCACAATCAAGGGTATCAAAGATGGCATCCTTGTGAGTGTAGGCGAGGGTTCGTGGGAAACGGCCGTCGCCACCCTGCTTCAAACTATTGAACAGCAGCAGGGCTTCTTTCGCGGGGCGCAGATTGCCCTGTATGTGGGAGATCGTTCCTTGGATCATGACGAGATTCGCAAGCTGCGCGATAAGATGGCCGAGCACGATGTTCGGCTGTCCACGATTCTGGGTACGTCATCGGATACGATCCGCGCGGCCCGGCGCAACCAGTTAGAAACCAGCCTGCCCGAAAGCCCTCGCAGCGGCCCAGAAGAGGACCTCCCGCCCATTGACAGCAATGAATACGGGAATACCGGGGTGCTGGTGAAAAACACTGTGCGCTCTGGTCGCGTTGTGCGCCATGTAGGCCACGTGGTGATCTTGGGAGATGTCAACCCGGGTGCTCAGGTAATCGCCGGGGGCGATGTCATCGTGTGGGGCCGGCTGCGTGGCACTGTCCATGCCGGGGCAACAGGAGATACCAGTGCAGTGGTCTGTGCACTTGATATGCGCCCGCAGCAGCTGCGGATTGCCAATCACGTTGCGATAGGCGCAACAGACAACGCACCTCGTGGCCACCCGGAGACCGCTTATGTAGTCAACGGTCAAATTGTAGCGAAAGAGTGGGGCAGCTAGCTGCACTCTTGGACCAACACGGTTGAGGAAGGTGAGCATGTCTGCTCAGGTGATCACGATTACATCGGGCAAGGGTGGTGTGGGCAAGACAACCGCGACCGCCAACCTGGGCGTGGCGATTGCCACGCTGGGCAATCGCGTTGCCTGCATCGACGCAGATATTGGCCTGCGCAATCTTGATGTCGTAATGGGGCTTGAGAATCGCATTGTCTACAATCTGGTAGACGTCATCGAAGGCCGCGCCCGTCTGCGCCAGGCAATGATTAAAGATAAGCGCCTCAAAGAAGACCTCTACCTGATCCCTGCTGCTCAGACACGTGACAAGACGGCCGTTAGCCCGTCCGACATGATCCGCATCTGCGATGAACTGCGCGAGATGGTCGATTTCGTCCTGGTCGACTCACCGGCCGGGATCGAACGTGGATTCCGGAATGCTATTGCCCCCGCCGACAAGGTTGTGATTGTCACCAATCCTGAAGTCTCGTCTGTACGCGACGCCGACCGCATCATCGGGCTGATTGAGGCAGAAGGCAAAGGCCCCGGGCAGCTTGTCATCAACCGCGTCAAGCCTGATATGATCAAGCGCGGCGATATGCTCAGCCCGGATGACATTATCGACATTCTTGCCATAGAGCTGATTGGCCTCATCCCGGAAGATGAGAATATCCTGATCTCTACCAACCGGGGCACCCCCATTGTGCTTGATATCGAGGGCACCCTCGCGGGTAAGGCATTTCTCAACATTGCCCGCCGGTTGATGGGTGAGAATGTGCCCTTCATGCCGCTGGAAGAGGAAAGCACCGGCTTCCAGAAGCTGCTGCGCTCGATTGGACTGGGCAAGAAGCCTGGCGGTGAAGCCGAGACACGCCCCCGGCCCAAAGTCACTGCCCGCCCTGCCGAGCCCGAGGAACCGAAAGCTGCCTCTGCCCCTCAGCCGGATAAGCCCGCCCCTGCCCCGGCACCTGCACCACCAACAGCGACACCTAAGGTGGCACCAGCGCCCACGGCGCGCACCGCAGATGCAGCACCAAGTGCCCCGCCAGCACCTGCGGCTCAGGCACCTGGGCCAAAACCTGCCACCCCTGAAGCACAGCCACCTACCCCACCGAAACCGGCCCCTGCGCCAGAACCGGTAGAGTCCAAGAAACCGCCTGCCGTGGATTTGAAGGCGAGTGCGCCAGCTGCCTCCAAGCCAGCTGCTACAGGCAGCGAACTCCCGGAGTTTCTGGCTGCCCGTGGAAAAGAACAGCCAACTGATGGATCAGGGCCGAGCCTTCCTGATACGCTTAAGGATGCTAAAACTGAGGCATCCGCACGGTCCAAGCTGATCAAGCCGGCCACGACTGATGAAAAGCCGGAAAAACCTTCTCCCAAGCCGGAGGAGAAAAAAACTGCCGAAGCCAGCGATAAGAAAGATTAAGCCTGGCAACCTGGCCGCCCGCGAACCGGGTATAAGACCCGCCGGCGCAGTGTACTGGAAGCTGGAGAACAGGGGTATCACATGGCCAACTTCGTTAACCGTTTATTAGGCAGAGCACAGCCGCCCAGCGGTACTGTCGCCAAGGAGAGGCTGGCAGTTGTGCTGCTGCATGACCGCAGCAATCTCTCTGCTGAGCAGCTTGAGAGGCTGAAGGCTGAGCTTCTGGAGGTTATTGCGCGCTATGTGGACTTCGATCCAGACAAGGCAGATATCATTCTCAGCATGAACGAGCGTGATACCATGCTCAAGGCGGAAGTGCCCATTGAACAGATGTCGCGGCGGCGCCGCTCAGCGCTGGAGTCGTCGGAACATGCGGCAGACGCCGGTTATTAGCGATTAGACTATCAGTACATCACCTAACCTGGTGATTACTTCCACTTCCACCTGAGCAGTGGAGGTCTTAAATCCTGGTGTTGCGAAGCGGTCCCGGCCAAGTGCCAGGAACCGCTCGTTTTTTATGGTCAGATCGGAAAGAGCGCCGCGCACCACCTTGACTCGTGCTTCCGCATCAGGCGGTACGCGCAAAATCACCTCGCCCAGCCCGGCATGGATTGTGATACGTGTGTATCCACGCGAGCCGCATCCCAGGCTGACACGGCCCAGGGCAGTCCTTACTGTTACCTGCTCGGTACGCAGCTCTCCCAGGTCAAGTGTCAGATGACCGAGAGTGCTGCGCACGTTGATATCCCACAGCACGTTTGGTGCTATATGTGCCGCCCAGAGCGCCATAGAAGGCAGGAACCGAGGGGCTGCCAGCCGCAGGTATGCCACCCCGTCGATCTCATCGAAGATGGGTTTGCCCACCGGCCCAAACTGCGTTTGCGCGAGGCGATCGGCGCCACATGCTCCCACATGCAGGTCACTTAATCCACAGCGGGCTTCGAGGTGTCCGCGTGCGACTGCACCACGGGCAGTGTATCCGCGCAGCGCTGCCCCGGTGGATACATCCCCGCCAATCAGCACATTCAACCCCAGCAGCGCCAGCCCCGCGCCAAGAGGGACCCCGGCAGGCAGCGGAAGCCGCGCAGCCCAGACCACACCCCCAGCCACCAGCAGGGCCACGCTTGACCACCAGAGCACACGTACGATTTGACCGCTCAGGCCAACTGAACGCATAGCCATCTCCCGGATAGAACCAGCACCCGCACCTTATCATAAAGCGGGGGCAGCGCGCAAGGCTGCCCCCTCATATCTGCTCAGCAGGTTAGAAGCGGCTCAGCTCCCATCTGTGGGTGTGGGACCCAGTTCCTCGATGAGTGCATCCATGTAGGGCGGTTCAGTCAGGAAACCCAGAACAGGATCCAACGCATAGGATGGCACCAGGTATACCCCTGGCAGACCCTCCACAGCCACGTAGTAGGCCGGGCTTGTTGCAGCCTGATCACCTACATACAGTGTGTAGTCAAACCCGCCTGTCGTCCCAAATGTCAGCGTGTACCCCTTATCATCGGCGATCCCGTAGTCTGCCGGATTGACGTCCTCCAGCCAGCGGTTGGGCACAATCGCTGGCAGACTGAACACTGCGCTGTTGATCTGGACATCATCAACGATACCGGTTGTCGAGTCGACCGGTGCTTCGTCGATCTGCCAGTGCAGACCGCTGTCGGGCACAGCGAAAAGGTCCTCTACCTCAGGTGTTGGGGTGGGCGCTGCTTCAGGCTCCAGGGCATGCACAGCGAGCCGGTCGCCAGAGGTGTTATCCACCACAGTAAAGGAAGTGACCTGTTCGAGCTGAGCATCTGCGAACAGCGGCCCAGGGGGTTCTGGCCCCACCGGGGTTGGCTCACCTTCACCCCCACTGAAATCCACGAAACGCACCACCAGGATCAGCGCGATCAGGATGACAACGAAAACACCCCCGGCAATCAGCCGGTTCCTTGTGTTCACAGCATTCCCTCCTGGCCCTGCCGATCAGCGCCGGCGGCGCCGTGAGAACCACAACAAAGCCCCACCGGCTGCCACAGTGGCTGGAAGCAAACACACGCTGATGATCACCGTCAGGCCAAGCCCAACTGGTCCGAGAGGCTCCATCGTGCGCTCGCCTACTTCGGGTGATGGCAGGTCAAAGGCAGTGTCTGTTTCCACCAGCCAGTTTGCCGCGTTCAGGAAGAACTGATCATTCCCATAGGCGGCATACTGCAGCCAGTTGTTGGACACAAAGTCCGCATCACCTACCACAACAATGCGTGCTTGATTGAGCGTATTATCCCCGCTGACAGCCAGCGAGACCGGCCCAGGGATGTCATCCGCACCGAACTCCGCCACACCAAAGCGGTTTGTTTCGCCCCACGAGCGGCCGGGGTTAGGTGATGTCGTCATCAGGCTGTCAACTGTGATGCCAGGGATCGTCTGCTCAGGCAGCGTAAGGCTGCGTGCAACCGGGAAGAAGACCAGCAGATTGAAGTCGCTCATGATCGGTGAGAGAGTATTGAAAGTGAAGGAAACTGGCGTATCAACACTGAACTCACCCTGTGTATCAAGATCAACGACCAGGTCGTTGTTCAGGGCGATACCCCATTCCACCTCGATGAACCGGTCAAGCGCTGCCGCAGCAGCCTGAGCGGTGAACTCTGCCACCTGTTCGCCCGTCGCAATATCCCAGATACGCGCGGCGCCATCGCGGCCCGCCGTCGCTACCGAAGCCCCGTCGGGTGATACGCTGATATCCCAAACTAGGTCTGTATGGGCATTGATCGTGCGGTTCCCATAGTGCAGCGTGCCGTTTCCCAGGCCATAGAACAATGTGCCGTCGGGGGCAGCATCAACCGAGGTGATCCCTGCATCACTGAACAGTGCGTCAACGCTGCTGGCACCGGTTTCCAGGGTGATTGTCCCGGCGCTGCCATCCACCGAAGTGGTATAGAGGGTTGAACTGTCTGCCGAGAAAACCAAGTCGAACACGATGTTATCGTGGAGCGCCTGGCGCAGCACCTGCTCACCGGTGGCAGCATCCCACACAAGTGCAAACCCGCCGGCTCCCGCGCCGCTGCGCCCGCCGCCTGCAGCGATGTACTTCCCATCCGGTGAGAAGGCCAGCGAGAACAACGGTACGGTCGCAGTTAGCGGGGAGTAGTCAGTTAACTCCAAAGTGTCGGTATGCCAGACATTGATCACCTGGTCCTCACCCGCCGTTGCTACCAGGCTGCCATCGGGGCTGAAAGCCACACGGCTGGCCAAGTCCGTCTGCCCGGCGAGTTGAGCGATCTCTTCTCCGCTTCTCGCATCCCAGAGTCGGGCCGTACCATCCGCGCTCACCGAAGCGATCTGGCGTCCGTCAGGCGAGTAGGCAACATCGAGCACATCCCGTGTATGGCCTCGCAGCGTCATCACTTCTACGCCGCTGGCCACATCCCAGATGGTGACCGCTCCGTCCGAACCTGCAGTTGCCAGCCGGGCACCGTCGGGTGAGTAGACCGCAGCGAGCAGCCCATTGCCCAACGCCCCGGTGCCTGCTCCGGGATCAGCCAGCACAAACAACTTGCCGCCGGCAGCCGCATAGTCCCGCAGGGCATCGATCTCTGACTGTGCAAACTGGGAGGTGGCCCCGCCAACCAGCACGATATCGGCATCTTCCGGGACAGCACCTTCTTGAAGCAGATTGAGCGGGCGTACTTCGAAGTTGTAACGCTGGAGTAGCTGCGCCAGCGTGGAATACCCCTGCTGCCCGAAGTCGTTGAAATCACGCTCACCGTGCCCAGACGTGGCGTAGATAATGCGCGGCTCGCCCAGCAAAACACGCACCAGCGCGCCGGTAATCTCGCGCTCGCTCAGGAAACCTGCCTCGGCTGTGATCTCCCCACGTTCAAGCACAATCACACCGGTGCGGGTCACACCAAGACGCTGGGCGGTGGCAGGATCGCGTTCGGGATCGATGACCTGGTAGCTGAACTGGCCACTGCTGGCCCGTTCGTATTGATCCAGCCACAGGCGAGCCTCATCGGCCTGGTCAGCCTGGACATCTGTGTAAAAAGCATAAGCCTTGACTGGGTCGGTCATTTCGGCCAGGACGCGTTTGGTCTCATCTGAGATGCTGTACAGGTTCGACTCGGTCAGGTCGACGGGTTGCAGCTTCGCCTGCCGCAGCACCACATAGCCAACAATCACCAGCGCCACAAATGCGAGGCTCATTCCCCAGGTGGCTATCGCATACTGGCCAGTACGGGCAGTGATCACTTGCACGATGGATGCCGGATCGAGCAGAATGAAACCAGCTAAACCGAGGACACCCACCGCAAGCGCACTGATGCTGACGGTGTTGAACTGGTTGCCTGGTGTCACAACCAGGGCTACCGCAGCAACAATCAGGCCAAGCACACCCAGTGTCAGCACAATCCAACGCAGCATACCGCGATTGATGGGAATGCTAAGCTTGCTCTCGTCAGTCATGCGCTCCACCTCCGCGTGCTGAGAACCTGTGTGGCCAGGAACAAGAACAAGACGATCAGCAGCACAAAGTAGGTGATATCGAGCGGCTCTATCACCGCGCGCTGCACAAGGTTCTGGTAGTGTTTGATATAAGACAGCTCAGAGAAGAAATCTGTGAAGAACTGGGAACCCGCGATCAGGTTGCTGCCCAGCTCCGCAAGCCAGAGGGTCAGCATGACCCCCATGGCTACCATGAAAGATACCAGCTGATACTGTGTGAGCGCAGACGAAAATACGCCAATCGCCAGGGCGGAACCAGCCATTAACCAGAGACCCAGATAGCCTGTCAGAATGAGGCTGATCTCTGGATTCCCGCGCATGATCATGATCACGGCGTAGACGCCTGTCAGCAGCATGAAAACTGTGAAAACTCCCCAGGCTGCCAGCCACTTGCCAACGATGATCTCCCAGTCACGCACGGGTGCCGTGAAAAGCAGTTCGTGAGTCCCTGCGCGCACTTCTTCAGACACAAGGCGCATCGTCAGTGCGGGAGCGATGAAGATCATCAGGAACACCAGGGGACTTAACACCGGGATGAGTGTCGGCTCACCCCCAAACTGGCTGAGGCCTGTCAGCGTCAATGCGAAGAACCCCCCCGCAAAGAACAGCCATACGGCCCCGATCAGATACACGATGGGGGAGACAAAGAAGAGCGAGAACTCCTGTTTGAAGATCACCCACATCGTGCGGAGAGAATGTGTTACTGTTGCCATCGGTATTTAGGCCTCCTCCACAGCCACGGAGAACTCGTCCTCATCTCTGGTAAGCTGCAGGAAGATATCCTCCAGGGAAAGGTCGATTGGCTTCAATTCCAAAAGGTCCCAGCCCTGGCCGACAACCACTGCGGCTACTGCCGGGCGTGCATCCTCGCCTTCGGCTGAGGTGACCTGCACGCCATCCGCGATGGTTTCCACGACACCTGCGCCGGGCACATTTTTCAGTACTTCAGCCACCTGCTCGGGTGCCGCCTTGCCCACGCGCACCACAAAACGCTGCGAGCCCTGCAGGCGTGTTGAAAGTGTCTGGGGGCTGTCCTCAGCCACAATGCGGCCGTTGTGCAGAATCAACACCCGGGAGCAGAGCTGTTCCACCTCGGACAGGATATGCGTGCTCAGCATCACGGTGCGATCCTGCCCTACGCGGCGGATCATCTCGCGAACCTCGCGCACCTGAGCTGGGTCAAGACCAATCGTAGGCTCATCCATGATCAACACATCTGGCTCATGGACCAGGGCTTGTGCCAGGCCAACGCGCTGGCGCATGCCTTTCGACAGGTTGCCGATCATGCTGTCAGCGCGGTCGAGCAGATCCACCATCTCGAGGGCCTCGCCAACACGATCCAGGCGCTGCTTACGCCCGAGGCCGTACAGCTCGGCCAGATAATCGACATACTGCCAGACGGTCATCTCACGGTATAAGGGCACCGTCTCCGGGAGATAGCCCACCCGCTGACGGGCCTCCAACGGTTCTTTGATCACGTCGTACCCGGCTATGACAGCAGTGCCATCACTGGGCGGCATGTAGCCCGTCAGGATGCGCATTGTAGTCGTTTTGCCAGCGCCGTTCGGCCCAAGAAAACCGAGAATCTCCCCTCGGTCTGCATGGAACGAAAGCCGGTCGATGGCTTTGAAGCTCCCGTAGAATTTCGTCAACCCCTCGACTTGTATCATTCAATCCCTCCTGGGCACAATTAGCACCTGACAAATAAAAAACGCCGCAACACCTAGCCTGGCATCTTAGGCCAGCATGAGCCACAGCGCTTGGAGGTATCAGTACGCAGTCACAGGCAGCCGCCAGCGGTGATAATACTCTTGTACCTGGAGGTTGTCAAACTCCGCCCCATGCTTGCCCCGCGTGCACCCTGTGCTGCTTGACGCCCCGAGCAGCCGAGTGTTAAGATCACGGCGGCCATCTGAAGGCCAGGATAAAGGCTTTATTGGATGTACATCAATCGCGAGCCGCTAGGGCGCGGCAACCTCACATTTGGCAAGCGCAAACGCCGTAGGCCGGTCATCCTGATTGTCCTGTATGTGATGATATTGGGCGCAGCGCTGTTCGTCCTCTGGCAAATGGATCGCATCCAGCCAAGGGTGCTCGCCGCCCTGGGCCCGGAACCTACCGCCACGCCCTCACCACAGCAGATCATCGAACAGGCAGAGGCACGGTATATGGCTGGCGAGCCAGGGGAGGCATCCGCCCTCTATGATCAGGCAATTGCGATGGACCCTGAGGATTACACGCTGTGGGCTCGGCAGTCATTCTTGCTGACCCTGGACGGCCAATACGAGGAGGCTTTGGCGGCTGCTGACAAGGCTATTGCGCTGGCTCCCGAGTCGCCTGTGGGGTATGCGATGCGTGCTCGCGCCCTCAACTGGAATGGCGACTACGACGAGTCAGCGATCGCAGCCCTGCGCGCTATTGACCTGAGCCCTGATTATGCCCTGGCCCACGCCTTTCTTGCCGAATCCTACACCGATCTCGGGCGGCTCAGACAAGCACGCGAACAGGCAGAGATGGCTGTACAGCTAGACCCGTATGAGGTCGATGCACGCCGCAATTACGCCTACGTGCTGGAATTCTATGGCGATTACGCCGGCGCGATTCAGCAGTACTTGCAGGCATTGCGCCTGCATCCGAACCGGCTGGACCTGTGGTATGGCCTGGCCCGTAATTACAGAGGTGTTGGCCAGGTTGAACAGGCCGTTAATACGTTCACCCAAATCGCATTGCGCACACCGGAGGACCCTCTACCCTGGGTGGAGATCGGGCGCACCTATTTTGAGGTGCGCGATGATGATGCGGCTCAGGAGTATCTGGAACAAGCAGTATCGATTGTTTGCAGCGACTGCCCGCGTAATACCTATGACCAGATCATCAACGGCGAGTTTGATGAGAGCCGCGTACCCGATGAGATCTATGTCCCTGCATGGCGCCGGTTGGGGCAGGTCTACCTGACACGCCGTAATTACGAAGCCGCTGTGGAAATATATGAGGAGCTGATCGCCTGGGCTAAGAACCATGACCAGCCGGTTCCCATTGAGGCCTATTATGTTTCGTCGGCCGCCTATTATTATATGGATAACTGTGATATCGCGGTCCCCTATTCGGTAACTGCTCTGGGTATATACGAATCACAGCAGATCAATGATCCAAATGCCCTGAACAACATCTTGAGTGTCTTTGTGCTGTGCCGAGACTACGCGATCTCACCTTATCTTCACACCGGTAGAGGTTTCGAAAACGGCTTCCCTGTTGCCTATGAAGAGCCTGAGGTAATTGTGCGGCGTCCGGGTGCTCAGCCTACTGATGAGGCTGATACCGGCAACGATGGATGACCGGAGACGCGTAAAACAGCCACCTAGAGGCGCCCTCCGGTTCTGGTGATTGAAATAACCACTGTCCCTTCTTGATCTAACCGCGGGGTTCCGCGATCAAGCTTGCATGCAGAACCGCGAAACGTTAGCACCGGAGAACGGCATTTGAGTATTCCACTCAGAAACACACGACGCAAGCGCCGCCGCAGCTATGCTGATTATCCGCCGAAGCGCCGGAAGCCCAGCGGTCCACGCAGCGATCCGTTCCGCGTGATTCTCTATCTGGTTCTGATTGCAGGGTGTGTGTGGGTTTACTTCAACCAGGAGACTGCCAGGAGCTTTATGGCCAATACTCTGCGGGGGCCGCAGCCAGCAGCCACGCAGCAGGCAGACAGCAGCACCGCCCCGGAGCTGGAGGCAGCTTCCCAGCAAGCAGCCAGCGCGGAAGAGCTGGCTGCTCAGGCGGAGGGATTCTACCGTGAAGGGCAGCTGGTAGAGGCGGTCGCGCTGTACGAACAGGCTGCCGAGCTTTCACCCAACACCATCGACTATTATGTCCAGGCGGCACGCCTGTACCTTTTCCAGGCAGCCATGCAGTACGGCGACAGCCGCGAGGAAACGCTGGCACTGGCGGCTAAAGCAGCTGAACGTGCGATCCTTGCGGATCCATTCAGTCCAGAGGGTTATGCCATCTCGGGCAAGGTGCAGGACTGGCAGGGAGATGCTGAACAAGCACTTTCTACAATCCGCCGGGCTTTGGAGATCAATGAGCGCTACCCGCTCGCACAATCCTATTACGCCGAAGCATTAATCGACCTGGCCCGCTGGGATCAAGCCCGGGAGTCCATCCAGTTTGCACTGGAACTGGCACCCGACCATGTTGACGTGCGGCGCGATTACGCATACATCCTGGAAAGCCTTGCAGACTACAACGCGGCAGCAACCCAGTACGAGGCTGCTCTGGCCCTGCACCCAAACCTACCATTTCTCCGTATGGCACTGGCCAGGTCCTATCGCCAACTAGAGCGCTACGATGAAGCACTGGACATTTTCTTTGAAGTGCAGGTGGTGCAGCCTAACAACGCTTTGATCCCCTACGAAATTGGACGCACGTATGAAACCTACATAGGGGATCCCAATTCCGCGCTTGAGTACTTCCAGCAGGCGGTTACACTCGACGAGAATTTCAGCACCCCCTGGATTCGGATCGGGACGATCCGCTACCTGCAGGGGAGTTACAATCAGGCCATTCCATCCTATGAGCGCGCGATTGAGCTTGGCGTAGAGAACGCTGACCTATATCTGCAGTTGGGCATGTCCTATGCTCTGGAGGGCCAGTGTGGGCAGGCAGTGCGTAACCTGCAGGAAGCTCAAAATCGGGCAGAAGGAGATCAGCGCATTCTCGATATCGCAGCGGAGGGTTTCACGATCTGTGAGCAGCCCACCCCCGTTCCGGTGGATGTGCTTGGCACCCCTACCGTGCAGCCGACACCCTGATCGAAGGAGCCGCAGGTGAGCCCAACTACAGTCCTGCTGGTGGACGATGAGGCCAACATTATCGAGTTGGCTCGTATGTATCTGGAGCAGGATGGATACCGCGTTGTTGACGCTGCTGATGGGGAGCTGGCGCTTGCCCGGATTGAGGCGGAGCAGCCCGACCTGATCGTTCTGGACCTGATGCTGCCGCGCATAGACGGCTGGGAGGTGTGCAAGCGCGTGCGTGCGCACTCGGACGTGCCGATCCTGATGCTCACCGCGCGCGATGATGACATTGACAAGATCGTCGGGTTGGAACTGGGCGCCGATGATTACATGACCAAGCCGTTCAACCCGCGTGAGCTCGTCGCACGCATAAAAGCGATCCTCCGCCGAACAGGCGGCCCAGCCCGGGAGAGTGACACGCGCCACGTGATCAGTATAGGGAACGCACGAATTGATCCGGCTCGTCGGACCATGACCATTGATAACCAGCCTGTCAGACTGCGTGCCAAGGAATTTGACCTCATGTACATCCTGATGGAGCATCAGGGCCTTGTGCTAAGCCGCGAACAGCTCCTCAGCCTGGTATGGGGTTTTGACTTTTACGGACAAACTCGCACAGTCGATGTTCATGTTGCTCATGTGCGTGCCAGGCTGGAGCAAGCTGGCTCAACCCTCAGCATTGAAACTGTCTGGGGTGTGGGATATAAGCTGGTTGTGGATTGAGGCTCACCCGGTCATCCTCTGCGGATCGAATACCGCCTGAGAAGGCATCCCGCGGCGTATTTTCTACGAAAAGCGCGGTTTCGTAGCCCTCCCCAATGATGCACCCAGCATGCAGTACCGGGGCAGTACTTCGCAAGCACCCGAGCACAGCTAAAGTACGTCGCTACGCGTCAGGGGGACCATGCACCCCCATGAAGTAGTCATAGATCATCTGGGTGGCTTTCGCCATCGGCCAGGTCCCCGGCCAGTCTGGCTGACGCTGCATGAACATCGCCAGTGCGAAAGCCCCTGCGTCCGTTTCGATGATGCCCGCCTCAACGAAGAAATTCACGCGATAAACTTCCGTTGCCTGGAAAGTCCCTCCCTTGCTGTAAACATGGATATTCGCATCATCAGGCAGGGCAATCAGAAACGGTGTCTCATCCTTCACACGTTCCAGCAGGCCAAACAGCTCCTCGCGATGGGCCGGGTCGTGCACATACTCACCCCGATAAAGCCGGGCATAGAACCGTGCCAGTTCAATGGGAGCGAAGGCCTTGTCACAGGGTAACTGGGGAATAGGACAGCGCAGCAGCGCACCGCCGCCAGGCAGTGACAGGGCTTCGTCTCCGCGATAATACCGCCAATCGATGTCAGGTGGACGCTGGTCGGCCGGGGCGCCCTCGCCAGGGGGACAGGCCCATTCCTGCCAGGTAAACACAAAGCTAAGCTCACGGGTGAAACCCTGTTGGGCCAGCCAGTCATTAAAGGCGGGCAGCCCGCCGGTTCGCTCCAGGATGCAGGTTGTGGACTGATTGTAGCTGACCCGCAGCATAGAGGTAAGGTGTTTCAGATCAGTATCCAGCCGCTCAATCTCACCTGCTTCCAGCATCTCGTAATAGCGGACCGCAAGCGGCCCCTTGAAGCTGCTCATAGCATGGTAGCGTGTATCACCCTGAATGTTGATCTCCTGCCCCGTCTCGATGTCCACAAAGCCCACACCCAGGTCAAACCCATTGTCATAGACACGTCCGGCCAGATATTCCTCCAGCGCATCAACCAGCGGTGCATAGTCAATAGCCTGCGCGGTGGGCGTAGCTGGTTCCAGCGTCGGGGTGGGAGTCGATGGGACCTGTGAAGGTGTCACACTCGGTCGGGGCGTGGTCGCGGAGGGGGTGGCGGTACCGGGGGCTGTCACGGCAGCGCATGCAGCCAGGTTCAATGCAAGCAGCAGGATGATCGCAACTCCCGGTTGATAAGCTGACCTGTTGTTGTACATATCGCAGGGGCCGGTTCCTTTCCGACGGATGCCCTATATTCCAAACGCTGCCCTGGTGTACTTCATCCGCGCAAGCCATGCAAATTCCAATTGCATACTGCGTAACCCCCTCCACGCTATTCTGATATATCATAGTGTGGTTTTTGTCCGGAAGGTGATATACATCTGATCATGTCAACAGAAGCAGCACCATTTCACAAAGTATCTCTCTGGATAGGCAGCCTGCTGGACCGTGCGGTACTGCCCGGCGAGGGGATCATGGCGGTTACCAGCCTGCTGGTGGGTATTGGAACGGGCCTGGCGGCTGTGGTTTTCAATATCCTGATTCGCTGGGTTACCAATGCCTCTTTCACTTGGGTCCCGAACAAGCTGGCCTGGCTGGGACACTGGTATATCCTGCTGGTGCCCATGATCGGCGGCCTGCTGGCCGGGCCGGTGATCTACCTGTTTGCGCGCGAAGCCCGAGGTCATGGTGTGCCTGAAGTGATGCAGGCTATCGCTTTGAAAGGTGGCCGCATCAGACCACAGGTGGCTGTGGTCAAGGCGGTTGCATCATCCATTACCATCGGGACAGGCGGCTCTGTGGGGCGTGAAGGCCCCATCGTGCAGATCGGCGCTGCCCTGGGCTCCGTATTAGGGCAGGCCTTTGGCCTGTCAACAGAGCGCATCCGCACGCTGGTGGCCTGCGGTGCAGCAGGCGGTATCGCGGCGACGTTCAATGCCCCGATCGCCGGGGTGATCTTCGCGATCGAGGTCATTCTCGGTGAATTAAGCATCTCCAATATCGGCAGCGTGGTGATCTCCGCCGTGGCCGCCAATACCGTCATGCAGCTCGTGGTCGGCGGCGAATATGCGTTTCCGGTCCCCAGACCTTATACACTGGGCAGCGCCTGGGAGCTGGTTTTCTACGCGGTGATGGGGGTGCTAGCGGCCCTGGTTGCGGCCTTCTATGTGCGCACCCTGTACTGGACAGAGGACGTCTTCCAGAAGCAGAAGCTGTTCCCTGAATGGGTGCAGCCCGCCGTGGGCGGCCTGTTGATCGGTATACTGGCGTTGGCGTACCCGTTGATCTTCCCCGCCCTCTCCTATGATCAAATGCCGCAGGTCTTCGGGGGCGGATATCCCCCTATCTCAACAGCGCTGGCCGGGGATATAGGCCTGAAGGTGGCTTTGGGTTTAATGCTGCTCAAGATCGCCGCAACCAACCTGACGCTTGGATCAGGCGGGTCGGGCGGTGTGTTTGCGCCGGGGTTGTTCATCGGCGCCATGTTAGGAACAGCGGTCGGCATCATCACGAACATGCTGTTCCCTGGCCTTAACGTGCAGCCTGGCGCCTTTGCGCTGGTAGGGATGGGCGCGGTGTTTGCCGGGTCCGCACATGCGCCGATCACCGCCGTGATCATGCTGTTTGAGCTGACCGGTGATTATAAAATCATCCTGCCGCTCATGCTGGCAGTCATCATCGCCACTGTGCTGGCGCGGCGTATGCTGGGCGGTGAGTCAATCTACACACTCAAACTCGCACGGCGCGGTATCCGGCTGCAGCGCGGGCGAGATGTCGATGTACTGCAAAGCGTGACTGTCGAAGAGGTCATGGCACATGCAGTAGAGACGGTGCCGCCTACCATGACACTTGTGGAATTCTCGGAGGTGCTCAGCCACTCCCGGCAGAACGGCTTTCCGATCGTTGGGGAACATGGGGAGCTGCTGGGTATAGTGGCCATGTCCGACCTGGAGGGTGCAGTGGCCCGCAACCTGCCGCGCACTACCCCTGTCCTCGAGTTCGGAACACCTGCCAGCCGCACCAGCCTGGCCTATCCGGATGAGACGATGGAAGAAGTGCTGTCGCGTATGGGGCGGCGCGGCCTCGGTCGTCTGCCGGTGGTTGCTCGGGATGATCCCCTGCATCTGCTGGGCACGATCCGGCGCGAGGAGATCATCGATGCCTACAATCTGGCCATCGCCCGGCGCGCAGAGCTTCAGCATCGCACCAAGCGCATCCAGCTTCGCAATATCGACGGTACCGAGTTCGTCGATATGATCCTCAAGAAAGGCGATGCTGCGATAGGCAAACGGATCGTTGATCTGGCCAGCAGTTTGCCGCGCGAGTGCGTCCTGGTCTCGATCCGGCGCAATGGCAAAATGCTGATCCCCCATGGCAGCACTGTGCTTAAAGAGGGCGATCAGATCACTGCCTTTGTGGATGCATCCGCCAAAGATACACTCCACACCTGTCTGGCCGGTGACGCGGGGCACGCGCCGCATTTGGTGCCCGAAGTCGAGGGGTAGAAACACAGGCCCGGTGAAGATCGGGCCTTTTCTGGCTTGCGTGATAGAACAATTGTTCGTATAATAGATTTATGAATATACGCAAAAAGCCCGATGCCATACAGAAACTCGCCAGCATCGGTGGCAGCGCAACTCTCGAGGCCGCAGGGGATCGCCCAACCGGCGAACGCGGCATCCCCATTGATGCAAGTGGATTACGCGCCTGCATCCAGATGGTTGCCACGCCGCGCGGTCGCAAGCCAGTGCTCAAGACGCTGCTCAGCAGCGCCTGCGAGCTGAACTGTTATTACTGCCCTTTCCGCGCAGGGCGTGACCGCATGCGCCGGGTCACATTCACCCCCGACGAGCTTGCAGGGGCTTTTGATCAGCTCCAGCAGGCCCGGCTGGCAGACGGGATCATGCTGTCGTCGGGCCTGATCGGCGGTGGGGTGCGCACGCAGGATAAGATCCTGGACACCGCAGCGATACTGCGCCGGAAGCTGGGTTATAGAGGCTACATCCATCTCAAGATCATGCCTGGCGCAGAGCGCGATCAGGTGTACCAGGCAATGGCGCTTGCGGATCGTGTCTCGGTCAACCTGGAAGGACCCAACCAGAGCCGCCTCAGTGCACTGGCGCCGCGCAAAGTCTTCGAAACCGACCTGCTGGAACGTCTGAAATGGGCCAGCCATCTGATCGACGAATATCGTGCGACTGCAGGAGGAGGGAAGGCTCCAAGCCTCGTCACCCAGTTTGTGGTTGGGGCGGTGGGGGATACAGACCTTGAACTGTTAACCGCAAGTGATTACTTGTACCGGCGTTTAGGCCTCAAGCGGGCGTATTATTCCTCTTTCCACCCCGTGGAAGGTACTCCATTCGAAGGGTTAGCCCCGTCAGCAGACCTGCGCGAACTGCGACTTTATCAGGCCAGCTTCCTGCTGCGCGATTATGGGTGGGATGTAGAAGAGATGCCTTTCCTATCCGACGGCAACCTGCGACTGGACATCGACCCAAAGCGTGCTTATGCGGAAATGACGCTCAGACAGGCCCCTGTTGATCTGGCGAAGGCCGCGCGGGCCGACCTGCTGCGCGTGCCAGGCATCGGCCCCCGCGGCGCCAGCGCGATCCTGCGTGCACGAACCCTTGGCTCTATCCGCGACCTTGCGGATTTGCGGCGGATTGGTGTGCGTATGCCTGAGCAGAGCGCCCCCTACATCCTGCTTGACGGGCGCCGCCCACCACAGCAACTCCCCCTCTTTTAGGGTTGTTGGCTCCTGATCACAAACTTCAGGCAGTGAATAACGTACAATAATATGCGAGTATCGATCAGGTTTTCGCCAGATCGGTCGACTTGTCATGGTTGTCCCTACTACAACAGGAAAGGGCAGGTTATGAACGGGACCCCGGCTATCATCACACGGTCGCTCACGCGCCGGTTTGGGGAGCTTACCGCTGTCGACAACCTGGCGATTGAAGTTGGTCAAGGTGAGATATTTGGCTTCCTGGGCCACAACGGCGCAGGCAAAACTACAACCATCCGCTTGCTGAACGGTGTATTGGAGCCAAGCGGCGGCTCGATCCAGGTGCTCGGTCTTGATCCGATGCACCAGGGGCCACAGCTCCGCCGCCGAACCGGTGTGCTTACAGAGAACCCTTCGCTGGATGAGCGCATGACGGCACGCGAGAATCTGACATTCTATGCCAATCTGTATGACGTACCGGTTGATCGAGTCAAGCCGCGTATTGAGGAACTGCTCGAGACCTTCGAGCTGCAAGAACGTGCGGACGAGAAGGTCGGGGGCTACAGTAAAGGCATGAAGCAGCGCCTTGCCCTGGTTCGTTCGCTGATCCACGAACCGGAGCTGATCTTCCTGGATGAACCCACCTCCGGCCTTGACCCGATTGCCTCAAAGGGTGTGCGCGACCTGATCCGCCATATGAGCCAGGAGGAAGGCCGCACGATTTTCTTGTGCACACACAACCTGGTCGAGGCGCAGCGTCTGTGCACCCGGGTGGCCGTCTTGGAGCACGGCAAGCTGCTGGCGATCGGTACTCCTGGCGAGCTGGGAGAGCGCTTCGGTCATCGCCAGCGCCTGGAGGTGGAGATCGACCCGGCTACCCGTGCGCTGGCGCTGGAGAAACTCAACCAGATGGAGGGCATCTACGAGATCGCTGAGGAAAACGGTGTAGTGAGCTTTGGTGGCGGGGCTCATGCGCGTGTGCCCGAGATCGTTGCGTCGTTGGTCGCTGCCGGGGTGCGAATCCATCGTGTCACACCACAGGAGCCCTCGTTGGAGGATGTGTACTTCGCGCTGCACGGAGAGCAGACGGAAATGGAGGCTGTGCGATGAACTGGCGTGCTATTCGTGCTGTGATTGGAAAAGACTTGAAAGTTGTCATCCGCAGCAAAATGATCATGGGAACCACAATCGGTGTCTCGCTGATGATGCTGGTGCTCATCCCTTCTATCCTCAGTGCTGCCACATTGTTCATGCCCGAGGCAACCACCAATGATATTGATGAAATCATGGCGATGATGCCTGAGGAGCTTAAGGGCATGTTCGATAACCGGCACCCGGCCGAGGTGTTCTTCGAATATGCAATCACCTATATGTTCGCTCCGCTGTTTCTGATAGTCCCCCTGATGGTCTCCACGGTGATTGCGGCGGATAGCTTTGTGGGTGAACGTGAGCGCAAGACCATGGAAGCGCTTCTGCATTCGCCTATCACAAACTGGGAACTGCTGGTCGCCAAGATGCTGACTGCCTGGATCGCCGCGTTAGTTGTCTCGCTGGTGGGTTTCGTGTTGTACGGGATAGTAGCCAACCTGTTCGGGTTGCAGATCCTGGGATATTTGTTCTTCCCCACCCCAATGTGGCTGCTGCTGGTCTTCTGGGTCTCGCCGGCTGTGGCAGCCGTAGGGCTGGGTTTATCTGTGTTGATCTCAACACGCGTCAACACATTCCAGGAGGCGTACCAGACCTCCGGCATGGCCGTTGTACCCGTCGTGGCGCTGATGTTCGCCCAGCTCCTCGGAGGCCTGTATCTGAGCAACGTTTTCGCTCTGATCATGGGCTTGGCAGTGTGGGTTATCGCAGCCGCCATTCTGTGGTTTGGCGCGCGCACCTTTGAGCGTGAAAGGCTGATCGCCCGTCTGTAATTGAAAGCTGCATGCAGGCCACAGAACGACTATAATAAACCCATAAACAGTGCCTTGCCTCGCCATAGCGAGGCAAGCACTTTTTCGTCAAACAGCGCCAGCATCGAGCAACGAACGAGGCACCATGACACACACACGCTCCCGGCTGCGGGCAGAGATCGCTGCACTGACCGTGACACGCTCTGTGCTTACCACAGGCTATCGCATGCTGTACCCATTCCTCCCAGTCATCGCACGCGGATTGGGCATTACCCTGGAGATGGCAGCGCTGGCACTCACTGCGCGGTCTGTCTTGGGCTTCCTGAGCCCATTAGCAGGGATAGCCGCTGATCGCTGGGGAAGGCGCGCAATCCTGGTCGTGGGAACCTTGTTGTTCCTGATCGGCGGGCTGCTGATCGGGGCCTGGCCTGTGCTGGCTGTCTATTTTGTGGGCGTTCTGCTGCTCTCCGCTGGCAAGATTATGTTCGACCCCTCAGTCCATGCCTATATAGGTGATCGCGTCCCGTACGAGCAGCGTGGTGCATCCATTGCGATTGGCGAGATGGCATGGTCTTTCGCCTACCTGCTGGGGATGCCACTGGTGGGCTGGCTGATCGCACAAGGAGGCTGGGTAGCTCCATTCCCCACCCTGGGGATACTGGCTCTGCTTGGAGGCTTGCTCTTATGGCGCCTTTTAGAAAACGATATGCCTCAATCCAGCACTACCCAGAAGTCCAGGCCCAACTCCCTGCGCCTGATATTGCGCCATCCGGCTGTGCTGGCTGCGATCAGCGTTGGCCTGCTGATTTCGGCAGGGAACGAAGTCGTTGCTGTCATATTCGGCGCCTGGCTGGAGAGCGACTTCGGCTTGCAGGTCGTCGCATTAGGTGGTGCTTCCGCAGTGATTGGCCTCGCAGAACTGGCGGGCGAAGGGGGCGTGGCCATTATCAGTGACCGGCTTGGCAAGCGGCGCTCAGTGATCTACGGCATCTTGCTGAATATCGCTGCCGGGCTGGTGCTGCCTCTTTTGGGCCGAACACAGGCCGGGGCATTGGTGGGGCTGTTTCTGTTTTTTATCACGTTTGAGTTCGCACTGGTCGCCTCGCTGCCGCTGATCACCGAGCTGCTGCCTGAGGCGCGCGGTACGGTGATGGCGGTTAATGTGGCGGGATATTCTGCCGGGCGAGCGTTAGGGAGCCTGCTTGGCCCGGCGCTGTTCGGTATTGGGCTGCTGGCAAACAGCATCGCCGCCGCGGTTTTGAGCGGTGCGGGCTTGCTGCTGCTCGTTCTGTTTATTCGCCAGCAGTGAGTCTCCGTTACTTTGGGCAGCGCGCCTGTCCCTTGCCATTGAACAGGTATGGCTGAGCGGCCTCCCAGGCTGCATCATCTACGATAGGGTGGGGCTCGCCTTCAATCAGCACGGCAACAACTCGATAGCCTGCGAGATGGCCCCGGTCAGTGCAGATGGGCAGCAGCTGCCAGCCTTCCAGGCGGTCGTCCGCCCAGTCCGCCACATACACTTCAGGCCGGTTGCGCAGGAGCGCATCAGGCGAAAGAAATGGGGCTGCATCAGCCCACCGCACATAGTAAGGAGCCGGGCCTGGTGGAGGGTCCACTTCCGGTGGAGCTACCACGCGCAGGCCTGGAGCGAGGTCAGTGGCAAAGGCGGTATAGCGCACTGCCCAACTGTAAATGAACGAAGGGGATGATGGCCGGGGCATCAGGAACAAGGCATCAGGTGCGGCATGTTCCAGGAGCGCTTCACTGGCCGAGATTAGTGTCCCCTGTCTGCTCTGGTCAACCTGGGGCAGGTGGACATACCAGGAAAATCCCAACATCAAGGTGCCGACCAACACCAGTGCTATCGGGTATGCTCGCGCTGCCCAAAGCCGCCCTTTCAAGTGCAGCTCATCAGCCTGAGGTTCCAGCAACTGCCACAGGCGCAGCACGCCATAGCTGATCAGCGGGGTAAACAAAACGTAGACCGGCGTCATGAAGTCGTGCCAGTCGGGGATGTTGTAGCTGATTACAAACAGGTACGACGACACGATGGCCAGCACCAGGAACCAGGCCAACTCAGAGCGGCGCTTGAACAGCTCCCACACACCAACTATCCCGAGCATGTACCCCCAAGGCAAAAATTGGGTGTTGATCTGGCCAATAGACTCGGGCAGCCGCGCCAACAGCTCCGAACGTGGAACTGCCAGCAGGGCGCCTTTGAAAGGCCCCCCGGTCAGATAGTCAATCAGGGGCCCTTTCAAATAACCAACCAGATCGCCCTCGGGGGTGCCGGGGCAGAAGTTGCAAAACGGCGCCCCGGCATGTAATGGGATATAGAGGTACTGCAGTGCTGCCACGACCACGATCACCCCGTGAAATGCCAGGTTGCGGGGGCGTGTCAGGATGGTCCGATCCACCACATTGACCATGTAGAGGTATGCTGGCAGCAGCAGGATCATGCTCAGGTGATTGCCGAAACTGAGCGCATAGATGCTCGCAGCAGCCCAATATACTACCGGCTGGCGTGTCTGATGCCAGGCCAACAGCAAGTAAGCTACTGCCGCTACATACAATGCGTTCAGCGCATAAAGCTCGGCAATGCTGGCCTGATACCACAGCCGGGCCGAAAGAGCCAGCAATCCGGCTGAGAAGATGCTGGCCGCCAGGTTGCGCGTCATCCGGTACGCCGTCAGGAAGACAAGGCCAACCGCCAACGCAGCGCTAGCAGCAGAGAATAGATTCAGCCGGAACGCCTCATCGCCGCCCAATGGTAAATCCATCACCAAGCGGCCCAGGATCAGATACTGCGGGCTGCCCGGTGGGTGGATCACGCCGCGCACGAGTGCCGCGATTTGCAGCTCAATACTGTCCAGCGAGGGTCCTACCCCGGGATGCAGCGTGCGCAAGAACAGGCCAAGTGCCAGCAATACGACAGCCAGTGCAGCCAGGATCACAATACCAGGGACGGGGTCGTGCTCCATCAGGTCCGCGTCGCGCACGCGCAAGCCCTCCATCGGGTCAGAAGCAAGGAAACCCATTTTCCCCTGACCGGCCCTGCGAAGCAAGACGCCGATTCTAATTCAGTACCAGCGCCACCGGAGTAAGGGCAATCAGGAGCTGTCCGCTGCTGTATATGATCCAGATCACATCCCCGATATAGGGGAAACGCCACAGCTCGATCATTTCGCTGATCCACAGCAGGTCTGATGCAAGGAACAGGACAAGCCCTAACGGAAGTACACCGGGTGCTGCTCCCTGCAGCCATAGGGCGCCTGCGAAGGCGGTGACACCAAAAAGCAGCATCCCATATACCAGTGTCCCAACCCGAACAGAGCCGCTCGCGCCAGAGGGGCGTACGAAGGTCCACCAGGCAAGGGCTTCCACGGCTGCAGCGGCGGCCAGAGCGCCCCAGGGCAGCAGTGGAGGCACGCTAGAACCTGACGCCAGGATAATCAACGCTACCAGGTAGCTGATATGCCCCAAACCGAACGCTGCGATGCCAGGAACTTTCGGGTTTTCAAACGGCAGCAAACCGGCCAGTGTCACATCTCCTAAGAGGCCAAGCAACAAGCCTGCTGCGATCCACGGAATCGCCGCTCCGTCTGCAGCGCGGGGCGTGATCGCCGTCCATCCGACCAGCGCCACAGCCAGCGCAGAGAGCATCATGACCACTTTCCCAACCGGGGAGAAGCGCCGCCAGCGATCCGGGCGCGCTTTGCCAATGACCATACCCAGAACATACGCCAGCACCCATAAGATCGCGAGTATGGCAAGACCAACACGGAGAGTTAACGTAAGCGCTGCGAACATGCCAGCCGCCCGGTGAGGATATGAGGGGGATCATACGTGACTGCCAGTGTATCCTCACCACAGGCGAATCGCCAGAATGAAACCTGCATGCTAGACTTGCCGGGTGATTATGCGGCGCCAAGTGTGGAGGCAGATGACCGAATGACCGATACGCACGATCCATACGCTGCCCTGGCCCGTTATTATGATTCCGAAAATGCAGATCGTACAGACGACATCGCGTTCTTCATCGATCTCACTGAACAGTACGGCTATCCGGCCCTGGTGATTGGGTGCGGCACGGGTAGGATCGCCTTTCCACTGGCCGCCGGTGGTGCCCCGGTGACGGGCATAGACCTGTCCCGCAGCATGTTGGATATCGCCCAGGCACGCGCCGCACGGCAGGGTATTGACGAAGCTCGTATGGACTGGCACGCAGCGGACGTGCGCAATTTCAGCCTGCCGGCTCGTTACCGTCTGGCGGTGTTCCCCTACAATGGGTTCATGCACATGCTGACCCAGAGCGACCAGCTTGCGGGGCTGGCGCGCATCGCCGCGCATCTGGAACCCGGCGGCGCCCTGGCCCTCGACCTGGATAATCCGGTGACCCTGTTCCGTTATGAAGACTCAAACAGCATATCTTTTGAACGCACATTTATCGACCAGCACACTGGCCACTCTGTGATGCAGCAGTCGTTAGTAAGCCTCGACCGGGCGGCACAATTGATGCACATAACCTGGATCTATGATCGGATCAGCGATAGTGGGCAGGTCTTGAGAGATGTCATCCCCATGGATGTGCGCATGACATTTGCCCCGGAGATGGTCCTGCTGCTGCACAGGAGCGGATTTGAGGACATCTCGATCTACGGCGATTACGATTTTAGCCCCTATGAAGAGGACAGCCCACACATGCTGGTAGTTGCGACCCGGAAGGAAACAGGCTGATGAAAAGCCGAGCTTTTGTACTGGTTATCAGCCTGGTTTGCGCGTTATTAGCCGGGTGTGCTGTGCTGCCCTTTGCAAGCACACCAGAGTCGCCAGAAACGCAGCCCTTACTCCCCACAGCCCTGCCGGAACAGGCGCCTGTGGAGACCGCACCGATCCCAACCGAGTCGCCGCGCACATACTTCACCTATAGACATCGGACGGATGTATTCACCCTTAACATCCCGGAGGGCTGGGAGGCTATCGACGAAAGCACAGATCAGCGTCTGCTGGTGCGGTTCATTGCACCCCCAGGCTACGCCAGCCGGGTCACGGTCGAAGTGACGAATGAAGGGCCGCTGCCACCAGACCGGGTGCGTGAGTTAGCAAACAGCTACCTGCGCCTGCATTACACAGAGTCACCCTCCTATACGCAGTTAAACCAGGATGAACTTCCCGACGGACGGCTGCGCTATATCTTTAATTACAATGATGGGCGGGGGGGGACTGGCCGTGAAACCCTCCTGATCCAGCAGACGGGCCCATATTTCGCCGCGCTGCGTGTCTTTCAAGCTGATGTAGATGCCAACACACTCAGCGCTGCCCTGGAGACCGTCACAGCCAGCTTCTCAATCGACACTCTGGCGCTTTGGGGCACCCAGGTGGCTTCGATAAACCCTGCCGAACTCCTGGTGGCCAATACGAACCTGTGGCAGGTGGGTAATCGCACCTACTACGCAGGGGAGGTGTTCAATGCATCCCCTGCAACCATCACCGAAACACAGATCCGTATTGCCTTTTGCAGTGATGCAGGCATTGTGTTGAGCGAGCTGGTGCAGCCAGCTCTGCGTGCCTACATACCACGTGGTGAGTCTGCTCCATTCCTTGTTACCGCCGAAGGGCTGCCTCGTACCGTGCGCATCTGCATTGAACAGGCAACAGCGCGCCCGGCGCAGCCGAATCCAATCTATACCAACACCTTTGTTGTGGAGAGCAGCCTGGAGTCAGACCAGCGAGGAGTGCGCCAGGTGCGTGGCAGGATCACCAACCCTGAACTGTCTCCTGTGACCAGTGTCGATATCACTATCGCACTGTACGATGACACAGGCCGTGTGGTGGGAATTGGACGTGTTGACTTCGGCGATAACCTGCTCCTGCAGCCTGGAGAGTCCCGCCAGTTTGTCTACACGCTGGAAGGGCTTGCGGATATCCCGGACCACTTCTCTGTGCTGGCAGAAGGTCGCGTGATTGACTTGAGCGGCGCATCCCTGACCCCCACCCTCAGCCCCTGAACCCGGTTGGCGCGCCAGGGTACTTAGTCCTACAATTACCGTCAGAGTGCATACAGAGTGCATAGCGGACTCATTGACAATCCGGATTACCGATATATCCATGAAGCTGAGCATCGGGTATAAGACGGACGCGGGGCCGCGTGAGGGGCGTAATCAGGACGCTTTGCTTGCGGTACATCCCGGTAGTGATCAAACACGAGCGGTGCTGATCGTATCTGATGGCATGGGCGGAGCCAACGCCGGGGATATGGCCAGCCGTGAAGCGCTGCGTGTGCTGAAACGCCACCTCGTAACAAAATTCCCCCCCACCGATGAAATCCCCGACCGGCTGCGCAAGGCACTGTATGCCGCAAACCGGGCGATCTACGAGAAGGCTTCTAATTCCCCTGCCCTGGACGGCATGGGATGCACCGCCGTGATCGCGGTTGTAGATGGCGATTCATTCTGGATCGCCAACGTCGGTGACAGCCGGGCCTACCTCCTGCGCAGCGGAACATTGCACCAGATCACCGACGATCACACATGGCTGAATGCGCGTGTTCGCGAAGGCCTACTCACCGCCGAACAAGCTGCGGGCGAGTTTCGCTATCTCAATCATGTGCTGGATCGCGCCCTGGGTACTGCTCCGGGCATCGAGGTGGATGTTTGGCCAGCAAGCGCTCTGCAGCCTGGGGATGTGCTGATACTTTGCACGGATGGGCTGTATGGTGTGCTTTCTCCAAGACATCTGATGGAGTTGGCTGCAATCCGCCCCGCCCAGAGAGCTGCTGAGGCACTGATCACAGCCGGGCTTGCTGCTCCCGCCCATGACAACCTTTCAGTGGTCATTTTGCAGGTTGAGTAACCGGATCATCCTACCTGGCGGTGGAAATGGGGCTTTATTACCGCCAGGACTCACAAGCAGCAGGATGCCCCTATAGCCAAATGAGGAGCAACCTATGATTAAACGTGCTGCACTGATAACCGCTGTGCTGCTGTCCGTTTGTGTTGTGCTTGCTGCGCCAACTGGCACGGCGCACGCACAGGATGCGACCCTTAAGGGCAAGGGCTTTTTTGATGTGAATGTCCGTGCCTACCCTGGAGTCAATGGTAGTGCCATTGGTGTGTTACCTTCCGGGACCGAATTTACTGCCATCGGACGCACGCCCGGCAATACCTGGCTGCAAATCGAGTTTGGTGGGCTGACCGGTTGGGTGGCGGGCTGGCTGGTGACTCTTTCCGGAGATACCTCAGTGCTGCCGGTGACTGCCTCTGTCGACCCGCCGCTTTCAGGGCCGCCCGGTCCGTTTGACATGCTCATTCCTTACAATGTTAATCTGCGGACAAGCCCCTCCACCAGCGCCGATGTGATTATGATGATGCCTTACAACAACAGCGCCCAGGCCATCGGGAGAAATGCCGGAAGCTCGTGGGTGCTGGTCTCATATCAGGGAACAGAGGGATGGGCGGCGGCATGGACGGTGATTGTACGTGGAGACATAGGGCATCTCCCGGTAGATGCAGGACTTCCGCTCCCTGCACCGGCGCCCACACCGGTCCCCGCCCCAGATGACACCGAGGCACCACCCAGCATCGCGATACCGCCCGGGGCTTTGGCGGTGCGGGCGCCTTACCGGGTGAACGTGCGTAAAGCGCCAAATATCAACGCGGACGTAACCGACGTGCTGCCCTTCGGTGCAACGATAGCAGCCACCGGACGTAATGCGGGCAATAACTGGTTGTTTATCGAATACCCGGGTGGAAGTGGCTGGGTGGCAAATTGGGTCGTCACAGTATCCGATGACACTGCCCTGCTCCCGATCCTCTCCGACAGTGAAGAGGTTGCTCGCATAGAAGGTGGCATCGGGGTATTCGGCATCTTCGATATGATCGTGCGCAGCGGCCCGGGGGTAACCTATGGGAACATCATTGTGCTGCCTGCCACCACGCGTGTTCCTGCACTGGCGCGCACGGCCGACAGCTCCTGGGTCCAGATCAGCTACGAATCCAAGCAGGGCTGGGTAGCCAGCTGGCTGATCGTCTCCTCTGCAGACATCAACAACCTGCCGGTGTTGGAGTTTGGTACCCCTTGATTTGACGGCCACTTCGAGGCACTCACCACAGGGCCAACCATGCTGGTTGGCCCTGCTGCTGCACCCTACCTGACAGCCTCAGGGGCTTATGGTACACTCTGCGGCCGGATATCCGCTCATGTCAGCGAGGATGGATGAGCACGTCAACAGGCCAGTTGCTTGACCAATCACTACGAAGCCGTGCGCTTGTGCGCGATATGCGGCTACATATCTATTTGCCACCGCTCTACGGTCAGTTCGAACTGCGTTATCCGGTGTTGTACCTGCTGCACCCCTGGGGCGAAGACGAGCATTACTGGGCGCAAGCTCTTGATCTCGCACACTCAGCCGATCACTTAATCCACGCCGGTGCAGTGCCCCCCTTCGTGGCTGTCATGCCGCAGGGCGATAAGAGCTTCTTCTTAGACGCAGCGGACCCCGGTGGTGATTTCACCCCGATGATGCGCCTGGACCCACAGTACTTCGCAGGGGCATTGGAGGGATACGGCGATTACGGCAGCTACCTCATTCACGATGTGATCCCATTTGTCGAAAAGGAACTCCTGGTGCGCGGCAGCCGGGCAAGTCGTGCGGTTGCCGGGGTCGAGATGGGCGCAACCGGTGCCGCGGCACTGGCCTTCACCCATCCTGATATGTTCTGTGCAGTGGGTATCCACAGCCCGCTGCTTTTCAGCAAGACACGATTAGGCCCACCGTGGATATTTGGCTTAAGCGATGATGCCAGCTTTGCTCCACGCAGCCCCCTGCACCTAGCACGGCACCTGGCACCAAGCGTGCCGCCGCGCATCTACCTCGACTGTACACAGGCGGACGAAAGCGCTGAGGAAGTGCATGCGCTTCACATCGCCCTGGACGTCCGCAAAATCCCACATACATATCAACGCTGGGACGGCGATGGCGGGCCAGCCGCTTGGCAAACCCATCTCGCCGAGTATCTCGGCTTTTACGCGGCAGGATGGTAGCCCATGCGGACTTCGCATGTAATGACGATACTTACACTGATTGTGCTGTTGGGGCTCACAGGGTGCGTTCAGCAGATGCAGGCACCTGCCCCTCCTCCTGATCAGGCCGTACCGACACTCCCCGAACCGACCAGCGGCCCACCGCCAACCCCTACTCCAGAGCCGCCGGGCTACTATATCCAACCAGGTGTACCTGCTGCGCTGGCAGGGCCTGCTGCGGCGGCCTTTGAAGCTGCGGGGATGGCGCGCCATGATACCCGTGAGAACGCGGCGGCCTGGCTTGCTGCGGGTAACCAGCCCGACGCACGCCTGGCTGCCCAGTGGGTTTACGCGCTGGTCGCTCCCTTCGCTACGATCCCCGATGATATCTCGTGGGGGGCATTTGTGGCGTACTGGCAGGCAGGAGATTCGTCGACGCTGCCCGATTTTGGCAGCGCGCCGACACTGGTGATGGCCCAGGATGCCGCCGATCTGCTTGCCTCACTGCTTGGTATGCCCTCTGCCTCCACACCGCTGCAGATCGTCGCGGAAGATCTAGTAACCGACACCCTCTGGGCGGCGCGTCCTTCACTGGGGGTGGTTCCTTTTGAGATGCTCAACCCGCGATTGAAGGTAATCATCCTGGACGGCCTCTCTGTGCTGGACAGGGACCTGGACCCGATGGCTTACCCGCTTACAATACCCTTTGCAGCCGGGGGTCAAGGCGAGGCCGCTGAGGCAGGGCTGGGGACGCTTGGGGCGGGATGGCCGGCCAGCAATCGCGATCCTGCTCGCATCAGTGTGGTAACCCTGACCGGCGTTACTGCCATGGCGCGTGCTACCGCCATGCAGATGGAGCTGCGCGGCTACGATTTTCCCCTGCGCCAGATCGCCCCGTTCTTCGCCGACGCTGACATCTTGCACACCAGCAACGAAGTCGCTTTTGCGACTGACTGCCCAAACCCCGATTGGGTGGGCGAGCCAATCTTCTGCTCCAAGCGCGCGTATTTCGCCCTGCTCGAAGCAATGGGGTTGGATATCGTCGAACTGACCGGCAACCATGTGAATGATTGGGGCACGGCGGCACTTGCGTACACCCTCGACGTCTATGACGGAGCAGGGCTGCCCTATTACGGTGGTGGACGCACCCTGGACGATGCGCGCCAGCCGCGCATCCTTACCACGCCGGATGGGACGCGAGTCGCCTTTCTGGGCTGCAACTCCGCGGGGCCTTTCAGCGCTTATGCGTCCGTGGAAGCCCCGGGGGCCGCCCCCTGCGATGAGTGGGCAGATATCCGGGCGCGCATCGCCGATCTCAAAGCGAGCGGCCAGGCTGACCTGGTCATCGCCACGCTGCAGTACTTCGAACTGCCCTCGTATGCTCCCAGCGCCGAACAAATCGCTGACTTTGAGGCGCTGGCAGCAGCAGGTGCCGATATCATCAGCGGCAGTCAGGCCCACCAGCCCCAGGGATTCAGCTTTGCCGATGGCGCTTTCATCCACTACGGGGTTGGCAACCTGTTTTTTGACCAGATGGATTATATTGAGAACCGCCAGATGTTCGCTGACAAACACATCTTATATGCGGGGCGGCACATCGCCACCGTGCTGTTTACCGGCTTGATGGAAGACTACGCCCAGCCGCGCCCAATGACAGCGGAGGAGCGCGCCGGGTTTTTGGAGTTGATCTTCGAAGCGAGCGGCTGGTAGAGGCAGACAACCGCCTGGCATGCAGCGAGCCCGGCACCAAGCCGGGCTCGGGGTTTTGTTCGCTGGAGAACAAACTCAGTCGGTGCCGATAGGGGCGCGCTCGCTCAAATAGTCCGCTGTGGCTTCAATCAGCCCATCCACCACTTCGGGCATCCGGGCTAAACCCATATGCCCCACGCGGAAGATTTTGCCATGCAGGTCCGCGATCCCGCCGCCCAGCATGTAGCCACGCTCATCACGCAGATAACGCAGCATATCGTTTAGATCGACACCGGGTTGGCCGTTCATGGCGCTGATCACCGGGGCTGCGTATCCGGGTTCTGGGAACAGCGTGAAGCCCAACCTACCCAGCCCAGCCCGGGCCCGTTCAGCAGCAGCAGTGAACCCCACCCGGAACTCGTCGACGCCTTTGTCAAAGACATTCCCCAGGGCACGGTTTAACGCGGCGATGTTGTTGGTCGGCATGGTGGTGGGATATGGGTGCCAGTCCCACTCATCCATGTAGTAGCGCCATGTCTTGAGGTTAAGGTACCAACCGTGCGGCGCCGGATTCTCAGCGGCCATCTGCCAGGCACGCTCACTGATTGCGGCCACCGCGACGCCAGGGGGCGCTCCCAGGCACTTGTTCCCCACGCTTATACAGGCATCAATGCCCCATGCGTCGACCGGGATACGCACCCCACCCCAGGAGGCAACCGCATCCACAATCACCGCGAGACCATGCTCACGCCCAGCAGACGCCAGTTCCTCCAAAGGGTTCAGAACGCCAGTACTGGTCTCGTGATGGACCAAAACCAGTGCATGCACAGGCGCGCCATCGCGTTCGGCCTTAGGCTGCACATCCTTCAACAGTGCGCGCAGGTCACTGGCCAGCACAGGCTGGCCCCAGGGAGCCCTGAGCTCGTGCACGTGCACACCATATGCCCGCGTGATCTGAGCCAAGCGCGTGCCAAAGAATCCATTATTCACAACGACAGCACTGCTGCCCGGCATGATCAGGCTGCCCACGGCAGCATCGATTGCCGCAGTGCCCGGGCCAGGCACCATGATCACATCGCCCTTGGTTTCAAACAGCCGCTGCAGCTTCTCCGTTGTATCATGGAACAACGCCATAAAAACCGGGCCATAGTGTGGGATAGTCTGGGCGCTGAGCGCATCCAGAACGCTATCCTCGGCCTCAACCGGGCCCGGGATCAGCAGGCGCATATTTCCCACAGCGAACCTCCTAAGAGCTGCGATTGGTGGGGTTACTAGGGTCATTGTATATGGCGGCTGGTCAGCATGACAAGTGCTTTTTGACATACCGGCCTCGACCCACATGCAGTGTGGCCCTTTGCAAGCGCTTGCTCCATAATAAGAGCATTGCTAGAAATCCTGGATGTGGAGAGAGTATCCGTGAGGCGCTGGGCCGCAGTCAGTCTGATTACGACACTATTGTTTCTTGTTCTGGCCTCCCCCGTCGAAGCGCAGGGTGCATCAAGCCAGGGAGGGCGTCCGGTTCTCCCGAACGAGCAGGTGTATGGCACCACGCATTTTTCGATTCATTACACGCTGACGAGTGATGCCGCTGTTAATCCTACGGATGATGACAACAGTGGTGTGCCCGATTACGTAGAGAAGGTGGGACAATCACTCGAATTTACCTGGGATTTCCAGGTGAATCAGCTGGGCTGGGTCGCCCCGCTCTTCGATCATGGCGAAGGTGGGGATGAGCGCATCGACGTATACCTCGAGAACCAGCTCGCTGATGGGTATGCAGGGTATGTTGAAACCGGCGCGGGATACGTGGGGGATAACCCCAACACCCGCGAGGCAGAGCGTAACGCCGCCTATGGCTTCATGTCGCTTGACAATGACTATATCGAGGTGCTCAAGGACGGCACGGGTGAGACACCAGAACAGTTGATGCATGCCACAGTCGCCCACGAGTTCCATCATCTGGTGCAAGCAGCGTATGATGACAACGACCCGCACTTCTGGCTGTATGAGGCCACAGCCACTTGGATGGAAGATGAAGTTTACGATGACGTGAATGATGGTGTCTGGTATCTCGATGCCGTTTTTAAAAGCCCGGATACCTGCCTGGTCTCCGAGGGGGGGACTATTCGCGAAGAGGATGATGGTCGCTGGTACGGCGCGTGGCTGCTCCTGCGCCATATGTCCGAGCAATATGGTCACGGCATTGTACGAACCATATGGGAGCAGTCACGGCGCCTGAATGGCTTTGACTCTATTGATGCAGCCCTCGCGCCGCATGGCAGCTCCCTGGTTGATCAAAGCCGCAGCTTCGCAGTAGCCAACCTGCTGCGTGCTTACGAAGAGGGGGCCGAGTACCCCACCGTGCAGCTTGCAGGCACAGTTGAACGTGGGCAGTTCGTCCCGCCCGACGGCGTCCAGAGCCTCGGCGCTGATTACGTTGAGCTGCGCGGCAGCGGCACGGTTGCGGTCACATTAGGTGCCTCGAGAGCGCCGTTGTTCCTCCAGGCTGTAGGGGTGCGTGGCAGCCAGGCTGATGTCTATGGCTCGCCCAATGGTCAACTGGTATTGAACCTAGACGCCTATGACTCGGCATACCTGATTGTGCATAACGACGAAATGCTGACGTACGAATCAGATTGTTATTTCGCAGACTATACGATAAGCGTTGAACCCAGCACAGCGCCTCCCGCGGCGGTCACGGCTCAGTGGCCAGCAAACAACTATCGCTCGCCGGGCACACAGGCTGTCTATGCTGGCGAATCCGGCGCCGCGCCTTATGACGATGTGCCCTATCGCAGTGATGATCAGGGCTCCTTTGCGGAGTCCCCGACGGCGCTGCCCGTTAACTTCGAAGTGCTGGTCCCGCTGACACTACCCCCAGGCTATGAGTTTGACTACGCGTATATACTCACAGCAGAGGAGCTGGGCGATAACTCGGTCTTCTATGTGCCGGGGGGCGGCGATTCGGCCAACTTCGATTACCTGGACGCAGAGGAAAACTGGCTGAGCATTGCGGAGAGTCCCAGCCCCTATGCCGATGTCCGCGAGTGGATCGATGCCATTAACTATAGCGATACACCGGGAGAGATCCGCACTATCAGCGGCATCGAGGTGCTGGTAGAAGACCTGGGTGACGAAGCCGGGGCATGGTACAGCGCCACGTTTGTGATCAATGATCTGTTCATTGTGGTAGACGGGGATAACCGGGAAGAGGATGTGATTTTCCTCGTTCAGAGCCTGATTGATGCGGCACAGAACCCGGCTCCCGCAGTGCAGCCAGCCCCTGCCGGGCCGATCCCCGGCCTGCCAGACATCCCGCAGTACCCGGCACCTGTGCCCGATATTCCCTTCATCGAAGAGACCTTTGGGACGTTGAGCACCCTGACCCTAGTGATGTGCTGCGGAGGATTATGTGTGGTCGCCGGGGGTGCACTGGTCGCCGTGGGTATGGTCCTGCGCCGCCGCGAGCGCTAGGAGGTACGTGTGCGGTGATCCCGACACGCTAGCGGCGCACTGATCGGACAACAAAGCGAGCACCGGAGGTTCGCATCAGCCTTTCAACCGCGGCTGGAGGATGTGGACCTCCTTCGTTTTTTGCCATAGCTGATGCATCCCATATGTGGCTAATATGATAATAGGTGCCGTGATTGGCGTCCGCATGCGGGATGTCATCGCAGAGATCTGCGCGACCAATGTCAGGCTGGTAAAGTACAGAATTGGGACCCCCTGGGTAAGTACGAGTGCCCATCGGCGGCTGCGAATCCCCTGAATAGCCCCATACAGTGCTGTACTATATATCACTGCATGGTAAACCAGTTCGACGGGTGTGAACCATCCAGGCAAATCGGTTGTGAGCGCATACATGCGCCACAGGCCGAGCGGGGTGCTCATAACAGCTATTGGCCAATATTTCAGGAGCTTCTCGATGGCAAGGCTTCCCATCTGAGCATAGAGCTCCGGTGTTGACGCTACATGGAAGTCCCAGAATGACAGGTCAGTTACCGTCCCCAAGGCACCCAAATTCCCCACGCGTGTATATAGTTCGCGAACATATGCAATATACAGATCGGCAACAGATGCCCCGGTGGCAAGGTGCTCGGCAGAAATCGCCCGAAGGAAAAGGAGACTGAAATTCGCTTGGAGTGAGTAGGTAAAGACACCCGTGTAGTACCAGTTGCGATAGCTCCATGCCAGGTAGACTAACAGGCCCACAACTGCAACGGGCAGGACAAACCGCCATTTTCTTCGCGCCAGAGGGATGATAATTAAAGGGACGACAATCCATAGGTAGATGGCCGATGGCCGTGCCAGCATCGCAAGTGCCAGGCTCAGGGCAGCCAGTGCAGTGTGCCACCACCTCTCCGTCTGCACATATAACACGGTAAATAGGATGAACGCAGTAATCAGCAGATTGAACAGCGGTTCAGTCATCAATGAGGCGCTTATAGAAGCGGCGGCAGGGTCCAGCGCCATCATCATCCCTGCCGCGAACACCCAGCCCTGATTGACAATCGGCGCGAGTATTCTATGGGCCATGATAAAGCCGATTACAATTGTGAGAACGCCAAAGACGGCCTGAACGGCGGCAGCCAAAGGCAGTGAACCACCTAGTTGAAGGACAAGCGCGATTGTGGCGGGTGAGAGCGGTGGTCTGGCACCCATCAGCCAGTATGAGAGATCACCCTGTCCAGCCAAGTGGTACGCCATGCCGAGATGCCCCGGCACATCAGAACCACCCCAGGCGGCAGGGCCTAAAACCTCAAACTGCTGCAGCCGTCCGATAAACAGAACAGCCCGTGGTACACACGCAGTCATGGCAATAACCAGGCAGGCTGCCAGGGAGGGCCATCTTGGTGGTGCCTTCGAGGTTGAACGGATCATGATCAATCATCTGGCGGTGGGTCTGGCGCCATCTCCAGATCTGCCCGGCGTTCCATCTCAGCTACCACTTCAGCGACAGCCTCAATAGCGATCCGCTGTTTGCGGTAGAAATCAGCCTCACTCATCGCCAGCCGCAGGGCGACATCGCGTACTTTACGACCCTGCACAAAACGCATCTCGAGAATGTTATAGAGGATCCACTCCGCAGTGGTCATGCTGCGAGTCCCCTCTGGCCTGAGGTTCTCAATGGCCTCCTTGAGGATGGCACGCATCGCTCGCTGTGGATTGCCATCATGTTGATCCAGGGCCTGGCGCACCACCTTCAAACGCATCAGCACCGAGTCGGTCAGGTTAGGCCCGCCCCAGTAATGGCTAAGTGCATCCTTAATGCGGTCTTTGAAATCCGGGCTGCTCAGAATCTGCTCGCTGGGCGTTGTGAGGGCTTCCAGACTGCTCCCATGATGCGCAGCACCATGCATATTCTGTACTGCAGCGATTGCAGGCAGCAGCCCCTCGATAGCCGCCATCACCTCCCCTTGCAACCGGCGGTCCTCCAACACCTCGGCAGCCCGAGTAGCCAGCGCCATCAGCATGTCATGCCGTTCAGGGTCTAAACCATCTGCCGACATGGAAAAACCCAGCAGCCCCACCAGACGCGGCGTCTCCTCCTCGGATTGGAAATAGAGAGGAAGAAGCAGGAAGTCTTCCCAGCGTAATAAACCCCCAACATCCAGCAGATCATCCGGCCCAGGCATCTGGCCATTGGTCATTGAAGCCAGGCCCTGAACATCGGCAAGCTGCTGATCCTGTTCGGAAGACAGCCCGATGGCCCGCTCCAGGCGCGGCGACTCACCGGTCAACGAGGCAACGAATGCAGTCTCGACACGTAGAGCCTCACAGAGCACTGCAAGCAGGGTGTCAAGCAGCTGGCGAAAATCGGCGCCTGTCAGCAGACGCTGCTCCAGCTCCTGGATGCGCCGCACTTCCACATGATTCCCGGCATAGATCAGCCAGCGCTCGATATAAGGGCGAACCAGCGTGATCAGCCATTGCAATGAGAGGATCAGGATCACAGCCAGCAGCGCTGTGAGCTGGTCACCAGGCAGCCCCAGCACAGCGCCAGTGCGCGGCACCCATACGATCACCGCCAGAGTGGCTATCGCCACCACCGGGCCGCGCATAAAGAACTGCAGCATCTGTGCTTTGATCAACCGTTCGGGATACAGCGTGCCAAGGAAGGCCAGCGAGTAAGCCATATAAGACAGCATCACCGCAAGCAGCGAGTCTGCGGCGATCAACAGCCCATAGAAGACCAGCGGAGAATCCAGAGAGCGGCCCGAGATCAACAGGAACGGGAATGCGGCCAGCGCAGGGGCCAGGTACACCCCCAGTAAACTGGTCAGACGGTGGCGGGTGGCCTGGGTCAGGGTGCGGCGGCGGGCACGCACAATGAACCACAGGCTCAACGCCACACTGCCCACGAAATAGGCGACGAAAACCATGAACGCCGGGCCTGGTTGGAAATGAGGGGCAGGCTCTGCAAGAGGGTCACGTACGATCAGATCGGTCCACCACACACCTGCCAGGAAGATCAACGATAACGCGTACAGTATCCGCACGGTCCATGTACGCCGGCCGCGTGAAGGCAGCCCGGTCATCGTCAGGATGGCATGGGACAGATGCACATAGGTGGTGGGCACAAAGGCAATCCCAAGCCACTGCAAACGCAGCCAGCTCTCAGCAGCAGTGAGATCGTAGCTGTAACTGACCCCGATATCTCCCAGGTACGTCACCAGAACGAATCCAAGCAGGGCGCTGGAGATGCGGGCTACACGGTTCCCAATGTCCCGAAACAACATATAGAGGAAGAACGACCCGGCGATAATCGCAATAGCCGCGCTGAGGCTTTGATTGATGAGGGGTCCAGCTGAAGTCAGTAGGCGCGTGATCATGCGTGTTACCTAACGCAGAGTCTCACCGAAAAACAGGGCAATATCCTGGTTTGGATAATACAGATCGTTGTAACCACACAGGGCCAATCCACGCCGCTGCAGCAGATGAATAGCAGGGTAGTTCTTGGTCTGAGTTTCAACAATCAGACGGCGCATACGCTGGTTGAGCGCCCATTCTCGTGCCGCGTTTAGCAGGCTGGTCCCAACTCCACGCTTGCGCGCTGAACTATCCACCACAAGGTCTGCTACCCAGGCCGTTTCCTGTACCCCTTCTTCACGCACATTGATATATCCTATGACGTCCTGCTCCCACTGGGCAACCAGGAACACTGCATGCAGGCGCCAGGAGGCCATCAGCGTCTCTCCAACGCGCGGGTACTGCACCATCATCGAGCGCGGCAGGCGTGCCGGGCGAAACATCACTCCGATGCCTCCGCCCGGGGTCTCAGGCTCTTCCACAACCATTTGCCAGACCAGATCGGTGCTGATGGTATGGTCAAGGCCCATACAAATATCGTAATCGCTCGGCATTACCGAGCGGATCGTCAGGGTCGCAGTCGGCTTGACTTCAGACATAGCAGGCTGGATTGTAGCAAAGGCCCCTCTCCATGACAATCAGCAGGGGCGGCACTGTAGCGCCGCCCCTGCCTTGCCTACCCATTTCCATTCTCGCCTGTCCCGCTCGGTGGTGGAGCACTGGGCGGATCAGGGATGTTGCGCTGGCAGGTCTTATAAGGCTGTCCCAGGATCACAACGTAGTCAAAAGCCCTGTTTGGATCAGGCTGGACAATCACATTGCGATCGGCCACCCGCATGGTCCGCTGCAGCAAGACCAACTGGCTGGTTTTCTCGCGTCCGGTGAAGTCATAGATCACCGTCTCCTGATACCCTGTTGAGTCTGCGAATCCGGTGGGCGTCGCATTCAGGCCAACCCACGCCAGCCGGTCGGCAGCCACCTCGTCCAGTCGGTCGGTAGGTGTGCCGTTGCGCACCTCAACAGAAGCGGTGTTACTGATGATGTAGTTTTGCGCAGGCGGCTGCATGGCCCGCCCCACCCGCTGAAGCAGCGCATCGGCGAGTTCGGGGTTAGGCAGGTAGCCTGTGATACCGCCGCTGTCATCGTAAACGAGCAGGTCGGTGATGAAGTAGCTTGTGATAGCCACATTATCGAGGTTAGCTGCTACTGGGGCGAACTGCAGCATGTTGCCCAGCCCCATATCAGTGGTCACAAGGTCACTGTACTGGCGCCAGAGCTCGCCGATTTTGGTGACGTTAGTCAGGCCGTTCGCGCGCCCCTGTTGGAGCATCGCGCGCAGAACCTGGTGCTGGCGGATTGAGCGGTCGAAGTCGCTGGTGCCGTGCCTGTAGCGGGCATACCACAATGCCTCATAGCCGTCTAACTGCTGCACTCCTACGGGCATGACAAACCATTCCCAGTTGCTTTCATCTGCCGTGTAGGCAACCCATTCATCGTAGCTCGTGAAATCAGCCAGCTTCTTACGCGGCTCACGCAGCATCCACCCGGCAATGGAACAATCAACGGGCACCTCAACCCCACCGAGCACATCGACGATGTTCTGGAAGCCCGAGAGATCGACCAGGGCATAATGATCCACACGGATGCCGAAGTTGTAGAGCAGCGTTTCCTGAATCATCCCGAAGCCGCCGCCATCATGGCCAACCGTCTGCCCACGCTGGAACGCCGTATTGAGCTTATTCATTGTCCAGCCGGGGATATAGACGATCAGGTCGCGCGGCAGAGAGAGCATATTGACGGTGTTTTCACGCGTGTTAATGGAGACCAGGATCATCACATCTGTGCGGAAACCGGGATCGTCCTGGCGCTTGTCACTGCCCAGCAGCAGCACATTCACCACACCTGCCGGCACCTCAAGCTGCTCAACAGGTGTGGGGATGGGATATGGCGGAGGCTCTGCTGGCGTTGCATATTCCCCAGTGTTGAGCGTTACGCTGCGTGGTGGGACGGGTGTAGGCGAAGGTGTGAAGGTTGCGGTCGGTGTCGCCGACGGCCGCGGTGTGCCCGTCAAAGTAGCTGTTGAGGTCAGGGTTATGGTGGGCGTGTCAGAAGGCGCCGGTGTGTTAGTGAGCGTGGGTGTGGGGGTGTCTGTGCTGGCCGCTGCGACAGTAGCCGCCCACGCGACCTCTTCTGCCTGGCCTTGCTGTACGCGAACAGCAACGCCGCTTGTGATCAGGATTACCCCAATGCCAATCGCCCCTAACAGCGCGGGAAGTCGTTTGGTGCGTGGTGAAGCTGGTGAAATCTGTTCTGTCATGCAAACTCCCTGCCTGCCTGCCTGTCCTGATTTTCAGGTCACGCGATTATACCACCTGCATAAATGGACCACGAAGCGTAAGCGCAGGGAGCAGGGAAAGCGCCGGGCGTTCGCCGCGTGATATTGTATAATGCTCCTGTTGTCAAGGAGACTATCTGCCACATGAGTACTCTTCGATTTGCACACATCACCGATCTGCACATCTCAGAAGCACAGGAGGCGTGGGGCACACTTGGCGGTGCTCCGTGGTTGGTAGAAGCAGCGTTCACGCGCTTTAATGCGGATTCATCGTTGGATTTCGTGTTAATCACTGGAGATGTTCTGGACCGGGCTACCCCCGGCGAGCTGGCCCAGTTCCGAACCCTGCTGAATGGCCTGAAGAAACCCTGGCATTTCGTTCCCGGAAATCATGACGGGTTTATTGATCCCGCCTACCCTGCCGCACTACGCCCGGAGCAGGTGGTTGCCGGTCTTGATCCCCGTATGCCCAGTGAGAACCACCTGGCTGGACATGCCTATTGGAGCCGCCCCGTGGGGGATGGATTCCACCTGATCGGGCTGGATTCGCGCATGGCAGAAACCTGGGCCGGGCGCATTGGCCACGAACAGCTCAATTGGCTGGAAGATCAACTAAAACGCCTCCGTGACCAGACTGTGATCATCGCAGTGCACCACGCGCTCTATTCACTCGGCCCGCATAACAAGCAGCCATGGTGGTCAAACTTTGTAGCGGAGGATGGCCCCGCACTGGAAGCCTTGCTGGACCGCTATCCCCAGGTCGTGATGGTCCTCTCAGGACACCACCACGCCCAACACATGCGGCGGCGCGGGCCGCGCTTACATATCCATACCGCAGCCCTGACAGGGTATCCCTGCGCCTACCGCATGGTCGAGTTGAAGCGTTACAGAGGGAAAGTACACGCTCGCGTCCAAACGCACACTGTCGCCGATGCAGAGACACTGGTGTTGGCAGAAGCTCAGCTTGCTGCCTCGGATATCGCGGAGCGTTACGATCCTGTTGATCCGTCGCGCTGGGTAGCTTTTTGCGCTGGTAGGCCGGAAGACCAGAGCTTTAGCGGCATTCTTGGCCAGACAGATAAGTCAAAATGAAGGGCGGGCACAAAGCTGTGCCCGCCCTTAGGTTTGACTTGATATCCCTTACTCGCTAAGTACAGGGAGAGACCCGGCACGCACGCTGGTCTCAACCAACCCGCGTCCTACCCAGCCTTCTACGCCGCCCACACGCACCTTCAGCCAGGTGGTGGTTGCATTACGGCCCAGCAGGTTGACACGCGTCCCATAGTTGGCGGTAGTCAGCACGTCAGCAGCCAGTGACGGTGCACTGCGGATATTGGCAGTACCGGTGATGATCAAACCCACCGGCTCATAGCTGGCCACAACCGGCAGTGATGAGAAAGGTGTTTCTGAATCCAGATAGAATGTGCTGGTCCACCCTTCAAAGCCGTCCTCCAGCTTGACCAGTACCCACGAGCCCGCCGAATCACGCCCAAGCAGCCCCACGAGATCGCCCTCTGTGATAGTCCGGGCGATAGCATATCCGGCGCCAGGGCCTAACCGCACATTGAGACGTGGCGTGGTAACCACCGCGACTGGCCCAGTGAACACAGGCGTCAGGGTAGGAACCTGTGTGGCGGTTGGCGGAACCAGCGGCGTGGGCGTCGGGACACCAGGCACAGGGGTTGCCGCTGTAGTCGGGACAGGCAGCGGCGTAGCGGTCGGAAGCGCCGGGGCCGATCCCGCAGTATTGGGAAGCAGGCTTAACGGCACGCTGGCGTAAACACCGCTGCTGCCAACCCAGCCGGTCATCCCGTCCACCCGGACCTGCAGCCACGAAGCATCCCGATTGCGTCCCAACAGGCCCAGAGGGGTGCCTTGTGCCAGCACCTTGAGTATCCCATATGAAGTGGACGGGCCTTCTCGCAGATTCAACGCACCGGTGCGCACGAAGGCCCACGGCTCGACGGTTTCCTCAACCGGTAGGCTGGAGATCGGCCCTGAGGCGACGATATAGAATGTACTTACCCAACCCACAATGCCATTCGCCAGGCGTGCTTTGGCGTACGAGCCGGCAGTATCGCGCGCCAGCAGTGTCAGCACATCCCCCTGCGACACTGTGGCAACCACACTGTACCCGGCGCTGGGACCAGAGCGCACATTCAGGCGCGGCGTATTGACCACAGCGATCAGCTCGCCCTCAGCGCGGGCGATTTGCACGGCCAGAGGCATGAACAGACTTGCCAGCAGCACAAGCGCCAGCAGTGCGCCGAGCCGCCTGATCCATCGCAGAGAGGTGTTTGTATCCACGCTAGCCCTTCCTTCATCATCGATCTGGGGGGCACATGCCTGGCTGGCATGTGTGTAAGCATACACCCCATTATAAGCGAACCCATAAAATGCGCATACAGACATCCGCTCTGTGTTATAATGCGGCGGCATATATTCCTGCCGTTCTATTTTAAAACCTTGCAAGCAGAGGCTGTCATGACACAGTACGAGCCTGTGATCGGGCTGGAAGTTCATGCCGAGATGCTCACACGTTCCAAGATGTTTTGTGGCTGCCCGGTGGTCGATCTCCCATCGGCAGAGCCTAATACAGCCACCTGCCCGGTGTGCACAGCACAGCCCGGCACGCTGCCGGTGATTAACAAGCAGGCCGTTGAATTCGGCATCATGATGGGCCTCGCACTGAACTGCCGGATCAATGAGTTCAACGTTTTTGCCCGTAAATCGTACTTCTACCCTGATCTGCCGAAGGGCTACCAGATCAGCCAGTACGAATACCCGCTGGCCTCTGATGGCTGGGTGGATATCGAGCTGGAGTCCGGCGTCAAGCGCATCGGCGTGCGGCGCGCCCATCTGGAGGAAGATACAGGCAAGCTGGTCCACGTGGGCGATTACAGCCTGGTTGACCTTAACCGCGCAGGTGTGCCGCTCCTGGAGATCGTCTCAGAGCCGGACCTGCGCTCCGTAGAGGAGGTCGAGGCATATGCACGCAAGCTGCGCGCCATCCTGGTATACCTGGGCATCAATCATGGGGATATGAGCAAGGGCGTCCTGCGTTTCGAAGCCAATATCTCCGTGCGCCCGGCAGGATCAGACGAGCTGCGCACGCGCACAGAGGTCAAGAACCTGAACAGCATCCGCTCGCTGGTGCGCGCCACCCGCTACGAGATCGCACGCCAGATCAGCCTGTATGAGCGAGGCGAACGTGTCCACCAGCAGACAATGGGCTTCAACGAGGTGACAAGCGAGACTGTCACCCAGCGCATCAAGGAGACGGCAGACGACTACCGGTATTTCCCTGAGCCGGACCTGCCCCCACTGCAGATCAGCCGTGCGTGGGTGGAACAGGTCCGCGCACAGCTGCCCGAACTGCCCGATGCTAGGCGCGACCGATTCGTTACGCAGTTTGAATTGCCGCTGACTGCTGCCGCCGTGTTGGTCGCCGATAAGGCTGTGGCCGACTACTACGAGGCCGTGCTGGCCAGCGGGGCCGAGCCCCGCAAAGCCGCCAACTGGATCACGATTGAGCTGTTTCGCCTGATGAACACGGCGGGGGTTGAGATCGATGCGGTGCCTGTCAGCCCGACGATGCTGGCGGGGCTGTTACACCTGCTCGATAAAGGGGCCATTAACAACACCTCAGCCAAAGAAGTCCTCGACGAGATGTTCGCAAGCAGGCGCACCGCCCAGGCCATTGTGGAGGAGCGCGGCCTCGCTCAGATCAGCGATACTGCCACGCTGGATGCCCTGGTTGAGCGCGTCGTTGCCGGGCACCCTGACGAGGTTGCCAGCTACCTCGCTGGCAAGGAGGCGCTGATTGGCTGGTTCGTAGGCCAGGTGATGCGCGAGACCAGGGGGCAGGCTAACGCGGGGCTGGTCAGCCAACTGGTCCGTGAGCACCTGGAGGCAATGCGAACCTAGCGGCTGAATACGCCGCCTTTGACCAGAATCAACAGCCCCGGCTCATACCGGGGCTGTATGTTCAATAAGATCGATCCAGCTATCCCTCATCCGGTGGATGTCCGGTCCCGTTGCCTGTGTCGGAGGTGTGGCCGTTGGGATTACGGTGTCGGATGCCACTGCCCACGCGGTGGCGCATCTGCATGCGGTCGTTTGTGCCCGGCACATACCAGTTTTCATATTCGACCAGCACGCGTGTATCGTCGGTATATTCGCGCGTCTCTGCGACGGCCAGTACAACGGCTGGCCACCACTGAAGCTTCTCATCGATATACCAGCGCACCTCGACTGTGTCACCCGGCTCAAAGTGAGGCAGCGTAGCAGGCTCGTCGGACAGATGCTCCGGCTCGAACAGCTTCATCTCCGCGTCATGCTGTGCCATGATCTGGCCGCCTCGGGTGAAAGCCACTACACGCCAGGGCGGAGATGCACTATCGCCGGCGATATAAACGATATCCCCGATTTTGAAACGCGTATGCCTGTTGTTGTCCATCGTGCCAGAGAAGTGTGTGTTACTGTTACTTATTCGCTTGCACTGTGATATTCCCCAGCCGCAGCCGGTCGCCTTGCACGGTTCCATCCAACATCACAGGAAGCCGGACATCATCAAATGCGCCGTACATCCCAACCATGAGCGGGTATTCACCTGGCGGAAGGTCTGCCGGGATCAGTACCCCATGGGCATCGACGACCAGCGTACCTGGCTCCCAGACCCAGGTCGGCTTGAGGTTATTGCCAGGCTCGGCATCATGCTGGGCGATAATACTACCATCAGGCCAGTAAAGATGCACAAAAACCTTGTAACGTTCCTGAGTGGGCGCATCGATGCGCCAGAAAAGCGTGATCCCCAGCGCATTGCCCGGATTTACCGTGGCGCCGCTCAGTGTGTAGCCCACCAGTTCGATCTGATCTCCGAAGCGGGCATGGCTGGGTGTCGCGATCTCTGTGGCAGGCGGCGCGGGTACTGCATAGGTCACCAGCCGCACGTCACCAAACCACTGTGTGCGCACCGGGAAGGTATGTTCCTCCAGGTAGCTCTCAACGGTCCGATGGGGATCAGGCTGCCAGTCTCCCCAATACACGCCGTAAATGCGTTCGTAGCCATCCAGCAGATGCAGCAGCTTCGGGTCGGGGGCCGCAGGGCGGATCCTGCCGAGCGGCGTTACCCCGGGACCATCCGGGTAGTAGTAGGTGAAGACCTCCCACTGGTTCGGGGCTACCAGCACGACAGCCGCTTCCGGCCCGGCCTCCGCCATGATCTGCGCCGCCAGACCGCGGTAGTCATCACGGGCGTATGCTGGATCGAAGTACAGGTTGCGCAGGCCGATCAGCATGGGGACAAGCCCTACAAGCGCAATCAACCCCACAATGAACAAGGTCAAGCGGCTGCCTGTCCGCCCAATCCCGGGCACAGGGCGCGCGATCCGGGCACCCATCACCGCCCCGCGCGCAGCAAGCAGGCACAGCGCCAGTGCAGGGGATACCAGAAACTTGAGATTGGCATCAATCATGGCGTTAGCCGCTGCCAGCGCCACCGGAACGATCAACAGCCAGCCTGCCACCAGCATCAGGCGCTCCTCGAAGCGTAAGTAGCGCGGCGTCTCTTCCACCGGTGGGAACAATCCCAGCACACTCAGCAGCCCCAGCGGGATCAGAGCGCCCGCCATCTGGGCAGGGATCACACTGATGCCGTAGGCAAGCGCTGAGAGCATGCTCAGCGCGCCCGCCGGCTCCATGATGCCGCGCGGCCAGTTAAGCACCTGGCGCAGCGCTGTTGGCAGTTGCGGCAGGAACAACAGTAGCACAGCGAGCTGCAGGCCAGCCCACACAGCCAGCCCGTGCAGCTTGCGTGGGCGACGCGCCAGCCACAACAGGAAAGTCAGGGTTTCGGCAGCTATCACAAAAGGGTAGCTGTAATGCGTATACAGCCCGGCTGCATGGACCAGCACATAGGCCCCGATCACCAACGCAGCGCGGCGCCGGCGGAGGCGCCCCGCTGCCATCTCCCCAGGGATAGAGAGCACCTCAGCAGCCAGCAGCAGTGACGCGGCACTGAGCAAACCCAGGAGCGCGTACATGCGTGCCTCCTGAGCGTAATACACTACCAGAGGATGGATCGCCCCCAGCAGCCCCGCCAGCACACCCACCCCGGGGCTGAACAGACGCCGTCCCAGCGCGATCAGGACAGCCACCGTGAGCACACTGCTCAGTACGGAGATATAGCGCATCGCGAATGCACTATGCCCGGCCAGACGTTCCCAACCCGCCAGCAGCAGGTAGTATCCCGGCGGGTGAATATCGGCGGCCGCGCCCTGGACCACCTCCGGAAGTGCGCGCTCTGCCAGCCGTACCGAGTTTCCCTCGTCATACCACAGGGACTGGGCATCCAGGCGGTATACACGCAGCGCGAAGGCCAGCAGGGCGATCAGCACGCCCAGCAGGATCACCCATCCAAGGCGGTGGTGAGCCTCACGCATCGGCAGGCTCCTGGTGCCCCTGGCGCATGTAGATGATGGCCAGCAGCGCTACACCACCAGCAGCCAACACCCCCAGCACACGCAGTGTCCCGGGTGAAGTCTCGCCTGAAACGATCACCCGGCTGACGGTGAGCGGCCCGGTTGGTGAAAATTCAACCTGATGCTCGCCATAGGAGCCGCTCCATAGGGTTGGCATACGGTTCGTGGGGTCTGTTTCCTGCCAGGGGCCGTTGTCAACCCGGTAGCGGAGGGCACCGGCTCCCTCACCGAGTTCAAAGACCAGGCGGCGGCCGGCGAAACGCAGGCCCGCCAGACCTGAATCCTGTGTGCCCCGCATAGCAAACTTGTCCTGGGGTGCTTCAGCCCAGCCAGAGCCGTAACCGATGGCCCAGTGGGTGGCCGCATGGGTGCCGGAATAGATCATTGGAGTTTGCGAGGTGTATGCTTTCATGGTCTCGTAAACAGGCATCATATTGAAGTCCGGGTCGGCCATCTGGAAGTAAGCTTCCGGGCGGCGCTCGTCCAGCCAGGACCAATCCGGACGTTTGAAATACCAGAAACTCACCACCCCTACCCAGGGCCATTCTTCCTCAGCACGCTGGTAGGCAAGTGGTGCATAACGCGCCTGCTGGTCTAACGTCACGCGTCCATAACGCGGCTCGACGTCCTCCGGCGCAGCGTTCCAGTTCATCTCGCTGATCCAGATCGCCTTGTGAGCATCACCATTTTGCACCATGATGTCGCGGATGTACTGGTTGCGGGCATAGTTGATCACAATGGGGCGCATGCGGTGATCTGTCGGGCCGGACCACAGCCCATATCCCTGCACCGAGAGGATGTCGAAGCATGGTCCTGCGCCCGCACGATACATGCGCTGCAGGAATAGAAAATCGTTGAAATCGCGCCCGGACACCTCGGAAGTTGGGGCCAACGTGCCGCTGATCACCACAGCATCCGGGTTTGCCGTCTTGATCGCCTGGTAGGCCCGGCACAGCAGGTCGGTATACGCTTCAGGGCTGACAGATTGCTCACCCCACTCTGGGTAGATATTTGGTTCATTCCACACCTGGAAGAAGCGCACCCGGCCCCGGTAGCGCTCGGCCACAATCCCTGCGAATCGCGCGAAGTCATCGTAGTCATCCGGCGGGGCAAACGAGCCAATCACTTCGTCAGGTTGCGAACGGCTCCAGCTCGGCGGGTTATCCAGGCGGACGATCAGCTCCATCTCATGCTGTTCGACCAGGTCGACGATATTGTCATACTTGGTCCAGGCATCTACCCCACCTGGGTCATTACGGCGATCGATGAAATCGCCGCGCCCGTGAATCTCGATGTCCTCCCATGGGAACTGCTGGCGTATCCAGTGAAAGCCAGCATCCGAGAGCAGACGCAGGGTCTCGTCGCGCTTGCCTTCTTCGACTTCGTTGTGCAGGAAGGTGTTGACCCCAAACGGGTTGACATCCGCATATTCCACAAACGCACCAGGGTCTGTATCAGGGCGAGCGCGAGACAATCCAAGCGCGAGCTGGGCCACGCCGCGCGCCTGGCCTGCCAGGCTCTCTTCTCCAGTCAACGAAAACGCCCAGGCTGACAATTGCTTACGCCAGGTGTAGCCTGCAGCCGCACCCACGAGGGCCAGCACAACCAGGATGATCAGGGGGATGGTTTTACGCATAAGCTGCCATTATACCGGGCTTGCGGGGGGATTTGACAATACCCCCACCCGGCCCTTACCATACGCATGAATACAGAAGTGCCGCGCCAGGCGCCCTAAGGCGCATGTGAAAGGGGTTTTCCATGACTGACTGGCTGCAGCGCGCGAAGGACCTCAAGGCGATGGCGGACGAGCTGGAAGGTGTCGGCTCTCGCACCGCTGGCCGTGGGAAGATGGTGTTGGGACGCATCGCCGACGAGCTGCGCAAGATCGCTGCCGAACTGGAAGGCGTCTATATCCCGCGCGAAGGCGCGCCGCCTCCACCCGACTGGCTTGTCGAGATGGCGGGTGAGCTGGACTTCCCGGAAGACCCCGTCGAGTATCTTGAAGAGGAAGAGGAATATAGCGGGGCCGAAGACGAATACTTCGAAGGTCAGGAAGGGGGCTGAGCAGCCGCCAACCGGAAAGGCCCGATGCCAACCTGCACATCCTGGCTGCCGTCCGCAAAGATCACGGGCAGGCGCTCGCCCGAATCGCCGTCGATCAGCGCGAGGCTGATCCACCAATCTCCACCCATATCAGCATCCATAGGCAGATCCACCACAACGCGATCCTCTATCGCACCATCGGCAGGTTTCCAGCACGTGATTGGATAGGCCTGGCCGAACGGCTGGGCCAGTGATGCCGAGGGCAGCATGCCATCAGGCGCGACAGGCAGCACCGACAGGTAATAAGGCCGCCCAGCTTGTGCCAGGGACTCCCAGCGCAGCCACAACCCGAGCTGGGGCACTCCTTCGGCGTTAATAGAAATCTCGCCAGCACTTCCCGTGAGCCTCACCAAATTGCCAAAACTGGCCGTCTGGTCAAGATAGATATTGGGAGCGTTCTCGGGTAACGGCGGCGGTACGGGGGGCGGCACCTGGAGACCTGACTCGATCACGGCCAGTGAGGCGGCAAGCACAACCACCACCCCTGCCTGTGCGGCAGTAATGAGCGCCTGTTCGGCTTTGCTGCGTCCCTGATCGGAGACCCACGCCGCAGCAGCCAGCAAGAGCGGGGGCCACATAAACAGCCAGATGCGCCCCGTCTCTCCCCGCAGAATGCCGGACAGGTCCAGGGCAAGCATTGTCAGCGCCATCGCTACTCCAGGCAGAACCAGCATGGTGCTGCCCGCGTTTTTACGGCGTGCGCTTCGGATCATTTGCCACAAACCTGCCCCGCTGAGCAGCGCCAATGGCAGCCCCATCCACATAAGAAAATCGTAGATGTGCACCATTACCCAGGGCCAGTAGGAAAATTCAGAAGAGTAGAAGTGGTTACTGATCATTACATGAAATAAGGCCCAGGCGGGTTGACGGGCAATGCCGTAGGCAGCGATCCACAAGCTGGCCAGCCCGATTGCAAACCACCCGCCCATCAGCAGCGGCCAGTGCCATTGATGGTTTCTCGCCTTACGCTGGGTAAAGTACAAGCCCAGTGCAAGCAGCCCGGCGAAGAACAGTAATGGGAGCGCTGCGAAGTTCAGCCAGAGCAGGAAGGAGAAGACGGCCCCGGCAGCAACCATGCGCCAGGGTGATGAGCGCCTAAGCCCGGTAAACAGAAGTAGGGTTCCAAGCACGGCGATAAGCGTGAACGCGGCCGATGGGTAGGGCGAGAATGAAACCAGTGAAGGGATCAGCGGCCACCACAGCACGGCCCATCTGCCCGCCTCAGGGGCCCCAGCCTCGTGAGCCAGACGCCATAACGGAAGCACTGTCAGGCCCCCCCACAGCGGCATGAGCATGCCAAGCCATGTGCTAACCAGTTCTCCATCTGTATACGACATGAACCACAGATCCTGGCACTGCGCCGCCCGCAGCGGCCGTGCTGCCCAACTGCTGAAATGTGGCAGCCGTTCCAGGATGCGGCTGAACGTGTAGTAGAGCGTGGGTAGGCCTGGCGGCGAGGTAGACACATGCGATGAGTATGCCGCACTTTCCATGAAGTGTGTCCACGCTGGCAATACGATCCTGGTCCCCCCTTGATCGGCCATTTCGACAGATGCGTGATGCCAGCCGGTTGTCAGGCCACTTAGTGTTCGTGTATAGAGTTCGTACACCGGGTTGTTGTAGCGAACGAAGATCACTGCCAGGGTGATCCCCACAGTGCCCGCGATGGACCAAGCGATCAGGGCCCGGTCGCGCTTAGTCCAGGCCAGCCACAAGCCAATCGCTGCATAGATCACAAGCGCGACCGCGAGGGGCACAAGGCGCAGTGCTTCCGGCGGAAGGCGGTGCGGCCAATACCAGCCGGGTGCCCCGCGCAGTGCAGGGGTAGCATCGACGAGGAGCAGCAGTGCCCAGAGCCCGCTGACAAGAACAGCGGCCCAGCAGAACTTATTTACCTGCGGCCGCTTGATCATGGTTGACCTTGTCTGCAAAAAGCCGGGCGGCAACCGGATATGTGGGTGTCATGGGATTTGATTACGGGATTTCGTATTCGGCCTGGAGTGCACCATCTGCATCGTAGAGGTAGGCGGTGTCGCCTGCTTTCCACACAGACGCATCACGGCCCCAGTACAGCGCAGATGCTGTGTTTTCGCCAACCCCTGTATACACCGTAACCAGGCCATCTGTGAACAGCCGTATCGCGGGGAATGTGAAGCGAGCCCGGCTGCCATCCGTCAGGACCCAGCCCTCCAGGTCGACCGTCGCACCAGTATTGCGGATGTCCACTGCCTCGCGGGTTATATCTCCCGGAAAGAGCACGCGCTCGATTACCAGAGTCACCCTCCCCCCTTGCTGCGAAGTTGCAGTTGGGATGGCAGTTGGGATGGCGCGCGTAGTCGCGATTTCGAGGGTAGCAGTAGGGATTGGGGTTGGCAGGCCGCAGGTGGGTATCTCCAACTGCTGGCCAACAGAAAGTACGTTGGGATCGAACAATGGGTCGAGCAGGCGGTTGGCTTCTACGATCTCATTGACACTGACTCCATATTCCTCCGCGATCGCTCCCAGCACCTGCCCGGCGGAGACTTCATGCACGATGTTCTGGCAGCCGGGACCGCTGCTGTCAGCCGGGCCTTCCAGGGTGTCCGTTGCGTCTCCCGGCGAGATGGCTGGGGTACGGGAGTTTTCGGTATCTTCCGTAGGTTCTTCAGCCACCGCAGTGCGGGGAGGATTTGCTGCCGGGCTCTGAGATGTGTTGCCCGCAGTAGGCAGTACCAGTACTTCCGCCCCGGGGCGCTGACGATCCCAGACGGTAAGCACCAGCAGAGTAACAACCAATGAGACCAGCGCGGGAACCACAATTAGGATCAGAATGGCGCGTTGGCGTCTCATCGCTGCGTCCGTCCCTCAATCATTGAATGCCAGATGAGCACATCCTGCGTGCTTATAGGACGTATCCTAGCACAGGATGCCTGAAAAAACGAGTGTGCCTGTGCTTACTCAGGTGGAGCCGCAACCTGAACAGTCCGCAGAACGATTTGATCGATGACCCGGCTGCCAGACTTGTAGACAGGGAAGCGCGATTGATCGCTCAACGAGTACAGACCGACGCTCAAAGTATAATCCCCTGGTGGGGTGCCCGGCGGGATGGTGAAACGATGCTGCTGAATCAGCACCATGCCAGGGCGCCAGAGTTCAGCAGGCACACCGAGGCCATCGGCCGCTGTCACCGTCGAACTATCGGGGGCCAGCATGTGTGCAAAGATCGAGACGGGCGGTGGCGGCGGCTGGCGTACCCGCCACCATGCCGTTAGCAGGAGTTCCTCGCCTGGCAGGGCCTGTGCACGATTGACCTGGTACCCGAGCAGTTCCACATACCCGGCGATCGGCAGCGGCAGATTCAGGGGAGGGAACTCGACACGCGCAGCAGGTGGGGCCGGAGCTCCGTTTACAATCCAGGCGGAATAGCGCAGTGTCCCATCTTCCGCACGCCCAACGTAATCAGCCTGTGGCAGGGAGATAACAGGCTCGGACCCGGCAGGCAGCACAATCCAGCCGGGTGTGTCATAGAAAAACAGGCTTTGCTGGCAGTCAAAGTAAATCACGGGAAGATCATCCACGCCGGTCAGGCGTCGCAGGCGTTCCTCTGTCTCCGCAGCCTGCGGCACAGCACACTGCGCAAGCCACGCAGAATCATCCGTACGGGGCCGTCCAGCGGAAGGAACTTCATAGATATAGATGCTGTACCCCAGGCGCGCCAGCGGCTCGCGCTCCAGGAAATACCCCATTGCATCCTCGCCGTAAAGCTGCAGCCCCACCAGGTTGGAGGCGCTGACTGCGTAGACACCGGGCTGCGGGTTCATCGGGTGGTAAGCAGGGCGTCCCGACTCCGGTTCGGGGGGCGGCCAGCCGGGCAAGCGTATCGCGTCGATGCCATACGCGGCAGGGTCAGCCTGCCCGAAATAGCTCAGATAAATTTTGCTCAGCCCCCGATCACGAACATATTCAGCCAGGGCTGGTAGGTCCTGCCCCCAGTCCAGATTCGAATCCGCCAGCCACTTCAGACCATTTGCAGGCCCCCCTACAGTCATGTTGAAATAGGCAAGATAGTCCGGGAAATACCAAAGGCTGACCCCTGCAAGAGCCAGTACTGTAATAGCACTATAGCCGGCCCTGAGAACCATTAAAGGCATCCCCTGCTGCAACAATCTGGCCGAGAACACAAACATGAGCGGGAGGATGGGCAGCAGATAACGCACTCCCACATTGAGTGAACCCAGCATAGAGGCACCAAGATAGACCAGCAGCGGGAAGATCACTGCACCTTCCGCGCGCCCAGGGCGCCGCACCAGTGCGGTAAGCATTGCGACAACCAACAGCAGGAGGGTTGGCAAAGGCGTCTTGAGCAACAGCGCCATCGGGTGGTAATACCAGAAGCCATCGAGGGAGAAGCGCCCGTGGAAGTATGCCCGGTGACCTTTACCCGCCAGCCATAAGAAGTGCTTCAGTTCGGCTACATAAGCTGAAAGCGGGTAGGGCCGCATCTGGAAAAGATGGGTGGCCCACAAGACAAACAAACCGATCACACCGATCAAAGCCAGAACAGCCAGTACTGTCCATAGGCGCCCAAGAGGCCAGCGCGACAGCCGAACCGTCAGGCGTGCCAGGGTGGCTCCAATGCGCCCTTTACCGTGCACCACGAGCGGACCTCGACGCATTGCAGCCCAGGCTGCCATAACAATGAGCGTGGGCACCAAGAGGGCCGCCGAAAACTTGGAAGCCTGCGCTAACCCGACGACCAGCCCTGTCAATACTAACCAGCGAGCAGTACGGCGCTCCAGGAAACGCCACCAGGCATAGAGGGCTGTCGCGTAGAACGCTGTCACGCCCAGGTCAGTGGTAGCGAGGCTGGTGTGGGCCAGCATATTAGGCGAAAAAGCAGCCAGGGCCAGCGCCAGGACTCCGGACCATGGCCCATACAACTCGCATGCCCAGCGATATACCACAGCGCCCAGCAGCAGCCCAAGCAGCACAACTGGCAGACGCGCCAGGAAGGTCACGCGACCAAAGTCCAGGCCTCGTGCCCACAGCAGGTCCTCGCTGACCTTCTCGGGGTTGGCTTCATCCCAGCCGTCCAGGGTGCGCGGATCGGGAAGCCCCGGCTCCAGTAGAACACCCAGGCCGCTGATCTCGTTGGTGAGTGGGGGATGTCCAAGGGGAAGCAGCTCCCCGGTGCGAAAGAAAGCCCACCCCCGTACAATGTAAAAGCCCTCATCGAATGTGAGGGACTTGCTAAGTGCGGTGCCTGCCGCCAGCCCGAATAACAGGATCAGCAGCAGCGCAGCCAACAGCATATGGCCTGATGATGAGAGCGTTTTCCCGGTGGGTGCTGTTGCCAAGTTGCCCGTCCTCCGTCCTTTCCGGCGGTTTCAGGTGCGGGCAGTGTAACATCCCCACTGTTCCGATGCCACAAAGGGCAGAGGAACGAGAAGGCTTGCATTAGAGGTGCCTGACGCAAAAGGGGCTGGCCGATTGGCCAGCCCCTCACAGCAGGAACCTGTTCTTAGGGAGTCTCAGGGCGGGGAGCCAGAGTTAACTGCACGTCGAATGTCTGACCACCACGAATATAGGTGATCGTCACGTCGTCGCCCACGCTTGTGTTGGATACCAGGTAGCCCAGGAGCTCGTCGAAGTTGTGGATAGGAATCCCGTTTACACCCGTGATAATGTCCCCACCCAGACGTACCGTCCTGCCACGGAAGGTTGCCTCCTCCGTGCCCCCACGCAGTCCTGCCTGATCCGCCGGGCCGCCTTGCGCTACATCGACTATCAGTACGCCCTCGGTCACAGGAAGGTCAAATTCGACAGCCAGATCCTGGAGTGTGACCTCCGAATCTGATGTGATGCCCAGGTAAGGGTATTCGACCGCGCCATGGTCAATGATCTGCGGCACGATGCGTCTGACTGTGTTAACGGGCACAGCAAACCCAATGCCAGTGTTGGATCCGGTTGTGCTGCGAATTGCGCTGTTGACGCCAATCACCCGCCCGGCTGAATCAAGCAGAGGCCCACCTGAATTACCCGGATTGATTGCGGCGTCCGTCTGGATGATAAGCGGGTTGCTGAACCCCCCTAATCCCTGGGTATTAACCTGGGAAGGCAGTGTACGCCCCAATGCGCTGATGATGCCCACTGTCATAGTGCCAGATAACCCGAAGGGGTTCCCAATTGCGATCACCGTTTGACCAACGAGTAGACTGTCTGAATCGCCCAGTTCGACAGGCGTCAGATCGTAGCCCGCTGGCGGCGTTACTTTGAGCACCGCCAGGTCTGCATAGGGATCAGTGCCGAGTACATCAGCGATCAAAACAGTGCCATCAGTAAAAGTAACGCGTACTTCGTCAGCACCTTCAACAACATGGTTATTCGTGACGATATGGCCTGCGCTATCGATCACGAAGCCTGACCCAGAAGCAAAATCACTCAGACCAACCTCTTGTGTCTGTGCGCTCACATCGATGTAAACAACCGCCGGGCTGACACGCTGGTATACTTCGACCAGCTGGCGTTCCTCAGCATTGAGGCCTGCCAGTGCCGAGCCAGGGACAGGTGTCGGCGGATTGGGGGCGATGACTGTTGCTATTTGCTGAGCTTCACCTGGCGCCTCCTGCAGCGGACCGGCTGGGGCGGCCTCTTGGTCGCTCGCGGGAGCCTGCTGCACAGGCGCGGGGTTGAGCGAAAACTGGCTGCACGCGAGAGTGGCCGCCAGCATCAGCCCCAGAACAAACCACAGGATGCGCTTTGGTTTCATCTCCCTACCTACCTTTTCCTTCTCTCAATTGTGCGGTTTCCGCACAAGTTACTTTAACCTCCGTATTGAAGGGATGCACCGGTACCCTGGTCGTACATCACCGTTCGAAATGGTGCCCGCGCATGTTGGCCAGTTCCTTAAATAATGCCCGCTCCTTGGCCGTCAAGTCTGCCGGGATATCCACATCCACTCGCACATACAGATCACCAAAGGTGTTGGGATCACGCAGACGTGGCATGCCACGCCCTCGCAGCCGGATTAGCTGCCCCGACTGTGTGCCAGGGTTGATCTTCAGGGTTACCTCGCCTGTCACGGTGGGTACCTGCACCTCACCGCCCAGCACTACCGTGTACAAATCGATCTTAACATCGATGGTCAGATCATCGCCGTCACGGTGAAAGCGCGGATCTTCTCGCACCCTCAAGTTGAGATACAGATCGCCACCATCTGCGCCGTGCCCCGCCAGGCGGACACGGGTGCCTGTTGCGGCGCCGCGTGGTATTTTTATCTGCAGGCGTTTGCCCCCCACTGAGATCATACGTGTGGACCCGTGATAGGCCTCATCGAGTGTAATCTCAAGCTGGGCTTCCATATCGCGACCACCTCCACGGCGCCCGCGCGGGGGCATGCCCAGCAGTTCCTCCAACGACACCCCCCCTACGCGGCTGCCGCCCATCATTGGGTCAGCAGCAAAGATGGTCTGGAAGAACTCTGAGAACAGATCGGCTGCATTTCCCGCGTACTCGACTCGCACACTCCCGGGGCCGGTGCTCATCCACGGTGACCAGTCGAAGCCGCCCATGCCCCCGGTCTGCTGCCACTGCTGGTAGCTCTGACCCAGTTGGTCATACTTGGCACGTTTTTCCTTGTCGCCAAGCACTTCATATGCTTCGCTGATTTCCTTGAACTTCGTCTCGGCTTGTGGGTCGTCAGGGTTGCGGTCGGGGTGATACTGAAGCGCAAGCTTACGAAAAGCCTGTTTAATTGTCTTCTCATCGGCATCCTTCCGAACGCCGAGGATTTTATAGTAATCCTTATATTCCATTTGATCCGCAAGTCCATTCTTATGAGTTGTGTTGTACCTCACAACCAGGCTTGATTCTATGATCCCGACGAGTGGCCGTCAACACCCGAACTGGGACAGAGGCCTATTCTTACAAACTATTTACACAGCCCTCATCATTCCATCACACGTATCTTTTAGCCCGGCTTATGGTTTGAAAAACATAGGGTATTGTGTTAGCATCATTGTGATGTTTGACACAACATCATCCTACGTAAAGTGAGTTCGATCCTGGTGGTCGAATATTCCCTTATTCACATATAGACAGAAACGCCTTTCAAGACGGTCCCGCACATAGGCGGGGCTGTGCTTGCCCAAGGCTCGATGCAGCTCAATAGCCAGGAGCGCTCTACGTGATCGTAGAACAGTATATCCCGATTGTAATCCTGATCCTTGTGTCGCTGGTTGTGTCGCTGGTTGTGGTGTTCGGATCAACACTGCTTGGCCCGAAAAAACCCACAGAGAAGAAGCTGGCTCCTTACGAGTCGGGCATGTCTCCAATCGGGCCAGCAGTGCGTCGATTGCCTGTTAAGTTCTATCTGGTTGCTGTGCTGTTCATCCTGTTTGACGTAGAGATTATCTTCCTGCTCCCCTATGCTGTACGTGTTCGCCAGTTAGGGGTATACGGCTTGATTGTAGCGGGCATCTTCGTCTTAGTCCTCACGATCGGTTTGTTGTACGAGTGGAAGAAGGGGGCTTTGGAATGGGAGTGATGCCTACAAGCCAGGAGCAAAAAACCGGCGAACTGGGGATTATCACCACCCGCCTGGATGAAGCGGTCAACTGGGGCCGCACCCGTGCGATGTGGCCAATGCTGTTCGGGCTGGCCTGCTGTGCCATCGAGATGATGGCTACCCAGGCTTCACACTACGACCTTTCGCGCTTTGGTATGGAGCTGATGCGCGCCTCACCACGCCAGAGCGACCTGATGATCGTGGCCGGGCGTGTGAGCCGGAAAATGGCGCCCGTACTGCGTCGTCTTTACGACCAGATGCCTGCACCCAAATGGGTCATTGCGATGGGGGACTGCGCCAGCTGCGGTGGTGTGTTTAACAATTACGCCATTTTGCAGGGCGTTGATGAGATTGTGCCTGTAGATGTATACATCGCAGGCTGCCCACCTCGCCCCGAGCAGTTGATTCACGGCATCATGACCTTGTATGAGAAGGTCATGAAGGAACACGTGCTGGCCAAAAAGCAGCCTTAAAATGGCGGGGCCTCACGCTCTTGTTACCGTATGTTGCCTGCGTCCTGGCTCGTGCTGAACGCAGGCAACCACTGATCTGAACAGGTGCCCAATATGGAACCGATGGCGATAGCCAATACGCTCAAAGAGGCTTTCCCCCAGGGAGTACAGGACATCCTCGAGTACCGGGGAGAGGTCACGGTGGTAGTGCGCCGCGAAGCCTTGGTTGAGGTGGCCCAGCTGTGCCGGGATGATGAGGACCTGCAGTTCAACTATCTCTCCGATCTGGCAGGGGTAGATTACTATCCAGCCGAGCCCCGTTTTGCCGTCAATTACGTGTTATTCTCCCTGCGTCTCGGCCACAGCATCCGGCTCAAAGCTTACGCTCCCGGTGATGATCCCGTCCTGCCGACGCTTACCGGCGTTTGGGCGGGCGCGAACTGGCCTGAGCGTGAGATATTTGACATGTTTGGGGTGAGCTTCAAAGGGCACGCAAACATGCGGCGTATTCTGATGCCATTCGACTGGACAGGTCACCCACACCGTAAAGACTACCCGCTGGGCTACGAAGAAGTGCAGTTCAGCTTTAACTATGAGCGCGTTCAGCGCCAGAAACCACATCCCAAGGAATGAGCGCACCCCGGTCAATCACCTTGGCTGCAACGTGAGCGAGCTGGGTTGGCGATAGGAATCGCGAGATGTTCACTGGACTAGACCTCACGCATTCAACCGATATCGAGACCGATCACAAGACCGTGGAGCTGGCCCTCAAACAGCTCAGAGGGCATATCTCAGAAAAAGCCTTCACAGGTGATACGATGCTCCTGAACATGGGCCCGCAGCATCCAAGCACCCACGGTGTGCTGCGCCTGCTGCTGGAGCTGGATGGCGAGAGCGTGGTATCATGCCTGCCCGATATTGGTTATTTACACACCGGTATCGAGAAGAACATGGAGGCGAAGACTTACGAGAAAGCCCTCGTCATGACCGACCGCATTGATTACCTCAATAACCTGGGCAACAATCTCGCCTATGCCCTGGCAATTGAGAAGCTGGTCGGCCTTGATGTGCCACCACGGGCGCAGACTATCCGTGTGATCATCGCGGAACTGCAGCGCATCGCCAGCCATCTAGTTTGGCTGGCTACCCACATCCTGGACCTGGGTGCAACCAGTGTCATGCTATACTGCTTCCGCGATCGTGAGCACATCCTCGACATGTTCGAGATGATCTCCGGCCAGCGCATGATGGGCAGTTATATTCGGCCGGGTGGATTATGGCGCGATCTGCGTCCTGAGTTCATCCCGGCCCTGCGCAAGTTCCTACGTTATATGCCCAGGAAGCTGGATGATTACCACCGCCTGCTCGACAATAACCCGTTCTTTATCGACCGCACAAAGGGGATCGGTGTAATCCCGTCCCAGATCGCCATTAATTGGAGCATCAGCGGTCCCCTGCTGCGCGGCTCAGGTGTCAACTTCGACATCCGTAAAGCCCAGCCCTACAGCGGCTATGATCAGTTTGAGTTCGATGTACCTGTCGGACAGAACGGTGACGTGTATGACCGCTATCTCATCCGCATGGAGGAGATGCGCCAGTCGCTGCGTATCATTGAGCAGGCCCTGGAGAGGCTGCCGGGCGGTCCTGTGCGCAGTGACAACCGCAAGTTCGTGCCCCCGCCCCGTGCGGAACTGGGCACCAGCATGGAAGCCGTAATCCATCACTTCAAGCTGTGGACAGAAGGTTTCGTCGCGCCTGAGGGTGAAGTATATGTGCGCGTGGAGTCACCGCGTGGCGAGTTGGGAGTCTACCTTGTGGGTGATGGGACATCGAAGCCCTACCGTGTGCATTTCCGGACCCCCTCTTTCTGGAACCTGCAATCCTTGGAGTGGATGGTGCCCGGCTACATGCTGTCAGACCTGGTGGCGATCATAGGCAGTGTAGACTTCACCCTTGGCGACTGTGATCGTTAGCCCCGGAAGCGAGACGACTATGGGCGTTCTACTGGAAAAACGCAAAGCAGACATCGATCATCATCTGGCAAAGTACCCCGACAAGCTCTCGGCTGTGATGCCGCTTCTGTATATCGCCCAGGAGGAATACGGCTACATCAGCGACGAGGCGATGCGCGAGGTGGCGGCGATAGTTGATGTGGATGTCACCCACATCCGTGGCCTGATCGGGTTCTATATGATGTATTACGATAGGCCTAAAGGAAAATACCTGATTTACATCTGCACTGACCTGCCTTGCGCTCTGGTTGGCGCTGAAGACCTGAGCCAGCATGTCTGCGATCATCTGGGCATTCAGCCAGGCGAAACTACCAGCGATGGGTTGTTCACTGTTGAAAACGTGATGTGCCTAGGCGCCTGCCATCGCGCACCGCTCGCGCAGGTTAACTTCCGCTTCCGGGAGAACCTGACCACGGAGTCGGCTGTCGCGATGATCGAGGACCTGCGTCGTGAATACGAAGCCAGCAAGCCCTATCGCAACGACTGATGTTGCCGGCGATCACGCCCGCCTGCTTAGCCTCTGGGAGGCTGCAGGCCTGCATATCAGACCGCGCGGGCGTGACTCGCTGGAGGCTTTCCGCCAGCAGCAGGCAGGTGGGCAGCAGACAGTATTGGGTATTGAAACGGAGGACGGGCGCCTTGTGGGAGCGGTGATCGCCACCCATGACGGGCGCAAAGGCTGGATCAACAGGCTGGCAGTACATCCGGACTACCGGCGGCATGGCATCGGCACCGAGCTGGTGCGTGTGGCGGAACAGGTGCTTAAAGCGCAGGGCATGGCAATCATCGCGGCGCTCATTGAGCCAGACAACCAGCCATCCTTGGAGTTATTTAAGGGAGCAGGCTACGTGGAGTACCCGGGCCTGCATTACGTAAGCAAACGCGAGAGCGACGATACCTAGGCCAATGCCTTTGACCGATGGTTGGAAAAGGGTAACCCTGTGGAGCAACAATACCTGGTCTTGAGGAACCGAGAGGTTCCAGATATCAAAGACATCAACACCTACCTCACTAACGGTGGTTATGAAGGGCTTAAGAAAGCTGCCAAGCTGCAGCCGGATGAAGTGATCGACATCGTCAAGGAGTCCGGTCTGCGCGGCCGCGGTGGGGCCGGTTTCCCCACAGGTGTGAAGTGGAGCTTTGTGCCCAAGGATGTGTTTCCCAAGTATATTACGGTGAATGCCGATGAGAGCGAGCCCGGCACCTTCAAGGATCGCGAGATCATGGAGGAAAACCCGCACCAGATGCTTGAGGGAGCACTGATCGCCGCGTACGCGGTGCAGGCTGAGACGATTTACATCTATATACGCGGTGAATACTGGGACATCGCTGATTTTCTGGATACCAAGATCGAGGAGGCGCGTTCCAAAGGGTTCATCGGGAAGAATATCCTCGGCACTGGCTGGAACTGTGAAGTATACACACACCGTGGGGCCGGGGCTTATATCTGCGGCGAGGAAACAGCGCTGCTCAACTCGCTGGAAGGCAAGCGCGGGCAGCCGCGTATCAAACCTCCCTTCCCCGCAGCCAACGGTCTGTACAACAAGCCCACTGTGATCAATAACGTAGAGACGCTGGCCTGTGTCCCCTTTATCCTGGATCAAGGCACTGCAGCGTTCCGCGCTATCGGGACGGAGGGCAGCCCGGGCACCAAGATATTCTGTCTGAGCGGGCACATCAAAAACCCTGGCAACTATGAACTGCCTATGGGTGGTGAAACCACTTTTCGCCGCATCATCAATGAACTAGGTGGTGGCACCCTCAGCGGACTGCCGGTGAAGGGCATTCTGCCGGCCGGTGCCAGTGCGGCGATCTTGCCCGCGACAGATGAAGTCCTAGATACACCGCTCGATTACGAGAGTCTCAAACCATGGGATACGGGGCTCGGATCGGCGTCGGTGATCATCCTGGACGAGACAGTCGATATGGCATGGGCCGCCAGTAAAATGGTGCGCTTCTTTGCGCATGAATCGTGCGGGCAGTGTACCCCCTGCCGTGAAGGCACCTATTGGCTCGAACGACTCTACGAGCGCCTGGATCACGGGTTAGCCGATCTGGGTGACATTGAAACGATGAACAGCGTTGCCGCCCAAATGCGCGGAAAGTGTATTTGTGCGCTGGGCGAATTTGCGGTCAATCCGGTGATGGCAACGATCCGGCACTTTCGCGCCGACTACGAAGCCGCGGCCCGAGATCAGGCTGCTCAAGAGAGCCAGCCTGCAGAGGTAGCCGAGGCTTCGGTGGGCTGAGCCGGCGCTCACATCCAATAACCGTTAACCAGGACGCATGATAATGCCCAAGCAAGAAACAAAGCTGGTCAAGCTCACAATTGATGATGTGACCTATGAAGTCCCCGAAGGGATGAATCTGGTTGATGCCGCCAAGTTATGCGGTAACGACATTCCGGTGTTTTGTTATCACCCCAAACTGGGGCATGCAGCCAACTGCCGTATGTGCCTGGTTGAGCTGGGTACACCGCGCCGCAACCGGCAAACTGGCGAGATGGAGTTAGGCTGGTTTCCAGGCTTGGTAACAGCCTGCAACCAGTATGTGGTCGATGGCATGACGATCCGCACGACAACTCAGAAGGTCAGTGAAGGTCGCCGTGAGATCCTGGAGTTTCTCCTGTCAAGCCACCCACTCGACTGCCCGATCTGTGACAAGGGCGGCGAGTGCCCTCTGCAAAACCTGACCATGCGCCATGGGCCGGGAACCAGCCGCATGTATTGGGATGACCGGATGCGCTTGGGCAAGCATATCCCGCTCGGCGAACTGATCTATTTGGACCAGGAACGCTGCATCCACTGCGCGCGCTGCATTCGCTTCCAGGACCTGATTGCCGGTGATCCCGTCCTCGACTTTGATTACCGGGGCCGTAAACAGCGCATCATCACGCGTAGTGAGCCAGGCTTTAATAGTATCTTCTCGGGAAACACAACGGATATTTGCCCGGTTGGGGCGCTGACTACGGCTGATTTCCGCTTCAACGCCCGCCCCTGGGAGATGCAGCAGGTTGCTACAATCTGCTCGCATACGCCCGAGGGCGCGAATATGTACTTCGACACACGTATAGACCGCACCGCTGGGGGAAAGACAACTATCAAGCGCGTTATGCCGCGTCAAAATGAGGCTGTCAACGAGATCTGGATCAGCGACAAATCGCGCTTTGCCCATCATTACATGGAACATCCAGACCGGCTGCAAGTCCCCCTGCTGCGCAAGGGCGGCAAGCTGGTCGAGACCACCTGGGAAGAGGCACTGGCTGAAATCGTCACCAATCTGGGTGCTGCCGGGCAGGCGGTGGCAGCCCTGGGTGGCGGCCGCCTGAGCAACGAAGACCTGTTTGCTCTCCAGGCGCTGGTTCGTGCACGGGGGAGCAACGATTTGAGCCCCTACCCCGCCCGCATGGCCGGGGCAGAGCAGGTGGCACAGGTAGGCGTAGGGGTTGGCACCAATCTTCTCGATGTAGGCAGAGGTGACGCGATTGTCGTTGTGGCCAGCGATCTGCACGAAGAAGCGCCCATCTGGTGGCTGCGGGTCAAAGCTGCCGCCCAACGGGGCGCTGCGTTGATCGTGATCAACGGCCGCCCAACACGGCTGGACAAGTACGCCACCCACACAATTCGCTGCGCTTACGGCGAAGAAGCAGGAGCCTTGCTGGCATTGTCCACCGCCAAGAGCGAGGCTGCTCAGGCCTTCGCTCAAGCCGAGAATGCGATTGTAATGGTCGGCGGCGAAGGCCTCGACGCGGCGGGTACTGCCAACCTCGCGCGTGCTGCTGCCAGCGCCCTGATCCACACCAACCATGCAGGCCGCCCCAACAACGGGCTGATCATGGTATGGCCCGCGGCTAACACGCAGGGTGCTTTTGACATGGGTTTCAGCCACGCCTTTGGCCCTGGCTACACTGCGCTTGAAAACCAGGGCCGCGATTATGCAGGGATTCTGCAGGGGCTGCACACCAACGAGATCAAGGCAATCCTCATCGCAGGTGCCGACCCGGTCTTTGACGATGCTGAGGCAGAATCCGCCCTGCGAGCGACCAACGCACATATCATTGTCACGGACATGTTCTTAACCAAGACGGCAGAGTTGGCTGATGTAGTGCTGCCGACGCAGAGCATTGCAGAACGCGAGGGCACCTATACCAGCGGCGAGCGCCGGGTGCAGCGCTTCTACCCTGCTGTTGAACCCAAAGGCGAAGCGCGCCCGGACTGGCAAATTGCCCAGACAATCGCTCACCGGCTCGGCGGTGAAGCCCCTCAACCTGCCCTGGCTCTGGTATTCGAGCAGATCGCCCGGGCCGTTCCTCAGTATGCCGGTATGGATTACATCGCACTGGCACAGGTCGCGCCGCAGTTCCCCGACGTGGGCGGCGCTGATCTCTACTTTGGTGGCACAGCCTTTACCAACAGGCATGGGTTAGGTATTCAATGGGCTGCTGCTTCAGAATTCCCAGGGACAACCCTCACCGCGCCATCAGCTCATGCGGGTGAAGCGCTGAAGGCCAACGGTGGACAGCTGGTGGTCGTACCTGTTGCTGCCCTGTATGATCGCGAGCCCATCTTCTACCTGACTGACGTGCTGCACGAGCGCATCCCGGCCCCGCACACCCGCATGCATCCCAAGGACGCTCGTATGATCGGCGTCGTTGAAGGCGACATGCTGGCGCTCGATCTGGATGGCCGAATGGTTTCTGTCGAGGTTGTGCTTGACGCCGCGCTCCCTGAGGGCGTTGCCATCACGCCGCGCCGTTTGCAGCCACAGGGCACGCCCGAACGTGCTGTTGTCGCTGGCGTGGCCAAATTGGAGAAAGCCGGAGCATGAGCGATTTCACCATCTTTCTGATCGATGCACTGGTCAAAGCAGTAATCGTTGTCCTGCTGCTCACGGGTGGTTTTGCCTATACGACCGTGCTTGAGCGGCGTTTTATCGCTCGCCTTCAGGTGCGCGTTGGCCCTAACCGGGCAGGCCCCTGGGGACTTCTGCAGCCTATTGCGGACGGCTTGAAGCTGTTCGTTAAAGAAGACATCGTTCCCGCCGAAGCCGACAAAGTGCTGTTCACGCTGGCACCGGCGATTACGATTATCCCCTCCCTGATCATCCTGGCAGTAGTCCCCTTGGGCGGTGAGGTGACGATCCCGTTTATCAACTACACGACTTCGCTTGGTGTGGCTGATATCAACGTGGGTGCTCTGTACATCCTAGCCATTGCCTCGATCGCGGTATACGGCATCGTGCTGGCGGGTTGGGCCTCCAACAATAAGTACGCGATGCTGGGAGGTCTGCGCTCATCCGCCCAGATGATCAGCTACGAGCTGGCAATGGGCCTGTCGATGCTGGCCCCGGTCATGATGGCAGGCTCGATGGGGATTGGTGATATTGTCGATGCACAGAAAAACATCTGGCTGATCGTTCTCCAGCCGGTGGCGGGCGTTATCTTCCTGATCACGACCTATGCGGAGACCAACCGAGCGCCCTTCGATCTGCCGGAGGCCGAACAGGAACTGACAGCCGGGTATCACAGTGAATACAGCGGCATGAAGTTCGCGGGCTTTTTCATGGCCGAGTACATCAAGATGATCGCTGTAAGCGCCATTGCCTCGGCGCTGTTCCTGGGTGGCTATCGCCTGTTCGGGTTGGAAAACCTGCTGGGCGGCTGGATGGGGCCGATCATTATGACGGGCAAGATCGTTGCCGGGCTGCTTCTGTTTGTGTGGATCCGGGCAACCTTACCACGCATCCGGTACGATCGCCTGATGGCGTTCGGCTGGAAGATCCTACTGCCCATCTCGCTGGCAAATGTGATTGTAACGGCAGTGCTGCTGGTTCTCGGCATCTTCCCTACCCTGACTTGATAAACGCGTTTTAAAGGAAGCAATTTCGACCCGAGTTGAGAAGGGCTAGACCTATGATCAAGCAAGGGATTGCGGTCTTCCAGGGGATGATGACAGTGCTCAAACACCTCTTTGAGCCCACTGTCACCATCCAATATCCGGAGGTTCAGCGGCCATTTCAGGAACGTTTCAAGGGCCGCCATGAGCTCAAACGGTATGCCAATGGCCTTGAAAAATGCATCGGTTGTTCCCTGTGTGCGGCAGCCTGCCCTGCCGATGCGATCTGGGTTGAGGCTGCAGAGAACACAGATGAACAGCGCTTCTCGCCTGGCGAGCGTTATGCCAAGACCTACGAGATCAACATGCTGCGCTGCATCTTCTGCGGGTACTGCGAAGACGCCTGCCCAACCGAAGCGATAGTGCTCGAGCATCACCACGAGCTGTCATTCTATGACCGGAAAAGCGCCATCTATACCAAGGAAATGCTGCTAGTTCCACCGCCGCCAGGGGTGCCTGATACACCGGTTAAGGTTACACCGGGCAAGTTTGATCGCTCCATCCCCGAGATGGAAAACCCGAAATAGGGGATTAACACAGTTATGGTTGGCACCATTGTCTTTATCATATTAGGCCTGATCGCAGTTGGCGCTGCTGTAGGCTTGTTGACCAGCACCAATGCCATTCATGCGGCGTTGTTCCTGGTGATCAATTTCACCTGTGTTGCCTTGTTTTATCTGGGGTTGAACGCTCCCTTCCTGGCAATGGTGCAGGTCACCGTTTACGCCGGCGCGATCATGGTCCTCTTCCTGTTTGTGATCATGCTGCTGGGCGCCGAGCGCGTGCCGCTCTCATCGCGGCTGCGCTGGCAGGTGCCGCTGGCAATTGTGTTGGTTGCCGCACTGATGGTGACCTCAGCCTTCGTCCTGTTCAGTCCGCAAATCGGTGTCAGCCTGCCGGATCCAGCGCCACTCGGTGAGGTTGGCACCAACCCGCAGGGCTTTGGCAGCCCGGGTGCTGTTGCTGACAGTCTGTTTATCAGTTATGTGCTGCCGTTTCAGATGGTTGGCATTCTGCTGCTGGTGGCGATGATCGGTGCGGTCGTGCTCACAAAAGACGATAAGCCGCACCGAGAAACACCCCGCAGAAAGTGGGAGGAACTCCTGGAGACAGGCAAGTATATCGAGACGCTTGACGAGTAGCCTGGACTCCCCTGAACGCAGATAAGGTACCGACTATGCTGAATGAAATCGCCTTCCTGGCGCCCACCTCATGGTATATCATCCTCAGCGCGATTCTGTTCGCGCTCGGAGTGGCCGGTGTTCTGATCCGCCGCAATGCGATCCTGATCTTCATGTCGGTAGAGCTGATGCTCAACGCCGCCAATCTCGCCTTTGTGGCGTTCGCCCGCACTTTCATGGACCTGGGGGGCCAGGTTTTTGTGTTCTTTGTGATGACAGTGGCAGCGGCAGAGGTCGCAGTGGGCCTCGCCTTGATCGTGTCTATATTCCGCACCAAGCAAAGCATTGACATCGATGATTTGCACCAGATGCAGGGCTAGCATTCATCAGCAAGTGCCTGGCCCTGTGCCGCCGACTCTGTAGAACAGGAAGTACCGGATGGAAGCACTGTTCTCCCTTATCCCGTTAATACTTATGTTCCCGTTCGCCGGGATGTTGATCAACCTGTTCTTTGGGCGCCGCTTGATGGTGCACCGAGACAGCGTGACTCCTGGCGTGCTTGCCTCGCTGATGGCAGGAGCTTCTTTTGTCATCGCCGTGTTAATGTTCATCGGTTTGTTAGCCAGCCCCGAAGGTGCTTCGGTTCCACTGTTCACATGGATGAGCCTGGGGTCGGGCTCATTCCTGCTGGACATACCCTGGAAGATGAAGGTCGACACACTCTCGGTAGTCATGATGCTGGTCGTGACCGGCGTGGGAACGCTGATCCATATCTACGCCATTGGCTACATGCATGGCGATATTGACGAGCAGATCAACAAACGCGGGTTAGATGAGGCGGCGGCCTTTGACTTCAAACGCCGCCGCTACTCGCGTTTCTTCACTTTCTTCAACCTGTTTCTTGGTTCGATGCTGATCCTGGTCACAGGTGACAACTTCCTGATGATGTTTGTGGGCTGGGAGCTGGTAGGGTTGTGCAGCTACCTGCTGATTGGCTTCTGGTTTGATGACCCGGGCAAGGGCATTCTGAACTCCAGTGCAGGCCGTAAGGCATTTGTCACCAACCGCGTGGGTGACTTCGGGATGCTGATTGCCATCATGCTGATCTTCTGGAGCTTTGGCACACTGCAGTTCGACGATGTATTCGCTCGCGCCGAATGTATGAAGACCGAGCCGCAGGCTGTGTGCCTGACCCGTTCCGCGGAGGAGATCACTCCGGCGGGTGGTGAGGGTGAGGAAGGGGAGGGCCACAGTGCCTTGAGTGGGGTACTGGCGCGCCTGAAACCCTCTGAGGGTGGCCCTGAAGGCCCGTTCGCCACACTCATCCAGATCGGGCCTTTTGCGCTGACCTTGACCGTTGTGGCTACTCTGATCACACTGTTTCTACTGCTGGGGGCAACCGGCAAAAGCGCCCAGATACCCCTGTTCGTATGGCTGCCTGATGCGATGGCTGGCCCTACCCCCGTTTCGGCGTTGATCCATGCGGCGACCATGGTTACTGCGGGTATCTATATGATCACCCGCAGCAACGAGTTGTTCGCCATTGCCCCTGTCAGCGGCACCGTGGTGGCTGTGGTTGGCGGGCTGACCGGTTTCGTGGCGGCCACTATCGCTGTTGCCCAGTTCGATATCAAGCGCGTACTGGCCTATTCGACCATCAGCCAGCTTGGTTTTATGATCGCAGCGGTTGGCCTGGGAGGTTACATCGCGGGTATCTTCCATCTGGCAACACATGCCTTCTTCAAGGCGCTGTTGTTCCTGGGTTCCGGCTCCGTGATCCACGGGATGGAGCATGGTCATCACCATGCGTCTCACGAGCCCGACACCGGGCACAGCCATGATCACGAGTTCGATCCGCAGGATATGCGCCATATGGGCGGGCTGGCTCGCCGGATGCCGATCACCACGACGGTGTACATCATCGGGGCTCTGGCGCTTGCTGGCATCCCGCCGCTGGCAGGCTTCTGGAGCAAGGATGAAATCCTGCTGGACGCCAGCACAAACAACTTCCTGGTATACATTTTGCTGACCATTGCAGCGTTCTTCACAGCCTTTTACATGGGACGCCAGGTATTCATGGTCTTCTTTGGCAAGGGGCGCAGTGAGGCTGCTCGCCATGCAGGGGAGAGCACCCCGGTGATGACCGTTCCGTTGATCATCCTGGCGGTCCTCTCCGTGCTGGGCGGCTTGATGAACCTGCCCTTCGAGGGAGCACACCAGCTTGGCAAGTGGTTGGAGGAGAGTGTTCGCTTCGCCCACATCGCAGGCTTTAACCCGAGCGTGGCCGCTATTTCCACCGCGCTGGCGCTGATCGCGATAGGGTTAAGCTGGCTGGTGTACGGGCGCAAGCCACTTGGTGAGGAAGACCGCGATCCGCTGTATGGTGCAGGACCCGTATTCACTTTCCTCAACCGTAAGTGGTACTGGGATGAGCTGTATGAGACGGTCTTCATCCGGCCTTACATGCGTCTGGGCAAGTGGCTGGCGGATACTGTTGATTGGCGCTTCCTGCATGACTTTGTGCATGACAGCATTCTGGCCGAAGCCTTCAAGGGCTGGGGGTTGATCCTCAGCAAACCGGTTGAGGCTGGGGTAATTGACCGTGCTGTCAACGGTGTAGCACAGATCATCGACGGGTCTTCACGCGGCCTCCGCCGTACTCAGACCGGCTACGTGCGCAACTATGCACTTGCTATTGGGGCTGGCGTGATCGCCATCCTGCTCTTTATTATTCTCCGCCTGCTCTGATAGCAGCGGCTGATCAGAACGACCGCCCGGCACTCAGCGCAGGACCGGGCAATGACACCATAAGACGCTTTCGCTAGCGCGAGGGACACGTATGTCGATTGAGCCAGTTTTTCCAACCTTTCTCACCGTGCTGCTTGCCATCCCGTTTGTTGGGTTTGTGGTGGTGCTGTTCACTCCAAGCAATCGGCACGAGTTCATCAAGTGGGTGGCGATGCTGTTCACAGCAGCAACGTTCTTCGTCTCGCTGGCGCTGTTAGGACAACCCTTCAGCCACAGCTCCGAGATGATGTGGTCTGGCGCCGTGCCCTGGATACCAACCGCGGGCATATTCTACGCTTTGGGGGTTGATGGGATCAGCATTTGGTTGGTACTGCTCACCACGTTGATCTCGCCAGTCGCTGTCCTCTCCTCATGGACGTCTATTGAGGACCGCATCAAGGAATACTTTGCCGCGATGCTGATCCTCGAGACAGCCATGCTGGGGGTCTTTATGGCACAGGATTTGTTCCTGTTCTATATCTTCTGGGAATTCACCCTTGTGCCCATGTACTTCCTGATCGGCGTGTGGGGCGGCCCGCGCCGTCTGTATGCGTCGGTCAAGTTCTTTCTCTACACCATGGCTGGCTCCCTGCTGATGCTGCTGGCGATCCTGTGGCTGGGCATCAAGGCGGGCAGCTTCCTGATGCCGGACCTGCTGGCGCTGGAGATACCGCTGGGGTTGGGCCGCTGGCTGTTCCTGGCCTTCGCCATCGCATTTGCGATCAAAGTACCCCTCTGGCCCCTGCACTCCTGGCTGCCTGACGCGCACGTTGAAGCGCCGACGGCCGGTTCGATCATCCTGGCAGGCATTCTGCTCAAGATGGGGACCTACGGCCTCGTGCGTTTCAACCTCCCTCTTTTTCCGGAGGCTTCACGATTCTTTGCGCCTTATATGGCCGCGCTGGCAGTCGTGGGCATTATCTACGGCGCCTGGGTCAGCTTTGCCCAGACAGACGTTAAGAAACTGGTTGCCTATTCTTCTGTAAGCCACCTGGGTTTTGTTGTGCTGGGCATCTTCTCCTTGAATGCTATCGGCCTGCAGGGCGCTATCCTCCAGATGATCAATCACGGCCTGAGCACAGGGGCATTGTTCCTCCTGGTTGGCATGATCTATGAGCGTCGTCACACCCGTGAAATGAATGAGTTCGGCGGCTTGTGGAAGGCGATGCCTGTCTACAGCGCGATCATGTTTGTCGTCACGCTTTCCTCGATGGGCCTGCCAGGCCTGAATGGCTTTGTAGGTGAATTCACCATCCTGATGGGGTCTTTTAACTCAACGGTGCTGAGTCCTATCTATACCGGGCTGGCAACCATCGGCGTGATCCTGGCTGCCATCTATCTGCTGACCATGTTCCAGAAAGTCTTCCTGGGCCCTCTGGACAACGAGAAAAACAAGAAGCTGGCCGACATCACACCACGGGAATTGCTTGCGGCGCTGCCGCTGCTGGTATTCATTGTGGTGATCGGGGTCTATGCCGCCCCCTTCTTCAACGTGATGGCGCCCGCAGTACAGGCGCTGGTGCAGACCACCGTGGCTGTGCTGCCCTAGTGCCGAGCAGAGGCAAAGGTGTCTATGGAAGTCCCAACGCTCGCATCATTCAACCTGGAGGCCGTACTCCCAATCCTGGTGCTTGCCGGGTGGGCCATTCTGATCCTTTCGGTTGATCTGTTCATCCCACGGAAACACAAGGCCTGGACTGCCTGGCTGACACTCCTGGGTCTTTCCGCCACGGGGGTGCTCCTTGCGCTGCAGGCACTGGGCCTGCTCGGCCCGGTTCTACCTACCGAGTCGTTCCACGGCATGCTGGTCATCGACGGGTTTGCGTTGTTTTTACAGGGGGTCGTTCTCGTTGCTGCCATACTCGGCGTCCTGCTGGCAGTCAACTACCTGCCGCGCCGGGGCATTGAACGCGGTGAATACCACACGCTGATCATGTTTTCCTCCCTGGGCATGATGATCATGTCCATGGCGTCTGACCTGATTGTGGTGTTTATTGCACTGGAGATGCTCAGCATTCCGCTGTACATTCTCTCAGGTTTTGCTCACCCCGAGGCCTCCTCCGAAGAAGCGGCCATGAAGTACTTCCTGCTGGGTGCATTCGCCAGCGGGTTCCTCGTATATGGCGTGGCGCTAACGTATGGCGGCACCGGCACCACGGCGCTCAGCGGCATTGTCGACACACTACAGGGCCAGGTACTTAACCTGCCGCTGGCCTTAATCGGCATGGGGATGATCTTCGTGGGCCTGGCGTTCAAGGTCGCCGCAGTGCCTTTCCACATGTGGACACCGGACGTCTACCAGGGGGCGCCCACCTCGGTGGTAGCCTTCATGTCAGTGGGTGCCAAGGTAGGTGGCTTTGCAGCCATGCTACGCGTGCTGATCACCGCGCTGCCCATGGCCTCCGCTGAGTGGGGGACGGTCGTCACGGTTGTGGCTGTCCTGACGATGATCATTGGGAACGTGGTTGCCATCTCACAGAGTGACATCAAACGCATGCTGGCATACTCCAGCATCGCCCACGCGGGGTATATCCTGCTGGCGGTGGCAGCAGCACAGGCCCCGGAAGTTACCCAACAGGCCGTGACGGCAGCCGCTTTCTATCTTCTGGCCTACGCATTCACCAATATTGGCGCATTTGCCGTCGTGATTGCGCTGGAGAAGGACGATGGCAGCGGCACCCGCATTGAAGACTTCTCCGGGTTGAGCCGGTCACGCCCCTTCCTTGCGGCTGCGATGCTGCTGTTTATGTTCTCGCTGACGGGCATGCCGCCCAGTGCAGGGATGGTGGGCAAGTGGTTCGTTTTCCAGGCCGCTGTGAACGCCTCCGCCGGCAACCCGCTGCTGCTTGCGGCGACCATTGTGGGCGTACTGACCAGCGTGATCAGCGCGTTCTATTACGTGCGTGTTATCCTCACCATGTATATGCGCGAGGGCACAACGGAGGCGCAGGTGAAGCCCGCGTTAATGGCTGCGCTGGTGATCGCCGTTGTGGTCACGTTTCTAGCAGGCATCATTCCAAGCCCCTTGTACGAGATGGCACAGCAGGCACTGCTGCGCCTTTAAGTCTACATGTGTTGTAACGCAGCATGGGCCGCTCACCTGCACGGTAAGCGGCCCTTTTTGTCAGACAATTCAGATAAAGGGAGTGGGCTTTTTGCCTCTAGTAGGGCGCTGCGATACAATTACCAATGTTGAATCTGTGCTTGCACACATGCTGCAGGGGGAGCCTAGATGAGTCTGGGAACACGTCGCTTTCTCCTGGTGATTATCTCGCTGGCCTTTGGGGTTGCCAGTCTGTTTGGTATCTGGGCGTTCCTCAACCTGGTCTATGAGGCCAACGTGGGTTTCCATAACTATGCGCCGGTGTATGTGATTTTCACTATCCTGCCAATGGCTTTATTTGCGGCTATCTGGCTTGACTTCTTTATGAAGACCGGATTTCTTAAAGAAGGCCCTCGCGAGGAATAGCGGCTCGATCCAACTCTGCTTGAGTCAGGCTGCCCGGGGTCACCCCCCGGGCTTTTTGTTATTAAACCTGTCGTTCATTCCTGGCGCATCTCTAACCACCATTCGCGCCCCACCAGAAACGCAGCCAGCCCCACCAGGGCCACGGCACCCAGTGCATTTGCGATCTCCCGTGCGCCTATTGCCAGCAGCAGGATGGAGACCAACAGCAAAAGCACCAGACCCGCAATCACCATTGCTTCCCACTGGGACAATCTCAGATTCAACCCGCCAACAATTAGCCCTTCAGATGCATCCGCGCCAGGCCTATATTCCAAATGCGGGGTGTCGGGAGTTGAACCTTCTACTGGAACTACGCGCAGGTGCAGACCATCACGCCCAGTGACACGTACCCGCTGGCCACGCTCAGCACTTCCATCGATGCTGGCCTGCCAGGTCTCGCCCATTACACGAATGGCACCTTCTGGGTCCAGCTTGGCAATGACCACACCCTCAGCACCGATCAGCACACCATCCCCTACGCGGGGCGCCATACGCTGGGTGCGCAGGCCGGGCATAATCACCAGCACATGGTAAAAGAGGGTGGCAACATTCGCCAGCATCACCACAACCACCGACGAGCGCGCTTCACCGCTGAATAAGAGCAGGCTTCCTGCGAGCTGCATCGCAAAGGCCAGTGGGGTAAGCCAGACACGCCGGGGTGCTGCCATCAACAGCCCCAGGCAAGCCAGCGCCCCCAGCATCAACAGCATCCCAAGCAGGTTCACCGGAAACTGCACCAACCCTATCGCAGCCAGTGAAAGAAAAGCCAGTGCAGCGCCTTCCGGTAAACCCGTGCCGGGTATATAGAGCGCCGTCACGGCCAGCCACATCCCGGCCAGCAGGGCAATAAAGGTTAGTTCAGGGCCAATCCTGAGTACCAGCTGTTCTACCATTTTTCCCACTCCTGATACCAGCCACTTTCAATTCTCCAGGGCAGGCAGACCAAGCTCAAAGCAGCTGCCCTGTCCCAGTTCACTCCTGACAGCCACCTTTCCTCCATGCAAATCGGCCACGTGTTTGACAATCGCCAGCCCTACTCCGATTCCCTGTTGTTCATATTCCGCCCGATTTACCTGGTAGAACATCTCAAAAAGCTGGGGGATTTCCTCTGCCGGAATGCCGCGCCCCTGGTCACATACCTTGAACCAGATATACCCGTCATGCTCTGAAAGTGTGCAGTTCACTACTGCATCAGCATTCTCAGGAGTAAATTTGATTGCATTCTCTACCAGGTGCCTGCATGCAGGCTCAAGGTAGGCCACATCACACTCAACAGGTGGGATCGAGCCAACTTGCTCGTACTCCAACCTCACCCCGATGCTCTCTGCCTTGCTCTCTAGCCCCCGCACGATGTCTGACAGCAGATAAGCCAGGTTATCAACACGCATCTTGCGACGCTGGTATATCTGCACACCATGGCCGCTTTCCAGCTCGGCCAGCAGCAGGAAGCGCTCAATCAGACTCATAAGCCGCTCGCTGCCTATTGTGATGCCGTTGATATACTGGTGGAGCTCTTGCGACTCTCTGAGAGCAGCATGGTTAGCCATCAGATCAGCATACGCTACAATGTAGCTCAGCGGTGTGCGGAACTCGTGATTTAGCATCTCCAGGATGCGCCGCCGCAGTCCCTCCATACGCGATTCTTCTGCAGCAACACGCTGACGCTGGCGGCTCAGGCACGATTGGACTGATACCAGCAGGTCTTCATAATCAAACGGCTTGGTCAGGTAGTCGTCAGCGCCCTGCAGCCGCCCCAGGTGGATATCTGCTTTTTCGCCCTTGGCTGACAGAAAGATAAAAGGAACAGATACCCACTGCGGCTCTTCACGAACCGCTGAGATCAAGCCATACCCATCCAGGTTAGGCATGCGGATATCAGAGATAATGATGTCAGGTGGCCGTGTCATGGCCCGCAGCGCTTCCAATGCTTTATGCCCATCTGAGGCTAGCGTGACCCGATAGCCCTCAACCTCTAGTAAGTCCCGCATCCCGTACAAAAGGGCGTCTTCGTCCTCGACGAGCAGAATGTGCGTATCTTTCATGTAGAAGCTCCAACGAAGGTTCTGCTAGCGGATCACCGTCCGATTTTAACAACCGGCGTATTGAGCCCAGTATAACGAATCATTGCGCTCTTTTGAAGGCTGATATTAGCGCTCTGTGACGAAATCATCGAGATTCCGAGGGCGTGATGAGACTCTGGCAGATCGCGCCTTTTGCGTCTACAATGGAACCGTACCAGCAACGCTTTTCAATCTCCCAATTCCCCAACCCCGAGGCGATACGATGAAACGACTATGGACTCCCTGGCGCATGCCTTATCTGAAGGGTGAGCCAGCGGGTAACAGTGGAACGAAGCCAGCCTGTATTTTCTGCCACAAGATCGGCGCGGACGACGCGGCAGAACATGTGTTATTTCGTGGTGAGACATGTTTTGTTACTCTGAATCTTTTCCCTTACAACAACGGCCACATGATGGTAGTGCCATACCAGCACACAGGCCGCCTACAAGAACTGCCTCCAACCACACTGACCGAAATGATGGAATTGAGCCAGCAAGCTATCACGGTCCTGGAACGTGCCTATCAACCGGAGGGATACAACATCGGTTTCAACCTGGGTAATGCTGCTGGCGCCGGGATCGTCACCCACCTGCACCAGCACATTGTTCCCCGCTGGACAGGGGATACCAACTACATGACCGTTGTCGGGGAGACACGCGTCATCCCCGAATGGATCGATGAGACGTATCACCAGCTAAAAGTAATCTGGGATGCCCTGACCGCATCTCATGAATGAGTGTGTTATCGAGGGAGGGTATGAGCAAAGACAGCCACAACAGTTCGCGCGAAGCGGTTATTCTCAGCGCTGCGCGCACACCCATTGGCAAGCTGATGGGCAGTCTCTCCACTATGAGTGCTACGGACCTGGGTGCAATTGCAGCCAATGAAGCCATCCACCGTGCCAGTATTGCTCCAGAGTCAGTAAACGAAGTGCTGTTTGGGCAGGTAGTCCAGTCAGGGGCCGGACAGGCTCCCGCCCGGCAGGTCGCCATGCACAGCGGGCTGCCGGCCACAGTGGGAGCTACAACTATTAACAAAGTGTGCGGATCGGGTTTGAAGAGCATCATGCTGGCTGCCAGCGCCGTCCGCGCCGGGGATGGAGACGTGTATGTTGCTGGCGGCATGGAGAGCATGAGCCGGGCCCCCCATCTGGTGATGGGTGTGCGCAATGGTCACAAGTTCGGAAACCTGGAAATGCTGGACGCCAACATCCACGATGGGCTGTGGTGTGCGTTTGAAGATTGGATGATGGGCGAGGGCGGTGAGTTCATCGCCGATGAGTTCGAAATCACCCGGGAGGAGATGGATGCCTTCGCCCTCCACAGTCACGAGAAAGCACTTGCTGCTATTGACGCTGGACGTTTCGAGGCAGAGATCGCGCCTGTTGAAGTGCCAGGGCGCAAGGGCAGTGTGACTGTTGTTACCACAGACGAGGGTCCCCGGCGCGATACGTCACTTGAGGCGCTGGCCAAGCTGCCCCCCGCATTCAAAGAGGGCGGCAAGGTCACGGCAGGTAATGCCCCGGGTCTGAACGATGGTGCGGCCGCGGTCGTGATCACAAGCCGTGCACACGCCGACTCATTAGGGCGTCAGCCCCTTGCCCGCATCGTGGCATATGGGCATGCCGCAGTCGAGCCGCGCTGGATATTCTCAGCACCGGCTAAGGCGATGCCGCTGGTGCTTAATAAAGCGGGATGGACGCTCGACGATGTGGACCTGATCGAGCTGAATGAGGCCTTTGCGGCCCAAGTCCTGGCTAACGGCCGTGAGATGGTTCAACAGGGGCATCGCTGGGACTGGGATAAAGTCAATGTGAATGGCGGGGCCATCGCGCTCGGGCACCCGGTAGGCGCGAGTGGGGCACGCGTCGTGGTGACCCTGCTGCATGCGCTCAAGGCACGCGGGCTGAAGCGCGGCCTGGCCAGCCTGTGTCTCGGCGGCGGGGAAGCTGTTGCCCTGGCCTTAGAGGTGCTTGACTGAGGTAATGTTCTTGTCCACCTTGCCTAATTCAAAAGCCACCTGGTATCCAGGTGGCTTTTGATGGCTGTGCGGTGCAGGTTACTTACTTCAGCTCGACGACCGCGCCTGCGGCTTCAAGCTTCGCCTTGGCGTCCTCGGCTGCCTCTTTGGGAACATCCTCTACCACATTGTTCGGGGCACCCTCTACCAGGTCCTTAGCCTCTTTGAGGCCCAGATCTGTGATCTGGCGGACGGCCTTGATCACCTCGATCTTCTTCGGGCCAACGTCCTTCAGGACGACGGTAAACTCGGTCTTCTCTTCCTCTGCTGCCGCATCGGGCGCTGCGCTGGCCATCATCGGCATAGCAGCCATCGCCATCGGCGCAGCAGCGGTCACGCCCCACTTCTCCTCAAGCTTCTCTTTGAGCTGGGCAGCTTCGAGCAGGGTGAGGGAACTGAGTTCTTCAACAAGCTTATCCAGATCAGCCATGGTTCTTTCTTTCTCCTAAATGCCTCTAAGATTTCTAGTTCAAGTGCGAGGTGCGTTTATGCGGCCTCGCCCTGGTCGACGTATGCCTGAAGCACATTGACGATCTGTGCTGTGCCCGCCTGGATGACACCAACCAGGTTGGATGCAGGTGCGTCCAGCAGCCCGATAATCTGGGCGCGCAGCACATCAAGCGGCGGCAGATCAGCCAGAGACTCGATCTGCTGGGCCGTGAGCACCTGCTCGAACATCAATCCGCCGCGTACTGAAAACATCTCCTGGTTCTTTGCGAACTCCGTGAGTGCCTTTGCGACGGACGGAATCTCATCCAAGCAGAAGCCAATCGCAATAGGTGCACCTGACAGATTCTCTGGCATCGGAAAGCCCGCATTCTGCAGGGCAATCTTCAGCAGAGTCAGTTTGGTAACCTGAAAGGCTCCGTTAGCTTCGCGCACTTTGCGACGCACATCGGTAAGCGTCCGGTTATCCAGACCGCGATACTCGGTGAAGATCACCGCACGGCTGCGTTCAAGCAAGTCCGTATACTCGGTGATCAACTCCTCTTTACGTTCCTTTGAGAGTGCCAATGAGCCAACCTCCTTGTTCCACCGCACAGGGTTGCGCCTTTATGAAATGAAACGGCCTTCGCCGGTGTAGAACGGACGAAGACCGTGTTAGGACATAGCAGCACTGCGTGGGCAGTGGCATTCACCGTCTTTCCTCCGTCTCGGTAGGATATTAAGCCCGAAGGCACCGACTGTCTTCGACGAAGCAGGCCTATTCAGTTCATAACATACGCGGCGCGGATTATACCGTGCCGCGTACAAGATTCCAAACGTTCAGATGACAGGTGGATTACCTATCAGACAGTCTCTATAGCCAGCGCAGCGGTCGCATCAACGCGGATGCCGGGCCCCATTGTCGAGGTCACCACAAGCCTGCGCAGATAGGTGCCTTTTACCGTCGACGGACGCTCGCGACGCACTGTATCAAGCAGGGCGCTGAAGTTGCGCAGCAGGTCTTCTTCGCTGAAGCTCACCTTGCCAATCGGCACGTGCAGATTGCCGGTCTTGTCATTACGGTATTCCACACGACCTGCACGGGCCTCTTCAATGGCACGTGGCAAGTCCTGGCCGGGTACTACAGTGCCGGTTTTCGGGTTCGGCATCAACCCGCGCGGCCCAAGCACACGGCCAAGGCGGCCGACCTTACCCATCAGGTTCGGGGTCGCAATCGCCACATCGAATTCGATGGCGCCTTCGGTCTGGATACGTTCAATCAGATCGTCGCTGCCAACCAGGTCTGCGCCTGCTTCCTGCGCGAGTCGGGCGTCTTCGCCTTCGGCGAAAACAGCGATGCGGATAGTCTTGCCCAGACCGGCGGGCATAAGGATCGAGCCGCGCAGCTGCTGGTCCGCCTGGCGTGGGTCGATGCCAAGGCGCATATGCACTTCAACAGTCTCATCGAACTTGGCATAGGCCAGCTTCTTGACCAGCGAGATCGCCTCCTGCGGGGTATACAGCTTCTCGCGCTCAAACTCCTGGACCTTATTCTGGTAGTTCTTTCCACGCTTAGGCATTGTTTCAAGGTCTCCTTGTGGTCTTAGCAGGGCGTTGTGCCCCTCCCACGTACGGGTTAGTCACTAATCTCCACCCCCATGCTGCGAGCAGTGCCCGCAACCTGGAGCATGGCAGCTTCAAGATCATTGGCGTTCAGGTCAGGCATCTTCACTTCAGCGATCTCCCGCACCTGCGCGCGTGTGAGTTTGCCCACCTTCTCGCGGTTCGGCACGCCCGAGCCTTTGTTGATGCCCAGAGCCTTGCGGATCAAGAAGGCAGTAGGGGGTGTTTTCAGCACAAACTTGAACGACTGGTCCGAAAAAACCGAGATCTCAGCGGGGATAATATCTCCGATGCGATTGGAGGTACGGGCGTTGTATTCCTTGCAAAACGCCATCAGGTTGATGCCATACTGCGCCAGCGCAGGGCCGATTGGCGGCGCAGGGTTGGCCTTCCCCGCCTCAATCTCCAGTTTTACGATTGCGATTAGCTTTTTCGCCATTCTGTGTTTCTCCTAGACGTGTTCGTATTCTTCAAAGCAAGGGCGCGTCTCCGTCACTAACGACGCGCCACTGCCGGTTTCACTGTTTGATCGAGCCCTTCGTTCAGCTCTTTTCAACCTGTAAGAAATCAAGCTCCACAGGTGTCTCACGCCCGAAGAACGATACCAGCACACGCACCTTGGCACGCTCCATATCGATCTCATCGACGGTGCCAATGATATCGTTGAACGGCCCATCAATGATACGGACCTTCTCACCCGGTTTGAAAGTCACTTTGATCACAGGCGCTTCGGCTTCCATGCGCCGCATGATCTGGCTGATTTCTTCCTCGCGCAGTGGAGTTGGCTCGTTGCCCATCCCCACAAAACCAGTTACCCCGGGGGTATTGCGCACTACGTACCACGAGTCTTCATCCATGATCATGCTGACCAGGATGTATCCGGGGAATACACGCCGTTCAACAACACGGCGCTTACCATCTTTGATCTCGACCTCTTCTTCGGTCGGGACAATTACCTCAAAGATCCGATCCTGCATGCCCATCGATTCAATTCTCTGCTCAATGGCATGCCGGACCTTGTTCTCATATCCGGAGTAGCAGTGCACCACGTACCAGCGACGCCCGTCGTCGTTCTCGTCACCTGTATCCTCCGGCTCAGGCAGGTGCACTCCTTCTTCATCATACATGGTGTATCTTCTCTCTTGCTGCTCGACCAGGTCCATCTCACCTGGATTTAATTATACCAGGAGGGCCATGATCTCCTGGAAGAGCAAATCAAGAAGACCGAGTACGAGAGCCGCGGCCGCGGTGCTGCCCAGGACGATCAGGGTAAGACGCAATGTCTCTTCACGTGTGGGCCACGTCACTTTACGTAGTTCTTCACCGGTGTCTTGAAAATACCGAACCAGGCGATTGCGGCTCTTTGAGCCCTTTGGTTCCGGGGTGTCAGGTCTGCGCTGCTTCGGCGCAGGCTTTTTCTCCCGGGTTTTTTCGATGGCTTTGTCTGACATCTCCATCCCTTCCGCCCTGCCCTGACAGGGTTCTACAGGTCAAAACACCGTCGTTCTGACGGTGTCTTGAACCGGATAGAAGTCTATAGGCAGGCGAGGCAGGACTCGAACCCGCAACCTACGGTTTTGGAGACCGTTGCTCTGCCAAATTGAGCTACTCGCCTACAAAAGCACAGCACGCACATTCCCATTATAGCACATCGAAAAGGCTGTTACATACAGTCAACTGCCTGGGATATGTCAGCATGCGCCCCGGCTATTTAGTCTCGCGGTAAAGCACGTACTTCCGCACCAGCGGATCGTATTTGCGAAGCTCCAACCGCTGCGGGTCATTCTTGCGGTTCTTCTCTGTGTAGTAAATATGACCGCTTTCCGGGCTTTGCAGCTTTATCAGGATGCGGTTTCCCTTTTTCTTGCTTGCCATACCACGACCTCAACATTCAAGGTAAGGCGAGGGCCAGTGGTCCGACCCTCACCCCGATTTCCTTCTACAGATTACGCGATAATCTCGGTGATGACGCCAGCGCCGACGGTCAGGCCACCTTCGCGGATGGCGAACTTGGAACCCTTCTCCAGCGCCACCGGGGTGATCAGCTCGACTGTCAGGTTGACGCTGTCGCCGG